>Ga0209935_1000072_pt1 | contig 451402 bp, 456 predicted proteins | sample ThiBio_1000_plan_2_FD_183958 | JGI IMG/M metagenome (GOLD analysis project Ga0209935, IMG submission 183958) | Wastewater bioreactor microbial communities from Cape Town, South Africa - Thiocy_cont_1000_plan (SPAdes) | ecosystem: Engineered > Bioreactor > Thiocyanate-remediating >... | reverse complement strand
CTCAGCCATCCGAAACCAGGCCGTCGGACCATGGACCGATGCCTACAACCTAACCAGGCCACATGCAGGCATCGCTGGACTCTCGCCCTTCCAAAGACTGAACAACCTTCTTGGAAACGACATCTAGTTACCTGTGCTGCCGACGAACTTCACCTAGCGCGCCAATTACTTTACCAAAGTGCGCGGCTGGCCCACGCCGAGAGAACTCGAACTTCTCGTTGAGCCCCGTACTCGACGCGATCAGTAGCTGTTCGTATAGGCAGATGGGGATTTGACGGTTATTCGCGAATCTACGGTCGGGCCCCCCGTTCTTGTTTGCGTACGCCCAGGTTGAGCCTCCTACCTCCGCGTCAGGTGGTACTCGTTCGGTCTCGATGAAAGGCGTCTGTGTCACGAGTGGCTCTACCGCGTCATATCCAACTGCGCCGAATCGGCCACCGTCTTCGACCAGAATGACATCCGGCAGAAAGTAGAGCGTTTGCCGGCCTGCACATAGCCTGGGTGGTGTGACATTGGACTTAATGACCTTTGGAAGCGCGTAGCCGAGGCTCGTCCGCTGTCGGGTCACTAGTCCCGTCGCCATCGCATTCCGCTTGCGAGCCGCCAAATCGCGCGGCGTGCCTTGCGAGGTGACGTGCCAAATGCCGGCACATTCCGCCAAGTTGTCGAAGGCCTCGCAGAGAATGCGATATCCGTCCTCCATTTGCGGCTCGAAGTCGTAGGCAAGGATGGAAACGCGGCGCGACGCGTCCACCGAAGCGCCGACAATGAAGGCTGGAACGGCTAGCACGGCCGCCCACGCCACCACTGCTTGCGAACTGGCCCAAAAGGCAACGACGACACCTCCGAGGATCAACAAGGGCAAGATGATTGCCATTCGGCGGCGCCGGGCTCGTTTTTGGATGTCCGCGAGCAATGTCTCATAGGCCTCGCCGCGCATGGCAGCGACATCTGTGGAATCAATTTCGTGCATCTCCGCATCCCGGGTCGCACTCGGCTCCCTGAGATCCAGCGACTGCCACGGCGCCCGTTGCGCACTGCTGGAAACAGAAGAACGAGGCGACACCGCCTGCTGGCGCCGACCGTGGTGCTGCCTACCGAGACCCTGTTGATAATAAACGCCGGACAGGCCGGCTCGTACGTAGTGTCCACGTGGACCGGTTCCGAACCTTAGGCCCTTGACCCCTGCGCTGACGCCAACCCCACTCTTTGAAAAATTGACGCGCAGAGGTCCGAAACGGACAGACTTCCTAAAATAGAACGGCATGAAATCCCCCAAATGGAACCAACTATATTCTTTGCAAGTCTGCGGAAAAGAGCCCCCAACTAGATGGCGCACTGCGGCCTGCCAACGCGTTCTGCGACGGAAGCATTCGCAGGCATGCTGCGGCTTCGATCTGCGGGCGGTGCAATCGTTTCAGCACCTTGGCAAGGCAGGTTGTTTGTGCAAACTTGGCGTACCGCTAACCGCCGTGCAAGGCTTGATAATCGGGCCCCAAAACGTTTTGGTTCCAAAACGTTTTGGCCGTCCGGAGCCCGAAAGCCGGAAGCAGCGGGGCGCCATCGGCGCCACAAAAACTGTGCGATGGGAGGACTACATGCACAAACTACTCCTGGCGGGTGTTTCCGCCATTGCGCTGTCGCTCGGCGTGGCGGGCTCCGCCCATGCCGTCGACCTGATGTTCCCCAAGGGCCAGGGCGACTTCAACTGGGACTCGCTGCAGAAATTTGCCGATGCCCACAAGGACCTTTCCGGCCAGAAGCTGACCATCTGGGACGCCTGGAACGAGCAGGGCGACAAGACGCAGTGGGAAGCGGTGCTCGCCTATTTCACCGACGCCACCGGCGTCGAGGTGCAGGACGGCTCGTCCAAGAACTACGAAGAGCAGGCCCGCATCGACATCCAGGCCGGCAGCCCGGCCAACATCACCATCCTGCCGCAGCCGGGCCTGCTGGCCGACTTCGCCAAGCAGGGCAAGCTGGTCGACCTCGGCGACGCCACGACGAAATTCGTTACCGACAATTTCGGCGCCGGCAAATCGTGGGCCGAGCTGGGCCAGTTCGTCGGCCCGGATGGCGCCAAGCACCAGTACGCCTTCCCCTACAAGCAGGAAGTGAAGTCGCTGGTCTGGTACTCGCCCGACAACTTCAAGGAGAAGGGCTACGAGGTTCCCAAGACCTGGGAAGACCTGATGGCCCTGCAGGACAAGATCAAGGCCGATGGCGGCACCCCGTGGTGCATCGGCATCGAATCGGGCGGCGCCACCGGCTGGCCGGCGACCGACTGGGTCGAGAACCTGCTGCTGCTGACGCAGCCGCCGGAGGTCTATGACGACTGGGTGGCCGGCAAGATCAAGTTCTCGGACAAGCGCATCACCGATGCGATCGACCTGTTCGGCTCGATCGTGAAGGACGACAAGAACGTGGCCGGCGGCACCAAATCGGTGGCGACCACGGCGTTCGGCGACAGCCCCAAGGGGCTCTTCACCGTGCCGCCGCAGTGCTATCTGCACAAGCAGGCCTCGTTCATCACCTCGTTCTTCCCCGAGGGCTCGAAGGCGGGCGTCGACTACGACTTCTTCTACTTCCCGCCGATGAAGTCGCATCCCGAGCTCGGCAACCCGGTGGAAGGCTCGGGCAATTTGGTGACCATCACCAAGGATTCGCCGGCCGCCCAGGCCTTCATCCAGTTCCTCGAGACGCCGATCGCGCACGAGATCTGGATGGCGCAGCCCAACGGCTCGTTCCTCACCGCGCTCAAGACGGTGAACCCGAAGGTCTATTCGAGCGATACGCTGCGCAAGTTCGGCGACATCCTGCTCAACGCCACGACGTTCCGCTTCGACGGTTCCGACCTGATGCCGGGCCCGATCGGCGCCGGCGCCTTCTGGACGGGCATGGTCGACTACGTCAACGGCAAGAGCTCGGCCGACGTCGCCGCCGCCATCGACGCGGCCTGGGCCAAGCTCTAGGGCCCGAAACGCAATCTCCGGTCCGGCGTCCGCGCCGGACCGGTTGCAGGCATCGGCCGTCGGTGCGACAGTCCGATGGATCATCCGGCGGGCCTGGGGGAGGGGCACGATGATCGAGCAAATCATTGGCGCATTGATCGCCGTCGCGGTCGCCCTGGCCGCCGCCTTCGCCTATTTCTGGGGCAGCAACTGGCTGCTCGACCGCTTCCTCGCCACCGACAATTCGATGTCGGTCGAGACCGTGACGCGCCGCGACCTCAGGCGCTCCAGCATCCGGCCCTGGCTGTTCGTGCTGCCGGCGCTGCTGTTCCTCGCGCTCTATCTCGTCTATCCGGTGATCGAGACGCTGCGGCTGTCGCTCTACGACAAATACGGGCTCGAATTCGTCGGCTTCGCCAACTACGCCTGGGCCTTTTCCGATGGCGGCTTCTGGCAGGCGGCGTTCAACAATCTCGGCTGGCTGATCATCGTGCCGTTCCTGTCGACGGCGTTCGGGCTGGTCATCGCCACGCTGGCCGACCGGCTGTGGTGGGGCGGCATCGCCAAATCGCTGGTGTTCATGCCGATGGCGATCTCCTTCGTCGGCGCCTCGGTGATCTGGAAATTCGTCTATGCCTATAAAGGCCCCGGGCAGGACCAGATCGGCGTGCTCAACGCCCTCGTCACCTGGCTCGGCTTCGATCCGCAGCCCTGGATCACCATTCCATATCTCAATTCGTTCCTGCTGATGGTGATCCTCATCTGGATCCAGACCGGCTTCGCCATGGTGATCCTGAGCGCGGCGCTGCGCGGCGTGCCGGAGGAGACGCTGGAGGCGGCGCGCATCGACGGCGCCAACGGCATCCGCATCTTCTTCGACATCATGATCCCGCAGATCTGGGGCACCATCGTGGTGGTGTGGACCACCATCACCATCACCGTGCTCAAGGTGTTCGACATCGTCTACGCCATGACCAATGGCGAGTTCCAGACGCAGGTGCTCGCCAACTACATGTATCGCTGGATGTTCATTTCGGGCGACTACGGACGCGGCTCGACCCTGGCGGTGATCATCATGCTGGTGGTGATTCCGATCATGGTGTGGAACATCCGCCGCGCCAACGCCGAGCAGGGGACACGCTGATGACCACCATCGCCACCACCCCCGACGCCGTGGAGAGCAAGCCGATGGGCGTGCCGCGGATCAATCTGGGCCGCGTCGCCGCGCACCTGGCGCTGCTGTTCTTCGTCGTGCTGTGGACCTTCCCGACGGTGGGCCTGTTGATCTCGTCGGTGCGCGACAAGGACCAATTGGCGCTGACCGGCTGGTGGACCTCGCTGGCGCATTCGACGCTGATGGCCGCGGCGCGCCCCGACACCGCCGACAAGGCGGTGCAGGAGGGCGACCATTGGGTGATCAAGGGCAACCTTTTCGGCCGCGCCAAGGGCCAGCAGATCGAGACCTTCGGCCCCACCAACGCCGATATCGGCAAGAACGCCGCCGGCGCCACCATCCCGATGCAGGACGGCGGCAAGCTGACGGTCGAGGCCAATGGCGACTACGTCTGGAACTTCGACCAGCAGCCGACCTATAGCGGCGCGCCGCGCATCTACTACGTCACCGGCAGCCCGCCGCGCTTCACGCTCGAGAACTATGCGCGCGTGCTCGGCTCGACCGGCGTCGCCGAATCCTTCGTCAATTCGCTGACGGTCGCCATTCCCTCGACGGTGATCCCCATCCTGATCGCGGCCTTTGCCGCCTATGCGCTGGCCTGGATGCAGTTTCCGTTCCGCGGCCTCATCGTCGCGGTGGTGGTGGGGCTGCTGGTGGTGCCGCTGCAGATGTCGCTGATCCCGCTGCTCCGGCTCTACAACATCATCGCCGGCGGCATCAACGACATGGCCGGCCACCAGGTGGCCGAAAGCAAGAGCTATCTCGGCGTCTGGCTGGCGCATACCGCCTTCGGCCTGCCGCTCGCCATCTACCTGCTGCGCAACTACATGGCCGGGCTGCCGCGCGAGATCATGGAATCGGCGCGCATGGACGGCGCCAGCCATTTCAAGACCTTCACCACCATGGTGCTGCCGCTGAGCTTTCCGGCGCTCGCCTCGTTCGCCATCTTCCAGTTCCTGTGGATCTGGAACGACCTTCTGGTAGCGCTGGTGTTCCTCGGCGCGCAGGACGACCGCATGGTGCTGACGGCGCGGCTGGTCAACCTGCTCGGCCAGTACGGCAACAATTGGGAACTGCTGACCGCGGCGGCCTTCATCTCCATCATCGTGCCGCTGATCGTGTTCTTTTCGCTGCAGCGCTATTTCGTCCGCGGCCTGCTGGCCGGCAGCGTGAAGTAGGGACGAGGGCAGGAGTTTCGTCTTCCCTCATCCGGCTTCGCCACCTTCTCCCGTCGAGGGAGGCGGACGTGGCAAGTTGCGAAGTCGCCCAGTGCTCTCGAGGCTGGCCACACCCCAGCGGTGGTCTCCACCTGCCGGTCATATCCACGATTGTACGTGTCCGTCGCGAGAATGGCGTATTCGGCATCGGTCAGTGTACGCATGTCACATTCCCCTGGAAAAGAAGGTGGTGTCGATGCTCAACGCACCCTTCGGCTTCTCGATCGACATGAACAGTTGCTCCTTCACCCAGGGCAAGCGGTTCACGATCCCGTCGGTGATGGGATCGTCGGTTCGCGTGACTTCGACCGAGACAAGATCGATGGCATTCGGATTGTCCGGCGCTTCGGACCTCGGAAGCACCTCATGGATCGACGTTGGATCGGCGTCATTGTCGAAGCGCACAATGAAGGGGCGGTATGCCGGCGGCAATTTGCAGGTCCCGGTGAAGTCCCGGAGCGGGGCAAGGCGCGCGACCGGGTCATCGTTTGGCGTACTAAGTTTGCAACCATCGAGTAGTCTGTCTGCCCAGCCAACGCTCCCCTGGCGACTGGCCATCAGGAAGTACAAGGTCTGCGTAGGGGACACATCGAGAACGACGGCCTCGCCGAACCCTTTACCTGAGACACCGCCCGTCTGTGGAAGGGTCTGTATCTCAGCATGGGCGGTAAATCCCTGCACGCCGCTTGCGTGCTTGAGCTGCCCATCGACGCGCACGGTGATGTCGAGGCGATAGTGGATGGTGATGTCTTCGGCGATGTGCAGCAGGCTGAGCAGCGAGAATGCATGCGAGGGTGCAGTGCTCAAGACGATGGCTGTGACCAGCGTCAGAAGGCCTCCCATGAGCTTACGCATCGATGCTCCGGCTCCGCTTGCGGCAGGGGACATGGTGCAAGGGTCAAGCAGCATCAATGCTGCCGCCGTAATAGAAGGTAATGGAAACGACGAAAATTTGCCCGCACGCTGCCTTCGTTTGCGGTCGCGGTCAACAGCAACGCTAGGTCAATTTGGATGCGGGCGCTTCTGGCGCTGAGGCCGATGGGCGGATGGGGTGGGGCGGTAGAGCCTCGAATCCGCCTATCCGATATGGTCGCGCCGCTGCGGCGGCAGCGGTTCGTCGATGCTGCCGGGGTCGAGCCCGGGGACCACGTCGAAATAGGACGGGATCAGCGTGCCCTGCGGCGCGGCGTGCCGGTCGCACTGGCGGCTGAGCTCGTCGATCAGGGCGAGGCCGGCGTCCTTGAGCGAGGAGCGCACGAAGGTGACGCGCGGCAGGTAGCGCGTGCGATCGATGTGGCGCAGCACGTCGTCCATGGTGGCGAGCGCGATCGGCTGGCCGTGACGCGGCGCCGCGGCGGCCCACGCTTCGTAGCCTTCGACCAGCAGCAGGATGGACGAATAGATGATGGCGGTGATCGCCGGGTCGGCGAGCGCTTCGCGCGTCAGGCGAAAGCCGGCGTCGCCCATCGGGTGCGCCGAATTGTAGACGGTGACGGTGTCCTCGGGCAGGCCGGAATCGGCCACGGCGTGCCGCACCGCGCGGTGGCGATAGAGCGCGTAGTTGAACGCCTCGTCGCCATTGATGAAGGCGATGCGGCGATGGCCGTTGGCGACCAGCAGCCGCGCCAGCCGGTAGAAATTGCCGTAATTGTCCATGTCGACCCAGCCGTAGCGGTCGCAGCGCGGCTCGCGCCCGTGCACCACGAACGGCCGGCCGGAATCGAGCAGGAAGCCGATGCGCTGGTCGTCCTCGCGCGGCAGGTCGACGATGAAGCCGTCGACGGAATTGTCGCGCACATAGCGGTCATAGGTCGCGATCTCGCGGTCCTTGCCGTGGCTGGTGAGCACGATGTCGTAATTGACCTCGCGCGCCTGGGCGAGGACGCCGGCCATCACCTCGGCGAAATGCGGGTCGAGATATTTGAGTTCGTTGTCCGACTGCACCCAGGCGATGTTGTGGGTGCGCTGCAGCACCAGCCGCTGCGCGTTGCGGTTGGGCCGGTAGCCGAGCCGCTTGGCCGCGCCCTCCACCTTCTGCCGGGTCCGCTCACCGACGTCGGAATAGCCGTTGAGGGCCCGCGAGATGGTGGTGATGGACAGGTCGAGCTCCGCCGCCAGATCCTTGATGGTCACGTTTCGCCCGGACGCCGGGGCAGGCTTGTCGGTCTTCGTGTCGGATGTCATAAGCCTTTGACCGTCAACGCAAAAATCCAACGCCGACAGGGGCTCGCGCCACGTCCCCGGCGTTGACGAAACCTCTCTCCCGCGGCTAAGAATAGCCAACTAAAACGTTTTGGCAAATGCCTCGCCGGAACGTCATGAGGGAGGTTTCGGGTTTGGTTGCGCAGCCGCTGATGACGGAGCAGAAGACTCCGCCCGACACCAATGTCGACCGCGACTGGTGGCGCGGCGCGGTGATCTACCAGATCTATCCGCGCTCCTTCCAGGACCACAATGGCGACGGCGTCGGCGACCTCGTCGGCATCACCGAACGGCTCGACTACGTCGCCGATCTGGGCGTCGACGGCATCTGGCTCAGCCCGTTCTTCACCTCGCCGATGAAGGATTTCGGCTACGACGTCTCCAACTACCGCGACGTCGATCCGATCTTCGGCACGCTGGGCGATTTCGACCGGCTGCTGGAGAAGGCGCATGCGCTCAAGCTCAAGGTGGTCATCGACCAGGTGATCAGCCACTGCTCGGACAAGCATCCGTGGTTCGCCGAGAGCCGGCTCAACCGCACCAACGACAAGACCGACTGGTTCGTGTGGGCCGACCCCAAGCCTGACGGCACGCCGCCCAACAACTGGCTGAGCATCTTCGGCGGCAGCGCCTGGACCTGGGACAGCCGGCGCATGCAGTACTACATGCACAATTTCCTCGCCTCGCAGCCGGACCTCAACTTCCACACCCCGGCGGTGCAGGAGGCGATGCTCGACAACATGCGCTTCTGGCTGGAGCGCGGCGTCGACGGCTTCCGCCTCGACACGGTGAATTTCTACTTCCACTCGCTGGGGCTCGAGAACAACCCGGTGGTCAAGCCGGAAGACTTCAACGCCACCACCGCGCCGGCGGTGAACCCCTACAATTTCCAGGAGCACCTCTACGACAAGAGCCAGCCCGAAAACCTCGACTTCCTGCGCCGGCTGCGCGCGCTGATGGACGAGTACGGGGGCAAGATGACGGTCGGCGAGATCGGCGACGCGCAGCACCAGATGGAGGTGATGGCGGCCTACACCTCCGGCGGCGACAAGCTCAACATGGCCTACACCTTCGACTATCTGGGGGGCGAGTTCAGCGCGGCGCATTTCCGCAAATGCATCGACGCCACCGAGGCGGAGGCGCCGGAAGGCTGGATCTGCCTCGCCTTCTCCAACCACGACGTGGTGCGGCATGTGAGCCGCTGGGCCATGCATGGCGAGCAGGAGGCGTTCACCCGCCTCGCCTGCACGCTGCTGCTGTCGATGCGCGGCTCGGTGTGCCTGTACCAGGGCGAGGAGCTGGGCCTGACCGAGGCCGAGCTCGCCTTCGAGGACCTGGTCGATCCGTATGGAATCGAGTTCTGGCCGCAATTCAAGGGCCGCGACGGCTGCCGCACGCCGATGGTGTGGCAGACGCAATCGCCGACCGGCGGCTTCACCACCGCCACCCGGCCGTGGCTGCCGGTGCCGGCCGACCATCTGACCAAAGCCGTCGACCGGCAGCTGGGCGATCCGCGCTCGGTGCTGGCGCATTATCGCGAGATGCTGGCCTTCCGCCACCGCCACCCGGCGTTGCGCAAGGGCTCGATCCGGACGCTCGATGCGCCGGACGGCGTGCTCGCCTTTTTGCGCGAGGACGGCAGCGAGCGCATCTATTGCGTGTTCAACATGAGCGAGAAGGCCGCGGTGGTCGACGTTCCGGCCGAGTACGAGCTGGCCGAATCGGGGGCGCCCGGCCTGGTCGACGAGCCGAGCAACGGCGTGCTCAGCCTGGCGCCGTTCGGCGCCTATATCGGAATTCTGCGCTAGCGCGCGGCACGGGCAGCAGGGGAGGGAACCATGTCGGACCTGAAGATCAGCAATCTCTACAAGAAGTACGGCAGCGTGGAGATTCTCAAGGACGTGAACCTCGACATCAAATCGGGCGAGTTCATCGTCTTCGTCGGTCCCTCCGGCTGCGGCAAGTCCACGCTGCTGCGCTGCATCTCGGGGCTCGAGAGCATCACCTCGGGTACGCTCGAGATCGACGGCCGCCGGGTCAACGAGGTGGCGCCGTCCAAGCGCGGCATCGCCATGGTGTTCCAGTCCTATGCGCTCTACCCGCACATGACGGTGTACGCCAACATGGCGTATGCGCTGAAGCTGCAGAACCTCAGTAGGGCCGAGATCGACCAGAAGGTGCGCGCCGCCGCCGAAAAGCTGCAGCTCACGCAATATCTCGAGCGCCTGCCCAAGGCGCTGTCCGGCGGCCAGCGCCAGCGCGTCGCCATCGGCCGCGCCATCGTGCGCGATCCGCGCGTGTTCCTGTTCGATGAGCCGCTGAGCAACCTCGATGCGGCGCTGCGCGTGCAGATGCGCATGGAAATCGGCCAGCTCAAGGAGCAATTGCCCAACACCACCATGATCTATGTGACGCACGACCAGGTGGAGGCCATGACCATGGCCGACCGCATCGTGGTGCTGAAGGACGGCGTGGTGCAGCAGGTGGGCACGCCGATGGAGCTCTACGAGAACCCGCAATCGCTGTTCGTCGCCGGCTTCATCGGCTCGCCGAAGATGAATTTCCTCACCGGCAAGTTCGCCGATCCGTTCAAGGCAGCGACGGTGGGCGTGCGCTCCGAGCACATCGACATCGTGCCCAGGGACGGCACCTGGAGCGGCAAGGTGATCTATTCCGAGAACCTCGGCTCCGACAGCTACATCTATGTCGACATCGGCTCGACCGATCCGGTGGTGGTGCGCCAGCCCGGCAAAGCCAGCTACCAGGCCGGCGACACGCTGAGCTTTTCACCGCGCGACAGCCTGTTCCACCGCTTCGACGCGGAAGGCCATCCGCTGCTGCATTGACGGAAGAGTGAATGGTGAATGGTAAGTAGTGAATGGTGTTGCGCGGCGTAAGCCGGGTCGCGACCATTCACCATTCACCATTCACCATTCACCATTCACCACTAGAACACCGGAACAATTCCAACATCCGGTAGCTGCGACGCCACCAATTGCTGCGTCACCGGGTGCTGCGGCTTGTCCAGCATCTGCGCCGGCGTGGTGGCTTCGACGACATGGCCCTTGTCGAGCACCAGCACGCGGTCGGCGACGACGCGCACCACGTCGAAATCGTGCGTGGCGATGAGGAAGCTGAGGCCGAAATCGGCGCGCAGCCGGTTGAGCAGCACCAGCACCTCGCCGCGCGCGCCGATATCGAGGGCGGCGATCGGCTCGTCGATGACCACGAGGCGCGGCCGCGTCACCAGCGCGCGGGCGATGGCGAGGCGCTGCAACTCGGCCAGGGGGAAATCGGCCGGCAGGCGGGTCAGGATGTCGGGTGACAGGCCCACCGCCCGCACCACCTCGACGATGCGGGCGCCGAGCTCGTCGACGCTCTTTTGCATCTCGAGCTGCAGCGGCTCGGCGATCGATTCGCCGACGGTGTGGCGCGGGTTGAAGCTGCCGGCGGGCTCGGCGAAGACGTAGCCGATCTCGTGCCGCAGCATGCGCGGCAAATCCGAGCCGTGATAGGGTACCTGCTCGAAGGCGAGCTCGCCGCCGCTGGCGCGCTCGAGCCCGGCGACAATGCGCAACAGCGTCGATTTGCCGGCGCCGGCCGGACCGATCACCGCCACCGATTCGCCGGCGCGGATGGCAAAGCTCACCGCCTCGAGCCGCACCTTTGGCGGCCGCCGGTCGAGCAGCGGCAGCCCCGGCGCCTCGCGGCGGGACACGTCGCGCAATTCGAGCAGCGTGCCGCCGATCGGCGTGCGCATCAGCGTGCGGGCGCGGTGCCGGCCGGCGCTCAGCATGGCGCGGGTGAAGGCATGCCTGGGGTGGCCGAACACCTCCTGCTTTTCGCCGGCCTCCACCACCTTGCCGCCGCGCAGCACCGCGACCTTGGTCGCGAGCATGGCGACCGTCCTGAGGTCGTGCGAGGCCAGCAGCAGCGACATGCCGCGCTCGGTGCAATGCCTGAGGATCAGGTCGAGCAGCCGCCGCTGCTCGAGGAGGTCGAGCCCGGCCGCCGGCTCGTCGGCGATCAGCAGGTCCGGCTTGCCGGCCAGCGCCAGGGCAAGCAGCGCCCGCCGTCGCTCGGCCGCCGCCAGCGCCTCCGGGTAGCGGCCGGCGAGCGCGGGGTCGAGGCCGACCTCCTGCAGCAGCTCGGTGCGCTGCGCGGCGCGATCGCCCTCGCGTCCGGCCCGCGCCAGCGCGGCATCGAGCTGGGCGCCGAGCGTGCGCAGCGGCGACAGGCCGGTGCTGTTGCGATCGAGCAGCACGCCGATGCGCCGGCCGTTGAGCGCCAGCCGGTCGGCCGTGCCCGCGGGCATCGGCTGGTCGTCGAAGCCGAGGCTGCCGCTGGCCGTCGTCCCCGGCGGCAGCAGACCGGCCACGGCGCGCAGCACCAGGCTCTTGCCCGACCCGGCCTCGCCGATCAGGGCCAGCCGCTGGCCCTTGCCGATGGCGAAGCTGACGTCGTCGACCAGCGTGCTGCCGCCGCGCGTGACGGTGAGATTGTCGACCTTAAGCAGCGCCATGGGCGCCTCCGGTCGTGTCGCCGGCCGCCGCGCGGATCTCGCGGCTGACGATGGTGAGCGCCAGCGCGATGAGCAGCAGCGCGAGGCCGGGAACGAACAGCAGCCCCGGCCGGCCGGCGGCATAGGCCTGCGCGTCGGCGAGCAGCAGGCCGAGGCTGGTGGCGGGCGGCTGCGTGCCGAGCCCGACATAGGAGAGGGTGGCCTCGGCCAGCACGCCGACCGCGAGCTGCGCGATGGCCTGCGCCAGGATCAGCCTGAGGATGGTGGGCAGCATGTGCCGGCGGGCGAGGTCGAGGCCGCTGCCGCCGGCGAGCCGCCCGGCCGCGACGTAGTCGGGCGCCGCCGCGGTGCGGATGGCGTCGCGCGTGGCGAGCGCCAACGGCGCGATGTTGGCGATGCCGATGGCCACCATCAGCGTCGCCGCGCTCGGCCCGAACAGGCAGGCGAACAGCACCGCCAGCACGAAGGCGGGCAGCGTCAGCAGATAGCCGCTGACGCCGGTGGCGCCGAGCTCGGCATAGGGGCCGAGCAGCGCCGCGGCCAGCCCCAGCGGCACGCCGAGCAGGGCGCCGATGGCCACCGCCACGCCCGCCACCACGAAGCTCGTGAGGATACCTTTCATCAGCAGCGACAGCACGTCGCGGCCGAGCTCGTCGGTGCCCAGCCAATGCGCGCCGCCCGGATCCTGCAGCGCCGCCGCCACGTCGAGGCTGGTCACCGGGTAGGGCGTCCACAGGATCGACAGGAAGCCGAGCAGCAGGAACAGCAGCGCCGCGACGATGGCGATGCGCAGGGCCGGCGGATCGTGGCGGAGCGCGCTCATGCCGCGTCCTGCCCGCGCCGGCGCGGGTCGGCCCAGCGGCTGCCGAGCTGCGTCAGGAACGTCGTTCCAGAAGTGAGCAGGATGAGCACCGCCAGCGCCCCGGCGACGAGCCCGAGGTCGCGCGCGGCCGCGGCGTCGAGGATCAGCCGCCCGAGGCCGGGCAGGTAGAAGACGTTCTCGACGATCACCGTGCCGACGATGATCGCTGCGGCGTGCGGCACGGCGGCGTCGAGCCCGGTGAGCGCCGCGGCCGGCAGCGCCTCGTGGCGGAACCCGTCCTCGGCGGCGATGCCGCGCGCCTGCGCCGTGAGCACGTAGGGCGCACTGCGCCCGGCCGCGACGGCGTCGCGGATGCCGAGCGCCAGCGTCGCCGCGACCGGCAGGGCCACCGCCAGCGCCGGCAGCAGCAGCGACAGCAGCGCGCCGCCGGCGTGACGCTGCCACGGCACGAAGCCGCCCGTCGGCAGCCAGTGCAGGCCGGTCGCGAAGATCGCGACCAGCACCATGCCGAGCCAGAAACTGGGCGTCGCGCCGGCGATCTCGGCGAGCGCCGTCAGCGCGTGGTCGAGCAGGCGGCCCGGCCGGCGCGCCGCGAGCAAGCCGAGGCCGGCGCCGATGAGGGCGGCCAGCAGCATCGCCAGCAGCGCCAGCGGCACGGTGACGGCGAGGCGCGCCGCGACCAGCCCGCCGATGCCCTGGCCGTCGGCGGCAACGCCGAAATCGCCGAGCAGCAGGTGGCCCAGCCAGCCGCCGAAGCCGCCGAGCGCCTGGCCGCCGGCGCCTGCCGCCAGCAGCGCATGGATCAGCCACAGCGTGACCAAGACGGTCGCGGCGAAGGCCGCCAATTTGCGGAGTGCGAACCAGAGCATGCGAGACGAGCCAGTCGGGCCGCGCCCCCGGCTGAGCCTCGCCGGCGGCGGGTCCTCCCCCAAGAAGGATTGATCGGACGAAACCTTAGCGGTCCCCGGCCGCCCCGACAATGCGCCGGGCCGCGCTGCGCTCAGCTTTTGACGATGAGGTCGGCCGGAATGCGCAGCGAAAACAGCGTGCCGGTGCCGATGGTCGGATCGACCGACAGCGAGCAGGCATTGACCGCCAGCAGCGAGCGGGTGAGCGCGAGCCCGACGCTGGAGCGCACCGGCCCGAGCTCGGCGCCGTCCTTGTCGATGCCGTCGCGGAACACCACGAAGCGTTCGCCCAGATCGGTGCCGCCCTGCGCGCCGTCGCGCACATGGATGGCGATGTTGCCCTCGTCGTCGGTCTGCGCCGACAGGATCACCGAGCCGCCGATCGGCGTCTGGTCGATGGCGCTGGCCAGCAGATTGAGCAGCGCCTGCCCGAGCGAGGTGCGGTCGGCATGCACGCGCGGCAGCGCCTCGGAGATGGCGCTACGCACCAGCACCCGTGCCGCGCTCGCCTGCGTCCGCACCCGCGTCATGCAGCTTTCGAGCAGCGCGGTGAGGTCGACGTCGCTGGGCCGCGGCGTGTACTGCCCGCCGCGCAGCCGGGTGAAATCGTCGAGCTCGTCGACCAGCACCGCGATCTCGAGGCCGGCGGTGCGGATGTCGCGCGCATATTCGGCATAGCGCGCCGTGTCGAGCTGGCCGGGGCCGGCGGCGCGCATCAGATCGGCAAAGCCGATGATGCTGTTGAGCGGCCGGCGCAGGCCGCGGCTCAGCCGTCCCAGCATGCCCGGCTCGATCTCGGCGTCGGCGGCCAGCGCGTCCTGCGGCGCCGGGCTGCGGCGCCGGCTGAGGAAGCCGAAATAGCCGGTGACGATGCCGGCCTGGCCTTCGGCGAACAGCGCGATGTCGGTCTGCCCGTCTTCGCTGCCGAGGCGCACATGCGGCCGCGCCGTCTCGGTGAAGCGCGCCGGCTTTTCGAGGAAAAGCCGCAGCGGCTCCATGTCGGCCCGGCCCACCAGCACCGCCAGCGGCTTGCCGGCGAGCTCGTCGACCGCGCGGCCGAGCAGGGCGCCGGCGGCGCCCGACAGATGCGTGATGTTGCCGGCGCGGTCGGCCAGAACGAAGCCCTCCTCGCGCGCCTCGGCGGCGAGCTCGGCGAAGGCGCGCACCGCCCCTTCATGTGTGCGGATCGCCTCGGCCGGGCTGGCCGACAGCATCAGCGCGGCGCGGCCCTGCCAGCTCACCGATTGCAGCCGGGCGGTGACCGGCAGCGGCGTGCCGTCGCGGCGGACGAGGCGGTTGACCGGACCGGCGCCGTGCGCCTCGTCGTTGGGAAAGATCGAGGCGATGCCGGCGTCGCGCAGGCCCTGCGCGCTGTCGTGCCCGAGCAGGTCCATCAGCGCCCGGTTGGCGAACAGCACCTGCTGGTCGCGGAACACCAGGATCGCGAGCGGCAGCCGGTTGAGCACCAGCGTTTCCGCATTGAGGTTGATGACGCCCTCCGGCGCAGCCACGGCCACCGCGGCCGGCGCGGGCGCCGCCGCTTCGGCCTTGGGCGGCGTTTCGCCCGACACGCGGTCGGTGAGGATGCGGCCGAGCTCCTCGAAATTGTAGCGCGACACACGCTCGGCCGTTTCGGCGTCGGCGGCGGCATCGACGGTCGCCGCCGCGGGCGGCTCGGCGATGGGCTCGGCCGCAGCCTGCGGCTCCGGTTCGGCGGCCGGAGCGGCCAGCGGCTCGGGCAGGGCGGGGGCCGCGTCGCTTTCGGGCGCCGGCGGCACCGGCTCGGCCGGCGGCTTCGGGCCGAGGGCGCGGAAGCCGCGGCCGGTGATCAGCCACTGGCTGGCGCTGCCGCGCGGCGGCGAGGCCGGCTCGGGCGCCGGCGCGTCCGGTTCGGCAGGCGCCGCTTCCGGATCGTCGGCATAGTCGATCACCGCCGCCACCATCTCCTGGTCGAGCGGGGGCTGTGGCTCGGCCGGCTCGGCGAGCGGCGGCTCGGCGGGCACGTCCGGCGGCGTGTCGAACGTCTCGTCGGCGGGCGACAGCGCGGTGTACAGCGTCGCGTCCTCGGCCAGCCGGTCGAACAGCGACGACAGCGCCCGCTCGGGCGGCGGCGGCAGCGGCTCGACCCACTCGTCGCTCGGCGGCGGCACAGGGTCGGCTTCGGGCACCGTTTCGAGCCCGAGCGGCAGCAGCGGCTCCGGCGTCGAGGCAAGGTCCTGCCCGGTGGGCAGCGTGTCGTCGGCGCTCTCGCCCTCCTCGGCGCGGATCGCGGCGATGTCGGGCGGCGCGGCCGCGGCGCGCGACAGGTAGACGAGGAGCATCGCCTCGCCGGGGCCGGCCTGCAGCCGGATCAGGTCGTCGCCCGCCTCGGGCAGGCCGTGTTCGGCAAGGCCCGGTGCGCGCTCGGCAAGGGCCGTGGCCGAGCCGCGCACGGCCCGCGGTCCGTCGGTCAGCAAATAGTCGGCGCCGGCCGGCAGCAGGTCGGTGACCGCCGCATCGTCGGCGAGCGGGCCGGCCGCCGCGAGCATCTCCGCCGGCAGCGGATCGATCGCCACCAGCAGCAGCGCCGTGCTGCCGTCGGGCATGGCGAGCGGGGTGCACGAGCAGGTGGTGGCCATCGGCTTGTCGCCGGCGAGGAATTGCACGCGGCTGAGGCTGGAGCGCCCGACGGTGCCCAGCCGGACGAGCCGCGGCACCTGGCCGCGGATCGGCACCGCTTCGGGGTTGAGCTTGAGGCCGGTCTTCTTCAGCCGGGCGGTGAAATAGCGCGCCGCGGCATTGCGCCAGAGCAGCGTGGCGCCGTCCTGCGACCACAGCCAGGCCGGGCGCAGATCCGCCCAATACTGGACGATCCGGCGCGCCGTCGGCGATTTCATCCACTCAGCGTCCACGCGCGCCAGACCCCAGAACTGTGCCGGTTTGGCACAGTTCGCACCCAAGACTTAATCTTGTCCTAATTATAGCCCCTGTCCGAAACGGTCCAGATTTCCGGGCTTTGCCGACCGATCTTCTCGTCCGGATGGTTAAGCGGGAGGGGTTGCAAACTGCCGCCCGAACGGGCAAATGCGTCCTTGTCAGCCGCGGCGGCCCGACATATGGTCCGCCGCGCTTCCGGGCCGCGTTAGCTCAGCTGGTTAGAGCACTAGATTGTGGATCTAGGGGTCCCCCGTTCGAACCGGGGACGCGGTACCATTTTCCCACGCCGGGCGGCCGGCGCCGGACCGCCTCCCGTATCGCTGATCGTCGGCCCCGTCCGCCTGGCTCAGGCGTCGTCGCTGGCCGGGCCGGCGTTGAGCTGGGCGTAGCGTTCGGCACCGATGGTGTCGAGCAGCTTGAGCTGCGCCTCGAGGAAGTTGATGTGACTCTCCTCGTCGGCGATCAATTCGTCGAACAGCGCCTTGCTCACATAGTCGCGCACCGCGGCGCAGACCTCGCGGGCATCGGTATAGGCCTTTTGCGCCTCGTATTCGCCGGCGAGGTCGGCCTCCAGCACTTCGCGCACGTTCTGGCCGATGCGCAATGGCGCCACGCGCTGGGCGTTGGGGTGCCCTTCGAGGAAGATGATGCGCTCGATCAGCCGGTCGGCGTGATGCATCTCCTCAATCGATTCGGCGCGTTCCTTTTTGGCCAGCAGCGTCAGCCCCCAATCTTCCAGCAGCCGGAAGTGGACCCAGTACTGGTTGACCGCGCCGAGCTCCAGGAACAACGCCTCGTTGAGCTTGTCGATGACCTGCGCTTCGCCCTTCACGTAATGCTCTCCTCTGCCGGTCCCTCAGGCTGTCGAGGCGGCTGCGCATCTCCTGCGATGCCGCGTCGTCGAGACCCTTCTGCACGTGGTAGTTTTCCACGACGCGCAGGATGATGTCCACCACGTTCGGAAAGCAGCCGCAGCAGACGCCGCGCTTGCCGAGCTCGTGATAGACCTTCGCCGGCACGATCAACTGCCAGGGATCCGCGTCGAGGAAGCCCGTGACGATGCGCTCGATGTCGCGATCGGTGATGATGTTGCAGTGACAGACCAGCATGGCGCGGGGGTTCGGACAGCGCATATGCGCAAATCGTCCCCGCGCTAGCAAACGTGGACAATGGCGGTCAACTTAAAACGCCGTAGTTTGGAATCGATCCAGACTAGCGGTCCCGGCCGGGGTCGGCCGGCGTGTGGTGTGCGTGCCGGGCCGACACCATGAAGGCCCAGGCGATCCAGCCGACGATCAGCGCCACCACCGCCAGCGCCATGCCGGTGTAGCCGAGCACCACATTGGGCAGCCCGCCCACGCCCTGCCGGCTCATGTCGTTGGTGAACATCGCCCAGCCCAGCAGCAGCACCAGCACGACGATGTTGAACGTCAGAAAGCCGGTGCGGCGGGGATGCCGCCAGAGATAGAGCAATGCGCGTTTCACGATGACGGAGCCTCCTGCTGCCGTGACAACGCGGCAGCGAACCGCGCGGTTGCGCGCGGCCCGGCGCGCCTATTGCGCGATGCGCAACGCGTTCAGCTTCTGCGCGATCTGCTGGAAGGCGTCGTCGAGGTCGTCGGCGCTGTCGGCCTGGTAGAAATAACTGGTGTCGGTGGCGCAGGCGCTGAGCAGGGCCCGGGCGTTCTTGTCGGTCGTGCTGTTGCTGCCGATCTCGAAGCCCACCGTATAGAGCAGGATGCCGTTGGCCGGGTTCTTGATCGCGGTGCAGAGCGCGGTGGCCTGGCTGGTCGACGAGCCGTTGGGGCCGTTCTGGTTGATCTTGTTGCCCGAACCGTCCGAGGTCGAATCCTGCGCGATGACGCCGTTGTAATAATCGGTGTTGAACTCGCCGTCGGTCATCAGGATCAGCGCCTTGGTGAGGTTGTTGCGCTTGTAGGCGGCAGGGCGGCTGTCGATCGGCGTGGTCGGCCACAGATAGCCGAAATTCGGCGCCAGCATGTACCAGGCCCAGGCGAGCCCGAGATGGCCCGAGGTCGAGCCGGCCGCGGCGAGGTTGTTCACCGTGCTGTTGAGCGTCGAGATGCTGGAGGTCAGCGGCACGATCGCCTGGCTGACGCAATTGTTGCTGGTCGAGGGATACATCGGCGACAGCGCCTTGGCGCTCTTGGAGGCGGCGGTGAAGCTGCCCGAGGGCGGCGCCGCATCGGTGTAGGCGTCGGTGCCGTAGCGCTCGGTCACGCAGGTCGAGGAGGCGAAGGTGTTCTCGCCGCCGGCGGCCGTGTCGAAGTGATAGTAGACGTCGCCGTAATTGGCGCGCGTCGCCTTGCCGGAGGTGTCCGATTTGTACTGGCCGGCCACGAGCGAAAAGGAATTGGTGAGCTGGAGCGTCGCGGTGGTGACGTTGTCGATGTAGAATCCGGTGTTGTTGATGTTCGTCAGATTGCTCAGGCCGGTGACATAGACGCTGTCGCCATTCCGGAGCGAGCCGAACGCGTTGGCGCTGCTCAGCCGGACGTCGCAATCGCTGTAGAAGCATTTGTAGACGTAGCCGCTGTTGCTGCCGCTCTTGTTGCTGCCGCCGGTGACGCCATTGAGCGTGAACTTGTTGTTGTCGACCTTGGTGACCGTATAGACCTGATCGTTGAGGCTCCTGTAGGACGACGATCCGCCGAGGCCGGCGATGTACACCGTGTCGTTGTCGGCGAGGCCGTGACCATTGGCCGTGATCGTCACCGCACCGCGCTTGACGATCGCCACGGCGCCGATCGCGGTCCGCGACGCGGCCCAGTCGGCGCCGGTCAGGTTCGCCGGCACGTTGCTCAGCGTGCCGCGGACCTTGTCGGCATAGGTGCCCACATTGACGCCGTAGGAGAACGGCACCAGCGCCATCTTGCTGTAGGTGGGCGTCTGCGTGGTCGAGATCAGGCTGCCGATCAGGTTCTTCGTGGCAGTCTTGAGCGCGTCGATCTTGGTCGAATCGCAATTGCCCCAGCGGTCGCACGGCATCATCGAGCCGGTGACGTCGAGCGCCATCGACACTTCGAGGTCGGTCGAGCCGCGGATGGCGCGCGAGTTGAGCTGCGCCGTGATGCTGTGGATGCCCACCAATTGCACGAAAGCAGTCGGCACCGTGATGGTGGCGCTGAGGTCGAGCCGGTCGAGCGCGGTGTTGATGGTGGCGCCGGTGACGCTCGAGGTGATGGTGCTGTCGGCCAGCCGCTCGCGCACGATCTGGTCGGCCTTGCTCTTGATGTCGGCTTCGGCGAGGTCCTTGGTGGTCTTGCCGGCGTTGACCTCGGCCACCTTGCTCTGCAGCGCCAGCGCCGCCGCGTCGAGCGCGTTCTGCGCCCGGCTGCGCGCCGTCTGCATGTAGGTGAAATCGACGACGGCGCCGGAGGTGGCGATCAGCACCAGCGCGATGACGGCGAACAGCACCAGGAAGGCGCCGCTTTCGTCGCGGCGGAAGCGCTTGAGGAGGGCGGTGAAGCGACGCATGGTCCGGCAGTCCGGAGGTTCGGGAGCCTCCAGTCTGCCGGAAATTCCTAACTAAAGCACAATGACCTTGGCGCCAATTTTCACTCGGCCGTAAAGGTCGACGACGTCGTCGTTGATCATCCGGATGCAGCCCGAGCTGACGTCGCCGCCGATGGTCCACGGCTCGTTGGTGCCATGGATGCGGTAGAGCGTCGACCCGATATAGAGCGCGCGGGCGCCCAGCGGGTTGTTGATGCCGCCGTCCATGTGGCGCGGAATGTCGGGCCGGCGGGCCAGCATTTCGGCCGGCGGCGTCCAGTCCGGCCATTCGCGCTTGTTGGTGATCTTGTGCGTGCCGGCCCATTCGAAGCCGGTCTTGGCGGTGCCGATGCCGTAGCGCAGGGCCTTGCCGCCGCCGAGCACGAGATAGAGGAAATGGTCGCCGGTATCGACCACCAGCGTGCCGGCCGGCTCGGCGCTGGCATAGGGCACCACTTGGCGCATGAACTGCGGATCGAGATGCACCTTGCGCGGCGCGCGCAGCATCAGCCGGTTGGTCGGCGTGCCGGCGGTGACGCTCATGCCCGGCGGCGGGCCGAACAGCGACGGCGCGGCGACGCCGGGGGTGACGGAGAGGAGGGCGAAGGCGAGGCCGGTCAAGGCGGCCGAAACGGAACGCGGCATGGCGAAAGCACCCGTTGACTGTTTGGCAGGGTTACCCGAGTGTCGCGAGAAACAGCGAATTTGCCGTGAAAAGGCATGGTTAAGCCTTTGCCGCGGCTTATGGTTTCGGGGGAGTTAAGATGGTCGAGCGCTGCGCCTGGGCCGGCGAGATCGCCGAGAACGTGCACTACCACGACGTGGAATGGGGCCGCCCCGTCACCGACGACAACCGGCTGTTCGAAAAGCTGTGCCTCGAGGGCTTCCAGTCCGGCCTGAGCTGGCTGACGATCCTCAGGAAGCGGCCGCAATTCCGCAAGCAGTTCCACGATTTCGAGGTCGCCCGCGTGGCGCGCATGACCGCCGCGGACGTCGAGCGGCTGCTGCAGGATCCCGGCATCGTCCGGCATCGCGGCAAGATCGAATCGACCATCAACAATGCCAAGCGCACGCTGGCGATCCAGCAGGAGTTCGGCAGCCTTGCCGCCTATGTCTGGCGCTTCGAGCCGGACGAAAAGGCGGCGCCCGAGCTCGGCGGCCGGCTCGCCTCGGAGACCGAGGCGTCGCGCGCGTTCAGCAAGGACCTGCGCAAGCGCGGCTTCAGCTTCGTCGGGCCGACCACCTGCTATGCCTTCATGCAGGCGATGGGCCTGGTCAACGACCACTACAGCCATTGCTTCGCGCGCGCCGAATGCGAGCGCGAACGCCAGCGCCTGAAGCGGCCGGCGTAGCTGATGGTGCAGTCGGGGCCCTCCCCCATGCGTCGTATGGGGGAGGGGACGACTGCAAACGCGGCTGAGCCTACTGGTGGTCCCAGTATCTGCGGCCTTCGTCCACCGGATCGAGGCCGATGTCGCGGCGGAGGTAGTTGGGCAGGCGGGGGGAGCCGCGTGTCCGCTCGGGCCATTGCGAGAGAATGGCTGACAACAGCCGGCTGACGACCGAACGGTCGCGGCGGGCGATGGAGGGAACGAAGCTGGTCCTGAGCTGGGTGTTCGACGGAGTCATTTGTGCTGCGCCGGACGCCTTGCGGCGCCGGCTCCCTGGAAATGGAGATCGGTTGGTCTGACGGGACCGGCGCAAACGCCGGAGACAGCAAGGCCTCGGGCGGACTCGAACCGGCGGTGGCGTTAGCGGTGGCTAGGAAGGGTCAGGGACGGCTGGCACAACGGCCGGGAGCGCTCAGGCTCGATACAGTCCCCAGGTCCCGACGCGGATGCCACGGGCAAAGGCGCAAAGCAGATCGGTCATATGCGACTCCTTCGTGGTTGGCGTTGGAACGTGCGCCTGATAGGCGAGGGGAGTCGCCGGCGCAAGCAGATTCTGCGGCAGGCTGACGCACCCGCAAATCTGTGGCGCGTTCGCCACAACACCCCCGCGGTTGGCCGAACGATCCTGTTCGGGATCGGTCGGCCAGAGCGCAAAGAAAAAGGCGGTTGGCCGAACGATCCGGTTCGGGATCGGTCGGCCAGAGCAAAAAGAAAAAGCGGTTGGCGGCGCAGTTCACGTCCGGATCGGCCGCCAATGCCAGGATGCCCTTGAACCATAAAAACCGCCTCTTCTTGTCTGGAAATGCCGTTTCCTTTAGGAACGGCGCACGTTTGGGAACCCCACTGAATGGCTGACCGCACCACGCTGATCGAGGCGCGACTTCCCCGCGGTTTCGAGGACCGCGCGCCCGCCGACATCGCCGCGGTCGACCGCATGCTCGCGACCATCCGGCGGGTGTATGAGCGCTACGGCTTCGACCCCATCGAAACGCCGCTGCTCGAATACACCGAGACACTCGGCAAGTTCCTGCCCGACACCGACCGGCCCAATGCCGGCGTGTTCTCGCTCAAGGACGACGACGAGCAGTGGATGAGCCTGCGCTATGACCTGACGGCGCCGCTCGCCCGCTATTTCGCCCAGCACTACGACAAACTGCCCAAGCCGTTCCGCAGCTATCGCGCCGGCTACGTGTTCCGCAACGAGAAGCCCGGCCCCGGCCGCTTCCGCCAGTTCATGCAGTTCGACGCCGATACCGTCGGCGCCGCCGGCCCCGAGGCCGACGCCGAAATGTGCATGATGATGGCCGACACCATGGACGCGCTCGGGCTGAGCGGGAAGTACGTGGTCAAGGTCAACAACCGCAAGGTGCTGGACGGGGTGCTGGAGGCGGCGGGCGTCGCCGATGCCGGCGCCAAGCTCACCGTGCTGCGCGCCATCGACAAGCTCGACAAATTCGGCATCGACGGAGTCGAGCTGCTGCTCGGCGAGGGCCGCAAGGACGAGAGCGGCGACTTCACCAAGGGTGCGGGCCTCAGCGCCAGCCAGCGCGGCGTGGTGATGGACTACATCGCCGGCAATCCGCCGGTGGACAATCCCGGCGTGCAGGAGCTGGCGGCCATGCGCGGCATGTTCGATGCCGCAGGTTATGATGTCGGCCGCATCCGCATCGAACCTTCGGTGGTTCGTGGCCTCGAATACTACACCGGCCCCGTCTTCGAGATTGAACTGACGTTCCAGGTGCCCAACGAGAAGGGGCAGCCGGTGGTGTTCGGCGCCGTCGGCGGCGGCGGGCGCTATGACGGGCTGGTGTCGCGCTTCCGCTCCGAGCCGGTGCCGGCGACGGGCTTTTCCATCGGCGTGTCGCGCCTCACCAACGCGCTGAAGCTCACCGGCCTGCTCGCCGCCGAACCGCAGGCGGGCCCGGTGGTGGTGCTGGTGCTCGACCGCGACCCGGCCGCCATCGCCGACTACCAGAAGCTGACGGCCGAGCTGCGCCAGGCCGGCATCCGCGCCGAGATGTATCTGGGCAGCTCCGGCATGAACGCGCAGATGAAATATGCCGACCGCCGCCACGCCGCCGCGGCGGTGATCGTCGGCTCCAACGAGCGCGCCGAGGGCCGCGTCACCATCAAGGATCTCGAGGCCGGCGCGCAGCAGGCCAAGGGCATCGAGAGCCGCGAGGCCTATGTCGCCGAGCGGCCGGGCCAGTGGACCGCCAATCGCGCCGACCTCGTCGCCGAGCTCGGCAAGATCCCGGCCGTGGCGCGGATGCGGGCGACAGGCTGATGGTGGCCAAGACGCCCAGCGAGCGCCGCGGCGCCATGGTCCGGCTGGTCGAGAGCAAGACCGTGCAGCGCGTCGCGCCGCCTTTGCTGCTGCCGGCCGGCCCCTATCTCGACCTCGCCGGCGAGGAGTTCGGCCGGCAATTGCTGCTGACCACCGCCAATGACGGCGTCGAATATTGCCTGAGGCCCGACTTCACCCTGCCGATCGCCAAATCCTACCTCGACGACGGCATGGTGGGCGTGCCCGGCGCCTTCACCTATCTCGGCCCCATCTTCCGCCAGGAGGACGGCGTTCCAGTCGAATACGACCAGGCCGGGCTCGAGCTGCTGGGCCAGCCCGACGCCGCCGCGGCGCTCGACCAGGTGCTGACCTTCGCGCGCTGGGCGCTGGCCATCTACGACGTCACCGCCCCCAACATCCGGCTGGGCGGCGTCGGCCTGTTCGAGACCTTCCTCGCCGCCATGGGCATTTCCGACCATTGGCAGGCCCGCATCCGCCACCGCTTCGGCCACCCCGCCTCGATGCACCGGCTGATGCAGCGGCTGACCAACCCCGAGCAGCGCGTCGCCGGCGCCGCCCCCGACGCGCGCGAAACCATCATCGAGATCGTCACCGACAACATGCTGCAATCGGGGCTGAGCCTCGTCGGCTCGCGCCTGCCCGAGGAGATCGCCGAGCGCTACATCGAAAAGCAGGCGCTCGACGCCTCGCCGATCCCCGACGAGATGGTGGCGCTGCTGGTCGAATATCTGTCGATCGTCGACGTGCCGCAGCGGGCGCTCGACCGCATCTACCAGATGACGCGCCAGGCCGGCATCGACATCGAGGACAGCCTCAACACCGTGCGCTCGCACGCCGCCGCGCTGATCGCTTTGTCGCCCAAGGCCAGCGTGGTGTTCGACGCCGGTTTTGCGCCGCGCCTCGACTATTACACCGGCGTGGTGTTCGAGATGACCGGCGAGGCCGGCGACATCCTCGCCTCGGGCGGCGAGTACGACCGGCTGCTCAACCGGCTGGGCGCCGCCGAGCCGGTGACCGCCTCGGGCTGCGCCCTGTGGACCGACCGGCTGGAGCAGGAGGCGACGCGCAACAATGGCTGACGAAGCGCTGATTCTGGCGGTGCCCAGCAAGGGCCGGCTCGAGGAGGAGACGCGCCGCGTCTTCGGCGAGTCGCGCCTGCCGATCACCCGGCCGGGCGGCGCCCGCTCCTATGTCGGCGCCATCAAGAACCAGGCCGGCGTGTCGGTGCGCTTCTATCCCGCCGCCGAAATCGCGCGCGAGCTGATCACCGGCGCCATCGACATCGGCGTCACCGGCTCCGATTTGATCCACGAGGCGGCCGAGAACGGCGTGGCGCGGGTGGTGCTGGTGAAGCCGCTGGAGTTCGGCCGCGCCGACGTGGTGGTGGCGGTGCCCGACGCCTGGATCGACGTGACCCACATGGTCGACCTCGCCGACGTCGCCTCCGATTTCCGCTATCGCCATGGCCGCTGGCTGCGGGTGGCGACGAAATACGTGCACCTGACGCGAAAGTTCTTCGCCGAATGGGGCATCGCCGAATACCGCATCGTCGAAAGCGCCGGCGCCACCGAGGCCGCGCCCGCGGCGGGGGCCGCCGACCTCATCGTCGACATCACCTCCTCGGGCGAGACGCTGCAGGCCAATGCGCTGCGGATCCTCGAGGACGGCGTCATCATGCAGAGCGAGGCGCACCTGATCGTCAGCCGCGCCGCCGACTGGACGCCGCTGAAAAAAGCGCAGCTCGAAGCGCTGCTGTCGATCATGGGCGGCGTGGCGCCGGGAATTTCGACGCAATTGTAGGTAGGCGACACTGGTGAAACAAGAACGTGGTTCTAGTAATCACCAGACCTGCTTCCCCATCCACGATGCGGAAAAAATGCGCAGGAATGACCATGGGACGCGCTAGGCTGCCGATACGGATCAGCCGTGCGGCGCTCTACACCGATTGCGGCGGCACCCGGGATTTGAACACCAGCTTGTCGGCCAGCAGGAAGTTGACGACCATGCCGCCGGCCACGCCCGCCGCGACGCCGAGGATCAGATATTGGGCGACCAGCGGCACGGTGGCCACCAGCGCCGCGTAGATCGCGTAATTGACCGCGCCGCCCACGATCATGGCGCCGAGATAATTGAGGAATTCGCGCCAGATCGGCACGTCCTTGAGCTGGCCGCGGAAGGCCAGCGAGCGGTTGATGATCCAGGTGGTGGCGACACCCACGAGGAACGACACCACGCGCGCCGCATAGGGGCCGAGCGCGCCCTTGAGCAGGTACAGCACCGCCGTGTCGGTGACGAAGCCGGCGCCGCCGGCGATCGCGAACAGCAGGAATTTGCGGATGGTGGGGTTCACGCTCTCGGCCCTTGGGATCATGCCCTAAACGTTCCTGCCTCATAAAGGTTGACGCGGCGCGGCGCAATGTTGCGGCTGGCGGCGCCCGGGGTTTTCGGTGTAGCAGGAGCACCGATGCGGCCCGGCGCGCCGCGACATGGCGATCCGGCAATGCGACGTCCTTTCCCGTTCCCGACTGGTCCCGGCCGATGCTCGAGCCGCTGACGCTGCTGGCGCTGGCCGGCGCCGGCATGCTGGCGGGCTTCGTCGACGCCATCGCCGGCGGCGGCGGGCTGATCGCGCTGCCGGCGCTGCTGGCGGCGGGCGTGCCGCCCATCGCCGCGCTCGGCACCAACAAGGTGCAGGGGGTGATCGGCACCGCCATGGCCGCCACCACCTATTGGCGCAGGGGCTATGTGTCGCTGCGGGCGCTGGCGCTCGCCATCCCGGCGACCTTCGCCGCCGCGTTCCTCGGCGCCTTCGTGGTCAAGCAGATCGACGTCTCGGTGCTGTCGCTGGCGGTGCCGGTGGCGCTCGTCGCCATCGCCCTCTATTTCCTGCTGGCGCCGCGGCTCGGCGACGAGGACCGCCACGCCCGCCTCGGCTGGACCGGCTTCGTGCCGGTGCTGGGCATGGCGGTGGGCTTTTACGACGGCATCTTCGGGCCGGGCACCGGCTCGTTCCTCACCATGGGCTTCGTGGCGCTGTTCGGGCTGGGCGTCACCCGCGCCGCCGGCAACACCAAGATCGTCAACCTCGCCTCCAATCTGGGGGCGCTGGCGCTGTTCATCCCGTCGGGCGACGTGCTGTGGCCGGCGGCGCTGGCGATGGCGGTGGGCCAACTGGCCGGCGGCTATCTCGGCGCGCTCACCGGCATCCGCTTCGGCGCGCGGCTGATCCGCCCGCTGGTGGTGGTGGTGTCGCTGATTCTCGCGGGCCGGCTGCTGCTGGTCCGCTAGCCGCCGTCGCGCGGCGCCGCCACCCGTGTCGACAATTGCGGCAGGATGGCTGGTTCCGCGGCGGGCGCCTGCCTTTCGCCCTTGGGCGCGGGAGCGAAAAGCGGCCGCGCCGCGCGCCGCCACAGCGCGCCCAACAAACGAATGAACGACATCAAATCTTGCCCCTAAATATGCGCCTACCCTGACCGCAAAAGGTAAACAGGACCATGCCGGCGCCCGGCCAATTGCACGCGCTTACGGCGAGCACCTGGCCGGCGCGAAGGCGGGGCTGGCGCCCTTGGTCTTGTTGAGGTGGCCCTCGACGATGTGCAGCGGCCGGAACGGCGGCGCCGCCTGGATCGCCGGATTGGCGAGCCGCAGCGTGTAGCAGCCCGAAAAATAGCTGTGCCTGCCGGCCCGATCGACCGCGTCGAGGCTGACCGGCAGCGTCCAGTAGGTGCTGCCGGCGGCGCCTTCCTGCGCCGATTGTCCGAAGCTGACCTTCACCGCCACCGTGTCCTGGTAGCCCTTCACGAAGGCTGCGAATTTCGGCACGCCCTGCCCATCCTGATAGTACGACCAGGCCCGCGCATATTCCTGCCGGCTGATCGCATTGTAGAACGACGAGATCACCGCCTCGGGCGTCGAGCGATCGTCCAGATAATCCGGCGCCGCCGCCAGCGCCGGCACGGCGATGAGCGAGGCAAGCAAAGCGAGGGTCAGGGTGCGCATGGCGGAATCTCCGGGGGCTGGGGCGGACCGAGCGTGGCGGCCAAACCGGGCGGAGATGCGGCGGCTCAGGCGCGCTCGCGGGTCTTCGGCTCGAAGCTGACCCGGAGCCTGGTCCCGGTCGCCTTGGCATAGCGCGCAAGCGTGCGTCCCGACGGCATGGTGCGCCCGCTTTCGAGGCGCGCGATGACGCTCTGCGACGTTTCCATGCGTTCGGCCAGTTGCTCCTGCGTCAACCCGGCCTGCGCCCGCGCGTCGATGAGCGCCTTCATCAAGGCAAACTCCTCGTCCAGCGCCTCGTATTCCCGGCGGTATTCCGGATCGTCCGCCATCCATTCGTTGTGCAGGTCTCTGAAGTTCTTCATTCGATGTCCTTTGCACGCCGCCGTGCGATCGCCAGTTCCTTGGTGGGCGTTTTCTGCGTCTTCTTTACGAAGACCCTTACGACGATCACCAGCTTTCTGTTTGCCGTAACATAGATGGCGCGGGAGATGCCGCTTCGGGCCTGTATTCGCAACTCCCAGAGCTTGCCTTCCAGGTGTCGCACGAGATCGCGCGGCAGGCGGTCCAGGCCTTCAGTTTCGATCAGATCGATGGCTCGGCCGAGGCGAGCGCGCAAATCTTCGGGAAGCGCGCGGATCTCGGCTTCGACAGCGTCATCGAGGATCTTGACCGTCCACATCGAACAAACATAGCAAAATTGCTATAGTCCTGTCCATGAAAAACGGCGCAGTGGGGACCACCGCGCCGTCGTTCGTACCCGTAGCTGGTTGGCCGGACTTAGAAGTCCATGCCGCCCATGCCGCCGCCCATGCCGCCGCCCGGCATCGCCGGGGCCGCGTCCTTGGGCAGCTCGGCGATCATGGCTTCGGTGGTGATCAGCAGGGAGGCGACCGAGGCCGCATCCTGCAGCGCCGTGCGCACCACCTTGACCGGGTCGACGATGCCCATCTGGATCATGTCGCCATATTCGCCGGTCTGGGCGTCGTAGCCGTAGTTCTGGTTGGAGTTCTCGAGGATCTTGCCGACCACGACCGAACCCTCGTCACCGGCGTTCTGCACGATCTGGCGAACCGGCTCCTGCAGGGCGCGCTTCACCAGGTTGATGCCGGCGGTCTGGTCGGCATTCTCGCCCTTGGCTTTGAGGGCCGAGGCGGCGCGGAGCAGGGCGACGCCGCCGCCCGGCACGATGCCTTCCTCGACCGCGGCGCGGGTGGCGTTGAGCGCGTCGTCGACGCGGTCCTTCTTCTCCTTGACCTCGACTTCGGTTGCGCCACCGACCTTGATCACGGCCACGCCGCCGGCGAGCTTGGCGAGACGCTCCTGCAGCTTCTCCTTGTCGTAGTCCGAGGTGGTCTCCTCGATCTGCGCCTTGATCTGCGCCACGCGGCCTTCGATGTCGGCCTTGCTGCCGGCGCCGTCGACGATCGTGGTGGTCTCCTTGGCGATCTCGACGCGCTTGGCGGTGCCGAGCATGTCGAGGGTCACGTTCTCGAGCTTGATGCCGAGCTCTTCCGAGATGACCTGGCCGCCGGTGAGGATGGCGATGTCCTCGAGCATGGCCTTGCGGCGATCACCGAAGCCCGGGGCCTTGACGGCCGCGACCTTGAGGCCGCCGCGCAGGCGGTTGACGACGAGCGTGGCGAGCGCCTCGCCCTCGATGTCCTCGGCGACGATCAGCAGCGGACGCTGGCTCTGTACCACCGCTTCGAGGATCGGCAGCATGGCCTGCAGGTTCGAGAGCTTCTTTTCATGCAGCAGGATCACCGGCTCTTCGAGCACGGCGGTCATCTTCTCGGCATTGGTGACGAAATAGGGGCTCAGATAGCCACGGTCGAACTGCATGCCCTCGACCACGTCGAGCTCGGTCTCGGCCGTCTTGGCTTCCTCGACGGTGATCACGCCCTCATTGCCGACCTTCTGCATGGCGTTGGCGATCATCTCGCCGATCGACTTCTCGCCATTGGCCGAAATGGTGCCGACCTGGGCGACTTCGGAGTTGGACGAGATGGTCTTCTTGGCCTTGGACAGATTGTCGACGACCTCGTTGACCGCGAGGTCGATGCCGCGCTTCAGATCCATCGGGTTCATGCCGGCGGCAACCAGCTTCACCCCCTCGTTGACGATGGCCTGGGCCAGCACGGTGGCGGTGGTGGTGCCGTCGCCGGCGACGTCGTTGGTCTTGGAGGCGACCGAGCGCACCATCTGGGCGCCCATGTTTTCGAACTTGTCCTCGAGCTCGACTTCCTTGGCGACGGTGACGCCGTCCTTGGTGATGCGCGGCGCGCCGAACGACTTGTCGATCACGACGTTGCGGCCCTTGGGACCGAGCGTGACCTTGACGGCGTTGGCGAGGATGTTGACGCCGCGGACCATCTTGTCACGCGCGTCGGTGGAGAATTTCACGTCTTTGGCTGCCATCTGAGGCGCTCCTTAGAAAATGGGGACGATCGGGGTGGGAGCGGCGGTCAGCCGATCACGCCCATGATGTCGGTTTCCTTCATGATCAGCAGGTCCTTGCCGTCGAGCTTGACCTCGGTGCCGCTCCACTTGCCGAACAGGATGCGGTCGCCGACCTTGACGTCGAGCGGCTGGATCTTGCCCGCCTCGTCGCGGGCGCCCGGGCCGACGGCCTCGATCACGCCCTCGGAGGGCTTTTCCTTGGCGGTGTCGGGGATGATGATGCCGCCAGCGGATTTCTCCTCGCTGTCGACACGGCGAACGACCACGCGGTCGTGCAGGGGACGGAAAGCCATGGACTGCTCCTATTGCCAATGAATCTGCCTGTTAGCACTCCAGCAGGCCGAGTGCTAACAGCTGGCGGGGATATAGGAGGGCCGCTTTTGACCGTCAAGCCGGTTTGCGCCGGCCATCGTCGCTTTTGCTGGGCGGAACGCTCGCCGCCCTTGCGGATTGTGGTCTGCGGGCGATATTGGGCCCGACGCGTTTTCCCACCTGGATATGCCGTGACCATCGAGCTCGACAGCAAACCCCTCGCCGCACAGCAGATTTGGAACTCGCCGCAACTGGCGGTGATCGTGCCGAGCTACAAGGAGCGCGACAACATCGCGCCGCTCTATGACAAGGTGACGGCGGCGCTCGGCGATATCCCCTTCGAATTCATCGTCGTCGACGACAATTCCCCCGACGGCACCGCCGCCGTGGTCAAGGACATGGCGCGCCAGCACGCCAATGTCCGCTGCATCCACCGCATCGGCCGCCGCGGCCTGAGCTCGGCGGTGATCGAGGGCATTTCGGCCAGCGCCGCGCCGTATTTCGCCGTAATCGACGCCGACCACCAGCACGACGAGCGCATCCTGCCGCAGATGCTGGAGAAGACGCTGGGCGGCGACGACATCGTGGTGGGCACCCGCTACGCAGGCTCGGGGCAGGTGGGCGAGGGATTGAGCCGGACGCGCGAGGCGGGGAGCCGCTTCGCCACCCAGCTGTCGCACCTCGTCACCGGCAAGTCGCTGTCCGACCCGATGAGCGGCTTCTTCCTGATGAAGCGCGAGGTGTTCGACGAGGTCGCGGGGCTGCTCAGCAACGAGGGCTTCAAGATCCTGCTCGACATCGTGGTGTCGGCCAGCCGCGTGCGCCGCGCCCAGGGGCGCGACCTCAAGATCGGCGAAGTGCCCTACACCTTCCGCCAGCGCAACGCCGGCGAGAGCAAGATGAGCCCGCTGGTGGTGGTGCAGTTCCTCGGCCTTGTCGTCTCCAAGATGACCGGCGGCTTCCTGCCCACCAGCTTTTTGCTGTTCGGCGGCGTCGGCGTGCTCGGCATCATCGTGCACCTGCTGGTGCTGGGGCTCTGCTACAACCTGCTGCAGTTCAACTTCGTCAATTCGCAGGTGGTGGCGACCGTCGTGTCGATGACGACGAACTTCGTCCTCAACAACGAGTTCACCTTCTCCCACAAGAAGCTCAAGGGCTGGCGCTTCTTCACCGGCCTGTTCAGCTTCTACGTGATCTGCTCGATCGGCGCGATCGCCAACGTCTCGGTGGCCAACTGGATCTTCACCCTCGACCGCTCGGCCTATTTCGCCGGCATCACCGGCGCCCTGATGAGCGTGGTGTTCAACTACGCCGTCAGCCGCGCCATTACCTGGCGGGCGTGAGCGAGTTGGCATTGCGCCATGCACGATGCTATATGTGAGCCATGGACAAGCTCGTTGTCACCGACCTGAACACCAAGGAGCGTCGCGACCGGGTGCGTGCGACGAAAGTGCCGACGCGCCGCCGTCGCGGTGCTGACGGGAAGGTCGAGACCGTCTACGTGCTTGATACTGCCGACCCCCATTTTAATGATCAGTTTTTGAAGGTGTTTCAGATGAATGTGACGGAGGCTCGTCGCAGAAAGCCTGTGCACTCGCACGTCGTTGCTGCCGAGTAGCGGCCCCGCTCAGTTCTGGATATTTGCCGGCCCGAACGGTTCGGGCAAAAGCACAGCCTATGCGCATCTCCAGCCCGAGCGACGGGACGTGCCGTTCTGGATCGTCAATCCAGACCTGCTGACCCTGCAAATTCAGGAGCGCGAGGGGCTTACTCTAGACGAGGCCAATATCCAGGCCGTTACGCGGCTCGAAGCATGGCTCGAGGCCACCATTCGCGTGCATCGCAGCCTCGGCGTCGAGACGGTGTTGTCGACGCCGAAATATCGGCGCGTCGTGTCCTTGGCCAAGCAGCACGGTTTTGCGATTCGGCTGGTCTATGTCGTCCTGAATTCGCCCGAGCTGAACGTGGAACGGGTTCGGGCTCGTGTCGCCCGCGGAGGCCACGACGTGCCGGAGCACAAGATCATCGAGAGATACTGGCGCTCGCTGGAACAGCTTCCTTGGTTCCTGCGGCATGCCGACACGGCGCAGGTCCTCGACAATTCTGGTGAGACGGTCGAACTCATCGCCGAAAAGGTTGACGGCATGGTGCGGTTGCACCGCTCGACCATCCCGGCGGTGGCAGCCGCCATCAAGGCCGCCGTTTCCGAATAGAGTCTAGGCCCGCTTCAGCTCCATCTCGGCCCAGGCCTGGCGCTTGCGGTAGATGGTGGAGGGGCTGAGCTCGAGCGCGGCGGCGGCGAGCGCGATGTTGCCGGAAAAGCTCTGGATCGCGTCTTCGATGATGCGCTGCTCCTGCCGCCACATCGGCAGCACCAGATCGCGCATCACCGGGATCTGCGGCGACGGCGCGGCGTGCGCGGCGGCGGCTGTGGCCGGCGCCTGCGCGGCCGCGAGGAATTGCGCCTTGCCATGGCGGCGGGCGAGGTCGCCGATGCGGCGCGCCATGGCCGCAAGGTCGAGGTCGGTGCCGACGCAGTCATGCGCTCCGGCGCGCATGCCCTCGAGCGCCGCCGAGATCGAGCAGCCCTGGCTGCGCACCAGCAGCAGCGCGCCCGAGGCGATGCGCGCCAGCTTGCCGATCCGCTCCGCGACGCCGTCGGCGATGTCGCCCAGCGCCTCGAGATCGGCGACGATCAGGTCGAACACCGAGGTCTTGAGCAGATCGATCGCGGCGCGGCCCGTGTCGAGCTCGACGATGATCGGCGACAGGGCGAATTCCGCCGCCAGCGGGCCGGCCAGCGACGCCAGGCCCTTGCGTTCATCGACCAGCAGCAGGCGCGCCGGCACGGCCGCCTTGCTGCTCATTTCGTCCGTCATCGACCCCGGCCCCAACACTCGCGTCACTTGCCGGTGATTGTTGACGTTCAGGGTAAATAATCCGTTTTGACGAGGCCGCCGCCCGCCCTATGGTGGCAGCGGAGATCGCGCCGAACCCGGGGAGCGGAGCAGTCGTGCAGGGCCTGGTCTATCTGTTCATCGCGCTGGCGGCCCTGGGCGTTGCGGCTGCGGCGTATTTAGGCCTGACCTTCACCCCCATCGAAGCCGCCGTCACCGCCATCGCCTTCGGCTGCCTTGCGGTGCTGCTGGTCGAGCGCCAGCTCCGCCGCCGCGCCGAGGGCCGGCTGGAGAAGGCCATCGAGGACCTGTCGCGGCTGCTCTCGACCGACGCGCAGGCCGGCTCGGTGCTGAGCCAGCGCATCAACGCCCTGACCGAGCTCGATGCCGGCAAGCGGCTCGACTCGATCGAATCCGACCTCGCGGTGCTGGGCACCGTGGTCAAGCAGGTGACCGAGACCGTCGCCGACCTCGAGGAGCAGCGCCGCCTGACCGTCGAGGACAAGCAGGTCAAGCCGCTGCCCGAGCCGGACCCCGACATCCTGCCCGAGCCGATCATTCCGCTCGAACTGTTGCGCCAGGCCGTCGAGGAGCAGCGGCTGGTGTTCCACATCGAGCCCATCGTCACGCTGCCGCAGCGCCGGCCGCACGGCTACGACCTCGTGCCGCGCCTCGCCATGGAGGACGGCAGCTTCGCCGACCGCCCCGATTTCATGCCACGCCATGGCGGCGAGGAGCTGGTGGCGCGGCTCGAGGCCGACGCCATGGACGAGGCAGTGGTGATCGCCCGCCGCGCCCGCACCTCGGGCAGCCCGATCACGCTGTTCGTGCCGGTGTCGCGCGCCACGTTGTCGAGCGCCAAGGCCGTGGAGCTGGTGCTCGCCGCGCTCGACGCCAACCGCGCCGTCGCCGGCTCGCTGCTGCTGGTGATCGAGCAGAACGAGTACAAGGCGCTGGGCCCGCGCGAAAAAGCCTCACTCGGGGCGATCAACAAGATGGGCGTGGCGCTGTCGCTGGCCAACGCCACCTCGCTGCGCTTCGACTATGCCGAGCTGCAGGGGCTGGGCTTCAGGACAGTGCGCGTCGACGCCACGCGCTTCCTGCGCCAGCCCGAGATGTTCACCGATTTCCACGCCGCCGACGTCGCCGCCTATGGCCGCCGCTTCGGCATCGACATGGTGGCGACCGGCATCATCGACGAGCAGCAATTGCTGCATCTGTTCGAGGACGGCGTCACCCTGGCGCAGGGGCCGCACATCGCCGCCCCCGGGCCGGTGCGCCCGGACCTGCAGCTCGACCGCGGCACGGGCCTTGCCAGGGCCGCGCGGTAGGGCGCCCCGCGCGCCCCTTTGCATTTCCGCCGCCATCGGCCGATAAGCAGCGCATGACCACGCTTTCCGATCTTGCTCCCGACTACGATGCCGTTCTCTCCGATGTGTGGGGAGTGGTGCACAATGGCGTTTCCGCGCATCCCGATGCCGTCGAGGCCCTGCGGCAGTTCCGCAAGGGCGGCCGGCGCGTGGTGCTGATCACCAACGCCCCGCGCGCCGTGGCGCCCATCGTCGACATGCTCGACGACATGCGCGTGCCGCGCGACGCCTACGACGCCGTGATCTCGTCCGGCGAGGTGACGCGGGCGATGATCGCGCCCTATCGCGGCAGGGTCATCCACCATATCGGCCCGCCCAGCATCGACGATTCGCTGTATGAGGGGCTGGGCGTCATCCGCGGCCCGGCCGAGGAGGCCGAGGCGGTGGTGGTCACCGACCTCGATACCGACGACGACACGCCCGACATGTACGAGGCGCGGATCGCCGTGTGGCTCGGGCGCCGGCTGCCGCTGATCTGCGCCAACCCCGACCGGGTGGTCGAGCATGGCGGCCGCATCATCTATTGCGGCGGCGCGCTGGCCGACCTCTACGAAGCGCATGGCGGCCGCATCCGCATGGCCGGCAAGCCGTACCGCCAGATCTACGACGAGGCGCTCCGCCTGGCCGACGCCGCCGCCGGCCGGCCGCTCGCGCGCAGCCGCATCCTCGCCATCGGCGACAGCGTGCGTACCGACGCCATCGGCGCCGCCAATGCCGGGCTCGATCTGCTGTTCATCACCGGCTCCATCCATGCGCAGGAGCTCGATGCCTTCGGGGCGCCCGATCCCGAGGCGATCCGTGCCCTGGTGTCGCCGAGCGGCGCCCGGCTCAAGGGCTTCATGCCGCGCCTTGCGTGGTAGGATTGCGCTTGCCATATAGCCCGCAGCATCCGCGCGACACCGCCGAGGCCAGCTTCCGATGACCAGCTTCTATCGCCTCGACGGCCTCGACAACGTGCCCGCCGCGCTCAAGGGCTGCATGGTGGCGATCGGCTCGTTCGACGGCGTGCATCGCGGCCACCAGGCGGTGCTGGAGCGGCTGAAGACGCAGGCGAAGGCGCGCAACGTGCCGGCGGTGATGCTGACTTTCGAGCCGCATCCGCGCGACGTGTTCGCGCCGGCGCCCTTCATGTTCCGGCTGAGCCCGCCCGACATCAAGGCGCGGCTGTGCGCCGCGCTCGGGCTCGACGGCATCGTGCTGATGCCGTTCAGCCGCGACCTTTCCATGGTCGAGGCCGAGGACTTCGTGGCGCGCTTCCTGGTCAGGGCGCTGCGCGTCTCGGGCGTCGTGGTGGGCGCCGATTTCCACTTCGGCCACAACCGCCGCGGCACGCCGGATTTCCTGCGCGCGGCCGGGGCCATCCACGGCTTTTCCGTCGACATCCTCGACCTCCTGCCCGAGGGCGAGGAGGCGGTGTCGTCCTCGCGCATCCGCAAGGCGCTCACCGAGGGCGAGGTGGCCGAGGCCAACGGCCTGCTCGGCTATCACTGGTTCTTCGGCGGCGAGGTGGTGAAGGGCGACCAGCGCGGCCGGCTGCTGGGTTTCCCCACCGCCAACATCGCCACCGCCTCGAGCTTCGCCCTGGCGCAGGGCGTCTACGCCGTGCGCGCCCGGCTCGGCGAAAGGCTGCTCGATGGCGTCGCCAGCTTCGGCAAGCCGATGTTCAACAACGAACTGCCGCCGTTCGAGACCTTCCTGTTCGATTTCGACGCCGACATCTACGGCCGGCATCTGGAAATCGCCCTGATCAGCCACATCCGCGGCCAGGAGGTCTACAAGGGCCTCGACGAGCTGATCGCCGCCATCGCCCGCGACAGCCGCAAGGCACGCGAGGCGCTGGGCCAATGCGGCCCGCTGGGCGCGCTCGACAAGGCGCTCGGGTTCTTCGCTTAGGGGCCGTTCACGTTCGGACAAGCGCGCATGTGGTGGCTGCGGCCGCTGCACCGCTCTCAACGTGAATGCACCGACTAGGACGCGGCCGACAGCGATGCGCCGGGATCGCCGGGCGCCGTCTCGACTCCGAGGTCGGGGAAGGCGACGATGCGGCGGCCGTGGAAATCGGTGCGCACCACCACGAGGTTCTGCTCCTCGAAATAGGTGAGCAGCCGCCGCGCCCGGCTGACCGAATGCGTGCCGTAGATCTGCGCCAGCAGGGCGTCGGCCGGGCAGGGCTCGCCCGTCACCGCGGCGTGCGCGAGGGCGAGGAACACGCTCTGCACATCGTCCGGCAGCCGCTCGGAGAGATCGAGCACGCGCTGCCACTCCGCGCGCGCCGCCACGTCCTCCGACACCCGGGCGCGCCCGATGGCGAGGCGCCGGCGGAAGGCGGGCAGCGCCAGCGGCTCGCCCGGCACCCGCTGGATGCGGCAGCGCACCAGGAAATCCTGGTACAGCACGGCGACGTTGCGGAAGCCGCTTTCGGGGTCCTCCAGCACGTCGCGCAGCACCCTGTCGATCAGCGCCTCACGCTGGGCCGCATCGACCGGCGGCGCGTCCGGCGCCTCGGCCGGTTCGGGCGCACGCGGCCGGCTGAGCTGGGCGAGGAGATCGGCCGTCGGCGTCACCACCGGTTTCGGCGCGCGGCGGACGGGACGCGACATCTCCTCGGCGGACGCGGTGAAGATCAGCGCCTCGACGTCGGCCGGCGTGTCGGGCAGCGGCTCGAGCCGGGGGTTGGTCGATTGCGCCTGCGTCTCGACCGCGCCGATCACCACCGGCAGCGGCCGCCGCGACAGCGCCGGGCCGAGCGCCACGAAATGCCCGCGCTGCAAATCGCGGAACATCTCGGCCTGCCGCCGGTCCATGCCCAGCAAATCGGCGGCGCGCGCCATGTCGATATCGAGGAAGGTGCGGCCCATGAGGAAGTTCGAGGCTTCCGCCGCGACGTTCTTGGCCAGCTTGGCGAGCCGCTGCGTCGCGATCACCCCGGCGAGGCCGCGCTTGCGGCCGCGGCACATGAGGTTGGTCATCGCCCCGAGCGACAGCTTGCGCGCCTCGTCCGACACGTCGCCGGCCACCGCCGGGGCGAACAATTGCGCCTCGTCGACCACCACCAGCACCGGATACCAATGGTCGCGCTCGGCCTCGAACAGGCCGCCGAGGAAGGCGGCGGCGCAGCGCATCTGCTGCTCCATGTCGAGGCCTTCGAGGTTGAGCACCGCCGACACGCGATGCTGCCGCACGCGCCCGGCGATTCGCGTCAGCTCCGCCTCGGTGCGGGCCGCATCGATGGTCAAATGCCCGTATTTTTCCGCCAGCGTGACGAAATCGCCTTCCGGATCGATGACGATCTGCTGCACCAGCGTCGCGCTCTGCTCCAGCAGGCGGCGCAGCAAATGCGACTTGCCCGAGCCGGAATTGCCCTGCACCAGCAGGCGCGTCGCCAGCAATTCCTCGAGGTCGAGACCGACCGTGGCGCCGCCCGTGGCCGTGCCGCCGCCGGAGGCCGTTCCCATATCGACGGCGATGGTCATTGGTGCTGCGAGTCAGTCATCGGAAAGCCCGTCTCCTAGCACGGATGCGCCGCGGGGGAGGGGCCGGCGGCACATACCCACAACAGATCGCCGCCCCGCCCGGCGGCCCGGGCCGGGCAAAACCCTTTCACCCCCCGGGCTTTCCCGCTAAAAGGCCGGCCAAACCGACAGTCCAAGCCAAGCACCCCGATGAACGATATGCCAAAGGTCGCGGCCGAGCCCGACTACTCCGCGACCCTGTTCCTGCCCCAGACGGATTTTCCCATGCGCGCCGGCCTGCCCGAGCGCGAGCCGATGTGGCTCAAACGCTGGGAAGAGATGGACATTTACGCCCTGCAGCGCCGGCAGGCGCACGGCCGGCCGCTGTTCACCCTGCATGACGGCCCGCCCTACGCCAACGGCAACATCCATATCGGCCACGCCCTCAACAAGATCCTCAAGGACCTGGTGAGCCGGTCGAAATCCATGCTCGGCTACAATTCGGCCTATGTGCCGGGCTGGGACTGCCACGGCCTGCCCATCGAGTGGAAGATCGAGGAACAGTACCGCGCCCGCGGCCAGGACAAGTCCAAGGTGCCGATCAACGAGTTCCGCGCCGAATGCCGGACCTTTGCGCAATATTGGGTCGATACCCAGCGCGAGGAGTTCAAGCGGCTGGGCGTGCTCGGCGACTGGGACAATCCGTATTTGACCATGAGCTTCGACGCCGAGGCGCAGATCGCCCGCGAGCTGATGAAGGTCGCGACCTCCGGCCAGCTCTATCGCGGATCGAAGCCGGTGATGTGGAGCGTGGTCGAGCGCACCGCGCTGGCCGAGGCCGAGATCGAGTACCAGGACTACGAGAGCGACACCATCTGGGTGAAGTTCCCCATCCGCTCGGGCAACGGCGCCTTCGGCGACCGCGATTTCGAGGCGCTCGACGCCTCGGTGGTGATCTGGACCACCACGCCCTGGACCATCCCCGCCAACCGCGCCATCTCCTATTCCGGCAAGTTCCCCTATGGCCTTTACGAGGTCAGCAAGGCACCCGAGGGCAATTGGGCGGCGGTGGGCGAGAAATACGTGCTCGCCGACAAGCTCGCCGCCGACACCTTCGCCAAGGCCAAGGTCGAGGCCTTCGTGCGCCTGTCCGACGTCGACATGAGCCGGATCGTCTCCTGCAACCACCCGCTGCGCGGGCTGGGGGGCGGCTACCAGTTCGAGGTGCCGCTGCTCGAGGGCGAACACGTCACCGACGACGCCGGCACCGGGTTCGTGCACACCGCGCCCAGCCACGGCCTCGACGATTTCGAGATCTGGCTCAAATCGACGCGCAAGCTGCAGGCGCTCGGCATCGATCCGGCCATCCCCTACACCGTCGACGACGCTGGCTTCTTCACCGCCGAGGCGCCCGGCTTCGAGGGCGGCCGCGTGCTCGACGATGCCGGCAAGAAGGGCGACGCCAACCAGCGCGTCATCACCGCGCTCGCCGAAAAGGGCATGATGGTGGCCCGCGGCCGGCTGAAGCATCAATATCCGCACAGCTGGCGCTCGAAGAAGCCGGTGCTGTTCCGCAACACGCCGCAATGGTTCGTCTACATGGACCGCGACATCGAGGGTAAGCCCGGCGACACGCTGCGCGCCCGCTCGCTCGCCGCCATCGATGCAACGGCGTTCTACCCGCCGGCCGGGCAGAACCGCCTGCGCTCGATGATCGCCGAACGGCCGGACTGGGTGCTCTCGCGCCAGCGCGCCTGGGGCGTGCCGATCGCCGTGTTCTACAACGAGGCGACCAACACCATCCTCAAGGACGAGCAGGTCAACCACCGCATCGCCCAGGCCTTCGAGGAGGAGGGCGCCGACGCCTGGTTCAAGCCGGGCGCCAAGGAACGCTTCCTAGGCGATGCCGTGCCCGACCCCGACAACTGGAGCAAGATCGACGACATCCTCGACGTCTGGTTCGAAAGCGGCACGACGCATGCCTGGGTGCTGCGCAACAAGCAGAAATGGCCCGACCTCGAATTCCCGGCCGGCATGTATCTGGAGGGCTCCGACCAGCATCGCGGCTGGTTCCATTCCTCGCTGCTCGAAAGCTGCGCCACCAACGGCTTTGCGCCCTACAAGAGCGTGCTGACGCACGGCTTCACCCTCGACGGCGAGGGCAAGAAGATGTCGAAATCGCTGGGCAATACCGTCGCCCCGCAGGACGTGATCAAGCAGTACGGCGCCGACATCCTGCGCCTGTGGGTGGCGGCGTCCGACTATGCCGACGACCTGCGCATCGGCAAGGAGATCATCAACACCACGGTCGACAGCTACCGCAAGCTGCGCAACACCATGCGCTGGCTGCTCGGCAACCTCGCGCATTTCAAGCCCGAGGAGCGCGTGGCGCTCGCCGACATGCCCGAACTCGAACGGCTGGTCCTCAACCGCCTCCACGAGCTCGACCGCGTGGTGCGCGAAGCCTATGCCGAGTACGACTACAAGCGTGTGGTCGCCGCCCTCAGCAATTTCATGAACGTCGAGCTTTCGGCCTTCTACTTCGATATCCGCAAGGACGTGCTGTACTGCGATCCGATCTCGTCGACGAAGCGCAAGGCGGCGCTCACCGTCATCGACGCGGTGTTCGACTGCCTCACCGCCTGGCTGGCGCCGATCCTGGTGTTCACCATGGAGGAGTGCTGGCTGGAACGGCATTCCGGCGCGGCCGAATCCGTGCACCTGCGGCTGTTCCCGGAGGTTCCGGCCGAATGGGCCGACGCCGCGCTGGCGGAAAAGTGGGAGAAGCTGCGCGAGGTGCGCCGCGTCGTCACCGGCGCGCTCGAGATCGTGCGCCGGGACAAGGTCATCGGCTCCTCGCTCGAGGCCGCGCCCCAGGTCTATGTCACCGACCCCGAGCTGCGCGCCGCGCTCGCGGGCGTCGACGTCGCCGAAATCGCCATCACCTCGTTCCTCGAACTCAGGGACGGCGCCATCCCGGCCGACGCCTTCACCATCCCCGAGGTCAAGGGCGTGGGCGTGGTGTTCGATCGCGCCGACGCGCATGGCCGCCAGTGCCTGCGCTCCCGCCGCTTCTTCGCCGCGGCCGACATGGACGGCGATCTCAGCAAGCGCGACGCCCAGGCGCTGCGCGAACGCGCGGCGGCCGGGATTTGAGGCAGGCGAGGGTTCCGATGCGCGTTGCCCCCACCCCAGCCCCTCCCCGCAAGGGGGAGGGGAGCCCGACTGAAACATTGATGCACGCGGTTCTATCGCCCCCCTCCCCCTTGCGGGGAGGGGACGGGGGTGGGGGCAGCCCGCTCGAGCTCCAGGATGTCGTCGAGGCTCGCCGATGACCCGTCACGGCCTCTGGCTCTCGCTTGTCCTCGGCCTCGTCGCCTTTGCCGCCGACCGGGTGCACAAATATATCCAGGTCGATCTGCTGCACTGGCCGGAGGGCTATTTCACGCCGCTGACGCCGTTCTTCGACGTCGGGCTGGTGTTCAACCCCGGCATTTCCTACGGCCTGCTCGGCACTCTGCCGCTGTGGGGCATCGCCATCCTGGTGGCGGCGGCGCTGTGCGCGCTGATCGTCTGGTGGTGGCGGGCGACCTCGGCGCTGGTCCGCGCCGGCCTCGCCATCTGCATCGGCGGCGCCGCCAGCAATGCGCTGGACCGGGTGATTTACGGCCAGGTCGCCGATTTCTTCCACTTCCACGTCGGCGACTGGTCGTTTTACATCTTCAACGTCGCCGACGCGGCCATCACCCTGGGGGTGGGGCTGCTGTTGCTCGATCTCCTCGGCATCGGCGGCAAACGCGACGCCAACCCGGTGTGAACCAATTGCTGCCAGAATCTGGTCTTACGCGGCACTGTGGGGTATACGGGGCCCGCTCGGGACAAGTGGCCGGCCGGTTTCCGGCGCGGGCGGGCGACCACCGATCTTGGCCGTTGGGGCGGAAGGAAAGCATTGATGCCGTTTGAGTTGACCGGGGCGCGGATCGCTGCCTTTGCCGCCATCACGCTGCTCTCGATTGGCCTTTCCGCCTGCACCACCACCGAGGGCACCAATGCCTTCACCTCCGCCGATACCTTCGAGCGCGAGGTGATGGACACCACCGCCGCCGGCCTCGGGCTCATTCCGCAGGAAACCAAGCCGGATCCGACCAATCCGCGCGGCCCGCTGGTGATGCCCAAGGACACGCGCGTGCTGCCGCCGCCCGAAAAGTCCACCCAGATCGCCGCGCAATTGCCGGTCGACAGCGCCACGCCCAAGGTCGACACCGCCGGCATGAGCCAGGCCGATGTCGAGCGCATCCGCCACGTCCGCGTCGTCGACGTCAACACCCCGGACGGCCGGCCGCTCACCGCCGCCGAGCTGCAGAAGCTGACGGCCAAGATGAAGGCCTTCCAGTTCAGCTCCAAGCGCTCGATCTTCACCCCGCCCGAGCAGTATTTCACCCTGAGCGGCGGCCAGCAGGACATGGTGTGCCTCGCCAAGAACGGCGACCTCGTCTCGGTGAACGATCCGAGCTGTCCCATCGAAATCCGCAAGGCCCTGCTCAAAAAGAGCTGAGCCGCCACCACACTCGCAAGATGCGCCGCCGCGTCCCTGCCGGGCCGGTCCCGCAGGAGTAGCAGATGTCCGACACCCCCTCCGCCTTTGCCGGCGATCGCCTTGCCAAGGTCATCGCCCGCGCCGGCCTCTGCTCGCGCCGCGATGCCGAGCTGTGGATCAAGGACGGCCGCGTCGCCGTCAACGGCAAGGTGATCCGCACCCCCGCCTTCAACGTCACCGACAAGGACCAGGTGAAGGTCGACGGCCAGCCGCTGCAGGCCCGCCAGGGCACGCGCGTCTGGCTCTACCACAAGCCCGCCGGCCTCGTGGTCACCGAGAAGGACCCGGAGGGCCGCCCCACCGTGTTCGAGACGCTGGAGCAGCAGGGCCTGCCGCGCATCGTCTCCATCGGCCGGCTCGACATCAACACCGAGGGCCTGCTGCTGCTCACCAATGACGGCGGGCTGAAGCGCGTGCTCGAATTGCCCGCCACCGGCTGGCTGCGCCGCTATCGCGTGCGCGCCTTCGGGTCCATCACCCAGCCGCAGCTCGACGCGCTCAAGGATGGGCTCGAGGTTGATGGCGTCAAATACGGGCCCATCGAGGCGACGCTGGAGCGCGAGCAGGGCAGCAATGTCTGGCTGGTGCTGGCGCTGCGCGAGGGCAAGAACCGCGAGGTCAAGAACGTGCTGGCCGCGCTCGGCCTCAAGGTCAACCGGCTGATCCGCGTCAGCTTCGGCCCGTTCCAGCTCGGCGATCTGCCGATCGGCGCCGTCGAGGTGGTGAAGGCCCGCGTGCTGCGCGAGCAGCTCGGCAAGCGCCTCGCCGACGAGGCCGGCGTCGATTTCGACAGCGAGCTGCCCGAGCCGGCCGCCATCAAGCTCGCCCGCGGCGCCGCCAACCCGGCGCTGCGCGCCAGCCGGCCTGGCGCCGAGCCGGCGCGGCAGCGCAAGGCCATGGCCGACCGCACCGAGCGCTTCCGCTTCACCGACCGGCCGGATCGCCCGCACGAGCTTCGGCCGGAGGATGCGCCGATGCGCAAGGACCGCCCCGGCAGCCGCAATCCGCGCCGCCCGCCGCGCCCCGAGCGCGCCGACGAGGCGCCCGCCGGCCCGCCGCGCCGCGTTTTCCACGACGACGGCAGCGAGACCGAATTCACCGCCAAGCTCTACGGCAAGAAGCCCAAGCGCGACGCCGCCCCCACCGGCGACAAGCCGCCGTTCAAGAAGAGTTTTGGCGACAAGCCGCGCGGCGACTTCGCCGACCGCCCCAAGCGCGCCTATGGCGACAAGCCGAAGGGCGACTTCGGTGACCGCCCGAAGCGGCCATATTCTCCGCGTCCCGCCGACGGCAGCGACCGCCCGAAGCGCGATTTCGGCGATCGCCCCAAGCGCTCCTACGCGTCGCGGCGCGACAGCGCTGATCGCCCGAAGCGCGCCTACGCGCCACGACCGGACGCAGCCGACCGTCCCAAGCGCACCTACGCCCCGCGCGCCGATGCGGCCGACCGCCCGAAGCGTTCCTATACTCCCCGCGCTGATGGCGCCGACCGCCCGAAGCGGCCGTTCGGCGACAAGCCGCGGTCGCCGCGTCCGGCCGGCGACAGGCCCGTCGGCAAGCGGCCGCGTGGCTCCGGCCCCGGTGGCGACCGGCCGCGCCGTCCGCGTCCGCCCAAAGCCTGATGCGGATCGTCGGCGGCAGGTTCCGCGGCAAGACGCTGACCTCGCCCGAGGACGACTCGATCCGGCCGACCGCCGACCGCACCCGCGAATCGGTGTTCAACATCCTCGCGAGCCGGCTCGGGCCGAGCTTCGACGGGCTGCGCGTGCTCGACCTGTTCGCCGGCACCGGCGCGCTCGGCCTCGAGGCGCTGAGCCGCGGCGCCGCGCACGTCACCTTCGTCGATACCGGGGCCGAGGCGCGGGGCCTCATCCGCGACCACATCGAGGCCTTCGGTGCCGGCGGCGTCGCCAAGCTGCTGCGCCGCGACGCCACCGCCCTCGGCCCGGCGGGGACGCTCGGTCCGGTGGATCTGGTGTTCCTCGACCCGCCCTACGGCCAGGGCCTCGGCGAACGCGCCCTCGTCTCCCTGCGCGACAATGGCTGGCTGCAAGCCGACACCTTGCTGGTGCTGGAGGAAAGCGCCGACGCCGCCGTAACGCTGCCGGAAGGGTTCGTGCTCGACGACCGCCGCGACTATGGCGCGGCGGCGGTGCATCTCATTCGCGTGAGCTGAGCCCCGCCCGCTACCGTGTTCGCCCGAACATCCGTTCGAGGTCGGCCTTCTTCAGCTCCACATAGGTCGGGCGGCCGTGGATGCACTGGCCGGAATGCGGCGTGCGTTCCATGTCGCGCAGCAGCGCGTTCATCTCGTCGACGCGCAGCACCCGGCCGGCGCGCACCGAGCCGTGGCAGGCCATGCGCGCGATGATGGCGTCGAGCCGGTCGCCCAGCGTCTCGGTGGAGTCCCATTCCGCCAGCCCGTCGGCGAGGTCGCGCACCAGCCCGTCGATATCGGCCTGCCCGAGCAGCGCCGGCGTCTCGCGCACCGCGACGGCGCGCGGGCCGAAGCGCTCGAGATAGAGGCCCAGCCGCTCCAGCGTCGGCGCCGCCTCCTCGAGCCGCGCGCAATCCTCCTCGCTGAGCTCGATCACCACCGGGATGAGCTGCATCTGGCTCGCCACCGGCCCGCTCTGCAATTGCGCGCGGAATTTCTCGTACACCAGCCGCTCATGCGCCGCGTGCTGGTCGACCAGCACCAGCGCGTCGCCGTTCTGCGCCACGATGAAATTCTCGAACATCTGCGCCCGCGCCGTGCCGAGCGGATAGCTCGCTTCGTCCGGCGGCAGCTCGATCGCCTCGTAGCGCGCGCTCGGCTCCGCCAATCCGGCGATGCCTGTGCCCTGGCGATCCTCGCCCGCAAAGCGGGGGAGGGAGGCCATGCGAAGCATGGTGGCGGCCGCAAACGCCGGCGCCGCCGCCTCCGCCATCTCCGGCGGGCGGAACGCTCCAAGCACGTCCTCGGCCACCGTGCTCGACGCCCGGTAACCCGCCTCGCCCAGTGCGTCGACGATGGCGCGGATCACCGCGCTGCGTACCCCGCCGGCGTCGCGGAAGCGCAGCTCCGCCTTGGCCGGGTGCACGTTGACGTCCACCGCCGCCGGATCGATGCTGAGGAACAGCGCGATCGCCGGGAAGCGGTCGCGGAAGACGAAATCGGCATAGGCGGCGCGCACCGCCCCCAGCAGCACCTTGTCGCGCACCGACCGGCCGTTGACGAAATAGAACTGGCTCAGCGAATTGGCGCGCGTGTAGGTCGGCAGGCCGGCGAGGCCGGTCACCACCACGCCGTGCCGGCTGGTCTGCAATGGAACGGCGTTCTCGGTGAAGTCGGCACCCAACACCTGCATCACCCGGCCCGGCAGCGAGCCGTCGGCCGGCCAGTTGCTGGGCGTGCGGTCGGCGCCGTCGAGCACGAAATGCACGTCCGGGTTGGCCATCGCCAGCCGCTTCACCACATCGGCCACGGCGGCGGCCTCGGCGCGGTCGGTCTTGAGGAATTTGAGCCGCGCCGGCACCCCCGCGAACAAATCGCGCACCTCGACGATGGTGCCGCGGTTCATCGCCTGCGGCACCACGCCGGATTTGCGCGAGCGGTCGACCTCGATGCGCAGCCCCGTGGTTGCTTCTGCCGGGCGCGACGCCACGCTCAGCCGCGCCACCGCGCCGATCGAGGCCAGCGCCTCGCCGCGAAAGCCCAGCGTGCGGATGTCGTCGAGCCCGTCATCGGCGAGCTTGCTGGTGGCGTGGCGCTCGACCGACAGCAGCAGATCGTCGCGGCCCATGCCGGCGCCGTCGTCCTCCACCCGGATCAGGCTGCGCCCGCCGCCCGCGGTGGTCACCACGATGCGCCGCGCCCCGGCGTCGATGGCGTTCTCCACCAGCTCCTTCACCACGCTCGCGGGCCGCTCCACCACCTCGCCGGCGGCGATGCGGTTGATCAGATCCTCGGGCAGCTGGCGGATGGGCAAGGGGTGATTCTCCAAGGGCAATAGTTTAGCGCCGCGCCGGAACCTGCTACCACCCGGAAATGCCCCAATCCCCGATGGACCTCGCCCTCGAACTCGCCGCCGCGGCGGCCGCCGCCGACGAGGCGCCGGTGGGGGCGGTGATCGTCGACAGCGGCGCCGTGCTCGCCGCCGAGCGCAACCGCATGCGCGAGCGGAACGACCCCACCGCGCATGCCGAGCTGCTTGCCATCCGCGCGGCGCTGTCGGCGCGCGGCACCGGCCGGCTCGACGGCTGCGACCTGTACGTCACGCTCGAGCCCTGCGCCATGTGCGCCGGCGCCATCGCCCACGCGCGCCTGCGCCGCGTCATCTACGGCGCCGCCGACCCGAAGGCCGGCGCCGTCGATCACGGCGTGCGGCTGTTCGACAGCCCCAGCACGCACCACCATCCCGAGGTGGTGTCGGGTATCGGCGCAAAGCGGGCGGGGGAGCTGCTGAAGGCGTTTTTCGCGCGGCTGCGGGAGTAGGCCCTCACTGCCCCGCGCGCGTCGTCTCGCCGGTCTTCATGATGAACTGCTCCACCTTGTGGCTGAGGTGGCGCTTGAAATTGTCTTTTTCCTTCTCGGCCGCCGCGATGATTTCCTTCACGCGCCAGAACTCCATGGCGCCGAAGCTCGAGACGTGCGGCCGCGCGTAGACGTCCGGCGGGTAGGCCGCCATCATGTGCGCGGTGAGCGAATGCATCATGATCTGCGCCGAGCCGAACCAGATGTCGAGCGCCCGGTAGTCGACCTTGGCGATCTTGTCGGAGGGGTCGCCGTTGACGTCGATGCCCACCAGGATGTCGCAATCGGCCGAGGCCTGGTCGAGCGGCAGCGGGTTCACCACGCCGCCGTCGACCAGGATGTGGTTGGCGTAATGCACCGGCCGGAAGAAGCTCGGGATGGCGATCGAGCCGGCGATGGTTGGCCGCAATTCGCCGCTGTTGAACACCGCCTGATGCCAGCTCTGGAAATCGGTGGCCACCACGTAGAACGGGACCTTGAGGTCCTTGAAATCGTCGGGGAACGGATCGGGCAGGAAGGCGTCGACCACCCGGCTCGCGTCGAGCTGCAGGTTGAAGCCGTTGCGCACCAGCCCGCCGAGGCTGCCGATCTGCTGGCCCCAGATGCGCCCGGCGATGGTGCGCATGGTGCCCAGCACGTTCATGGCGTGCTCGCGCAGCTCCTTGCCGCTCATGCCGTTGGCCCAGCCCGAGCCGATCAGCGCGCCGATCGAGGTGCCGGCGATGGTCGAGGGGGTGAGCCCCAATTCATCCATCGCCTCGATGAACGGAATGTGCGTCAGCCCGCGGGCCGAGCCGCCGCCGAGCGCCACGCCGATGCGCGGCATGCTGTGTGAGGCGGGCGCAGCGGTCGGGGCGTCGTCGCCGGCCCGGAGGCGGTCGACAAGCTCCTGTCCCCGCTGCTGGATGGGGATCAGATCGTCCTCCGATGCGAGGTCCTGAGCCATTCTGAGCATCTATGCTGCGCCTCGAAGGTTTATAAGCCCTTCCGCGCCGGATGCGGAAATTCGCTGCCGATAAGGCTAACGATCCAGCCGGGCATTGCGTTCACGCAGAATGGCGCGCCAGCCGATATCGTGGCGGTGAAACCCCTCCGGCCAGTCGATTTCGGCGATGGCGGCATCGGCGCGCTCCTTGGCGTCGGCCACCGAGGCGCCGAGCGCGGTGACGTTCAGCACCCGCCCGCCGGCGCTCAGCAGCCGGCCGTCCTCGCGCCTGGTGCCGGCATGGAAGATCACCATGTCCGCCGTGTCCGGCGGCAGCGGGCCGAGCAGCGTGCCCTTCCTGTAGTCGCCCGGATAGCCCTTGCTGGCGAGCACCGTGGTCAGCGCCGCCTCCGGCCGCCAGCGCGCCTCCATGCCGGCGAGCGCGCCCGTCGCGGTGGCGTGCAGCAGCGCCAGCAGGTCGCTGTCGAGCCGCAGCATCAGCACCTGCGTCTCCGGGTCGCCGAAGCGCGCATTGTACTCAATCAGCTTGGGCCCCTCGCGCGTCAGCATCAGCCCGGCATAGAGCACGCCCTGGTACGGCGTGCCGCGGGCCGCCATGCCGCGCACCGTCGGCTCGATGATCTCGGCCATGGTCTGCGCGATCAGCTCGTCGGTCATCACCGGCGCCGGCGAATAGGCGCCCATGCCGCCGGTGTTGGGGCCGTTGTCGCCGTCGAAGGCGCGCTTGTGGTCCTGCGCCGTGGCCAGCGGCAGCGTGTGCTCGCCGTCGCACAGAACGAAGAAGCTCGCCTCCTCGCCCTCGAGGAAATCCTCGATCACCACCGAGGCGCCGGAGGCGCCGAATGCCCCGCCGAAGCAGTCCCTGATCGCGTGCTCCGCCGCCGCGATATGCATCGCCACGGTGACGCCCTTGCCCAGCGCAAGCCCGTCGGCCTTGATCACGATCGGCGCGCCGCGCTCGCGCACATAGGCGAGCGCCGGCTCGGCCGCGTCGAACCGGCGATAGGCGGCGGTGGGGATGCCCATCTCGTCGCACAGCGCCTTGGTGAAGCCCTTGCTGCCTTCGAGCTGCCCCGCTGCCTTGCTCGGCGAGAAGCAGGCGATGCCGGCGGCGCGCACCTCGTCGCCCAGCCCCGCCACCACCGGCGCATCGGGCCCGATCACCACGAAGTCGATGCCGTTGGCCCGCGCCCAGCCGACCACCGCGCCATGGTCCGCCGGATCGAGCGCTACGTTCTCGGCGACCAGCGACGTGCCGCCATTGCCCGGCGCCACATAGAGCTTGGTCAGCAGCGGCGACTGCGCCAGTTTCCACGCCAGCGCATGCTCGCGCCCGCCCGCTCCGATCAACAAGACCCGCATCGTCAAACCCCAAGGCCGCCCGGCCTCCTTGACACAAACGCGAACGAAAGCGCAACAGGGAGCCATGGACCAGCCGCGCAGCAACGCCCCCGAATTCACCGTCAGCGAGCTGGCGCAGGCGGTCAAGCGCACCGTCGAGGACGAGTTCCAGTATGTGCGGGTGCGCGGCGAGATTTCCGGCTTCCGCGGCCAGCACTCGTCCGGCCATTGCTACTTCACCCTCAAGGACGACCAGGCCGGCATCGACGCGGTGATCTGGAAGACCACCTGGCCGCGCCTCCGCTTCAAGCCGGAGGAGGGGCTGGAGATCATCGCCACCGGGCGGCTCACCACCTTCCCGCGCTCGTCGAAATACCAGATCGTCATCGAGCAGATCGAGCCGGCCGGCGCCGGCGCGCTGATGGCGCTGCTCGAGGAGCGCCGCAGGAAGCTCGCCGCCGAAGGCCTGTTCGCCGCCGAGCGCAAGCAGAAGCTGCCCTACCTGCCGCGCATCATCGGCGTCGTCACCTCGCCCACCGGCGCGGTGATCCGCGACATCCTGCATCGGCTCGACGACCGCTTTCCCAGCCACGTCATCGTCTGGCCGGTGCGCGTGCAGGGCGAAACCGCGGCGGCCGAGGTGGCGCACGCCGTCGCCGGCTTCAACGCACTGCCCGAGCGCGGCGGGCCGGTGCCGCGCCCCGATCTGCTGATCGTGGCGCGCGGCGGCGGCTCCATCGAGGACCTCTGGAGCTTCAACGAGGAGATCGTGGTGCGCGCCGTGGCCGCCTCGCGCATCCCGGTGATTTCCGGCGTCGGCCACGAGACCGACACGACGCTGGTCGACTACGCCGCCGACCATCGCGCCCCGACGCCCACCGCCGCGGCCGAAGCGGCGGTGCCGGTGCGCGCCGAGCTCATCGCCTATGTCGACGACCAGGGCCAGCGCAGCCGCGGGGTGATCCGCCACCAGCTCGGCAACCGCCGCGACCGCCTGCGCGCCGCCGCCGGGCAATTGCCGCGCCCGCTCGACCTGCTGAGCCTTGCGCGGCAGCGCCTCGATCTCGCCGCGACCGAGCTCAACGCCTCGCTGCGCCATCTCGGGCAGGGCAAGCGCCTTGCCTTCGAGCGCTCCGCCGGCAAGCTCACGCCGCGCGTCATGGTGCAGCGCGCCGAGATGCTGTCGCGGCAGTTGGCCGAGCTGTCGCGCCGCGAGGCGAGCGGCATGGCGCGGCTGCTGGAACAGAAGCGCGCCGCCTACGCCACGCGCGCCGCGACGCTCACCCCCACGGCGCTGGTCGCCGATCTGCGCCACGCCAATGCCCGCCTCGCGCCCTGCGCCGAGCGGCTGCGGCCGGCGCTGCGCCGCCTCGTCGTGCAGCGCGGCAACGATTTGACGGCACTGGGCAAGCTGCTCGAATCGTATTCCTACAAGGGCGTGCTGGAGCGCGGCTTCGCGCTGGTGGTCGACGACCAAGGCCACATCGTGCGCAGCAAGGCGGCGGTGAGGCCGGGCCAGTTGCTGGCCATCGAGGTGGCCGACGGCCAGTTCGGGGCGGCCGTCTCCGGCGCCCCGGTGTCGCGCAAGCGTCCCCGCCCGCCCAAGGACGATGGCGGGCAGGAGAGCCTGTTCTAGGCGCTAGATCTCGCCGTCGACCAGCGCCGCGAGGGTGACGGCGCCGGAGCCGCCGATCGAGGCGCACCAGCCCACCGTGCCACTCGCATCGATGGCGCAGCCCGGCGCCGAGGTGAGCGGCACCGCGGTCTGCTGCCAGTCCGACCACGACCCGCCGGACCAGCTCTTGATCCACAGCCGCTTCTGCGGCCCGAGCACGAACAGGTGCACGGCGTCGCCGGTCGAGACTGCCGAGACGCGGCCCGTCACCAGCCCGCCGAGATTGTCGACGACCACGGCGTTGCCGGTCTTGTGCGTGATGTCGGTGAGCTGCTTCACCCCGCTGGCGGTGGTGTCGTAGCAATGCGCGCCGAGCGAGAACACCTGCACGCAGCCCACGGCGCTGCCCACGGTGCCGTCGAGGTCCTGCCAGTCGCTCCACTTGCCGGCGAGGGTGTTCATGAACAGATGGTTCTGCGGCCCGCGCACGAAGATGCGCAATTGCGTCTTGCCGCCTTCCGTCGTGCGGATGATCGATGGATCGTTGGTGGCGTAGCCGCCGAGGCTGGCCCAGCCGCTCCACGTGTTGGCCTTGGCGTCGTAGCTGGTCCAGTAGACGGTGTTGTTGGGTCCCACCGCGGCGCAGTCGATGCGGCTCTGGCTGCGCGCCGTGCAACTCGGGTTGCCCTTCAGCGCCAGCGTGCCGATCGGCGTCCAGTCGCTGAAGCTCGCGCCCTGGTCGGCGGTGGTCTTGGCGTACATCAGCCCGCCCGGGCCGCGCACGAACACGGCGACCGCGTCCTGGCCGGCGAATTTGTAGGCGACGGTGCTCGGCGCGCCCTTGGCGGCGCCACCCAGTGGATAGCTGTCGAAGGCGAGGGCAGGGATCGCGGTGGCGGCGAAGGCCGCGGCGGCCGCGAGCATGGCGAGGATTTTCACGGTTCAGCTCCAGACGGTTCGGCGCCGGACTGTCCCGCGCCCCATCGTCACGCTAGTGTGATCATGCCGAACGCCGCGCGAACACCCCGTTCAGCCCGGGTTCAGCGCCGCAAGGCCGTTTGCACCGCCGCCGTTTCCGCCTATATGTCGGGCGAAAGGCCGCCCTGCATGAACATCCACGACAAGAACTTCGCCCCGTCCGAAGCCGTCATCCGCTATCTCGACGGCGACTATGTGGTGGTGCGGCCGGGCAGTTTCGTGCGCTGCGCCGTCACCGGCCGGCCGATCCCCGTCGACGAGCTGATGTACTGGAACGTCGACCGCCAGGAGCCCTATGCCGACGCCGATGCCGCCCTCGAGGCGTTCCGGCGCCACGGCCTCTCCGGCAAGTAAGTGCGGCCGGCCTCGCTCCTGATCATCTCCAACGGCATCGGCGAGGATTCGGTGGGCGCCGAGCTGGCCCGCCGCCTGCCGTCGTCCATCAAGGCGTCGGCCTATCCCACCCTCGGCTCCGGCGCTCACTACGACGGCGTGTGCGAGATCGTCGGCCCGCGCGCCACGCTGGCGAGCGCCGGCTCGCGCGTCGCGCAAGGCACCATCGCCCGCGACGTGCGCGGCGGGCTGCTCGGCACCGTGCCGCCCGGCCTCGCCTTCATGCATCGCGCCCGCCGCGCCTACGACCGCGTGCTGGTGATCGGCGACTTCATCGGCGTCGGCGGCTGTTTCCTCACCGGCATCCGCAACGTCACCTATATCGACGTCTACAAGAGCGGCTATGGCCGGCCCTATCTCGGCATCGAGCGCTGGGTGATCGGGCGGACCTGCCGCACCGTGTTCAGCCGCCATCCGGCGCTGGCCGACCGCCTGCGCCGCGATGGCGTCGACGCCCGCGCCGTCGGCAACGTCATGATGGACACCATCCCGCGCTCCGGCTTCGATGCCGCTTCGCTGCGCACCCGCCCGCTGGCGGCGACGCTGCTGCCCGGCAGCCGCGAGGCGACAGCCGAGAATTTCGCGCTGCAGGTCGCGGCGCTGCGCCGGTTGCCCGAGACGCTGCGGCCCGACGTGTTCCTGGCGCTCGCCGGCGGCGTTGCGCCCGAGGCGTTGGCGGCGGCCGCCGGGCTCGCCTGGACCGGCCTCGGCTTCGCCGGCGATCTCACTATCCATGCCGCGCGCGGCGCGCTCGGCGATCTCCTCGACAATTCGGACGTCGTTCTATCGCAGGCCGGCACCGCCACCATCCAGGCGCTCGGGCTCGGCCGCCCCATCGTCAGCTTCATCCGCCCCGGCGACCGCATGCGCCGGCATGAGGACGAGAGCCGGCTGTTCGGAGAGTCGCGGCTGCTGGTCGCCGACGACGCCACCGAAATCGCCTCCGCTTTGACCCTGCTGCTGCAAAACGAACCCGAGCGCCTTCGCCGCGGCGCCATCGGCCAGGACCGCATCGGCCCCCCCGGCGCCCTCGACCGCATCATCGAGACGCTGCTGAGCTAGTCTTTCCTCAAATCTCACGGTCGGCTCACCTCGCCCCTTCAGGGGAGAGGTCGGCGCCTTGGCGAGCGGAGCGAGCCTAGAAGCCGGGTGAGGGGTGCGATCTATCAGATAGAGCGATGCTGACGCAACGCGCAAGGTCCCCACCGCACCCCTCACCCAGCTCCGCTACGTCGCTCCGCTCCGAAGCTGCGCTACCCTCTCCCCTGAGGGGCGAGGGGACCGACTGTGAGTTCTGTGAAGGAAGCAACCTATCGCGGCTTGATCTTTCCGTCCGCCAGGTCGAACGCCTTGGCCAGCACGCGGTCCAGCGCCTCGCGCAGCATGTTGGCGTATTCCGCGTCGCCCACGCCGGCATCCGTCATGTAGAACGGCCCTTCACAGGCAAAGCCGATGGTCGAGAACGGATAGTTGAGCTGCATCTTGTCCCACACCCGCTCCAGCACCTTGCGGCGCGAGCTGGCGGTGGCGATGGCGTAGACCGGGCGGCCGGATTTGCGTGCCAGCGCGATCATCCCCAGCGACACGTTGCGGCCCGGCTCCGGCGGAATGTCGGCGGTGGCGAACAGCGTCGTGCCGGCCTTCAGCGCCTTCAGCATGTTGCGGAACGCGCTGAGGCCGCCGGTGCCGTGCTTCTGCCGCTCGCTGGCGCCCGAGCCGTCGACCGTCTGGTAGCCGAGCGAGCGCGCCATCGCCGCCATCATCTGCCCGTCGGGGTGCATCGACACCAGCAGCGCCACCTGCTTCGGATCGGGCATCACCACGTAAGCGAGGTTCGACTGGCCGTGCCAGCTCACCGCGATCGCCGGCCAGTCCTTGTGCGCCGACTCCCAGAAGTCCGGCGGGTCGGCGACCACTTTCGAGGTCAGCCGCAGGAAGCGCAGGTAGTTGCCGATCAGCACCCGGCCCAGAAAGGCGCGCACGCCCGGCCGGTCGATCCATTTGCTCCTGCCGGCAGGATCGGGGCCGCTCACGCGCCCTCGTCTTCCGGGTCGAGCAGGCGGTGCAGGTGCACCACGAAATAGCGCATCTGCGCGTTGTCGACGGTCTGCTGCGCCTTCTGCTTCCACACCGCATAGGCCGCCGCGTAATTGGGATAGACCCCGACCAGATCGACCTTGTCGAGATCCTTGAAGGTGATGCCCTCGATGCTGTCGAGCTCGCCGCCGAGCACGAGGTGGAGCAACTGCTTCTGCGGAGTGGTCCTGGGCGCCTTCACGTGGTTTTCCGTTCCCGGTCGAGTTGCGGCTCGGGGCAGCCATAGACCTTGATCAGCGCCCCGCACAGCACCTCTCTTAGCGAACCTTGCGCGAAGGCGGCAAGCGCGCCGTGGCGGATTTCCGGCTGATTGAACTGCATGGCGCCCATGCACGCATCCTCGAAGGCGATGCCGCTTTCGCTGAGGATCACCGCCGCCCCCGCGAGGTCCCAGTCCTGCGAGCCGCGCCGCACCACCGCGGCGTCGAGCTTGCCGGTCGCCACCTGCACCAGCCGATAGGCGAGCGAGGGGTAGGCCGGCCCGCGCGTGTAGTCGAGCCCGGCCGCCTGCAGCTCCTGGTGCACCGCGCCGGGCGCCGGGATCAGCGGCGCCAGCCGGTCGGGCGGCGTGCGCCGCGCGATCGGCTGCCCGTTGAGCGTCGCGCCGCCGCCGCGGCAGGCCGCATACATCTCGTTGCGCGCCGGCGCGAACACCACGCCCGCCACCGGCACGCCGGCCTCGACCACCGCCAGCGACACCGTCCAGCTGTCCTCGCCGCGGATGAAGCCGCGCGTGCCGTCGATGGGGTCGACGATGAACACCCGCCGGTGCTTGAGCCGCTGCTGGTCGTCGGCGGTCTCTTCGCTCAGCCAGCCATAATCGGGCCGCGCCGTGGTCAGCGCCGAGAACAGGAATTTGTCGAGCACGATGTCGGCCTCCGACACTGGAGAGGAGTTCTCCTTGGTCCAGGTCTTGAGGTCGCGCCGGAAATAGCTCGCGGCGATGATGCCGGCGGTGACCGCCGCGGTGCGCAGCAGTTCGAGGTCGCTGTCGTGGGAAGTGGGGGTATCGGCCATTGCGCGCTGCGTTTCGCCCTGCTTCTAGGCGGAAATGAGAAGCTGCACAAACGCCACGTGCTTAATCCGCCGTTACCCGCGGTGACGACCCGCTAACCCTCGCCAAAACTACCTAAACTTAACCCAGTTTCTTAAGCGCGCCAGAAAGGGGGCGGGCTAGGATGGGGGCATAAAGGGAGCGTCATAAAAACCAGGCTCTCGGGGTTAACAGGAAAGCGACTATCAAATGGATCAGAGCGTGAGGATCGAAGGGGCGAACGTCGTCCTGATGTTCGGAATGCGCAGTGCGACCGAGGTTGCCGCCGTTCCCTTCGCCGCCCGTCAATTCGGTCCGGCCAACGACAATGGCCCCAGGGATCCGGTCAAGACCGTCACCGTGCGCAAGCAGCTCGAGAAGTCGGGCGTGGCCATCAAGATCAAGGTGCCGGTGGATGAATTCGTCGGCGTCGCGGTGTCGACGCGCATCTCCGAGGACGGCGTGCTGTCGAGCGCCATCGAGCTCGTGCATGGCGACCCGGAGCTGAACTACCAGGTGTTCGAGGAAGTCGGCAACGGCAACGTCGTCGCCGAATGGCAGAACTGGGGCAAGAAGCTGCGCCTGCCGCTCTACATCAAGGCTGGCGACGGCTCGCTTCTGCCCTACAGCCAGCAGGTCTCGGGCGTGGCCCTCGGCCCGCACGTGGCGCGCCGCAAGCTGGCGCATGAAGGCGAGCGCCGCCCGCGCTTCCTCAACCGCCGCCAGCCCGGCGAAACCAACGCCGGCTGACCGCAACTTTTCGGACGCCTGTCCGTTTATCCTTTATGCGAGGCCACTGGCCGCGCCTCCCCGATAGCGACCTCCAAAGCGCTGCCAGGCCCGTCACTTTCGAGTGGCGGGCCGGTTTGCGTCCGGCGTCAGTGGTTCAGCGCGGCCATTCCGGCTTCGCTGTAGCGCGTACCGGCCGCCGCGCCCACCGGCGCCGCGTCGTCCAGGGCCTTGAGATCGCCGTCACTCAGCGTGATGTCGGCGGCCGCAACGTTCTCTTCGAGATATTTGATCCGCCGCGTGCCGGGAATCGGCGTCGTGCCCTGCGCGATGGTCCAGGCGAGCGCGATCTGCCCGGGAGTCACGCCCTTTTGCGTCGCAACACGCGTGATCCGGTCGACGATCGCCTGGTTCGACGCGATGTTCTCCTCGGCCAGCCGCGGATACATCGATTTGCGGAAATCGTCGGCCGGCAGCGCGCTGGCGTCGAGCCGGCCGGTGAGGAAGCCGCGGCCGAGCGGCGAGTAGCTGACGAAGCCGATGCCCAGCTCCCGCACCGTCTTCAGCACGTCGTTGCTCTCGGGCGACCGCTCGAACAGCGAATACTCCGTCTGCACCGCCGTCAGCGGATGCACCGCATGCGCCCGGCGGATCGTCGCCGGCGCGGCCTCCGAGACGCCGATGTAGCGGACCTTGCCGGCCTGCACCAACTCCTTCAGGGCGCCGATCGACTCCTCGATCTCGACCTTCGGGTCGATGCGGTGCAGGTAGTAGAGGTCGACATAGTCGGTCCGCAGATGCTTCAGCGACCGGTCGATCGCCTTCCTGATGTAGGCCGGGGTGCCGTTGACCGGGCCGCGCTCGCCGCTGTCGCTGACTTCCGAGCCCACCTTGGTGGCGATCAGCACCTTGTCGCGCTTGCCGGCGAACGCCTTGGCGAGCAGGATTTCGTTCTTGAACGGCCCGTAGATCTCGGCCGTGTCGAAAAACGTCACGCCCAGCTCGATCGCCCGGGCCAGCGTCGACAGATTCTCCTGCTCGTCGCTCGGCCCGTAAAATGCGCTCATCCCCATGCAGCCCAGTCCTTCGGCGCTGACGACGAGCCCCTGGCTCCCCAGTTTCACCTGCTTCATGTCAAATTCCTTTGTGAACGATATGCCGCCATGGGAGCTTACCGAGGCGATGCCCCGATCGGTCCAAGCGGTAGTCTTTGCACTCTTCCTGAGCGTCGGCACCTGGACGGCCGCAAGCAGCATGGCCGCTCCGGCGCCGGTCCTGGCGTCCTATTGCTTTGAACGGGAACTCGACGACGGCCGGCCGCGGTCGAGTTGCATCTAGGCGCAAGGCTATACCTCGGACGTCTGCAACGCAATCGAACGCGACGCGCAGGCCGCCCATCTGCCGCCCGGATATTTCGCCCGGCTCATCTGGCAGGAGAGTCACTTCAACGCCAATGTTGTGAGTTGGGCGGGCGCCGCCGGGATTGCGCAATTCATGCCCGCGACGGGCCGCATCCAGGGGCTGACGAACGCCTACAACCCCGCCGAGGCGCTGTGGCGATCGGCGCACTATCTCGACCAGCTGCGCGGCAAATTCGGCAATCTCGGGCTTGCGGCGGCCGCCTACAATGGCGGCGAGAACCGCGTGGCCCGCTTCATCGCCGGCACGGGCGACCTCGCCGCCGAGACCATCGACTACGTGCAGATCGTGACCGGCATTCCGGTGACCGACTGGCTGGCGGGCGACGTGGCCACGACGGACTATGCGCTGTCCGCCGACAAATCGTTCGCCGAGGCCTGCATTGCGCTCGCCGAAACCAGCAGGATGGACAAGCACTTCACCCCGCCCACGGCGATCGTGCAGCCCTGGGGCATCCAGCTTGCCGAATTCTTTTCGCCCGCCACCGCCCGCCGCGCCTTCGCCCGCCTGCAGGCGCGCCACGCCAGGGTGCTCGACGGCGAGGACCTGATGCTGGTCGCCCGCCGCAATCCCAATTTCGGCCGCGCCCTGCGCTACCGCGTCGAAATCGGCCGGGCCACCCGCAAGGACGCCGAGACACTCTGCGCCAGCCTGCAAAAAGCCGGCGGCGCCTGCGCGGTCGTCTCCAACTAGAACGATCTATCCTCGAAGCCGGCGCACTTGGCCCGCACCCCCGGCTCCTCCCGCAAACGGGGGAGGGATGCCCGACTGCACCACCGCGCCAGCGGCTCATCGCCCCCCCTTGCGGGGAGGGGGCGGGGGCCCAGCCACTGGACATGAGACCTAGAACGTCAGTTCAATCAGCAGCGCCAGCGTCACCGTTAGTCCAACCCAGTGGTTGGCCCGGAAACGGGTGAGGGCGTTGCCGGCAATGGTGCGGTCGAGCGTCGCCACCTGCCAGCCGAGGATCGCCACCGGCACCAGCATCGCCAGCATGACCACCGGGCCGCCGCCGGCCAGCAGCGCCGCCGCGAGCCACAGCACCACCGCTCCGGCATAGAACAGACCGGTGATCGGCCGCACCCGGCTGCCGAACAGCCGCGCCGTGGATTTGACCCCGATCAGCGCGTCGTCCTCGATGTCCTGCAGCGCGTAGATCGTATCGTAGCCGATGGTCCACAGGATCGCCCCGCCATAGAGCAGCACCGGCGGCAGCGCGAGGCTTCCTGCTTCCGCCGCCCAGCCCACCAGCGCGCCGTACGAAAAGGCGAGGCCGAGGAAGAATTGCGGCCACCACGTCACCCGCTTCATGAACGGATAGATCGCGATCAGCGCCAGCGACGCGACGCCCAGCCAGATGGTGAAGATGTTGAACTGCACCAGGATCAGCAGCCCCACCAGCCCTTGCAGCACGAGGAACGCCGCCGCCTGCCGCTTCGTCACCTGCCCGGAGGGGATCGGCCTGAGCCGGGTGCGCGCCACCTTCATGTCGATGTCGGTGTCGACGATGTCGTTGAAGGTGCAGCCGGCGCCGCGCATCACCGCCGCGCCGACGAGGAACAGCAGCATCGCCCACCAGTTGAAGCCGTGCCCGGGCGTCGCCAGCGCGTAGAGCGCCAGCGACATCGAGCAGGGCCAGAACAGCAGCAGCAGCGGCGTCGGCCGGTCCCAGCGCGCCAGCCGCGCATAGGGCTTCAGCCAGGCCGGGGCGAAGCTGTCGACCCAGTTGCCGCGCTGCGCGTCGGCGACGGGAGCGCTGGTCGGGGGCGCCTCGGGAGTTTGCGCCGAAGGACTTGGCATGGTCGGGCTCTCGTGCGGTAATGCGCCGGTCTTATCCCGCCGCCAACCGCCCAACGCAATATGCCCCGCGCCCATCGATCGCTGCCGCGTGTCCATGTCGAGGCCGACCTCGCCGCCGGCGCGACGGTTATGCTCGATGCCGAGGCCACGAACCACCTGGTCAACGTGCTGCGCCTCAAGGAGGGCGACGCCGCCATCCTGTTCAACGGCCGCCACGGCGCCTGGCTGGCGCGGATCGCCAAGGCCGGCAGGAAGGGCGCCACGCTGGATGTCGCCGGGCAGGCCTCGCCGCAGACGCCGCCCTCCGACCTCTGGTTCGGCTTCGCGCCGCTGAAGATCGGCCGCCTCGACTATGTGGTGCAGAAGGCGACCGAGATGGGCGCCGGCACCATCCAGCCGGTGCTCACCGAATTCACCCAGACCCGCAGGCTGCGCGCCGACAAGCTCGAGGCCTATGTGCTCGAGGCGGCGCAGCAATGCGAGGTGCTGAGCGTGCCCCGCGTCGCTGCCGAGATCGAGCTGCGTCCGCTGGTCGCGGGCTGGCGGCAGGCGCAGGGCCTGCGCCGCCTGCTGTTCGCCGACGAGGCGGCGCCCTCGGCCAGCCCCGTCGACAGCATCGGCCGCCTGCAGGGCCTGCCGGTCGGCCTGCTGGTCGGCCCCGAGGGCGGCTTTTCCGACGCCGAACGCGAATTGCTGCTGGCGCAGGATTTCGTCGTTCCCATCAGTCTCGGCCCCCGGATTCTGCGCGCCGACACCGCCGCCGTGGCGGCTTTGGCCCTGGTTCAGGCAATCATCGGCGATTGGCGATAAAAGCATTGCTTTCGGGCAATCGCCGGCTATTGTCCCGGCCCGAGCCGGCGCCCCGTCCGGCGCTTGGTCTCGTTCCGGAGTTCTCATGGCTGGCGCCGAATCCTCGCCGCTCATCGCCTCGCGCGCCGATCTCGTTCATGCCCTGGCCCGTGGCGGCAAACCGAAATCCGAGTGGCGCGTCGGCACCGAGCACGAAAAGCACGTTTACCGCAAAGACCCGCTGCGCCCGGTCCCGTACGAGGGCAGCGACGGCATTGGCGCGCTGCTCGCCGGCATCAAGGCGCGCACCGGCTGGGAGTATTTCTACGACCGCGACACCCCCATCGGGCTGCGCAATCTCGGCCCGGTCGGCGGCATTTCGCTCGAGCCGGGCGGCCAGTTCGAGCTTTCCGGCGCGCCGCAGGAAACCATCCACGGCGCCGCCGCCGAGCTCGACGCGCACCTCGCCGACTGCCACGCCGTGGGGCAGGGGCTCAACATCCACTTCCTCGGCCTCGGCGTCACCCCGCTCTGGAGCGTGTCCGAGCTGAAGCGCATGCCCAAATCGCGCTACGGCATCATGACCCCCTACATGGACAAGGTCGGAACGCTCGGCACCTCGATGATGTACCGCTCGGCCACCGTGCAGGCGAACCTCGATTTCGCCGACGAGGCCGACATGGTGAAAAAGCTGCGCGTGTCGTTGGCGCTGCAGCCCGTCGTCACCGCGCTGTTCGCCAATTCGCCCTTCGTCGACGGCAAGCCTTCGGGCTATCTGAGCTTCCGCTCGCACATCTGGCTCGATACCGACACCGCCCGCACCGGCGTGCTGCCCTTCGTGTTCGAGCCCGGCTTCGGCTTCGACCGCTATGTCGAGCACGCCCTCGACGTGCCGATGTATTTCGTCATCCGCGACGGCCGCTACGTCGACGTCGCCGGCGAGAGTTTTCGCGCGTTTCTTCGGGGCGAGCTGCCGCAGCTCCCCGGTGAAAAGCCGACGGTCAAGGACTGGGAAGACCACCTCTCGACGCTGTTCCCGGAAGTGCGGCTCAAGCAGTTCCTCGAAATGCGCGGCGCCGACATGGGCGACCGCGATCACGTGCTGGCGCTGCCCGCTCTGTGGGTCGGGCTGCTCTATGACGAGGACGCGCTTGATGAAGCCGCCGACCGCATCAGGGACTGGACCGGCGAAGAGGTCTGGACGCTGCGCCGCGCCGTTCCCAGAACGGCGATCCACACCCCGTTCCAGGGCTGCCTCGTCTCCGACATCGCCCGCGACGTGCTGGCCCTCGCCCAGGCCGGCCTCAAGCGCCGCGGTCTCGGCGAAGAGCAGTACCTCGCCTGCCTCGAACAGACCCTCGCCCTCAACAAGACCCCCGCCGAACGCTGGCTCGACAAATACCATGGCGAGTGGGGTGGCGACGTGACCAGGATTTTCGACGAAGCAGAGATTTAACAGTCGGCGCACCTCTCCCGCTTGCGGGGGAGGGGACCACGCGCAGCGTGGTGGAGGGGGCGGGACTGGACTCGGTGCCTGTGGCCATCCGCCCCGGCGCAATCCACATCGTCATTCCCGCGAAAGCGGGAATCCAGGCGAAGTGTTCGGACGTCCGCGAGCTCGGTCTGGGTTCCCGCGTGCGCGGGAATGACGATGTGGGGAGATGCGTGACAAGAGCCTGTCTTGCTACCGCGTCTGCGCCGTCAGCGTCCGTGCGCCCACCCAGGCGCCGAGCACCACCAGCACCACCGCCAGCAGCGCCCCGATCCACACGATCGGGTTGGTGAAATCGCCGCGGAACACCGCGCGCAGCGCTTCGACGATGTGCTTGAACGGGTTGAAGTCCGAGGCGATCTGCAGCCAGCGCGGCGCGATGTTCATCGGCAAGAGGATGCCCGACAGCAGCAGGATCGGCAGCGCCAGCGTGTTGACCAGCGGCGCCAGCGCGTCCTCGCTCTTGGTGGCGATGCCGATGGCGTTGGAGATGAACGAGAACGCGGCGCCGAGCAGCGCCACCAGCACCAGCCCGATCAGCAGCGCCGCCGGCGGCACGCGCAGCCCCAGCAGATAGGCGCAGCCCACCAGCACGATCGCCTGCACCGAGATCACCACCACGTCGCGCAGCGTCCGCCCGGCGATGATCGAGGTGCGCGCCGCCGGCGTCACCAATTGCCGGTCGATCACGCCCGAGCGCCATTCGGCGATGATGCCGAAGCCCACGAACAGCCCGCCGAAAATCCCGAGCTGCACCAGCAGGCCAGGCACGAACACCTGCCAGGCATCGCCCTGGAAGCCTGAGGTCGCCGCGATGTTCTGCAGCAGCGGCCCGAACAGCGTCAGATAGAGGATCGGCTGCAGCAGCCCGATCAGCACCCACAGCGGCTGCCTGAGGCTGAGCCGCATCGAGCGCGAAAAGATGATCCAGGTGTCGCGAAAGAACGTCATTTTATCAGCTCCTCAATCCCTGAGACTCCGCCCCGTCAGCGTCAGGAACACGTCGTCCAGCGTCGGCCGGTTGACGTCGACGCCGATGGCGTCGATGCCGGCCTTGGTCAGCCCCGCCAGCAGCACCGGCAGGGCGCGGCCGCCGTCGGGCACGTGCAGGCGCACCACATGCGCCTCGGTCTGCGGCGCATCGGCGCCCTCGAGCCCGCCGGCGATGCCGGCTGCGCGCTGCGCGTCGGCCTCGTCGCGCAGCGTCAGCGTGATGGCGTCGCCCGACACCCGCTTCTTCAGCGCGGCCGGCGTGCCCTCGGCGACGATGGTGCCGTGGTCGATGATCAGGATGCGGTCGGAGAGCGAATCCGCCTCGTCCATGTAGTGCGTGGTGAGGAACACCGTGGTGCCCAGCGTGTCGCGCAGCGACCGGATATGCGTCCACAAATTGGCCCGGCTCTGCGGGTCGAGCCCGGTCGACGGTTCGTCGAGGAATACCAGCGTCGGCTGGTGGATCAGCCCCATGACGATGTCGAGCCGCCGCCGCTGCCCGCCCGACAGCGAGCCGCAGGTGCGCGACCAGACCTCGGCGAGGTCGAGCGCCGCGAGCAGGTCCTTGCCGCGGCGCGTCGCCGTGGCGCGGTCGATGCCGTAAAGCCGGGCGTGGCTGATGATCTCGTCGCCCACCACCGCCTCCGGCGAGGTGGAGCCGGCCTGGCTGACATAGCCGATCTTGCGCCGCACATTGACCGCGTCGGTCCTGAGGTCGCTGCCCGCCACGATGGCGCTGCCGCCGGTCGGGGCGAGCAGGGTGCACAGCATCTTGAGCGTCGTGGTCTTGCCGGCGCCGTTCGGGCCGAGGAAGCCGACGATCTCGCCGGCCTCGACCCTCAGGTCGATGCCGCGCACCGCCTCGATGTCCTTGCCGCGCGCCTTGTAGGTCCGCTTGAGGCCCTTGGCCTCGATCATCGCCGTCGCCATGAAATCCTCGTGCGTGAAGTGTCCCCTGCTCCGGATCGGCCGGAACGGCGCTGCGTAAGCCGTCATTGCTCCATCCTTCGGGGCGATCGATACGAAGCCGGGCCTGCCATGCGCCTGATCGCGCTTGCGACTCCGGAAATCTCAACGTATAATTATCTTATGGATAAAGATATTCACGCGTCAAGACAAAATCGACGCCTGGACCTGCTGTCCCAGATCGGCGATTTGAGCCGGGTCAACCAGGCCTCCACCAACCTGTTCGACGAGCGCCTGAGCGAATTCCTCGGCACCAACAACACCGATGGCCGCTGCCTCGACATCATCACGCGGCTGGGCAGGGTGTCGGCCGGACACCTCGCCAACCACGCCGGCCTGACCACGGGCGCCGTGACCGCGGTGGTCGACCGGCTGATGTCGGCCGGCTACGTCACCCGCGTCCGCGATCCGCTCGACCGCCGCAAGATCTGGGTCGAGCCGACACCGCATCTGAACGCCCTGGTCGACACCATCTTCGGCGTCTACGATTTGATCGGGCCGCTGATGATGCGGCATTTCACCGAGGCCCAGCTCGAGGGCATCATCGCCTTCCTGCGCATGGGGACGTTCGTCAACCAGGAACTGGCGGCCGGCCTCAAGGAAAACGCCCAGCCCGGCCTTGCCCCTGCGGCACAGCTCGAACAGGCCCGGCAGTTCCGCCGCGCCGTCGACGCCATCGCCCCGAAGCTGAGCGCCGACATCGACAGCTTCCTGCCGCCCGGCGACGCCGAGGCGTGATCCGCCGCTCGCGAAAACATCAGCGCGCGCCTGCCTGGGCCAGCAGCTCCTGCGGCGACGGCAGCGGCCAGAGCCGGATCGTTCCGTCCTGCCCCGCGCTGAGCAGCCGCCGGCGCTGCGGGTCGTAGTCGAGCGACACCACCGGCGCCGCATGCGCGTCGAGGGCGATCATCGCCGCCGACGGGTGCTGCACGTCCCATATTTCGACCCGCCCGCTCTCGTAGCCGAGCACCGCCTGGCCCGACTGCGGCAGGTACAGCGTCGACGACAGCCGGCCGCCGCCCGAGGCGAACACGGCGGCGACGCGCCGCTCCGACGGATCGTAGAGCCAGGCGCCGGCATCGTCCCAGCCGATGCGGCCGTCGGCCACGGCCGCCAGGCTGGCGACGCCTGTACCCGCGTCGCCGGGTGACCGCGGCGGCACCGGCTGGCTGGCCTCCGCCACCAGCGCGCCGCCCGCCACGTCCCAGCGCCATTGCTGGCCGCGGACGCTGCCCATGCGCAGCGCCGCGGCGTCGCAATCGATGTCGAACACCGGCGCGATGCCGTCGGCGGTGAGGAGCGAGCTCTCCCGCACCGCGAGCGTCCGTTCGGGCGCGCCGGTGGCGAGCTGCCAGCGGTCGAACTGCAGTCCGTTGGCGGTGCGGCCCATGGCATAAACCAGCCCGGCCTGCGGCGCGATGCACAGCACCAGCGGCCCGACGCCGACCGGGCGACTCCACAGCGCCGCGGGGGCGCCGCCGCCGAGGGCATAGGCGGCGAGCGTGGTCGCGCCGCCGGCGCGGGTGCCGCCGACCAGCCGGTCGCCGGCGATGCTCCAGTTGAACAGGTTGGTCGCCAGCGGCGCCGTCGCGCCTGTAACGGCGTCGTAGATCGACAGTCCATCGGCCGTCTCGAGGCCCACGAAGCGGTCGCCGGCATGCAGGTCCGGAGCGACCGGCACGCGTTTGCTCCACAGCACCGCGCCGCTGTCGCCGTCGAGCACGCTGAGGCTCGCGCCGTCATCCTGGGCCGGATCGATCATGGCCAGCTTGCCGCCGGCCAGCGGCACGGCGGTCGCGATCCCGCCGGTCCTGCCGAGCGGCGTCGCCGGCGGCTGCGGCGGCGTGCCGATGGTCGTCGCATCGAGCAGCCGGAAGGAAAGGCCGGCCGGACCGAGCTCGCGCGTCACCACGCTGTGCGTGCCGGTGAAGGCGGCGGCGAGCAGTGCCGTGCGCGGGTCGCCGCTGCCGTCGATCAGCGTCGTCGGCGTGCCGGACGTCTTGAGCGTGGCGATGGTCTCCGGCCCCGCCCGGCGCAGGGCCATCAGCATGTCGTCGCCGGCGAGATAGGCGAAGCTGTCGGCTTCGGCGGCAAGGGTGTGCGACACCCCCGTCGGCGCCAGCGTGTCGAGCCGATAGGCGGCGATTTCGCGGCCGGCGATGGTGAAGAATTCGCCGTCGCGGCCGTAGCCGGCGAACAGGCAGACGCAGGGCAGGCTGCGGGTGCCGCCATCGGCGAGGTCGACCACCACCAGCCGCTCGTTGGCGATGTCGGGATAGATGAAGCTGCGTCCGGTCGGATCGAACGCCGAATAGTCCATGCCGCGCTTCGGCACGATCAGCGGCGCCTTGCTGCCGTTGCGATAGACGTAGGTGCCGGCGGCGCTGGAGAGAACGATGCTGCTGGCGGTCGCATGCAGGCGCTCGGCCGAGGTGTGCCCGGCCGGCCCGACCACCTGCGTGATCTGCCCGGCCGGGTCGATCTCGGCCGCGAAGGTCTGCACGCCGGCCACCGCATTGCCGTTCGGCTTCACCGTGAGACCGGTGCAGGGCGAGGGCAGGGTGAGGCGCCAGGCTGCGCCGGCGCGCCGTTGCGCGTCGATCGTCAGCTTCACGATGTCGGCGCCGCGGCAGGCATAAAGGCTTGTCCTGTCGATGGCGGCGATGTGCTCGGGCGGCGCCAGGTCGCCGAACACGCCGCTGAGGTTCACGTCGTCCCAGATGCGCTCGGGCAGCGACAGCCGTTCGAGCGCCAGCATGCCGGTGGCGAAGATGGCCGAGCCGTCGAGCGCCAGCGACGGCCGCTGGCTCCAGCCGAGATCGGCCCGGCGATAGACGATGCCGGCGTCGGGCGACCAGATCGCCGCCGTGCCGGTGTCGTTGTAGACGAAATAGTGGTGCGGGCCGGCAGGCAGCACCGTCGGCGCGGCCTGGTGGTAGCCGGCAAGGTCGACGTCGACATCCTGCGGCCGGTCGTAGAGCGAGCGGTAGATGACGTCGTAGGCCTGCGGGATGAACGGCACCGAGCCGTCGAGCGGCAGGCTCCTTTCCGCCAGCGCCAGCGCCGCGCCGGGGTTGCCGCCATCGAGCAGGCGGCGGGCACGGTCGGCGTCGTTGCCGGCGGCGACGGTGCGGGCATCGCGCTCGGCCACCTCCTGTGCGGCACGCAGCCGGCCCTGCTCGAGGGTCTGCGCCACGATCACGGCCGTGACCGCACCGGCGACGGCCAGCGCCGCGACCGACGCGGCGAGGCCCAGCAGGCGGTTGCGGCGGCGGCGCAGCAGGTCGCGCCGCACCAGCGCGTCGTAGCGGATGTCCATCAGCCCGGCGACCAGCTTGGCCAGCGCCCGCGCCTTGCCGTCGCCGACCGAACGGGCATCGGCGGCCAGCGGCTCGACCGGCGCGCCGTCCGGCTTCAGCAGGCCGCCGCGCAGGGCGGGCGGAAAGCATTCCTCGGCCGCGTCGGCGCTGTGCGGCGCACCGGCGACGATCAGCGTCAGGATCTTGCCCGGCACCGCGCGATGTGCGTTCGCCGCGGCGAAGCTGCGGATTTCCGCCTCGACATAGCTCGAGCGCGCCGAGTTCGGCGAGGCGACGACGATCAGGTGCTCGGAGGCCGCGAGCGCCCGCTCGATCTCGTCCTTGAGGTCGCTTGCGGCGCCCGCCTCGTCGCGGTCGCGGAACACCTTGCCGACGCCGCGCGCGGCGCTCTCGGGCAGCCGATAGGTCTCCAGCGCCGTGAGCAGCCATTGCGCCCAGCGCGTGTCGCGATGGCTGTAGCTGATGAAGGCCTTGTACGCGAAATCCACCGCCGTCCCTCCCGGGCGGCAAGCTAGAGCGTTTTCAGGAAAAGTGGCAACGGCGGCCTACTCCGCCGCCACCCGGATCGGCTCCGCCGTGTCGAGATTGCCCATGCTGGTGACGATGTGGCGGGCCAGCGCGTCGAAGATGCCGCCATAGGCATGGCTCGCCCGCATCAATGCGATCTCGGCGTCGCGCAGCCGCGGCAGATTGCGGTCCTCGGCGATCGCCAGCATGCCCGGCTGCAGCGCGCTCTCGGGCAAAAAGCCCACCGCGAGGTCGGTTAGAACGGCGCTCGCGATGCCCAGCGCATTGCACGAGGTATAGGCGACGCGATAGTCGCGGCCGATGCGGTCGAGCGCTTCCACCGCGTTGTCCTTCCAGCAGCAGGGCTGGCCGCCGGCAATGGGCAGCGGGTCCATGTTCAGCGCCTGGCCGCCCTGCGCCGCCACCCAGTACATCGGCTCGGTGCGGAACAGCTCGCCATATTCGTGGTTGGTGCCCTGGGTGAACACGATGATGTCGTACTTGCCCCGCTTCATCCCCTCGAGCAGCGTCTGCGACGAGCCGCAGGTCACGTCGATCATCACCTTGGGGTGCGTGCGCTGGAAGCTCGACAGGATCACCGGCAGCAGCCGCACCGCATAATCGTCGGGCAGCCCGAAGCGGATGGCCCCGCTCAGATCCTCGTCCGAGAACTCGTCCATGATCTCGGCATTGATCTTCAGCATCTTGCGCGCCCGCGCATACAGCGCCTCGCCGTGTTGAGTCAGCGCCACCGACCTGCCATCTCGCGAGAGAAGTGCATGGCCCAGCCGCTCCTCCAGCCGCTTGATCTGCATCGACACCGCCGACTGCGTCTTGTTCACCCGCCGCGCCGCCTCGGTGAAGCTGCCGCAATCGGCAATGGCGCAGAAGCTCTGCAACTGGTCGAGATCGAGCGGCACGGACATCGGAGTCTCCATCACCGATTTTGATGATCTGGATGAAATCTATTTGTTAGACGAATGAGTGTCCAGAGCCTAGAACGCTCGCATCGGCAATCGACGATTGTCGGATCATCGCCGCCAACTCCCTGGCGGCCCTTGGAAAATGGAGAAGTCTCATGGCGCTCGTGCTTTCGGGCGAGCGGCCGGCTGCCGCCCCGCTGTCGCTCAACCCCCTCCGGCTGGTCGCACATTGGTTTGCCCAATTGCGCGCCGAGCGGAACCAGCGCGTGGCCCTCAAAAGCCTTCTTGAGCTCGATCCGTACCGCCTGCGCGACCTCGGCATCGAGCGCTCGGACCTGTTCGACGCGCTCCACGCCGAGCACCGGCCGACCAAGCTCCTCGCCGATCGCCGCACGCTGCGCCTCGGCGGCCGTCGCTGAAATTCTCCGCAAGTTTCGCGGTTTCGGGCGCCCAGCGCGCCCGGGACGCGGATTTGGCCGGTCTCCGGCCTGTTTCCTGACCGACTGCCGGGTCTTCGGACCCGGCTTTTTTGCGTCAGCGATTGGCCAGGGGAGCCCGTTCGGGATGGCTCAGGCCCGGAGCACAAGAAAGCCCGGTCCTACGGCAGCTGCTTGAACCCGTCGGCAAAGCCCTTGAGCGACACCGGGATGCCGATGCCTTCCTCGGGGGTCTTGAACACCACGAAAATCGCGGTCTTGCCGGTCGACAGCTGCTTCAGCAGCGCGTCGTCCATCACCACCTCGGCGACGCAGCCATTGGGCAGGCAGCGCACGAACGCCACCCGGCCCATGTCGGTGCCGTCGATATTGAGCCCGAGCCCGTTGGGCAGCAGCACGCCCAGCGGCGCCAGCACCCGCAGCAGCCGGGCCTGCTGGTCGGCGGTCTTCAGCACGATGACGCTGAGCCCGACATTGGGCTGGTCCTCGGCGGTGACGTTCTGGATGATGGCGCACTGCTCGAAGCTGGCGCCGGGCGGGGTGTCGCAGCTCATCTGCCAGTCGCCGTACTGGGCCTTGACCACGCCCTGGGCGGTGGCGAACGAAGGCAGCATCGTCAGGGCCGCGCAGGCCAGAAGCGCCGCTGCACGGCTGATAAACGTCGGCATCACGTGACGCACTCTTTCCTTGCCTCCACCGCCGCCAATTGGGGGCAGTCGATGTGTTACCCGCGGCCATTGCCGCTGGCAACCGCGCCGGGCAAGAAAGCAGCGACAAACAAGGCGTCCGTGAGGCATCGTTCCGCCGCGCTTTCAGAGCATTTTGACGCACGAGGCGGCGCTGTGGCGGAATTGCGTTGCCTACGTCGATGTGATTTAGCTCGGCCCTACTTGGCGCTCCGGGGGGTTGAGTCGGGGCGGCGTTAGCTATGCCGCATCTCCCACTCCCTCCTCCGGCCCGCCGCAAAGGCGCGTGAACGGGATTTCAAGGGGGTTATAGGTGGCCGGTCAGATGCTCCGGAAGTTTGGGATCGCGCTCGGCGCTCTCGCAGCCTTGACCCCTGGCCTCGCGACGGCCGCCACGGGCCAGCCGAGCCCCGGCGAAATCGGCATGCAGGGCTCCGTCACCCCGATCATGGATTCCATCCATGCCTTCCACGACGGCATCCTGCTGACGGTGGCAGTCGGCATTTCGCTGCTGGTGCTGGTGCTGCTGGGGGTGATCGTCTTCCGCTTCAACGCCCGGCGGAACCCGGTGCCGGCGCGCTTTACCCACAACACCCTGATCGAGGTGATCTGGACGGCGCTGCCGGTGATCATCCTGGTCATCATCGCCATCCCGTCCTTCGCCGTGCTCACCGACCAGGTGACGATGCCCGACGGCGTGCGCAAATATCTCGGCTCCAACATCTTCTCGTTCGGCTCGGTCGACGTGCCGGCCCCCGGCCTCACGGTCAAGGCCACCGGCTCGCAATGGTACTGGACCTACGACTATGTCGACCAGGACAAGAGCTTCGACAGCAACCTGCTGAGCGAAGACGAGCGCCTGAAGCAGACCCCGGTGCAGCCGCGCCTGCTCGCCGTCGACAACATGCTGGTCGTGCCGGTCGACACCACCGTGCGCGTGCAGGTCACCGGCGCCGACGTCATCCACGCCTTCGCCGTGCCGTCCTTCGGCGTCATCATGGACGCCGTGCCGGGCCGCCTCAACGAGACCTGGTTCAACGTGCGCAAGGAAGGCGTCTATTACGGCCAGTGCCGCGAGCTGTGCGGCAAGGACCACGCCTTCATGCCGATCGCCGTGCGCGTCGTCTCCAAAGAGCAGTTCGACACCTGGATGAATGCGCTCAAGGCCGGCTCGGTCACCGATGCCAACAAAACGCTGCCGCCGCTTTCGGCCGAGCAGCCGGCCGCCTAAGGCGCCAAGAGTTTAGACAGAGGATACGCCAACATGGCCGACACCCACGCCCTCCAAGCCCATGAAGCTCCCGCCGGCACCGCCCACGAGCACCATGGCCACATCACCGGCTGGCGCCGCTACCTCTATTCCACCAACCACAAGGACATCGGCACGATGTACCTTGTGTTCGCGCTCATCGCCGGCGTCATCGGCGCGCTGCTATCGGGCATGATGCGCCTTGAGCTGCAGGAGCCGGGCATCCAGATCTTCCACGGCCTCGCCTCCATCGTCTACGGCACCTCCGGCGCCGAAGCCCTCGACCAGGGCAAGCATCTCTACAACGTCTTCACCACCGCCCACGCGCTGATCATGATCTTCTTCATGGTCATGCCGGCCATGATCGGCGGCTTCGCCAACTGGTTCGTGCCGCTGATGATCGGCGCCCCGGACATGGCGTTCCCGCGCATGAACAACATCTCGTTCTGGCTGCTGCCGCCGGCCTTCGCGCTGCTGCTCATCTCGATGTTCATGCCGGCTGGCGAAGCCGGCGCCACCGGCGCGGGCGGCGGCTGGACGCTGTATCCGCCGCTCTCCACCTCCGGCCAGTCCGGCCCGGCCATCGACTTCGTCATCCTGTCGCTGCACCTTGCGGGCGCGAGCTCGATCCTGGGCGCCATCAACTTCATCACCACCATCTTCAACATGCGCGCCCCGGGCATGACTCTGCACAAGATGCCGCTGTTCCCCTGGGCCGTGCTGGTGACGGCGTTCCTGCTGCTGCTGTCGCTGCCGGTGCTCGCCGGCGGCATCACCATGCTGCTGACCGACCGCAATTTCGGCACCACCTTCTTCGCCCCCGACGGCGGCGGCGATCCGGTGTTGTTCCAGCACCTGTTCTGGTTCTTCGGCCACCCCGAAGTGTACATCCTGATCCTGCCCGGCTTCGGTATGATCAGCCACATCGTGTCGACCTTCTCCAAGAAGCCGATCTTCGGCTACATGGCGATGGTCTACGCCATGGTCGCCATCGGCGGCGTCGGCTTCATCGTGTGGGCCCACCACATGTACACCACCGGGCTCAGCCTCAACGTGCAGCGCTACTTCGTCGCCGCCACCATGGTGATCGCGGTGCCGACGGGCGTGAAGATCTTCTCGTGGATCGCCACCATGTGGGGCGGCTCCATCACCTTCCGGCCGCCCATGCTGTGGGCCATCGGCTTCATCTTCCTGTTCACCGTCGGCGGCGTCACCGGCGTGATCCTCGCCAATGCCGGCGTCGACCGCGCCCTGCACGACACCTATTACGTCGTGGCGCACTTCCACTACGTGCTGTCGCTGGGCGCCGTGTTCGCCATCTTCGCCGGCTGGTACTACTGGTATCCCAAGATGTTCGGCATCCTCTACAATGAGAGGCTGGCGGCCGTGCACTTCTGGATCACCTTCATCGGCGTGAACTTGGTGTTCTTCCCGCAGCACTTCCTCGGCCTCAGCGGCATGCCGCGGCGCTACGTCGACTATCCGGATGCGTTCGCCTTCTGGAACCAGGTGTCGTCGACCGGCTACTACATCACCTTCGTCGGCCTGCTGCTGTTCCTCTACATCCTGTGGGACTCGGCGCGGAAGCGCATCCCGGCTCCGGCCAATCCGTGGGGTGAGGGCGCCACCACGCTCGAGTGGACGCTGAGCTCGCCGCCGCCCTTCCATCAATTCGAGACGCTGCCGCGGATCGACGCGGGTACCGGCGGACACTAAAGGCGCGGACGGTGGCTTTCGTTGACGACAGCAAGGGCTACATCGCCACGGCCGGCGGCGCGCGCGTAGAGGACTACGTCGCGCTGCTCAAGCCGCGGGTGATGTCGCTCGTCGTCTTCACCGCCATCATCGGCCTGCTGCTGGCGCCGGGTGGCATCAACCCGGCCGTCGGCGTCATCGCCATCCTGTGCATCGCCATCGGGGCCGGCGGCTCCGGGGCGCTCAACATGTGGTACGACGCCGACATCGACGCCGTCATGAGCCGCACGGCCAATCGTCCGATCCCGGCCGGCCGCGTCAGCCGTGGCGAAGCGCTCGCCGTCGGCATCATCTGCTCGGGCTTTTCGGTCGCCATCCTCGGGCTCGCGACCAATCTCGCCGCCGCGGCGCTGCTGGCCTTCACCATCTTCTTTTACGCCGTCATCTACACGATGTGGCTCAAGCGCTCGACGCCGCAGAACATCGTCATCGGCGGCGCCGCCGGCGCCTTCCCGCCGATGATCGGCTGGGCCGCCGTCACCGGCGACATTTCGCTGCCCTCGATCGTGCTGTTCCTCATCATCTTTTTGTGGACGCCGCCGCATTTCTGGGCGCTGGCGCTCTACAAGCAGGGCGACTACGGCGCCGCCGGCATCCCGATGCTGCCCAACGTCGCCGGCGAGCCGGCCACCAAATTCCAGATCCTGCTCTATTCCGTCATCCTCGTGGGCACCACGCTGCTGCCGGTGGCGCTGCACCAGTCCGGCTGGATCTACGGCGCCGTCGCCGTGGTGACTGGAACAACGTTCGTCTATCTCGCCGCACGCCTCTACGCCGCGCCCGACCGGCTGGCCATGAAGCAGCTCGCCCGCCAGCTCTTCACCTATTCGCTGAGCTACCTCGCCGTGATCTTCTTTGCGCTGCTGGTCGATCACCTGGCGCTGATCCTGGGATGGTGGGCCTGATGAACGCACCCATCGTCCCGCAATCCGACGACGAGGCCCTCCGCAAGCGGCGGCGGCGCAACAACATCGCGCTTGGCCTCGTGCTCGCGGCACTGGTCGCGATCTTTTACGTGCTGACCATCGCCAAGATGGGCCCGGCCATCTTCACACAGCGGGATTTGTGATGACCAACGATACCCTTCACGACACGCTGCAGACGCCCCCCGCCGGCAAGAACCGCAATGTCGGGCTGATCCTGCTGCTGGTCGCCGCCGGCATGGTGGGTGCCGCCTACGCCGCGGTGCCGCTCTACTATGCCTTCTGCGCCGCCACCGGCTATGGCGGCACCACGCGCGTCGCCACCGGCAACCCCAAGGGCGTCATCGCCCGCGAAATGACGGTGCGCTTCGACGCCAACATGGACGGTTCGCTGCCCTGGCGGGTGACGCCGGCCAAGCCCGCCACCGCCAAGGTCGGCGAGGTACAGACCATCGATTTCATCGCCCGCAACCTCTCCGACAAGACCGTCACCGGCCAGGCCGCGTTCAACGTCACGCCCGAGCTCGCCGGCAGCTATTTCAACAAGATCCAGTGCTTCTGCTTCACCCAGCAGACGCTCAAGCCCGGTGAAACGGTCGAGATGCCGGTGACATTCTTCGTCGATCCCGATATCGACAAGGACCCGGATTTGCGCACCATTCACGACATCACCCTGTCCTATACGTTCTACGCTTCGAAAAATAAGGGAAGCTGACCATGGCCGACGCCGCTGCTGCTCACGCAGGACACGCCAAGCCCCAACACGACTATCACCTCGTCAACCCGAGCCCGTGGCCGCTGGTCGGGTCGATCTCGGCGTTCGTCATGGCGGTGGGCGGCATCGCCTACATGAAGTCGCACAAGGGCGAGGAACTGGTGCTCTTCGGCGTCAACATCGCCGGACCGTGGATCTTCCTGCTCGGCCTGGTGGGCGTGCTCTACACCATGTACGCCTGGTGGTCGGACGTCATCGCCGAGGGCCAGGAGGGCGACCATACCCCGGTCGTGCGCATGCATCACCGCTACGGCATGATGCTGTTCATCGCCTCCGAGATCATGTTCTTCGTCGCCTGGTTCTGGGCCTATTTCGACCAGTTCTTCCGCCACGGCGACACCGAGCAATATGCCCGCGTCGACTTCATGGGCACGCAATGGCCGCCGCATGGCGTCGAGCTGTTCGATCCCTTCCACCTGCCGCTGTTCAACACGCTGCTGCTGCTGACCTCGGGCACCACCGTCACCTGGGCCCATCACGCGCTGATCCACGGCGACAAGAAGGGCCTGCGCTGGGGCCTCGCGCTCACCATCGCGCTGGGCCTGTGCTTCACCTGCGTGCAGGCGCTGGAATATTCGCGCGCCGGCTTCGCCTATTCGGGCAACATCTACGGCGCCACCTTCTTCATGGCCACGGGCTTCCATGGCTTCCACGTGATCATCGGCACCATCTTCCTCATCGTCTGCCTGATCCGCGCCAACGCCAACCAGTTTACGCCGCGCCACCACCTCGGCTTCGAATTCGCCGCCTGGTACTGGCACTTCGTCGACGTGGTCTGGCTGTTCCTGTTCGCCTCGATCTACGTCTGGGGCAGCTGGGGCATCCCGCACGCCGGCTGATCGACGGAAGTCGCACTGGATTTCATCGGGGCGCGGCGCTAGCTGCGCCCTTGTTGTTTGCACGCGCCGACTGCTGCCATCGCTCGAAGGATAGCAAGTGACCGATCCCCACATCATCCGCGACCCCGCCGCGCTCGAGGCGCTTTACGGCGCCGTCAACGAGGCCTCCGCGCTCAAGGAGATCGGCTACCTCCATCCCCACTACGCCGCCTTCATCAAGGCCTCGCCCTTCGCCGTGCTGGCGACGGCCGGCCCGCATGGGCTCGACGCCAGTCCGCGCGGCGATGCGCCCGGCTTCGTCGAGATCGTCGACGACAAGACCCTGCTGCTGGCCGACCGCCGCGGCAACAACCGCATCGACAGCCTCCGCAACGTGCTGCACGACCCGCGCGTCGGGCTGCTCTTTCTCGTCCCCGGCATCGGCGAGACGCTGCGCGTCAACGGCCGCGCCGAGATCACCGTCGATCCGGCGCTGCTCGCCCGCTTCGCCGTCGGCGACAAGCCGCCGCGCTCGCTGCTGCGCATCCACATCGAGAGCGTGTTCTTCCAGTGCTCGCGCGCCGTGATCCGCTCCGAGCTGTGGAATCCCGAGCGCCGGCTTCCCCGTTCGGCGCTGCCGTCCACCGGCCAGATCCTCGCGGCTGTGACGCATGATCGCATCGATGCCGAAACCTACGACCGCGAGCTACCGCCGCGCCTCAAGGCCACGCTATACTAGCTGCCGGTCCGGGTGATCCTGCCCCGGCCGGTCACGCCGCAAGAGAGCCATGCCCGACAGCCTCGTTTCCCCCTTTGCCGCCGGCTTCGCCTGCCGCTGCCCGCGCTGCGGCGAGGGCGCCCTGTTCTCGGGCTTCCTCAAGGTCGCCCCGGTCTGCGAGAGCTGCGGCCTCGACCTCAAATTCGCCGACAGCGGCGATGGTCCGGCCGTGTTCGTGATCTTCGCCGTGGCCCCCATCGTCATCATCCTCGCCTTCATCGTCGAGGCGCTGTTCCATCCCGCGCCGTGGATGCATCTGGTGCTGTGGATTCCCACCATCATCATCCTGTCGCTGCTGTTCCTGCGGCCGTTCAAGGCCACCATGATCGCCCTGCAATACCAGCGCGGCGCCGGCGAGGGCAGGGCGCAGTGAACGGCGTCGCCGCCGCCCGCTCGCCGCTGTCGCGGCCGGGCTTCTGGGCCTTCGTCGTGCTGATGCTGGCGCTCACCGTGCTGTTCGTCGGGCTGGGCGTCTGGCAGGTGCAGCGGCTGGCGTGGAAGGAAGGCCTGATCGCCGACGTCGAGGCGCGCTACACCGCCGCGCCCTCCGTCCTGCCGCCGCCCGACCGCTGGGACCTCGTCGATCTCGACGGCCTCAATTACCACCCGGTCACCGTCACCGGCACCTACGAGCCCGACAAGACCGTGCTGGTCTTCACCAGCCTCTCCGAGCCCCGCGGCAAGTTCGGCGGCCCCGGCTATTGGGTCATGGTGCCGCTCGACGCCGGCGGCGGCACCGTGTTCGTCAACCGCGGCTTCGTCCCGCAGGCCAACGCCCCCGCCTTCGCGCAGGGCGGTACTGTGCCGGCGGGCCCGCAGACCATCACTGGCATCGGCGTCGCCCCCGAGCCGGCCGGCGCCTTCACCCCCGGACCTGACACCGCCCACCGCATCGAGTGGGTACGCGATCCCGCGCGCCTTGCCGCGATCGCCGGCGTCTCCGGCCCGGTGCTGGCCCTCACCATCGACGCGCCGGCCGGCGCGGCGGGGGCGCTGCCGCAGGGCGGCGAAACCACCATCGACTTCCCCAACAATCATTTCGGCTATGCGCTGACCTGGTTCGGCTTCGCGCTGCTTACCCCGTGCCTGCTCGCCGGCTGGGTCTGGCGCCAGTTCCGGCCGGTGCCGGAGGTCGGCAAATCCGCGTGATCTGCCGGGCCGGGCCTGTTTTTCTTGCCCCGCCCCCCCGCTTTCTCTAAGTTCCGCCAACTTCCGAACGGGGCTTCCCCTGATGCGTTTTGTTTCGACCCGCGGCGAGGCGCCGGTTCTCGGCTTCTCCGACGCGGTGCTCTCCGGCCTCGCCAGCGATGGCGGGCTCTACCTGCCCGAAACCTGGCCGCACCTCTCCGCCGCCGATATCGCCGCCTTCGCCGGCAAGCCCTATGCCGACGTGGCGTTCGCCGTCATCTCGCGCTTCGTCGGCGGCGAAATCCCTGCCGATCGGCTGCGGACCATCATCGACGCGGCCTACGCCACCTTCCGCCATCCGTCAGTGACGCCGCTGGTCGAGCTGGCGCCGAACCGCTTCGTGCTCGAGCTGTTCCACGGCCCGACGCTGGCCTTCAAGGACGTGGCGATGCAGTTCCTGTCGCGCGTCATGGACCACATCCTCAGCGAGCGGCAGGCGCGCGCCACCATCGTCGGCGCCACCTCCGGCGACACCGGCTCCGCCGCCATCGAGGCGTTCCGCGGCCGCGACACCACCGACATCTTCATCCTGCACCCCAGGGGCCGCACCTCCGAGGTGCAGCGCCGGCAGATGACCACGGTGCTCGACGCCAACATCCACAACATTGCGCTTGAAGGCACCTTCGACGACTGCCAGTCGATCGTGAAGGGCCTGTTCCGCGCGCCGGGCTTCCGCGACGAGTTGCACCTGAGCGGCGTCAACTCCATCAATTGGGGCCGCATCGTCGCGCAGATCGTCTACTACTTCACCGCCGCCGTCTCCCTCGGCGCCCCGCACCGGCCGGTGAGCTTCGTCGTCCCCACCGGCAATTTCGGCGATATCTTCGCCGGCTACGCCGCCAAGCGCATGGGCCTGCCCATCGCCAATCTGGTGATCGCCACCAACTCCAACGACATCCTCGCCCGCACCCTCGAGACAGGCGCCTACGAGACCGGCGGGGTGGTGCCCACCATCAGCCCGTCGATGGACATCCAGGTCTCGTCCAATTTCGAGCGCCTGCTGTTCGAGGCGCTCGACCGCGATGCCGGCGCCCTCAAGCGGCTGATGAACGGCCTGCAGCAATCGGGCCATTTCACCCTCCCGCCCAGGGCGATCGCCACCATCCGCGAAAGCTTCGCCGCCGGCCGCGCCGACGAGGCCGAAACCTCCGCCACCATCGCCAGAACCTTCCGCGAGGCCGGCTATTTGCTCGATCCGCACACCGCCGTCGGCGTTGCCGTCGGCCAGGGCCTCGAGCTCGGCGATGCCCCCGTGGTGACGCTGGCCACGGCGCATCCGGCCAAGTTTCCGGCCGCGGTGCAGGCCGCCACGGGCATTGAACCGGCCCTGCCGGCATGGTTGTCTGATCTTTATGGCCGGCCGGAGCGTTACGACATCCTGGCCAACGACCAGGGCGCCGTGGAGCAGTTCATCCGCGCGCGAACCCGGGCCGGGAGGATCGGAAGTTGAGCGTGCGGACCACCACATTGGCCAACGGCATGACCGTCATCACCGACGACATGCCGCATCTCGAAAGCGCCTCGCTCGGCATCTGGGTCAAGGCCGGCTCGCGCAGCGAGACCGTCGCCGAGCACGGCATCAGCCATGTGCTCGAGCACATGGCCTTCAAGGGCACCCGCTCGCGCACCGCGCTTGCGATCGCCGAGGCCATCGAGAACGTCGGCGGCGACCTCAACGCCGCGACCTCGGTGGAGCACACCGGCTATTTCGCCCGCGTGCTCAAGGAGGACGTGCCGCTGGCCGGCGACATCCTCGCCGACATCCTGCAGAACTCACTGTTCGACGCGCACGAGCTCGACCGCGAGCAGCAGGTGATCGTGCAGGAGATCGGCGCCGCCCGCGACAACCCCGACGACCACGTCTTCGACCTGTTCCAGCAGGCGGCCTATCCCGACCAGCCGATCGGCCGCACCATCCTCGGCACCGTGGACTCGGTGAAGAGCTTTTCGCCCGAGACCATCCGCGACTACATGCAGCGCAATTATGTGGGCGACCAGATGGTCGTCTGCGCCGCCGGAAATGTCGACCACGACGCCCTGGTCGAGATCGCCGACAAGCGCTTCCACGACCTCAGGGCCGATGGCGCCCCGGTGCCCGAGAAGGCGCATTATGTCGGCGGCGAGCAGCGCCTGCTGTCCGACCACGAGCAGGCCCATATCGTCCTCGGCTTCGAGGGCAGGGCCTACAATTCCGATGGCTTCTACGCCGCGCAGATCCTCGCCTCGATCCTGGGCGGCGGCATGTCCTCGCGGCTGTTCCAGGAGGTGCGGGAAAAGCGTGGCCTCTGCTATTCGGTCTACGCCTTCCACTGGGCCTTCGCCGACAGCGGCATCTTCGGCGTCGCCGCCTCGACCGGCGAAAACGAGGTGACCGACCTGCTGCCGGTGGTGCTCGACGAATTGCGCCGCGCCACCGAGACCATCACCGACGAGGAGGTGCTGCGCGTCCGCAACCAGATCCGCGCCGGATTGCTGATGTCGCTCGAAAGCCCATCCTCGCGCGCCGGCCAACTGGCCCGCCAGCAGATCCTGTGGGGCCGCACCATTCCGCTGCAGGAAACCGTCGATCGCATCAACCGCATCACCGCCGACCGCGTGAAGCAGATCGCCCGGCAGGTGCTCGACAAGGGCAACGTCTCGCTTGCCGGCATCGGCCCGGTGGCGAAGCTGCCCGACTACGACGTCATCGCCTCGCGGCTCAAGAGCTGAAGTCGCTGCCGATGGTGATGCTGAACTGGTTCGTGCGCGATCCCACGCCCGTCCTCACCGGCGAACGGGTCGTGCTGCGTCCGCCGCGCGCCCGCGACTTCGAGGCCTGGCGCGCGCTGCGCCGCAAGAGCCGCGAGTTCCTGAAGCCGTTCGAGCCGCGCTGGACCGAAGCCGACCTCAACCGCCAGGCCTTCGGCGCGCGCCTGCTGCGCGGCCGTGGCGAGGCCAGGCGCGGCACCGACTATTCCTTCCTGCTGTTCGAAAAGACCGCCGCGGGCGAGATGCTGGTCGGCGGCCTCACCCTCTCCAACATCCGCCGCCGTGCCGCGCAATACGGCAATCTCGGCTACTGGATGGGCGAGGATTTCGCCGGCCGCGGCCTGATGTCGGAAGCGGTCGGCGTGCTGCTGCCGTTCTACTTCGATACGCTGGGCCTGCACCGCCTGCACGCCGCCTTCCTGCCGCACAACGCCGCCAGCCGCCGCGTCCTTGAAAAAAACGGATTCCGGGAAGAGGGCTACGCCGAGAACTATCTGCAGATCGACGGGAAATGGGCCGACCATGTGCTCTTTGCCCTGACCCGCGAGCGCTGGGAGGCGCGCGCCAGGACGGCCGGACGCTGAATGCTTGTCGCAAGGGGGAAACCCCGATACCTAGGGTGCCGGCGAAACATCCCGGGCAGGATTATCATCAGTTCGATGCGGCATTTCCTCGCCCTGGCGATCGTCCTCCTCGTTGGCCTGGCAGGAATAAATCCTGCCGCTGCCTTTGAGGTCGTGACCGCCCCCGAGGACGTGAACGCCGTCAACCTCACCTCCGCCGTCGAGATCGCTCCCGGCAGCAACGGCAAGATCCAGCTCTCCACCGCGCCGGGCGAAGACGGCATCATCCGCCGCGTCGAGGTGCTGGCCAGCCAGAACGGCACCAACCCCACCTGGGCGCTGTTCGCCCTCAAGAACGATTCCGACGCGCAGATGGACCGCCTGCTCGTCGCGCCGTTCTTCCGCCTGCCGGGCTCGGGCGTGTTCCGGCCCGACCTCGGCGCCGAGCACATCACTGCGCTCACCCCGAGCGCCGGCATCCGCCCGGTCCGCCTCGCCGACCGCGAGGCCGACGTCTACGAGGTGACGCTCGACCCCGGCGCCACCGTGACCTTCGTCGCCGAGCTCAAGGGCACGACGCTGCCCGAGCTTTATCTGTGGAAGCCCGACGCCTATCGCGACTACGTCAACTCCTTCACCCTGTTCCGCGGCGTGGTGATGGGCGTTGCCGCGCTCGCCGCGGTGTTCCTCACCATCATGTTCGTGGTGCGCGGCAAGGGCATCTTCCCCGCCACCGCCGCCTTCTCCTGGGCGGTGCTGGTCTATCTGCTGATCGATTTCGGCGTCTTCGGTCCTTTGATCGGACTGTCCAACGGCGTCACCGCGCCGTTCCGCGCCGCCTCCGAGGCGGGCATCGCCACGACTCTGTTCGCCTTCCTGTTCATCTATCTCAACCTGCACCGCTGGCATTTCCGCTTCATCACGCTGGCGCTGGCGCTGACGGTGGTGTTCCTCGCGCTGTTCGGCTTCGCCTTCCTGCAGCCGGCCGTGGCCGCCACCATCGCGCGGCTGGTGCTGGCGCTGCTCGGCCTCACCGGCTTCTTCCTGATCCTGCTGCTGGCGCTGCGCGGCTACGACCGCGCCGTGCTGCTGGTGCCCACCTGGATCATCTTCATCGCCTGGCTGTTCTATGGCTGGCTGGTGATCACCGGGCAGGTCAGCAACGACGTGGCGCAGCCCGCCGTCGCCGGCGGCCTCGTGCTCATCGTCATGCTGCTCGGCTTCACTTCGGTGCAGCACGCCTTCTCCGAGGGCCAGGTGTCCATCGGCACCCTAAGCGAGGTCGAGCGCCGCGCGCTGGCGCTCACCGGCTCGGGCGATTTCGTTTTCGACTGGAACATCGAGCGCGACCGCGTTTCGGTCTCCGACGAGCTCTGCATCCGCCTCGGCGAGCGCCGTGGCGCGCTGCGCGGCGCCATCAAGCGCTGGCTCGACCGCGTCCACCCCGACGACCGCGATCGGTTCAGAACGGCGTTCGACACACTGGTCGAATTGCGCCGCGGCAAGGTATCGACCGACATCCGCCTCGCCGCTCATGACGGCAGCTACCGCACCTTCCGCATGCGCGTGAAGCCGGTGCTGGGCGGCGACGGCCAGGTCAACCGCATCGTCGGCACCCTGCAGGACGTCAACGAGGATCGCATGAGCCGCGATCGGCTGCTGCACGACGCGGTGCACGACAGCCTCACGGGCCTGCCCAACAAACAGCTCTTCCTCGACCGGCTGGAGCGGGCGCTGACCCGCGCCAAGCTGCCCAACGGCATCAAGCCGGCGGTGTTCCTCATCGATATCGACCGCTTCATGGAGCTCGAGGAGCGCGTCGGCCACTCAGCCGCCGATTCCGTGCTGCTCGCGATTTCGCGCCGCGTCGCCCGCATCATGCGCCCGCTCGACACCGTGGCACGCCTCTCGGGCGACCAGTTCGCCGTGATCCTCGGCTCCGAGGCTGCCGCCGGCAAGATTGCCGAGACCGCCGAGCAGATCCGCAAGGCACTGAAATCGCCCTTCAATTTCGGCGAGCGCGATCTGTCGCTCACCGCCTCCATCGGCGTCACCATCTACGACGGCAACCCGGCCACCGCCGACGACGTGCTGCGCGACGCCGAACTCGCGATGTACTACGCCAAGCGGCTGGGCGGCGACCGCATCGAAGCCTACCGCGCCTCCGCCCGCTCCATCGCGGCCTATACCCGCGCCTCCGAGGAGGACCTCGACCGCGGCCTGCGCCACGGCGAGCTCGAGGTGCAGTTCCAGCCGATCATGGACATCCATTCCGGCGAGATCGCGGGCGCCGAAGCGCTGATGCGCTGGAACCATCCGCAGCGCGGCATCGTGCCGCCCGAGGAATTCGTGCCGCTGGCCGAACGCACCGGCATGATCGAGCGGCTGGGCCGTCTCGCCTTCGAGCAGGCCGCCGGCCAGACCCGCGACTGGCTGCGGCAACTGCCGATCCCCGAGGAGTTCTTCGTCTCGGTCAATCTGTCGCCGACGCAGCTGCAGACCGAGACGCTGCTCGCCGACATGCGCGCGCTGGTCAACGAGAACCGCCAGATCGCCGGCCATCTGAAGCTCGAGATCACCGAGGGCCAGGTGATGAGCAATCCCGAGCATTCGGCCTACATGCTGAGCGCCCTCAAGGCCATGGGCCTGCGCCTCGCCCTCGACGATTTCGGCACCGGCCACTCGTCGCTGAGCTACCTGCACCGCTTCCCGGTCGACACCATCAAGATTCCGGCGCCCTTCGTGCAGATGGCGGACGACAGCGGCCTGTCGCACACCCAGGTGCCGATCATCCGCTCCATCGTCGCCCTCGCCATGGAGCTCGACCTCACCGTGATCGCCGAAGGCGTCGAGACGCTGGAAGAGATCGAGCGCCTGCAGCAGCTCAACTGCCAATACGCCCAGGGCTTCGCCTTCGGCGCCGCCATGACCGGCGTCGAGTTCTCCAAAAAGCTCGCCGCCCAACTGGGTCGCTAGAGCAGCGATCTATAGAGCCGGCGTGATGTCGGTATGGGAAAAGTCATTGCCCTTGAACAGCAACGGCACATCGAGCCGCTTCGCCAGCGCATAAGAAAAGCAGTCGCCGAAATTGAGCTGGGCCGCATGCCCGGTTCCCTTGCCGAAGCGCATATGCGCCGCACGGGCGAGCGCGATATCAGCCAGCGTGACCGGATGGATTGCAAAGCCGATGCTCGCCAGAAGCGCGTCGAGCCGCTGTTCGACCAATTCCGGGGAAAGCTGGCGAAAGCGTCGCAAAGCGAGGGAACACTCCAGAACGCTTGCACCCGATATTTGCACCGCGCCGTCCCGGTCGAGCGCGCGAGCGAACCGATCGGCATCCGGTTCAAGCCGACTGATAGCGACGATTACCGACGTGTCGACGACGATCACGTAGGAAGGCCAACATCGTCGTAGCCGAGAGCCTCCTCGAGGGTGCGATTGTCCGCCTCAGGAAACTGCGAATACCACCGGCCGAATTCCAGCAGCTTTTCTGCGACCTCGCCGGGTTTCCGCCGCTTGTGACGCTCGGCTGCTAGCCTGATCTGCAAGGCAAGCGTCACGGCGTCCTCGAGGCTTTCGCCAGTCAGTTCGGACAGCTCAAGCGCCAATCGCCGGGCTTCGCCGCTCTCGACATTGAGATGTTCGGGCAGGGGCTCATGTTTGTTCATGGTCGAAATATAGCCCCGCACCCGCAATTCAGCAAACTACGCGTGCCCGGCGGCTCCGCTCAGCGTCGCGCGGGTGATGCCCAATTGCCCCAGCGCCATGTCGTAGCGGCGTTCCAGCGCCGAGCCGAACAGCAGCTCGCGGGAATACGGCACCGTCAGCCAGCCATTGAGCGCGATCTCGTTTTCGAGCTGCCCCGGCGCCCAGCCGCAATAGCCGAGCGCGAACACCGCGTCGGCCGGCGCGTTGCGAAAGGCGACGGCCTTCAGCACGTCGAGCGTCGCCGTCAGGCAGATCTCGTCATTGACCGCATAGGACGAGCCTTCGCGGAAATAGTCGGGCGAATGCAGCACGAAACCACGCCCCTTCTGCACCGGGCCGCCGCGCAGCACCTCGCGGTCGCGCACCCGCTCGGGCAGGTGGATCGCTTCGTCGCTCTCGTTGATGCCCAGCTCCTCGAGCACGTCGGCGAAGCTCATGTCCTCGATCGGCCGGTTCACCACCAGCCCCATGGCGCCCTCGTCGTCGCCGTGGCCGACCATGTAGATGACGCTGTCGCGGAAGCGTTCGTCGCCCATGTCGGGCATCGCCACCAGAAACTGCCCCTTGAGGGATATCATCGGCCCGTCTCCATTGCCCCAAATCTACTCCACATCGCTGTGGCGGCAATATGCCGGTCACGAAGCGCTGATCCGGATGTGCCTTTAGTGTTGCCCGCTTGTGCTGTATCGGGATCGCTGATGCTGCGACTGATCCTGATCCTCGTTGTGACGCTTGCCGCCGGCCCCGCCTTGGCGGGCGCCACTGCCTGGCAGGAGATCGCCCCCGGCGTGAAGGCGCGGCTGATCTCGGCCGACGCCATCGTCGCCGGCACGACGCGGGCCGGCCTCGAGCTCGACCTGCCGGCCGGCACCCACACCTATTGGCGCATTCCGGGCGAGACCGGCATCCCGGCCGAATTCGACTTCGCCGGCTCCACCGGCCTTGCGGCGCCGGCCATCGACTGGCCGTACCCTCAGATCGACCACACCGGCGGCTATCTCGGCTACATCTATTCCGGCCCGCTGGTGATTCCGCTGCGCTTCGGCGCCGCCGGCGGCAGCGCGGTGCTGGCGGCCAAGGTGACGCTCGGCATCTGCTCCGACATCTGCGTGCCGGCGCAGGCGAGCTTCACCCTGCCCATTTCCTACGCGAAGGCCGATGCGGGGCAGGGCATCCGCCTCGATCAGGCCGAGGCCCGCACGCCCATCGCCTGGGACCGGCCGACGCCGGCCTTCGGCGCCGTCACCGCCACCGCGGACGGCCTCAGCCTTGCTGCGCCCGATCCCGCCATCGATCCGCAAAGCCTCATCGCCGATTTCGGCGATCCGGCCATCCTCTTCCAGACGCCGCAAAAAAGCCCGGATGGCGCCCTATGGACGCTGAAACTGCTCGGGGGAGCAGGGGGCAAGGGGCTGGAGGGCAGGACGATTCGGTTGACCTTCATGACCCCCGCGGGTCCTTATGTGGTCACCCGCCAGATCGGCGCTTCGGCGTCCTGATCGCCTTCAGCCAGAAACGAAAGTTCCCACATGATCCAGCCCGGCGACACGCTGCCGTCCGTCCCCGTCAAGCTCGTCGATGACGCCGGCGTGAACGATGCCGACACCCGCGACATCCTGGGCAAGGGCCGCGTCGTGCTGTTCGCCGTTCCCGGCGCCTTCACCCCCACCTGCGACACCGCGCATCTGCCCGGCTTCGTCGCCAATGCCGGCAAGATCCGCGCCGCCGGGGTCGACCGCATTGTCTGCGCCACCGTCAACGATCAGCACGTGGTGAAGGCCTGGGCCGAGCGCAGCGAAGCGCTGGGCAAGGTCGATTTCATCGCCGACGCCAGCGGCAGCTTCGCCGAAGCCCTTGGGCTGGCGAAGGATTTCCCGGGGCTGGGCGGCCGCCGCTTTGCCCGTTTCGCCCTGATCGCCGACAACGGCGTGGTCGAAAAGCTTTTCGTGCAGGATGTTGCCGGGGTGACAGTCAGCGGCGCGCCTGCCATTCTCCTTGCCCTGCAGGGGGAAGCCGTGTCGTGAGTGGGTACAAGGGGGACAGAGCGTTGAATTCAGGCGCCATCATCATTCGGGTCGCCGCCTTGGCGGCAATGGGGATCGGCCTGTCGGCCTGCTCGATGGGCGGCATGTTCGGCGGCGGCGCCCAGCCCTCGGCACAGACCCAGGCGCTGCAGAACGCCACCGCCACGCCCGCGCAGATCGCCGCCATGAGCCCGGCGCTGCCCGCCATCGCCACCGAATGCCCGCCCATCAAGGTGCGTCCGGGCGCCGAGGCGGTGTATTATTACGGCAAGGGCCAGGTCGGAAATCCCAAGGACCTGCAGTACCAGGCGATCATCGACAAGCAGTCGCGCAACTGCACCGTCTCCAACGGCCTCATCACCGTGAAGATGGGCGTTGTCGGCCGGCTGATGCTCGGCCCCGCCGGCAACCAGCAGAGCGTCAACCTGCCGCTGCGCTTTGCCGTCGAGCGCGGGGATTCGACCCCGCTTTATTCCGAGCTCTACCAGATCCCCGTCGCCATCACGCCGCCGGCGCAGGCGGGCGATTTCGTCAAGGTCGTCGACAACGTGCAGATCCCATACGTGGCGGGCGACGAGATCACCATCTGGGTCGGCTTCGACTCGGGCGCAAAGAAGAAGTCCTGAGCAGGCGCGGCGCGCGATTGACTCGGGCGCCGCAATCTCATCAGGATGGCTCGACTGCGGGAGAGACCGGATTCTTCATCCGGAGCCGAAGGCGCAACCGCCCCGGAAACGCTCAGGCAAAAGGACCGCAGTCATACTGAAACTCTGGAAAGCAGGTCTCAGACCTCACCGAAGGAGCAACCGGAGCATAGGCTCTCCGGGAAATCTCTCAGGTTAGCGGACAGAGGGGGCACGGCGCGCAGGGGCGTACCTTGCGGGCATTCGTGCAATCGACCCCAGGTGTTCCGTGGCAGAGTCCAGTAACGAACCGCTCAAGACCGTCGTCCTCAACGACGAGCATGTGAAGCTCGGCGGCCGCATGGTGCCGTTTTCGGGCTATTCGCTGCCGGTGCAATATCCCACCGGCATCATCGCCGAGCACAAATGGACGCGCGAGCATGCCGGCCTGTTCGACGTCTCGCATATGGGCCCGAGCTTCGTCGTCATCGACGGCACGCCGGCCAGCCCCGACGCCGGCCATGCCGATGTCGCGGCGCTCGTCGAGCCGCTGGTCTCAGGCGACATTGCCGGGCTGAAGCCCGGCCAGCTCCGCTACACCCTGCTGCTCAACGACGAGGGCGGCACGCGCGACGATCTGATGATCGGCCGCTCGCCGCTCTATGGCGGCTCGCTCTACGTGATCGTCAATGCCGGCACCAAACAGGCCGACTGGGGCCTCATCGAGGCCCGGCTGGGAAGCCGCGCCAAATTGACCCGCGCCGACGACGGCGCGCTGCTGGCGCTGCAGGGGCCCGAGGCGGTCGCGGTGCTCGACGCCATCCTGCCCGGCGTCGGCAACCTCGCCTTCATGCATTACGGCCCCTTCGACTGGCAGGGCGCCAGGGTCATCGTCTCGCGCTCCGGCTACACCGGCGAGGACGGCTTCGAGCTGCTCTGCGCCAAAGAGCATGCCGCAACGCTCTGGAACACAATTCTCGCCGACAGCCGGGTCAAGCCGATCGGTCTCGGCGCCCGCGACAGCCTGCGCCTCGAAGCCGGCCTGCCGCTCTATGGCCACGACCTCGACGACACCGTCTCGCCCATCGAGGCCGGGCTGAATTTCGCCGTCAGCAAGCGCCGCCGCGAGGCGCGCGACTTCCCCGGCGCCGGCCGCATCCTCGCCGAGCTCGGCGGCGAGCTGACCCGCGTGCGCGTCGGCCTCTTCGTCGAGGGAGCCCCGGCGCGCGAGGATACCACCATTTTCGACGCGCACGGCGTCGGCATCGGCCGCGTCACCTCCGGCGGCTTCTCCCCCTCGCTCAACCGCGCCATCGCGCTCGGCTTCGTCACCCCGCAGCACGCCGCGCCCGGCACCCGGCTGCAGGTCGAAGTCCGCGGCCGCATGCAGGCCGCCGAAGTCACGCAGCTCCCCTTCGTTCCCCATCGCTACGTCCGGAAGGCCACTCCATGACCACCAAATACACCGAGGATCACGAATACATCCGCGTCGAGGGCGCGACCGGCATCGTCGGCATCACCGCCTATGCCCAGGACCAGCTTGGCGACATCGTCTTCGTCGAGCTGCCCAGCGTCGGCAAGGTGCTGAACAAGGGCGACGAGGCCGCCGTGGTCGAGTCGGTCAAGGCCGCCTCCGAGATCTACTCGCCGGCCTCCGGCACGGTCATCGAGGTCAACACCGCCCTCACCGGCGAGCCCGGCCTCGTCAACCAGGCGCCCGATACCGACGGCTGGATCTACAAGCTCCGCCTCACCAACCCCGCCGAGCTCGACACCCTGATGGACGACGCGGCCTACGCCAAGCACACGGCCTAGAACGGTGCTCCTGGCTAGACCCTCATCCGGCGCTGTGCGCCACCTTCTCCCCGACGGGGAGAAGGGAGCCGGCAGTCTCGGTTCCATCTTCCCCTCTCCCCTCCGGGGAGAGGGTGCCCGAAGGGCGGGTGAGGGCCTCCTGACATTGAAAGTTGAACGATGAGATACCTCCCCCATTCCCCCGCCGAACGCGCCGACATGCTGGCCGTCATCGGCGCCGCCTCGCCCGAGGCGCTGTTCGCCGCCGTGCCGGCGGCTGCGCGGCTCGCGAAACCGCTCGACTTGCCGGCGCACAGCCCCGAATTCCTCGTCGAGGCCCATATGAAGGCGCTCGCTGCCCGCAACCATGCGGCCGCCGATGGCCCGTTCTTCGTCGGCGCCGGCGCCTATCGCCACCATGTGCCGGCCACCGTCGACCATCTGATCCAGCGCAGCGAATGGCTCACCGCCTACACGCCCTACCAGCCGGAAGTGTCGCAGGGCACGCTGCAGATGCTGTTCGAGTTCCAGACCCAGGTCGCGCACCTGACCGGCATGGAGGTCGCCAACGCCTCGATGTATGACGGCTCGACCGCCACCGCCGAGGCGGTGCTGATGGCGCGGCGCCTCACCCGCAAGGACAAGGTGATCCTCTCGGGCGGTCTGCATCCGCATTATCGCGACGTGGTCTCCACCTATCTCGACAATTCGGAAAGCCTCATCCGCCTGCCGGCGTCGCCGGAAGGGCAGGGCGACATCCTCAACCAGATCGACGACGACACCGCCGCCATCGTCATCCAGACCCCGGATGTCTTCGGTCATCTCCGCGACGTCGAGAAGGCCGCCGAGGCCATCCACGCCAAGGGCGGGCTGCTGGTCGTCGTCGTCACCGAAGTGGTGTCGCTCGGCCTGCTCGAGGCGCCCGGCGCGCTCGGCGCCGACATCGTCGTCTGCGAGGGCCAGTCGATCGGCAACGCCCTCAATTTCGGCGGCCCCTATGTCGGGCTGATGGCGACCAGGAAGGACTTCATCCGCCAGATGCCGGGGCGGCTGTGTGGCGAAACCGTCGATGCCGACGGCAAGCGCGGCTTCGTGCTCACTCTCTCCACCCGCGAGCAGCACATCCGCCGGGAGAAGGCCACCTCCAACATCTGCACCAATTCCGGCCTGTGCGCGCTGGCCTTCTCGATCCACCTCGGCCTCCTCGGCGAAGCGGGGCTGACCCGGCTGGCGCGGCTCAACCACGCCCGCGCCGTGGCGCTGGCCAAAGCGCTGCGCGCCGTGCCGGGCGTCGAGCTGCTTAACAACAGCTTCTTCAACGAGATGACCATCCGCCTGCCGGTGCCCGCCGCGCCGGTGGTCGAGCTGCTGGCCAAGGCCGGCATTCTCGCCGGCGTGCCGGTCAGCCGCCTCGTGCCCGACGACCCTAAGGTCGAAAACCTCGTCGTCCTCGCTGCCACCGAGCTCACCACCGACGCCGACATCGAGATGCTGGCCGATTGCCTCAAGGAGGCGCTGCAATGAGCATGAACACGCAAGGCCGGCCCACCGGCACTGGCAGTGCCGCGGCTGCCGCCACCGGCTCGTCGCTGCTCCCCGACGAGCCGCTGCTGTTCGAGATCGGCGACACCGAGCACTCCGGCGTCGACCTGCCGGAGGTGACGGTCGGCGACGACTTTCTCGGCGGCTTCCGCCGCGAAACGCCGCTCGATCTGCCCGGCCTCACCGAACCCGAGGCGATGCGCCACTATGTGCGGCTGAGCCGCCTCAACTACTCGATCGACAGCGGCATGTATCCGCTCGGCTCGTGCACCATGAAGCACAATCCACGCCTCAACGAGAAGCTGGCGCGGCTGCCCGGCTTCGCCGACATCCACCCGCTGCAACCGGTCTCCACCGTGCAGGGCGCCCTCGCCATGATGGACGAGCTCGCCCATTGGCTGATGACCCTCACCAACACCGCCGCCGTGGCGCTCACCCCCAAGGCCGGCGCCCATGGCGAGATGTGCGGCATGATGGCGATCCGCGCCGCGCATGCGGCCAGGGGGCAGGGCCACCGGAACGTCGTTCTCGTCCCCGAAAGCGCGCACGGCACCAATCCGGCGACGGCGGCCTTCCTCGGCTATGCCGTCCGGGCTATCCCGGCGCGCGCCGACGGCACCGTCGATGCCGAGGCCGTCAAGGCCGCGCTCGACCCGGACGTTGCGGCCATCATGCTGACTAACCCCAACACCTGTGGCCTGTTCGAGCCGCAGATCATCGACATCGCCCGGGCGGTGCACGAGGCGGGGGCCTATTTCTACTGTGACGGGGCCAATTTCAACGCCATCATGGGCGTGGTGCGGCCGGGCGATCTCGGCATCGACGCCATGCACATCAACCTGCACAAGACCTTCTCCACCCCGCATGGCGGTGGCGGTCCCGGCGCCGGTCCGGTGGTGCTGAGCGCGGCGCTGGCGCCGTTCGCGCCGGTGCCCTTCGTGCGCAAGGGCGAGGGCCCGCTGGCCCTCGTGGAGCACGCCGAGGGCCACCACCTCGGCCGCATCACCGCCTTCAACGGCCAGATGGGCATGTATGTCCGCGCCCTCACTTACATGCTGAGCCATGGCGGCGACGGCCTCGCCCAGGCGGCCAGGGACGCCGTGCTCAATGCCAATTACGTCAAGGCGCGGCTGGGCCAGGTGTTCTCGGTGCCATTCGCCGCAGCCGGTCCTTGCATGCACGAGGCGCTGTTCGACGACAGCTTCCTCGAGGGCACTGGCGTCACCACGCTCGATTTCGCCAAGGCGCTGATCGACGAGGGCTTCCACCCCATGACCATGTACTTCCCGCTGGTCGTGCACGGCGCCATGCTGGTCGAGCCCACCGAGAGCGAGAGCCGGCAGACGCTCGACCAGTTCTGCGACGTGATGCTCGATCTGGCGAAGGACGCCAGGGCCGGCAACGCCCCGCGCTTCACCTCGGCGCCCACCCGCGCCCCGCGCCGCCGCCTCGACGAAACCCGCGCCGCCCGCCAGCCCCGCCTCAAATGGGAGCGTCCCGACCCGCTGCCGCAGGCCGCGGAGTAGCATTCCAGGATCCCACCATCGGCGGGCAAAACAAAAGGCGGGCCCCAGGCCCGCCTCAAAACATCATCGCTCCAGTGAACCTCAGTTCAGCTTCGCCCCGACATCCTTGATCGCGGCGTCGATCAGCGCGTCGCCCTTGTGGCTCATCTGCTTGGCCAGCACCACGCGGGCGGCTTCCACCGCCACGTCGGCGGAACGGGCGCGCACTTCGGCGACCGCCTGCGATTCCGCCTGCGCGATCTTGTCTTCCACCGTCTTGGCGCGGCGGGCGATCAGCGTCTCCAGCGACGCCTTGGCCTCCGCCGTCAGCCGGAAGGCTTCCTCGCGCGCGGCGGCCACGATGCTCTCGGCCTCGCTGGTCGCCGCCTGGCGCTTGCTCTCATATTCCTCGAGCAGGAACTTGGCCTCGAGCCGCAGCCGTTCGGCCTCGGCCAGCTCGCCCTCGATCGCCTTGATGCGGCCGTCGAGCGCCTTGCCGATCATGCCCGGCACTTTGAGGTACAGGATCACGCCGATGAAGACGATGAGCGCGACGGTCGCCCAGAATGCTGCGTCGAATTCGAACGCCATCGCTTACTCCTTCACCGCCTGCGCCACGGCCGCCTGCACGTCCGCGGGGTTGGCCTCGCCGGTGAGCCGATGCACGAGCGCCGCGGTGGTGTCCGCCGCGATCTCGTTCACCCGGCTCAGGGCGTCCTGCTTGGTCTTGCCGATACGCGCCTCGGCCTCGGCAACCTTCTTGCTCAGGTCGTCCTCCACCGCCTTGCGCTTGGCGTCGATGTCGGCCCGGATCGAGTTCCGGGTCTCTTCGGCGATCGCATGGGCGTTTTTGCGCGCCTCGCTGAGCGCCGCCTCATAGGCCGAAATGGCCTTGTCGGTTTCGCCCTTCAGCCGCTCGGCTTCCTTGAGGTCGCCGTCGATGCGCGCCTTGCGCTTGTCGATGATCGAGCCGATCTGCGGCAGCGCCACGCGGCTCATCACCACATAGAGCACCGCAAAGGTGATCGCGAACCACAGGAACTGGCTCGCGAAGGTCGACGCGTCGAACGGCGGAAACCCCACCGGGGCCTCCGAATGTTCGGTGGTCGCGTGCACCTCGCCGGTCGCGGCCGGCGCTGCGCCCTGCTCCTGCACCACGGTGCCGTTCTGCACGGCATCGGCTGGGGCAGGGGAGGTCGTGGACGCCTGCGCCACGAGAATTACGGATTGAGCCATCGGGTCACCTTGCTAGCCGCTCCGCCCCGGAGAAGCCCCGGAGCAGCAATTCGTCGCGTTCGGTCTCAGACCGCGTACAGCAGCAGGAACGCGATAACGAGCGAGAAAATGCCCATGGCTTCGGTCACGGCGAAGCCGAAGATCAGGTTCGAGAACTGGCTCGCGGCCGCCGCCGGATTGCGCAGCGCGCCCGACAGGTAGTTGCCGAAAATGACGCCCACGCCGACGCCGGCGCCGCCCATGCCGATACAGGCAATGCCCGCACCGATCAGTTTGCCCATCAACTTGGCTGCTTCGGGATCCATACTTAGTCTCCTTGGGATCTGGAATGTGTTGGTGTGAAAGGAACGGCCGTCAGTGGCCGGGATGCATCGCGTCGTGGAGGTACACGCAGGTGAGCACGGCGAACACGAACGCCTGCAGCGCCGCCACCAGGACTTCGAGGCCGGTCATGGCGACAGCCATGCCGAACGGCAGGATCGAGACCACGCCCCAGGCGCCGGCGGCGAGCAGCGCCACCACCATGCCCCCGAACACCTTCAGCACGATGTGGCCGGCAAGCACGTTGCCCCACAGTCGCAGCGAATGGCTGACGGGACGGCTGAGGAACGACAGCACCTCGATCGGCACCACGATCCAGATGATGTACCAGGGGATCCCCGAGGGCACAAACACCTTCAAAAAGCGCGGCCCGTTCTTGTAGAAGCCGTAGATCACCACCGTCAGGAACACGATCAGCGCCAGCATCACGGTGACGATCAGGTGGCTGGTGACGGTGAAGAAATACGGGAACATGCCGAACAGGTTGGCCACCAGCACGAACAGGAACAGCGAGGCCACCAGCGGGAAGAACTTCATGCCTTCCGTGCCGGTCGTGTCGCGCACCATGTTGGCCACGAACTCGTAGGTCATCTCGGCCATCAGCTGCATGCGGCCGGGGATGATCGCCCGCCGGTTGCTGCCCAGGATCAGGAAGGCCAGGATCAGCCCGACCGTCAGCACCATGAACAGGGCGGAATTGGTGAAGGCGAGGTGGGTGCCCGATCCCTCGGTCCCGTTCCCGCCGAACGTGCCGATGTCGAAAAGATTGGTGATCCGGAACTGGTGGATCGGTTCAATCGGTTGTTCAGCCACGTCGAGCCTTTCGGTCCAGTCAGTCGTCTTCGTCGTCGGGCAGCGCCGGGGTGGTCTTCGGCACCGCCGTTGCGGCGTTCATCTGTGCGGTCGCCCTGACCACGTTGACCACGCCGGCGGCAAAGCCCAGCAGCAGCAACACGACCAGGCCCCAGGGCCGCGTCGGCAGGAACATGTCGACGAGGTATCCGAGACCCGCGCCGACGATGATCGCCGCCACGAACTCGGACCCGAGCCGGAACCCCCGGCTCAACCCCGACAGATCCCCTGTTCGCGTCTGCTCCGGAACGGCTTCCGCCGCTCGTTGCCCCCGCGCTCGGGCAATGCGCGCCTCCAGATCGGCTGTCGCACGATGTGCGTCCGATCCGGGTTCAGGGCGTTTGTCGTCACGCGGTTCGCTCATCGCGTCCCCTCGTATCGCCCCGGCACAAAAGGAAATTTATGCCCTCAAAGTCGCGCGCAACATAGTGTTGACTCATTTGGGTGTCAAGCGCCCAAAATCGGCCGTAAGTCGTTGAAACAACAGATATTTCTGCGCCGACGCAGACCCGCGACAACGAGTCATGCGGTCGGGAGTCTAGACGGCGACCTTGGCCTCGCGCACCTGCATGGCGCCCGTCAGGTCCACCGAGACGAGCTGGCTGACGCCGCGCTCGTACATGGTGACGCCGAACAGCCGGTTCATCCGCGCCATGGTGATCGGGTTGTGGGTGATCACCACGAAGCGCGTCTCGGTCCGCCCGGTCATCGATTCGAGCAGGGTGCAGAAGCGCTCCACATTGGCGTCGTCGAGCGGCGCGTCGATTTCGTCGAGCACGCAGATCGGCGCCGGATTGGTGAGGAACACCGCAAAGATCAGGCTCATCGCCGTCAGCGCCTGCTCGCCGCCCGACAGCAGCGAGATCGACGACGGCTTCTTGCCCGGCGGCCGGGCGATGATCTCGAGCCCGGCATCGAGCGGATCGTCGCTCTCGATGAACTGCAGTTCCGCCGTGCCGCCACCGAACAGCGTCGTGAACAGCTCCTTGAAATGTCCGTTGACCTTCTCGAACGCCTCGGCCAGCCGCACCCGGCCCTCGCGGTTGAGGCTCTGGATGCCCGAGCGCAACTTGGCGATGGCGGCGACCAGGTCGTCGCGGTCCTTCACCATCACGTCGAGCTTTTCCTGCACCTCTACGCTTTCCTGCTCGGCCGCGAGGTTGACCCCGCCCAGCCGCTCGCGCTCGGCCTTCAGCCGCTCGACCTTGCGCTCGACATTCTCTTCCTCGGGCAGGGCGTCCTGCGGCTTGATGCCGGCGGCCATCGCCGTTTCGGCCGCCTGGATGTCCAGCGTCTCCTGCACCTGCCGCTCGATCTGGTGGCGCTGTGCGATCAGCCCCTTGAGCCGCTCCTCGACCCGCGCCAAATGCTCGCGGAAGCCGCTCAGCGCCTCGGCGGCGAGTCGCTGCGCCTTGTCCGCCTCGCGATGCCGCGCCTGCGCCTCGGCCAGTGCGTCCGAGGCCGCGCCATGCGCGCTGCGCGCCGCCGCGATTTCGGTGTCGAGCGCGGCGCTGCGCTCCTCGAAGCCGCTCGGCGCGTTGTCGAGCGCCGCGAGCTGGGCGCTGAGATCGTTGAGACGGCTGTCGAGCGTCGTCACCTGCGCCTCGGCGCCCTGCCGGCGCCGCGTCCAGTTGCCCACTTCCGTGCCGATCTGCGCCAGCCGGCCGCTGCGCAGCTGCGCCGCCGTCTCGAACTGCCCGAGCTTCAGCCGCGCCTGGTCGGCGGCGCCGCGCGTCTCGTCGAGATGCGTGCGCTTGGCCTGCAGCAGCGCTGCTGCCTCGGCCTCGTCGCCGGCTTCCTCCAGCGCCTTCCTCGCGTCCGCCTCGATGCCCTCGGCCTCGGCCAGCGACGAGCTCAGCCGCACCCGCGCTTCCTCCAGCGCCGATTGCCGCGAGGCGAGCTCGGTGATCGCCCGCGTCGCCTTGTCGAGCTCCTGCTGCGCCGCGCCGATGTCGCGCTGCGCGTTGCGCCAGGCGTCGCGTTTCTCGCGCTCGCTGCGCCGGTGCTGCTCCAGCGCCTCGGCCAGCGCCGCTGCGTCGGCCTTGAGCGAATTGCGGTTGGCCCGGAGCTCGGTGAGCTCGGCGTCGAGCTCGGCCAGCCGGTTGCGCTGCGCCAGCCGCTGCGCCGCCGCGGTCGGCGCTTCCGCCGCCGCCACGAACCCGTCCCAGCGCCACAGATCGCCGCCCTTGCTGACCAGCCGCTGCCCCGGCTTCAGCTCGGGCTGCAGCCGCGCCCCGTCGGCCTTGTCGACCAGCCCGATCTGGTCGAGCCGGCGCTTCAGCAGCGCGCTGCCCGCCACATGCGCCGACAGCGGCGTGACAGAACCTGGCAGAATCGCATCGCTGCTGCCGTCGATCGGCCCGGCCCAGTGGAGCGGCGCTCCAGCGTCCGACGAGGCTTCGAGGTCGTCGCCCAGCGCGGCGCCCAGCGCCGTCTCGAACCCGGCATCCACCTTGAGCTCGTCGGCGATCGCCGCCCACAGCCCCTTGGCGCCGCCATTGAGGATCCGGTTGAGCGTCTGCGCTTCGGAATCGAGCCGGTTGAGCTGGGTCTCGACCTCCTGCAGCTTCGGCCGCGCCGCATCCAGCGCTGCCTGCGCCTGGCGCGTCGCCTCTTCGGCGGCCACCGCCGCCGCTTCGGCCTCGGCCGACAGCGCCTGCGCCGCCTCCAGCGCCGCGCGCCGCGCGATTACCCCATCATCGGCCTCGAGCTGCTGCGCCACGCCCTCGGCGTCGCGCATCACGTCGTCGATCTGCTGCTTCAGCCGGGCGATGCGGGTCGCCGCATCCTCTGCGCCGCGCCTGGCCTGCGCCCGCCGCGCCCGCACCTGCGCCTCGAGGTCGGCGGCGATGCGCGCCTCCGCTTCCGCCGCGCGCACCGCGTTCAGCGCCTCGTCGGCGGCCGCCTTGGCCGCCGCGAAGGCGTCGGCCTCGCCGGCCGCCTCGGCTTCGAGCCGCGCCCGCTCCTCGGCGGCGGTCTTCAGCGCCTCGTCGCTTTCGCCCAGCAGCGCCCGCTCGCGCGCGGCGTCGGCCTGCGTCTGCTCGATGCGCTGCGTCAGTTCCTGTCGCCGCGTCTCGGCCCGCCGCGCTTCCTCGGCCAATTGCTCGGCGAGGATGGTGAGCCGCTGCAGCGCCGCGCCCGCCGCCGCTTCCTTGTCGCGCAGCGGCTGCACGGCCTGGTCGGCCATGAACACCACCTTCTGCGCTTCGAGCTCGACATGCTGCGCGCTGGCCAGCTCGTTGATCAGCTTGCCCTGCTCGGCCTCGGTCTCGGCTTCCGCCGCCCGCGCCGCGATCCAGCGGATGTGGAACAGCGTCGCCTCGGCCTTGCGGATTTCGCCGCTGAGCCCACGATAGCGCGTCGCGAGCCGCGCCTGCCGCTTGAGCTGTTCGAGCTGCTGCGTCACCTGCGTGATCACGTCCTCGACGCGCTCGAGGTTCTGCTCGGCGCCCTTGAGCCTGAGTTCCGCCTCGTGCCGGCGCGAATGCAGCCCGGAAATGCCCGCCGCCTCTTCCAGCAGCGCCCGGCGCTGCTGCGGCTTGGCGGCGATCAACTCGCCGATCTGGCCCTGCCGCACCAGGGCAGGCGAGTGCGCGCCGGTCGAGGCGTCGGCGAACAGCAACTGCACGTCGCGCGCCCGCACTTCCTTGCCGTTGACGCGGTACACCGAGCCTTCCTCGCGCTCGATGCGGCGGGTGACTTCCAGCACGTCGGCAGTATTGAGCGCCGCCGGCGCCGTGCGGTCGGTGTTGTCGAGGACCAGCGTGACTTCCGCCGAATTGCGCTGCGGCCGGTTGCCCGAGCCGTTGAAGATCACGTCGTCCATGCCGGTGGCGCGCATCGCCTTGTACGAGCTTTCGCCCATCACCCAGCGCAGCGCCTCGACCAGATTGGACTTGCCGCAGCCGTTCGGCCCGACGACGCCCGTCAGGCCCGGTTCCAGATGGAGTTCGGTCAAATCCGAAAACGACTTGAACCCGTGCAGCTTCAAACGCGTGAACTTCATGCCAATCCAATTAGCGAAGCGGCCCGCCGCACGGAAGCGACGGGCCGGAATCTGAGCATGAAGTTTGTGGAGAAACTGAGTCGCACCAGCGGTTGGCCGAACGAGGCCTCTCGGTCTCGTTCGGCCAGAGCGCAAAAAGGACTGCTACACCAGCGGTTGACCGAGCGATACTTCTTGGGATCGTTCGGCCGGAGCCCAAAAGGACTCCTACACCAGCGGTTGGCCGAGCGATCCTTCCTGGGATCGATCGGCCGGAGCACGAAACTACAGCAGCGGCGTGATCTCGGCGTCGAGCTGCTCCATGGTCTTTTCGCCGGTGAGCTGCTTGCCGTTGACGTAGAAGGTCGGCGTCCCCTCGAGCCCGAAATCGTTGATCGCCTGGTCGCGCATGCTCTCGATGGCGTTGAAATAGTCCTGGTTTTTCAGCGCCGCGTTGAACGTGTCCTCGGTGAAGCCGAGTTGGAAGGCCACCGCCTTCACCGCATCGAGCGGCTTGTCCGACACGCCCCAGGTGTTCTGCGTCCGAAAGAAGGTCGCGATCACGTTCTCATAGGCGTCGATCGCGGCGGGGGAATAGCTCACGGGCGTCGCCGGCGCGGCGGGCGCGGCCGATGACGACGCCGCCTCGGCACTCGACGAGGCTTCCGCGCTCGACGGGGCCTCGGCACTCGACGGAGCCTCCGCGCTGGACGACGCCTCGGCACTCGAGGCCGCCGACGAGCTGGCATTGGCCGGCGCCGACTGTGCCTCGACCGATTGCGCCGCCGCCTCGGCCAGCATGAAGATCGCCGCATCCATGGTGTTGCGGGCGAATGGCCTGAGGATGAACTTCACCTTGCCGGTCTTGACGTATTTGTCCTTGAACGGCTGCAGCACCGTGTTGGAGAACAGCGCGCAATGCGGGCAGGTCGGCGACGCATATTCGATGAACGTCACCTTGGCGTCCGGATTGCCGTCCACCTTGTCGGGAATCCCCTTGGGATTCATCAGCTTGAGCAGATCGATCGTGTCGCCGTCCTTGGCGGCGGCGAGGCTGGGGAAGCCGGCGACGCCCGCGACGGTCGCGGCGGCGGCCAGGGTCAAGGTTTCACGGCGGTTGAAGATCACGGCTTGCTCCTTGTTTTGCCGGGCACGTTACACAGGCGCTTCCGCCCGGCAAGTGTCGAAACAGTAAGGTTTGCTCACGCTTTCGAGCGTTTCGGGGAAAAGTGGCCACGGTTTTCCGCGTCCGGAAACGCGGCAAACGAAGCCTCTAGCGCGCGCGTCTGGCCAGAACCTGCTCGCCCAGCGCCTTGAGCGCGGTCCTGAGCCCGGGATCGCCGACCTCCGCCACCGCGGCGCCGGCCTGTCGGCTCGCCTCGGGCGATCGCGGCCGATCCTTGGGTTTGGCGGCTGAACCTTCGGTGAACGGCTCCGCCGACAGCCGCACCTCGCGCACCAGGAAATAGCCGAAATAGCGGTTCACCGCCGCCGCCACCCGGGCGCCTTCATGCGCCAGCCCCAGCGCATGGCCGGGCTTGCAGCGCAGATACAGCGTCGCCCCCTCGTGTCCGGCGCCGCGCGGCCATTTGAGCTCGGCCGGCACGGCCACCTGGTCATACGGTTTTGGCGCCATCGTCGCCCAATGCGTGATCAGGTCGCGTGTGGCGAAGCCGCGCTTCTTGAGCGCGCTGTCGAGCACGCCCTTCAGCGCGTCGTTGAGGCCGACGGCGCGATTGAGCCGCTTCGGCTCGCCGGGGTCTTTGCTCTTTTGGGCCAAACAAATCTCGTTGCGTGCGGCGCGCCGCCGGTTCACACCCCCATCATGCCAAATGCCGCCGCCGCGCAACAGTCAAAGCCGCTCGACGCCGCGGCGCTGCTCGATTGGTACGACCGCCATGCCCGCATCCTGCCGTGGCGGGTGTCGCCCGAGGACCGCGCCAAGGGCGTGCGGCCCGATCCCTACCGCGTCTGGCTCAGCGAGATCATGCTGCAGCAGACCACCGTCGCGGCCGTCGGCAAATATTACGCCCGTTTCCTCGCGCTCTGGCCGACCGTCACGGCGCTCGCCGCCGCCCCGCTCGAGGCGGTGCTGGTCGAATGGGCCGGCCTCGGCTACTACGCCCGCGCCCGCAACCTGCACGCCTGCGCCAGAGCCGTGGTCGAGCGCTTTGCCGGCCGCTTCCCTGCCACCGCGGCCGAATTTCAGGCGCTGCCCGGCGTCGGCCCCTATACCTCCGCCGCCATCGCCGCCATCGCCTTCGACGAGCGCATCGCCGTGGTCGACGGCAATGTCGAGCGCGTGCTCGCCCGCTACCTCGCCCTCGACACGCCGGTGAGCGAGGCCAAGGAGCAGATCCGCGCCGCCGTGCAGGCCGCCGTCCCCGGCCGCGCCGGCGATTTCGCCCAGGCGCTGATAGACCTCGGGGCCACGATCTGCGCGCCGCGCGCCGCCAACTGCCTTCTCTGCCCGCTGAGCGAAGGCTGCGCCGGCCGCCGCCTCGATCCGCTCGCCTTTCCCATAAAACTCGAAAAGCCCGAGCGCCCCACCCGCTACGGCCACGCCTTCGTCATGCTCGATGCCGATGGCGACGTGTTCCTGCGTACCCGCGCCGGCCACGGCCTGCTGGCGCAGATGACCGAGCCACCGGTCTCCGACTGGACCGCCGAGCGTGCCGACCCGCGCTTCCCGCTGAAGGCCCGCTGGGCCCATCGCGGCCAGGTGGTGCACGTCTTCACCCATTTCCGGCTCGAACTCGAAATCTGGTCCGCCACCATCCCCGACCCGGCGCTGCTCGCCGACGGCTGGTGGGCCGACCCCGCCGAGCTCGATGCCGAAGCCCTGCCCACGGTGTTCAGGAAGGCGCTGGCGACCGCCGGGCTCGGCGGCTCACCATAGGCCGGGGATCAGCCGGAAGCGGACCTTCTGCCGGTAGTCGGCATAGCCCCGCAATTCGCCCAGCAGCATCGTCTCCTCGTCGCCGATGCGCAGCATCAGCACCGGAACCACCACCACGAGCACCAGCAGGCCCCAATACGAGCCGAGCGCCAGCGGCATCCCCACGGTCATGATCAGCGCGCCCAGATACATCGGATGCCGCACCAGCCCGTAGAGTCCGGTCGAGATGACCTTCTGCCCCGCCATCGTCTCGATCGTTGAGGCCGCAAAGCTGTTCTGCTGCAGCACCACCAGCGTGAGATAGAGCCCGCCCGCCACCAGCGCGTCGCCCAGCACCACCACCCAGAGCGGCGCCGCCGACCAGCCCAGTCGCCAGTCCAGCGCCGAAACCACCAGCGTGGCGGCCAGCGACAGCGTCGCCAGCGCGATCAGCAGCCGCTGGATCGGCCGCGTCTCCTGCGTCGCGCCGAACTTCACCCGCCGTTCGAGCGCCGCCGGGTCCTTGATCGCGAGATAGAGCCCGATCGCATTGGTCATCACGGTGAACACCACGATGAATGCCCAGCCGGGCCAGTAGGCGAGGGTGCCCGCCGGCACGAACAGCAGCAGCCCCAGGATCACCAGGCCGATCGCCGCGCTGCGCAGCGTCCGCAAGAAGAGCGGCATTCTAGCGTCTCCCGGGTTTGAGCAGTCTCGACCAGTCGCGCACCGCCTCCGCATCGGTGCGGCGCAGCGATCGTGCCGGCGCCGCGAGGACACGCTCGACCGCATCCAGGTACGCATCGTGGATCGCGACCACCGCTTCGGTGAACTCCGGCTCGCCGGTCTTGCCGCCGCCGAAGCACAGCATCTCGGTGGCGTGGGCGTTGCCCATCGCCTGCAGCAGCGCCATCACGATCTCGCCGCACCGCTTGGGATGGGCGGGGGAGAACACGCCCTCGGCCACGCCCTGCCGCACGATTTGCGTCACCAGCTCGGCGCGCCAGCCAAGGGTCGACGTCTCCAGCCGGGCGCGCACGATGGCGTTGTCGTCCGATTGCCAGATGCGCAGCAGCTCGACCACCAGCGCCCGCCGCTCCAGCCGAATGGCGTCGAGTGCATCGAGGAATCCTTGCAGCTTTGCGATGGCGCCGAGCGCCGCATCGTTCACCACCGCCGCCAGCAGTGGCTCCGACACCGCCCGCATCCGTTCGACGATGGCGTCGAGCAGCCCCGGCTTCGAGCCGAAATAGTGGTAGAACGCGCCGCTCGAGATGCCGAGTTCGCCGCTGATGTCGGCCACCGTCATCCGCTCGTAGCCCTTGCTCAGCACCAGCCCGAGGGCCGCATCGAGGATTTCGTTCCGCCGCGCACTGTGTTCGTCGATCTTGAAGGGACGCGCCATCGAATTAATAGAGATAGACTCGGTTTATTAATGCGAGAGCTACACCCGCCATGCCCCCGGCGCAAGAAAAATGCCGCCGGCCCGTTCTGGACCGGCGGCAAATTGCGCCTGAAGACTTGGAGGTCTCGAGCTCAGGCGGAAAGCATCTCCATCTGCTGCCGGACGTCGGTCCGCAGCGCGTCGATCGGCGCCAGGCGCCCGTTGGAATTGGTGTGCCAGAAGGTCCAGCCGTTGCAGGCTTCGGCGCCCTGCACCAGCGCCCCCACCCGATGGATCGAACCCTGATGCGGCCCCGAGCTCAGCGAGCCGTCGGCGCGCACCAGCGCCGACCAGCGCCGGCGCCCGTCATAGAGCTCGGTGCCCGGCGCGATCAGCCCCATCTCGACCAGCGACCCGAACGCCACGCGCGGCGCGGCGCGCTTGGGCACCGCCGTCTCGATCGCCTCGCCGGGCAGCGTCCGCACCGCGGCAAGCCGCTGCAGCGCCGCCGCCACATAGGTGGTGTCGCGCTCGATGCCGATGAAGTGCCGGCCGAGCTTCTTGGCCACCGCCCCGGTGGTGCCGGTGCCGAAGAACGGGTCCAGCACCACGTCGCCCGGCTTCGTCGTCGCATTGAGGATGCGGAACAGCAGCGCTTCCGGCTTCTGCGTCGGATGCACCTTGTCGCCGCCGGCATCGGTCAGCCGCTCGCCGCCGGTGCAGATCGGGAACAGCCAGTCCGACCGCATCTGCGTGTCGTCATTGGCCTGCTTCATCGCTTCGTAGTTGAAGGTGACGCGGCTCTTCTTGTCGCGCGCCGCCCAGATCAGCGTCTCGTGCGCATTGGTGAAGCGCGTGCCGCGGAAATTCGGCATCGGATTGGCCTTGCGCCAGATCACGTCGTTGAGCAGCCAGTAGTCGAGGTCCTGCAGCGTCGCGCCGACGCGGAAGATGTTGTGGTAGCTGCCGATCACCCAGATCGCCCCATTGGGCTTCAGCACCCGCCGCGCCGCGGCGAGCCAGGCGCGCGTGAACTGGTCGTAATGGGCAAAGCTCTCGAACTTGTCCCAGTCGTCGTCGACGGCGTCGACAGGACTCTGGTCCGGGCGGGTCAGGCCCTCTTCGAGCTGCAGATTGTATGGAGGGTCCGCAAAGACGAGATCGACCGAGCCGGCCGGCAAGGCATTCAGGTGAGCGATGCAGTCGCCGACCAGGATGGTGTCGACGGGCAGCGACGCTCGTTCCGCATCGGCCGACTGGGCCATACGCGCGGTCCGCAACATATTCGTAACCCTAACGCAGCACTAACGCGCCACTTGTACCGGCCACAGGGTTAAAGCCGGTTTAAACCAGAGGGTTAGCAAGACGTTACCGGGCCTGCAGTCAGGACTCCTCGCCCGTTCGCGGGGGAAGGGGAGCACGCGAAGCGTGGTGGAGGGGTAGTTCCAGGCTCGGCGCCGACGGCCAGCGTCTCCGTCGCCGCACGACTAAAATCCCGATCTACGCCGCCACTGCCCGCATCCCGCGTCGCCGTTCCGCCTCGATGCACGGCGCGAAATCCATGCGGTGGAAGCGGCCCGGTCCGTGCGCGTCCAGCGCTGCGAAATGCGCCGCCGCCGAATAGCCCTTGTGGCTGTCGAAGCCGAATTGCGGCTCTTCGCAATGCATGATCTCGCACATGCGGTCGCGCGTCACCTTGGCGACGATCGAGGCTGCCGCGATGCTGAGGCTGAGCGCGTCGCCGTCGATCACCGCCTCGGCCGCGCACGGCATGCCCTTGGGCAGGGTGTTGCCGTCGATCAGCACGTGGTCGGGCACAAGGCTCAGGCCCAGCACCGCCCGCCGCATCGCCCACATCGTCGCATGCAGGATGTTGAGTTCGGCGATGATCGTCGTCGGCGCCGCCACCACCGACACTGTCGCGCTGTCTAGAATTTCGTTATACAGCTCGGCGCGGCGATCGGCGCTGAGCTGCTTGCTGTCGTTGAGCCCGTCTGGAATCCGCCGCCGGTTGAGGATTACCGCCGCCACCACCACCGGCCCGGCCAGCGGTCCGCGCCCGGCTTCGTCGACCCCCGCGACCAGCGTCGCGCCACGCCGCACCGCGCGCTTTTCGAAGCGCAGGCTGGGCGGGGGCAGGGGCGGCGAATCGGCTTTCGGAACCATGTCGCCAGCATCCGAGTTTGGCCCCGATGCGCAAGCTTGCTGGGAGTTCATGAAAAACTCCTTTGACACCAGTGATTTCGAGCGCATTATGACAGTTTAATGACAGTCGCGGGGAGTCGCGCGGTCCGGTCGGGCCGCGCGCGCAGTCACAAGGAGAGCAGTCGACCAAATGGACTTCACCCTGGCCGTCCTAGGCCTTGCCGGCGCCATCGCCCTGTTCCTGTGGGGCACCCATATGGCGCAAACGGGCGTGCAACGCGCCCTGGGTCCCCGCCTCCGCCAAATCCTCGGGCAGACGCTGTCCAACCGCACCAAGGCGTTCTTCGCCGGCATCGGGCTGACGCTGCTGCTGCAGTCGAGCACCGCCACCGGGCTGATGGCCGCGAGCTTCACCGCCAACGGCATGGTGGCGCTGCTGCCGGCCATGGCGGTGATGCTGGGCGCCAATGTCGGCACCGCCCTCATCGTCCAGGTCCTCGCTTTCGACGTCTCCGCCGCCGCGCCCGTGCTGGTGCTGGTCGGCTATCTGATGTTCCGCCGCACCCACAACGCGCTGGTGCACGATCTGGGCCGCGCCCTCATCGGCCTCGGCCTGATGCTGCTGGCCCTGCACCAGATGCTGGGCATCCTCACCGGCGTCGAGGACGCGGTGGCCTTCCGCGCCGCCATCGGCATCGTCGCTGCCGTGCCGGCGCTCGGCTTCGTGCTCGCCGCGCTCGCCGCCTGGGGCGTCCATTCCTCCGTCGCCGTGGTGCTGCTGGTGATCTCGCTCGCGAGCCGCGGCGCGCTGCCGCTCGACGTCGCCTTCATCAGCGTGCTCGGCGCCAATCTGGGCACCGCCATCAACCCGCTGCTCGAGGCCGGCGCCGCGACGCCCGAGGCCCGCCGCCTGCCGCTCGGCAACCTCGCCAACCGCATCGCCGGCGTGGCCCTGACGCTGGCCTTCGTCGGCCCGCTCGCCAACTGGTCGGCCGGCCTGCTGAGCCCGGCGCACGCCGTCGCCGCCTTCCACCTCGGCTTCAACCTGCTGTTCGCACTGCTGACGCTGCCGCTGCTGACCCCCTTCGGCAGGCTGCTCGACAGGCTGCTGCCGGCGCAGCCCGCCGCCGATCCGGCCGCGCCGCTCTATCTCGACCGCGCCGCGCGCGAGACGCCGCTGGTGGCGCTCGGCGGCGCCGCGCGCGAAGCGCTGCGCCTCGCCGATGTGCTCGAGCAGATGCTGCACGGCGCCCACGACGCGCTGGTCAAGAACGACCGCAAGCTGATCGAGGAGACGCGCGACCGCGACGACGTGCTCGACGGCCTCAACACCGCCATCAAGAAGTATCTGACCTCGATCGACGCCGAGGGCCTCAACGAGGACGACCAGCGCCGCCTCAACCAGATCCTGGTGTTCGCCATGCACATCGAGCAGGCCGGCGACGTGATCGACCGCAATCTGCTGCCGCACGTCTCCAAGCGCCTGAAGCGTGGCCTGATCAAGGGCGACAGCGACGCCGAGCTGGCCGAGCTGATGGACCGGCTGGTGCTCAATTTGCGCACCGCCGCCTCGCTGTTCATGACCGAGGATGCCCGTGTCGCCCGCCAGCTCGCCGAGGAGAAGGTCACCTTCCGCCGCGCCGAGCGCGAGGCGGTGGCGGCGCATTTCGACGTCATGCGCAACGACCGCGTCGGGCAGGGCATGCAGAGCGCCATCCACCTCGATCTGCTGCGCGACATGAAGCTGATCAACTCGCTGATCATCGCCGCCGCCGCCTATCCGGTGCTCGATCGCGCCGGCGAGCTCCTCCCCACCCGCCTCGCCCCGGCGAGTTAGTGCGCCGCTCCGCCGGCCGTCACTTGCGGGGCGGAGGGTAGGGCGCCAGTTTCGCCCGCAGCTCCGCCTCGTCGCGCACGAACAGATGCTGGCCGCGCCGGTTGGTTTCGCGCACGAAATCGCGCAGCGCCCCGCTCGCCTCCAGCGCCGCCGAAATGTCGCCGACCACCGCCAGGCGGCAGCCATATTGCTGCAGCTTCTCGATGAAGGCGCCCGCCATCCCCGAGCTCAGCCGCAGGAACGCCGGATCGAGCCGCCCGGCCGGGATTCCGATCATCGCGGCGCCCAATTGGTGCGCCTCCCCGATGATGTCGACGGCGTCGCTCTCGCTGCCCAGCGGCGGCCCCGCGTCCGGCAGCCCCCACAGCGGCACGTCGTTCACCGTCTCGATCATCTGTCATCCTCCCGGCGGCACCCGCCTCAGAACAGTTCCATCTGCCCGTCGTCCAGCCGCGGCGGGATGAACAGGTCGGTCCGCAGCGCCGGGAATTTCTTGTCGAGCCCGAAGCGCTCCTTGGCCTTGCGCATGCGCTGCTGCATCAGCGTCGCATAGGCGCCTTCGCCCACCATGCGCTCGCCCCAGGCTGCGTTGTAGTCCTTGCCGCCGCGCGTGTCGCGCACCAGCGACATCACATGCTTCAGCCGGTCCGGATAATGCCGCAGCAGCCATTCGCGGAAAATCTCGCGCACCTCGCCGGGCAGGCGCAGCAGCACCATGCCCGCCGTCTGCGCCCCCTGCGCCGCGCCGGCATCGAGGATGCGCTCCATTTCCATGTCGTTGATCGCCGGGATCATCGGCGCCGCCATGATGCCGGTGGGGATGCCCGCCGCCGCCAGCAGCCGGATCGCCTCCAGCCGCTTCTCCGGCGTCGAGGCGCGCGGCTCCATCTTGCGGCTGAGGATGTGGTCCATGCTGGTCACCGACAGCGCCACATGCACCAGCCCGAGCTTTGCCATTTCGCTCAGGATGTCGATGTCGCGCACGATCAGCGCCGATTTGGTGACGATCGTCGCCGGGTGCCGCGTCTCCAGCAGCACCTCGAGGATGCCGCGCGTCAGCCGGTGCTTGCGCTCGGCCGGCTGGTACGGATCGGTGTTGGTCCCCATGGCGATCGGCTTGGGCTTGTAGCGCTTGTCGGCCAGCTCGCGCCGCAGCAGCTCCACCGCGTTGACCTTCACATAGATCTGCCGCTCGAAATCCAGCCCTGCCGAATGCCCGAGATAGGCATGCGTCGGCCGCGCGAAGCAGTAGCTGCAGCCGTGCTCGCAGCCGCGGTAGGCGTTGATCGAGCGGTCGAAGCCGATGTCGGGGCTCTCGTTGCGGGTGATGATGCTGCGCGCCCGCTCGATGTGCTCGATGGTCTCGAACGGCTTCAGGTCCTCGATCTGGCCCCAGCCGTCGTCCACTGCCTCGCGGCTCTGCGTGTCGAACCGGCTTTCCTTGTTCGACTGCGCCCCGCGCCCGCGATTGCGCGCCGGATCGACCATTGCCCGGCCGATCAGATCGGCATCGCGCGTGTCCTTGAGCTTTTCGAGCTGCTCGAATTTCGGTGCGGTCTGGATCGACATGATGGGTCTCGACCGAGATATGGGGACGACTCTCCCCAGTGTTAACGGGTCTTAACGACTAGCACGCGAACGAGAACAAAGCAAGAACACAACAGGCATCAGACTTCCTTTGGCAGTCAGGACTCCAAGCGGTTGGCCGAACGAGCGCTCTCGCGCCCGCTCGGTCCAGAGGCAAAAGGACTCCGGTTGGCCGAACGAGCGCTCTCGCGCTCATTCGGTCCAGAGCGCAAAAAGACTTCGGTTGGCCGAACGAGCGCCCTTCGCGCTCATTCGGTCCAGAGCGCCACAACTAATGCCGCTTGAAATACTGCACCTCGCGCTCGTGCTTTTCCGCCGCCTCGCGCGTGTCGAACGTGCCGAGGTTGCGGCGCTTGCCGGTCTTCGGATCGGTCTTGCGCGAATAGAGCCTGTATTCGCCGGATTTGAGCTTTCGGATCATCTCGCTCTCCTGTCGCGGACGAAACGGCCGAGCCGGGGGCCGTGTTCCGAATGCCCCTTGCAATCCATGCGTCGATTGGATACTGAACCATATGGTTCAGTTTTATCAGGCCCCCCGGTTCGACGCCTCGTTCGCCGCCATTTCCGACGCCACGCGTCGCGGCGTGCTCGAGCAGCTCGGCCGCGCCGACGCCTCGATCACCGAGCTCGCCGCGCGCTTCGACATGACCCTCACCGGCATGAAGAAGCATGTGAGCGTCCTCGAGCAGGCGGGCCTCGTGACCACCGAGAAGGTCGGCCGCGTCCGCACCTGCAAGCTGGGCGGCCGCGGTCTCGAGGACGAGGCGGCCTGGATCGAACGCTACCGCCGGATGTGGGCCACCCGCTTCGCGGCGCTGGACAAGGTCGTCGAACACCTCAAACAAAAGGAAGCATCCGATGGACGCAAAGCAGACGAGTGATGAGGCGCAGGGGCCGGTCACCAAGACCGACCGCCACTCCGACCGCGAGGTCGTCGTCACCCGCACTTTCGACGGTCCGGCGCGCCTCGTCTTCGAGGCCTGGACCACCCCGGCGCTGCTCATGCAATGGTGGACGCCGAAATCCTTCGGCATCACCTTCATTTCATGCGACGCCGACGTGCGCCCCGGCGGCACCTACCGCTTCGTCATGGGCCACCCCGATTTCGACCAGCCCATGGCCTTCGTCGGCCGCTATCTCGAGGTCGACCCGCCCAGGCGTCTCGTCTGGACCAACGAGGAAAGCGACGACGGCTCGGTGACCACCCTTACCCTCGAGGAGCGGGACGGCCAGACCCATCTCACCCTGCGCGACCTCTATCCCAGCGAGGCCGCGCTGGACGAGGCGATGGCCTCCGGCGCCATCAACGCCTATCCCGAGCAGTTCACCGCGCTCGACAGCCTGCTTATCGGCTCGCCAAAGGTTCATTCGGCCTGAGGCTCCCGACAGCGGTCGGACGATCGGACGCTCTCGCGACCGATCGTCCAGAGCGCAAGCAAGACCTCTAGCGTTCCGCCAGCCGCGGCATCAGCTCGACGAAATTGCAGGGCATGTGGCGGTTGTCGAGCTGCGCGCGAAGAATCCCCTCCCACGCATCCCGGCAGGCGCCGCGCGAGCCGGGCAGCACGAACACGAAGGTCTCGCCGATCAGCCCGCCGGTGGCGCGCGATTGCAGGCTCGAGGTGCCCACCGTCGTCGCCGAATATTGGTGGAACAGCACCGAGAACCCCTCCATCCGCTTGGCGAACAGCGGCTCCAGCGCCTCCGGCGTCACGTCGCGCCCGGAAAATCCGGTGCCCCCGGTGGTGATGACGGCATCGATCCCGGGGTCGGTCACCCACGCCATCACCTGCGCCCGGATTTGCTGGATGTCGTCCCTGACCACGGCGCGCGCCGCGCAGCGGTGGCCGTCGGCCTCCATCAGCTCCTTGAGCAGGGCGCCCGCCGTGTCCGTCTCCAGCGTGCGCGTGTCGCTCACCGCCAGCACCGCGATCGACAGCGGCGTGAACGGCCGGTCGGGATCGAGCTCAGACTTGAACATCGGGCGTATCCTTCTTCGACTCCGGGGCGGCGGCCTCCGCCGCGGCATCCTTCTCCGCCTCCACCGTCTCGGCAAGCACCTCGGGCTCGATGATGGTGACGCCCGGCGGTTCCACCGTGGTCACGATCTGCTCGGCCGCGAGGCTGTCGGCCGGCGCCGTGCGCGGCAAATTCTCCTGCGTTTCGTCCGAGCGCGGATCGAGCGCCACCGTGCCCGGCGAAATGCCGCGCTCCGGGTTCATGGCGCGGAAGCGGATGCGTCCGCCCACCCGCACCGGCCGCACCTTCATGCGCAGGAACGCCGTCACCGCCAGCGCCCCGTGGAACGTCGCCGTGACGATGAACAGCCCCACCGGCTGGTAGAGGTTCATCACCAGCGACGCCACCGCCGGACCGATGGCGAGCCCGCTGCCCATGGTCAGCAGCATGCCGCCCGCCACCCGTCCGAACTCGCCCTTCTTGGCGAAGTCGTTCGCATGCGCCACTGCGATGGCGTAGATCGGGTAGGCAGAAAAGCCGTAGAGGCCGAACAGCACATAGAGCGGCCAGCCGCCCGATGGGTTGAGCAGCAGCGTCAGGAAGCCCACCGTCGCCGCGACGGCGCCCAGCGCCACGATCACCATGCGCCGGTCCATGCGGTCGCTGATCCGCCCCGCCGGCACCTGCGCCAGCGCGCCCAGCACCGCCGTCACCGCGAACAGATAGGCGATGCCCTTGGCGTCGAGCCCCTGGTCGTGGCCATAGACCGGCGCCAGCGTGCCGAACGTGCCGTTGGCCATGCCCACCGCGAACGCCGCGATCACCGCCAGCGGCGAGGTCTTGTACAGCAGCACCACGTCAAGCTTGGCGCTCGCCAGCGGCTTGGGCTGCGGCGTCGAGGTCAGCGCCGGCGGCAGGATGGCGCAGATGAAGCTGATGGCGCCGACGATGAAGGGAATGTGGCTGCTGACGCCGGTCAGCGACATCGCGAGCTGGCCCAGCGTCGAGGCCGACATGTTGATCGTGGTGTAGACCGAAAAGATGGTGCCGCGGCTCTTGTTCTCGGCCACCTCGTTGAGCCAGCTCTCCACGATCATCGCCGCGCCGGCAAAGCAGAACCCGGAGAAGGCGCGCAGCACGATCCAGCCGATATCGTTGATCCACAACAGATTCAGCAGAATGGTGATGGTCCCGATCGCCGCCATGATCGAGAACGCCCGGATGTGGCCGACGCGCTGCACCAGCATGGGCACCGTGATCGAGCCGGTGATGAACCCCACCGACCAGCCGGTGCCGATCAGGCCGAGCGCCAGCAGCGAAAAATGCTCCTCCGCGCCACGCACGCTGAGCAGCAGCCCCTGCAGCCCGCCGGCGAACAGCAGCAGCGCCGAGCCGAGGAACAGCGCATAGATTTTGACGACCGACGACATACGCTAACCGCGACCCTTCGAAGCCAACCCACCACAAGGTCATTCCCGCGAAAGCGGGAACCTCTGTTTGTCCAAAGGCGCGCTTTGCAACCTAGGTTCCCGCTTTCGCGGGAATGACCCGGTGGTTGGTCCACCGTCATGCGCTCCTGAAGTTGAAGACCGGCCAAATTCCGGCAAACTCGTTCAGCCCGTTCCGTTTTTCCTAAACGAGTTCTGTCTGAGCTTCGCAGGCCCTTCAAGGCCCTTGCTCAGGCAGCGAGTTTGCGTATCAGTGCCGAGCGCACTTTGTTGCGGATCATTTCCGGCTCGTCGCTGTCGAACACCTCGAGATAGTTCACACCCGCCTTGCGCAACGCCTCCTTCTTGACTGCGTCGCGCGCCGGCGCGTCGGACTGGTAGTGTCCGCTTCCCTGGAATTCGACGGCAAGAATCGGTCGTCCGTCGTGCCCGATCACCAACATATCGACCCGCTTGCTGTTAATGGCTCTGAAAGCACGATCATCCTTCGATGCCAGCACCTCGCCCAGAGAGGTCTGCGCAAACACACGATAGCCTTTGTTTAGCGCCGTGACTTCGACTTCAACTTGTTGGAAGACGCGATATTCAGGCAGTGACATGACGCGTTTCGTTTCGAACGATCCGGCCATCACCCAGCGAAGCTGCTCGACGCTATCTGGGCGAAGGTAGGAGGGCCTGGAATATGACCAGCGCCTCTGGGGGGCCCGCAAACGTCGCCACAGCCTCAGCAGCAGGCTATATAGACCATACACACAAAGGCCATAGACAACGATCAGTGCTATAAAGCCCCAAAAATGCTGCATGCGCCAAACCGTAATAATTCAACCGAAAACCCAATAGTGCGGCCGGGCAATCGTTATCCGCCCCAAAGTAGATACGAGAAATTTCATAAAATTGCGCTGATACGGCTCAGCTTGAGCGTTCCGACGCCATTTTCTGCTTGAGGCTCAGCATGTCCTTCCACGCCTGCGCCTTGGCGCCCGGCGTGCGCAGCAGGAAGGCGGGGTGCAGGCTCGGCAGCACCGGCCCGGTCCAGCCGCCCACCGTCAATGTCTTCCAGGTGCCCCGCATGCGGGTGATGCCGGTATTGGTCGACAGCAGCGCCTGCGTCGGCACGTTGCCCAGCGTCATCAGCACCTTCGGATGCACCAGCTCGATCTGCCGGTGCACGAACGGCGTGCACAGCGCCAGCTCCTCCGGCGTCGGATTGCGGTTCCCCGGCGGCCGCCACGGCACCATGTTGACGATGAACACTTTCGTGCGGTCGAGCCCGATGGCGGCCAGCATGCGGTCGAGCAACTGCCCGGCGCGGCCGACGAACGGCTTGCCCTGCCGGTCCTCCTGTTCGCCCGGGCCTTCCCCCACCAGCATGATCTCGGCCTCGGGATTGCCGTCCGAAAAGCAGAGCTGCGTCGCCCGGTGCTTGAGGGCGCAGCCCTCATAGGCGTCCATCGCCGCCCTGAGCTCCTCGAGCGTGGTGGCGGCGGCGGCGATGGCCCGCGTCTCGTTCGGATCGCTGCTGAGCGGCAGGGCCGGGGCAGGGGCCGGCGCCGGACCGGCGGTTGTGGGCAGCGGCCGCTTCGGCGGCGCCACCGCCGAGGTCGCGAAGCGGTCGACCGGCGCCTCGCCCACCGCCACATCGACCCCCGCCGCCCGATACCAGTCGAGCGCCGCGAGGGCCTCGGCTTCGCTGAAGGGAGGGTTTGCGGACATTGCCCCGTTATGTCACAGCCACTGCCGGACGGGTAGTGACGGAGCAAAGCGTGGCGGAGCGCGAATACATCGACACCGACGTGGTCATTGTCGGGGCCGGCCCGGCCGGCCTCGCGGCGGCCATCCGGCTCAAGCAGAAATCGCCGCAAACCACGGTGACCATTGTGGAAAAGGCGCCCGAGATCGGCGGCCACATCCTCTCCGGCGCGGTGATGGATCCGGCCGGGCTGAACGAGCTGATTCCCGACTGGCGGCAGAAGGGCGCGCCGGTCGGCCCCACCGTCACCGTGGACAAGTTCCACGTCCTCACCCGCAGCCGCGATTTCACCCTTCCCAACTGGCTGCTGCCGCCGCTGATGCAGACCCATGACGGCGTCATCACCTCGCTCGGCGACCTGGTGCGCTGGCTCGGCGACGAGGCGCAGGCGCTCGGCGTCGACATCTTCCCGATGACCGCTGCCGTCGATGTGCTCACCGACGATGCCGGCGCCGTTACCGGCATCGTCACCGGCGATCTCGGCCTCGACCATGCCGGCACGCCCAAGCCGGGTTACGCCGCCGGCATCGGCATCCGCGCCCGCTACACCCTGATCGGCGAGGGCGCCCGCGGCTCGCTGGCCAAGCAGTTGATGCATCGCTTCAAGCTGGGCGAGGGCCGCAGCCCGCAGAAATTCGGACTCGGCATCAAGGAGATATGGCAGGTCCCGGATTCAGTGCATCAGCCCGGCCGGGTCGATCACTATCTCGGCTTTCCGCTCGACGACGCCACCTCGGGCGGCGGCTTCTGCTACCACGCCGGCGACAACCGGATTTACCTCGGCCTCGTCGTCCATCTCGACTACCGCAACCCCACGCTCTCGCCCTTCGACGAATTCCAGCGCTTCAAGCGCCATTCCGCCATCGCCCCGCTGCTCAAGGATGCGATCCGCCTCAGCTATGGCGCCCGCACCCTGACCTCCGGCGGCTGGCAGTCGATCCCCGACCTCGCGTTCCCCGGCGGAGCGCTGATCGGCTGCGCCGCCGGCTTCATGAACGCGCCGCGCCTCAAGGCCATCCACTCCGCCATCCGCTCCGGCATCGCCGCGGCCGATACCGTCGCCGACGCGCTGGCCGCCGGCCGCGCGCACGACCGCCTCGCCGATCTGCAGGATCGCGTCATGGCCACCGGCATCGGCCGCGAGCTCTATCGCGTGCGCAACGTCAAGCCGCTCTGGTCGCGCTTCGGCAGCACCCTGGGCGTCGCCCTCGCCGGGCTCGATATGTGGGTCAACCAGCTCTTCCGGTTTTCCCCGTTCGGCACGCTGCGCCACAAGAAGGCCGATGCCGATTCCCTCTGGCCGGTCAGCGCCACCGGCACGAGGCGCTACCCGCCGGCGGACGGCAAGACCACCTTCGATCGCGCCTCGTCCGTCTTCCTCGCCAACATCGCGCACGAGGAAGACCAGCCGGTGCACCTGCGCCTGGCTGATCCCGCCGTGCCGCTCCGCGACACGCTGCCCGCCTTCGGCGCCGAACCCGCCCCGCGCTACTGCCCCGCCGGCGTCTACGAGATCGTCGAGATCGACGGCGCCCCGCGCTTCCGCATCAACGCCCAGAACTGCGTCCACTGCAAAACCTGCGACATCAAGGACCCCGCCCGCAACATCACCTGGGTCCCCCCCGAAGGGGGCTCCGGCCCGAACTACATGGGGATGTAGTTGAAATGTACGCCTGATAAGCGTACATTTATGCAACAAGAGGTGCTGCCATGAACGCCATCGATAAGATCACGGCCGAGATCGAGGAAAAAGCCACCGAACGCATGCACTTTCGGGTCAAGCCGCACATCAAGCGGGCGATCCAGAAGGCCGCTGCGCTGAACGGCGTCGACGACTCCGTCTTCACCATGAGTGCCGCCTATGACGCTGCGTTGAACACCATCGCCCGCCACGAGCGCACCATGCTGCAGCCGGAAGATTATGAGGTCTTCTTCAACGCCCTCGACAATCCCCCCGAACCGACCCCCGCGCTGATCGAGGCCTTCGCTCGCCATTCCCGGCGCGTCGTTTCCCGGTGACGCCGGCCGAAGCAAAAGTCTTCGTCGAGCCTCTGGATACCGCGCGCCATGATCGTGCCGGCTTCTCCTGTGGCGTCGAGTCCGTCGACAATTTCTTCAAGCGGACGGCCAACAAGTTGGCCTCCGCGGGGAATCTTCGCGTTTTCGTAATGACGTCGGCGGAAGGCGAGGTCATCGGATTTTACGCGCTCAACGCCTCGTCGGTGGCCTATGCCGATCTCCCGGCGAAATACGCCCGCACCCGTCCCGGCCATGGCTTCATACCGGTCGCCTATCTGTCGATGATCGCCGTTGATCAACGCTATGCCGGTCGCGGACATGGCGGCGAGCTATTGGCGGATGCTCTGAAGCGCGTTGCGGCAGCGGCGACGAGCATCGGCATTGCGGTAGTCCTGCTCGACATTCTCGACGACGGCGATGCCGAGCTGATCGCACGGCGCCGGGCGCTTTACGAGCACTACGGCTTCTCTCCCTTGCCGACAAAACCGAACCGGCTGTTCCTTCCGGTCGACAGCATCGCTGCGCTTCTCGGCAAAACTCGCTAGGCCCCTCACATCTGGTTGCCCGCCCTTGCGGCGCAGTCGCAAAATCGACAATCTTTCCGCGACAATCCACGGCGTTTCCCCGGAGATCGAAGTCCTCGTGAACATCCTTACGCGCCTCGTCGCGGCCTCCGGGCTCGCAGTGGTCCTCGCGGTGCCCGTGCTCGCCGAAGACGCGCCGTTCAAGGGCCCGGAAAGCCCCACCGGCAACTATCTTGCCGGCCGCCAGGCGCTGAGCGATCTGCGCACGCACGAGGCGGCGCAGTTCTTCCGCGACGCCGCCGCCGACCAGTGGACCAACCCGCTGGTGGTCGACAACGCCTTCATCGCGCTGGCCGCCGACGGCCAGGTCGATGCCGCCGCTGACATGGCCAGGCACGTGCTCGAGCTCGAGCCCGGCAACGACATGGCCAAGCTGGTGCTCGCCACGCAGGCCTTCAAGCAGCGCCGCTACGACGGTGCCGTGCGCGACCTCGACAAGGTCGACGCGCAGACCTTCGAGGGCGTCACCGGCGCCATCCTCAAGGCCTGGGCGCTGACCGGCGAGAACAAGGTCGACGACGCCTTCAAATCGCTCGACAAGCTGGCCGATGGCGGCCTCGAGGATTTCCTCGTCTTCCATCGCGCCATCATGGCCGACGTCGCCGGCCGCCAGGCCGTCGCCATCAAATACATCACCGACGCCCACGACGCCGATCCCTACACGCCCGATATCGTCGAGGCCTATGCCCGCATCATGGGCAATGCCGGCAAGACCCAGGAGGCGCTCGACGCCATCGCCCAGTTCGAGGCGCAGGGCCTCGCCCACCCGATCATCACCCAGGTCAAGCAGGCGCTCCTCAACAAGCAGCGCCCGGGCCTTTACGCCGACAGCGCCCAGGCCGGCGCCGCCGAGATGTTCCATTCCGTCGGCGTCGCCTTCGCCCGCGACGGCACCTCCGATGTGTCGATGGTGCTGCTCCGGCTCGGCGCCTACCTCAACCCGCGCAACGACACCATCCAGCTCGTCCTCGGCCAGCTCTACGATGCGGCCGGCCAGCACGAGGTGGCCAACGCCATCTACGAGGCCATTCCCGCCAGCTCGCCGATGAAGGCCATGGCGGTGGTGCGCGTCGCCGACAACCTCGACGCCATGGGCAACCGCCCCGAGGCCATCCGCCGGCTCGACAACATCGTCACCTCCAATCCCACCGACATCGACGCCATCTCGGTGCTGGGCGACCTGCTGCGCTCCGACAAGCAGTACCAGGCTGCCGCCGACGCCTACACCAAGGCGCTCGGCGTCACCGGCGGCACCGCCCCCGCCGACTGGCGCTTCTACTACGTGCGCGGCATCGCCTATGAGCGCTCCAACCAGTTCCCGCTGGCCGAGAAGGACTTCCTCAAAGCGCTCGACCTCAACCCCAACCAGCCGCAGGTGCTCAACTACCTCGGCTATTCCTGGGTCGACAAAGGCATGAATCTGCAGCGCGCTTTGGGCATGATCCAGAAGGCGGTGCAGGCCTCGCCCAATGACGGCTACATCATCGACAGCCTGGGCTGGGCCTATTACCGCCTCGGCCGCTACGCCGACGCCGTGACGCAGCTCGAACAGGCCGCGACGCTGCGCCCCAACGACCCCGAGATCAACGACCATCTGGGCGATGCCTATTGGAAGGTCGGGCGCAAGCTCGAGGCGAAATTCCAATGGAACGTCGCCTATTCGATGGACACCGATGGCACCGTCAAGGCCCGCGTCGCCGCCAAGCTCAAGGGCGGGCTCGATGCCGCGCCCCGCACGGGAGATTCGGCGCCCGTCACCGACGACGCCAAGCCCACGCCGGCTGCCGTCAACTGAGTCCGGCCGGGCCGATGGCCGAGCCTTTGGTCGAGGCCGCCCCGGCCAAGCTCAACCTTGCCCTGCACGTCACCGGCCGCCGCGCCGACGGCTACCACGCGCTCGAAATGCTGGTGGCCTTCGCCGAAATCGGCGACGAGCTCGAGGCGCGCCCCGCCGCGCGCGACAGCCTTGCCATCACCGGCCCCTTCGCCCCGGCGCTCGGCACCACCGAAGGCAACCTCGTGCTGCGGGCGCTGTCTGCCTTTCGCGCCCGCTGGCCCGCGGCGCTGCCGCCCGGCATCGCCCTCACGCTCCGAAAGAACCTGCCGGTCGCCGCCGGTCTCGGCGGCGGTTCCGCCGACGCGGCGGCGGCGCTGCGGCTGTTCGCCGCCATGGGGCAGGGCGGCGTCGCCTTCGCCGACCTCCTCGCCCTTGCCGCCCCGCTGGGCGCCGACGTGCCGATGTGCCTCTATTCGCGTCCGGCCGAAGTGCGCGGCCTCGGCGAGATCGTGCTGCCGCTCAAGGCCTTCCCTGCCTGCCACGCCGTGCTGATCAACCCGCTGGTACCGGTGGTCACCGCCGACGTGTTCCGCCGGCTGGAGCGGCGCGACAATCCCGGCCTGCCGCCGCTGCCCGATCCGCTGCTGCGCCCCGCCCAGCTTGCGCTCTGGCTCGACGAGACCCGCAACGATCTCGAGCCGCCGGCGCTGGCGCTGGTGCCGGCAATCGGCGAGATCAAGGCGCGGCTCGCCGGCATCGACGGCTGCATCCTCGCCCGCATGTCCGGCTCCGGCGCCACCGTGTTCGGCCTGTTCGGCTCCGGCGCCCAGGCCCACCAGGCCGCGCACGACCTGCGCACCCGCTACCCCGACCACTGGGTCGCCGCTGCGCCGCTGCTCGGGGTGTGACCTTCAGCAGTTGGACGATAAGGCGCTCTCGCGACTGATCCGACAGCGCGCGAATGAAAAGCGTTACCGCGCTGCGACCGTCATCGTCACCTGAACCTCGTCCCCCGCCGTGACATCGCAGCGCCGCCGCACCTCCGCCTTGAGCGGCAGCAGATAGGTCCCGTCCTTGGGGAACAGCGAGGTGGTGAAGCGCACGCCGCCGATCTCGGCCGCCACCGGGATCACGCCCCAGCCATAGCTGACGTGCTTTGCGGTCCGGCGGATCGCCTCGGCCTCGGTCCTGGGGATCGGGGCATAGAAATACGGTGCCGGCCCGCGCCATTCGATGACGGTCGCGGCAAACGCCAGCCGCCCGGACATCGCAACTAATACGCCCGGCTGACGTAGAACTCGGCGATATCGCTGAGGATCGTCTTCATCTCGCTCGGTGGCAGCGGCGCCAGCGCCTCGCGCGCCTTGCGCACATGCGCATTGGCCTCGTCCACCGTGCGCGCCAAAGCATTGTGCCGCGTCATGATGGCCACCACCTGGCTCAGCGCCGTGTCGCTCGCATCGGGCTTGCCCAGCGCCGCGGTGATGATGTCGCGCTCCGCCGGGTTGGCGTCGGCGAGCGTCAGGATCACCGGCAGCGTCATCTTGCCTTCGCGCAGATCGTCGCCGGTGTTCTTGCCCATGGCGCCGCTTTCGCCGCGATAGTCGAGCACGTCGTCGACCAACTGGAACGCCAGCCCCAGCTCCATGCCGTAGTCGCGCAGCGCGCCGCGCCCCGCCGCGTCGGCGCCGCCGGCCATGGCGCCCACTTCCGCCGCCGCCTGGAACAGCGTTGCAGTCTTGGCGCGGATCACCTGGTCGTAATCGTCCGGCGTGGCGCTGAGGTCGCCGGCCTTGGAAAGCTGGAACACTTCGCCCTCGGCGATCACCGTCGCCGCCTTGGCCAGCACCTCGAGCGCGTCGAGCTTGCCGGTCTCGACCATCATCAGGAACGCCTGGCCCAGCAGGTAGTCGCCCACCAGCACGCTCGCCTGGTTGCCCCAGATGATGCGCGCCGCCGGCCGGCCGCGCCTGAGATCGCTCTCGTCCACCACGTCGTCGTGCAGCAGCGTGGCGTTGTGCATGAATTCGACCGCCGCCGCGTAATTGGTCTGCGCCCCCTCGGCCCCGCCGAACAGCAGCGCCGCCGCCACCGTCAGCATCGGCCGCAGCCGCTTGCCGCCGGCCTCGATCAGATAGCGGGCGAGTTCGGGCACCATCTCGACATGGGAATCGGCGCGCTTCAGGATCAGCGCGTTGACCTTGTCCATCTCGGCCTGCGTCGCCGCCAGCAGCCGGTCGAGCGCCCCGAGGCCGTCCTGCTCTTTCGCCGCTGCCGCCGAACCTGCCATCGACTCCGTCCGTCCCGTTGAGCCCTGGGCGCAAAACACTATGATCGCGCCGAACCAGCCCGAAACCGCCATGTCCCTAGCCCACGACGCAACGATTGTAAAACGCGGCAACGTCACACATGACGCCTTTCTCGGCGGCCGGCTGACCATTGCCCAGCCGGCCCAGGGCTTCCGGGCTGGGCTCGATTCGGTGCTGCTCGGCGCCGCGGTCGGCCATTCCGCCGGGGCGCTGCTCGATCTCGGGGCAGGGGCGGGCACCGCCGCGCTGGTGGCGCTGGCGCATCACCCCGCGCTCACCGCCACCCTGGTCGAGTCCGATCCCGCCATGCTGGCGCTGGCCGGAGCCAACATCGCCGGCAACGCGCTCGCCGGCCGCGCCGGCGCGCTCGGCCTCGACGTCACCGCCTCCGGCCGCGTCCGCGCCGCCGCCGGTCTTGCCGCCGACGCCTATGTCTCGGTGATCGCCAATCCGCCGTTTTTCGCCGCCGGCCGCGGCACCCGCGCCACCGCCCGCGGCGCCGCCGCCCGCCACATGACGCCCGCCGAGCTCGATCTCTGGGTGAAAACCGCCGCCACCCACGCCGCGCCGGGCGGCGAGCTCATCCTCATCCACACCGCCGACAGCCTGCCGGCGCTGCTCGCCTCGGTCACCGCCCGCTTCGGCGCCGTGACCGTGCTGCCGCTCACCCCGCGCGACAGCGAGCCGGCGCACCGCATCCTGGTGCGCGGCATCAAGGGCTCGCGCGCGCCGCTGACGCTGCTCGCCTCGCGCCCCCTCCACACCCCCGGCGGCCGGCAGTTCCGCTCCGAATTCGAGGCCATCTTCCGCGGCACGGCACGGCTGCACTGGTAATCGGCGCGCCCCGGCTCTACATCACCCGCGGGATTTCCAGGACCTGCATATGGCCAAGCCGACCGGATTTCTTGGACTCGTCACCCGGCCGTTCCGTCGCGGCGGGCCGGTGATTCCGCTCGTCCGCCTGCATGGCGTCATCGCCGCCGACCAGCGCCCCGGCCGCATCAATATCGAATCCGTGGCGCCGCTGCTCGAGCGCGCCTTCGACATGCCGGGCAGCACCGTCGCCATCGTCGTCAACTCCCCCGGCGGTTCCGCCGTGCAGTCGCGGCTCATCGCCAAGCGCATCCGCGACCTCGCGCGCGAGAACGGCAAGCAGGTGCTGGTCTTCGTCGAGGACGCCGCTGCCTCCGGCGGCTATTTCATCGCCACCGCCGGCGACGAGATCATCGCCGACCCGTCCTCGATCGTGGGCTCCATCGGCGTCATCTTCGCCGGCTTCGGCTTTCCGGGAGCCCTGGCCAAGCTCGGCGTCGAGCGCCGCGTCCACACCGCCGGCCGCAGCAAATCCACCCTCGATCCCTTCCTTCCCGAAAAGCCCGAGGACGTCGAGCGCATCAAGCAGATGGAGCTCGACATCCACCAGGTGTTCATCGACTGGGTGAAGTCGCGCCGCGCCGGCAAGCTCAAGGCGCCCGACGACCAGCTGTTCACCGGTGAGTTCTGGAGCGGCGTTCGCGGCCGCGACCTCGGCCTCGTCGACGCCCTCGGCGATCTGCACGAAACCCTGATCGCCCGCTTCGGCAAGGACGTGCGCATCAAGACGATTGCCCCCAAGCGCGGCTTCCTCCGCCTGCCCAGCTTCGGCCTTGCCGCCGACCTCGCCGCCGCCATCGAGGATCGGGCATACTGGACGAGACTCGGACTATGACCATGCGCAAAGGGTGTTGCTTGCCCCCCATCGTTATTCCCGCCCACCTCCCCATCGTCACTCCCGCCCATCTTCCCATCGTCATTCCCGCGAAAGCGGGAATCCACACCGCGCCGTCCGACTTCACCACGCAAGGCCTCGTCGCATGACCGGCTTCCTCATCCGCCTCATCGTCATCGTCATCGTCTTCGGCGCCATCTATTTCGGCATCCGCCGCATCTGGCGTGACTGGACCAGGCAGTTCCGCGTCGAGGAAAAGCAGGTCCGCGAGCGCGACCTCAGGGAACGCGCCGCCCCCGGCGTCATTACCCTCAAACGCGACAAGGACGGCACCTTCCGCCCGCCCGGCGACGAGCGCTAGGCCCGGCACCCCGCCACCCCATCCGAGGAGAGTTTCGATGCGGTTCGAGCGGCGCGCCATCTACGTCACTGGCGGCGGCCATGGCATCGGCCGCGCCACCTGCCTGCGCCTGGCGAAAGAGGGCGGGGCGGTCGCCGTCTCCGACATCGACGAGGCCGCCGCCCGGCAGGTCGCCGACGACATCGCCGCCAATGGCGGCACCGCCATCGCCACCACCTGCGACGTCACCCGCCGCGACTCGGTCGACGCTTCGATCGCCGCGGCCGCCGCGCATTTCGGCCGCCTCGATATCCTCGTCGCCACCGCCGGCGGCGACTGGAGCGAGCCGGTCTTCGACCAGATCAGCGACGAGCTGTGGGAGCAGAAGCTCGACGTCAACCTCACCGGCACCTTCCGCTGCATCCGCGCCGCGCTGCCGCATCTGCTCGCCGCCGGCCCCGGCAGCAACGTCGTCGGCATCGGCTCGGTCAACGGCAACGCCGCCATCGGCGGCTACCCCTATTCGGCGGCCAAGGCCGGCCTCGAAATCCTCATCAAGAACCTCGCTCTGCGCTACGGCCCGCGCGGGCTGCGCTTCAACCTCGTCACCCCCGGCACCATCCGCACCCGCGCTTGGGACGGCCGCGAGCGCGACCTCGAACGCTTCGCCCGCCTGTATCCGCTCGGCCGCGTCGGCGAGCCGGCCGACATCGCCGCCGCCGTCGCCTTCCTCGCCTCCGCCGACGCCGCCTGGATCACCGGTATCACCCTGCCGGTCGAAGGCGGCCTCCTCGCCGGCCCCGTCCGCCCGCCGGACGCGTGAGCCGCGTCACCCGCCCGGAGCAGCGGCTCGCCGCGCTGGTGGTCGAAGGCCTGGCGCTGGCCGAGATCGCCCGCCGCATGGGCGTTACCGTCAACACCGCCCGCACCCACCTCAACCGCGTCTTCGACAAGGTCGGCGTCCGTACCCAGTCGGCGCTGGTGCGCGTGCTGCTCACCGCCATCGCCCCGCTCTAGTGCTGTCCTCCGTTGCGGGGACTCGCCGCGACCGGCGGGGCCGCTATGATGCGGCCGGATCATCGCGGGAGGGGCCGCCATGCCGGATAAAGCCGCCGACGAAGCCGCCATCCTCGCGCTCATCGAGCGCAACCGCATCGCCGTCTGGACCGGCGATTTCGAGGCGTGGGAAAGCTGCTTCGTGCATGCCGACTACACCACGCGCTGGGGCTGGTGGCAGTCGGGAGGCATCTTCGTGCGCCGCGGCTGGGACGAATTGCAGGCTCGCATGCGCGACAGCGGTCCGCGCCCGCGGCCGAACTACGCCTACGACACGACGGTGCACAACCTCTCGCTGCGCATCGGCGCCGACATGGCCTGGGCCACGTTCGAACAGCATTATCCCGGGCCGGAGGTGGCCGAGGGCGGCACCGGCCTCACCCGCGAGATGCGCGTCTTCGAGCGGCACGATGGCCAGTGGAAGATTGCTTTTCTCGGCTTTCTCGCCGGCGCCGCCGGCGGCCTCAACATCTTTCACCTCGATACCGACGGCCGCGTCCGATGGGCCAGCGCCAGTGCCAGAACGGCGCTCGCCGCCGACGACAACCTCGTCATCCGCAACGGCGCGCTGCGCTTCCGCGACCGCCGGCTGGACCGGCAGCTGACCGAGGCCATCGCCTGGGCGGCGGCGCTCGATCGCACCTACATGTCGACCCATGGTGCGCTGCCGATTCTCGCCGAAGCAGGAGAGGGGCTCGCCACCCGCATCTACTGGATCATCGCCGACGCCGGCCTCATCCTGTTCTCGCTCGGCGAGCAGCGCGCCAACGAGCAGCGCCTCGACATGGCGGCCCGCATCTACGGCCTGTCTCCGGCGCAGCGCACCCTCGCCGGCCTCGTCTCGGAGGGCCTGAGTCTGGGCGAGATCGCGGCGTGCATGGGCATCAGCGCCAACACCGCGCGGACCCATCTCAACCGCGTCTTCGACAAGACCGGCGTGCGCACCCAGCCGGCGCTGGTGCGCGTGCTGCTGACGGCGTTCGCCCCGGTCTGAGCCGTCCTCCGTTCGGAGGACACGCGATTGTCGCCGGTCCGGCTGACAAATGCCCGCCGCGCCCGCTGCTAGCCTTCTCCCATGCCGAGGGAGATCGCCATGACCCTGATCCTGACTGCGCCAGCCATTGCCAGCGACGCCGAGCCGCGCGCTGCCATCCGCCTTGCCGCCCACGCCCGGCTGCTGCGCCGCCGGCTCCGCCGCCTGCAATTGCGCTGGCGGTTCCAGCACCGCGACCCGCGGCTGTGCGACGACGTCGGCGTCCGCCCGCGCCTCGCCCCGCCGTTCCTCGCCGAATTCCTGCAGCGCTAGAACCGGCCCGCCAGCGTCGCCGTCAGCCCGCCCGACGCCAGCCCGCTGCCCAGCATGCCGCTATAGCCCAGCGACAGGCTGGTGCTCTCGCTGAGGTCGAGCACCGCGCGCGCCTCCAGCACCGCCGCATCCGAGGCGACCGCCGTTCCACTGAGGCCGAACGGCCCGCTGCCGGCAAAGCTGTTGGCGATGTCGATGCCGCCGCCGAACGCATGCCGCCAGCCGAGGCTGCCCCGCGCCGTCACCAGCAGCGTATCGCCCAGCACGAACTTGTCCTCGCCCGCCACGCCCAGCGTCACGAACAGCGCGTTGACCACGCTCGCGGCGCTGTGCAGCTGCCCCTGGCCGCCGGTTTCGGTGAAGGCATCGGTCGCGTGGTTCACCGCATCGACGCGCGCGAACGGCGTCAGCGTCATGCCGCCCACCGCGAAATCGCGGCTGAGTTCGGCAAAAAGCTGCGCCGTGCCGGCGGCGTACGACGCCGTGACCGTGTCGCTGACGCCGGGGAACACGATCGAGCGGCTGGTCTGGATCAGGTGCCGCGTATAGGCCGCCCCGGCCTTGAGCGTCACCACGCCCAGCCGGGCCCCGCCATAGACGGCGCCGCTCACATCGGTGCTGCTGCCGGTCAGCGCCTGCGCGCCGATGCCGGTGATGCCGATGCCGCCCAGCACGCCGAGCCGCACGTCCTCGTTCACCTTGCCGTCGGCGCCCAGCACGAAGCCGCTGGCGCCGCTCTGCCAGCCCATGGCGTTGCCATTGCCGGCCTGCGCCGCGAGCCCGCCATAGCCGGCGCCCCACACCGTCACGCCCTCGATCTGGCCGAGCAGCATCGGTCCGGCGCCATAGGCGCTGACCATGCCGCGGGTGTCGAGCGCGGCGAACGCCTGCTCGATGCGGCTGTTGATCGCCTGCGGCAGCGCCTGGCTGCCCTCGACCAGCGCGCCGGCAACGCCCGCATGCCCGGCGCCCGACAGCGCATCCATCGCCGCCGGCACCTCGGCATCGCTCAGCGCCGCAAGCTGCGCCGCGTAGGGCTGGCTGGCGCAGCCCATGGCGTCGAGCGCCGCCGCCGTGCTCGCCTGGTTCGGCGTGTTGGTGAAGCCCGTGAACAGCCGGCCGACGCCGTTGCTGATGTCGAGATAGGCGCTGGTCGCATCGTAGCTCAGCGACACATTGCTGAGCAGCGTGCTGAGCGAGAACGTGCCCGTCCGCCCGGTGCTGGTGAGGATCGGCAGCGAAAGGTTGCCGCATGCGGCGGGCGTGCCGGTCACGTTCAGCGTGACGTTGCTGCCGATGAACGCCGTTCCCGCCGCCACGATCCGGTCGGCGGTCGCGCCGTCGATCTCGACATCGTAGAAGCTGTCGTTGCCGAACACGATGGCGCCGGTGTGGAGCATGCCCACCGAATTGCCCGGCGCCACATGCCCGTTCGCCCGCACGTCGACCGCGCCGACCGTGCCGTTGCCGCCCAGCGTGCCGCCGCCGTTCACCGTGATCGCGGTGTTGTGCATGTCGCCATTGATGCTGAGCAGTCCCGCATCGATCGTCGCGACCATCGCCGCGGCGTTGTCGCCGCTTAGCGACCATTTGCCCGTGCCCTGCTTGGCGATCGCCTCGAAATTGACGAGCTGGCTGATGGCGAAGCTGCCGCTCGTCGTGCCGTCGAGCACCAGCGTGTCGGTGTCGCCGCTGCCCCTGCCGTCCACGATGCCGGTGGTGGTCGAGCCGGTGACCAGCGTCACCGTGTCGTTGTTGTCGGTGAGGAGCATGGCGGTGCCGCTGCTGCCCACGATCCGGCCGCTATTGGTGACGTGCACCGCTGCCGCGCTCGCATCGAACACCACGATGCCCGTCGTACCCGACAGCGTGCCGCTGTTGACGATGCTGTCGGCGCCGTTGCGCAGCCACACCGCCTCGCCATTGGCGGCCTCGATGGTGCCGCTGTTGGTGAGGCTGCCGACCCGTCCGGTGGCCACCAGCGCGTCGTCGCCGCTGTCCGCCGCCGTGTTGCGGATCGTGCCGGCGTTGACGAAGGTCGCAACCGTGCCGTGAAACACCAGCACGTCGTCGGAATCGCCGGTGATCGAGCCGTTGAGCGCGTTGGTGAAGGTGCCGGTGACATTGCCGGTGATGTAGATCGTATCGTAGCGGGTCGCCGCGATCGTGCCGTCATTGGTGAAGTCGCCGACGTCGCCACCGATCCTGAGCGCGCCCGCATAGCTTGCGTCGCCGCCACGGATCGTCCCGTGGTTGACGAAGCTCGCCACATTGGCGGCGTTCGCCGAGTCCGGGCTGCCATTGTAGCCGATGAAGACGCCGGTGCTCTTGGTCCCGAAAATGTTGCCGCCGCCCTCGTTGAGGAACGACACGATGCTGCCGGTCGAGCGCACCGCCGGCTTCTGCGACACATCCGTCACATTGCCGGTGGTGTCGAGCGATCCGCCCGTTACGATGTCGAGGCCGCCGGTGACATCCGCCGCCCATGCCGGCGCCGCCGACGCCAGCAGCATTGCCGTGACCAGCCCCAGCCGATGTCGCCTCGCAAATCCCACGCTTCGTCCCCCGGCAGTCGCCTCGATGCCGGGCAAAAACGTAGGCGGCCCAGGCCGGTAGGCCAACTCTCGGATTCGATAGGGATAGAACGGTTTTGCACACCGGCGGACACCGCGACCGCATCGGCCGCCATATTTGCGCTCGGTGGGCCGTCATGGCACACTCTGCCGCCCCGAGGATCGCCGCTCCATGCTCTCGAGAACCCTCGCCGAGATCGAAGCCGTGCTCGCCGCCGACACGCCCGAAGCGGCCAGCCGGCGCTTCTTCGAAGCGCTGTCGCCGCTCGGCGCCACCTATCTGCAGACCCGGCTCTATCGCCGTCCGGAGGTGGCGCTCACCTCCGAGACGCATTGGGCCGCCGGCGGCGTCGTTGCCCGCATCGCCCCGCACGACTGGGTCGGCAGCGCCGCCTTCAACTATGTCTGCTTCACCTGCAATCCGCTGCTCGGCGCCATCCGCGAGAGCCGCACCCGCTACCGCTTCTCCGATTTCGCCCCGCATGGCGGCCGCGCCTTCGGCTCCTATTGGGACGCCATGGGCGAGGCCGGCATCGGCGAGGCGCTATGCGCCACCTCCTACGGCCCCGATCGCGCCATCGCTTCGCTGCATCTGGGTTTCGCCCGGCGCGATTTCGCTGCCGACGAAGCCCGCGCCATCCATCTGGCCGGCCTCGTGCTCACCGAGCGGCTGATGGAGTTCGCCCGGCCCGCCGGCGACCTGCCGGCGCTCACTGGCCGCGAGCGCGATTGCCTCGCCTTCGTCGCCGATGGCCGCACCGACTGGCAGATCGCGGCGCTGCTCGGCATTTCCGAGCCTACGGTGCGCTTCCACCTCAACAACGCCCGCCGCAAGCTCGGCGCCGTCAACCGCGCCCAGGCCGTCGCCCGCTTCGCCGGCCGCGGCCTGATGTAGCCCGCCGCCCCGATTTCCGCCGGCGCAATTGACCCCCGGCCCAGCGCCAACTAGGGTCCGGCCGCATTCCGACGGACCACAGACAAGATGCCGAATACCCCCGCCGACATGGACCCCCGGACCTCGTTCCAGGGCCTCATCCTCACGCTGCAGCGCTTCTGGGCCGACCAGGGCTGCGTCATCCTGCAGCCCTACGACATGCAGATGGGCGCCGGCACCTTCCACCCCGCCACCACGCTGCGCGCGCTCGGCCCGAAGCCGTGGAGCGCCGCCTATGTGCAGCCCTCGCGCCGCCCCAAGGACGGCCGCTATGGCGAAAACCCCAACCGCCTGCAGCACTACTACCAGTTCCAGGTGATCCTGAAGCCGTCGCCCGACAACATCCAGGAGCTGTATCTGCAATCGCTGGCCGAGATCGGCCTCGATTCGACCCTGCACGACATCCGCTTCGTCGAGGACGATTGGGAGAGCCCGACGCTGGGCGCCTGGGGGCTGGGCTGGGAATGCTGGTGCGACGGCATGGAGGTCAGCCAGTTCACCTACTTCCAGCAGGTCGCCGGCTTCGAGTGCAACCCGGTGCCGGGCGAGATCACCTACGGCCTCGAGCGCCTCGCCATGTACGTGCAGGGCGTCGAGAACGTCTACGACCTCAATTTCAACGGCGGCGGCAACGACAAGGTCACCTATGGCGATGTGTTCCTGCAGAACGAGCAGGAGCAGTCGCGCTACAATTTCGAGGCCGCCGACACCGACATGCTGTTCCGCCACTTCGCCGACGCCGAGGCCGAGTGCAAGGCGCTGCTCGAAAAAGGGCAGGGGGCCGGCCCCGACGGCCACCATGCGCTGGCGCTGCCGGCCTATGAGCAGGTGATCAAGGCCAGCCACAATTTCAACCTGCTCGACGCCCGCGGCGTCATCTCGGTCACCGAGCGGCAGAGCTACATCCTGCGCATCCGCGAGCTCGCCAAGGCCTGCGGCGCCGCCTGGCTGCAGACCGCCGGCGGCGGCGCCTGACGCTACGAGCTGGCCTTCGCCCTGAGCGCCGCGGCGGTCTTCTGGCCGGCCGGCAGCACCTTGATCATCACCACGCCGGGCTCCTCGTAGCCCTCGCGCCGATAGAAGGCGCGGGTGCGGGTCCGCGCCGCATAGGTCTCGAGCTTCACGATCTCGCAGCCCAGCCGCTCCGCCTCCGCCTCGATCCAGGCCATCAGCCTCGCGCCGATGCCGGCGCTGCGCTGCGCCTGGTCGACCACCACATTGTCCGGCTCGACATAGCGGCCGCACCACAGCGCCACGCCGGTCCAGAAGCCGGAAACGCCCACCATGGCGCCGTCGCGATAGGCGGCGACGCAGCGGTAGCCGCCGGCCTCGAGCATGAGGGCCAGCCGCGCCTCGAACGTCGCTTCGTCCAGCTCGGGATTGGATTGCTGGATCAGCGGCCGCATGCTCCGCATCTCGGCGAGCCCCACCAGCTCGCGCAGCTCGATGTCGCTCCCCATCGCGGGTCTCCCGCCGATCCTGACGCGGCCCGACGATAGCAGCGGCGGCCGGCCCGGTCCACGCGCCGCCCTTGACGCCTGCCGGTTTCGAGGGCACGAAAATCCCATGATCGCCCTCGACCACGTCAACATCCACGCCGAGGATCTCGAGGCGGCGCGCGACTTCCTGCTCGCCGTGCTGCCCGATCTGCGCCAGGGCTTCCGTCCGCCCTTCGGCTTCGAGGGCTATTGGCTGTATCTGGGCGAGGAGCCGGTCATCCACATGCAGACCCGCGCCGGCGGCATGGGTGGCCGCGGCTGGATCGACCACCTCGCCTTCGCTCCCTTCGACTTCGCGACCGAAAAGGCCCGCCTCGACGCCGCCGGCCTCGCCTACACCGAAGGCGGCATCCCCGGCAGCGGCATCCGCCAGCTCTTCGTCTCCGGCCCCGAAGGCCTGAAGATCGAGCTGCAATGCCCCGAAGCCGGCTGACGCTGCGACCGGCATGCTGTGATTGCCGCCCCCACCCCCAGCCCCTCCCCGCAAGGGGGGAGGGGAGCCTGACTGCATCACTGTGCCTGCGGCTCCATCGCCCCCCTCCCCCCTGCGGGGAGGGGCCGGGGGTGGGGGCCGCGCGCACCAGATGTGCAGTCCTCACTCCTCCGTCGCCGTCCGATGCGCCGCCGCCTCGGGAAACTCGCCATCGGCCCAGGCGCTCAGCGGCTTGATCACCACCAGGCTGTCGTCGGAATAGCCGCTGCGCTGGTAGAAATGGTGCGTGCGCTCGCGCCCCAGGATCATTCCCGCCCGCGTGATGTCGCAGCCGAGCCGCCGCGCCTCCGCCTCGATCCACGCCATCAGTTTTGCCCCGATGCCGCGGCTGCGCAATTCCCTGTCCACCACCAGGTGGTCCGCCTCGACATAGCGGCCCGACCACAATTGCGTGCCGGTCCAGAACCCGGCGACGCCCACCATCCGCTCTCCTTGCCAGGCGGCGATGCAGCGGTAATTGCCCTGCGCCAGCATGGCCGCCAGCCGCTCGGCAAACAGCGCTTCGGGCAGCGCGCCCGACTGGCTGTAGAGCGGATAGATCGTGCAAATCTCCGCAAGCCCCCTGAGCTCGCGTATCTCGATGTCGTCGGCCATCCTGTGCTCCCCCCGGCGATAAAGCCGCCATCCTGACCTGCCGGGCTGCCGCCGTCCACCGCTTGGCGGATTTACAGATCGGTGTTCATCCGCCATTCAGCCGTTCTGCGTCAGTTGCAGCGTCCGCGCGCCGGTGCCAATGTCCGGCGGTGCTCGGCGCGAGGGGCGCGCCTGTGGAGGCTTTCATGATCGGCTGGATCGTTCTCGTCATCGTCGTGGTCGTGCTCGGCTACGCCGTCGTCGCCTACAACAATTTGGTCCGTCAGCGGCAGCTCACGCAGGAGGGCTGGTCGGGCATCGACGTGCAGCTCAAGCGGCGCGCCGACCTCATCCCCAATCTGCTGGAAGCGGTGAAGGGCTACATGGCGCACGAGCGCGATACGCTCGAGGCCGTCACCAAGGCCCGCACCAGCGCCATCGCGGCGCAGAACGGCACTCCCGAGCAGCGCGCTCAGGCCGAAGGCATGCTGTCGCAGGCGCTCGGCAAGCTGATGGCGGTCGCCGAATCCTATCCCGACCTCAAGGCCAGCCAGAACTTCCTGCAGTTCCAGGGCGAGCTCAGCAACACCGAGAACGAGATCCAGCTGTCGCGCCGCTACTACAACGGCACTGCCCGCGATTTGAACACCGCGGTCGAATCCTTCCCCTCCAACATTCTCGCCAACATCTTCCACTTCGAGAAGGTGCAGTTCTTCGAGATCGACAATCCCGCCGACCGCGCCGTGCCCACGGTGAAGTTCTAGGGCACTCGCCAACGGCCATCACCCACCGCATCGTCATTCCCGCGCAAGCGGGAATCCGGTGCGGCGTCGCCACGGAGCACGATTCATGGGCCTGATCCCCGCAGCACGCTGGCTTGGCAGCCTTGCCCTTGCGGTGGCTCGGCAACTGGCGCTGGTCCTCGCGACGCTGGTGGTATTCGCCGCCCCCGCTTTTGCAGTCGAGGCCATCCAGTCCTTCGACAGCAAGGTGACGCTCGCCGCCGACGGCACCGTCGACGTGGTCGAGACCATCGCCGTCAACGCCGAGGGCAGCCAGATCCGCCACGGCATCTATCGCGACATTCCCACCCAGCTCATCAACGACGACAAGTCGCGCCAGCGCTCCGACCTCGACGTCAAATCGGTGTTCCGCGACGGCAAGCCCGAGCCCTATTCGCTCGAGGGCCTCGGCGCCGGCTTCAAGCGCATCAAGATCGGCGACGCCGACACCTGGCTCGACGACGGCATCCACACCTACCAGATCCACTACACCATGAGCCGCATGGGGCGCTTCTTCGCCGACCATGACGAGCTCTACTGGAACGCCACCGGCAATTACTGGGCCTTCCCCATCCTCAAGGCCACCGCCGAGATCACCCTGCCCGCGGGCGCCAGGATCTCCGGCGTCGTCGGCTACACCGGCGTCGCCGGCTCGCCGGAAAAGGCCGTGACCGCCAGCACCGATGGCGGCAATACCGCCAGCTTCGTCGCCCAGCGCGAGCTGCGCGCCGGCGAGGGCATGAGCGTCGCCGTCGAGTTCCAGAAGGGCATTCTGGTCGAGCCGCAGGGCGCCGCCGCGCTGGCCGACTGGCTGTCGGATCATCGCGAGCTGGTGTTCCCGCTGCTCGCCGCGCTCATCGTGCTCGGCTACAACCTCTGGGCCTGGAACGCCGTCGGTCGCGATCCGAAAAAGGGCACCATCATCCCGCTGTTTCATCCGCCCGAGGGGCTCGATCCGGCGCAGGTGCACTACATCTCCGGCATGGGCTTCAAGCAGAACGGCTGGACGGCGCTCACCGCCTCGATCTTCGATCTGGGCGTCAAGGGCCTCGTCACTATCGACACCGCCGGCAAATCCACCACCATCAACGCCACCAATGCGTCGCCCGCCGCCGCGCTGCCGCCCGGCGAGGGCAGCGTCTACGAGTTCATCAAGGCGCGCGGCAGCGTCAGCCTCGACAAGACCGACGGCCCGGCGCTCAACACCCGCCGCTCGGCGCTGGTCTCCGAGATCAAGGGCAAGAGCGGCGAGACCTATTTCAGGAACAACGTCGCCTACACACTGCTCGGCGTCGCCCTGGCGGCGGTGCTGCTGCTCGGCCTGGTCTGGCTCGACGTCATCGATTTCGGCATGCTCATCGTCGCCGTGATCGTCGCCATCGTGGTGGGCGTCGTCGTCGGCGTCTTCGGCAATCACGGCGGCGGCAGCGTCGTCGGCCGGGTGTTCCTGATCGTCTGGATCGGCATCGTCGGCTTCAACCTCGCCGGCTCGGCGCTGAGCTTCGTTTCCGGCATGCGCATCGACCTCGGCCTGGTCGGCGCCGCCTCGATCATCATCGTCGAGATCGTCTTCGCCTTCCTGATGCGCGCGCCCACCGTCGCGGGCCGCAAGCTGATGGACCAGATCGAGGGCTTCAGGATGTACCTGCAGACCGCCGAGGCCAACCGCCTCAACTACGTCGACAAGGGCGAGCCGCAGATGACCATCAAGCGCTTCGAGTCGATCCTGCCCTTCGCCATCGCGCTCGGCGTCGAAAAGCTCTGGTCGCAGCGTTTCGAGGCCGACCTCGCCCGCAACGCCGTCGCCGACGCCACCGGCGGCAGCTACTCGCCGCTCTGGTACACCGGCGGCGACTGGTCCTCGGGCTCGCGCGGCTTCTCCAGCGCCGTCTCCTCGGTGGCCTCCGGCATGTCCGCCGCCATGATCGCCGCCCAGCCCTCCTCCTCCAGCGGCTCCGGCTTCTCCGGCGGCGGCGGCTCCGGCGGTGGCGGCGGCGGCGGTGGCGGCGGCGGGTGGTAGAAACTTCTAGAAATTGACATTTTCTTTCTAACTCCCTAAATCTGCTGTTCCACCCGGGAGTGTGAAATGACCACCAGCTACGCCAGACCTGCGGAAGGAACACTGACCCGCCGCGTGTGGGACATTGCCGACGAGGAAACCAGACGTGAGGGGCGGCTGGCGAGCCGCGCCCGCGTGGTCGAGCGCGTTGTCGCCGAGGGCGGCAATTTCAACACGGCCAGCACGCAATACCATCATTGGCGCAACGCCCAGGCAGGCGTCCGGGAGGGTACTGCCGGCAACGGCGTGTTTGCGGGCCGGCCGACCCCGGTCCGTCTCGATGTTGCGGACGCCGGACGTGTACTCTTGCCGGCCGATCTGCGCGCGGCACTCGGGGTGCAGCCGGGCGACCAGCTCTTTGGCGAAATTGTCGACGGGGAACTTCGACTGATGTCGCGGGACACCAGCGTCCGCAAGGCACAGGAACTGGTCCGGAAATACGTGCCGGACGAGGTTGGCCTTGTAGACGAACTCCTCGCCGAACGGCATGCCGAAGTTGAGCGAGAGGACGCACAGGCGCGCGAATCCGCCTGACATGCGCTTCGTGCTCGATGCATCGGCCGCACTGGCGCTGCTTCACGACGAGCCCGGGGCTGGGCATGTCGGGGCTCGCCTGCATGATGCGGGCATCAGTGCCGTCAACCTGATCGAGGTGGGAAGCAAGCTCGTCGACGGGGGAGTCGATCTGGAAAACGCCCGACGCGCTGTGGCTCTACTCCGTGTCGAGACGGTCGATTTCGATCTCGGGCTGGCCGAAACCGCGATAGCGCTTCGTGCGCGAACACGGCCCTTCGGTCTGTCGCTCGCCGATCGGGCCTGCCTCGCATTGGCCATACGCGAGAATGCCATCGCCCTCACGGCAGATCGGGCCTGGGCGAAGCTCGACGTCGGCTGTCGGATCGAGCTCATTCGCTGATCAGCACACAGGTGGACTTAACGCCCCGCCCTTGCTACCTCGTCCGGGCCCAGAACTCCGGTCGCCGACATGCCTGAACTGCTGCTTGAACTGTTCTCCGAGGAAATTCCCGCGCGCTTCCAGCGCCGCGCCGCCGACGACCTGAAGAAGGCCGTCACCGACGCGCTGGTCGAGGCCGGCCTCCTCTACGAGGGCGCCCGCGCCTTCGTCACGCCGCGGCGCCTGGCGCTCACCGTCACCGGCATTCCGGCGCGCTCGCCCGACCTGCGCGAGGAAAAGAAGGGCCCGCGTGTCGGCGCCCCGCAGCCGGCCATCGACGGCTTCCTGCGCGCCGCCGGCCTCGCCTCCCTCGCCGACGCCAAGATCGTCTCCGACCCCAAGAAGGGCGACTCCTACGTCGCCGTCGTCGAGAAAAAGGGCGCCGAGGCGGCAAAGCTGCTCGCCGGCATCCTGCCGCGCGTCATTGACGGCTTCCCCTGGGCCAAGTCGATGCAATGGGGCCATGGCGGCCTCATTTGGGTGCGGCCCATTCGCGCCATCACCGCCACCTTCGGCGCCGACCACGACGAGCCCGCGATCATCCCGTTCCGCGCCGGCAGCGTCGAATCCGGCCAGACCACCTACGGCCACCGCTTCCTCGCGCCCGCCCCCATCCGCGTCCGCCGCTTCGACGACTACGTGGCGGCGCTGGAGAAGGCCAGGGTCGTGCTCGACCTCGACCGCCGCAAGGACATCATCCGCGCCGACGCCGACAACCTCGCCTTCGCGCAGGGCCTCAGCGTCATCCACGACGAAGCGCTGCTCGAGGAGGTCGCCGGCCTCGTCGAATGGCCGGTGGTGATGATGGGCTCCTTCGATCCGGCCTTCCTCGAGGTGCCCGAGGAGGTGATCATCGCCACCATCCGCGCCAACCAGAAATGCTTCTGCGTGCGCGACAGCAAGGGCAAGCTCGCCAACCGCTTCATCCTGACGGCCAACAATCTCGCCACCGACAACGGCGTCACCATCGTCGCCGGCAACGAGCGCGTCATCCGCGCCCGCCTCTCCGATGCGAAATTCTTCTACGAGACCGACCTGAAGCTGCCGCTCGAGCACGGCCTGCCCAAGCTCGAGGAATCCGTGTTCCACGCCAGGCTCGGAACGCAGTTCCAGCGCGTCGAGCGGCTGGTGAAGCTCGCCGCCGAAATCGCCCCGAAAGTCGGCGCGAACGTCGACGACGCCAAGCGCGCCGCCATGCTCGCCAAGGCCGACCTCACCACCAGCATGGTGGGCGAGTTCCCCGAGCTGCAGGGCGTCATGGGCCGCTACTACGCGCTGAAGCAGGGCGAAAAGCCCGCCGTCGCCAACGCCGTCGCCGACCACTACAAGCCGCTCGGCCCCACCGACCGCGTGCCGTCCGAGCCCGTCGCCATCGCCGTGGCGCTCGCCGACAAGCTCGATCTGCTCACCGGCTTCTGGGCCATCGACGAAAAGCCCACCGGCTCGCGCGACCCCTTCGCCCTGCGCCGCGCCGCGCTCGGCGTCATCCGCATCGTCATCGACAACCAGTTGAGCTTCCCGCTCGCCGTCGAGCCCGATCTGCTTGCCTTCTTCCACGACCGCCTGAAGGTGTCGCTGCGCGACGCCGGCGCCCGCCACGACCTCGTCGATGCCGTCATCACCCGGGACAGCAACGACATTCTGGAAATCACCCGCCGGGTCGAAGCGCTCTCCGCGCTGCTCTCGACCGACGACGGCAAGAACCTCCTCGCCGGCTACAAGCGCGCCGCCAACATCCTCGCCGCCGAGGAAAAGAAGGACGCCCGCACCTACGAACCCAGGACCGCCGCCCGCGAGGTCTTCACCCTCGAGGCCGAGAACGCGCTGGTCAGCGCCATCGAATCCGTCGACGCGGCGGCCGCCGCAAAGGTCCGCGCCAACGACTACAAGGGCGCCATCGCGGCGCTGGCAACGCTGCGCGCCCCGGTCGATACCTTCTTCGAACAAGTCCTCGTCAACGACAAGGACGCCACCGTGCGCGCCAACCGGCTGCACCTGCTCGCCGCCCTGCGCAACACCATGCATCTCGTCGCGGATTTCTCGAAGATCGCCGGCTGACTCCGATATCGCAGTCAGGCTCCCCTCCCCCTTGCGGGGAGGGGACGGGGGTGGGGGCCGCACCCACCGGCTACTGGCAACTCACCTTGCCGCTATCGGTCGAAAACGAGAACGTCGTTCGGCCGGCCTCGGTGCTGAAGCTGCCTTGCCAGTGCGCATCGCCCAGCGGCCCGCTCAGCGCCTCGACGCTGTTCGAGGCCGAGGCGATCTGCCCGCTGCTGGCCATGCCATCCGCCGCCTGCCACTGATAATCGCCCGCCACCAGCAGCGACAGCGTCCCCAGCTTGTCCCCGTCGTCTCCGGCGCAGCTGTAAATGCCCGGCGGCGGAAACTGCGCCAGGGCAGGGGCGGTGAGGGCGATGAAGGCAAAGGCAGCAAGGGCAATGCGCATCGGCGGATATTCGCGCTGCCCGCGTTCACGTGCAAATCAACTCGCAGTCGCCGTTCCTCTCCCGGGGAACGGGGACCACGCGCAGCGTGGTGGAGGGGGCAGCCACAGCACCGATGCGAGATGACGCACCCAACTGCTACACCGGCGGCGTCAGCCTCGCGCCCTTTTTCGGCTTGAACGGCGCCATCCCCTCATTGGCCAATTGGTCGGCGCGCTCGTTCATCTCGTCGCCATTGTGGCCCTTCACCCAATGCCAGGCGATGGTATGCCGCGCCACCGCCGCGTCGAGCGCCTGCCACAGCTCCAGATTCTTCACCGGCTTCTTGTCGGCGGTGCGCCAGCCATTGCGCTTCCAGCCGTGAATCCATTTGGTCAGCCCGTCCTTGACGTAGACGCTGTCGGTATGGAGCTCCACCTCCACCGGCCGTTTTAGCGCATTGAGCGCCTCGATCGCGGCGGTCAGCTCCATCTGGTTGTTCGTCGTCAGCGCCGCGCCGCCCTTCAGCTCCTTGATCGTGCCGCCATATTGCAGCACCGCGCCCCAGCCGCCCGGCCCGGGGTTGCCCGAACAGGCGCCGTCGGTGTGAATGATCACCCGCGCGCTCACGCCGCCGCCTCCAGCACATGGAACCGGCACTGCATGCCGTCGACATCGGCCACATGCGTCTCGCGCATGCCGATCCGCCTGAGCACCGCCAGCGACGGCGCGTTGCGCACATCGGCAAAGCCGATGAAATGGTCCCAATCGGTCGCGCGGAAAATCCAGTCGCGCAGCGCGCTCGCGGCTTCGGTGGCGTAGCCATGGCCCTGATGCTCGCGGAACAGCGCATAGCCGATCTCGGGCTCGCCCGTCACCTCGTACACGCCGAAGCCGGCCCGGCCGAGCAGCACGCCGTCGGCCTTGCGCGTCACCCGCAGCTTGCCCAGCCGCTGCGTTTCGAACAGCTCGATCCAGTGCGCGAGGCTCTGCGCGCATGTCTCGCGGCTCCACGCCGCGCCGCTGGCGGTGAAGTAGCGTGAAATCTCCGGGTCGCCATGCAGCCGCACCAGATCGTCGAGCTGCTCGCGCCGCCAGCCGCTCAGCACCAGCCGTTCGGTCTCGATCAAGGCGAGGTCGGTCATGCGGCGGGAGCGGGGGTGGTCCCGCCGGGCACCGTTCCGCGCAACTCGCGCGGCAGGTTGAACACGATCGTCTCGCGTCCGGCGCCATGCGCGCTGACCTCGATGGCGAAGCGTTCGGCGAACGCTTCGATCACCTCGTCCACCAGCGTCTCGGGCGCCGACGCGCCGGCGGTGATGCCGAGCGTCGAAATCCCCTCGAACTGCGACCAGTCAATGCGGTCGGCCCGCTCCACCAGCACGGCGCGCGCGCAGCCGGCGCGGCGCGCCACCTCCACCAGCCGCACCGAGTTCGAGCTTTCCGGCGCGCCCACCACCACCATGGCGTCCACCTGCGGCGCCACCTTCTTCACCGCCTCCTGGCGGTTGGTGGTGGCGTAGCAGATGTCCTCCTTGTGCGGCAGCGCAATGGCAGGGAAGCGCCGGCGCAGCGTCTCCACGATGGCGCTGGTGTCGTCGACGCTCAGCGTCGTCTGCGTCACATAGGCCAGCTTGTCGGGGTCGCGCGGCTGAAATGCCTCGGCATCCTCCACCGTCTGCACCAGCGTGATGGCGCCCTTGGGCAATTGCCCCATGGTGCCGATCACCTCGACGTGTCCGGCATGGCCGATCAGCACGATCTCGCGGCCCTCGTTGAAATGCCGGTTGGCCTCGATATGCACCTTGCTCACCAGCGGGCAGGTGGCATCGAGGAAGAACATGTTGCGCGCCCTGGCGTCCGCCGGCACCGCCTTGGGCACGCCATGCGCCGAAAACACCACCGGCGCGGCCGACGGCGGGATCTCGTCGAGCTCCTCGACGAACACCGCGCCCTTCCGGCGCAGCCCCTCGACCACGTATTTGTTGTGCACGATGGCGTGTCGCACATACACCGGCGCCCCGTACTTCTCGAGCGCCAGCTCGACGATCTGGATGGCGCGGTCGACGCCGGCGCAGAATCCGCGCGGCGCGCACAGCGTGATCTGGAGCTTCGGTTTGCCCCCCTCCCCCTTGCGGGGAGGGGCTGGGGGTGGGGGCCGGTGGTTCCCGATGTCCTGCATGCCCCAGCACATGCTTTCGCCGCTTTGCCGAGTCAAGGCCGGTTGCGGGGCAGCAGCGCCGCAGGCACAATGGAAAGCGCGCCAGGACAAGGGGATAGTCGGTGAGCCTCGCTCTCGAAATGTTTGCGATCGCGCCTGCGTCGGGGCCCGCAAACCTCACCGCCCCGCAGCGCCGGCTGCTGACCGGCAAGGCCCGCTGGATTCGCGCCGTGTTCGAGGCGGGGGTGCCCACCGTCCCCACCATCGTCGTGACCCGCGCCGCCTGGGAGGCGCTGCAGGCCGAGCGCCAGCAGCGTGCCGACCGCCTGCGGGCGCATTGGGTGGCGACGCTGTTCCGCCTCGTCGGCCCCGACGGCAGGCCGCCGCTGCTGGCCGTGCGCACCGCCGCCGACGGCCCGCGCCCCGGCCTCATGCCGGCGCGCACCGGCCTTCCGGCGCCCGCCAGCGAGGCCGAGGCCGTCGACCTGCGCGCGCCGCTCGGCCGCGCCATCGCCACCGCCTTCGACTCCTACCCCGGCGCCGCCGACTCCATCGTCCTCGTGCAGGCCATGGCACCCGGCGAGATCGTGCAGTTCATGTCGCGCGACGCCGCGACCGGCGCCATGGGGCCGGCGCCGCTGCAGAACGGCGATATCCCGCTGGCGCCCGACGCCGCGCGCCTGTGCGAGGTCGTCGACCGCGCCGCCGGCCGGCACATGGGCATCACCGCCGCCATCGAGGCCGGCACGCTGTCCTTCCTCTCGGCCCGGCCTTATCCGGCGAGCGCCTCCGCCGAGCTTGAGGCGGCGACCGACCGCGTCGAGCGCGGCACCTGGAGCGAGCAGCAGGCGGTGGCGAGCGTCAGCCCCGACCGCCTGCAATCGCTGCTGCATCCCAGTCTTCGCGGCGGCCATGGCGATCCTGTCGCGACGGGCCTCGGCGTCTCGCCCGGCGCCGCGCATGGCGGCATCGTCTTCACCGCCGAGGACGCCGCGCGCTGGAAGGCGAGGGGCCGTCACGTCATCCTCGTCGTCAACGAAACCGGCCCCGCCGACATCGACGGCATGCGGGCGGCAACCGGCATCCTCACCGCCCGTGGCGGCATGACCAGCCATGCCGGCGTCATCGCCCGCATCACCGGCAAGCCCTGCGTCGCCGGCGTGCGCAACCTCAGCGTCGATCCGGTGGCGATGACCGCGCGCATCGGCGACACCGTGCTGCGCGGCGGCGACCGCATCACCATCGACGGCAGCGACGGCAGCGTCTATCTGGGCGCCCTGCCGCTCAGCCAGCCCCATATCGGCGGCGCGTTGGGCGAGCTGCTCGGCTGGTCCGACGCCACCCGCAGCATCGAGGTGCGCACCAACGCCGAAACGCTGGAGGCCACCAGCACCGCGCTCAGCTTCGGCGCCGAGGGCATCGGCCTTGCCCGCTCCGAGCACATGTTCTTTTCGCGCGAGCGGCTGGTGGCGCTGCGCCGCCTGATCCTCAGCCAGGACGAGGCCGACCGCCGCGCCGCGCTCAACGGCCTCGTCGATTTCCAGACCGGCGACTACTCCGCCATCTTCTCGCTCATGGCCGGCCGCCCGGTGACGGTGCGCCTGTTCGATCCGCCGCTGCACGAATTTCTGCCGCGCACCGAGGAGGAGATCGACGAGACCGCGAAATCCCTCGGCCTCGAGCTGCGCGCCCTGAAGCAGCGGCTCGAGCGCATCTCCGAGATCAACCCGATGCTCGGCCATCGCGGCATCCGCCTTGCCGTGACCTATCCCGAAATCCTCGAAATGCAGGTGCAGGCGCTGCTGGCCGGGGTGCGCGCCGCCATGAAGACCGGCGCCGAGCCGGTGACGCTTGAGATCATGGTGCCCTTCGTCTCCACCGCGCACGAGGTGCTGTGGGTGCGCGAGCGGGTGATGGATCTGCTCGACGCCGCCAACCTGCCGCGCTCGACCCGCGAGCGCTTCGCCTTCGGCACCATGATCGAGCTGCCGCGTGCCGCGCTGCGCGCCGCCGACATCGCCCGCCACGTCGATTTCTTCTCCTTCGGCACCAACGATCTGACGCAGACCACCTACGGCATCAGCCGCGACGACGCCCCGGCCTTCCTCGCCGCCTATCAGCGCATGGGGCTGTTCGAGCTCGATCCGTTCGTCACCCTCGACCAGAAGGGCGTCGGCGAGCTCATCTCGCTCGCCATCGCCCGCGGCCGCCAGGCCAATCCGGCGCTCCGGATCGGCATCTGCGGCGAGCACGCCGGCGATCCGGCCTCGCTTGCCTTCTTCGCCAGGCTCGGCGTCGACTATGTGAGCTGCTCGCCCTATCGCGTGCCCATCGCCCGCCTCGCCCTCGCGCAGGCCGCCTGAGTTAACCACGCCTCGCAATCTGCACTGCCCCCGCCGGGCGGTTTACCTGCCGATAACCCTAATCCCGCATGATCCGGGTCGTCGGCATTTAAGCAACATTTGCCGAAGCGTCGTTTGTTGTGGCGTTGCGTGAGTAGTACCGCGTTCGATGGCCCTTTTCGGACCAATCGCCCTATGGGCCCGTCCCGGACATAGCGTTGCCGGTGTCTTTGCGTCGCTCGCGCTGTCGCTGCTCGCCTGGCCGCTGCTGACCGCCGGCGTCCAGGGCCCCGGCCTCGACATCAAGCTTCCGGCCGCCAGGGCCGCGTCGGCCCCCACGGCCACGCTCACCCGCAAGGGCAACGACCTCATCATCACCGGCTCGGTGGCGATGCTGTTCAACACCGGCAGCTTCTCCGGCCCCAACCGCGCCGAGAAGGTCAACCGCGCCCGCCTGACGCCCGACGGCGTCACCGTCTCGTCCGGGTTCGACGCCATCCGCACCCGGCTGGCGGAACTGCGGACGCCGAAGATGGCCCCGGCCGCCGGCGGCTGGCTGCCGCACGCCCTCCCGCCCTCGGCCGGCGCCGTCATGGGCGACAATCCCGACGGCACCCCGATCCGCGTCGCCAGCATCGATCCCAGCCGGAGCGCCGCCCTCGGTGCCATCGACCAGATCGTGCCGATGGCGCCCACCCCGATGATGGCGACGCGCTCGCTGGCCTATGCGCGCGAAACCACCGGCCCGACCGACTTCAGCACCAGCATCGACAAATACGGCCACGCCGTCAGCCAGAAGGACATCTGGTGCATGGCCGAAGCGATCTATTTCGAGGCGCGCGGCGAATCCTATCGTGGCCAGGTCGCGGTGGGGCAGGTGGTGATGAACCGCCTGGCGCACCCGATCTATCCCAAGGACATCTGCCAGGTCGTGTTCCAGAACCAGCAGATGCACAATGCCTGCCAGTTCTCCTTCGCCTGCGACGGCCGGCCCGAAACCATCACCGACCAGAAATCATGGAAGCAGGCCGACGAGATCGCCAAGGGCGTGATCACCGGCAGCCTCTATCTGCCGGAAGTCGGCAAGGCCACGCACTACCACGCCAACTACGTCTATCCGGATTGGGCCCCAAGGCTCAAACGCGTGACCAAGATCGGCAATCACATCTTCTACCAGTTCAAGCGCACGGCCTGATCAGCGCCGCGGCACTGGCGCCCGCTTGAAGCTCGAGCTGGAGTAGACGAACGAGCCACGGCTGACATAGCTCCAGGTCCACGTTCCATAGTCCGAGGTCGCGACACCGAACCGGATGCGGGAGTGGGAGCAGTCGCAAAGCGCATTCGGCGTCACGTCGATGCCGGGATAGCGCACGTTCGGCGACACGATAGCGTCGCTCGAATAGGTCCCCGACGGCGTCGTCACGATCGACACCATCGTGCGCTTGCCGAAGCCGATCTTCTGTACCGTGGCGGTGCGCTGCACCGTCGTCGATACGCTGTCGTCGGTGGTGATGTCGAATTTCTTGAGCCGGTCCAGGTCGAACGGCTTGGAGAAGATCTCGCCGGCGGTATCGAGCACGTGCTTTTGCGGCTCGGCGGCGAACGCGGCGGGAAACAGGCTCGGTGCTGCCAGCCCGCCGGCGACGATCGCGGCGAGCCCGCCGCTCAGGAAAACGGTGCGGATCGGAAAGGCCATGCCTGTCTCCGGCTGTGCGGGTTGACGTTAACCTCGCATCAACCATGCGGCCCCCGGATGCGTCAAAATGGAACGCCCGTTTACCTTAACTTTACGATTGCGTGTGGATGGCGGTCGCCAGCATGTCGACGGCGTCGACGAACCTCTCATGCGCCTCGCGAGTCGGCCACGGCCGGATCAGCTCGTCGAAGCGTTCGAGATCGAACGCCGCCAGCGTCGGCTCGCCGAAGAATTTGCGCGCCTCGTCCACCTCGAAGCCGGCGAGATGCACCGCCTCGTGATAGGCGGCCTCGCGGTCCGCCCGCTTGATCTGGCGCTGGATCGTCGCCGGCGCCGCGGCGTTGAGCGCAAAGTGCAGGTGGATCGCCCCGAGCAGCCGGTTCTCGACGTCCTTGTAATTGCCGCCCATCGCCGCCTTGAACGGCGAGATGATGTCGCCCATCACATATTCCGGCGCGTCGTGCAGCAGCGCGTAGAGCCGCGCCCTGCTGTCGGTCTCGGGCGCATGCGCCGCGAAGATGTCGAGCACCAGCACCGAATGCTGCGCCACCGAGAACGGATAGTCGCCCTTGGTCTGCCCGTTCCAGCGCGCGACGCGCGCCAACCCATGGGCGATGTCGGACAGTTCCACGTCCACCGGCGACGGATCGAGAATGTCGAGCCGCCGTCCGCTGAGCATGCGTTGCCAGGCTCTGTCCGCGCCGCGCGCCATCCTGCCTCCCCAAGGAAAGCCGGAAGGCTAATCGGCGGCGGGCGATTCCCCAAGCCGGTAGGTGGCCCAGTCGGGCAGGGTGACGGTCACCGGCCGGTCGGCCACCGTCACCGCGCCGCCATCGAAGCGGTCGAGCCGCACGATGGCCACGGCCTTGCCGTCCACCGCCGCGCCGACGCTGCCGGCATCGCGGCCGCCCACCTTGATCGGCGTCTCCATCGGCGCCTCGACGCCCGACACGATCACCGGCCGCCGCCGCGCCGTCCCGCGCCGCTGCATCCGGCTCACCACTTCCTGGCCGATATAGCAGCCCTTCTTGAAGTCGACCCCGCCGAGCAGATCCATGCCGATATCGTGCGGAAACACCGCATCGGCCGCGAAATCCGTCCCTTGCTCGGCGAGTCCCGCGGCGATCCGCGACGCCGCATGGCGGTCGTCGGCCGGCGCCCACGCCGCGGCCTCCGCCACGGTGCCGATCACCCGGGTGAGCGGCTTGCCGCCGTCCCAGCCCACCGCGTGGCTGTCGCGCAAATCGGCGATCTCCACCGCCGCCCGCAGCTTGTACATGCGCATCCGCTTGAGGAAGCTGTCGGCGACCGACCGGTCGACATCCAGCCAGAACGCCCCGTCCTCGAAGCTGGCGAGGCCCTCGGCCTGGATCTTGCCCTGCGGGCTGAGCAGCGCCCACCAGATCGCCGGCCCCGGTTCGGCCAGCAGCCGGCCGGTCACCACGTCGAACAGCAGCTTCTGCGCCTCTGCGCCCGAGAAGCGGAACAGCGCGCGCGACGGACGGGAAATCGTGGCCATGGCAGCCTTCCGGTTAGGCTCGAGACATGGCCCACTCCGGCGCGATCCGCAAGGATCAGTGCGTCATCCGGTCGAGGGCGTATTCGCCCTCGCGAATGCGGGTGGGCAAGGCCTCGACCAGCAGCGCCGTGGCCTCGTCGCCATGCAGCCGCACCATCGTCGCCAGCGCCGCGAACAGCGAGGCATGCGCCAGCGCCAGCGTTTCGACGCCCTCGTCCTCGGCAGTGTTCCAGGCTTCGGCCAGATATTCGAGCGCAAGCTGCCGTGCCTCGCGCTGCTCGTCTCTGGCGCCGTCCGTGCTGAACATCGGGATCGTGGGTTTGCTGGGCCGCATGTCCCCCGACCTATCACGCCAAGTGTGGCAGGCGTGGGACACCTCACCAAAGGGTTAACGCGACCTCTGGCCTTATACTTAACCCGGCCGCTACTCGGCGTAGCGCGTGTGGATGTCGCGCGCCGTGGCCTCCGCCTCGATCAGAAGCCGCGCCAGCGCCTCCGACGCCGACGGCGTGCAACTGCGGTAGAGCCGCGAATACGAGGCGAAACCGGCGTTGAACGCGCCGTAGAGCCGCTGCTGCCGGTCCTCGTCCGGCTGGTCGAGCTTCACCAAATCGGCGAGCTGCTGCCGCCAGTCGGTGCCGCCCGGCTTGCACAGCGGGTTGAGGAAATACAGGCTCCCCAGGATTTCGGCGAGCCGCTCCATCTGCGGCTCGTAAGGCGGATCGATCGCCAGCGCCGGACGCGGCAGCAGGGTGGTGGCAAGCAGCAGCAGGGCGGTCAGCGGGGCGCGCATGCTGCATTCCTAGTCGCACCATCGTGGCGGCGGCAAGGCGTCTCAGCTGCGGTCGAACAGGCGGAAGGCGCCGGCCAGCACCTCGCCCAGCTCCGGCGTCGTCGGCAACCGGCCGATCTGCTCCGGCCGTATCCAGCGCCAGGCGCGGATCTCGGCCGCATCCGGCACGATCTCGCCGTCATAGGTCTGCGTGCCGAACACCTGCAGCTCGAAGCCGCGAAACCGCAGCACCCGCACCGGCCTGAGGGCGAACACGTCGAGCCCCAATTCCTCCTTGAGCTCGCGGATGGCGCATTGCTCCGCCGTCTCGCCCGGCTCCAGCCGTCCGCCGGGCAGCGTCCACAGCCCTTCCGACGGCGGCCGGTTGCGCTGGATCAGCAGCACATCGAACTGCCGGACGATGGCCACGCTGGCGGCAAACAGGACGGGCATGGACTGAGATTGCAATTTGCGGCGCAGCCGGCAAGCACCTACTTTCGCCGGCAAGGAGACCGCTATGTGTGGCCGTTACGCATTCCTGCTGCCCCCCGAGGCGATGGCGCAATTGTTCAAGGTGCTGAACGAGGTGGCCGGCTACCCGCCGCGCTACAACATCGCCCCCACGCAGCCGGTCATCACCGTGCTCGAGCGCGAGGGGCGGCGCACCGCCGAGCTGTTCCGCTGGGGTTTCGTGCCCGGCTGGGTGAAAGACCCGCGCGTCTTTCCGCTGCTGATCAACGCCCGCGCCGAATCGATGGCCGACAAGCCGGCGTTCCGCGACGCCCTGCGCAACACCCGCTGCATCGTGCCCGCCAGCGGCTATTACGAATGGCGCAAGCGTCCCGACGGCTCGCGCTGGCCGTACTACATCGCCAATGTCGATGGCGGCACCATGGCCTTCGCCGGCCTCTACGCCACCTGGGCCGGGCCCAACGGCGAGGAGATCGACACCGTCTGCATCGTCACCACCCGGCCAAATCCCGAAATCTCGGCCGTGTACGACCGCATGCCGGCGCTGCTCGCCGGCGACGCCGTCGACGCCTGGCTCAACACCCGCGACGTCGAGGCCCGCGACGCCGTCGAGCTCATCGCCCCGGCGCCCGCCGGCACGCTCGCGCTCCACCCCGTGGCGCGCACCGTCAACAAGGCCGATGCAGATGGCCCCGCCCTCATCGTGCCTGCTCTCGAAGAGGCCGAGCCGGAACGGCCGAAGAAGCGCGCCGGTGGCGGCGCGCAATTGGATCTGTTCTAACGCTGTTCACATGCGACTTGCCGCACGGCCGGTGCCTGCTGCCTCCCCGCAAGGGGGAGGGGAGCCCGACTGAAGCACCGGAGAATGCGGCTCCATCGCCCCCTCCCCCTTGCGGGGAGGGGCCGGGGGGGGGCCCAATCACCGGGCAGCCGTTTACCTCACCCCAGCATCTTGCCCGGATTTAGAATTCCGTTCGGGTCGAGCGCGCGCTTGATCGCCCGCATCATCTCCAGCGCCACCGGGTCCTTCACCTCGCCCAGCAGCTTCGCCTTCAACTGCCCGATGCCGTGCTCCGCGGAGATCGAGCCGTGGAGCCGCAGCACCACCTCGTACACCGCGTCGTTGACGGCTTTCTCGCACGCCATGAACGCCTTGCCGTCCATGCCCGCCGGCTGGCTGAAATTGAAATGCAGATTGCCGTCGCCCATGTGTCCGAACGAGCAGGGGCGGATGCCCGGCAGCACCCGCTCGGCCGCCGCGACGCCCTCGGCGATCATCCGCGGCACCGCCGCGATCGGCACCGAGATGTCGTGCTTGATCGAGGCGCCTTCCTTGCTCTGCACCTCGCTCATCTGTTCGCGCGCCGTCCACATCAGCGTGCGATCCGCCTCCGATTGCGCGATGCTGGCGTCGCCGACGAGACCATCTCCCAGCGCCTCCTCCAGCGCCGCCTGCAACGCCCCGGGAACGCCGCCCTTGGGCCGGCTGACCTCGACCAGCGCGTACCAGGGCGCCAGGCTCGCCGCCGGATCGCGCGCGATCATGCCGTGCTTGAGCTGCAGTTCGATGCCGAAGCGCGGCATCAGCTCGAACGCCGTCAGCCGCGTGCCGACGCGCTCGCGCATCAGCGTGAACAGCTCCAGCGCCTTCTCCGGCCCGTCGACCGAGCAGAACGCCGTCTCCTGCGCCTCGGGCTTTGGAAACAGCTTCAGCGTCGCCGCCGTGATGATGCCGAGCGTGCCCTCGGCCCCCACCAGCAGATCCTTGAGATCGTAGCCGGTATTGTCCTTCTTGAGCGCATTGAGCCCCCGGTACAGCCGCCCGTCGGCCAGCACCGCCTCGACCCCGATGCACAGCTCGCGCGCATTGCCATAGGCCAGCACCTGCACCCCGCCGGCATTGGAGCTCAGCACCCCGCCGATCCGCGCCGACCCCTGGCTCGCGATCCACAGCGGGAACATCGCCCCCGCCGCCTCCGCCACCTCGTGCGCCCGCTGCAGGATCACCCCGGCCTCGAGCGTCATGTGGCCGGCCGCGGCGTCCACCTCGCGCACCCGGTCCAGCCGCTGCATCGAGACGATCACCTCGTCGCCCGTGGCCGGCACCTGCGCCCCCACCAGCCCGGTATTGCCGCTCTGCGGAATCAGCGGCACCCGGTTGTCGTTGGCCCAGCGGCACAACGCCTGGACCTGCGCCAAATCGGCCGGCCGGGCCACCGCCAGGGCGGGCGTGTGGTAGCGTTTGCGCGGCTCGTTCAGGTAGGCCGGCATCAGCGCGGCGTCGCCGATCACCGCGGTTTCACCCAAAAGACCGGCCAGTTCGGTGAGGACCTGGGACTTGTTCATGCGGCGCAGCATATGGCACAAGCCTCGAAACTGAGAAAGCGAAGGAAATTCCCATGGCCGACGGACTGATGGCAGGCAAGCGCGGGCTGATCATGGGCGTCGCCAACAACCGGTCCATCGGTTGGGGCATCGCCAGGGCGCTGGCCGGGCAGGGCGCCGAACTCGCCTTCTCCTACCAGGGCGAGGCGCTCAGGAAGCGCGTCGAGCCGCTGGCCGCCGAAATCGGCTCGACCTTCCTGGTCGAATGCGACGTCACCAACGACGCCGCCATGGACGAGACCTTCCGCCAGATCAAGGAGCGCTGGGGCCACCTCGATTTCCTCGTGCACGCCATCGGCTTTTCCGACAAGAACGAGCTCGACGGCCGCTACGTCGACACCAGCGCCGGCAATTTCGCGCTGACCATGAACGTCTCGGTCTACTCCTTCACCGCCGTCGCCAGGCGCGCCGAACCGCTGATGACCCCTGGCGGCGCGCTGCTGACGCTGACCTATTACGGCGCCCAGCGCTATATCCCCAACTACAACGTCATGGGCGTCGCCAAGGCGGCGCTCGAGGCGTCCGTCCGCTATCTCGCGGTCGACCTCGGCAAGGCCGGCATCCGCGTCAACGCCATCTCCGCCGGCGCCATCAAGACGCTGGCCGCCTCCGGCATCGCGGGCCTGCGCGACATGCTGCACTGGCAGGAGGCCAACGCCGCGCTGCGCCGCAACGTCGACATCGACGATGTCGGCAAGGCCGGCCTCTATCTGCTCTCCGATCTCTCCTCCGGCGTCACCGGCGAAATCCATTACGTCGATGCCGGCTTCAACGTCGTCGGTATGAAGCTCATGGACGCCGACGCACCGGCCGAAACGCCCACCGCCTGAGATCGACATGTCCGAACTGGTCTGGCCGGAGCTGTACTTCATCCGGCACGGGGAAACCGACTGGAACGCCGAGGGCCGCTACCAGGGCGCGCGCGACATTCCGCTCAATGCCCGCGGCCGCGGCCAGGCGGCGCTCAATGGCGAGATGCTGGCGCGGTTGCTGCGGCGCGCCGGACGCAATGCGGTGGATTTCTCCTGGTACGTGTCGCCGCTCGGCCGCACCCGCGAGACCATGGACAATATCCGCGCCCGGGTCGGCGAACCGCTGCCCGACGTGACCATCGATCCGCGCCTCATCGAGATTTCCTTCGGCGCCTATGAGGGACGCCTCCACACCGAGCTTGCCGCCGGCGCCATGGCCATCGCCGGCGAGCGCGACGCCAGCTTCTGGCACTTCCGCCCGCCCGAGGGCGAAAGCTACGCCGACGTCGCCGCCCGCCTCGGCGATTTCGGTGCCTCCCTCACCGGCCCTTCGGTGATCGTCGCCCATGGCGGCATCCTGCGCGTCCTCCGCCACCTCATCGAAGGCCTGCCGCCCGAGCAGGCCGTGAACTGGTTCCCGCCGCAGGATTCGGTCGTGCACTTCACCGACGGCAAATCCGCGGTGTATCCGGCCGGTCAAAGCTGGGACGATTGACTGGCTGATATTTGGTACTATATTTCGTACCAAATACGGAGCTTGAAATGAACCAGATTTTCCAGCGGGTGGACGCCGACCTGGCCGTAAGTATCAGCGACCTCAAGAAAAATCCCGGCGCGGCCTTCGTTGCCGCCGAGACGCAGGCTGTCGCGGTGCTGAACCACAACCGCGTGGTGGGCTACATCATTTCGCCTGTGGCATGGGAGGGGATGCTGGAGGCGCTTGACGATCTCAACATCCTCGACATGCTGAGCAAACAGGAGCCGGAGGCCGGCATCGAGGTGTCGTTGGATGAGCTATCGGCTGATATTCACCCCAGACGCCACAAGAAGCTGGAACAAGCTCGGGGCGACCGTCCGCAGCCAGTTCGAAAAAGTGCTGCGGCGACGCGTGGAAAACCCGCACGTTCCAGCAGCAAAGCTCCGCGCCCGGCAGCAAACATACAAGATTAAGCTGCGCGGCGCCGGTTATCGGCTGGTCTATGAAGTCCACGACGAGGTGCTGACGGTGCTGGTCATCGGCATCGGCCGCCGCGACGAGGGATATGAGCAATTCCTGGCCATAGGGCGGCAAAGCCTGAGCGGCGATGAAGATTGACGTTCGGCGCCCCCGCTCCTAGAGCAACGGCCGTCGCCAGGCGCCGCTAGTCAGTTCGAGCACCCCCCATGAGCTTCAACACCTTCGGCCACATGTTCCGTTTCACCACCTGGGGCGAAAGCCACGGGCCGGCCATCGGCGTGGTGGTCGATGGCTGCCCGCCGGGCATCCCGATCAGCGCCGAGCTGATCCAGCGCGACCTCGAGCGGCGCAAGCCCGGCCAGTCGCGCTTCACCACGCAGCGGCGCGAGGAGGATCTGGTCAACATCCTCTCGGGCGTCGTCGAGGACGAGCGCGACGGCCTCGTCAAGACCACCGGCACGCCCATCTCGATGCTGATCGAAAACACCGACCAGCGCTCCAAGGATTATTCCGACATCAAGGACAAGTTCCGCCCCGGCCACGCCGATTTCACCTACCAGCAGAAATACGGCATCCGCGACTACAAGGGCTCGGGCCGCGCCTCGGCGCGCGAAACCGCCGCCCGCGTCGCCGCCGGCGCCGTGGCCCGGCAGGTGATCCCCAACGTCACCATCCGCGGCAGCCTCGTGCAGATGGGGCCGCACCGCATCGACTACCGCAATTTCGACTGGGCCGAGGTCGAGAACAATCCGTTCTTCTGCGCCGATGCGCAGGCCGCCGCGGCATGGGAGCCGTACCTCGACGGCATCCGCAAGGACGGCAATTCCGTCGGCGCCGTCATCGAGGTGGTGGCCGAGGGCGTGCCGGCCGGCTGGGGCGCCCCGATCTACGGCAAGCTCAGCGCCGACCTCGCCTCGGCCATGATGTCGATCAACGCCGTCAAGGGCGTCGAGATCGGCGAGGGCATGGCCGCCGCCGCCCTCACCGGCACCCAGAACGCCGACGAGATGCGCGCCGGCAATGCCGGGCCGCGCTTCCAGTCCAACCACGCCGGCGGCATCCTCGGCGGCATCTCCAACGGCGATCCCATCGTCGTCCGCTTCGCCGTCAAGCCGACCTCCTCCATCCTCACGCCGCGCCAGACCGTGACCGTGACCAACGAGGACACCGAGGTCCTGACCAAGGGGCGCCACGATCCGTGCGTCGGCATCCGCGCCGTGCCCATTGGCGAAGCCATGATGGCCTGCGTGCTGGCCGATCATTTCCTGAGGCACCGCGGCCAGACCGGCCGCGAAGGTGGAGTGGGGTTCTGATGCCCGTTGCGACTGGTCCCTTCGATGTCAAGCTGACGCCGCTGCCCGGCGACGAGCGCGAGGCGGCGGCTTTCCTCGGCCGGCTTGCCCTCGACAAGCAGTTTCACGGCGATCTCGAGGCGACGAGCGTCGGCCAGATGCTGGCCGGCCGCGGCGAGCGTCCGGAATCGGCAGGCTATGTCGCGATCGAGCGGGTGACGGGAAGCCTTGCCGGCAAGAGCGGCAGCTTCATGCTGCAGCATTCCGGCCATTCGAGCCCGGCCGGCCAGTCGCTGGCCATCAACGTGATTGCCGACAGCGGCACCGGTGAGCTCGAGGGCCTGTCCGGCACGATGACCATCGCCATCGCGCCGGGCGGCGCCCATACCTACAGCTTCGACTATAGCCTTTGATCAGCGAATGGCGTGCTGAGCCTGCGCACCGTTTTCCGTCGGCTCCCCTTGCGGGGAGGGGCTGGGGGTGGGGGCCACAGCCACCGCGGAATCCGTGAATAGCGCGGCCTTTACACCCGCGACAGCGACACCGGCACGTCCGGCTTGTTGCCGAGGATTTCTTCGATCTTGGCCAGCACGTCCGGCGTCAGTTTCGACTTGGCGTCGAGCGCCTTGAGGTTGTCCTCGAGCTGGCTCTTCCGGCTGGCGCCGAGGATCACCGTCGAGACGTGCGGGTTGTTGAGGCACCACAGCAGTGCCATGTGGTGCACCGGCAGGCCGATATCCTTGGCCAGTACCGCCAGCTTCTTCACCTTCTCGATCTTGGCCTTGCCGGCCGGCGATTCGAGGTTCCGCTTCAGCCATTCGTAGCCGGGCAGGTTGATGCGGCTGTCGGCGGGGATGCCGTCATTGTACTTGCCGGTCAGCAGCCCCGAGGCCAGCGGCGACCAGATCGTCGTTCCAAGCCCGAGCTGGTAGATCGGCAGGTAGTCGACCTCGACCTTCTGCCGGTTGAACATGTTGTATTCGGGCTGCTCCATCGTCGGCGGCGTGAGGTTGTCGCGCCGCGCCACCAGGTGCGCCTCGGTCAGTTGTTGCGCCGTCCATTCCGACGTGCCCCAATAGATCACCTTGCCCTGCACGATGAGATTGTGCATCGCCCGCACCGTCTCCTCGATCGGCGTGTCGAGGTCGGGGCGGTGGCAGAAATAGAGATCGAGATAGTCGACGCCCAGCCGCTTCAGCGCATTGTGCGCGCCGTCGGTCACGTGCTTGGCGCTGAGGCCCTTCTGCGTCGGCTTCTCGCCGCCCCAGAACACCTTCGACGACACCATGTAGCTGTCGCGGCTCCACTTCAGCGCCTTCAGCGCCTCGCCCATCACGATTTCGGCGTTGCCCGCCTCGTAGCCCTCGGCATTGTCGAAGAAATTGACGCCATGGTCGTAGGCATAGCCCATGATCGAGGTGGCATCGTCCTCGCCCACCTGCTTGCCGAAGGTGACCCAGGCACCAAAGGAAAACTCGGAGACCTTGAGGCCGGATTTGCCCAAGCGGCGGTATTGCATCGCATCACCCGTTGATTCGTCGTGTTTCGGAAACGATCGCGTCCCAACCGGGGAGGTCGGCGCCGCTCGAGCGGCTTCAATCGTCGATTGGCGATATTAGAGCGTTCGGGTGAAGAGCGCCACGATTTCTTTGTTTCCGTCCCCGCCCGCGATCGGCGAGGGCAGGGAGGCGCGATGTGTCCAGCCCTCGGCGGCCATGAACCGGACAATGCCCGCCTCGGCATCGGCGATCGCTGCTCCATCGCTGACGATCCCGCCTTTGCCCACATGCTCGCGCCCCACCTCGAACTGCGGCTTGATCAGCAGTACGGCGTCGGCGCCGGGCCGGCAGAGCGCGAGCGGCGGTGCCAGCACCTTGGCGATCGACACGAAGCTGATGTCGCAGACGACGACCTCGACCGGCTCCGGGATCTGCGCCGGCGTCAGGTCCTTGACGTTCACTCCCTCGAGCGCCACCACCTGCGGCAGGGCGCGGACAATCGGGTGCAACTGCTCGTGCCCCACGTCCACCGCATAGACCTTCGCCGCTCCGCGCTCGACCAGCACCTGCGTGAAGCCGCCGGTCGAGGCGCCGAGGTCGAGGCAGAGTCTGCCGCGAACGTCGATGGCGCCGGCATCGAGCCCCGCCAGCAGCTTCAGTGCCGCCCGCGACACATAGCCATTGGCCGGATCGTCGATCGCCACGATGTCGCCTGCGCCGACCATCGCCGCCGGCTTCAGCGCTGGAACGCCGTTCACCCGCACCGTCCCGCGCAGCACCGCATCGCGGGCCCGGGCCCGGCTCTGCACCAGGCCGCGCTGTTCGAGGGCAATGTCGAGGCGGACCCGTTCCGCCATGGCTCAGGAGCCGATCAGCCGCTTGATCTTGGCTTCGGCGCTCTGCTTGTCCTCGCCATAGGCGATGGTGCCCTCGAACTCGCCGTTCCGGCCGATCAGGAACACGTTGGCCGTGTGGTTGACCAGATAGCCTCCGGTCTTGTCGACCTGGCCCTTTTCCGAGAACACCCCGAACGACGCCTTCGCCGCGGTCGTCTGGTCGGCGTCGCCGACGAGCCCGATGATGTTGGGATCGAACGCGGCCAGGTACTCGGTCAGCACCTGCTTGGTGTCGCGCTCGGGGTCCACCGTCACGAAGATGGTGCGCAATTGCTCGGGCTTGATCCCCAGCTCCTCGCGCCACTGCACGCTCTCGGCCATGGTGGTCGGGCAGACGTCGGGGCAGAACGTATAGCCGAAGAAGACGAGGCTCGGCGTGCCCTTGAGGTCGGCCTGCGTGAACTCCCCGCCCTTGGTCGAGCTGAGCGTGAACGGCGTCCCGCTGACGCCCACCGGCAGGGCGGGCGGCCTGAACACATAGAGCGCCGTGGCCGCCAGCGCCGCCACCACCACCAGCGTCCACAGGATGATGCGCGTACGCGCGACAACGGGCGAGACTGTCATGGCCGGGCGCTCCCTACTGGTCGAGCGGCTCGGTCCCCACGGGCTTGCCGTTCTTCAGCGTGATCTTTTCGATCCGAGCTTCTGCCGCCTTGAGCAGCCCTTCGCAATGCGACTTAAGCGCCTCGCCGCGCTCGTAGATGGCGATCGATTCGGCCAGCGGCGCCTTGCCGCCCTCGAGCCGCGACACGATGCTTTCGAGCTCCGACAACGCGGCCTCGAAGCTCATGTCCTTCACGTCGTCGTTCGTCGTTTCGGCCAATATTCAGCTCATCAATGCGGTGACATGCGCGGCGACCCCGGTCGCCAGGCCCTGCCGGTCATAGCCGCCTTCCAGCAGCGAGACAATGCGCCCGCCGCAGCGGCGGTCGGCGATCTCGCGCAGCTTCAGCGTCAGCCAGGCAAAATCCTCCGGCCGCCAGTTGAGCTGCGCCAGCGGGTCGCGGTAGTCGGCGTCGAACCCGGCCGAAATCAGCAGGAAATCCGGCGCGAACGCCTCGAGTGCCGGCAGGATGATTCCGCCATAGGCCGCCTGCATCTCGTCCTTGCCGGTGCGGGCGGCCAGGGGAGCGTTGCAGATATTGCCGACGCCCCGCTCGTCACGCGCCCCGCTGCCCGGAAACAGCGGCATCTGGTGCGTCGAGCCGTAGAACACGCTGCCGTCGTTGTAGAAAATGTCCTGCGTGCCGTTGCCGTGATGCACGTCGAAATCGACGATGGCGACGCGCTCGGCGCCGAATTTCCGCTGCGCCTCGCGCGCCACCACGGCCACCGTGTTGATCAGGCAGAATCCCATCGGCCGCTCGCGTTCGGCATGGTGACCCGGCGGCCGTACCGCGCAGAAGGCATTCTCCGCCTCGCCCAGCGCCACCGCTTCCAGCGCCAGCAGCCCGCCGCCGAGCGCCGTCGCCACTGCATCCAGCGACCCGGACGAAATGAAGGTGTCCTCGTCGATCTGCGCCATGCCTTCGGCCGGCCGAATCTGCGCGAGGCGCTGGATGTGGCCGGGGGCATGGACCAGATCCGCAAGGCTCAGATCCCCCGCGACTGCATCCCTGCGCACCAGCCCGGCGAATTCCGGGGCGCTCAGCGCCTCCTCGATGGCGCGGATGCGGTCGGGCCGCTCGGGATGTCCGGGGGGCGTCTGGTGGCTCGCGAAGTTCCGCTGGCTGACGAGAAGGCTGGCCATGTTGATTCCTTGACGGCCCGGCGCGCCCTTGTCAAACAGCCGGCGATGCCGAAATCGCCCGAGATCACCGAGAATTTGGCCGAATACGCCGCCCGGCTGCGTGCCGGCGAGGTGGTGGCCTTCCCCACCGAGACCGTCTACGGCCTCGGCGCCGACGCGACCAATTCCGATGCCGTGCTCAGGATTTACGAGACCAAGGGCCGGCCGCGCTTCAACCCGCTGATCGTCCATGTCGCCGATCTGGCGATGGCGCAGCGGCTGGTCGTGTTCTCGCCGCTCGCCGAAACGCTTGCGGCGTTTTGGCCCGGCCCGCTGACCCTGGTGCTGCCGCGGCGCCCGCAGGGCGGATTGAGCGACATCGTCACCGCCGGGCTCGACACCGTCGGCATCCGCATTCCCGACCACAAGCTGGCGCTGGCGCTGATCCGGCAGGCCGGCCGGCCGCTCGCCGCGCCCTCGGCCAACCCGTCCGGCCGGCTGTCGCCGACCACCGCCGAGCAGGTGCGCCGCGGCTTTGCCGGGCGCGTCTCGGTGCTCGACGGCGGCCCGAGCCGCGCCGGGGTCGAGTCCACCATCCTTGCCGTCGACGGCGACACCGTGACCCAGCTCCGCGCCGGCGCCCTGCCGCGCGACCGGATCGAGGCCGCCCTCGGCCGCCCTGTCGCGGTCGCCCGGCCCGGCGCCGCCATCGCCTCGCCGGGCATGCTCGCGAGCCACTACGCGCCCCGCGCGCAGCTCCGCCTGAACGCCGAAGGACCGATGGGAAACGAAGCCTATCTCGCCTTCGGGCCGCGGCTGGGAACGCTCAACCTGTCGCCGGCCGGCGACCTGCATGAGGCGGCGCGCAACCTGTTCGCCATGCTGCACGAGCTCGACGAGCGGGCCGACCGCATCGCCGTGGCGCCGATTCCGCTGCACGGTCTCGGCGAAGCCATCAACGACCGGCTGCAGCGGGCCGCCGCGCCGCGCGGCTGAGCCCGCTGTCACGCGTGCCCGGTACTCGAGCGAAAGCGCGATTACGGTGCTTGACAGCATCCACCGCAAGTCGCATCTGACCAGCATCGATGCGCCAGCGCGTCGAAATGAGCGGAGTCTCAATCCCATGCCCAGCGACAGTCCCAGTCGATCGTCGATGCCGTCTGGCGCTGTGTGAGCTGAGATTTCCGGGCTCGCGCAGGTCGCCGGATGGCGATCGGCGGAAAGCGAGCCCAACATGCATACCGATATCAATGCGGCCGACCTGGCCGCGCTGCTCCCCCTGACCGCCGCAGACGCGGTGGAACTGCTCAATCCCATGGACGCGGCCGCCGCCGCGTCGATCCTTGAACGGCTGCCGTTCGCGCAGGCCGTCGGCATCCTCGAACAGCCCGAGTTGACCGATGCCTCGGCGATCGTCTCCGCCTTGCCCGAGGACCTCGCCGGCCGTCTGCTGGAAGCAATCCCCGACGACCGGGCGGCAGACGTTCTGGGGGCGCTCGAGCCTGACGTCGGAGCCCGCCTGATCCGCCGGATCGGTGCGGCCAGCCGATCCTCGATCGAGGCGCTGCTGGCCTATGCGCCGGGCACCGCCGGATCGATCATGACCACCGAATATGTCGCGGTGCCTTCGACCTTCACCGTCGGGGCGACGCTGGAGCATGTGAGGCGGGTCGAAAGGACGCGCGAAACCATCTACGCGATCTACCTGCTGGCGCCCGGCAGCGGCCGGTTGGTGCAGGTGGTGACGCTGCGTCGGCTGATCATGGGCGATCCGCTGGCGCCGGTGCTGAGCCTCGCGGCATCCACGGCGCCGGTGACGGTCGGGCCGCTGGTGTCGCGCGAGGACGCGGCCCGGCTGATCCGCCGCCACGATCTGCTGGCGCTGCCGGTGGTGGACGCGGCGCAGCATATCCTGGGGATCGTCACCGTCGACGACGTCATCGATGCGTTGATCGCCGAGCAGACCGAGGACGTTCACAAGTTCGGCGGCCTCGCGGCGCTGGAGCGGCCCTACATGCAGATCAGCTTTCTGGGCATGATCCGCAAGCGCGCCGGTTGGCTCTGCGCGCTCTTCCTCAGCGAGATGCTGACGGCCAGCGCCATGCAGACCTTCTCCGACGAGCTGAGCCGCGCCGTGGTGCTGACACTGTTCATCCCGCTGATCATGAGCTCGGGGGGCAATTCCGGCTCGCAGGCGACCTCGCTGCTGATCCGCAGCCTGGCGCTGAACGAGATCAGGTTGCGCGACTGGTGGCGGGTCGCGGCGCGCGAGCTGCCCACCGGCGTCGTCCTCGGGGCGATCTTGGGCGTCATCGGCATCGTCCGCATCAGCGCCTGGCAGGAGCTCGGACTGTTCGACTACGGGCCGCACTGGGTGCTGATCGCTGCGACCGTCGGTGCGTCCCTGGTGGGCATCGTCACCTTCGGCTCGCTCGCCGGCTCGATGCTGCCGTTCGCGCTCAAGGCGCTGCGGTTCGACCCGGCCAGCGCCTCGGCACCGTTCGTCGCGACGCTCGTCGACGTCACCGGCCTCGTGATCTACTTCAGCATCGCGCTGATTTTCCTGCGAGGCACGCTGCTCTAGCGGCGGGTCGTGGCGTCAGTCGCGCACCTTGTACGGCTTCTGGTCGCGCCAGAAGCGCATCAGGCTTTCGAGGTCGGGGTCGCCGTTTTCCGGCAGCACGATCTTGAGGCTGGCGTAGAGGTCGCCATTGCCGTGCAGGCCCTTGCCCTTGAGGCGCAGCGCCTTGGCGGTGTTGATGTTGGGCGGCAGGGTCAGCTCGGCCGAGCCGTCCAGCGTCGGCACCCGCACCTTGCCCCCCAGCACCGCCTCGTACAGCGTGATCGGCACGTCGACGCGCAGATCGGCGCCGTCGCGGCGGAATTTCGGATGTCGCTCGAACTTCACCGTGACGATGGTGTCGCCCGGCTCGCCGCCCCAGGGCGAAACCTGGCCCTGGCCCTTGAGCCGGATCTGCTGGCCGTCCTCGACCTTGTCGGGCAGCTTGACGTTGACGACCTTGTTGTTGGGCAGCCGCAGCGGCACCGAACCGCCCCTGTGGGCGTCTTCGAGGCTCACGGCGATCGTCGCCTGCGTGTCCTCGCCCTTGGCCTGCGGCTGGCGGGCGCCGCCGGCAAAACCCTGGCTGAAGCCGCCGCTGCCGGCGCCACCGAACGGATCGAACCCGCCGCCGCGGCCGCCGCGCGCCTGCGCGCCGCCGAAGCCGCTCATGAATTCCTTGAGGATGTCCTCGGCCGAAAACCCGCCCGCCGCCGACGCCCCGGCGCCCCGGCGCGCGCCGCCGCCCATGCCGCCGCCGTTGAAGCCGGCGAATTTCGGATTGCCGTCGGCGTCGATCTCGCCGCGGTCGAAGGCCGCCTTCTTGTCCTTGTCGGTGAGGAAATCGTAGGCAGCCGAAATCTCGGCGAACTTCTGCTGCGCCTTCGGGTCGGATCGGTTCTGATCGGGGTGATTGGCCTTGGCCAGCTTGCGGTAAGCCGACTTCAAGTCCTTCTCGCTCACAGAACGAGGCACCCCGAGCACGCTGTAGGGATCGCGCATTGGGTTCCTTCGAAATCTTTGGGCGGATTGAAACTCCGCCCCGTCGCGACCTATATGGCCACGCGGTCCCGGCTTGTCCAGATCGCCCAAAGCCTTGTGGAGCGCGTATTTTCATGGCCGCAGACACCCTTTCGGGCCGAATCTTCAACGACGACGACAGCGCCCCGATCGACCCCTTCGCGCTGTTCGAGGACTGGTTCGCCGCCGCCAGGGCGAGCGAGCCCAACGACCCGCATGCCATGGCGCTGGCCAGCGTCGACAAGACCGGCCTGCCCGATGTACGCATGGTGCTGATGAACGCCCGCGACCACCGCGGCTTCGTATTCTTCACCAATTTCGACAGCCGCAAGGGCGAGGAACTGCTGGCCCATCCCAAGGCGGCGCTGGTCTTTCACTGGAAGTCGCTGCGCCGCCAGGTGCGCGCCCGCGGGCCGGTAGAGGTGGTGGCGCCGGAGGAAGCCGACGCCTATTTCGCCACCCGTTCGCGCACCAGCCAGCTCGGCGCCAATGCCAGCCGGCAGTCGCAGCCGCTCGCCAGCAGGGCCGAACTGATGCAGGCGGTCGAGCGCGTGCGCGCCGGCATCGGCGACGACAACCCGGTACCGCGGCCCAGGCACTGGTCGGGCTTTCGCATCATCCCCACCGAGATCGAGTTCTGGCAGGATGGCGAGTTCCGCCTGCACGACCGGGTGCGCTTCACCCGTGCCGATTCGATCGGCCCGTGGACACGCCAGCGCCTCTACCCGTGATCCCTTGCGGCCCGCCGCGTCGCATGAAATCGTAAGTCACGGGCAAGTCGTCGGAAACCATGAACGATACGGCGTCAGCGGCGAGGGTGGGGCGCGTCGAGTTCACCGGCTCGCGGCACGAGCTGTTCGGCATCGTCATCCGCGGTTATGCGCTGATGCTGCCCACCATCGGGCTCTACCGCTTCTGGCAGGCCACCTGGAAGCGCCGCTTCTACTGGCAGAACACGGTCATCGACGGCGATCCGCTGGAATATACCGGCACCCCCACGCAATTGCTGCTCGGCTTTTTCTTCGCGCTCGCATTTTTCCTGCCGATCTACGTCGCGCTCTTCGTTCTCGCCATGCAGGAGAGCACGCTGGTCGTCCTCGGCTATCTCGGCATCGGGCTGATTGTCTGGTTCCTGATGGGCTATGCCACCTACCGGGCGCGCGATTTCCGCCTGTCGCGCACGCTCTGGCGCGGCATCCGCTTCGACCTGCGCGGCAACGCCTGGGCCTACGCACTGCGCCGCTTCCTGTGGTCCATCCTGATGGTCGCAACGCTCGGCCTCGTCTATCCATGGATGGCGTCGAGCCTGTGGAAATACCGCTGGCGCAACACCTGGTTCGGCGACCGCAAATTCGACATCGCCGGCAATTGGCGCGCCTTCGCTGCCCCGTACTACGCCACCTATCTCCTCAACCTCCTGACCATCGGCGGCGCCCTGATCTGGGCCGTTTCGACCCACGATTTCGTGCTCGTCGGCGCGCTTCCGGTCCCCGGTGCGCTGTCGTGGCTGGCAGCCATCGGCTGCGTCGTCGTCTTCGCGCTGAGCCTTGCCTGGTACCGCACCCGCACGGCCTCGCGCATGCTTTCGACCGTCTCCTGCGGCGAGGCGGCGCTGACGGTGAGGCTGGGGACTGGCGCCCTGTTCGGCCAGTTCGTCGCCTACGTCTTCGGCGTCCTCGGCGTGCTGCTGCTGCTCGGGCTCACGGCCGCGCTGGTGCTCGGCGGCATTTACGCCATGGCCTCGGCGGGCGGTAAGGCCGACGCGGCATCCATCGTCTCGATGTTCCAGTCGGGCACGCTCAACGTGGCGCTGCTGATCGTCGCCTACCTCGTCGTCCTCGGCGCCTTCGGCATGCTCGCCGAAGTGGTGCTGAGCTTCGGCTGGTGGCGGCTGCTGGCGCGCGGCGCGAGCCTCTCCAACCCCGATAGCCTGCGCAGCGTGCGGGCCACCGCCGAGGACCGTGCGCTGATCGGGCAGGGGCTCGCCGACGCGCTCAATGTGGGGGCGTATTGATGGAGTTCGCCGCCCGCTACACCGACGGCCTCACCGCCGATGTCCGCGACGTGCTCGGCGTCATCGACCTCGCCGCCGATCCGGTGGCGCTGGTCATCCTCGATGCGCAGAGCCGCGAGGTGATCGACCGCTGGCCGGCGCTTGACGTCTATCTGCTGCATTCGCGCATGGCCGAGCTCAGGATCGCCAATCGCCAGAAGTCGCCCGGCGCCCGCCTCGCCGTCGCCGGCATTGCCGACACGCGCAGCGCGCTCGCGGCTCTGCCGACGCTGGCGCAGCGCCAGCGCGCCGAAGGCTGGGGGCAGTTCCGCATCCTGGTGCTGGCGACCGCCGCGCTGGCGTCGGTGATCGTCGCCTATCTCTACGGCATCCCGCTGCTCGCCGATCGCCTCGTGCCCTACGTGCCGCCCGCCTGGGAGAGCAAGATCGGCGACACCGCCGCGGCGCAGGTCGAAAATTCGATGACCAAGGGCAAGGGCTATGTGTTGTGCGACCCCGACCCCAACTCCGTCGGCAACCGCGCCATCGCCCGCTTCGTCGCCAACGTCTTCGACGGGCTCGGCTCGCCCTTTTCGCCGCACGTCACCGTGGTCCGCTCCCCCATCGCCAACGCCTTCGCGCTGCCCGGCGGCCGGACCTACTACCTGTCGAGCCTGATCCAGGCAGCCCGCACGCCTGACGAATTTGCCGGCGTGCTCGCGCACGAGCTCGGCCACGTCTACTATCGGCACGGCATGGAAACCCTGCTCGCAAACTCGACCACCGGCCTGCTCGTCGGCTTCGTCCTCGGCGACATGACCGGCATTTCGGCCGCCGCCGCCGTCGGCACCTCGCTGATCGACAACCGCTTCTCGCGCCGCGCCGAAGCGCAGGCCGACCGCTTCGCCGCCGAAACCGCGCAACGCCTCGGCTTCAGCCCGAAGGGGCTGGTGGACCTGCTCGAACGTGTCGCCCGGGACGACGAGTTCTCGCGCGCCCTGGCGCTGTTCTCCAACCATCCGCTGACCGACGAGCGCCGCGCCGCGCTTGAGGCGCTGGCGACGCCCGTCGCCGACCCGCGGCCGATCTTCACCGCCGCCGAATGGCAGGCGATCCGCGACATGTGCCCGCCGGCGCCGCCGCCACCGCTGCCCAAGCCGGTCTCGGTGCTCTGATGCGCATTCTCATCCGCACCTCGAAATGGGCGATCTGGGCGCGCCGGGTGGGGGCGTTGGCCCTGCCGCTGGCGCTGATCCCGGTGCTGCTGCATCGCGCCCACGTCATCACCAGCGACAATTTCCTGACCATCGAGACGATCGCGCTGGGCCTCGCAGCGCTGGCCGTGCTGATGGCCATCGTCGCCTTCATCCGCCTGTGGTTCACCGGCGACCAGGGCTGGTGGAAGGCGACGCTGGCCTTCGTCTTCGGCCTCGTCTGCCTCGCCCCGCTCGGCTATTTCGGCTATCTCTATTTGCGCCAGCCCGCCTCGCCCGACATCTCCACCGACTTCACCAATCCGCCGGCGCTGGTGAGCTACATCGACGCCCGCTTCATCACCCCCGGGCAGCGCGCCGCGCTCGAGGCACAGTTTCCCAACGCCCGCTCGCGCAACTACCCGATCGCGGCGCCCGAAATGTTCGATGCCGTGGCCGATCTCGTCGACGATCGCGGCTGGGACGTGCGCGCCTCCCGCCGCCCCGCCACGCAGGTCGAGAGCGGCGAGCTCAACGCCGTCATCACCACGCTGCTCGGCTTTCGCGAGGAGGTGGCGATCCGCGTCACCGGCACCGCCGACGGCACCACCATCGCCATGCGCTCGGCCTCGCTCTCGACCTTCCCCGATTTCGGCGAGAACGGGCAGCGCGTCGAAGCCTTCATGCTCGACCTCGACAACCAGGTGACGCTGATGCTGCGCAACGCCACGCCCGCCCAGCCGGGCGACAATGGCGACGGCTAGGGCCTGGCCGGCGACAGGCGCAGGCCGAACAGGGTGCGGTGCATGTGGATGCGGTGCTGGTCGTCGAGATATTCGACATGCGCCCGCAGATTGAGCGTCGCGGCGAAGCGCAGCATCGGCGACAGCGTCGGATAGATCCGGCGCAGCAAGTCGCCGATGCTGCGCGCCCCGCCATCGACCGCGTCGGCAATCTGCCGGTTGCGCAATTCGCGATGCGCCAGCAGGGCGCGCGCGAAACCGGCGCCGTCGGCGATCGGCCCGCCATGCGCCGGCACATAGCGCCGCGCGCCGAGGCCGATGAGCTTGCGCAGCGAGGCGAGATAATCCGCCATCGAGCCGTCGGGCACCGCCACCAGAGTGGAGTTCCAGCCCATCACATGGTCGCCCGACAGCAGCAGGTCGCTGCCGTCGATCCCGAAGCAGAGGTGATTGGCGCAATGGCCGGGCGTGGTGATCGTGGTGAGGCGGATGCCGCCGACGTCCACCTGCTCGCCGTCGACCAGCGTGCGGTCCGGCACCAGCGCCCAGTCGCAGTCGCGGCCGATCGGATTGCGCTCGAACGGACGGAGCGGCCGGCTCAGCCGGTGCGGCCCGCCGAACCACAGCGGCGCGCCGAGCTCGGCCTTGAGCCGCGCCGCGCTCGCCGAATGGTCGCTGTGCGTGTGCGTGAGGATGATCGCCTCGACCGGACGCCTGGCGATGGCCTGCCGCAGCGCCGCGAGGTGCCGCGGATCGTCCGGCCCCGGATCGAGCAACGCCACCCGGCCGTCCCCGATCACGAAGCTGTTGGTGCCGGTGAAGGTGAAGGGGCCGCCATTGGGGGCGGTGACCCGGCCGATCCCCGGCGCGACCGCAACCAATTGCCCGGTTTGCGGGTCGAAGCTGGTGTCGAGGGGCAGGGGAGGCGGGGTGTCGGCCATTGCGCTCCAACGGGTCAAAGTCTAGAAACTGCGTGGATCCACGCCCAATAGAAGGTAACGCAATGGCCGCTGCAATGACCACTTCCAACACTTTGTTGGAGACGTTCCAGCCCCGCACGCGCACTGCGCGCCTCGTCGGCAATATCGTGCTCGTCGTGCTCGGCACCGCGTTGCTGACGCTGTCGGCCAAGTTCAGCGTGCCGGTCTGGCCCGTACCGGTGACGCTGCAGACCGCGGCGGTCGCTGCGCTCGCCGCCGCCTTCGGCTGGCGCATCGGCGTCGCCACCGTCGCCGCCTACATCCTCGAGGGCCTCGCCGGCCTGCCGGTGTTCGCCGGCGCCGTGGCCGGCCCGGCCTATCTGCTGGGGCCGACCGGCGGCTTCATCGTCAGCTGGCTGGCGATGGCCGCGATCATCGGCGTCGCCGCCGATCGCGGCCTGTCGCGCCGCATGCTGCCGCTGTTCGCGGTGATGCTGCTGGGCGACGCGGTGAGCTTCGCCGTCGGCTATGGCTGGCTGGTGACCGTGCTCGCGAGCCTCAAGGGCGTCGGCATCGGCGACGTGCTGGGCAGCGCCTTCGACGGCGCGATCAAGCCGTTCGTCGTCTGGGACATCCTGAAGATGGCGCTGGCCGCCGTCACCATCTCGGCCGCCTGGGCCGCGTTCCGCAAGCGCGCCTGAGGCAAATCTGTCGGGGAGTTGTCGGTAAAGGAAAAGGCCGGTCGCGAAGACCGGCCTTTCTGTTGGTCGGAGTAGCGTGATTCGAACACGCGACCCCCTGCTCCCGAAGCAGGTGCGCTACCAGGCTGCGCTATACTCCGAAAAGGTCCCGGGCAGGCGGCTCGCCCACCGGAATGGCCGGCGTTATAGCGGCGCCTCCCGCCCGTTTCAAGCGCCGTTTCCGCCCCACCTCCATCGCGTTGCGCGCCCACGCTTTAGCGTGTAGGAACCGCGCCGTTGGGGCGTCGCCAAGTGGTAAGGCAGCGGTTTTTGGTACCGCCATTCCTAGGTTCGAATCCTAGCGCCCCAGCCAGTTTTGCCTTCAAAGCCCCGCGCTGCCTGACCTTCCACCCATCTGGGTGGGCTGCGTAGCACAAGGGTGTGTGGCACAAGACGGTCACGCTGAGGTCCATGCCCGCGAAAGGGAGGCTTCTTGGCGCGCATTCCCTATGCCTACGGTGCGGCGCGATCTGCTATTGGCGGCGCTGGATTCCGGGTTGTCACGAGCGCGCGACACGTGCTTCCTCGTATCCTAAAGGAGATGTCACCGTCACATCCCCTAATCTTAGATTTTCTGTGCGCGCTATTGGCCGTGCCGCAAGGCGGCTCAGGACCAGGCTTGCAAGATCTGGTCGAACGTCGCCAGCCGTTGGGCGAAGTAGTCCTGCAACTGGCCCTGCGCCGCATAATAGTCGCGCGCCTCGACGACGTCGCTCCGGCCTTCCTCGACCATCGCCTTGTCGCCGATATCGACGCCGTGCATGCCGAGCGCCCAGCCGAGATCGTTCATGCTGCGCGCCCACAGCGCCGGCGCCGCCGCCCTGGTGCGCACCTCGAGGGCGGCGCGGAACGACGCGATGGCTTGCTCCAGCACACTCTGGTCGCCGAGCGTACCGAGATCGACCAGGGCATGGCCGAGCCCGGCTTCGGCCAGCGCCCAGTCGAACGGCACCGTCTCGCGCGGCAGGGCGCCGAGCGCGCCGCGGAACGTCTCCGCCGCCTGCTTCACCTCGTCGGCACTGTTGTCCGCTTCCGCCAGCGTCAGTTGCGCGGCCCCCAGATTGATCGTCGTGATCCCCCAGTCGAGCGGCATCGTCTCGCGCGGCCTGAGCTCGAGCACGGCGTCGAACAGGCCGAACGCCTCGGTCATGTGCGCCCGGTCGTGGTCGGCGTTGAAGCCGCTGATGAGGACGGCCGCGAGATTGCCGGCGGTCGTGGCCCAGTCGGTGGTCGATCGTGCCTCGCCGAGCGCGGCCAGCCCGTCGCGCAGCGCCGCGATGGCCTCGAAGCTGAAGCGGCTGTCGCCCTCGAGCGTGGCCAGCGTCTGCAGCACATTGCCGATGCTGGTCTGCATCATGCCCCAGCCGTAGGCATCCTGCTGCCGGTCGATGCGCGCCAGCGCCTCGCGGTAGGTCGCCAGCGCCCGCTCCGCCATTGGCGCGTCGCCGGTGCGGCCGGCGAGGTCCCATAGAGCGTTGCCCAGGCCGGACAGCGCCACCGCCCGCAGCGCCGGGTCGTCCCCGCTGCCCTCCGCCGCGGCCTGGAACGCGGTGACGGCGGCTTCGAGCGGCTGGGGGTCGCTGCTGCGCTCGCCGCTGATCGCGAGCGCGATGCCATAGTCGCTTTCGATCGCCGACCACTGCTCTTGCAGCCCCGCCGTCGACGCCCGCGACAGTAGGTGCGGATAGAGCGCCAGCGCCTGGGCCAGCGCGCCGCCCTCGTCGCTCTGGCGCCCGAGCCGGCTCAGCGCCAGCGCCTGCATCGCGCCGTAGCGAACAGCGAGCGCCTCGTCCCAGCGGTCCACCTGCGCGAGAGCTTCGGCGAATTTCCCGGCCGCCACGCGATAGTCGAAATTGAGCATCGCCGTCTGTGCGTGCTCCGCAAAGGTCTGGCCCAGTTCCAGCCGGTCGGATTTGAGCTGATCTTCGAGCGCGTCGCGCTGCTTCGCCAGATCCTCGGCCCGCGCGCTGGCCGCCGCGCGATATTTCAACGCCAGGCCGATCGCGCCTTCCTGTTGCGCCCGGTCGGCGAGCCCGCTCAGCCGCCTGAGCTCGTCGTCCTGCTTCACCGCGCCGGGCTGCTGCGCCAGCAGCGCCTTGAGCTGCAACGCGCCTTCGCGCAACTGGCTCTCGAGGTCGGCCTGGCCCTTGCCGGTATCGACGCCCAGCACGTCGAGCATGCCGTAGAGCGCGTCGAGCGGCACCGCCTGGCTCGTCGCCACGGTCTCGACATAGGCCCTGGTCGCGTCCGGCGTGGCCGCGATCGACAGCAGCAGGTCGCGCCGGCCCTGCTTGATCGCCGCCTCGTCGGGGTCCTTGTCGACGATCGGCCGGCCGAACTGCAGCACGCGCCGCAGCGAGGAGTTGACCCAGGGCAGTTGCCGCGCCCTGGTCTTGAGATAGACCTCCTCGCTCACCATCGTCATGACGTCGGCGAACGAATAGCCGCCGGCGCCCAGATGCTTCAGCAGGGCGGCGGCATAGGGCGAGTTCTCTTCTCCCGGGGCGCCGTCGAGCGCCGGCTGTCCGGGCGCCGCGGCAAAGCCGATGACCATGCCGAGGCTGTCGGCCGACACGCCCGGGCGCGCCAGCGGAACCGGGCCGCGCAGCTCGCCCAGGCCGGACGGCGCAATCGGCAGCGGCGCCGGCGCGCCCGGCGGCTGCACCGTCAATCCGGCGGGAAACAGCTCGCTGCGGCAGGCATCGAGCAGCGCGATCGTCACCGGCACGGTTCGGGCGAGACGATCGAGAAGCTGCGACACCTCGATCACGTCGGCGCCCGCCGCCTGCGGCGAGCTCAAATCCGCATCGACGGGCACGAGGTAGTTCTGCCCGCCGGCCGCGAAGCCATGGCCCGAATAATAGATCAGCGCCACGTCGGCATCGGCGGCGTCTTCGACGAAGCGCGCAATCTTCTCCCGCAGCTTGTCACCGTCGGCATCGAGCACCCGCGTAACGTCGAAGCCGAGCTTGTCGAGCAGGTCGTCCATCGCCCGCGCATCGTTCCCGGGGTTGCCGAGCTTGGGCAGCGCCGCATAGTCCGCCTCGCCGACCACCAGCGCCACGCCGCGCAGCCGCGGAGCGTCGGCATGCGCCGCCCCGACCATGAACAGCATGGCCGCAAACGCAGCAAGAGCGAGCCAGCGCAAATCCAATCCCCCAGACTGCCGAGCAGCACGGGAGCTATCTCAGCATGTCGTCGCGAAGATGGCAGCAGCAATCTCGCGCGCCGACCACGAAGCAAGTTTGCAGATGAGTTCGATGTGAATGACCCACAGATTGTCGTCGAGGCTGGGTCGATGCGCCGATGTCGCCGAGACGATCCTGGGCCAGGCGCTGACCGGAGGGCAGGGTTGAATCCGTCGTGCCAAGCCGAACTGCCAGATGCTGCGCCTACGGCGTTGGTCGGGTGTGCGGTCGGATCTGCACGCCGTGGCGGTGACATGCAGCAATCACGTCACCGCTGACGCCGCTTCTCGGCTTCTTCGGCATGCCGGACAAGAGAGGGCCTCACCTCCCACGCCCGTCAGTTTCCGCTCAATACACGCCTGGGCGGCGATCGGCGCGGTAGGTTGCGATGCTGCGCCACTGGGCGAGCGCCTCGCTCTCGTGAACGATGTCGGCCGTGGCGACCGCCTCCTGGTTGCCGGCCGAGGCCAGGACCTTGCCCGAAGGGGAAACGATGCACGAGTGGCCGAGTGAGTCGAAGCCGGCTTCGGAGCCGATGCAGTTGGCCATCACCAGCCACACGCCGTTCTCGAGCGCCCTGGTGAGGGCCAGCGACTCCACCGCCTCTCCGGTCCAGCCCATGCCGCGCTGGAAATCGTTCGAGATCCAGTTGGTGCTGTTGATGACGATCTCGGCGCCGTCATCCACCAGCCGGCGAATGAACTCGGGGAACATGAAGTCGTAGCAGATGCTCAGGCCGATCCGGCCGAGCGCTGTGTCGATCACGACCGGCGTGTCGCCGGCGCCGTACCATTCGCGCTCGGCCGAGAACAGGTGCACCTTGCGATAGGTGGCGACCCGCTTGCCTTCCGGCGAAAACACGAGCTGCGCGTCGTAGTATGTGCCGTCGGCGACGATCGCCATGCCGACGGCGAGATACACGCCGCACTCCCCCGCCAGCGCCGCGAGCGCAGTGGCGGAGGGGCCGTCCTCGGGCTCGGCGAGCCGATCCAGCCGGTCGGCGATGAAGTAGCCGGTCGTGGCCGTCTCGGGCACCACGACGAGCCGGGCCCCGTCGCGCGCGGCGCCGCGGACCATCGCACCGATCCGCGCGAGGTTGCCCGCCACATCGTCGGGCACGGGGTGCAACTGCGCGACAGCGGCGAGGATGGGGTCGGTTCGCGAGAGAGCGCTCATGCGGTTTCCTCGTTCGTCATCGTGCCGCCGGCGGCGGCGGTGAGGATTGCGGCTTCGCTGGCGGCCTCGACGGGCATCCTGGCGACGAAGCGCCGATCCGACATCACCACGATGCGGTGCGCGAGCCCCAGCAACTCGTCGATCTCGGACGAGATGACGATCATGGCCGTGCCCTGCATGGCAAGTTCGCGCAGCAGGTCATGGATTTCGGCCTTGGCCCCCACGTCCACCCCGCGGGTCGGCTCGTCGATGACCAGAAGCTTCGGCGCCATCATCAGGGCGCGCCCCAGCACGACCTTCTGCTGGTTGCCCCCCGAGAGCTTGCCGATCGGCGTGTCGAGGCTCGCCGCGACCAGCCGCAGCCGATGGAGGATGGACTGCGACTTTTCTCGTTCGCTGCCGCGGTTGCGGAGGCCGAGACGGCCGAGCAATGGCAGCGCGGCGGCAGTGGCGTTGCCGATGATGTCGATGCCCGCGAAGATTCCGTCGCGCTTGCGATCCTCGGTGAGGTACACCACGCCGCCGCGCATCGCCGCTTCCGGCGTCCGGTTGTTGAGGGCCGTGCCGTTGACCGTGATGCGGGTGGCAGCCGTCCTGCCGCCGGCGCCGACCAGTGCGCGGGCGAAGGTCGTCCGCCCCGCCCCGACGAGGCCGGCGAGCCCCAGGATCTCGCCACGCTGCACGGTGATGGCCTGAGTGCCGTCTGCGGTGGTGTAGTCAATGTCGAAGCAGGGTGCGTCGGCGGGTACGGCGCTGCGTTGCGGCGTCGAGCGCCGGCTCTCTCCGATCATCATGTGGACGAGACTGTCCATCGAGAGGTCGGCAATCGGGCGCGTGCCCACCTTGCTGCCGTCGCGCATCACGGTCACGCGGTCGGCGATGGCGAGCACTTCCTCGAGCCGGTGCGACACATAGAGGATGAGCATCCCCTCGCCGCGCAGCTGGCGCATGATGGCGAAAAGGTTGTCCTGCTCGCTGAGCGAGAGCACCGCCGTGGGCTCGTCCAGAATGAGGATGCGCGCCTTGAACGACAGCGCGCGCACGATCTCTACCAATTGCTGCTCGGCGACACTGAGCCCGGACACCTCGATGCGTGGATCGAGCCCGATGTTGAAGCGCAACAGGAGCTGCGCCGCGTCGGCGTTGAGCCGGGCCTCGTCCACCAGCCCGAACGCGCCGCGCGGCTCGCGGCCGAGAAAGATGTTGCGTGCCACGCTGAGCTGCGGCACGAGGCTGAACTCCTGATAGACGGTGGCAACGCCAGCCGCCTGGGCTGCCAGCGGGCTCGTGAGCCGCACCGGCGCGCCATCGAGCAGGATTTCGCCGCCCGTCGGTGCCGTAACGCCGGAGATCAGGTTCATCAGCGTGGACTTGCCGGCGCCATTGGCTCCGACGATGGCGTGGATCTCTCCGGCATCGCCGGAAAAATCCACGCCCTGGAGCGCCGCTACACCCGGATAGTGCTTGTGGAGGTTGCGGACCTCGAGCAAAGGCATGCGGCTGGTCGTCCCGTTACTGCGGCAGGAACTCGGCGGGCAGGTCGCTCGCCCACCAGTCGTCCGGCCGATCGGGCGCCGTCAACGGTCCGATATCCGCCGGCGCGACGTATTCCGACGGCACGGCGATGCCGCGCGTCACCGGTTTGCCGGCAAGGATATCCATGCCGATCTGCACCGCCACCTGGCCGGCCCGCGTCGGGAAGGTCACCGCGCCACCCTGCTTGTGGGCCGCGACCCATTTCAGCCAGCCATTGTACTCGTCGCCCGGGGAGAACACGGTCTCGCCCAGCCGCCCGGCTTCATCGAACGCCTCGGCCATGCCGATCGACATCTGGCCTGCGGGCGAATAGACGCCATCGATCTCGGGGAAGCGTTGCAGCAGGTTCTCGGTGATCTGCTTGGCTTTGGCGCGGTTCCAGTCGCCATACTCGACGCTGAGCAACTGGACGTCCGGATATTCCTTCAGCACCGTGTTGAGCGCGTCGAGCTGGTCGACTGCGGCGGTCGTGCCGGCGATGGGCAGCATGGCGACGATCTTGCCCTTGCCGCCGATGTCGGTCATCAGGTGCCGCGCCACCATCTCGCCCAGCTTCCACTGGCTGATATAGGCATTGGATACGACGCCCGGCGCGTCGGTGAAGCCGCCGCCGGCCTGCACCGTCGGCACGCCGGCATCGACGGCGCGCTTCAGCACATCGGCCACCGAGGCATCGTCCACCGGCCAGTAGATCAGCAGGTCGATGTTCTGGCGCAGCAGATCCTCGATGTCGGACACCTGCTTGGCCGGATTGAACGCGGCATCGGTGACCACCACCTCGCTCACATTGTGCTTGCTGGCTTCCCAGCGCACATGCTGCAGGGCGAACACCACCCATGAGTTGGCAAGATAGCCGGCTGAGACGCCGATCTTGTACGGGCCCTCCTTCTTGAAGGCGGTGGTGTCGACCGTTTCCGCGGCCTTGGCGGTCTGTGCCGCGTCGCTTGCCTGGTCGGCGAACGCCGGACCGACGGCAAGCGACGCGGTGGCGAGGGCAGCCACCCCTAGTAGCAGTCGTCGCGTGAGTTTCATGTTGTCCATCCCTGTTGGTTTTTCCTGACTAGCCGACACGCTCGCTGATCCGCCCGTAGAGGGCGGAGGCAAGGATGATGATGCCGCCCATGACGATGAGCTGCATTTGATGGGGGAGGCCCGCGATGTTCACGAGGTTGAAGGCGATCACCAGCACCAGCGTGCCGGCCACCGTGCCCGCGATGCCGCCGCGGCCCCCGACAAAGGTCGTGCCGCCGAGCACCACCGCCGCCAGCACCTGGAATTCGAGGCCCTGTCCGGCAACCGTGCTCGACACGCCCGAGCGCGCCAGCAGCGCAATGCCGGCCAGCGCTCCGAACAGGCCCGACAGCGCATAGGCCGCAATGGTGACACCGCGCACCGGCAGCCCGGAAAGGATCGCCGCGGCGCGGTTGGTGCCGACGAGAAAAAGTTGGCGGCCGAAGGTTGTCGCCTTCTCGATGAACAGGCCGATCCCCGCCAGCAGCAGCAGCGCCAGTGCGAGCACCGGCACGAGGCCGCCGACGCGAAAATTGAAGAACTCGCGGAAGCCTGGCGAGACGATGCCCTTGGCCGTTCCGCCGGTGAACATCTGCGTCAGCCCCATCACCGCCACGCCCATGCCGAGCGTCAGGATGAAGGGCGACACCCGGGAGAACGCGGCGATCACGCCATTGAGCAAGCCGATACCGAGGCCGGCGGCGCAGGCCACGAGGATGGCGGGTGCGATATTGCCGGGGTTGCCAGCCATGACGCTCGCAGCCAGCACCGCCGTCAGCGAGATGACCGCTCCCACCGAAAGATCGACCCCGCCGAGGATCATCACCAGGGTCACGCCGACCGCCGCAATGCCTACGGGTGCGATCTGGCGCAGGACGTTGAAGAGATAGTTGGGCTCGGCGAAGGCGGGCGACACGGCCAGCCCGACGAGGTAGACGGCCGCCAGAACGAAAAAGATCGCGTGGCGCGACGCGCCGGCCAGGGCGACGCCCTTGCGGGGAAACGTGGCGGCGGCGGTCACGCGTTCGCTCCGCGCGGCTGGTTGAGCAGGATCGCGACGATCACGATCACGCCCTTGATGAACTGCTGCACGAAAGCGGAGACGCCGAGCAGGTTGAGGACGTTGGAAATCACCGCCAGCATCAGCACGCCTGCCAGCGAGCGCCAAATGCTGCCGCGGCCGCCCGAAAGCAATGTGCCGCCGAGCACCACCGCCACGATGGCATCGAGTTCGAGCCCGTTGCCGGCAAGCGGGTAGCCGGTGCCCAGCCGCCCTGCCAGCAGCACGCCGGCCAGTGCCGCGGTGGCGCCGGAAATGACGAAGACCGCCAGCCGGATGCGCTCGACATTGATGCCGGCGCGCCGGGCGCTTTCGGGATTCCCGCCCGCCGCCACGAGGTGATAGCCGAACCGCGAGCGGGCAAACAGGAAATGCGCGCCGACCGCCAGCCCCATCAGCAGAATGGCGATCCACGGAATGCCGAAGATGTCGCCATTGGCGAGGATGGAGAGCGGTTCGGAGGTGCGGCCCACGCTCTTGTCGGTGAACGAGAAGATGGCGCCCTGCAAGACTGACAGCATCCCGAAGGTAAGGATCAGTGGGTGGAGCCGCAGCGTGTTGAGGAGCACCCCGTTGAGCAGGCCGATGCCGGCCCCCACCAGGATCATGAGCGCGACCACGGGAAGCGTCAGCACCGCATTGCCATTGAGCAGCACCGAGCTCAGCACCACCACCAGCCCGGCAATCATGCCGATGGAGAGATCGATCATCCCCGCGACGATGACGAAGGTCTGGCCGATGGCGAGGATGCCAAGCACGCCGGCCTGTCGGAAGAGGTTGGCGAAATTGGCCGGATCGCGGAAGGCAGGGATGGTCAGCGCTGCGATGATCACCGTCGCCGCCAGCAGCAGGAAGATGCCGTCGCGGTCGAGGGCGAGCCGTCGCGGCGCGCGGACTACAGCCATGAAATCACCGTCTCTGCATCGGCCACCCAGCCGAACTTCATGGCAAAGTTCTTGAGCGTCGCTGCGTGAAGGTCGGGGGCGAAGGACGAGACGGCGTCGGCCACCAACGTGGTGCGGTAGCCGCGGTCGAAACCGCCCCGCGCCGTTTCGTCGACGCAGATCTGGGTGACCGTGCCGGTCACCACCAGCGAGGTGACGCCGAGCGTGCGCAAATGCCCGTCAAGGTCGGTGCCGTGGAATGCGCCGTAGCTGTACTTCTCGATGCGCAGGTCGCCGGGCTCCGGCTGCAACTCGGCAATGACCTCGGTGCAGTCGAGCTCGCCTTGGGCGTCGTCGTAGCGCCGCCGGAAGCCCTTCCAGCAGCACATCGTGTCGGGCCGGCACTGCGGCGACCACAGCCAGAGAAGGTTGTCCGTCTCGCGCGCCAGGAACTGGGTGAAGATCACCGGGCGGCCGCGGCTGCGAAACTCGGCGATAAGGCGCTGCTGCGCGGCGATCGTGCCGCGGGCGTCGGGCACTTCCAGCGGCGCGCCGACGCGGACGAAATCGTTCTGCATGTCCACGACGACGAGCGCCGGCTGCTCGACGCGCGCGGCCGGCCCGACTTCCGCCGCTGTTGCAGGAAAACGCACCACCAACCCCCACTTCTTGCAGCGATCGACGCCGAAACTTGTAGGGGAGTGTGGGGCGCGTTATGTCTTGAGTCAAGACAATCCAACTGGTTGGTTGAGATTCATGAAAGCTGTCGACAAGGATCCCGCGGCAGCGGACGGCACCAAGGGAGTGCTGCTTCGCGCGGCGCGCGCCGCCTTCGCTGAAGGCGGCCTCGAAGGCGCGCGGGTTGACGACATCGCGCGGCGTGCCGGCATCAACAAGCAGTTGCTGTATCACTATTTCGGCAGCAAGGACGGGCTCTACACGGCGGTGCTCGAGCAGGTCTACCGCGAGATCCGCGAGCAGGAGGCCGCCCTGGCGCTCGACGCGCTGCCGGCCGAGGAGGCGATGCGCAAGCTCGTCGAGTTCTCTTTCGACTACCTGCAGAAATTCCCGGATTTCGTGCGCATCCTGGCCGATGAGAACGCCCACCACGGCCGGCACATGCAGGCCTCCCGGACGGTTGAGCAGATGAACCGGCCGATTATCGAGCTCATGCGCAAGACCCTGGAGCGGGGCGCCGGGGAGGGCGTGTTCCGCCGTGGCCTCGATCCGCTGCACGTCTACCTCTCGATCGCCGGCATGAGCTTCTTCTTTTTCGCCAATGTCCACACGCTGAGCCGGGCATTCAACCGCCCGCTGGGCACGCCCGCGGCCATCGAGGAGCGCCGCGCGCACATTACCGATTTTGCGCTCAACGCCATCCGCCGCCGCAGTTCGGCTTGACAACTCCCTGCCGCTGACCCGAATATCAACCGGATAGTTGATCCGGGGAGGAGACGTGGATGGAAGCCGGCTTCGCCGACATCGAGGCGCTGGAGGAGCGGCTTTCGCGCCCGGATGCAGACGTGGTTGCCGACCTCGCCGAGCTCGATGGCGATATCCTGGTCCTTGGCGCCACCGGCAAGATCGGCCCGAGCCTCACCCGGATGGCGCGTCGCGCCGCCCCAGGCAAGCAAGTCATTGCCGTGGCTCGCTTTTCGGATCCGTCGCTGATCGACCAGTTCCGGCAGCAGGGGATCGACACGATCCAGTGCGACCTGCTCGACCCGGTGGCGGTGGCGGCCCTTCCGGCCGTCAGGAACGTCATTCTGATGACTGGCTATAAATTCGGCGCGACCGGCGATCCGGCTCGCACCTGGGCGGTCAACACCTTGCTGCCGGCGCGGGTCGCGAGCACCCTCGGCGAGCGCCGGCTGGTCGCCTTCTCAACCGGCTGCGTTTATCCGTTCGTGTCGGTCAATTCGAACGGGGCCACGGAAGACTTCCCGCTCACTCCGCCCGGCGAGTATGCCAACAGCTGTGTCGGCCGCGAGCGGTCGGTGGAGTGGGAGGCGAGGCGCAACGGCACTGCGGCGCTGATGTTCCGGCTCAACTATGCGATCGACTGCCGCTATGGCGTGCTGTTCGATATCGCCTCGAAGGTGCTGGCGAACCAGCCGGTCGACGTGTCGACGGGCTACGTCAACGTCATCTGGCAGGGCGATTCCAACGCCATGACCCTGCGGGCGCTGCGTCACGTCGGCACGCCGGCCGTGCCGCTCAATGTCACCGGGCCGGAAACGCTCTCGGTGCGCTGGCTGGCGCAACAGTTCGGCGAGCGGCTGGGCCGGACGCCCAGCTTCGCCGGCGAGGAAGCGCCCACGGCATGGCTCAACAATGCGGCCAGGGCCTTCGGGCTGTTCGGCTACCCCAAGGTGGCGCTGGCACAGATGCTGGACTGGGTTGCCGATTGGGTGGCGCGCGACATGCCGGCGCTCGGCAAGCCCACCGGCTTCGAGGTTCGAGATGGAGCCTATTGAGGGCGAGCTCGCCCTGATCCCGCTCACGCTCGACGACATCGACGACGGCATGGCGCTGGTGACGGAAGCCGGCTGGAACCAGACGCCGGCGGACTGGCGCTTCATGCTCACCGCCGGTCGCGGGATGGGCCTGCGGGGCGATGCGGGCCGGGTGGTGGCAACCAGCATCGTGCTGCCCTATCGGCCGAGGGTGGGCTGGATCGGGATGGTCCTTGTCGCGGGTGGGTATCGGAAGCGCGGCATTGCCACTCGGCTGCTCCGGGCTGCGATCGAGCACTGCCGCCGCCAGCAACTGACCCCGATGCTCGATGCCACGCCGGCCGGGCGTGAGGTGTATCGGCGGCTGAGCTTTGCGGGCGGCGAGACGATCGAGCGCTGGCGCGGCGCGGGCGCCGGGGCAGGGGAGCCGGCCGGGCCGGTGGACGTCGACCTCGCTGCCCGGATGGATCGTGACGCCTTCGGCGCCGACCGCCGGAACCTGCTCGCGGACCTTGCGATGCGAGCCGGCGCACCGCTGTTCCAGCGGCACGGCAGCGTATTGCTGGGCCGCCGCGGCCGCACGGCGACGCAATTGGGACCGCTGCTGTCGCATGATGAAGCTGCGGCGCTGGCGCTCTGCGAACGCGCCGTCGGCGCCATCGCCGGACCCTTGCTGATCGACGTCCCGGTGCGCGAAGAGGCGCTGCGCGGGTTGCTCGCTTCGCGCGGCTTCGGCGTTGAGCGTTCCTTCACGCGCATGAGCCTTGGGATAGCCGCTCCGATGGGCGAAGCCATGCGGGCCATCGCCGGCCCCGAACTGGGATAGAACTGATGCACTGGTCCGAGATTCCCGCCGAAATCCTCGCCGCTTTCCGCGACGGTACCGTCATTCCTGCCCACCCGCTGGCCCTCGGTGCCGAGCGCAGACTGGACGTGCGCCGCCAGCGCGCCTTGGCCCGCTACTACATCGATGCCGGAGCCGGTGGCCTCGCGGTCGGCGTGCACACCACGCAGTTCGCCATCCGCGACGCCGGCCTCTACCGGCCGGTGCTGGAAACGGCGGCAGAGACGGCGTCGGAGTGGACCGACCGGCCGCTGATGCTGATCGCCGGTGCTGTGGGCAGGACCGCGCAGGCGGTCGAGGAAGCGAGGACTGCGCGGAGCCTGGGCTATCACGCCGTGCTGCTCAGCCTCGCCGCGCTCAAGGGGGCGAGCGAGGACGAGTTGATCGAGCATTGCCGGACGGTGGCGCGGGAAATGCCGCTGATCGGCTTCTACCTGCAGCCTGCGGTGGGCGGCGCCCGGCTGCCCATGAGCTTCTGGCAGCGCTTTGGGGCCATCGACAACGTCATCGGCATCAAGGCCGCGCCGTTCAACCGCTATGCGACGCTGGACGTCGTGCACGGCGTTGCCGCATCGGGCGCCGGCGACCGGATCACGCTCTACACCGGCAACGACGACCACATCGTGCTCGACCTGATCCTGCCCTTCGCCACGCCGCAGGGGGAGATGCGCTTTGCCGGCGGCCTGCTCGGCCACTGGTCGGTGTGGACGCAGAAGGCCGTCGAACTGCTCGAGCGCTGCAAGGCTGCCCGGGGGCAAAGCGCGATCTCGGTCGATCTGCTGCGTCTCGACAGCGCCGTGACCGACAGCAACGCCGCCTTCTTCGACGTCGCCAACAACTTTCACGGCGTCATTGCCGGTTGCCACGAGGTGCTGCGCCGGCAGGGACTGCTCGAAGGGCGCTGGTGCCTCGATCCGCACGAGGATCTCAGCCCCGGTCAGGCCGAAGCGATCGATCGCGTGTATCGGCTCTATCCCGACCTCAACGACGACGCATTCGTTACTGCCAATTTGGAACGCTGGTTGGCCTGATTGCAGCTGCCTGGCGACGGCTTCCAGGCCCCTCGCCGGCGGCGCCACTCCTTGTTGGTCACTGCTTCTTGGAATCAACAGCAGGCAACCGACGTCGCTCTCTGCCGCCAAAGACCGAAAGCCCAACGGCATCTAGTTTGGCGATGCTATCCGGGCACCGATCGATACAGCGCCGTCAGCGAAATCGTCATCTGTTGACAGTTGGCAATTATTATGCCCCATTCACTGTCGAATGTCGGAGGCTGGCTGCCGGTCGGGTCTCCGCAAAGGGCTGAACCAATGACCAGGGAGGTGCTCCATGTCTTATGTGGGTAAACTGAGGGGCGTGGCCGCCGTGGCCATGCTGGCGTCGGTGTCGCTGCTCGCGGGGTCGGCAGTTGCCGTCGCGGCGCCGACAGAGCTGACGATCGCGCTGTCGGGCGATATTCCGACACTCGATCCGAGCAAGGATACCTCGCCGATCGGTCTCAATTACCGCCTGAACGTCTTCGAGGCACTGACGCAACTCGACCGCGATGGCAAGGTGCAGCCGCAACTGGCCGAAAGCTGGACCCACAGCGACGACTGGACCGAATGGACCTTCAAGCTCCGGCCTGGCGTCAAGTTTCACGACGGCTCGGCGATGACGGCCGCCGACGTGGTGTTCACCATAGATCATGTGCTGGCGGACAAAACCTCGCCCGTGCGTACCTTCATGCGTCTCGTCAAGTCGGCCGAGGCGGTCGATGACCACACGGTCAAGTTCACCCTGACGCAGGGCTATGCCACCTTCGATCGCCAGGCAAAATATCTCTACATCATGTCCAAGGCCTACTACGACAAGGCTGGCGATACCGGCTACGCGTCCAAGCCGATCGGCACCGGCCCCTACCGCCTGACCGAATGGGTCAAGGACGACCACATGACCCTCGAAGCCTTCCCCGACTACTGGGGCGGCGAGCCTGCCATCAAGAAGGGCATCTTCCACCCGATCCCGTCCGATTCCGCACGCGCCAACGCCCTGCTCTCGGGCGAGGTGGATCTCGTTCCCAGCCTGCCGCCAAGCCTGATGGACATGCTGAAGGGGAATGCCGGCCTGAAGGTCGCGACCGCGCCGGGCTACCGTGTGGCCTTCATGGAAATGGATCCGACCCGGGCTCCCTTCGACAAGCCGCAGATCCGGCAGGCCGTGGATGTCGGTATCGATCGCGTCGCCATCTCCGACCGTCTGCTGCGCGGCACCGCCAAGGCTTCGGGTATCATCGTTCCACCCTCCAACGTCGGCTACGATGCCTCGCTGACGCCGACTCCGTACGATCCGGCGCTCGCCAAGAAGCTCGTGCAGGAATCGGGCTACGACGGCACCGTCTTCAAGCTGGACTATCCGAACAACAATTTCCCCATGGCAAATGAGGTGGCCCAGGCCATCGCCAGCTACATGACTGACGCCGGCCTCAAGGTTGAGCTCAATCCCATGGAGTTCACCGCGTTTTTCCCGGCATGGGTTCAGAACAAGGTGAGCCCAGTGTACTACTTCGCCTACGGCTCGTCGCAGTTCACCGCGGAATCGGTGCTCTCGACCCTCTATGAAACCGGCGGCTCGCCCGCAGGCCATCACACCGATCCGCAGATCGACACCATCATGAAGGCGGAGCGCGCCGAGCAGGATCCCGCCAAGAAGCAGGCGCTGATCACTCAGGCTCTGCGCCTTGGCAACCAGGATCGGCAGATCCTGCCGCTCTACGAGATGCTGCAGGTCTACGGCGCCAAAGCCGACATCGACTACGTCCCGTACCCGGACGAAATTGTGCGCCTCGCCACTTTCAAATAGAACCTTCGCGGGCCGGGAAACCGGCCCGCTTTAGCCTTTAGCCTCCCCGGCTCACATCCAATCCGCAAGCGGCCCCGCTCACGAGTCCACGAGTGGGGCTTTTTTTGTTGACAGCTATGCCAAAGCAAAGGCCCGGCCATGACTGGCTCGTAGTCCGCCGCCTCAACTGGCGATGCTGAAGAGATTACCGGGGCTCATAATGTCCATTGGATCGAACTGCGTCTTCAGCCGCTCAAGCACAGCACGCATGGAAGGAGAACGAGTCTCCATATAGGGGTACTTCCGTCCGATCTGCATGTGCACGCCGCCCAATCCGCGCCACTCCGCCAGAATTTCGCCCGCCAACACCTTGAGACGCTCCCGGGCGGCCGGATTGTCTCCGCGCGGCCGCAGCGCTGCTCTTTGGGCATCGTTCATGAAGTGCAGGTGGATCGGCAGCGGCGCATCCGCCCAGCGTATCAGCGTTTCCACGCCGATGCCCGACGGCCCATGGGTCGACAGCAGATAGCCATGCGAGATGCCGAATTGCTTGAGCGAGTCTGCGTTACGCTGAAAGACTGCCTCGGTTCGGGCGAAGCACACCTTGCCGAGCGAATTCGGCACCACCGTGTGGAGCCACGCCATGCGCTTACCTGAGGGAGTTAGCAGACCTGACATGGTAGGGAACGGCATCGATCGCATGACGCGTGGAATCGAGGCAGGGATTTCGCGTCCGCCTGCGTTGCGGGCGATGCTGGATATGCGCCTCCGCCTGCGCTCGGCGTCGTGGCGGTCGGCGCCCTCAACGATGCAGTTCATTAGGTACCCGATATTGCGCGCGAAGCGCCGCCCGTGAAAGGCGATCAGCGCTGCATCGCGCAGGCCGGCCGTGAGGCTGGAAGCGTCGCGAACCATTTGGACCAGCGTCTTCAGGTCGGAGGCGAGTCCTTCGCTCTGCATGCGCGATTGAGCCGAGAACGGATCCATGCCGAGGCATTCCGAAGCGAGCATCTCGGCACCGATCTGTGCCATGGCGCCCATCTGGGCTTCGGGATCATCAAATGAAAAAGACGCAAAGGCCACTCCTGCAGCCGCAGGAATGAGCTGGAGCGTGATTGCGGTCTTGATGCCGAAGGCGCCGCAATCGCCGAGAAACAGGCCGGTCACGTCGGGGCCGTAATTGCGGAAGAATGGACCTGTGTTTTCGCCCGACGCCGACCCCGTCTGCAGCACCTCGCCAACGCCGGTGACGACGCGCAAGCCGAGGACGGATTCCGCGGAGCTGCCGCGGGAGGCCGAGCCGAAGAATTTGGCGCCCTGCGACACCGACGCACCGATCGTGGCGTGCAGGCCGGAAAACGTGCCCCAGAACGGTGTTGTTAGTTCCAGCGGGCGCAACGCATCCCGCAGCGCGGCCCAGGTCACCCCAGGCTCGACGGTCACATAGCGGTCGAAGGCATTGATCTCGATGAGCCGATCGAGACCGGAAAGGTCCACGATGGCACAACCGGCGCGTGCCGGCAGATAACCAGCGCTATAGGAAAGTCCGCCGCCGCGGCTATAAAGGCCGGCGCCGGTCTCACGTGCCTGCCGGACCAAGGCAAGGACATCAGCTTCGTTGCGCGGCCGGAAAACGGCGATCGGCCGATGTTCGGCCTCGTAGTAGACGTCGCTGCTGTAGAGCTCCAGATCGTCGGTGACCTTGGGAACGTCCGGCAGTGCTGCCGCAAAGGCGGCTGCTACATCAGCACTGTTGGTCATGATGCGCTCCTGCCTCCCCGTCCGGGCTTGCGTGTTCCGTAGCCACGGCGACCACGCTGCTTCCCGTGCTGCAAATCCTATCTGAGGCTACGGCGCTGATAGCGGCCGTGCCCTTGCGTTGCAGCAACGATGGAGCCATCGCGATACACCTCGACACCGCGGACGAACGTGGTCATGACTCGTCCACGTAGCGGCACGTCCTCATAGATGCTGTAGCCGGCATCGCTGAAAAGATCGGCAGGCTTAAGGACGTAGTCGGCATCGAGGTCGACAAGCACGACGTCCGCGTCGAACCCCGGCTCTATCGCGCCTTTGCGACCCCACAGGCCCATGGCGCGCGCCGGCTTCTCGCACAGCATCGAGACGATCCGTTCGATCGTAACACCGCGCTTGCTGTGGCCTTCAGACAGCATGATCGGCAGCAGGGTTTCGAGACCCGGGCAGCCAGGCGATGCTTTCCAGATGCCACCTTCCTTGGACGCTGCGGTGCGATGCACGTGATCGGAGGCGACGGTGTCGATATCTCCCGAGGCAATACCCCGCCATAGCGCTTCCCGGTCGGTTGGCTCCCGCAGCGGTGGATTGATCTTGCCGACTACGCCTCGCTTCCAGGTGACGTCATGCGTCAAATAGTGCGGACAGGTCTCGATGGTGATGTCGACACCGCGCCGTCGCGCATCGATGGCGGCGTCCAGCGCTTCGCCCGAGGATGTGTGCACCACATAGATCGGCGATCCAGCCGCGCGGCAAAGCCGCGCGGCGCGCTGGATCGCGTCCGCCTCCACGAAAGGCGGACGGGTGGCATTCCAGGAGGCGAGGCCGCCGGTTCCTTCCGGGTCGGCGGCCATCACCTTGTCACGCAACGAATGAACGACTTCGATATTCTCGGGGTGTGGGCATACCATGCCACCATGAGCGGCGCAGGCTTCTGCGAGCCGATAGAGAAAGGCATCGTCGATATCGGGCAGACCGAGCCGCTTGCCTTCGCCGCCGCGATTGTTCATGAATATCTTGAAGCTGGGCACCCCGAGCTCGTCGACATATTGCGGCACTCGGGCAAGTTGCGCTTCCGTCGAGATGATAAGGTGATAGCCGAAATCGACGTGACTGCCCTGCTCAGTGATCGCGCAGACTTCCTCGAAAATCTCGGAATGCTCCTGTGGCGACAGGATATAGGGCACGATCGTAGTCACGCCACCGCTCGCCGCCGCGGCGGTTTCGCTTGCCGCGTCCGAAGCGGCACGCGGAAACGAGATGTCGTTGCCATGACCCAGATGCACATGCACGTCGAGCGCGCCGGGCATCACAAGTTTGCCGGTTGCGTCGACTAGCCGACGCGCCTCGGCCGGGGTACCCGGCACCATGATGGCAGCGATCTTGCCGTCCTGGATGGCGATGTCGAGCGCTACCGGCGGCATGCCCGCACGGGCTACGTTACCGCCGCGAATGACGAGATCGAACATCTTCAAACTTCCTGAAACGACGCATGCTCATCTGTAGGATTTCTCTTGCGTGTCGAATTCGCCCTTCCGCACGGCATTCTGCCGCATCTCAAAACTCGCCAGCGCGTCCTTTATGGCTTCGAGAGAGCCTGTGCGGCGCAGCTCGCCGAGCACGTTGTAGACCGACAACAGCGCGGCCTGCAGCGCGGCATTTGCAAAGAGCGCCGCGCCAAACTGCATGTCCTTGAGGCCGGCGTGGTCGACCGGCGGCGTCTTGCCGCCGAAAACATAATTGAACACCTGCGGCACCGGCAATTCGCGGGCAATGCGCGCGATGTCATCTACGTTCAGAGGAGCCTCGACGAAGGTTACATCCGCTCCCGCCTCGATGTAGCGATGGGCGCGCTCGAGCGCGTCTTCGAGACCATTGACCGCGATCGCGTCGGTACGCGCGACGATCTGGAAATCGTCATCGCGCCGGGCGTCGGCGGCCGCCTTGATCTTCTGCACCATCTCTTCGGTCGGGATGACGCCTTTGCCATTGAAGTGGCCGCACTTCTTGGGAAAGACTTGGTCCTCGATCTGAATGCCCGCCGCGCCGGCGCATTCGTAGGCCCTGACGGTACGATAGGTATTCACCGGGTTGCCGAAGCCGGTGTCGCCGTCCGCGAGCAGAGGGATGTCGACAGATTCCGCAATCGCGGCGATATGCTGCACCATCTCGCTCATCGTCACCAGACCGATATCCGGCGCGCCCAGATACATGTTGGTGACGCCCGCGCCGGTGACATAGGCGCACTCGTAACCCAGTTCCTGAATCACGTTGGCGAACAGCGCGTTGGGCGTCCCGGGCATCAACACGGCATGGCGGCGGGCCAAGAGGCTCTTGAGCTGTGCAGCGGGTCTACTCAAGCATGGTCTCCTTGGTCGGTATGGTCGGCCGTTGGGATTGTGGGATCCGGCCGCCTTAGGGGGTGCTGGACATATTCTCGGTTGTATGTTGTAAACTGTCAACAGTGCTGCTGATAGCTCTGCCGCATGCCGACCTTCTCTCCAGAGGAAATCTTCTTGGATCCAGCTCTTCACGGGAACGGCGCGCCGCCGATAGCCGACGCGGCGGCGACGAGTGTGCACAAGGGGTTCGTCGAAGTCGATGGTTTGCGTCTGCACTATGTGAGGCGTGGACGCGGCCCAGCAATCGTCATGCTGCACGCCAGCCCATGCTCGGCCAAGGTCATGGCGCCGCTGCAATCCCTGTGGGGTGACGAATTCACCACCATTGCCTTCGACCTGCCGGGCTTTGGCCTGTCGCAACCGCCTGAAACAGGCGAGATCACCATCCCGCGCCTGGCCGACATCATCGCTGCCGGCATGCGCGCGCTAGGCCTTGCCAACGCCGCTCTTTACGGTCGGCATACTGGCGCCAGCGTCTGCCTCGAAATCGCGCTGCGTTGTCCCGACCTGGCCGCCATGCTGCTGACCGACGGCTTGCCTGTCTTTGCCGCGCCCTACACCGAAGAGCGCCTGCGCGAATATCTGCCGCCCATCGAGACGCGCTGGGATGGGGGGCATCTCACCTGGGCATTTTTCCGCTATCGCGAACAGCACATGTTCTGGCCGTGGAACAGCGCCGATCTCACGCACCGGGCCGACACCGACCTGCCTGATATCGACTTCCTGCATCGTGGCACTGTCGAGCTGCTCGAGGCTGCGTCCACCTATGCAAGGGTCTATCGCTCGGCGTTTCTGCACGAGACGCTGCCTCGCATTGGGGAGTTGTGCATCCCGGCTTATTTCGGCAACCGGCCGGGCGACAGCCAGTACAAGACCATTCCTCGCTATCCGCCCGGAGCGGCAGTGCACGTCATGCCGCGCGATCACGACTTGGCGGCACTGGAGGAATTGGCGCTGTTGCGGCGGCATCCGGCCTCGAGCACCGCGCCGCCCCATATCAGCCGCTTCGCGCAGCGGCCGCTGCCCGACCGACTGCGCGACTACATTACCACCCGCCATGGCGATGTGGGAGCAATCGGCTGTGGTCTCGCGAAGCCGGGCGTCCCCCTGCTTTATCTTCACGATATTCCCGGTGGCATAAGCCTGCACGAGGCCGAGATCACCACGCTGTCGCAAGCTCGCCCGGTTGTGGCAATCGAACTGGCCGGCAACGGTGAGTCGGATGCGCGACAGGCACCAGATATCCAAGTCTGGCTCGATCAGATCGCCGATGTTCTGGCGCTGCTCGGCTGGAGTGTCATCGAAGTCTACGCCCACGGAACGTCGGCGGCGTTGGCGCTGGCTTTGGCAGCACGACATCCTGCTTGCGTCTCCGGCATTGTCTTGCGCTCGCCACCTATTCTCGATGCCGGAGCCCGACAGCGCTTGGTGACCCGCTACGCCCCCGATATCTCGCCGTCCGAGGATGGCAGTTATCTGCTCAGGCTCTGGCACCATCTGCGTGACCAGGAATTGTGGTGGCCATGGTTTGAGCGCACCCACGAAGCGCGCAAGGCGACCGAGCCACGCATCGATCCCGATCTGCTGCACCGAAAGGCGGTGACGCTGCTCAAGCAACCTCGCCTGTACGCTGCGCTCTGGCAGGAAGTTCTGTCGCACGACTTGCCGGCAGCTCTGGGCCGCGCCAGCGTTCCCGTGCAAATCGTGGTCGAGCCTACAGACACTTTTGCCGGCATTGCCGCGCACCACATGGCGTGCCGCACGCAAGGAGCCGGTACGAGCGGTTGAGCTCCGGCCGACGCCAGACTCGAAGATCAAGACTGGAGATTCTCGATGCCCGCTGATGTCCCCATCTACACTCTGCCCGACATTCAGCGCCAACCGCTCAACGCGGTACGAGCGTTACAGAACGACCTGCTGCGGCAGATGGTGGCGCTTTGCTATGAGCACCATCCGTTCTACTCCATGCGAATGCGGGAACTCGGGCTGACGCCGGACGATATTTCGACCGTCGACGATCTGAAGAAGCTGCCGCCTTCATCCAAGTCCGATTTTCTCGCCGACCCGGAAGCGTTCCGGCTGCGTCCCGAAGGCCTGCCAGTGGCGGAGGGAACGCTATGGAAGATCATCTACACCACCGGCACGACATCGGGGCGCCCGGCGCCGATCTTCGTTACGGCGCATGATCATTTCGCCTACCAGGATCTGTTCCGGACGCGGCAGGAGCTGATCGGGCTCAAGAATACGGACCTCATTGCCAATCTGTTCCCCATGACGTCTTTCCCTCTTGGTGCCTATTCGCGTGGGCCAGACGAAGCGGCGGCGGTGGGAGCGGCGATGCTGGTGACCAATACCGGTCGCGTCGACAGCTACTACCCGGTCAATCGCAGCGTCGATGAGGCGGTCGCGGCCATTGCGCGACACCGCGCCACGGTCCTTTGGGGCGTTGCCGGTTTCGTGCGGCGCATCCTGCTCAGGGCCGCCGAAACCGGCGCCGAATTCACGTCGGTTCGCATGGTGATGACGACCGGCGAGGCTGCCTCTCCCGCCATGCGCGACGACCTGCGCCAGCGCATGCGCGACCTCCGTTGCGCCGATACTGTGATCGTCAACCGCTATGGTTCGACCGAGCAGGGCGGCACGATGATCGAATGCCGCGATGGCTCGGGCTTTCACAGTTCGATGCCCGACCAGGTGTTCCATGAGATCGTTGACGACGAAACGGGCGAAAGGCTGGCGGATGGGCAAAACGGCATGCTGGCCATCACCCATCTCAATCGGCGCGGCACGGTGTTTCTGCGCTACAAGCTTGGAGACATGGGCGCGCTTGACCACGCACAATGCCCCTATTGCGGCCGCACCTCGGTTCGCCTCTCGTCAAAGCCGGTGCGAATAGGCGACATTATCAAGATCAAGGGCGCGCTGGTGAACCTCGCCAACCTCAAGGTTGAACTCGACAAGATCGGCCAGCTCGATGAATATCAGATCGTGGTGACATCCGAATCCGAGGCTGATCCATTCTCGCCCGACGTCCTGCTGGTGCGGCTCGCTCCCGCTACGGGCGCCAATGAGACCATCGGCGACGATATCGCGTCTCTGGTGACGCAACTGACGAACTTGCGGCCACGCATCGAGATCACCCGACGCGACGCCATCTACGACCCTGTCACCATGGCGAAGCCTAAGCGTATCGTGGATGTTCGCAGGCGGTAGTTCCAGGCCATCTGCTGGCCTCGAAAGATCGTTAACTGTTGACAGTACGCCTGTGCGTTTTTAGGCTCTACTCAGCAGGAGGCATGTCGTGGCCAAGACCGATTACCCGTTTAATGCAAACGCGACCAAAGACGGCTATGGAGCCGTCGACATCGTGGTGAATTTCTATACGCCACAGGTGATCGCCGAGAGGCGCGTGCCCACCGATGAGAATTTCCGCGACCAGGTCCGCATGGCTGATGATCATCGTCGCGGGCTAACGCCGGAACAGTATATCGAGAAGATGGATCGCGCCGGCATCGAGCGCTCCTTGCTGATCGCTGCGCGGTGTGGCGATCGCCGGATGAGCACCTCGACCGAGATTCCTTATTCCTACATCTACGAGACCTGCCAGCAATATCCTCACCGCTACTCTGGTGTCGCCGGCATCAATCCGCTGCTGGGCATTGCCGGGCTTAAGGAGCTGGACCATGCGGTGAAGGATTACGGATTCGTCGCTGCGCATCTGTATCCACATTGGTTCGGCCAGGCGCCCGATGCCGCGATCTATTACCCCTACTATGCCCGCTGCGCGGAGCTGGGCATTCCGATCATGATGCAGGTTGGTCATTGCCTGATCTACAGATCCGACAATCGCCTCGCGACCGTCGCCAAGCCGATCACGCTCGATCGTATCGCCATTGATTTCCCCGAGCTGACCATTGTCGGGATTCATCTGGGCTATCCCTGGACCGAGGAAATGATCTCGGTGGCAACCAAGCATAAGAATGTCTACATGGCCGGCGATGCCTATGCTCCGAAGCATTGGGGGCAGTCGGCGGTCCATTTTGCCAATACGTTCGGGCAGGACAAGTTCATGTTCGGCACCGACTGGTGGGTTATCGATCCCGAACGGGCGGTAAAGGACGTCGATGAGCTTGAGTTCCGCGCTCATTCTAAGCGCAAGATCATGCGCGACAATGCGATGCGCGTCTTTAGCCTGCCGGGCTAGAGGAGAAGTGTTGGCCGCCTCTTGGATCGCCGCCAAATCGCCGGTAAACAGTCAGCTACCGCTAGGACAAGGTGGGTGTCGGCGGAACCGAGGGCGAGTATGAGCACCATTCAACCGATCATTGGGGCCTCTCTGAGTTCCGAAGCGCTCGACATGGTCGTTGGGGCGATCACGTCGGGTGAGTTCGAGCCTGGCGAACGCTTGTCTGAGGCCGATCTTGCCCGGCGGCTGGGCATCAGCCGGGGGCCGTTGCGGGAAGCGTTGGGCCGCCTCGAGGGCCGGCTCGTGACCCGGACGCCGCGCATCGGTGTGCGCGTGATCGAGTTCTCCAAGCAGGACATCGAAGATCTTTTCTATACCCGCGAGGCGCTTGAAGGCATGGGCGCACGCCTCGCCTGCGAACGTATTTCGGCCGCCGAGTTGGCGAATCTGCGCAGCCTGCTCGATCATCATAGCCAGCAGCCGGAAGTGATGGCGGGGGCCGCTTATTCGCCGCGCTCCTTGGACGAGGATTTCCATCTCTCCATCATCCGCGCAGCCAATTGTGAGCAGATCGAGCGACTGCTCATGGATCAGATCTACTATCAGCTGCGCATTCATCGGCGGAAGTCCAGCACATTGCCCGGCAGGGCGCGCGCGGCGCTGGCGGAGCATGAGAGCATCGTGCTGGCCTTGGAGGCCCGCGATCCCGACCAGGCGGAAAGGGCGATGCGTACCCACTTGCGCAATGCACGGATCAGCGCGATGGCGGCTTACGTCGACAAGGATTGATAGTGAGCGGGCCTTCAGAATTGGCTATGCCCTGAAAATCTGTTGACAGTCGGCAATATGGTTGGGACACTGGCGACACGCTTATGAACACGTGAAGGGATGGCGTTGTGGGCGAGCAGATTTGGGCGGGGTTGATCCCGGAAGATGAAACCAAGGCATATGAGGCTGCAGGTTTCGGGCGCTCTTCCGGCATCGGCAGTCGTCCGGCCCTGCTTATCATCGATGTACAGTATCGAACGATCGGCACGGAACCGAAACCGTTCTGGGAGTCTATCGAGGAATTCCCGACCTCCTGCGGCGAGGTCGGCTGGCAGGCCGCTGCGCGTATCGAAAAGCTGCTCGCCATATTCCGCGCCAGAGGCTGGCCGGTCATCTACCCCTATGTTGCGCCCAAGGAGACCTTCGATACCGGGCGGCTGGCGGCCAAGGTACCGGCGCTCATGGGCGTTGCCGCCAAGGGCTATGAGTTCGTTCCGTCAGTTGCACCGCAGGCCGGTGACATCCTATTGCCCAAGCGGCATCCCAGCGCCTTTTTCGGCACGCCGCTCGTGAGCTATTTGGTGGAACGCGGCATTGACACGCTGGTTGTCACAGGCTGCACCACCAGCGGTTGTGTGCGCGGCAGCGTCGTAGATGCCTTTGCTTACAACTATCGTGTTCTGGTGCCGCACGACGCCGTCTATGATCGCTCGCGCACCTCGCACCTGGTCAACCTCTTCGACATGAATGCGAAGTACGCAGACGTGATGTCCACCGACGAGGCGCTGACGCAATTGGCGGCGGTGAAGGATCGGTAAGTTTCCCCTCGGTATCGCTCTTCTCGGTCGGGCGCCTGCTACGACAGAAAAGGACGCGCGAAGCTGCTTCGTGGGGCCTCTCTTCGATGTCGGACGGTTAGAGCGGCGCTGCGATAGCCTTGGTTTCCATATAGGAATTGAATACGTCTTCGCCCTTTTCGCGACCCCAACCCGATTGGCGGAAGCCACCAAAGGGGAGGGCGCTGTCGCCCACGAAGTGGCGGTTGATGCCGATCGTGCCGGCTCGGACGCGCGCCGCCATTTTGTGCGCCAGCGAGAAGTCTTGGGTGAAGATGCTTGCGGCGAGCCCATAGGGGCTGCCATTGGCTTCGGCTGCGATGGCATCGAGGTCATCATCGCCGAACCGCAGCGCTGAAAGCACCGGCCCGAACACCTCTTCACGCACGATAGTCGAGGCCGGTGTGAGGTTTGCAAGGATCGTGGGCTTGTAGAAATATCCTTCCCCCTCGATAGGCGACGCGCCGGTGACCACGGATGCACCGTCGCGGACCGCCGCTTCGGTCATGCCGGCCACGCGGTCGCGGTGGGCGGCTGAAATCAGCGGTCCCATCTGTGTCTGCGGATCGAGGCCATAGCCGACGCGGAGTGCATTGGCCGCCTCAGCCACACCCTCGACTACGCGGTCGAAGGCCCGTTCATGCACATAGAGCCTCGAACCGGCTGTGCAGATCTGGCCGGCGCCGGAGAAGATGCCATTTGCAATCGCCGGCACCGCGCTCTTCAGGTCGGCGTCGGGGAAAACGATGACCGGGCTCTTGCCGCCCAGCTCGAGCGTGATGCGCTTGAAATTGGACTGTGCCGCAGCAATGGCGATCGAGCGGCCAACTGCCGTCGAGCCGGTGAAGGCGATCTTGTCCACCTGCTGGTGGCTCGCGAGCGCCTTACCGACGTCCGCTCCGCCCAGGACGACGTTGAACACGCCTGCGGGGATGCCGGCTTCGACCGCCAGTTCCGCCAGATAGAGTGCCGACAGCGGCGTCTGCTCGGCCGGTTTGAGCACGATGGTGCAGCCCGCAGCTAAGGCAGGCGCGATCTTCCACGCAGCCATCATCAGCGGGCCATTCCACGGCACGATCTGGGCCACGACGCCCACCGGGTCGCGCAGCGTATAAGCATGCCATTCGCCCGGTGCGGAGACTGGAATGGTCCTGCCGGTCAGCTTGGTCGGCCAGCCCGCGGTATAGCGCAGCAGGTCGATGGAGGTGCCGACATGACCGACGCGTGCTGCTCCGATCGGCAGGCCGGCGTTGAGCGACTCGATCTCGGCCAGCACTTCGGAATGCTCTTCGATCAGGTCGGCAAACTTCCAGATGACCCGCGAGCGCATATTCGGCTTCATCGTGCGCCAGGGGCCTTTGTCGAAAGCGACGCGCGCGGCGGCCACCGCCTTGTCGACATCCGCCGTCCCTCCGACCGGCACACGCTGCATTTCGGCGGCCCGGCCCGGATCCATCACGGGGGCGGTCTCGCCGCTGGCTGCCGGCTCATGTTGCCCGTTGATGAAGTGCCCCAGCGCGCGGGCGAGGAAGGTCCGCGTTCCCGGCTGAAGATCGGGAAGTTCGCCACTCATGCCGAAACCTCGGCATGGAAGTCGAACAGTTGGCGTACCGCCACTCCGCTTCGGAGGTTGGCGAAGCCCTGGTTGATCTGGTCGAGTTCGATCTTGTCGCTGATCAAGTGATCGAGCTTCAGCCGGCCCTGGCGGTAATAGTTCATCAGGTTGGGGATATCGACGCGGAACTGGTTTGAGCCCATGGAGGAACCCTGGATCTTGCGATCCTTGATGAACATCGAACCTTCGAATTCCAGCTTCTGGCCCGGCTTGAACATACCAATCAGCGTGGCTGTGCCTCCCATGCGCAGCATGCGGAAGGCCTGATCTGCTGTCTGTTTGAGGCCTAGCGCCTCGAAGGCATAGTTGACGCCACCCTTGGTCATCTCGACCACGTCGCCGACAGGGTCCTTGTCGGTAGCGTTGATGACATCGGTCGCGCCCAGTTCCGTGGCAAGCGCCAGCTTGCTGTCAAGCCGATCGATCGCGATGATGCGTCCGGCGCCGGCGATCACCGCCCCCGAAATCACCGACAGCCCGACACCGCCGCAGCCGATCACGGCAACGGTAGAACCAGGTTCAATCTTGGCGGAGTGGATGACCGCGCCGACGCCCGTCAACACGCCGCAGCTGACCAGCGCGGCGCGATCGAGCGGCAGGTCGCGGTCGATTTTGACGATGGCGTTTTCATGTACGAGCATCTGCTCGGCGAAGGCGGAGATATTGGAGGACTGGTAGACCACCTCGCCATTGAGCGACATGCGGCGGGCAACGCCTGGTGCCAATTTGACCGTATCGGATTCGCAGAGATTGGGGTGTCCGGTCACGCACTGCGGACACGTCCCGCAGAAAACCGAGAGGCAGCCCACCACATGGTCGCCGGGCTTGACATAGATCACGTCTTCGCCCACCGCCTCCACAATGCCGGCCGCCTCGTGTCCTGGCACGTAGGGGACTGGATGCGGGTAGGTGCCGTCGGCAAAGTGAAGGTCGGAATGGCAGATACCAGCGTAGGCCGTGCGTACGAGCACCTCGCGGCTCTTGGGCTTTTCGATCGTGACATTCTCGAGGGTGATCGGTTCGCCAGCCTTCCAGACGACTGCAGCTTTCATTTTAGGTTCCTGATGCCCGGAGCGCTCTGCTCCTACCGGCAATATTAGTGGCCGGCTGCCATGATGTCTACTGTTGACAGGTCAATGCTTGGCCACTAGCGTTTCTTGCTGACTGGCGCGCTGACCATCAGAAATCCATCGTCTGAGGTACTGCACCCTGAGAGACCGCGAAGGAGGCAGCGTTGGCAGGCTTCGTCATCAAGAGGCTGTTGCAGGCAGTGTTAACGGTGATCGGCGTGATCACGGCCGCGTTCTTCCTGACGCGACTGGCTGGTGACCCGGCGGCTCTGCTGCTCCCGCCGGAAGCCACGCTCGAGGAAACGCAAAGGTTGCGGGCGGCGCTCGGTCTCGATCAACCGCTGTTCGTCCAATACCTCCTCTTCATGGGCAACGCCCTCAAAGGCGACTTCGGCATGTCGTTGCGCGAAAGCGTGCCCGCCATGAGTCTCGTGCTGGATCGCGTTCCGGCGACGCTGGAACTGGCGCTGTCGTCCTTCGCCGTCGGTGTTGGCCTCGCCTTCATCCTTGGCATTCTCATGCGCATGACGCGGCACAACTGGGTGCGCGACCTCATCACATGGATCGCCCTGGCCCGCCAGGCTATTCCCGTCTTCTCGTTTGGCTTGGTGCTTATCCTGATTTTCTCGATCTGGCTGAAGTGGCTGCCGTCCTACGGGCGCGGTACGCCGGCACATCTCGTCCTCCCTGCGCTGACCCTGGGCACCTACGAATTGGCGCTCTATCTTCGGCTCTTCAACTCATCGCTGGCCGCCGAGCAGCGAAACGACTACGTCCGCACGGCCTTCGCCAAGGGACAGGGACGCATCCAGGTGCTGCTCCAACACATGCTGCCCAATGCGCTGTTGCCGCTGGTGACGGTCGCCGGCATCAATCTGGGCATGCTGCTGGGTGGCACGGTCGTCACTGAAACCGTGTTCAGCTGGCCCGGTGCAGGACGCCTTATCGTTCAATCGGTAAGCCAGCGCGACTATCCGGTCATCGTCGCCGGTGTGTTCGTCATCTCGGTCATGTTCGTGATCATCAACCTGATCGTCGATGTCCTCTACGGCGTTCTCGATCCGCGCGTGAGACTGGCATGAAGGCTCGCTTCTCGCCTTTGCAGACGATCGCCATTCTGCTCCTTGCAGTCATGGCGGTGCTCGTCATCGTCGTTCCGCTTCTGCCCATATACGATCCCTACGGTCAGAATCTCTCGGATTCGCTGCTGCCGATAGGCGGCCGCTCCTTCAATGGTCACTTCTACTTGCTGGGTACGGACACGCTGGGTCGTGACATGTTGTCCAGACTTGCCCTCGCCGGTCAGGTGTCCACGCTCATCGGCCTAAGTGCCGTCGCCGTCAGCCTCGTCATCGGTGTGACGCTGGGCCTGATTGCGGGATATTTTCGTGGGCCGATCGAGGCCATCATTATGGGCCTCGCCGATTTGCAGCTCTCGATCCCGCGCGTGCTGTTGCTGATCGCAGTGACCGCCATTGTCGGGCCAAGCGTGGCCGGGCTGGCCATCATACTTGGCGTCACCAGTTGGGTCTCCTATGGCCGTGTTGCCCGGGGCATGACGCTAAGCCTCAGGGAGCGCGAGTTCATCCTGTCTGCTCGGGTACAGGGGGCTTCGGCAGTCTGGAACATCCGCCAGCACCTGTTGCCCAATGTGCTGCCACAGATGCTGATCGTGGCATCGTACGAATTCGGCATGATCATCGTGCTGGAAGCCTCGCTCAGCTATCTGGGTCTTGGCGTGCAACCCCCGTTGCCGAGTTGGGGCATGATGGTGGCCGAGGGACAGAACTATCTCGCGCTTGCGCCACACCTCGCCATCATGCCCAGCATCGCACTCTTCATCCTCGTGATTGGATTCCAGTTCCTGTCCCAGGCCTTCACCAAGGAAAACGACCTGGAGATGGTCGCATGACTGATGCTGCCATCGCCGCTGAAGCCACTCCTACCACGGCCCTCGATCGTGTCCCCGTGCTCAGCGTTCACAATCTGTGCATCGAGGTCAAGACACCTGATGGCGAGCGTGTCGAGTTGGTCCGCGATGTTTCCTTCGATGTGAACGAACATGAAGTGCTCGGTCTCGTCGGCGAGTCCGGATCTGGCAAGAGCCTCACCATGCTGGCCGTGTTGGGGCTGCTTGGCAGCGGATTGCGTATCGTCTCGGGCAGCATTCGGCTGCGCGGGCAGGAGATCACCAACCTGTCCTTCCACGAGATGCAGAAGATCCGTGGGAAGGCCGTCTCGATCATCTTTCAGGATCCACTGACGACGCTCAATCCGGTTCTCCGCGTCGGAAAGCAGGTCGCCGAGGCCATCCGCCTGCACAATCCAGACAAGGGCGAGGCCGAGATCAAGGCGCGGGTCATCGAACTGCTGAGCCTGGTGGGTATCCCCAATCCCGAGCGGCGTTATAGCCAGTTCCCCAACGAATTTTCCGGCGGCATGCGCCAGCGCGTGGTCATTGCCATGGCGATGGCCAATGAGCCCGACCTGCTGATCGCCGATGAGCCGACCACCGCTCTCGATGTGACGATCCAGGCCCAGGTGATGGAGGTCCTGGCCGAAGTACGCGCCCGAACCGGCGCGGCCATGGTCCTGATCACGCATGATCTGGGTCTCGTCTCCGAATACGCCGACCGGCTCGCCGTGATGTATTCGGGTCGGATCGTCGAGCAGGCGCCATCGGCGGAATTGTTTGCCTCGCCGCGACATCCCTATACCGCCGGTCTGATCGCCAGCCTGCCACAGCTCGAGCGCAAGGTCGAAACGCTCTACTCGATTCCAGGCTTCGTTCCAGATCCGAGGAAGCGCCCGACCGGCTGTGCTTTCGCCCCGCGCTGCGCCATCGCCAACGGGCGTCCACTATGCTTGTCGCAAAGCCCCGATCTCGAGAGTATCGGCGCGAACCGAGCTGTTGCCTGTCACTACTCCGCCGAGACCGCAGCCTGGTCCACGGCGTATCAGGCGAAACTCGAGAACGTCGCCACTGAGACGCCGTTGCCCGTGCGCAAGCAGGGCGACGGTACCACCGTCCTGCGCGCATCGAATCTGAGCAAGGTCTTCACCGTGCGCGGCAAGGGGCTGCAGCGCTCCAAGCTCTACGCTCTACGCAATGTTTCCTTCGACTTGAAGGCCGGAAAGACACTGGGTATTGTCGGCGAGTCCGGCAGTGGCAAATCCACGCTCGCCCGCGTCTTGCTACGCCTCGCCGAGGCGGGTGGCGGCGAAGTGTACCTCAACGGTAGCCCATTGTTTTCTCTTAGAGGCCGCGAGTTGCGCCAGCGTCGTCGCGATCTTCAGGTGGTGTTCCAGGACCCGTATTCTTCGCTGGATCCACGCATGAAGATCCATGACGTCATCGCGGAGCCGCTGCGCATCGCTGGCAGCTATTCGGCGGAACGGGTCAACCAGTTGCTCGAACATGTTGGCTTGACGGCCGCTGCGGGACAGCGTCGATCTCCTGAGTTCTCCGGCGGCCAGCGCCAGCGGATCGCGATCGCCCGCTCTCTGGCACTCAACCCGGATGTCCTCATCCTGGATGAAGCCGTTTCGGCACTCGATGTTTCCATCCAGGCTCAGATCATCAATCTGCTGAAAAAGCTGCAGCAGGATCTGGGGCTGACCTATGTCTTCATTTCGCATGATTTGTCCGTCGTCAGGCACATCTGCGACGAAATCGCGGTGATGTATCTCGGCCGTGTCATCGAATACGCCTCCACAGAGGCTGTGTTCAGCACGCCGGCACACCCCTATACGCGCGGGCTGCTGGCCGCCATTCCTCGTATCGGGATGTGGCCTCACGGCAAGGGCCTCCTTGCCAGGGGCGATCTGCCCAACCCGATGAAGCCGCCCTCGGGCTGCGCTTTCCGCACGCGCTGTCCGATGGCGACGGCCTTGTGCGCAGAAAACGAGCCTGTCTTGAGCGATCATGCCGAGACAAGTCATCTCTCGGCCTGTCACTTCGCCCTGGCATGACGAAGCAGACGACGGCATCGGATCGGGCCCGATTGCCTCTAACGGCCTGGGCCGAGGATGTGCAGCGCCTGCAATTGCCGATGCCGGCCTTTGGTGGCGTCAATTCCTGGATCATCGGACCGCCCGGCCGGCAGGCGATCATTGACAATGGCCTCCCGGGCCCGGAAACGGCCGCGGTTTGGGATGCTGTTCTGGCGGAAAAAGCCTGCTCTGGTCTCGACGCCGTTCTTTTGACCCACATGCATATCGACCATGTTGGACAAACCGCCAAGCTCATCGCTCGAACCGTGCCGCTCTATATGTCCGTGTGCGAGCACGCGGACCTGACGCAACTTTCGGAAATGCGGCCGTCGGCACGGCAGGACGCGGAAATGGCATTCCTGAAGAGCGGTGGCCACCCGCCGCCGAATGGGCCATCCTCGCGAGACTACGGGGTGCTGGCGCCCATTCCCAGGACCTTCGTTCCTCTCGAGACGGGAGCTGAAATCCTGCTTGGCGGCATCGCCTTTGAGATCATGCTCGGCGGCGGCCATTCGTCCGCTGCCGTCTGCCTGATCTGCAGGGACCGGAAGCTGATCATCGCCGGTGATCAGATACTGAGTGGCTCCGGTCCCCAGATCGCGGTTTGGCCGCACCGGCCCGACGCCGATCCGCTGGAACATTACTTCGACTTTCTCGATCGGCTCGAGGCTCTGCCGGACGATCTTGCGGTCCTACCTGGTCACGGCAGCCCAATACTGGATTTCAAAGCGCAGGTCGCACGCATCCGAAACGGCCATCTCGCGCGACTTGATCGCCTGCGCAGCGCGATCGAGGCAGCAGCCAGTTGCGCGGACCTGATTCCTCTGGTCTTTCCCGGCGGGATACCTTCGCAACTGCACAACCGTGTTCCCTACCTCGTGCGTCCCCTCGTCAACTACCTTGCCAATCGAGGCTACCTGCGCCCCCAACTCGATGACACGGGCATTCTTAGATTTGAGCCAGTCGCACGATAGCGCAATCCTGACGGCGGCAAGAGTACCATTGGCCTGGAAGCCCGTTTGCTAACCCGGAGTAAGGCTGCGGTCCTCGATCGAGCGACCGATCGCTTCGACCTAACGAGCGTCGGCAGGGACTCGGAAGTATCGGCTCTCCGCGTCGAACGCGGGGCTGTGGTCGGTCGCTTCAAGCACGACCGCGGTCCCTTGCATGCGGATGAAGTAGCCCGGGCGGCTGATGGATTCCAGGGACAGGCTGCCGCCGGCCGCGAACTTCACCTTGAAGGAAGCGTCTCGGGCAAACTCGGAGGTGCCGTCGTCCTTTTCGACGACCAGCGCGTCTCCCTTGCGGCGGAGATACCGGCCGATCTGCTGTGCCGACTCGAAACTCGCAAATAGAATGCCATTCTCGCCGTCGAGGGCCGAATGCCAGATGATGCGGCCATCGGCCGTTTCGCGTCCGGACGATTTGTCTGCCATGATCGGCTGTTCCGCCTGCGGCGACAGATAGCTCGTCAATGCGCTGGCGGATTCGATGGTTCGGCCGTGGCGCGTCAGCGCCGGTCCCGAGGTAAAGTTTGCATCCTCGTAGTAGAATGACCTGATCGACAATCCCCAGAAACGGTCAGCGTGTCCGGCGCAGTCTTCAGCGTTTCCGGGACATGCCGCCGGATTCGACGCGAATCGGCGGACATCGCGCGTCGGCCGTGTCGATGTGGGCAGCTTCGCTCGTTGCTGATGGACGTGCCCGCCGGCCTCGATCTGTCGGCCGGGCCAGCGCGTCATGGGCGGCAATGACGAGCGGCAGAAGGCGGCCGCAGCGTTTGATCGTCGTCAAGACCTGCCGGCCCGCGGGTGCTTTGCTCGGCGCCAGGAAGGCAGCCATGAGCGATGAGTCCCTCAGGCAGGACATCCTCGACGAGCTCGAATTCGGGCCGTGCGTCGATGCCAGCAGGATTGGCGTCGCCGAGCAGGGCCGCATGGTTCGCCCCCCGTCAGCGAAAACAGCAACCAGCTCGCGGTGGGTTGAGCCGGATCAATGACCGCACATCGGCGCCAGGCTAAGCCGGCATTTTCGCCCCGCGGGCGCACAACGGAGACAGCAAGTGGAAATTCGTTCGATACTCGTCAATGTCGACATCGCGACGCCGGACTCGGCGGCGCTGCGCTATGCCATCGATCTTGCGTCGCAAACCGGCGCCTCGCTGCTCGGGCTCGCCGCGGACCAGCCCAATATCGCCTATGCCGGCTGGGGAGCCGAGGCAGCCGTGCTCGACGTCTATTCGCTCGAGCGCGCCGAGATCGAAGCCCAGCTCCAGCAGGCCGAGAGCGCCTTCGGGGCGCTCGTGCCGGCCGCCATCAGCCGGCAGTGGCGCGGCTACGTGTCCGATCGCACCGGGGCTTTGACCGCGGCGGCGGTGGCTGCCGATCTGATCGTCACGGCGTCGGTGACGTCCGCCGCCTTGCAGCAGCGCCAGGTCACCGATCTGGGCTCGCTCGTACTGGCCAGCGGCCGGCCGGTGATCGACGTCGCATCGACCGCGGCGTCGGCCAAGTTCGACAGGATCGTCATCGGCTGGAAGGACACCCGCGAGGCGCGGCGCGCCGTGGCCGATGCGCTGCCGTTCCTGAAGCTGGCGCGCGAGGTGGTGGCCCTCACGGTCACCGAGGGCGACACCGTCGCCGAACGCGCCTCGCTCGACGGCCTCTTGGCCTGGCTGAAGGCGCATGGCATCGCGGCTCGCAGCGACGTCCTCAGCAATCCCGGCGGCTATGCCGACGTGCTGGAGAGCAACGCGCTGTCCCTCGGCGCCGACCTGCTGGTGATCGGCGGCTACGGCCATAGCCGCATGCGCGAATGGCTCTTCGGCGGCGTCACCCGCAGCGTGCTTGCCGCGAATACGCTGAACCGCCTGCTGTCGAACTGAGCACGGGACCGGCGGTGTCGAACTGGCCACATCCGGCGCCGCGGGCCCGCGGGCCGTTGCGGACAGAACCGGCCGACCAGACGCTGGCCGCCGCCGAGGCACGCCTCGGCGCGTCGGCGGGCGGATTGCAGCCGGCGGAGGCGCAGCGGCGCCTGGCCCGGTACGGTGCCAATCGCCTGCGCGAGGTGAACGGCAACCGCCCGCTGGCCGTGCTGCTGCGGCAGTTCCGCTCGCCGATGGTGCTGATCCTGCTGGGCGCCGCGCTGCTGTCGGCTGCCCTCAACGAGGTCGACGAGGCCGCGATGGTCACGATCATCGTGCTGGCCAGCACCGGCCTCGGCTTCGTCCAGGAGTATCGGGCGGGCAACGCTCTCGTCGAGCTGCGCCGACGCGTCGCCGTCGCCAGCCTGGTGCGCCGCGACGGGCGCGACGTCGAGGTGCCCTCCGCCGACATCGTTCCGGGCGACATCGTGCTGCTCCGCGCCGGCAGCCTCGTCCCGGCGGATGCGCTCATGCTCGAGGCATCGGCCCTGCATGTCGACGAGGCAGCGCTCACCGGCGAATCCTTTCCGGTGGTCAAAATCGCTGCGGCGCCCGAGGCGCGACTGACCGCCGACAACCGCGTGCACATGGGCACCTCGGTGCGCAGCGGAGAGGGCATCGCGCTCGTCACCGAGACAGGTGTGCACACCGAGTTCGGCCGCATCGCCGCCTCCGTCGCGGCGGTCGAGCCCGAGACCAGCTTCGCCCTGGGCACGCGCCGCTTCGGCCTGTTGATGACGCAGATCATGTTCGTGCTGATCACCATCGTGCTTGTGGCCAATGTGCTGCTCGGCCGTCCGGTGCTGGACTCGCTGCTGTTCGCGGCGGCGCTTGCCGTCGGCATCACCCCCGAGCTGCTGCCGGCGATCGTCACCGTGACGCTGTCGCGCGGCGCCAGGCTCCTCGCCGATCGCGGCGTGCTCGTCCGCCGGCTCGTCGCGATCGAAAATCTGGGCGCCATGGATGTGCTGTGCACCGACAAGACCGGCACGCTGACGGCCGGCGACGTGCGGCTCGACCAGGCCGTCGACGTCGACGGCCGCGCCTCGACCGAGGTGCTGCGCTGGGCGGTCCTCAACGCCAGCCTCCAGACGGCGCTGCCCAATCCGCTCGACGCCGCCTTGCTGGCGCACCGCGCGGAGCTCGATCTCGCCGGCATCCGCAAGCGCGGCGAAATCCCTTACGACTTCGAGCGCAAGCGGCTGTCGGTCGTGGTCGATGACTTCGGCGCCGATGTCCTCGCCTGCAAGGGCGCGGCGGGTTCCATTCTGCCGATCTGCACCTCGATCGAGGTGGATGGCGTCGCCCAGCCGTTCACGGCGGCGCGCCGGCAAGTGGAGGAACAGCGGCTCGCGGCCTGGAGCAGTGAGGGGCAGCGGGTGATCGCGCTCGGGGTTCGCACCGTCGCCGCCGACCGCGCCTGCGGGCTCGAGGACGAGGCCGGCCTCACGCTGCTGGGCTATCTGCTTTTCGCCGATCCGCTGAAGCCCGGCATCGCCGACACGGTGGCCGCACTGGCGCGGAACGGCATCGGCCTGCGCATCGTCAGCGGCGACAACCGCTATGTCGCCGAGCACGTTGCCGCCGCCATCGGGCTCACGCCCCGGATCGTGGTCGGCGAGGAGCTCGAGGGATTGGCAAGCGCGGCCTTCGCGCGTCGCGTCGCCGCCGCCAACGTCTTTGCCGAAATGACGCCGGACCAGAAGGAGCGGGTCGTCGTGGCGCTGCGTCGCGCCGGCTTCACGGTGGGCTATCTCGGCGACGGCATCAACGATGCGCCTCCGCTGCGGGCGGCCGACATCGGCATCTCGGTCGACAATGCGGTCGATGCGGCGAAGGCATCGGCCGATGTCATCCTGCTGCAGCGCGATCTGCAGGTGCTGCTCGACGGCGTGCTCGCCGGCCGCACCGCCTTCGGCAACACCATCAAGTACATCGCCATCACCATCAGCGCCAATTTCGGCAACATGATCTCGATGGCCGCGGCGTCGCTGCTGCTGCCCTTCCTGCCGATGCTGGCGGCGCAGATCCTGCTCAACAATCTGCTGTCGGACCTGCCGATGCTGGCCGTCTCGACCGACCGGGTCGACGCCGAACTGCTCGCCGCGCCCCGGCATTGGGACTTTCCTGCGCTGGTCCGCTCGATGCTCGGCTTCGGCCTGGTCAGTTCCGCCTTCGACGCGGTGACCTTCCTGGTCCTGCTGCAGGTCTTTCACGCCGCCCCGGCCACGTTCCAGACCGCCTGGTTCGCCGAGTCGCTGTTGACCCAACTCGCCGTCGTCGCCGTCATGCGGACGCGCCAGCGGTTCTACCGGAGCCTGCCGTCGCCGCTGCTGCTCGCCACCTCCGTGAGCGTCGCGATCGTCGCGCTGGTGCTGCCCTTCGTTCCCCTCGCCGGTGTCGTCGGCTTCGTGCCCCTGCCGCCGGCCATGCTGTTCGCCATCGCTGCCATCGTTGTCGCCTATGTGGCGACGTCCGAGCTGCTGAAGCGGTGGATCGGAGTGCTTGGAGCGCCGCTCAGGCCCGCAGCGGCAGGCTGACATGCGCCATCGTCGGCTCGTCGGCCTGCTCGTAGACGAAGCCGAGCTCGGCGCACAGCGCCAGCATGTTCACGTTCTCGCGCAGGACGCGGCCGAACAATTCGCCGATCCCCTCGCGCCTCGCATAGTCGATAAGGCTCAGCATCAGGCGCCGGCCGAGGCCCTGTCCCTTGAGATCGCTGCGCACCATGATCCCGAACTCGGCCGCGTTGCGGTCGGGGTCCGCCGCGTAGCGCACGATGCCCGCCATCTCCCCGCCGGGCTGCTCCAGCGCGATGAAGGCCATGTCGCGATCGTAGTCGAGCTGCGTCAATTGGACGAGCAGATCGTGCGACAGGGTCCGCGTCGGCACCAGGAAGCGCCGTCGCATGTCCTCGGGCTCGATCCGCGCGAGGAAGTCCGGATAGAGCTCGACATCCGCGGGCTTGATCGGCCGCAGCAGATAGCGCTGCGCGTCGAGCTCGATGATCTGCGTCTCGGCATCCGGATAGGGGCGGATCGCCAGCGCCGGATTGGGGGCAGGGACACCCGCCCGCGCCGGATCGATCTCGATGCGCGCGTCCAGCGCGATGACGCCGCCGGCGTCGGCGAGCAGCGGATTGATGTCCACGCCCGTGATCAGCGGGAAATCGATGGCGAGTTGCGACACGGCCACCAGCACCGCGATGATGGCCTCGCGGTCCGCCGGCTTGTGGTCGCGGTAGCCGGCCAGCCGTCGGCTGATCCGCGTCCTGTCGATGAGATCGGCGGCAAGGACGTCGTCGAGCGGGACCAGCCCAGTGGCGGTATCGTCGATGACTTCCACGGCCGTCCCGCCCGCCCCGAACATGATGACGGGCCCGAACGACGCATCGGACGAAAGCCCCACGATCAGCTCTTCTCCGGCCTTGCGGATCATCGGCTGCACGGTGAAGCCTTCGATCGGCAGCGGCGGCGTTGCCGCGGCGAACCGCGCCGCCATCGCCTGCGCCGCGGCGCCGGCCGCCGCGGGTGTCGCGAGGTTGAGCGCGACGCCGCCGACGTCGGATTTGTGCGAGATCGCCTTCGCGCGAACCTTGACCACCACGGCCGGCGCGGTCGCCAGCAATTCGCCCGCGGCGCGTTCCACCGCGGCGGCGCTGTCGGCGATCAGGGTCCTCGGCGTCGGCACGCCATAGGCTGCCAGCACCGCCTTCGCCTCGTCCTCGGTCAGGAGCGAGCGGCCTTCGGCCGCCACCGCGTGCAGCACCGCCCTCGGCACCTCGCGATCGGCGGGCGGAGCGTGCCGTTCGGGCGGAACCTGCTGCAGCCGCTCGCGCAGCACCGACCAGCGCGTGAGCAGGCCGACGGCTTCGGCCGCGGCGGAGGGCGTCTCGAAATCGCCGATGCCCGCGGCGCGCAGGATGTCGCGCGCCGGTTCGGCGGCCTTGTGCCCGAGCCAGCAGGCGAGCAGGGGCTTGTGCTCGATCAATCCGTGCCGGACCTCGCCGGCCACGGCAGCCGCCGCCGCGGACGGATCGGCGAGGGCCGTGGGGCAGTTCATCACCAGCAGCGCATCGACGCCCGGATCGCTGGCCGCCGCGCGGATGGCGGCGCGATAGCGCTCGGGCGGCGCGTCGCCGATGATGTCGATCGGGTTGGCACGCGACCAGGTCGCCGGCAGCGTCGCATCGAGCGCGGCGATCGTCTCCGGCGCCAGCGTCGCGAGCTCGGCGCGATCGTCCAGCAGCTTGTCCACGGCCAGCACGCCGGCGCCGCCGCCATTGGTGACGATGGCGATGCGCGCGCGCTTCAGCGGTCGATAGCGCCCGGTGATCTCCGCCGCCTCGAACAGGTCGGCGAGGTCGTCGACGCGGATGATGCCGGCCCGGCGCAGGGCCGCATCGACCACACGATCGGCGCCGGCCAGCGCGCCGGTATGGGTCGCGGCGGCCTTGGCCGCCTCGGCGTGGCGGCCGGGCTTGACCGCGATCACCGGCTTGATGCGCGCTGCGGCGCGCGCCGCCGACATGAATTTGCGCGGCGCGGGGATGGATTCGAGATACATCAGGATCGCCGAGGTGGCGTCGTCGGCCGCCAATTGGTTCAGGCAGTCGCCGACGTCGACGTCGGCCATGTCGCCCAGCGAATAGATCTGCGAAAAGCCGATGCCTTCGGCGGCCGCCCAGTCGACGATCGACGACACCATCGCGCCCGATTGCGAGATCAGTCCCAGCCGCCCCATGCTGGGCGCAATGTGGGTGAAGCTGGCGTTGAGCCTGGCGCGCGGCGCCAACAGGCCGATCGTATTGGGACCGATGATGCGCAGCAGATGCGGCTGCGCCGCGTCGAGCATCTGCTGCTTTAGCCCGCTCGCCTCGGTAAGGCCGGCGGAGAGGATCACCGCCACCTTCGTTCCCTTCGCGCCGAGCTCGGCCACGATCCCCGGCACGGTCGGCGCCGGGGTCATGACGATGGCGATGTCGGGGGCCTCCGGCAGGTCGGCGATGCGCCGGAAGCATTTGCGTCCCGCAATCTCGTCGTACTTCAGATTGACGGGAAAGACCTTGCCGGCAAACCCGTCCGCCAGCACGTTGCGCAGCACCACGCGCCCGACCGAGCCCTCGCGCGCCGACGCACCGATCAGGGCGATGGAGGCCGGCGCGAGCGTTCGATCGAGATTGCGGATCGTCACCTCGAGCTCCCCTCAGCCCGGGCGAGCGATGGAGAGATGGTCCTCGATGCCGGTGATGCCTTCGACGCCCTCGACGGCAACGTGCGCGGCATCGCGCTCGGCTTCGGATCGCACCCGGCCCCAGAGGTGGACCACGCCGTTGACCACCGTCACTTCGGGGCAGGCCGCGAACACCGTGTCGGCATCGCGCAGCCGGGCCGTGGCGCTGATCTCGAGCGCGCTGTCGCCGGCGGCGATCCTTTCGGGCTTGGCCGCGGCGATGATGCGCAGCAGATCCGCCCGGCTGACGATGCCGACGAGCCGGCCGTCGCGCACCACCGGCGCGCGCTTGATCCCCCGCGTCCCGAACATGACCGCGACATCCGCCAGCGAGGTGTCTTCCGTCGCCGCGACCACCGGCTTGCTCATCACGTCGGCCACCCGCCAGCTGTGGCTCTTGACGAAGTCGCGGGCGGCGCCTTCCGCCGACACGGCCTCGATCCAGTGCGGCCGCGACCCCGTGAGGCCGTATTCGACCCGGCGCAGCAAATCGCCCTCGGTCAGGATGCCAACCAATTGGCCATCTCCATCCACCACCGGAACTCCGCTGACCTTGTGGTCGAGCATCATCTGCGCCGCATGCCGGACACTGTGGGCCGGCATCACCGTGACGATGGCTCGGCTCATGACATCGGCAACGTTCATCGATACCTCCGCTCGGCTGCTCCTGGCAACCGCGTACGGGATGGACTGCGCGCCTGCCTTGATCCGGCTCAAGCGGCCGGCCGGAGCTGGCCGCCGATCTGTGCGAAGAAGGCGTCGACCGTCTCGCGCTTGCAGAGCTCCGTCGCCTCGGTGGTCACGGCCGCCGCGGCCGCGGCGACGTGGTCGACGGGCAGGACCACCAGTTTCCCCGAGCCGCCCGGCCGGCCATGCATCAGCAGCCGCGCAAGGTTCGCCTTCACGCCCGGCCGCTCGCCGTCGTACCAGGCGAGCGTCCGGCGCACCGCGTCGGGGAGCGGCGCCATGGCTAGGCCCGCAGCCGCCGGACGTTGCTGCTGCGCACCGGCAGGCTGTTGGCGAGCGCAACGGCTGCACCGCGCAGGCCGGCATCGGCGCTCGCCTTGATCACGTGGACGGGCGCGTCGGCCAGGTAGTCGTGCCGCTCTCCGGTGCCCTCGAAGGCATCGAGGAAATGCCGGCTCTTCAGCGCCGGCGCGATGTTGGCGGGCATGCCGCCGGCAAGGTACACGCCGCCTGTCGCGCCGTAGTGCAGCGCGACGTCGCCGGCAAAGCGTCCGAGCCAGGTGGCCATCAGCTCCAGCGCCCGGACGGCGGCCGCATCGTCGCCCGACAGCCCCATTTTGGTGATCTGCGCCGGGGTCAGCGTCGCCGGCGGCTGCCCGGCCTCGCGGGCGAGCGCATCGTAGAGGGCCACGAGCCCGCGGCCGGTCAGTACGTCCCCGGCAGGCACGAAGCCGTCACGGCCGGCCACCTTGGCGATGTCGAATTCGTGCGCCAGCGGCTGCGGAAACGTCGCCAGCCGGCTCTCGCCGGAAAGCGCCACCCAGCGCTCGCGCGTCCACAGCAGGGCCGCGGCGCCGAGCCCGGTGCCGGCGCTGATGACGGCGCGGGGATCGGTGCGCTTGATGGCGCCCTTGTTGATGCTGATCAGCTCGTAATTGCCCAGCGTCGGCGTCGCCAGCGCCAGGGCCTCGAACTCGTTGACGAAGCAGATATGCGTCGATCCGGTCACCGCACGGACATCGTTCCAGTCGAACGCCCACGGCAGATGGCTCATCCTCGCCTTCGAGTCGGCCACCGTGCCGGCAATCGAAAGCCCCACCTTGTCGGGCACGCGCGGCAGCGACTTGATGTAGCGCTCGATCGCCTCCATCGGGCTCTTGAAATCGGCGCTGTTGAGCAGCGCGAAATTGGCGATGGCGTATTCGTCGATGTCCACGACCGCGAGGCTGATATACGTCCCGCCGATTGCCCCCACCAATGCCTGCCTGGAATTTTCGGTCATCTCTGCCTCCACCTGTGCGGCCACCATAGCCGCCCCGAACCGGCGGGGTTTGATGCTGATCAAGGTGAGCCGCTGCCGTCCGGCCCAATGTCGCAGCCACACAGCCTGCGAGGTTCGGGATGCTCGAGAAGCTTGCCTTGATCGACTGGTTCGAGACCGTCGGCCGCGGCGACGTTGCCCGCGTTGGCGGCAAGAACGCGTCGCTGGGTGAAATGGTGCGGACGCTGGGAGGACAGGGCATCAAGGTGCCGCCCGGCTTCGCCACCACCGCCGACGCCTATTGGCGCTTCATCGACGCCAACGACTACCGGGCCGAGATCGCCGCCCTGATCGAGGACTGGACCGAGGGCCGGATGTCCCTGGCGGAAGCCGGCACGGCCATCCGGCAGCTCATCCTGCAGGGCAACTGGCCGAACGAGCTCGCGGCCGCAATTGCCCAATCCTATCGCGAGCTTTGCCGGCGCGCCGGGCGCGACGACCTCTCGGTTGCCGTGCGGTCGAGCGCGACGGCCGAGGACCTGCCGGATGCGAGCTTCGCCGGCCAGCAGGAAACCTTCCTCAACATTCGCGGCGAGGCCGCCCTGCTGCTCGCCTGCCGCCGGTGCTACGCCTCGCTGTTCACCGATCGCGCCATCAGCTACCGCCAGGCCAAGGGCTTCGACCACATGAAGGTCGGCCTCTCCATCGGCGTGCAGCAGATGGTGCGCTCCGATCTGGGCGGCTCGGGGGTGATGTTCTCGATCGACACCGAGACCGGCTTCGACAAGGTGGTGCTGATCAACGCCGCCTGGGGCTTGGGCGAGAACGTCGTGCAGGGCACGGTCAATCCGGACGAATATGTCGTCTTCAAGCCGTTTCTCGGCAATGCCGCTTTGCTCCCGGTCATCGAGAAGGCGCGCGGCGACAAGGCCATCAAGATGATCTACGCCACCGGCGACAAGCCCACCCGCAACGTGCCCACCTCGAAGGCGGAGCGCGCGGCGTTCGTGCTCTCGGATGCCGAAATCCTGCAGCTGGCGCGCTGGGCGGTGACCATCGAGACCCACTATGGCTGCCCCATGGACATGGAGTGGGCGCGCGACGGCGAGACCGGCGAGATGTTCATCGTCCAGGCGCGCCCCGAGACGGTGCAGTCGCGCCGCAGCACCGGCACGCTGCGCAGCTACGACATCACGGACAAGGGCAGGTCCATCGCGCAGGGTATCGCCATCGGCGAAGCCGTCGTCACCGGACAGGTCTGCCTGATCGAGGATGTCAGGGACATCGGCAAATTCGTCGACGGCTCGGTGCTGGTGACATCGACCACCGATCCGGACTGGGTGCCGATCATGCGCCGCGCGGCGGCGATCGTCACCGACCATGGCGGGCGGACCTCGCATGCGGCGATCGTCAGCCGCGAACTCGGCCTGCCGGCGATCGTCGGAACCGGCAACGCCACCGAGATCCTGCATTCGGGGCAGGAGGTGACCGTCTCCTGCGCCGAGGGCGATGTCGGCCACGTCTATGCCGGCACCGCCAGGTTCACCGTCAGCGACATCGACGTGGCGACGCTGCCCCCGACCAGGACGCAGGTCATGCTCAACCTCGCCAACCCCGGCGCCGCCTTCCGGTGGTGGCAGTTGCCCGCCGATGGCGTGGGGCTCGCGCGCATGGAGTTCGTCATCGCCAACACCATCCGCGTACACCCGATGGCGCTGCTGAAATTCGATGCGCTCGAGGACGCGGCGGCCAGGGCCGACATCGCGGCGCTCACCAAGGGCTACTCCGACAAGGCGGAGTACTTCGTCGACAAGCTCTCCCGCGGCCTCGCCCGCATCGCCGCCGTCGCCTATCCCAGGCCGGTGATCGTGCGGATGAGCGACTTCAAGACCAACGAATATGCCGGCCTGCTGGGGGGCCGGCAGTTCGAGCCGTCCGAAGCGAACCCCATGCTCGGCTTTCGCGGTGCCTCCCGCTACTACTCGCCGCAATATCGCGACGGCTTCGCCCTCGAATGCCGGGCCATCGAGCGCCTGCGCAACACGCTCGGCTTCACCAATGTGGTGGTCATGATCCCGTTCTGCCGCTCCGTCGGAGAGGCCGACAAGGTCCTCGAGGTCATGGCCGAGAACGGGCTCGGGCGCGGCAAGGACGGCCTCGAGATCTACGTGATGTGCGAGATCCCCTCCAACGTCATCCTGGCCAAATCCTTCGCCAGCCGTTTCGACGGCTTCTCCATCGGCTCGAACGACCTCACCCAGCTGACCCTGGGCGTCGACCGCGACTCCGCCGAGCTCGCGGGCCTGTTCGACGAGCAGGACGAAGCCGTCAGGTGGATGATCGAGCGCATCATCATCAAGGCCGGCTCGGTCGGCGCTAAAGTCGGGCTCTGCGGCCAGGCGCCGAGCGACCATCCGGAGTTCGCGAGATTCCTCGTCGAATGCGGCATCGACTCCATGTCGGTCAGCCCCGACAGCTTCGTGGCGGTGAAGCGCCAGGTCGCTCTCGCCGAGGGGGTTTGACCGTCATCAAGGCTCCCCTCCGGCGGTCGTGCACAATGACATAGAACCACAGTTTACGGAGAACACAGATGGCCGAGTTCAGCGGCAAGGTTGCAATCGTCACCGGTGGCGGGTCCGGCATCGGCGAAGCCATCGTCAGGGAGCTGGCGGCAGAGGGCGCCAGGGTCGTCGTCGCCGACCGCGACCAGGCGGGCATCGATCGCGTGGTTGCGGCCGTAGCGGCGGCCGGCGGCACCGCCTCGGGCTTCAGCCTCGACGTGGCGAGCGCCGAGCAGAATGCAGCGATGGTGGACTACGCCGAAAAGACCTATGGCGGCCTGCACCTCGCGGTCAACAACGCCGGCATCGGCGGACCGGCGGCGCTGACCGGCGACTATCCGCTCGATGGCTGGAAGACGGTCATCGACATCAATCTCAACGGCGTCTTCTACGGCCTGCGCTACGAAATCCCGGCCATGCTCCGGTCCGGCGGCGGCGCGATCGTCAACATGGCCTCGATCCTGGGCAGTGTCGGCTTCGCCACCGCCGTGGCCTACACCTCCGCCAAGCATGCGCTGCTGGGCATGACCAAGGTCGCGGCGATGGAATATGCGGCCAGGGGCCTGCGCGTGAATGCCGTCGGTCCGGGCTTCATCGACACCCCGCTGCTCGCGAGGAACCTCGATGCCGGCACGCTGCAGCACATCGCCGCCCTGCATCCCGTGCAGCGCCTCGGCCGGCCGGAGGAAGTGTCGGCCCTGACATGCTTCCTGCTGTCCGACCGTGCATCCTTCATCACCGGCAGCTATCATCTCGTCGATGGCGGCTACGTTGCCCAATAGGACGCATCATGCCCGAGCCCATCGATCTGCGGCAACGGCTGAAGGCGCTTTACAGCGCCTCCGGCACGCCCACGCTTGTGGGGGCCCCGACAGGTCGCGCTGGCTGTGGACCGCCATGATCATGCAGCCCGATTTCATCACGCCCGGCCAGGTCGACGAGGCCATTGCCGCCGTCCGCCGCAAGGCGCCCGGCGACACGCTCGCGCATCTGCGCTTCGACTCCTTTGCCGAAGGCCGCGCGGCGCAGCTCCTGCACCTCGGTCCCTATTCCGCCGAGGCGCCCAACATCGAGCGGCTGCACGCCGTCATCGCCGGGCAGGGCGGCCGGCTCGGCGGCAAGCACCACGAGATCTGCCTCAGCGACCCGCGGCGCGTTGCGCCCGACAAGCTCAAGACCATCATCCGCCAGCCCTTCACCCTGTAGGCGGCACATGGGGCTGCTTCGCCTGATCGCCGGGGGGCTCGCCATCACCATCGCGCTTGGCACGGCGGGGATCGTCGTCGCCTGCATGCTGTTCGCCGGCGACATCGCCGCCGATCTCGCGCGGCTGACGGCAGCGGCGCGATCGCCGGCAACGATCGTCACCGAGGCGATGCTGGCGGCGCTGCCGCCGCCGGCACAGCGCTATCTCCGGCAGGCCGGCGTCGTCGGCAAGCCCATCCCCACAATCGTGCGCCTGACGCAGACGGGACGCATCCGCGCCAGCGCCGACGCGGCCTGGATGGCTTTCGAGGCCGACGAGACCTGTTCGACCAGCCCGCCGGCCTTCGTCTGGCGCGCCTGGCTGCCGGGCCGGATGCTGCCCGTCGCGCTCGGCCGCGACGAATATCTCGAGGGCAAGGGCAGCATCCTGATCAAGCTGCTGGGCCTGGTGCCGCTCGCCGACGCGCACGGGGACGAGCTCGCCGCCGCCGGCCTCATGCGCTACCTCAACGAGAGCATGTGGTTTCCGTCGGTCCTGCTCGCCACCGGCGTCTCGATCAGCCCGGCCGGCCCCGACGCCTTCCGCGCCGTCCTCACCGACCATGGCCGCACCGCCGAGGCGCTGTTCTTCGTCGACGCCGCCGGCCGCCTCACCAACTTTCGGGCGCAACGCTTCAACACCGCGACGCAGCGGCTCGAAACCTGGGAAACCCCCATCGGCGGCTACCGTACCTTCAACGGATCGCCGCTGCCCGCCTCAGGCACCGCGATCTGGAAACAGCCCGAAGGCGACCTCGCCTATATCGACCTCACGATCGCCAGCCTGACTTACGACTAGCCTGCCCTGGCGCCTGCCTACGGCGCGAGCGAGAACCGCACCGGCTGCGCGCCTTTCCATAACACCAGCTCGCCGAGCGCGCGCAGCGTGTCCAGCCCGTTCTCGATGGTGATGAAATGGTTGCCCGCCAATTGGCCCATCTTCGAGGAGAAATCCACCGCGCCATAGGCAAGGATGATCTCGGTCTCGCTGATGCCACCGGGATACAGCAGAATCTGACCCGGTGCCGGATGGCTGGTATGGTTCTCATAGCCGACGCCGAAATTGCGGTCGCCGAGCGGCACCCAGACGCCTTCGCCACTCCAGCGGACATGGATGAGCTGGCTTTCGAACGGCATTGCGGCAGCAAACGCGGCGCATGTCTTGGGAGCGGCAGTGGTCTCCAGCCGCGCACCGTAGGTGTAGGGGCCGGCGGTGATGATGATCTGTGTCATGGAACGGCCTTTGCGAGGAGTCGGAAGCGGAAAGCTAGAAGCGGTCGAGGTTGAAGGCGGCGAGGTCGGGAGCGGTACGGCCAGTCAGGACGAGGGTAGCGGCCTCCTGTCCCATCAGCGGCCCCAGGGTGAAGCCGTTGGCAGTGGCGGCCACGACGACGTGCGGGTGACCGGGCAGCGCCGACAACAACGGCGCTCCGTCGATGTCGATGTTCATCGCCGCCCAGCTTCGCACCAGGGATAGTCCGGCCAGCGCGGGAACCGTCCGGCGGGCGACCCAGAGATTGCCCTCGATGCTGTCGGGCAGCACCTGCGGTTGGCCGCTCGCTGCGGTCTCGGCGGTCCACGCGCCGCCGATCAGCACGGTGCCGTTCGCGGTCTGCTTCATCGTCAGATGCCGGTCCGCATGTGCGAGCAGGCAGGGAAGTATCGGCGCCACCGGTTCGGTGACCAGCATCTGCAAGGGCGCCCCCCGGATCGGCAGGTCGATGCCCAGATGTTGCCCCAGGGCCGCGCTCCACCCGCCCGCAGCAATGATCACGCGCGCCGCCGTGATGGCGCCGCGGCTCGTTTCAACGCGATAGGATGTGCCTTCTGCCGCAATGCCGGTGACGCGGGCCAGCGTTTCGATCGCGGCTCCCGCGTCGCGCGCGGCGCGCGCCAGGGCAAGGGTCGCGGGAAGCGGGTTGATCTTGCCTTCGCCCGGACACCAGGCGCCGGCAACGATATCAGGTGACAGATGCGGGACCAGGGCATGGACCGCGGCCTGGTCCAGCACCTCGGTCTGGATGCCCACGGTTGCTTCGGCTGCCGCCTTGCGCGTTAGAAAGTCGATCTGGGCGGGGTTCTCGGCAACCATCAATCCGCCGGTCACCTGCATCTCGAAGTCCGCGTTCAGGCGCGTTTCGAGCGCCTCCCACAAGGCGATCGAGCGCTTCTGCAGGGCCAGCGTCCGCAGCGCGGCCGAGCCCCCCGCGAAAGCCTTGGCCCCGAAATCCCAGGACAGCAATTGCAGGTGCAGGCTGCCGGCATTACCGCCTGACGCCTCGGCGCCGACCCGGCCCTGATCGACCACGACCACGCTGGCGCCGCGCTGCGCGGCCTCGAATGCCGCAGCGAGGCCGGTGACCCCGGCACCGACGATGACGAGGTCGGCCTGCGTGACCCGCAACGGCGAGGGATCGGCGAGGAAAGGACGAGCGGCCGGGCGGCTTTCGCGGTGGCCCGCCCATTCCGGCTTTTCGACCGTCACCTCGGCCAGTGGCAAAGGCCTGACGGGCAGTTGCGGAGCGAACAGCATCGCCGCATCCATCTCGCATCCGGCGGTGTCCAGCAGGGCCAGCGCCGGCCGCGTGCAATAGCGTCCCTGACAGCGCCCCATCCCCAGCCGGGTAGCGCGCTTGATTGCGCCGAGGTCGCGCGCGCCCCCCGCGATGGCGCCGCGCACCTGCGCCGCGTTGATGCCTTCGCAGCGGCAGATCGTCAGGTCGTCGGCGGCCTGCGTCATGGCGCGCGGTGGCGCCCGATATAGCTGCCAGAGCGCAGCCTGGAACCGCTGCACGCGCGCCACCCGGCGCTGCGGCGACCTGCCGGTGGGTGATGTTTGCCCCAGCCACGCGGCAGCCGAGCGGGCGGCGATCTCACCCTGCAGCAATGCCGATTGTGCACCGCCAAGGCCTCCGGCGTCGCCCGCAATCCACAATCCCGGCACCGGCGTTGCACAATCGGCAGCCCGGCGCGGCCTTGGCACGTTGTCGACGAGATCGACCGGGCACCCCAGCAGCCGCGCCAATTCGGCCTGCGGCGCGAACCCTTCGCCCATGCACAGCGCATCGGTTTCGATCGTTCTGGTTGCCTCGCCCGAAATCTCCTGCAGATGCACCGCCAGCGGCGGGCCGGCGTCGATGCGGCGGATTTGCCATCCCTGCAGAACGGGTATCCGGGCCAGTGCAAGACGGGCCCGATAGGCGAGGCCCCGCGCCACGAGTGCGGGATCGGCCAGCGCCGCGCGCGCCAGCGCGGCGCTCATTTGCGGCCGAGCGCGTTCGGCAACGCCCGACAGCGTCCCGCCCAGCGCCAGCAGCTCCGCCGCCAATTGCAGGCCCAGCGGTCCGTTCCCGGCGATCAGCGTTCGTCGCCCCGGGGCGACGCCGTAGCGCCTGACCAGTGTCTGCCCGGCGCCGATCGTCATCACCCCTGGCAAGTTCCAGCCTGGGACCAGCGCCGGCAGCTCATAGGCCCCCGTGGCGAGGATCACCGCGCGCGCGGTGACGTGCAGGCGACCCGACGGACCGAGGGCGCGAACCTGGAATTGGCCGTCTTGCGCACGGCGGGCAAACCAGACCGTGTGGCCGCTGCGGACATCCACCCCCGCGGCGCGGGCGCGCAAGGCATCGCCGGCGCGGTGCTGGGCATCGGCACGATCGGCGTGGCGGGACGTGGCCGTTCGTGGCTTGAAATACTGTCCCCCTAAGGCGTCGCGCTCGTCGAGCACCAGCACGTCCACGCCCAGATCGCGGCAGGAAATGGCGGCCGCCAATCCGGCGGGGCCGGCTCCGATCACCAGGACGACCGTCGTAATGGTGGTTTCGGGCGCCGGCCCGTCCATCGATCGGAGAGGCGGTCCCGCAAAGCGAATGTCATTCTGGCTGCTGACCTCCATGCCGTCGCGAACATGGGTCATGCAGGCGCGTTGCGAGCGCCGTCCGTCGATCTCGACCAGGCAGTCCTGGCAGGCTCCCATGCCGCAGAAAATGCCGCTGGCGTTGCCGGATGCGGTGCGGTGCAACTGGGTGAACCCGGCCTCGGCAAGGGCCGCCGCCACGCTGTCGCCGGGACGAGCGACAATTTCGTGCCCGTCGAAACGTAGTCGTACGGGAAGGGATGGTGCGTCTGTCCGGCGCGACGTCATGTCGTCCGCGTCGGCGCCAGGCCCGCGGCCTCAAGCGCGCGAACCACCGAATCCATCTCGGCCGGCGGCGTCGGCAGCCGTGGCGGGCGCGGATTGCCCACCGGATGCCCCAGCATCGCCAGCGCCGTCTTGGTCGCCGAAACGTAGCGATGCTCGCCCACCAGCCGGATCACTGGCAGGGCCTGCTGATACAATGCGCGCGCGCCGGCAATGTCGCCGGCGTCGCTCAACTCGAACAGGCGGGCGAATTCGCGCGGCATGATGTTCGAGCCGACCGCGACCCAGCCCTGGGCCCCATTCATGAACGACTCGAAGCCCATGATGCCGCCGAATACCGTCATGCGTCCGTCGCACAGATCGAGGATGTCGCGCACCCGGGTTACATCCATCGTCGATTCCTTGATGTAGGAGATGCCTTCGATGGTGGAGAGGCGCGCGACGATGGGGGGCGTGAGGTCGACATTGGCGGTCGCCGGGTTGTTGTAGAGCATGATCGGCACCGAGATCGCCGCTGCGATTCGCCGATAGTGCTCGAAGAGTTCGTCCTCCGTCGGGGTCGAATAATAGGGCGGAATGACCATGACGCCGTCGGCGCCCAGCGCCTCCGCCTGCTGCGAATAGCGGATCGCGTCGTCGGTGTTTTCCGCTCCGGTGCCGATCAGGACTGGCACCCGGCCCGCCACGGAGTCGATGACGCAACGCGCCACGGATACACGCTCCAGCTCGGTCATCGACAGGAATTCGCCGGTTGAGCCCAGCGGGATCAGGCCGTGAATTCCCTGCCCCACCTGCCAGTCCGTATAGGCAGCCATTTTTTCCAGATCGACCCGGCCTTTTGCGTCGAACGCGGTGACCATGACGGAGTAGGTGCCACGGAATTTTCTGGCCATCGGCCGGACTCCTTGCAGACAAGAAAGCACTGCGCTGCTGCAGGTCAGTGCTCGAAATGTAGTTGGGTAGAACCGGACCAAGTCGGTACCAGTCAGAATATTGTCAGCGCCAAATCTACCCGGCGCAGCCTGGCAGAATGCCCTGTGTCTCTCCCCGCCCTCCGAAGCAGCTCAGCCGCCGCCCTCCGCTGTATACAAATAGGCTCGGTTAGCGTCGGAATATGAAGTCACCGCCATGCTGACCTCAGGTTCTCCGATGTCGTCGGTATACAGAAGCTTCCGATTCCATTGCAACCCGATTCGCGTAGGGCGAATGCCGCGCGCGTCTCGGCGCGGCTATTTTCGCACGACAACCGGGGCTCATAGGTCCGCGGGCGGCCAATCTGGATCGGGGCGCTTGCGTCGGTTTGCGCGGCAATGCAATTACAGAAGGGTATCTTACTCGCTAACCGGTTTGGCAATGAACCAATCACGACCACGCAGATCGTCGGAAGAATGGGTCGGTCCAAAAGCTCAGGCGGCGCCGCGGCGGTTGTCCGACATTGCCTACGACACGCTGTCCCTGGCGATCCGCGAGCGAAAGCTGCGAGCTGGCGAAGTGATCGTCGAACAATATCTCGCCGAGAGTCTCGGCTTGTCGCGCACGCCGCTGAGGCAGGCACTGCAGCGCCTCGAAATCGAGGGTCAACTGGTCAAGTCCGGTGGACGGTCCTTCAAGATCAGGCAGGTCAGCACCGACGAGTATCTACAGAGCCTGAAAGTACGTGAGATGCTGGAGCCCGAGGCGGCAGCGCTGGCGACTGATCGGTTGGATCGCGGCGCAATTGCCGCCGCGCGCGCGGCGCTGTGGGGGCTGAGCAGCCAGCGTCCCTATGATGTGATTGCCCACTGGAAGGCCGACGACGCGCTGCATCATCTCTTCATCGACAATTGCGGCAATCAGGTCATGTCGCGGTCGTTGCGCGCGCTTCGCGTCACGACACAATTGTTCGAGATCGAGCGACTGACGGACCGGCTCGATCCAGACTCGCGGGGCCACGATCTGATCCTGGACGCGCTGGAAGCTCGCGACAGTAAGGCCGCCCGTCGCGCCGTTACGCAGCACATTCGTGCGCTGATCAAGTTCGCTACCGCGACGTTGTCCTGACCGTTGCATGCCCGCAGCATCCGGGTCGCGAGGTGCTGGAACAAACCTCAAAGACGATCTGCCTCGTTCCGTCGCGCGTCGCCGCGAAGGTCTTCGCGATAGGTGAAGCGGGATCGGATCGCCCAGCGCTCTGTGCACCTTGCGGCACGTTGCGCATCTGGCGCCACGTGCCGCTCACGGTGCTCGCAATGGCGCTGACGGAGCGATAGTCAACCCCAGTCGGTCCGTTTCGGCAGAACAATTATCGTGTTATTACAGAATGTTACGAAAGGGCACGTCCTCTTGCGACGGCGCTGGCTGAATCTATTTGGTCGCAGCGCGTGGGCGCTTGACTCGGGAGGACGCTCGTGAAACCGTCTCCAAACGGTATACCGTACGGGAGCAGACGGGATGACGATTCAGGTTCGAGATGTCGTGGCACGGGTCCATGGCGACGCTGACGAAACCCTCGATCTGCTGCGGCGCGTGGTGGCTATCCCCAGTGTCACCGGCAATACCGCCGCGATGCATGAGTTCCTTGCGAGCGAGCTTCGGCATCTCGGCTTTAGCGTGGACGACGTTCCGAGCAATCCCGACGACGTACGCGATACGCCGGAGTTTTCGCCGCCAACGCGCAAGACGTCTGGCGGCGGCATGGTGGCTCATAAGCCCGGCCAGCGCGGGCTCATGCTTTTTGCTCACTCGGATACCTGCGATCCTGCCGAGCAGGGGGCGTGGACTGCCGACCCGCTGGTGCTGACCGCCGACGGCCGGGGCCGGGTCGCGGGCATCGGGGTTGCTGACTGCAAGGCCGGCGTAGTCGCCATTGTCGCGGCGCTTCGAGCGATCGAGCGCAGTGGACTGGTCTTGCGCAAAGCTCCCGCCGTCGTGATCGCCGAAGCCAAGACCGGCGGCTTCACCGGAATGTTCCAGTCCGTGCGCCAGGCCGGCAAGAGCGAGGGCGCGCTCTACTGCCATCCCGGCGAGGTTGGGGACGGAATGGGGCGCATCAAGGTTGCGACGCGTGGGGTCCTGTCGTTCCGCATCGAGGTCGCGGGCCGCACGCCCGTGCCGCTGGAATCGTCGGCACGAAGCGCCGATCCGCGCCAGGGCGAGAACGCTCTTGTTCACGGCGCCAATATCGTCGCCGCCATCGTGCAATGGGCAGACACGCAGCCCAAGCTCATCTGCTCGGTAAACAGCATCAAGGCCGGTCGTGACGCCATCGAGGTTCCCGACATCTGCGTCATGGAGGGCACCTGCTGGTATACTGAAGGGTCGATTGACTCGGTCATCGCGGGGCTGCGAGGAGCTGTCGCGCGTGCCGCGTCCGCCAGTCCGTGGCTGCAGCAGCATATGCCGGCGGTCGAGCTCATCGGCGTGCGGTCCAACCCGGCAAGCTGCGAGGGCTCGGAGTTTGCCCGCGTGGTGCAGGATGCCGTTGCCACGGTCACTGGCACGACGCCGGAGCCGTATGGCTGGCACAGCGCCAGCGACATCCGCTTCCCCATGCGCCATGCCGACACGCCGACGGTCGGCATCGGATCCGTTGCGGGCAATTTTGGCCGCTCCGACGAATGGCTGGATGTCGATGACTTCATGCGGATGGTCGAAGTCATCGCTCGCGTTCTGGTGAGCTGGGACGAGAAAACCGCGCCTTCTGCCGCCACCTGACTGGAGATCCGACTTACGACCTGAAGGAGGCGGAGGGTGGCTTACGCACGTTCCTTCAGACCCAGCAACCTTCCAACCCACGGTGAAAGACAAGACATGTCCAGAAACTCCATTCGACGGGCTGCACTCACCCTCTCGTCAGTTGCGCTGCTGCTCGCGGCGGCGGCCTTCGGGACGAGCCCCACGCTCGCCGCCGGCACGGAAACGGCCGCCGGCAAGAAATGCGTGGAAGTCCCCGCGTCCTCATTGGTCAAGCCAGGCACGCTCACTGTCGTCACCAACGCCGCGAGCTACCCGAGCTCCTACGTCGACCAGGACGGCAAGATCGTCGGCGTTCGCGCCGAGATGGCCAAAATGATCGCCGACGGACTGTGCCTCGATCTGGAAATGATCAATTCGCCGTTCGACACCCACATTCCCGGCCTGCAGAGCAAGCGTTGGGACATCAGCGCCAGCGGCATGGTCTACACGCCGGCGCGGGTGGAGGTCGTCAAGATGATCCCGGTCGAGGTTCAGGGGGTCGTGGTTTGGGTGACGGCGGGCAATCCGCACAACATCAAGACCGTCGACGACATGGCGGGCCTGCGCGTGGCGACGGAAGGGCCGGGCTACGAGTTCGACACGACCAACAAGCTCAGCGACGGTCTCGTCGCCGCCGGCAAGAAGCCGTTCGAGGTGCTGGTGTTCGACGACAACACGAAAGCGGCCCAGGCGCTCGCCGCAGGTCAGGCCGACGCGCTCATCACCACGGGGCTGCCGCCCTCCGACGGGCGGTTCGAGCTTGCGGGCGAACCGCTCAACCAGACGTTCAAATGTCTTGGCCTGAACGACGAGGCCCTCGCCGAGGCCGTCGTCGAGGTCGTCAAGAACCTGCGTCAGGATGGAAGCCTGAAAGCCCTCCTCGATAAATACGGGTTCACGATGTACCAGGGGGTAACGAAGGTTATCACCGCCGACTCGCCACCCAAGAACTGACGAGGAACGACGATGTGGTCTTGGTCGAGCTTTTTCGAGTTCCTGGTCAGCAGGCAGTACGTTTCGGGCGCGTGGACCTCGATCTGGCTCACCTCGGTCTGTCTGATCATGGGCTTGGCCCTGGCCATCGTGCTCGCGCTGATGCGCATGTCCAACAACCGGGGGCTGCGCTGGCCCTCGGCCTTCTTCACCTGGCTGTTCCGCGGCGTGCCGCTCCTGGTGACTCTGGTGATCATCTATACCGGCCTGCCGCAGTTCGGAATCCGGCTTGGCCCGCTGGCGGCCGGTATTCTTGGCCTCACGCTCAACGAGGCGGCCTATCTGTCCGAAATCGTTCGCTCGGGAATATTGTCGGTGCCCAAGGGCCAGTACGAGGCCGCCCGGGCGCTCGGAATGACCCCCGCGCGGGTCATGCGGGTCGTCGTGTTCCCGCAGGCTTCGCGAATCATCGTGCCGCCGCTGGGCAACGCGGTGAATGGCCTGTTCAAGACGACGACGCTGCTGTCGGTCGTGGCCGTGAACGAATTGCTGCGCAACGCGCAGTTCGCCATCCAGATCAACTATCGCGTCCTGGAAGGCCTGGTTGCGGCGGCGATCTACTATCTCGTTCTGGTCTCGATCTGGCAGGTCGTTCAGAACTACATCGAGAACCGGCTCAACCAGAGCTACGTCACCACCTCATGAGAAAGGCCAAGACCGTGAGAAAACTGCAGTCGTCGAAACGCCCGGTCGTTCTTTCGAATGGCGGCGTCATGTGCGGGCGTGACCGGAAATGACGGCGCTCGCGGCCGCATCCACGCCGATACTGGAAGCCATCGACGTTCGCAAATCGTTCGGCAAGCTCGATGTCCTGAAGGGCATTTCGGTGAGCCTCAACAAGGGCGACTCCCTCTGCATCATGGGCCCCAGCGGCGGTGGCAAGAGCACGTTCCTCAGATCCATCAACTGTCTCGAGATGATCGATTCGGGCGTGATGAAGGTCTGCGGCGAGGAAATGGGCTACCGGATGGCCGCCGGCACGCGCCGGCGGCTCGGCGAGGCCGCCGTCGCGCGGCAGCGCCGCAAGACCGGAATGGTGTTCCAGCAGTTCAATCTGTTCCTGACCATGAATGCCCTCGACAATGTCGCCTCTGGGCTGGTGCACGTTTACGGCGTCAAGAAGGAGCAGGCCCGCGAGCAGGCGTACGAGCAGCTCAAGCTCGTCGGCATTGCCGACAAGGCGAAGGCCTATCCCATTCAGCTTTCGGGCGGCCAGCAGCAACGCGTCGCGATTGCCCGGGCGCTTGCGGTCAAGCCGGAACTCATGCTTTTCGACGAGCCGACGTCGGCGCTCGATCCGGAAATGGTTCAAGAAGTTCTGGACGTCATCTACAGCCTGCGCGACAGTGGCATGACGATGGTCATCGTCACGCACGAGGTCGGGTTCGCCAAGAAGGCGGCCGACGAAGTCTTGCTCATTGCCGATGGCGTCGTGGCGGAACGCACCTCGCCGCAGAACTTCTTCGAAAACCCGCAAAGCGAGCGGACACGGCAATTTCTCTCGCGCGTGCTGCACTGATGCGTAGCGCCGCCATGGCGGCGGGAGCGCGGTCGGTGCAGCGCCCGCCGGCGACGATGCCGAAATTGCAGCGGTCGCAGCGACGGCTGATCGGTGCGGACAAGATCGATTATCATGCCAGGCATGGTCGGGGACGGCCACATCCCGGTGATGGTAATCAAAGGTCGGCGCACGGGTGGAAGCTGCAGCCGGTCGGCGGGTCCTGTCAGCGGTTCGAGGGCCCGCTCATTCAAAGCGAGCCGGGCCGTTCGGTCATGCTGTGTCGGGCCGCGCTGGCAGGGTAGGGCGCACCGCGATCACGGCGGCCCCTCCCGTCACGACGCGTGCATGCGGGTCGCGGCGCGGAAGTATTTTCGCGCGGCGGCGATGAGCTGGGCGTCGGTCGGATGGTCCATCGCTTCGATGCCCCAGACCTTTTTCGCCAGCGCCGGGTGGGTGTCCGTCAGGTAGCCGGCGAATTCGGTGCGGGCCACGCCCGGCCCGACGATGAGGATCCTGCGAAAGCCTCCGAGCTTGTCGGCGATGTCGGCGAAGAACTCCGTGTTGGGCGCCTCCTTGCCGAGATGCACATGGTCGGCGCGGCGGTGGATGTGCTGCGGCGCGTGCGCGTCGTGCACGACGATCTCGTCGGCGTCGTCGACCGACAGTCCGAAGATGCGGGCCTCGCGATGGTCGATCCAGACGCAGCCGCTGGTGTGGTGCATGATGTGTCCTCTTGTGGTTGGCGGCAGCGGGCGCGGGGTCCCTTGCACCGCGATGAAGTCGTGGTGGCTGGTCCGAAATGTCGCCGTCGCGCGCGCGGCGCGGCGGCGATCGGGGTCATGCGGTGGGGACGGTCAGGCGGTGGCCCAGCCCAGCCATTTGTTGCGATGCACCTGGTCGAGCTTGGCGGCCCATGCGTCGAGCCCGAAGATGTGGCCGGCGCTGGTCGCGATCATCAGGCCGAGCACCAGCGCATAGACGATGTGCTCGTCGAGCAAGAAGTTCGTGGTGGCCGAGATGTACGGGAAGTCCATATGCGCCATCCAGTAGAACAGCATCAGGGCGATGCCGAAGCTCGCGCTGAGCCGCACCATCAGGCCGCTGAGCAGCGACAGGCCGATCAGCAGGTGCCCGTAGGCGACGAGAAAGCTGAGCACGCCCGCGAGCGGCTCCGTGGCCAGCGGCGCGAACAGCCAGTGGAAGGTCTTGGTCGAGCCCAGAAAGCCAGAGACCGAAAATCCCCCGAACACCTGGTGGCTGGCCGCGTAGAGAAAGACCCACGCCATGGCGAGGCGCAGGAGGACGACGAGTGGTTTGACGGCGGGTGAGCTGAACATCTGCTCCTCCAATCTGGAATGGACGCAGGATCGTCCCATCAGGCCCGGCGCGACTTGATATTGGTCAATCGGGTGCGCGCTGCGGGCCGCCATCGCGCCATGGCCCGGCTTTGACCTCGATCAAGGAGCGGCGGCGCCGATGCCGATATCTAGTGGCCTTGCTGATGCAACGCTGCAGGAGGTTTCCATGCTTCGGGCTTTTCTCCCTGTCCTGACCTATCCGACGCCCACCGCGTTGCCCGGACTGCAGCGGGCTCTCGATCTTGTCGCGACGCTGCAGGGCGAAGTCGCCGCCACCATCGCCGAGGTCGACGTGCCGCCGGTGTCGGCGCCGCTCGGTCCTGTCGGCATCGATGTGTCGGCGATGGCGGCGGAAGCCGAGGCCATGAGCCGCTCGCACGCCAGCGACGCGGCTGGCCACCTGCGCAACGAAGCGAAGCGGCTCGGCCTCGAGATCGGCATCGATCACGTGCGCTCCCGCTGGGAGTGGGCGGCGGGCGCGCTCGCCGGCGCCGCCCGGCTGCACGATCTGTCGCTCATGGCCATGGGCGACAGCAGCGACGAGCGGCGGGTCGCCGAGGCGCTGATTTTCGAGTCCGGTGGTCCGGTGGTGCTGATCCCCGCAAGCGGCGAGGCGCCGGTGCATCTCAACACCGTCGCCGTGGCGTGGGACGACAGCGCCGCCTCGGCCCGGGCGTTGCGCGACGCCATGCCGCTGCTCGAGGCGGCCGATCGCGTGATCCTGCTCACCGCCGACATGGACAAGCCGATCGATCCGCAGAGCGTCGAAGGCATCCTCGCGGCGCTCGATCGCCGCGGCATCCAGAACAGCCATTTCGAGGTGCTGGTCGGCAGCGGACAATCCGTCGGCGAGGCGCTTCAGGCCGCCGCCCGGCGCAAGGATGCGGGGCTGCTCGCCATGGGCGCCTACGGCCACAGCCGCATCCGCGAGTTCATTCTCGGCGGCGCCACCAGGTCGGTCCTCGCCAGCCTGCAGATGGCCGTGCTGATGTCGCATTAGGACGCGCCCCGCCAACGACAGCAAATTGTCCCGGCCCGCATGCGTTCGGCGCCGGGGCGGTGTACAACATGCCGGGCTCCCCTCGCGAGGCTGCAATGCGCATTTACGTCCTCTACGCTCATCCCGACACCGAGCGCTTCGGCGGCCGGCTGGCCGAAGCCTATGCCGAGGCCGCCGTCGACCATGGCCACGAGGTGCGGCGGCAGGACCTGTTCGAGCTCAGCTTCGATCCGGTCCTGCGCGCCGGCCTGCGCCTGGTGCAGCCGCTGGAGCCGGATCTGATCGCGGCCCGCGCCAATCTCGACTGGTGCGAGCATTTCGCGCTGTTCTACCCCGTCTGGTGGGGCAACGTGCCGGCGCTGCTGAAGGGATTCTTCGACCGCACGCTGTATTCGGAGATCACCTATCGCCACGACGTGCAGGACCCGTCCTGGAGCAAGATGCTGGCTGGCCGCTCGGCCCACATCGTCACCACCTCCGACGCGCCCGCCGCCTGGCTGCGCGACCACAATCGCGACAGCGACCTCAACGCCGTCCGGCGCGGCACCCTGGAGTTCTGCGGCATGCAGCCGGTCAAGGTCACCCGCATCGGCGGCGTCAAGGACATGGACCAGAAGCGGCGCGATAGCTGGGTCGAAAAGCTGCGACGGCTCGGCGAAGCCCCGTGAGCTCGGCTCACTGCGCCTGCCCCGCCGCGACCAGCTCGCGCCCCGGCCGCCCATGCAGGAAGCCATTGGAGAACGGCACGTCGGGATAGATCTCGGCGAGCCGCCGTCGGCCCACGGCAGCCTCGAGCCGCCGCTCGCTCACCGCGCGGAAGATCTGCGCCACCGCCACCATGTCGCAGCTCTGCGGCGACAGGCGCAGCCCTCGCACGCCGGCCCGCCGCAGGCCGTCGATGTCGTCGAGGGCGACGTGGCACGTCCCCGAGACCGTCTGCACGCCGTTGAGCGCGAGGAAGCGCTGCCCGTCGAGCGTATCGACCGCCACCCCGTCCGGGTCCTCGCCGCAGATGAACTGGCAGGTGTCCTTGGTCAGCCCGCGAAACCGGGCATGGGCGCAGCGCGCCGAGATCGCCAGCGGCACCTTGCCGAAGGCGAACACCTCGATGCCGACGCGCGGCGCCTGCGCGCAAATCCGCTCGAGCGAGGCGAGCGGCAGTTCCGGCGGCAGGCAGATCGTCGTCGCCCCGAGCTTGGCCAGCACCTCCGCCGTCGCCGCGTTGTAGACGTTGACCATCGGCCCGACCGCGAACGGCCGCCCCCGCAGCCGCGGCACCGCCGACAGCTCGCCGATCTCCACCGCGAAACGCTCCTGCGCCGCCAGCCGCTGCACCGATTTCCGCTCGCGCGGCGCGGTGACCAGCGCCAGCGAGGCGAGCCGCACCGTCTTGCCCGCCCGCGTGAGCCGCTCGGCCACCTCGTCCATGGCGCGCGCATGAAAATGCTCGCGCTTGGAGCACACCGTTTCGCCGATCACCACCGCGTCGAGATCGGCTTCGTCCGCGATCCGGAAGTAGAAATCGCGCCAGCGCTCCTCGCTCCACAGGAACAGCACCGGGCCGAGCGTGAGGGTGAGCCGGCCCGCGCCGGGATCAGCGCCAGCGTCGGTCATAGGACCCCTCCGTGGTGCGCTGCCCCTCGCTCATCCGGCGCAGCGCCTCGGCGCCGTCGGCCGCGCCGGAGCCCGATTGCAGCCGCCGGCGGATTTCCTTGACCACCTGCGCGACATAGGCGCGTCCGCGCTGCCGGCCTTCGATCTTGAGGGCGCTAACGCCGGCCTTGTGCAGCGTGTCGAGATGCGCCAGGGCGTCGAGGCTCACCGGGTCCTCGAACACGTAGCCGTCGCGGCCCTCGGCCGTGAACCGCCCCTTGCAGATGGTCGGGTACCCGGCGGCCTCGCCGGCGCCGAACCGGTTGATGGTGAAGTCGCCGAGCATGGACACCATCGCCTCGCCGTCCTTGCGGTAGCGCACATGGCTCGCGGGCGAGCACACGCCATGCATGTTCGGCGACAGCCCCGTCGCGTACGACGACAGCGAGCACCGCCCTTCCTCCATCACGCACAGTCCGCCGAACACGAATACTTCGGTCTCGCACGGCACCTCGCGCGTCAGCGCCGCGACCTCGGTCAGCGACAGCACGCGCGGCAGCACCGCGCGCTTGATGCCGAACGCCTCGACCAGAAAGCCGATGTGATCGGCGTTCGCCGCTCCCGCCTGCACCGACAGATGCCGCCGCGCCTGCGGATGCCTCTCGGCCGTGTAGGCGATGAGGCCCAGATCGGCGAGGATCAGCGCGTCGGCGCCCAGCCGCACCGCATCGTCCACCGCCCGCTCCCACAGCGCTTCGCTGCCGGCGCGCATGAAGGTGTTGATGGCGACCAGCACATGCACCTGCCTCGAATGCGCATAGGCGATCTCGCGCTCCAGCTCCTCGCGGCTGAAATTGAGCCCCGGGAAGTTCCTGGCATTGGTCTCGTCGCGGAACCCGCAATAGACCGCGTCGGCGCCGAGATCGACCGCATCGCGCAGCGCCGCCGGCGTGCCGGCCGGACAGATCAGTTGCATGGCACGCCCTCGCGCTCCAGCAGCGACCGGCGCACCGCCCCCAGCACCGCCTGCCCCGGGCGCTGCGCCCAGCGCCAGGGCGGCGCCAGGTCGCGCACGAAATCGAGCGGGATGCTTTCGGCCGCGTTGCGCAGCGCCAGCGCCGTCTCCATGTCGCCCTCGATGCTGATGTGGCGTCCGAAAAACTCCGCATCGCCGTCCAGCCGCCCCTCGGCGAGCGCCAGCAGCAGCACGATCGGGCCGCAGATGCGGGTCGCGTAGGCCGGTGGCGTCGCCCCGCGCCGCGTGACGCGCACGCTGCGGCGCGCCAGCACCAGCGTGAAGTCGAACGGCGCGTCGGTGGGCGAGATGGCGATCGGCCGTGCCGCGAACGTCCCGAGCCGGTCGAACAGCCCGGGATGCTCGCGAAGGATGTGCGTGAGGCTCGCTTGCGCCATCCCTTGCACCAGGGGCAGGGGCAGCGGCGTGGCGAGCAGGCGGAGGATCGGCGGCAGCATCGGAACGTCCTTGAACCGGCCGACCGTAGCATCGGGGCCGGCAAGCCTGTTTGCGTTTGCGCAAAGACAGATGCGTCGCCTCCATGGTCGGTACCGGAAAACGGGTACCGCCAGATGGGACGTTCCGACCTGCGCCAATTCATGGCCGAGCTCGATGCGGCCGGCATGCTGGTGCGTGTCGCCGAGCCGGTCTCTCTCGTGCACGAGATGACCGAGATTCACCGGCGCGTGCTCGCCGCCCGCGGTCCCGCCATCCTGTTCGAGCGGCCGGTCGATGCGGCCGGCAGCGAGCTTTGTTATCCCGTCCTGGTCAATCTCTTCGGCACGCCGCAGCGCGTCGCCATGGGCCTCGGCATCGAGGCGGCGGGCATGGCCGAGCTCGGCGAAACGCTGGCCTATCTGCGCCATCCCGAGCCGCCCGCGACGCTGCGCGGCGCGCTGCGGCGGTTGCCGGAGCTGCGCGCGGCGCTGGCCATGGGTACCCGCTCCGTGTCGCGCCCGCCGGTGCAGCAGGTGGTCGTTCCGGCCGCCGAGCTCGATCTCGGCGCGCTGCCCATCCAGTGGTGCTGGCCCGGCGAGCCCGCGCCGCTGATCACCTGGCCGTTGGTGGTCACGCGCGACCCCGACGATGCCGCCGACATCAATGTCGGCGTCTATCGCCTGCAGGTTCTCGGGCGCGGCCGGTTGATCGTGCGCTGGCTTCCGGGCCGGGGAGGCGCGCGTCATTTCGCCCGCTGGCAGGCGCGCGGCGAGGACATGCCGATCGCCATCGCCATCGGCGCCGACCCCGCGACCATGCTGGCCGCGGCAATGCCGATTCCCGACGGCGTCAGCGAGCTCGCCTTCGCCGGTCTGCTGCGTCGGGAAAAGACCGGCGTGGCCCGGGCCGTGAGCGTGGACCTGCCGGTTCCGGCCAATGCCGAGTTCGTGCTCGAAGGCGCCGTGTCGTCGACCGAGCGCGCGCCGGAGGGACCGTATGGCGACCATACCGGCTACTACAACGCCGTGGAGCCGTTCCCCGTCGTCACCCTCGGCGCCATCACGCATCGCCACGATCCGACCTATGTATCGACCTTCACCGGGCGCCCGCCGGACGAGCCGGCGGTGCTCGCCGAGGCGCTGGGCGGCCTGTTCGTGCCGCTGGTGCGCCGGCAGTTCCCCGAAATTCGCGACGTTCACTTCCCGTCCGCCGCCTGCTCCTACCGCTTCGCCATCGTCGCCATCGACAAGCGCTATCCGGGGCAGGCGCGCCGCGTCATGCTGGGGCTGTGGTCGATGCTGCCGCAATTCATGATGACCAAGACCATCGTCGTGGTCGACGCGGCCGATATCGACATCCGCAATTGGGACGACGTTCTGTGGGCGATCTCCACCCGCTTCGACGCCTCGCGCGATCTGGTGCAGCTCGACAACACGCCGATCGACTATCTCGATTTTGCCTCGCCGCTGCCCGGCCTTGGCGGCAAGATCGGGCTCGACGCCACCAACAAGATCGGTGCCGAGACCGCCCGCCCATGGGGCAGGGTGCTCGCCATGAGCAGCGAGGCGATGTCGCGCATCGACGAGATCTGGCCACGGCTGGGTCTGGGTGCCGCCCCATGACATCTCGCGTCGTCATCGGCATGTCCGGAGCGTCGGGCGCGTGCCTCGGCCTGCGTGTCCTCGAAATCCTGTCGCAGGCCGCTGGCATCGAGACCCATTTGGTCGTCAGCAAGGCCGGGCGGCAGACGCTCCGCCACGAATTGGGCGCGCACGGCCTCGCGCGCGCCGAAGCGCTCGCCACCGTCGTTCATCCGGTCGGCGCCATCGGCGACACCATCGCCAGCGGCTCGTTCGCGACCCACGGGATGATCGTCGCCCCCTGTTCGATCCGTACCCTGTCGGCGATCTCCTGCTGCCTTTCGGACAATCTGCTGACCCGCGCCGCCGACGTGCATCTCAAGGAGCGGCGTCTGCTCGTCCTCATGGTGCGCGAATCGCCGCTGCATCTGGGGCATCTGCGGGCCATGGCCGCCGTCACCGAGATGGGCGCCATCGTCGCGCCGCCGGCCCTGCCGTTCTACCAGGGGCCGCAGACCCTCGAGGCGATGGTCGACCAGATGGCGCGCCGGGCGCTGGCGCTGCTGCAGCTCGACGCGCTGCCGCCGGCCGCGTCCTGGCCAGGGCTCGCATCGGCGGCGACCTGAGCCGGAATTTGCGCTGGCGCAAAGAAGCGATGCGCCGCCGGCCGTAATCATGCAGCGTTCCAGCAGAACGAAGGCGTGACGGTGCTGATCCCGATCCTCGACCCGGATATTTGCGCCTGCCTCGGCGAGGTCATCGACCCCGAGCTCGGCATCAACATCGTCGATCTCGGCCTCGTGCTGTCGGCCACCCGGTCCGGCGCCGCGATCGAAATCGTCTTCACGCTGACCAGCCGGGCTTGCCCGCTCGGCAGCCTGATCCGCGACGATGTGCGCGAGCGGCTCGGCGCCGCATTTCCCGACGCCGAAACCATCGACGTGCGGCTGGTGTGGGATCCCCCATGGTCTGAGGACATGGTGAGCGATCACGGCTTCGAGCTGCTGGGAATGACGCGAACAAGGAATTATGCCTGATGTGCAACGACTGCCAAGCGACCGACACCACCATCGACGTGCGCGTGATCGCGCCGCGCCTGCGCCACCCGATGATCTTCAGCACCTTCGACAACCTGCTGCCGGGCGAATTCTTCCGCATCGTCAACGATCACGATCCGCGCCCGCTGTTCTACCAGTTCAGCACCGAATATCCGGGCAGCTTCGAGTGGACCTACGAGAAGTCGGGACCTGAGGTGTGGCAGGTCAAGATTGACCGCATCGCCTCCTAGCCAGGACGCAACCCGTCTCGCACGTACGGCGAACGTCGTTCTCCTCGGGCTCGCCGGTGCCGCCGCAATGGCGGGCCTCTGGGGTGGTCTCGTCCGCCTCGGCCTGCCGCTGGAGGGAGACGCCGTCGCCGAAATCCACGGACCGCTCATGGTCTGCGGCCTGTTCGGCACGGTGATCTCGCTCGAACGCGCCGTCGCGCTCGAGCGGCGCTGGGCGCTGGTCGCGCCGCTGGCCTTCGCGGCGGGCGGCGTGTGCTGCCTGCTCGGCGCGCCGGCTGCCGGGGCGGGGCTCTTTCTTGCCGGCGGGCTGGTGCTGTTCGCCGCCTCGGTGGCCGTCTTCCTGCTGCAGCGCGCGCTGTTCACCTTCAGCCTCGCCGTCGGGGCCTTCTGCATGGCGGCCGGCGATTTCGTCTGGATGCTGTCGGCCGATGCCCGCGCCAGCGTCGGCCTGTGGATCGCCTTCTTCGTCGGCACCATCGCCGCCGAACGGCTGGAGCTGAGCCGCACCCTGCGGCCTGGCGAGCTCAGCCGCACGGCCTTTGCCGGGCTGCTGTGCCTGCTGGTCATCGGCGCGGCGCTCGGTATCGACAGCCTGTCCGGGCGCTGGCTGCTGGGCGGTGCGCTGCTCGGGCTCGCCGTCTGGCTCTGTCGCTACGACGTCGCGCGGCGCGTCATCCGGCGCCCCGGCGCCTCCCGCTTCTTCGCCACGGGCATGCTCGCCGGCTATGTCTGGCTGGCGGTGTCGGGCGGCCTGCTGCTGTTCGGCGACGACCTCGACCGCGCCTACGACCTGCAATTGCACACCGTATTCCTCGGCTTCGTGCTGTCGATGCTGATGGCGCACGCGCTCATCATCCTGCCGGCGGTGCTCGGCATCCATCTGAGCTTCAGCCCGTCGCTCTATTGGCCGCTGGCGCTGCTGCATCTGTCGCTGCTGCTGCGCCTGCTGGGCGGCACCGTCGGCCCCGACTCGCTGCGCCTGCTGAGCGGACCGGTTACCGTCGCCAGCCTCGCGGCGTTCGTCGTGCTGGTCGTCTGGACGCAATGGCGGTTGCGACGGAATCGACCATTGCCGCGCCCGCTGTCGCTGCCATAGCTTGGCGCCATGCGAGTGGCCCTGGAGGTCGACCGTCATGCTTGACCGCACGCTGATCCGCGATCTTGCCCTGTTTGCCCGCCTGGACGATGCCGCCCTCGACGACGTGCTGTCGGAGGCCGGCAGCCAGCGTTATGCCGCCGGCGACGTGGTGTTCGAGCAAGGGGAAATCGCCGAGCGCTTCTTCGTCCTGCTGCATGGCCGCCTGCGGGTCACGCAGATGACCTCGGAGGGCCAGCAGATCGTCATCCGCATGGTCGCGCCCGGCGACCTCTTCGGCATCGCCAGGGTCATGCAGCGGCCGGACTATCCCGGCACCGCCACGGCCGTGCTGGAGAGCGTGGCGCTGGCCTGGCCGATGTCGGCGTGGTCCACCGTGGTCGACGGCCATCCGGCCTTCGCGGTGAACGCCATGCAGATCATGGGAGAGCGGCTGCAGGAGGCGCAGCTGCGCATCCGGGAGTTCTCGACCGAGGCGGTCGAGCGCCGTGTCGGCCACGCCGTGCTCCGGCTCGCCCGGCAGTCGGGCTATCCCGAGGACGACGGGGTACGGATCGATTTCCCCATCTCCAAGCAGGATATCGCCGAAATGACCGGAACCACGCTCCACACCGTGTCGCGCATTCTTACCGCCTGGGAGGCGGCTGGTCTGGTCAGCACCGGCCGGCAGAAGCTGCTCGTCAGGAACCCGCATCATCTGCTGCTCATCGCCGACGGCGTCGAGGCGGCGCTGGCGAAATAGGGCGGTTCTCGATGGCGCGCACGATCGCCGCCCGCAGCGCCGCGCGATTGTAGCCGTGCTCGTCCGCCGAATCCGCGAGGCTGTGGAAATCGGCGATCGGGCAGCCGATGCAATGCAGGTGCCAGTCGATGAACACGCGGATGGTGCGCGGCCAGATGCGCATGATCTCGTTCAGCGACAGGGTGTCAAGGACAGTGCTGGGGTCGGCCATCGCAGCTCCTCCATGAACCGGAAAGCCTAGCCCGCTGCCCGGCGCTGTCCTTGCGCCCGCGCAAACACCGCCGAAAAAGTCCCGCTGCCGCCGCTGCGACTTTCGTCGCCGTCCTTGATCTGGCGCAAAGTTCGTCACCGGGGCCGGGCGTATGCGACCTCCATCGCCCGTCGCGCGCTGCCCGCCGCGCGCGGGACTGCACCGGCAAGGAGGTGATCGATGACGCGCGCCGCAATCTGTCATGTCCAGCTCGAGCTCGACCGCGAACCGCAGCATCCCTTCGGCGAGCGCGGCCGCCTCTACAACCTCTACGTGCCGCTGCGCTCCGACGGCAGCGTCGACGCCGAGGCGCTGCGCCGCGGCCATGGCTGCTGCCACGGCACCCGGCTGCGCTCCGGACACCGGCCGGTGGGCGGCAGGATCAGGCTCGGCGACGGCGGCGAGCTGGTGCTCGAATATGATGGCGGCCCGCTGTTCCGCTCGGTCCTCGCGCTCGACGCCCCGCTCGCCGTCGGCGCCTCCATCCCCGTCACCGAGGCCAATGGCGAGGCGCACCGCTTCCAGGTGATCGCGGTGCGGCCCGTATGAGCGCCGCGCCCGCTTGAGCCAGATCAAGTCCGCCGCCGCGGCGGCGTCTATTGTGCGTCCAAGTGCTGCCGAAGGAGGGCTTAATGAGCGACGACACCAAGACCGCATGGAAGACCTTCGTCGAGGAAATCGAGGTCTCCGGCAAGCACCTGCTGGACGAGCTCAACCGCCTGATGGCCGAAGGCAATGTGCGCAAGCTCGTGGTCAAGAGCAGCGACGGCGACGTGTTCCTCACCCTGCCGCTGACGGCGGGCGCCGTCGCCGGCGGCATCGTGACGCTCGGCGCGCCCTGGCTCGCGATCCTTGCGACCGTCGCCGGGCTTCTCGCCAAGGTCAACGTCGAGATCACCCGCGACGACACGCCGGCGCAACCCGCCCGCCAGCCGGACGCGCCGGCGCCGGCCCCGCCCGAAACGCCGCGGTGACGGGCGGCCCCCCAGCCCGCGCGGTGGAAGGGCGCGACATGCGCGCCCTCCCGCCTCGCCGCCTATTGCGGCCGCGACTTCACCCAGCCGATCATCTCGGCGATCTCCGCCGCCTGTCCGTCCAGGATCCGCTGGGCCAGCGCCCGGGCCCACGGATCCTTGCCGTGCGCCAGCTCGGCCCGGGCCATGTCGACGGCGCCCTGATGGTGCGGAATCATGGAGCAGATGAAGGCCGCATCGATGTCGGCGACCTGCATGCCCTCGTCCATGTTGGCGTGCATCTCCTGCATGCCCTGCATGAGGTCCCGGTGCGCGGCGTCCAGGTCGCCGGCGCCGGTCATGTCCATGCCGCTCATGTCCATGCCCCCGGCCGCCATGTGGTCCATATGCGCGTCGGCGGCGGCCGTCGTCCGGCAGGCGTCGGGCAGGCTGCGTCCCGCTTCGGTGTCGGCCGGCCGGGCCGGTGCGGCGAGCAGCAGCAATGTCGCGCCCGCCAGGGCCGCGCGTGCGAATGTACGAATCATGTCGAAACTTCTCCTGAGTTGAGTGCTACGGATCTGCGGCCGCGACGGGCCGCCTGCGCGCCTCAGCTCAGGGTCGGCGGCCGGAACGGCAGCGACGCGACGGAGCTCGTCCGCAGCGGCGCCGGCGCCGCGACCAGGGCCGGCCGCCCGGCCGTCGGAAAGCCGATGTCGGGCGTCGGCACCACCCCGATGAAACACTGCTCCAGCACGCAGCACGCCGGCGCCGGAGCGCAGTGCGGCGCCATGCACGATGCGTCGTGCGACATGTGCTGCATCTGCGGCGCCCCCGCCGTCATGGTCATGCCGGCCGGCATCGCCTCCGCCATTGCCCCCGCATCGAGCGCCATCGCCATGGCCGCTTCATGCGCGGCCACCCCCAGCGACAGCAGCGCGGCGACGAACGCCACGCGCAGCAGGCGTCCGCCCCGCGCCAGCGCCCGGTCGAGCCATCGCATCCGGTTGAAACGCCACGACTTTGCGGTCGTCGCGCCCGTTGCCGCGCGCCGCCGCCCCCGCCAGAACGGGTGGCGCGAAACCACGCCTCCAGATGCAACGAACGACGACGGCCAAGCCATGCTGCGCGGTCCTTGCGACAGATGTGTCGATCCCACTGTGGCGGATGCCGGCGTCGGCCGTCAATGCGCGACGATGCGGGCTGCGACATGAAGAACCATGTTTTAACCGCGGGGCGGTGTGTAGTGTCACGACGGGGCAGAAAGAGGGCAGTCGCGATCTGGGCGGATCGCGACGCTGCGCACACATGCGCCCCCGGCATGCAACCAGGAGGCGACGGCGCATGGTTTCCACAATGACGGTCGGCGAGCGCCAGATGGCGCTTGGCCTGTGTGTGCTCGTGGCGCTGTGCGGCCTGTTCATGGCAGTCGCCGGCCGCAACGATCTGATGGGGCCGCAGGGCGTTGTGGTGCTGCTTGCCGGCATCCTCGGCGCCATCGTCGTGCTGCGGCGTCTCGATGCGCCGGAGCCGGGTCCGGAGCGGCTCGCGAGCTATTACGACGAGCCGATCAAGTTCGGCATCGTCGCCGCCATGGTGTGGGCCATCATCGGCATGCTGGTCGGCGACTGGGTCGCCTGGCTGCTGGCCTTCCCCAGGCTGACCTTCGCCGATGTGCCATGGGCGAGCTTCGGGCGGCTGCGCCCCATCCACACCACCGGCATCATCTTCGGCTTCGGCGGCAACGCCTTGATCGCAACGTCCATGCACGTCATGCAGCGCACCTCGCGGGCGCGGCTGCCCGACCAGTTGTCGCCGTGGTTCGTGCTCGCCGGCTACAATCTCTTCTGCGTCCTCGCCGTGTCCGGCTACCTCATCGGCGTCACGCAGTCCAAGGAATATGCCGAGCCGGAATGGTATGCCGACATCTGGCTGGTGATCGTCTGGGTCACCTATTTCATCCTCTATCTGCGCACGCTGGCGCGCCGCCGCGAGCCGCACATCTACGTGGCCAACTGGTACTTCCTTGCCTTCATCCTGGTCGTGGCCATGCTGCACATCGTCAACAATCTGGCGCTGCCGGTGTCGCTCAGCAGCGCCAAGAGCTACTCGCTGTTCTCCGGCGTGCAGGACGCGATGGTGCAATGGTGGTACGGCCACAACGCCGTGGCCTTCTTCCTAACCGCGGGCTTCCTCGGCATGCTCTATTACTATCTGCCCAAGCGGGCAGGGCGGCCGATCTACTCCTATCGCATGTCGATCATCGGCTTTTGGGGCATCACCTTCTTCTACGTCTGGGTGGGCTCGCACCATCTGCATTACACGGCGCTACCGCAATGGGTGCAGACGCTCGGCATGACCTTCTCGGTGATGCTGCTGGTGCCCTCCTGGATCGCCGCCGCCAATGCGCTGCTGACCCTCAACGGCGCCTGGCACAAGGTGCGCGACGACGCCACGCTGCGCTTCATGATGGTGGCGGCGGTGTTCTACGGCCTGTCGACCTTCGAGGGCTCGTTCCTCGCCATCCAGCCGGTCAACGCGCTGTCGCACTATACCGACTGGACCATCGCCCACGTGCATGCCGGCACGCTCGGCTGGAACGCCATGATCATCTTCGGCGCCATCTACTACCTCGTCCCGCAATTGTGGAAGCGGCCGAGCATGTATTCGCCGCGGCTGGTCGAGGTGCACTTCTGGTTCGCCATCGCCGGGACCGTCATCTACGTCTTTGCGATGTGGAACTCCGGCATCACCCAGGGGCTGATGTGGCGCACCTACAATGACAGCGGCACGCTCGCCTATTCCTTCGTGGATTCCCTGCTCGCCATGCATCCCTACTACATCGCCCGCGCCTTCGGCGGCCTGCTCTTCCTCATCGGCACGGCGGTCGGCTGCTACAACATCTGGATGACCACGCGCACCGCGCCGGCCGCCCGCATCGCGCCGGCCGGCCAGGTGCCCGACATGCCCTCGGCGCCCGTGGTGGCTGGGGAGTAGCGCCATGTTCAATTCGCACTACCAGCTCGAGCGCTACTCGATCGGCCTCGCCGTCGCCATCATCGTCGTCGCCAGCATCGGCGGCCTCGTCGAGATCGGCCCGCTCTTCACCATCCAGCAGACGGTGGAGGCCGCGCCGGGCATGCGCGTCTATACCCCGCTCGAGCTTGCCGGCCGCAACATCTACATGCGCGAAGGCTGCTATGCCTGTCACTCGCAGATGATCCGCACGCTGAGCGACGAGGTCGAGCGCTACGGGCCATACTCCCTCGCCGTCGAGTCGCAATACGACCACCCGATGCTGTGGGGCTCGAAGCGCACCGGTCCCGATCTCGCCCGCGTCGGCGACAAATATTCCGACCAGTGGCAGGTGGCGCACCTCACCGATCCGCGCGCCGTGGTGCCGGAATCGATCATGCCCGGCTACGCCTTCCTCGAGCGCACCAGCCTCCGGACCGACGATCTGCCGTCCAACCTCGCGGCGCTGAAGGCTCTCGGCGTCCCCTACAGCGACGAGATGGTCCACAACGCCACGACGGATGCCTATGGCCAGTCGGCGCCCGACAGCACCGAGGCGCAGGGCGTCAAGGCCCGCTACGGCGATGCCACGGCGGTGCGCAGCTTCGACGGCAATGCTGGTGTCGTCACCGAGATGGATGCGCTGGTCGCCTACCTGCAGGTGCTGGGCAAGCTCACCGACGTGGCGCACGCCGAACCGCAACTGCAAGGAGACGCGCAATGATGGGCCTCGAGCACAACCTCATGCTCGGCTTCGCCAAATCGTGGGGCCTGTTCTACCTGATCGCGCTGGCGCTGGGGGTCGTCGTCTACACCTTCTGGCCCGGCAACAGGAAGCGCTTCGAGCGCGCCAGGACCTCCATCATGAACGACGAGAGCGGGCCATGGGCGTAATCGAGCGCGATCCGCACACCGGGCACGGCACCACCGGCCACGAATGGAACGGCATCAAGGAGCTCAACACCCGCGTGCCGTGGCCGATCTGGATGTTCCTCACCTTGGCCGTGGCCTTCGCGCTGGTCTGGTGGGTGCTGATGCCGGCCTTTCCGCTCGGCACCACCTACACCAGGGGCCTGCTCGGCGCCGACGTGAAGCAGGACGTCGCCAACGGGCTGCAGCTCGCCGCCGACAACCGCGCCGACTGGACGCGGAAGATCGCCGGCGAGGATTTCGCCACCATCCAGGCCGATCCGGCGCTGATGCGCGACGTGCGCGAGACCGGCCACGCTCTGTTCGGCGACAATTGCGCCGCCTGCCACGGCGTCACCGCCACCGGCGGGCCCGGCTATCCCAACCTCACCGATTCGCGCTGGCTGTGGGGCGGCTCGCCCGACGAGGTGTTCGAGACCATCCGCGTCGGCATCAATTCCGACCATCCCGACACGCATTTTTCGCAGATGCCCGCCTGGGGCCGCGACGCCATGATCGACCGCGACTCGATACGCGCCGTCGCCACCTACGTCCACGATTTGTCGCATCCGGGCACCGGCGCCACCGATCTCGTCGCCACCGGCCGGCAGGTGTTCGCCGACAATTGCGCGGCCTGCCACGGCGAGGACGCCCGCGGCGCCCCCGGCACCGGCGCGCCCGATCTGACCGATGCCTTCTGGCTCTACGGCGGCGACGAAGCGTCGATCTACACCAGCATCTACAACGGCCGGCAGGGACACATGCCGACCTGGGAGGCGCGCCTCAGCGCCACCGACCGCAAGATCCTGGCGCTCTACGTCCTCGATCTCGGCCGGAGCGGGCAATGACCTCGCGGCTGCGCACACGGCTGCTCGTCGGGCTGGCGCTGGCCGCCGGCGTCGCGCTGTTCGCCGCCGCCAATACGCATCTGATCTGGACCTCGGTGCTGTCGCAGCCCGATTGCGTGCCGCATCTCAAGGCGCCCGGCCCGGCCGGCGGCTACCAGGCCGCGCAATCGTCCTGCTGAACGAAGGGAAATGGTGATGGCCACACTGGGCAAATCCGACACGCTGCCGCCGGTGCTGCCGCCCATCGCGGCGGCCAGCCCCGACTGGCGCCGCAGCGCCACCCCCGCCGACGCCTTCGGCTGGCTCGCCGCCGGCTGGCGCGATTTCGCCACGCGCCCCGGCCTGAGCCTCGCCTATGGCGGGCTGATCTTCGTTGTCTCGCTGCTGATCGTCTGGGGCCTGGTCGATTTCGGCTACGACTACATCCTCTTCCCCTCGCTGTCGGGCTTCCTGGTGGTCGCGCCGCTCGCCGCCACCGGCCTCTACGAAAAGAGCCGCCGTCTCGCCGCCGGCGACACCGTGACCCTCGCCGACATGCTGTTCGTGCGCATCCGCTCGGGCGGCCAGATCGTCTTCGTCGGCCTGCTCCTGCTGCTGCTGATGCTGCTGTGGAACCGCGCCGCCGTGCTGCTGTTCGCGCTGTTCTTCGGCCTGCTGCCGTTCCCCAGCTTCGACCACGTGCTGCCCGTGCTGCTCGGCACGCCGCTCGGCCTGCTGCTGCTGCTCGTGGGCAGCCTCGTCGGCGGCCTGTTCGCCGCCTTCTCCTTCGCCGTCAGCGTCTTCGCCATCCCCCGGCTGCTCGACCAGCGCACCGACGCGCTCAGCGCCATGGGGCGCAGCATGGCGATCGTCTCGCACAATCTGCCGGTGATGCTCACCTGGGCCGCCATCGTCGTCGCGCTGTTCGCGCTCAGCGTCGCCACCGCGCTCGTCGGCCTCGTCGTCGTCTTCCCGCTGCTCGGCCACGCCACCTGGCACGCTTATGTGGCGATGCGCGGTCCGGCCGGAACATCGGCCCCGGCGACCTCCGCCACCCCCGCCGGAGCGCCTGCATGAGCGCCGCCGCCGACGGCCCCCGCATCATCCCCTCGCGCGAGGAATTGCTGCTGGCTTCGCGCCCGGCCGCCGATGCGCTGCGCGAGGTGCGGCTGTCGGTGCCGAGCATCCATTGCGGCGGCTGCCTCGCCACCATCGAGCGCACCCTCGGCCAGCTCGACGGCGTGGCCGAAGCCCGCGCCAACCTCACCACCAAGAGCGTCGTCGTGCGCTGGCCCGACGGCGCCGCGCCGCCGCCAATCGGCCCGGCGCTCGCCGCCATCGGCCACCCGCCGCATCTGAGCGAGGCCGACGCCGCCGCCCCCGACGGCAGCTTCGGCGAGCTGGTGCGCGCTCTGGCCGTCGCCGGCTTCGCCGCCATGAACATCATGGCCTTCTCGGTCTCGGTCTGGGCCGGCGCCGGCCCCGAGCTGCGCCAGCTCTTCCACCTGCTCTCGGCGCTGATCGCGCTGCCGGTGCTGCTCTATTCCGGTCGCATCTTCTACCGCTCGGCCTTCGCCGCGCTGCGCCACGGCCACACCAACATGGACGTGCCGATCACCATCGGCGTCGCCCTGGCCTTCGGCATGAGCGCCTACGACACCCTGACCGGCGGACCGCACGCCTATTTCGACGCCGCCGTGATGCTGCTGTTCTTCCTGCTCGTCGGCCGCACCCTCGACGACGCCATGCGCGCCCGCGCCCGCGCCGCCATCGGCGACCTCGCCCGGCTGGCGCCGCGCGGCGCCACCGTCGAGGACCGCGACGGCGCGCGCCGCTTCCTCGCGGTCGACCAGATCGTGCCCGGCATGGTGCTGCTGCTCGCGGCCGGCGAGCGCGTGCCGGTCGATGCGCGCGTGCTCGCCGGCGTCTCCGAGCTCGACCGCTCGCTGGTGACCGGCGAGAGCCTGCCGCTGGCCGTCTCGCCCGGTGCCAGCATCGAGGCCGGCACGCTCAACCTCACCGCGCCGCTCCGGCTCGAGGCCATCGCCGCCGCCCATGACTCCTTTCTCGCCGAGATGATGCGGCTGATGGCGGCAGCCGAAGCCGGCCGCTCCGGCTATCGCCGCCTCGCCGACCGCGCCGCGAGCCTCTACGCCCCGGTGGTGCACGGCGCCGCGCTGCTGTCCTTCCTCGCCTGGGCGCTGGCCACCGGCGATCTGCATCGCGCCGCGACCATCGCCGTGGCGGTGCTGATCATCACCTGTCCCTGCGCCCTCGGCCTCGCGGTGCCGATCGTGCAGGTGATCGCGGCGCGCCGCCTGTTCGAGCGCGGCATCATGGTCAGGGACGGGGCCGGGCTCGAACGGCTCGCCGGGATCGACACCGTGGTGTTCGACAAGACCGGCACGCTGACCACCGGCCGCCCCGAGCTCGCCGGCCCGGCCGACGCCGAGGCGCTGGCGCTCGCCGCGCTGCTTGCGGCCCACTCCCGCCACCCCTATGCGCAGGCGCTCGTCGCGGCCCAGGCCGGTGCCACGCCCCCGGGCGTTCGCCTCGACGACGTGCACGAAGTGCCCGGCCACGGCCTCGAGGCGCGCGCCGGGGCCGATCGACTGCGGCTCGGCCGCCCCGACTGGGCGCTCGCCCGGCCGCAGCAATCGGCGCCCGCCGCCCGGCCGGCGACGGTGCTGTCGCGCAATGGCGAACTCGTCGCCTGCTTCAGCTTCCGCGAGCATCTGCGCGACGGCGCCCGCGACGCCATCGCCGCCCTCGGCGCGCGCGGCCTCGCGGTCGAGATCCTCTCGGGCGATGCCGCCGCGGCGGTCGCCCGGCTCGCCGGCGAGCTCGGCGTGACACGCTTTCAGGGCGGCATCCGCCCGGCCGGCAAGCTCGCCCGGCTCGAGGCGCTGCGCGCCGCCGGCCACAGGGTGCTGATGGTCGGCGACGGCTTGAACGACACTCCGGCGCTTGCCGCCGCGCACGTCTCGATGGCGCCCTCGGGCGCCGTCGATGCCGGCCGCAGCGCCGCCGATTTCGTCTTCCTGCGCGATGGCCTCGAGGCGGTGCCTGCCGCCCTCGCGGTGGCCCGGCAGGCGCACCGCCTCATCGTGCAGAATTTTGCCCTCGCCATCCTCTACAATGCGGTGGCGCTGCCCTTCGCCATCGCCGGCCTCGTCACGCCGCTCGCCGCCGCGCTCGCCATGTCGGCATCGTCCATCCTGGTCGTGCTCAACGCGCTGCGCCTCGACGGCCGCGCCGGCGCCCCCCGGCCGATCGGCCGCTTCATGCCGCTGCGCGCGCGGTTCGCCCGATGAGCGTGCTGATCTATCTGATCCCGGTCTCGATCGCGCTCGGGGCCATCGGCCTCGTCGCCTTCCTCTGGTCGCTGCGCAGCGGCCAGTACCAGGATCTCGACGGCGCCGCCGAGCGCATCCTGTTCGACGACGACCGCCCGGTGCGCGCTGGCCGCGACGCGGCGCGGCCGGCGCCGCGGGGAGGGCGCAATGCCGATGGTCCGGCATGACCGCCGCGGCGTCGCTGCCGCGCTGCGCCCTCCGGTTCGTTCGGCGGCGTGATTTATCGTCGCGGCCCCGGCTGGCGACCCGGTCCTGACCGGCGGCATCGTCGTGCCGGCGGCCGGCTTGCCCGCGCCGCGGCTGGCCCCTAAGCTGCCGTGAATTTCACGAGCCAGCAGTGTCCAGCAATGATCTCGTTGCTTCGCCAGCGATGGGCGCCGTACGTCGCCGCAGTGGCGTTCGTCGGCATTTCGACCGCCGTCCGGCTCGCCATTCACAATCTGCTGCCGAGCTCGGCGGTCGGGCTGCTGTTCGCCCCGGCGATTCTCGCCGCCGCCATGTGGGGCGGCCTGTTTCCCGGCCTGTTCGCCACGCTCGTCGCGACCCCGGCGGTGTTCTATTTCGTCTCCAACCGTGCCGATCCCATCGACTCCTCCATTCTCAACATCACGCTGTTCCTCATCGTCGGCGCCACCATCGCCTGGCTCGGCGGCATGCTGCACCGCACGCGTGCCGAATGGGCGGCGGTCAAGGTCGCGCTGCAGCGGCGCGAGGCGCATCTGCAATCGGTGCTCGACACCGTCCCCGACGCCTCGATCGTCATCGACGCCAAGGGGACGATGACCTCCTTCAACCGGGCGGCCGTGCGGCAGTTCGGCTACCAGCCGGAGGAGGCGCTCGGGCAGAATGTCAGGATGCTGATGCCCTCGCCCTACAGCGAACAGCATGACGGCTATCTGCACCGTTATCTGCAGACCGGCGAAAAGCGCATCATCGGCATCGATCGCGTCGTCGTCGGCCGCCGCAAGGACGGCTCCACCTTTCCCATGACGCTCGCGGTGGGCGAGTCGCGCACCGGTGACGACGTCTATTTCACCGGCTTCATCCGCGATCTCACCGAGCACCAGGAGAGCGAGGCCCGGCTGCAGGAGGCGCAGAGCGAGCTGGTCCGGCTTGCCCGCCTCAACGAGCTGGGCGAAATGGCCTCGACCCTGGCGCACGAGCTCAACCAGCCGCTGGCGGCGATCGCCAATTACGTGCAGGGCTGCACCCGGCTGCTGGCGCAGATCCCGGGCGCCCCGGCCGAGCTGATGCGCGGCGCCTTGCAGGAGACCGCCAAGCAGGCGTTGCGGGCCGGCGACATCATCCGGCATTTGCGGGAGTTCACCACCCGCGGCGAGACCGAGAAGCGCCCCGAAGACGTCAAGAAACTGATCGAGGAGGCCGGGGCGCTCGCCCTCGTCGGCTCGCGCGAGTATGGCATCCGCACCGAATTTGCGTTTGCGCCGGACGACGCCATGGTGCTTGCCGATCGCGTGCAGATCCAGCAAGTGCTCACCAACCTCATGCGCAACGCCATCGAGGCCATGCGGGAAAGCCCGCGCCGCGAGCTCGTGGTCCGCACCTATGTGGAAGGAAACCAGGCAATGCATGTCGACGTCAGCGACACCGGCCCCGGCATCGCCGACGAGATTGCCGACCGGCTATTCCAGCCCTTCGTCACCACCAAGGCCGGCGGCATGGGCATCGGCCTGTCGATCTCCCGCCGCATCATTCAGTCCCACGGCAGCGACCTGACCTACCGCCGCAACGAGGCCGGCGGCTCGACCTTCAGCTTCGCGCTGCCGATCGTCCAGGAGGCCCCGAGCGATGAGTAGCGCGGATGTCGTTGTCCATATCGTCGACGACGAGGAGCCGGTGCGCAATTCCCTGGCCTTCCTGCTCGGATCGGCCGGCTTTGCGGTGCGCACCCACAGCTCGGCGGCGGCCTTCCTCGACGTTGCGCCCTCGGTGCGCAACGGGTGCCTCGTCACCGACCTGCGCATGCCCGATATCGACGGCGTCGAGCTGCTGCGGCGTCTCAAGGCCGCCGGCACCATGCTGCCGGCGATCGTCGTCACCGGCCATGGCGACGTGCAGATGGCGGTCGAGGCGATGAAGACCGGCGCCATGGATTTCATCGAAAAGCCGTTCAGCGACGAGGTGCTGATCGACTCGATCAACCGCGCGGTGGCGGTCGCTGCCTCGCGCGGCGACGCGGCGGCGGCGGCCGCGCGCACGCATGAGCGCCTCGCCAGCCTCAGCGATCGCGAATTGCAGGTGCTGAAGCGGGTGGTGCAGGGGCAGGCCAACAAGGCGATCGCCTACGAGCTCGGCCTCAGCCCGCGCACCGTCGAGGTCTATCGCGCCGGCCTGATGGGCAAGATGCAGGCCAAGAACCTGGCCGAGTTGGTGCGCACCGTCATCGACATCGATCTCGACCAGTTCGGCGGCTCGGGCCCCGACCCCTCTTGATCTGACGCAAAGCGCGGGTCCGGGGCGGGGGCTAGTTTCGCCGCATCATGGCCCGCATTCTCCTCATTGCGCTGGATACCGAGCTTCGCCGGTCACTCGAATTTGCGCTGGCGGCGGAGGGCCACGACGTCACCTCGCGCGCGAGCATTGCCGCGCCGCACGAGCCCAATTTCGATTGCACCGTGCTCGACCATCATGCGGTCGGCGCCGACGGGGCGGCGGCCGCCGCGTTCTGCGGCCGCCATGCGCCGGTGATCCTGCTCGCCAACCAGGCCTCGCATCCGCTGGCGCCGTGGACGTTCCGCACCCTGCTGAAGCCGCTGCTCGGCCTCTCGCTCACCGATGCGGTCTACGAGGCTGTGGCGGCGCGCAGCGCCACTAAGTAAACCCCCTAGTCGCACGACCGGAATTTCGGCGCACGGCCCGGCCCGGCAGTATCTCCCCATTACCTGGAGACGCCGTCATGTTTGCCCAAACCGCCATCCCGATCCCTGCCACTCCCAGCCACTTCCAGGATCCGGATGTGCGCGATCTGCTCGCACAGAGCCAGCCGGGGACGGTGAGCTACTATCCGGCCGATGCCATGATCTACGCCCAGGGCGACGACACCGGCCCGCTCTATCTCGTCGAGTTCGGCACCGTCCGCATCTGCCAGATGACCGCCGACGGGCGCCGCCAGATCACCAGTTTCTGCTACGCCGGGGACGTCTTCGGCCTCGAGCCCGGCGAGGAGCACGAATGCTGCGCCGAGAGCGTCGACGGCGCCGGCATCCGCATGCTGCGTCCGGCGAACAGTGCCGGCTTCGCCCAGAAGCTGCTCGGCTTCGCGCTGCGCCACTTCGCCCGCATGCAGTCGCATCTGGTGCTGCTTGGCCGGCTGAGCGCCAACGAGAAGATGGCGAGCTTCCTGTGCGACCTGCTCGACCGCCAGGACACCGGCGACACGGTCGTCCTGCCCATGCAGCGCAGCGACATCGCCGACTATCTCGGCATCACCTTCGAGACGGTGTCGCGCGTGCTGCGCGTGCTCAAGGACCGGGGGATCATCCGCGTCACGGCGCTCGACCGCATCGAGATCCTCGATCCCGGCGCGTTGCGTACGCTGAGCGACTGAGCTCAGTAGATCGACCGGCAGTAGCGGCCATCGCGCGCGAGGTGGCGAAGACAGGCTGCCGCCTCCTCCGGCGATGTCCGCCCCTCATGCGCGATGATCTCGAGCAGCGCCGCGTGCACCGCCGGCGCCATGCCGGCGGCGTCGCCGCAGACATAGATCGACGCGCCGTTCTCGATCCATGCATAGAGTTCGGCGGCGTGCTCGAGCAGCCGGTGCTGCACGTACACCTTACCAGCGATATCCTGCGAGAATGCCAGGTCGAGCCGCGTGAGCGTTCCGTCCTCGATCGCCGCATCCCATTGATCCGCATAGATAAAATCGTCGCGGCGGGAACGGGCCCCAAACACCAGCCACGCCCGTCCGGCGCTGGTCCGCGCCCGCCGTTCCGCCACGAACGCGCGGAACGGCGCGACCCCCGTTCCGGCTCCGATCATCACGATATCCCCTTGTAAACGCAGCCGAAATCGCGGTTCCGGCTGCACGAAGACCGGCAGCGTCGTCCCCGGCCGCGCCTGCGGTGCCATATACCCCGTCACCACCCCCAGCCGCTGCTCCCCCCGCAGCGAATAATCCAGCGTTGCCAATGTGATAGCCGCTCTCGCCGGGTCCACCGCCGGGCTCGACGCGATCGAACAGAGCCGCGGCTGCAGCGGCCGCAACCCAGCCACCACCGCCTCCGCCGCAAGGCCTTCCACCGGCCACCCCCGCACGATGTCCTGGATGTGGTAAGCGCGCAGAAACCCCCGCCGCGCCTCGGTTTTTTCGGGTGCGGCAAGCGCCCGCAATTCGGTGCTTCCGCTCAATTTCGCCCACAGATTGAGAAACCGCGGCGTCGCGACGGCGATTTCGAACTGCGTAGCCAGAGCCTGCGCGAACCGCATGCGCCCACCCCCGACTCGCACCTCCGCGTGCCCATCGATGCCGAGCACCGTGAGCACGGTCTCGACCAGCCGCGGATCGTTGCGAGGCACGATGGCGAGCGCATCGCCAGCGGAATAGCTCAGCCCGCTGCCGCGCAGATCCACTTCGATATGCCGCTTCTCGTTGCGCGCGCCTGGCCCTGTGAGGACGACATTGGCAACGACCGGCGCTTCGAACGGCCGGGACGCGCCGTAGTGCGGCGGAGCGTCGGGCATGATCAATTCGGCGAGCGGCATCGGCCGATCAGGGAGCAGGCGCCCCGGTCGGGCCGGGTCAGGCGATGCAGCAGCGCGTCGAAGCGCCGCCAGCCATGGATATTGTCAGGGCGCAGGATGGCACAGGCCCCGCCGGCCAGCCGACAGGCGGCCTCGGTCTCGCCGGCCGCCGCCAGTTGCCGCAGGCTCTCGAGCAACAGGTCGATCAGCGCGTTCGCCTGGGAAGGAGCGTCAGCACTCATGCGAACCCCAAATGCTGCTTGGCCGCGTCGGTCATCATCTCGGGAACCCAGTGCGGCTCGTAGGTCAGCGTGACGTCGACGAACTCCACGCCCGGCACGGCCCACGCCCCGTCGCGCGCGCCGTCCTTGAGGAAACCGGTGGCCGGACACCCGCGTGTCGTCGTGGTCATGACGATGTCGACCACGCCGCCTTCGGCTGCCGTGATGCTGTAGACGAGGCCGAGATCGACGATGTTGTAGCCGAGTTCCGGATCGATGACGACGCGCAGCGCTTCCGTCACCCGTTCGATCAATGCGTCGCTCTCGGCGCTCATGGCTTTGCATCCTTGCCGCCGATGCGGATCAGCAGGCGATAGGTGGTGCCGTCCGCATCGAATCCACCGCGCCAGGCGTGCCCGCGCTTGGCGAGTTCGGGGAACAGGAACACCGGTTCGCGGCCGAGCAGCGCCGCGAGCACCTCGCCGGTCGGCATCGCTTCAATTGCCGCAAGGATATTCACCATCGGTTCGGGTGGATCGAGGTCGCGACCATCGACATTGCGCACCGGTGCCGGCCAGTCCGAGTTACTGTCCACCGGAGCATAGGCATCCGCCTCGCCCGTCGGATAGAACAGCACCTGCCAGTCGCCGCCGCCCATCTCGATGGCTTCGTTTCCGAAGCCTCTCGCCCCGAGCACGGCAAACAGCGGCGTCGGCTTGAAGTTCGCGAACAGACGCAGCCCTTCGTCCGGCGCCAGCCTGCCGATCGCTTCCATGATCGCCGCGAAGGGCTCGCCCCCGGCCCGCAATATCGGCCGAACGTCCAGGTCAACGTAACGCGAGATCATTCAGTCACCTCAGGGTTGAGCAACTAGGGCACAGAGCAACCGTGGCCGGTGTGGAACGTCTTGCCCTTGCGGGCCTATGGCGACATCGGCCAGCCGGCGCGTGCGCACGAACTCGACGACAAGTCCGGCGGTCGCCAGCAACAACAGCAAGGCGAGACCACGGAACACGAGCGCCTGCTCCGCCAGGAGAGCTACTGTCCCGAACCAGACGGCGCCGAAGTAGAGATAGAACCATTTGCGGGCGCGGCTTTCGACGACGAGGTCCTGCACCCGCGGCGTGGGAGCACGACCCAGCAGCGGACCGTAGCATTCGAGCCAGGTGACGAAGGCGACGATCTTGTAGAGCTGCGACAGGCCAAGGCCTGACAGCCAGCCGAAGGCGAGCAGGTAGAGCACCGCTCCGGCAAACCGCGGCATTTGCCCCAGCGCCAGCAGCGCCAGCAGCAGCGCCGCAGCGAGGGCAAGTGAGATCAGCGCCGGCGCCGCCATCAAACTGTTGGTTTCGAGCTTGCGCCGCTTGCGCTTGGCATAGAGTCGAATCACGTCGTGACCGTAGGCGGCCAGCACGGGCACGGCCAGCAACGCCGCGGCGACGAACACGGGGGTAGGGTCGGCGTTCAGCAGGACTGCGCCTGCACCTCCGCCGACGGCGAGCAGCAGCACGCCGATGCCGCCCCACAGCGCAGCGATCGAGGTCCACCGCCTGTCTTCGGGGGCCAGAATGAACATTGCGAGCAGGCGATAGCTGACACCCATCGCGGACAAGGTAAGCCAACCGCCGACGCCGGCCACGATGTGCAAGGGCAGGCCGCTTGCCGCAAGGTCGGCGAGCGGCGGCGCCGTTGCAAGGCCGGTGAGAACAAAGGCGAAGATCAGGCCGAGGCTGGCGGCAGCCGCGACGCCACAGAGCCCGGCGACGAAGAAGCGGGCGGGCAAGGGCAGTGGCCGGCCTGCCCACAGGGTGCGGCCCAGATTGTAGAGCACCAGAACGAAGCCAAGTGCCAGCAGCGAGCCGGCCGCCGGAAGCAGCGGCCAATCGCCCTCGAGCGTACCGTCGAGTTGCAGGAAGCCGCAAAGCAGCAGCACGAGACCGGCCAGCAGACAGCAGAGAGTAGCAAAGGGTAGGTGATTGTCGTGCAGAGGTCTGGCGACCAGCACCGGAACGAACTGGAACAGAGCTCCACAAAGCAGCAGGCTCAGCCAGCCCAGCGCCACCACGTGTACCAGCACCAACGTGGCCGGCGCTTCGACCGGAGCGCTGGGAAAGCCGAAGCCGAGGACCATCATCGTCTCCGCCGCCAGCAGCGCGACGAGCGCCGCGGCAAAGTACGACATGGTCCAGCGCGACAGTGAGACACCAGCCATCGAGAGGCCTCCCGGCCCGGCCTGCGAAGCGGTCGCCGTGGCCGGTTACGCCACCTTGAGCAATCTGGCGATTTCCACCCGCCAGACCTCTGGGCCGCTTTCGAGGTAGGTCCAGGAGAACTGCCCGGGATGCTCAGCTTCGAGCTGGTAGTAGAGCGGCTTGGGGTCGTGGTCATTGACCAGCACGAACCCCGTTCCGGGTGCCAGCCGGTCGACGAGCTCGAAGATCTTTTGGTGGCGCTGCATCGGCACCAGAGAACGCACGTCGATGGTGTCTGGCGTTTGTGCGGCCGCAGGATTGGGCATCAAAAGTCTCCTTGAGCCGCTGTCGTGAAGCATCGGAGGAAGCGCGGCACGATCCGCTCCGGGGCGCCGATCCGGCGTTCGTGATGCTTCGTCCTTAAAAGATATATTGTCAATATATGTTTTATCGCGCATGTTGCCGCAGCGGTGCAGCCATGCATTTTGCTTGAACGCCATTCCGGGAGAGCACGCCGATGCGACTGACCAATTTCAGCGATTACGCCCTGCGGGTGCTCATGTATGCGGCGGTTCGCGACGGTGCACTTGTCACCATCGAAGAGACGGCCGACCGCTACGGCATTTCCCGCACGCATCTGATGAAGGTCGCCAATCTGCTGACCCGGTCGGGTTATCTCACGGCGGTGCGCGGGCGGACCGGAGGCCTGCGGTTAGGCAAGCCGCCGGACAAGATTGGTCTGGGTGACGTGGTGCGCGCCACCGAGCCGGATTTCGATCTGGTGGAATGTTTCGCCGGCGGCAGGTGCCGCATCACGCCAAACTGCCGCTTGCGCGGCGTGCTAGGGGAAGCCCTTGCCGCCTTCGTCTCCACTCTGGATCGCTACACGCTCGCCGACCTCGTTCTCAGCCCTGCCGATTTTGGCCTTGAACCGGCTTAGAGACCGGTCGCAAATTGTCGCCGCCCGCCATCGCTAGGTGGGACGGAATGCCGAGACGACTCTGGCGTTGGTCTCCATATGTCCGGCCCCGATCAATTCGAGACAATACGGAATGGCCGGAAACACGGCGTCGAGGCAGGTCGTGATCGACGCTGGCTTGCCGGGCAGGCTTACGATCAATGTCTTGCCGCGAACGCCCGCACTCTGGCGCGAGAGGATCGCCGTGGGCACTTCGTAGAGGCTGACCCTTCGCATCAACTCGCCGAATCCCGGCAACTCCTTGTCGATCACCCGCGCCATTGCTTCCGGTGTCTGGTCGCGGGGAGAGGGGCCGGTGCCGCCAGTGCTGAGGATCAATGCCGCCCCGGCCTCGCAGAGTTCGACCATGGCCGTTGCGACGGAGTCGACACCGTCGGGAACGATACGTCTGAGCGCCGTCCATGAGCTCGATAGAGCTGCGTCCAGATAGGAGATGATCGCGGGGCCGCCGAGGTCTTCATAGTCTCCGCGGCTGGCGCGGTCGGAAACCGTCAATATGCCGATAATCATGCCGTCCATTGCAAGTGTAGCTACAAGATGTGCGAAATCTCGCGAGCGGGTAGCAGGACGGCAAGAGCCGCGGCATTGTCTTTGAGCTAGCGCAAAGACCGGGAGGGTTCCGGCGTGTAGACGGGATCGTCACCGGTGCGACCAGGGGGCGACGAAAATGACCGATGTCGTCGGCATGCGGGTGCTGATCGTCAGCACGTTTGCCTTCACTGTCTGCTTCGCGGTGTGGTTGATGTTCGGCGTCACCGGCATTCCCATACGCAGCGAGCTCGGGCTCGACTCGACGCAGTTCGGCCTGTTGACGGCGACGCCAGTGCTGTCGGGCGCGTTGTTTCGCCTGCCCTTGGGGGTGTGGACGGATCGCCTCGGCGGCCGGCTGGTGATGCTGATTCTGCTGGTGGGCTGCGCCATCCCCGTGTGGATCTCCTCGTACGCCACGGCGCTGTGGCAATTCCTGCTGCTGGGGCTGGCGCTCGGCCTGGTCGGCGCCTCGTTTTCGGTCGGAACCCCTTATGTGGCGCGGTTTTTCGACAAGCGGCGGCGCGGTTTTGCCATGGGCGTTTTCGGCGCGGGCACCGTCGGGGCGGCGCTCAACATGTTCGTCGCTCCAGCACTTATGTCAGGTTATGGCTGGCAGATGGTGCCGCGAGTTTATGCGGTGGCGCTGCTGGTGACGGCGGGGCTGTTCTACCTGCTGTCGGCGCCAGATCCGGGCAAGGGCAAGGCGCAGGCGCCGCTGTGGGAGCAGCTCCGGGTGCTGCGCGAGCCGCGCGTGTGGAAGTACTGCCAATACTATTCCATCGTGTTCGGCGGCTTCACCGCGCTGTCGATCTGGATGCCGCAATATTTCAGGTCCGAATATGGCTTCTCGGTCGGCGAGGCGGCGCTGTTTGCCGCCGCCTTCGCATTGCCGGCCGGCGTGTTCCGCGCCTTCGGCGGCTGGCTGTCGGACCGCTTCGGCGCCCACGCCGTGACCTGGTGGGTGATGTGGGTCGCCTGGATCTGCCTGTTCATCCTGTCCTATCCGCACACCGACTTCACCATTCAGACCGTCAAGGGGCCGGTGAGCTTTGCCATCGCGCTGCCGGCCTGGGCGTTTGCGGCGCTGCTGTTCATCCTCGGCGTCGCGCTCGCCTGCGGCATGGCGTCGACGTTCAAATATGTCGGTGACGACTACCCCGAATCCATGGGCGTGATCTCGGGTGTCGTGGGCATGATGGGCGGTCTGGGAGGGTTTCTGCTGCCGATTATGTTCGGAGCCCTACTGGATATGCTTGGCATCAATTCGAGCTGCTTCATGCTGCTTTACGGAATTGTGTCCGTCTCCTTGATGCTCAACTACTTGACGGAGGTCCGGCGTGCGCCCGTTATGGGCGAGATGGCCGCCGAGTCTCCATAGGGAGGAGGAATGACGTGAGCCACTTTCTCGAGCGCCTCACTTATCTGTCGCGCTTGCGCGAGCCGTTCGCCGACGGTCATGGCGAACTGCGCGATGAGGATCGCCGCTGGGAGGAGGGCTACCGCCAGCGCTGGCAGCACGACAAGATCGTGCGCTCGACCCACGGCGTGAACTGCACCGGCTCCTGCAGCTGGAAAATCTACGTCAAGGGTGGCCTCGTCACCTGGGAGACGCAGCAGACCGACTATCCGCGCACGCGTGCCGGCATGCCCAACCATGAGCCGCGCGGTTGCTCGCGCGGGGCTTCGTATTCCTGGTACCTCTACAGCGCCAGCCGCATCAAGTATCCGCTGGTCCGCAGCCGGCTGGTCCGAGCCTGGCGCGAGGCGCGCAAGACTCTGGGCCCGGTCGAGGCATGGGCGTCGATCGTGAACGATGCGCAGGTGGCGCGCGGCTACAAATCGATGCGCGGCCGCGGCGGCTTCGTCCGCTCGCATTGGGCCGAGGTCAACGAGATCATCGCGGCCGCCAATATTCACACCATCAAGACCTGGGGGCCGGATCGCGTCGTCGGCTTCTCGCCGATACCTGCGATGTCGATGGTTTCGTACGCCTCCGGTGCGCGCTATCTGAGCCTGATCGGTGGAACGCTGCTCTCGTTCTACGACTGGTATTGCGACCTGCCGCCCTCGAGCCCGCAGACCTGGGGCGAGCAGACCGACGTGCCGGAATCGGCCGACTGGTACAATTCGGGCTACATCATCGCCTGGGGCTCCAACGTGCCGCAGACGCGCACGCCCGACGCGCATTTTTTCGTCGAGGCCCGGTACAACGGCACCAAGGTCGTTGCCATCACGCCCGACTATGCCGAGGTGGCCAAGCTCTCCGACCTATGGCTCCATCCCAAGCAGGGCACCGACGCGGCGCTCGCCATGGCGATGGGCCACGTCGTGCTCAAGGAGTTCTTTCTCGACCGGCAGGTGCCGTATTTCGAGGACTATACGCGGCGCTACACCGACATGCCGATGCTGGTCCGGCTCCGCAAGGACGGCAAACGCTGGGTGCCGGACCGCTATGTGCGCCAGAGCGATCTCGTCGGCGCGCCCTCCGGTGGCCGCGCCGACTGGAAAACCGTGGCCGTCGGCGAGGACAGCGGCGACCTCGTCGTTCCCCAGGGCTCGATCGGGTATCGCTGGCCGAAGGACGGCGAACCGGCGGGCCGCTGGAACCTCGAGGACAAGGACGGCGAAACCGGCGCCACCGTGAAGCTGGCGCTGAGCCTCATCGATCGCCGCGACGACGCGGTGCCGGTTGCCTTTCCGTATTTCGGCGGGACGACGCATGAGCGCTTTCCCGAAAACGACCAGGGCGGCGACGTGCTGGTGCGGCAGGTACCGGTGCGCAAGGTCAGTCTCGCCGATGGCGAAGCCCGTGTGGCGACGGTCTTCGACCTGATGTGTGCCCATTACGGGCTCGATCGCGGTCTCGGCGGCGCCGTCGCCAAGGGCTATGACGATAACGTTCCCTATACGCCGGCCTGGCAGGAAAAGATCACCGGCGTTTCGGCCGCACAGGCCATCACGCTGGCGCGGGAGTTCGCCACCAACGCCGAAAAGACCAAGGGCCGCTCGATGGTGATCATCGGCGCCGGCATGAACCACTGGTATCACCAGGACATGAACTACCGCTCGATCATCAATTTCCTGATGATGTGCGGAACGATCGGTGTATCCGGCGGCGGCTGGGCCCATTATGTCGGCCAGGAAAAGCTGCGGCCGCAGACCGGCTGGACCATGCTGGCCTTCGCGCTCGACTGGGTGCGGCCGCCGCGGCAGATGAACGGAACGTCGTTCTTTTACGCGCATTCCGACCAGTGGCGCTACGAAAAGCTCGACGTCGCCGAATTGCTGTCGCCGCTGGCAAATGCTGATGCCTACCGCGGCAGCTTCATCGATCTCAACGCGAAGGCCGAGCGCATGGGCTGGCTTCCGTCCGCGCCGCAGCTCGCTGCCAATCCGCTGACCCTGGCGGCGGCGGCAGACAAGGCTGGAGCTGCGGTCAAGGACCATGTGGCGGCAAGCCTCAAATCCGGCGCGCTGGCGATGTCGTGCGAAGACCCGGACAATCCGGTGAACTTTCCGCGCAACCTCTTCATCTGGCGCTCCAACCTGTTCGGGTCGTCGGGCAAGGGGCACGAATATTTCCTCAAGCACTTCCTTGGCACGAGGCATGGCCTGCAGGGCAAGGATCTGGGTGAAAGCGGTGACGTGAAGCCGCAGGAGGTCGCCTGGCGCGATCCGGCCCCCGAGGGCAAGCTCGACCTGGTGACGACCCTCGACTTCCGCATGTCCACCAGTTGCCTCTATTCCGACATCGTGCTGCCGACCGCCACCTGGTACGAAAAGAACGACCTCAATACCTCCGACATGCATCCCTTCATCCACCCGCTGTCGGCGGCGGTGGATCCGGTGTGGGAATCGCGCAGCGACTGGGAGATCTACAAGGACATCGCCAAGCGCTTCTCGGAGCTTGCCGTCGGTCATCTGGGCGTCGAGCGCGACGTCGTACTGACGCCGATGCAGCACGACACGCCAGCGGAACTGGCGCAGCCGTTCGAGGTGAAGGACTGGAAGGCCGGCGAGTGCGATCTGATCCCGGGCGTTACGGCGCCGCAGATCACGGTGGTCGAGCGCGACTACCCCAACACCTACAAGCGCTACACGGCGCTCGGCCCGCTGGCGGACAAGCTGGGCAATGGCGGCAAAGGCATCGCCTGGGACACCAAGGCGGAAGTGGAAGGGCTCGCCGGCCTCAACCGTCGCGTCACCGAGCCGGGCGCGACCGAGGGCCGGCCGCGCATCGAGAGCGACATCGATGCAACCGAGGTGATCCTCTGTCTGGCGCCCGAGACCAATGGCGAGGTGGCGGTCAAGGCATGGGACGCCCTCGGCAAGATCACCGGACGCGAACACGCGCATCTGGCGGCGGCGCGCGAGGACGAAAAGATCCGGTTCCGCGACATCCAGGCGCAGCCGCGCAAGATCATCTCGTCACCCACCTGGTCGGGCATCGAGAGCGAGCATGTAAGCTATACGGCCGGCTACACCAACGTGAACGAGTTGATCCCCTGGCGGACGCTCACCGGCCGACAGCAATTCTACCAGGACCATGCCTGGCTGCGCGACTTCGGCGAGGCCTTCGCCCTGTACCGGCCGCCGGTGGATACGCGTACCGTCGACACCATGCTGGGCACGCGCGGCAACGGCGAAAAGGAGATCGTCCTCAACTTCATCACGCCGCACCAGAAATGGGGCATCCACTCGACCTACACCGACAACCTGCTGATGCTGACGCTGTCGCGCGGCGGGCCGATCGTGTGGCTGTCGGAAACCGACGCGAAGGCGGCCGGCATCGTCGACAACGACTGGATCGAGCTGTTCAACCTCAACGGCGCGATCACGGCGCGGGCAGTGGTGAGCCAGCGCGTGCACGAGGGCATGTGCCTCATGTACCACGCGCAGGAAAAGATCGTGAACGTGCCGGGCTCGCAGATCACCGGGCTGCGCGGCGGCATCCACAACTCCGTCACCCGCACGCTGCTCAAGCCGACCCACATGGTGGGGGGGTACGCGCAGCTCTCCTACGGCTTCAACTACTACGGCACCGTCGGGTCAAATCGCGACGAGTTCGTCATCGTGCGCAAGCTGAACAAGGTCGAGTGGCTCGACCATTCCAATCCGGTCGACCGCGCCGCCGAGGAGAAGGCCTGATGAAAATCCGTGCTCAGATCGCCATGGTGCTGAACCTCGACAAATGCATCGGGTGCCACACCTGCTCGGTCACCTGCAAGCAGGTTTGGACGTCACGTCAGGGCATGGAATATGCCTGGTTCAACAACGTCGAGACCAAGCCCGGCATCGGCTATCCCAAGGACTGGGAAAACCAGGAGCGCTGGCAGGGCGGCTGGCGGCGCAAGAAGAACGGCAAGATTGTTCCCAAGCAGGGCGGCAAGCTGACGATTCTCGCCAAGATCTTCGCCAACCCGGCGCTCCCCGAGATCGACGACTACTACGAGCCCTTCACCTTCGACTACGAGCACCTGCAGAAGGCGCCGGAGCTGCCGACCTCGCCCGTGGCACGGCCGCTGTCGCTGGTCTCGGGCAAGCCGATGGACAAGATCGAGTGGGGCCCCAACTGGGAGGAGATCCTCGGCGGCGAATTCGACAAGCGCTCCAAGGACTACAATTTCGAGGGCGTGCAGAAGGACATCTACGGGCAGTTCGAAAACACCTTCATGATGTACCTGCCGCGGCTGTGCGAACACTGCCTCAATCCGGCCTGCGTCGCGTCCTGTCCGTCCGGCTCGATCTACAAGCGCGAGGAAGACGGCATCGTCCTCATCGACCAGGACAAGTGCCGCGGCTGGCGCATGTGTGTGTCGGGCTGCCCGTACAAGAAAATCTACTACAACTGGACCTCGGGGAAGGCCGAGAAGTGCATCTTCTGCTACCCGCGCATCGAAGCTGGCCAGCCGACCGTCTGCTCGGAAACCTGCGTCGGACGTATCCGCTACCTCGGCGTGCTGTTGTACGATGCCGACCGCATCGAGGAGGCGGCGTCGGTGGCGGACGAGGCCGACCTCTACGAGGCGCAGCTCAAGCTGTTCCTCGACCCGAACGACCCCGCGGTGATTGCCCAGGCCCGCGCCGACGGCATCGCCGAGAACTGGATCGAGGCCGCGCAGCGCTCGCCCGCCTACAAGATGGCGGTGGAGTGGAAGATCGCTTTCCCGCTGCATCCCGAATACCGGACCTTGCCGATGGTCTGGTATGTGCCGCCGCTGTCGCCGATCCAGTCGCATGCCAATGCCGGCGCCATCGAGACGGTCGGGGAAATCCCCGACGTGCGCTCGCTGCGCATCCCCGTGCGCTATCTCGCCAATCTGCTGACGGCGGGCGCCGAGGAGCCGATCGTGTCGGCGCTCGAGCGGCTGCTGGCCATGCGCATCCATTTCCGCCAGCGCCAGCTGGGCGAGGGCGACGGCATGTCGGTGCTCGCGCAGGCGGGCCTCAGCCCGCAGATGGCCGAGGACATGCATCGCTATCTCGCCATCGCCAATTACGAGGATCGCTTCGTCATTCCCACCGGCCACAAGGAGATGGCCGAGGACGCCTATGGCGTGCGTGGCGCCTGCGGCTTCAGCTTCGGCAATGGCTGCGACGCTGGCGAGCCGCATTCGAGCCTGTTCGGCGGGCAGATGGGCCGGCGCAAGCTGACGCCCATCCGGCCGCTCGATACGTGAGGGGGGCGTGATGCTGGTGCTGCGGGTATTCAGCGCGCTGCTGTCCTATCCCACCGCCGAGATGCGGGCGGCGCTGCCTGAGATGGCCGAATTCGTCCGCGGCTCGGCCCTGGTCGCGCCCGCGGAACGAGACGCCCTGCTGGCCTTGATCGCCGGCCTGGGGGAGGGCGATCTGCTCGACGCCGAGGAGCGCTACAGCGATCTCTTCGATCGCGGCCGGGCGCTGTCGCTGCATCTGTTCGAGCATCTGCATGGGGACAGCCGCGACCGCGGCTCCGCCATGGTCGAACTCAAATCTCTGTATGCCGCCGCCGGCTACGAGCTCACCAGCACCGAGCTGCCGGACTACCTGCCGGTGGTGCTCGAATATCTGAGCTGCCGCGAGCTCGACGAGGCGCGCGACATGCTCGCCGACTGCGCGCACATCCTCAAGGTGATCGACCGGGCGCTGATCTCGCGCCGCAGTCCCTATGCGGCGGTGCTGCAGGCGCTGCTGGCGATCGCCGGCGAGACGCCGCTCGATGCCGCGACGGTGCCGATCGCCAACGAGCGGCCGGATTCGATCGACAAGGAGTGGCGCGAGGAGCCGGCCTTTGCCGGCGCGCCGCTCGTCCGAGCCAGTGCCCAGGGGACGAATGCAGCAGGAGGCCGCGATGTCGAATGAGTACCTCAACACCTTCCTGTTCGGGGTCTATCCCTACATCTGCCTCGTGGTGCTGCTGCTGGGCAGCCTCATCCGCTTCGACCGGGAGCCGTACACTTGGAAGAGCGATTCCTCGCAGATCCTGCGCCGCGGTCGGCTGCGGTCCGGATCCAACCTGTTCCACTACGGGGTCCTGACGGTGGTCATCGGCCATTTCGTCGGCTTCCTGTCGCCGGCCTGGGCGGTCGACTGGGCCCTGAGCCCGGCCCAGCATCAGCTGGTCGCCATGGTGGCCGGCGGCATCGCCGGGGTGATTGCGATCATCGGGCTGTCGATCGTCATCCATCGCCGCATCGTCGATCCGCGCCTGAGGCTCAACAGCCGCAAGATGGACTTCGTGGTCATCATCATGCTCTGGCTGCAGCTCGCTCTGGGGCTGAGCACAGTGCCGCTTTCGGCCCAGCACATGGACGGCGTCATGTTCGCGCAGTTGAGCGCCTATGTGAGCGGCATCGTCACCTTCAACGCCGGCGCGGCGTCGCTGATGCTCGACGTGCCGCTGGTCTACAAGCTGCACGTGCTGCTCGGCTTCAGCATCTTCCTGATCTCGCCGTTCACGCGCATGGTGCATATCTGGAGCGGTATCGGCTCGCTGGCCTATCTGTTCCGGCCTTACCAGATCGTCCGCACGCCGGATCGCCGCAGCAAGAAGGTGTCGCGGACATGACGACCGTCCTCGTCAACGGCGTCGCCGTCGAGCCGGTGGCCGGGGAGACCAGCGAGATGGCTGCCGCCCGCGAGCTGCTGCGGCAACGGGCGGTCGCCCTCGGCCTCTTGGCGGACGATGAGGACGACGAGGAGGCAGTGAGCGGCGCCATCGAGCAATTGCTGGCTGCCGAGGTGCGCACGCCGGAGCCGACCGAGGCGGAGTGCCGCCGCTACTACGACGGCCATCCCCTGGACTTTCGCAGCGCCGACCTTGCCTACGCCCGCCACATCCTGTTCCAGGTGACGCCCGGCGTGAACGTGCCGCTGATGCGCGCGAAGGCCGAGGCCACCCTCAACACGCTGCTGCGCGAACCGGAACGCTTCGGTGAGATGGCGCGCGAGCTCTCCAACTGTTCCTCCGGAGCACAGGACGGCAATCTGGGGCAACTGGGCCGCGGCGACACGGTGCCGGAGTTCGACCGCGTGCTGTTTCATCCGGGCAACAAGGGGCTGCTCCGCGACGTCGTCAAGACCCGGTTCGGCTTCCACATCGTTGCCGTCGACAAGGTCGTCCTCGGCGAGCGGCTGCCCTTCGAGGTGGCGAAAGAACAGGTCGCGCGCCGGCTGAGCGCCGGTGTCGAGGAGCGCGCGCTGCGGCAATATGTGAGCCTGCTCGCCGGGCAGGCGCAGGTCGTCGGCGCGACGCTCGAGGCCGCCGCCACGCCGCTGGTGCAATAGGCAGAATGCTCGGCGAGCTCGTCGCACAACTCGACCGGCCGGAGGTGGTGGAGGCCGTGCTCGCCACGCTGGCTCCGCCTGAGCGCGACCATCTGGAACGCCATGCGGCGCGCTGTTCGATGCGCATCGAGGATTTCGCCGCAGGCGCTGTGCGGGAATTCCTCGAGACCGCCGACGACGATCTATGGATGCAACTGCTGACCGTGATGCGCCGCGCCGACGATCCCGGCCTCGCCGCGGTGCAAAGCATCCTGCGCTGGGCCAGCACGCCGCCGATGTCACGATGAACGCTCATCGGCCTGTCGCCGCCGCGTTCACTCCGAGGGGTAGTGCAGGCCGATCTGGGCGCGGATGGTGTCGAGGGCCTGCATGACGGCGACGGTTTGTGCCGGTGGCAGGATCGGGCTTTCGAACCTGGCGGCATCTACCAGGCGTTCGAGCTCGGCGGCCTGGTAGTGCAGGCCCCGGCCTGTGAAGTCGGGCGTGTAGGTGTCGCGCAGCGTACGCTTGCTGTCGAACAGCCTGAGCGTGGTCGGCATGAGCCAGATCGGATCGAGCTCGATGTAGCCGTCGGTGCCGGTGATCTGCGCGGTATTGGGCCCTTCGGTGTCGCTCGCGCACAAGATCATCGACACCGCGCCGCCCGCATGGCGGAAGGTCGCCGCGACTTCGGCGTCCACGCCGGTGGGCTTGAAGCGGGCGCTGGCTGTAATCGCGGTGGGCGCGCCGAGCATGTCGACGGCGAACGATACCGGATAGACGCCGAGATCGAGCAGGGCGCCGCCGCCGAGCGCCGGATCGTTCAGCCGGTGCCGCGGATCGCTCGACAGGTGCCGCGTATGCGTCGCGACCAGCGTCCGCGGCGTGCCGATGGCCCCGGCGGCAAGCAGCTCGCGCACCTTCGCCATGTGCGGCAGGAACCGCATCCACATCGCCTCCAGCAGCACGACTCCGCGGCTCGCGGCGCGCTCCACGAGGTCGGTGGCCTCCATTGCGTTAAGCGCGAAAGGCTTTTCGACGAGAACGTGCTTGCCCGCAGCGATAGCGAGTCTCGCGGCTGGTGCGTGCATGGGATGCGGTGTCGCGACATAGACCGCGTCCACCTCCGGGTCTGCGACCAGAGCCTCGTAGCTGCCGTGGGCGCGGGCGAGGCCGAAGCGGGACGCGAAGGCGGCGGCCTTGTCGGGGGAGCGCGACCCGACGGCCACCACCGCGTGGCCGGTCAATTGCAGGTCGGTGACGAACTTTTCGGCGATGTTTCCGGTCGCCAATATGCCCCAGCGGAGAGTGCTCATGTCGATGCCAGTGCCGTTTCCATGAGCCGCATGGCGCGGGCGCCGTCGGCCGCTGTCGGCGCCGCCGCCCGCTCGCCGCGGAGGACGGCGAGGAAATCGGCGAACAATGCGTGGTAGCCCTTGTGGTCTTCGTTGGCGGCGACGGTGAGGTTGGGCTCCCAGATCAGCGTGTCCTGCTCGGGCGACAATGTCGCCGCCGGGTCGCTGACCTTGAACGCCGGCGCGCGGAAATAGCGGACCTCGTGCACGTTGCGCACCTCGACGCGGCGATGGTCGCCCATCACCTGCCACCACTCCATCGGCGTCGCGCGCGACTGGTGGGTGCCGAGCACCAGCGTACCGATGCCGCCGGAGGTGAAGCGGAAATCGACGTGCAGCAGCAGCTTGCCGGGCGCCAGCTCGTGCCGGCGGCTGGAGATGTGGGCGACCTCGCCCATCAGCAGCGGCACGAGGTCGAAATAGTGCACGCAATGGTGGAGGTAGAAGCCGGTGTAGTCCGGGTCGCCGGCGAAATAGGTCGGCGCAGTCATGTATTCGCCGAGGAAGGAGGCGGGAACGCCGAATTCCTCGGCATGAACGAGGTTGAGGGCGATGCGGTTGGCCGTCGAATAGCGCTTCATGAAGCCGACCACGACGGGGACGCCCGCTGCGTCCGCGGCCTGGGCCAGGCGCTCGGCATCGGCAGCGGTCGGCGCCGGCGGCTTTTCGATGAACACCGGCAGCCGCCGCGCCACCGCCGCGAGCGCGACCTCGAAATGAATCTGCGGACCGGCCGCGACGACGAGCGCGTCGAGATCGGTACGGGCGAGGAGGGCGCGCCAGTCGCGCAGGCGGTTCTCGGGGGCAACGCCGAAGCGGTCGCCGGTGCGCGTCAGCCGGCCCTCGTCGATGTCGCACAGGGCGGCGAGGGCCACGTCGAAGCGCGTGAGCTGCGGCAGCAGCATCTCGTTGGCGTGCGTGCCGCAGCCGATCCAGCCGATGCGAAGCCGGCTCATTGCTGCCTCCAGGCATAGTCGAGCGTGGCGCGCAGGAAGGCCACGGAGTGGGCGAGCTGGGCGTCCTCGCTGCCATCGGGTGGCCGCCATTGCGCCAACGGTACGCCGGCGCGTTCGTCGTTGCGCCGGAACGGCTCGAGCGTGATGGCGCCACGATAGCCGATGGCGGCAAGGGTGCGCGCCACGTCCGGCCAGTCGATGTGTCCGGCGCCGACATAGCCGCGATTGTTCTCGCAGGCCTGGAAGTGGATGAGGTGTGGCGCGGCGCGGCGGATGGAGTCGGTGATGGAGTAATCCTCCATGTTCATGTGGAAGGTGTCGAGCATCAGGCCGACGGCGGGCGAGCCGACCGCCTCGACCAGTTGCAGGCCGTGTCCGGTGGTGTTGGCGATGTCGGTCTCGAAGCGGTTCAGTGGCTCGATGGCGAGCTTGACGCCGGCATCGGCCGCGACCTTGCCGGCCCGGCGCAGCCCATCCACGATGCGATCGAGGCGGCGCTGCCGCTCGGACTCCTCGACCGGAGCGGGGGCGCGGCCGGCGAACACCAGCGGCGCCCCGTAGAGCGGCCCGCCGACGATGGTGGCGCCGAGCCTGCCGGCGATCTGGACGCACGATTCGAGATAGCGGACGCCTGCCTCATGGCAGGCGGCATCGCTGCTCGCGAGGTCGCGCTGCAGATTGACGCGCGCTGCGAGGGCGACACCGAGGCCTTGGCCGGCCAGTGCCTTTCGCGTTGCCTCGAGATCGAGCTCGCCGGGTTCGGGCACCAGCAATTCGACGAAGTCGCAGCCGGCGGCTTTTGCCCGCGCGAAGGCGCCGAAATGCTCGCGCGTGAACGGGCGCGCATAGAGCGCCGAGATGATGCCTATGGTGTTGGTCATGATTTTACCGCTCCGGCCGTGAGACCGCCGACGAGCCGCCTCTGCACGATGAGAAAGAGAATGGTCACGGGGAGCGCCACCAGCGTGCCGCCGGCGGTGAGCAGGCCCCATTGGACCGTGAATTCGCCGATGAAGAGCTGCAGCGCAACCGTGACGGTGCGTACGGCATCGCCCGACAGCATCATGGCGAAGAGGTATTCGTTCCACGAGGTCACGAAGATGTAGATTCCCGTGGTGACGACGCCGGGCATCAGCAGCGGCAGGATCACCAGGACGATGGCCTGCAGCCGCGTGGCGCCGTCCATCATGGCCGCCTCGTCGAGCTCGGGCGGGATGCCGCTCATGTAGCTGGTGAGCATCCACACCGAGAACGGGATGGCGAAGGTCGCGTGTCCGAGGATGATGCCCAGATGCGTATCGAGCAGGCCGAGGCTGCGCATCATCACGAACAGCGGGATGATCAGCAGCACCACGGGGAACAGGTTGATGACGAGGAACTGCGTCATCAGCACCTGCCGGCCGCGGAAGCGGAAGCGCGAGAAGGCATAGGCCGCCGGAATGCTGGCGAAGAGCCCGAGCGCGACGGCGCCCAGCGCGATGACGAGGCTGTTCAGCAGGTTGCCGAGAAAGCTCGTCTGTTCGAGCAGCACCTGATAGTGCCCGAACGTCACCTGCTGCGGCAGGTAGCGCACCGGGAACACGGTGATGTCGGCGTCCGGCTTGATCGACGTCAGCACCATCCAGACGTAAGGGGCGATGGCGAAGGCGACGATCACCAGGATCGGCAGCTCGACCGTGAGGATGCGGGTGAGGCGGGAGCGGCGCTCGATCATTTGGCGATCTCCGCCGCGGCGGCGCGCCGCACATAGGCATAGACGACGAACAGCAGCAGCACGGTGAGGATCAGCGACAGCGCCGCGCCATAGCCGAACTGCATGCTCGAATAGGCCTCGAGAAAGGCGTAAAGCGGCAGGGTGTAGCTGGCGTAGCCCGGCCCGCCGCCGGTCATCACCAGGATGACGTCGAGCGAATTGGCGACCCAGATGGTGCGCAGCAGCAGCACCGTCGCCAGCACCTGCGCGATGGAGGGCAGCACCACGAGGCGCAGCCGCTGGAAGCGCGTGGCGCCGTCGATCTCGGCGGCCTCGAGCAATTCGCGCGACACGGTCTGCAGCCCGGCGAGGATGGTCACGGCGAAGAACGGGAAGCCCTGCCAGACCAGCGCCAGCATGATCGAGGGCAGGGTGGTGTCGGGGCGCGCCAGCCAGGCGATCGGCTCGTGGATGAGGCCGATGCGCAGCAGCACGTCGTTGATGACGCCCAGATTGTAGTCGTACATCCAGGTCCACATCAGCCCGATGATGACGCTGGGCAGGGCCCATGGGATCACCACCAGCGCGCGCGCGACGCCGCGCCACCAGAAGCTCTGGTTGAGCAGGAGCGCCGTGCCGAGCCCGAGCACGAACTGCACCGCGATGATGCCGACGATCCAGATCAGCGAATTGCCCAGCGACAGCCAGAACACCGGGTCGTTGGCGGCGCGGATGAAATTGCCGAGCGCGATGAACGGCGCGTTGTTGGGACGGAACAGCACATAGTCGTGCAGGCTCATCCAGGCCGTCTGCAGCACCGGATAGAGGATGATCGCCAGCTCGATGAGCAGCGCCGGGGCGAGGAACCAGTAGGGCAGGAGATGGCGGCGTGCTGACGTCATTGCGAACTGCATGGGAATAGGAAGCGGGAGGCGCCGGATGGCTGCCTCCCGCGCTGTCGTCAGCCGTTGAACAGGGCTTCGAAGGCCTGCATCATGGCATCGGGCGTGATCTGCCCGAGCAGCGCCTGCTGCATGTTGGTCGGCCATACCTTGCCGGTGAAGTCGGCCGTCTTGGGCGAGTCCGGCAGCACGCCGGCGATCGGCAGCGAGGCGACGCTGGCCTCGACGAAGCGCGCCGGATGGCTGGTGTCGAGCTTGGCGCCCGCATTGGTCACCGAGAGCTGGCCGGTCAGATTGACGAAGGCGGCGTTGTTTTCCGCCGTCGACAGGAAGCTGATCCATTTGAACGCGGCGTCCGCATTCTTGCTGGCCGAGAACACCGCGCTCGATTCGTCGCCGAACAGCGTCCAGCCCTTGCCGTCGGCACTGCGCGGCACGGGGACTGCCGAGACGTTGTCGCCGAGCGTCGCCACAATGTCGTTGGCCGAGCCGACATGGTGGATGCACATGGCGGTGCGGCCCGCCTTGAAGTTGGCGACGATCTGCTGGAAGCCGTCGGTCGGCGCCGAGGGCGGCACCACCTTGCCCTCGGTGGCGAAGCCGACATAGGTGCGGTTGGCCGCGAGCGCCGCATCCGAGACCATGCCGCCCTTGTTGAAATTGGCGCCGCCGCCGAGCACGAACGGCCCCCAATTGTCGACGCCGCCGGCGCCGCCGCGCATGCCGAAGCCGAACACGCCATCCTTGGTCAGCGCCTTGGCGGCAGTGCGGAACTCCTCGAACGTCTTGGGCGGCTCGACGCCGGCCGCCTTGAACAGGTCGGGGCGGTAGTAGAGGTAGATCACCGCATATTGCAGCGGCAGGTAGTACTGCTTGCCGTCGGTCGCCTTGGTCAGCGTCCAGATGTTGTCGGGAATGTCGCTGCGCGCATCCCATTTGGCCACCATGTCGTCGATCGGCGCCAGCGCCTGCATCTCGAGCAGGCGCGCCTGGTTGTTGAGCTTGACCATGGCGCAGTCGGGACCGTTGCCGGCGATGAGCGCCGCGAACAGCCGGGTGTAGTAGTCGTTGCCGCCGCCCCACGGGATCGACTCGGCCTTGATCTTGATGTCCGGGTTGGCCGCCTCGAACTTGGCGACGAGATCGGCGGGCGTCGCCTGCGGATTGTCGAAATGGTACCACCAGCGCACCGTCGTCGCCGACTGGGCGCGGGCCGGCACCGCCAGCGTGCTCGCCAGCGCGGTGGCGCCGCTGAGCTTGATGAATGTCCTACGTTCCATTGTTGGTCCTCCCATTTAGTTTCGCTGACAGAAAGGCCCCGGCGTCGCGCAGGGCGCGCTGCGCGGCGGGCAGCCGTGCGGCACGGCCGAGAAAGCCGTGGATGACGCCGGGCACGGTGACGAGCTCGTGCGCAACGCCGGCCGTGGCGAACCGCTCGGCGAGCTGCAGCGTGTCGTCGCGCAGCGGATCGAGGCCGGCGGCCAGAAGATAAGCGGGCGGCAGGCCGGCGAAATCGGCATCGAGTGGCGCCGAGAGGAGGCCGGGTGCCGCGCCGCCCAGCAGATTGGCCCAGTACCAGCGCATGCGTGCGTTGGAGAGGCCGAAATCGCCGCCGCCGAACAGGGCATTGCTCTCGTTGTCGAAGCGCGGCGCGTAGCAGCCGTAGAGCAGGCCGGCGGCGACCGGAAGATCGTCACCCGCCGCGCGCGCCGACAGCATCGCGGCGAGGGCGAGATGGGCGCCGGCGGAGTCGCCGGCGATCGCCCAGCGCGTGGTGTCGGCCTTGCCGGCGAGGCGGCCGCTGCGGGCCGCGGCGATGGCGGCGAGCGTATCGTCGAGCGGCGCCGGAAACGGCGCTTCCGGCGCCAGCCGGTAGTCGAAGCCGAGCACGGCGGCGTTGGCGCCGAGCGCCAGGTAGCGCATCTCGTTTTCGTGCGAATCGACCGAGCCGAAGGTCCAGCCGCCGCCATGCACATAGACGACGAGCGGCAGCGTGCCCGTCGCGCTCGGACGGTAGAGCCGGGCGCGCATCGGGCCGGACGCGCCGGGGAGGGTCAGGTCCTCCGCCAGGACGTTCACCGGGCTCAGGGCGCGCCAATAGGCAGCGCCGGTGTCGAAGATCCGGCGGGCGTCGGCGATCGGCATGCCGGCGTAGTCGACCGGCGGTGCGGCGCGCATCTCCTCGAGGATCGGCAGCATGTCCGGATCGATGAAGGGCGTCATGACGCGGCTCGCTGCGGCTCGATCTGGACGATGGTGTCGATGTGCTGCCCCAGCGCATTGGCGAGGCCGTCGCCGTCGCGGTGACGCACCAGCTCGAGCAGGATGTCGTGCCGGGCGACGGCCGCGGCGAGCGGACGGCGATGCCGCGGCTCCCACAGCTTCTGGCGATGCGAATGCAGGATGCAGCGCACCAGGATCTGCTCGAGGGCCTGCAGGTCGGCGAGGCGGAAGATTTCGAGGTGGAACTCGGTGTCGTGCTCGATCAGCGCATAGGCGTCGTCGGCCGCGGCGGCCTCGCCCATCAGCTCGATCAGTCGCGCCAGGCGCTTCAGCGCCGCGTCGTCGACGGCGCGCATAGCGCGCGGCGCGGCGCGAACCTCGATGCGGCGGCGCAAGGCCAGGATTTCCGCCGCTTCCTCGGGATTGAGGGGCGTGACGGTGGTGCCGCGATGGCCGCTGCGCTGCACCAGCCCATCCTCCTGCAGGCGCATCAGCGCCTCGCGCACCGGCCCCTGGCTCGAGCCGAGGTCGGCGGCGATGGCGAGCTCGGTGAGCACCTTGCCGGGCTTCAGCTCGTTGAGAACGATCTGCCGTTTGAGCGTGGAATAGATGGCGTCGCGCCGCCGCATTTGGAACCTCCATTATCATTATCAATATCGATATTGGAGCGAGGCGCAAGGGGTGGAGTTGGTTTCGCGGGTCCGCGGGATGCGTCTGTGGTCTCGAGAGGTGGGGTTCGCCGTAATCCGGTGATTCGGGCGGGCGAGCGGATAGCCCTCCGAGCGCGGGTGCTCGGCTGGAGGCGCGTGCCCGGCAGTCGCGGCCGGTGGCGCGGCTAGAGTTCGCGCAGGAGGCGCGCGGGGGCGGTGCGGAAGGCGCCGAGCACCGTGGTGGCGCCGAGGGCGGCGACGATGGCGACCGCCCCGACGATGATCGCCGCCAGCACCCCGCTATTGACCGTGAACTCGACGTCGAGCAGCGCCAGCGTCAGCCCCCATGCCGCCGCGAGGCCCAGAGCCGTGGCGAGAACGGCGGCAAATACCGCCAGCAGCAGATATTGCAGCGCGAAGACCGCGATGATTTCGAGCTGCGAGGCGCCGAGCACCTTGGTGATGAGCGCATCTGCCCGGCGCTGCTGCCGCCCGCTCGCGAGGCTGCCGATCAGCACCAGCAGGCCGTTGCCGACAGCAAGCCCGCCAACCGATGTGGCCGCCAGCGACAATTGGCCGAGCGCCTTGGTGATCTGGTCGAGCGTCTCTCCTATCGCGACGAAACGAACGTCGGGAAGCGTCGCGGCGAGACTGCGTTCGACCGCCTCTTCCCGTCCCGGCGCGGCCTTCACGGCGCCGAGGAGAGTCGCGGGATAGGTTTCCAGCACCCCGGGCGAGAAGGCGACGAGGAAGTCGATGCCGCCCTGCCAGGAATAGTCCCGGAAATTGGCGATCGTCGCGGTGATGCTGTCGCCGAAGATGTCGAAGCTGACCTTGTCGCCGACCTTCAGGCCGAGGCCCGACCGCAGGCTCTGATGCAGCGAGACGAGCGGCGGACCGCTGTAGTCGGCGGGCCACCAATCGCCTTCGACCAGCTTGGAGGCTTTCGGCAGCTCGCTTCGGTAGGTGATCGGAATATCGCCGGACAGCAGGAACAGCGCTTCGGAGCCGTGCGGCTTGAGGGCCGCCACCGGCGTGTCGTTCACGGCGGTCACGGCGCCGCGCAGCATCGGGGTGGTGGTGACGTCGGTGATGTCGCTGTCCTCGGCCTGCAGTGCCTTCAGCTTGGCGGCTTCGTCCGAGAACAGATCAGAGGCGACGAAGCTCGGCACGTCGAAGGCCGAGGCGCCCAGGTATTCGTTGCTGAGGTTGGTCTCGAGCGCGAGGACGACGATCAGCATCGCCAGCGCCATGCCGATGGAGATGACCACCGAGGGCGCATTCGAGTCCGGCCCCGAAATCTCGCGCAGGGCACGCCGCAGCACGGCGTTGGCCGACTCCGGCAAGCGGCGCAGCCCCGCCCGGGCGAATCCCGTGGCGAGCCGCAGGATGACGACCGCGACGACGCTCATCGCCGCGAAGGCCGCGACCAGCGTGACATCGTCCGTCATGACGATGGCCAGCCAGATGAAGGCGATCGCCGAGACAACCACCGGGATGATCTGCGGCGAGCCCACGAGGCCGCGCCAGGCGAAGGGCGAGGCGAGCCCCTTGGCGCGGAACAGGATCACCGGCTTGATGTTGAGCGCCTGCTGCAGCGGCAGATAGGAGAAGGCGAACGCCGTCACGAGGCCGACGGCCGCGGCCACCGCGAGCGGCTGCGGATAGAGAGTCGGCGCCAGGGGGACGCCGATGGCCTGGCCGACGATCGGCAGGGCAAGCAGGCCCACGGCCGCGCCGACGACGATCCCCGCGCCGACTCCGGCCAGTCCGAGCGCGGCGACCTGCGCGAAGAAATGCAGGAAAATGCGCGCCCGGCTGGCGCCCACGCTGCGCATTACCGCGATCACGGTCGAGCGTTCGGAAATATAGGACGAAACCACGGTCCACACGCTGACCCCGCCGACGAGCAGCGAGGCGAGCCCGACGATCACCAGGAAGCGCATGAACAGGTCGTAGTAATGCACCATCGCCCCGAGCGCGTCGCGTGGCGTCCGGATGGTCCATCCGGTGTCGCCGAGGGCCGCCGCGAGGCCGGTGCGCAACTGCTCGGCGTCGTGCGTCGCCGACAGCACCTTGTAGCGGTAGTAGGTGCCCAGCCCGGGGAGGGGCGAGGTGGTGTCCGCCAGCGCCGCGAAGCCCTCGGTGCTGATGAGCACGGGCAGGCCGAGGCGAAAGCCGCGAACCGCGCTGTCCGGCAGCTTGCCGAGGGTGCCGCGGACCTGGAACGCGGTGCCCGCGAGCTCGATGTTGTCGCCGACCCTGGTGTGCAGCTTGTCGAGCAGCAGGGGATCGACCAGCGCTCCGAAGCTGCCGTCGCGCCGCCCCAGAAAGGCGAAAGGCTGCGTGTCCGCCGGCAGCCCGTCGGCGTCGACGCGGCCGACCAGCGGATAGCCTTCGCCCACCGAAACCAGATCGACGAAGGCGTCGTTCGCGTCCGACTGCGCCCGCACATTGGTGTCGATAGCGACGGCGACCTTGCCGAAGCTTGCGATCTTGGCGAGCTCGTCCGGCGTCGCCGGCCGATCGGCGCGCGACAGCTCCACGTCGCCGCCGACGATCACCGCGGCGTCGCGCTCGACCGCCTGCCGGATGCTGGCGCCGACCGAGCTGACGCCCGCGATGAGGGCGGTTCCGACGGCGAGGCAGGCGATCAGGAGCCCGAAGCGGCGGATGTCGCCGCGCATGTCCAACAGCCCCAGCGTGATGGCCGCCCAGACGCCGCGCCTCATTTTCTGTCTTCTGTGAGCTCGCCGCGCGTCATGGTGAGCACGCGGTCGGCGCGCGCGGCGAGCCCCGGATCGTGCGTCACGAAGATCACCGCGGCCTGCTGCTGCCGGGCCAGATCGAACATCAGCTCGATGACCTGCGCGCCGGTGTTCTGGTCGAGGTTGCCGGTGGGCTCGTCCGCCAAAAGCAGCTTGGGCCGCGCGATCAGGGCCCGCGCCAGGGCGACGCGCTGCTGTTCGCCCCCCGACAGCGCTGCCGGACGATGATGGATGCGGTCGCCGAGCCCGACAGCCGCGAGCGCGGCGGCGGAGCGCGTCCGCGCCTCGGCAAGCGCCAGTCCCGGCTCGGCGATCTCGAGCGCCAGGCTGACATTGTCCTGCGCCGACAGGGAGGGAATGAGGTAGAAGCTCTGGAACACGATGCCCACGGTCTTGCGCCGGAACGCTGCAAGCGCGTCCTCGGAGAGGCCGGTGAGATCCTGCCCGGCAATCGCCACCTTGCCCTTGGTGGGACGCTCGAGTCCGCCCAGCAGCATCAGCAATGACGTCTTGCCGCTGCCCGAAGGCCCGACGATCGCGACCACCTGCGCGGCCGCGACGTCGAACGACACGTCGCGCAGGATGTGCAGCGGCGCCGAGCCGACCTTGAGCGTGTAGTCGACACCGGCGACGGCCACCAGCGCGGCAGACGGAGCGCCGCGCCCTTCAGGTGCGGTGGTGCGCATCGGCTCGGCCACGGACTACGCCCCCATCCTGTGCGTCGACAGCGCCGTCTATTTCGTGAACGGCACTGAAGCGGTGAGCACCTTACCCGAGTCGTTGAACTCCACCTGGTAGTTCACGGTGATCGAGTTCGAGCCGACGAGAATGATCTGCGCCCCGAGCCGGACCGCATTGCCGGCACGATCGGATTCCTTCTCGGACAGATCGAAGGTGATCTTGTCGCCATTGACGCGTCCGACCGCGACGCCCTTGTAGCCCGCATTGGAGCCCATGACGGCCTGGTAGGTCCGCGTCGCATCGTCGAAGGCGATGGTGCCGGTGACCGACAGGTTCATCGTCGTCAGGGTGCAGCGCCCGGCATAGTTGATCTTGGACTGGTTGCCCTTGTTGATCGTCAGCCGGCAGGAGAATGGCTCCGGCGTCTCACCGCCGATCAGCGCGCTCGAGCCGCTCCACTCCCCGATGTAGTTGGAGAGCAGGGCCATTTCCTTGGGGCCGGCATAGGCAGGACCGGCCGCAGCCAGGCCGAAAACACCAAGAGCGACAAGCTGCCACGTGAAGTTCTTCATCTACGCTGTTCTCCGAGGCAGTGTCCGCCTGGCCGCAAGCTGAAGCAACGGCGTCGGGTACGACTATAGAAGGGTGGCATAATACACAACAGCCCCCTGCTCCGGCAGGGGCCGCGGCATCGTCAGGCCCGGCGGTTGCATCCGCGCTACAGGCGCACGGAAAAGGCCGGAAGCCCGGCCCTGTCCACCTCGACGGCCAGCAGGCCGCCCGCGGCCGGTTGCCGGATCAGTTCGTCCTGGTCGAGAAAGCGCCGCTGGCTGGTCACGAACAGCGTCCGCCGGTCGGCCCTGCCGAACGCCGGCATCGTCGGCTTCGACACCGGCACGGCAATCGCTTCGACCTCGACGCCATGCCGATCCAGGCGGGCGACGCGGGCGCCATGCACCACCGCGATCCAGACGTCGCCCTGGGCGTCGACGGCAGTCCCGTCCGGCTTCTCGTTGCCCTCGAAGCGCGCGAACAGGCGGGCGTCGCCCAATTCGCCGCTGGCCGGATCGAGGTCGAAGGCAAGAACCTCCTGCGAGGGCGAATCCGAAAAGTACAGCGTCGAGCCATCCGGCGAGACGGCGATCGCGTTGGGAACCCGGACCTCCTCGCGGACGATGCGAACGTCCCCGCCGGGATACCGGCAGTAGAGCCGGCCCACCGGGACGCCGGAGCCGCTCTTGTCCATGGAGCCGAACCACAGCCGGCCCTGCCGATCCGGCTTGCCGTCGTTGAGTCGGACGCCGGGGCGGCCGTGTTCGATCGGCGTCAGCAGGGTCAGTTCGCCGCGCTCGGGGATGTAGCGCCAGAGCCCGTCCTCCAGCCCGAGAACGAGACCGCCATCTTCGGACAAGGCGACGAGCCCGGGCTCCGAGGGCAGCGCCAAAGCGGGTAGGGAGCCGCTGTCCCGCCAGCCCAGCAGGCGCTTGCCCTGGATGTCGATCCACCACAGCACCTGGCGGCGATCGTCCCACAGCGGGCTTTCGCCGGTGACCGCCTGCTCGGCCTGCGCGAGGCGCACCCGGTTCACGATCCGGCACCGAAGACGCGCGCGGGAAGGCCTGGGACGGCGCTCCTGACGGCAAAGACCGCGCCCGAGAGCGGGGCGAGGGTCGACAGGCCGGGGGGCAGGCGCAGATAGGCGCTGGTGACATACATGGTGCGCCAGTCGGGTCCGCCGAAGCACACATTGGTCGGCATCGGCACCGGCAGGATGACGCCCGAAGGGCTATCTGTTGCTCGCGCTGCTGTGCGCCGGCGCCGTGGTCATGCTCTACCCGCTGTTCTGGATGCTGAGCAGCTCGGTGAAGCCGGAAGACGAGATCTTCACCAATCTGTCGCTCGTTCCGCAGACCGTCACGCTCGAGAACTACCCGAAGGGCTGGACGTTCTTCAACGTCCCGTTCCTGGTCTATTTCTTCAATTCGTTCGTCATCGCCGCATTGGCCATCGTCGGCAATTTGCTGTCCTGCACGCTCACCGCCTATGTGTTCGCGCGGTTGAAGTTCAGCTGGCGCAACGTCTGGTTCGCGCTGATGATGCTCGGGCTGATGCTGCCGCCGCACGTCACCATCATTCCGCAGTACATCCTCTTCAACAAGGCGCACCTGATCAACACCATCCTGCCGCTGGTGCTGCCCAAATTCCTCGCGGTCGACTCGTTCTTCGTCTTCCTGATGACGCAGTTCATCCGCGGCATTCCGCGTGAGCTCGACGAGGCGGCGCGCGTCGATGGCTGCGGCTCGTTCCGGATTTTCCTCTACATCATCGCGCCATTGTGCACGCCGGCGCTGATCACCGTCGCCATCTTCACCTTCGTGTGGACCTGGAACGACTTCTTCAGCCAGCTTCTCTACCTGACGAGCGGCGACAAGCTGACGGTGCCGCTGGCCCTGCGCGCGCTGAGCTCGACCACGGGCGAGAGCACCTCGACCTGGGGCGCGCTGTTCGCCATGTCGTGCCTGTCGATCATTCCCCTGCTGCTCATCTTCTTCTTCTTCCAGCGGCGGCTCGTCGACGGCATCGCGACGACCGGTCTCCGGGGATGAGTGCAGTGCCGCAGCGTCCCGCCTGTTCCGAAGGACATCCATGAAAGCCACCGTCGTCACCAATCCGAAGCGGCAGATCGGCCGAATCGACCCGCTCATCTACGGCCAGTTCATGTCGCGGCGCCGCTGGGTGGCGGACGAGGGGCTGCACGATCCGTCGCATCCGGCCGCCGGACCGGATGGTTTGCGGCGGGACGTCGTCGACGCGGTGAAGCAGACCGCGCCCACGATCGTGCGCTGGCCCGGCGGCTGTACCGCCACCAGCTATGAATGGACCGACGGCATCGGCCCGGCGGGGCAGCGGCCGCGCGTGGTCGACGCGCATTTTGGCTATGCTGTCGGCAATGGCTTCGGCACGGCCGAATTCGTCGCCTATTGCCGCGGCATTGGGGCCGAGCCCCAGATCAACCTGACCACCGGGACCGGCAGCCTGCGCGAAGCCCTCGCCTGGCTCGAATATGTCAATCTCGATACCGGCACGAAGTGGGCAGAACTGCGCAAGGCGCACGGCCATGCCACACCATTCGGCGTCAAATACTGGCAGATCGGCAATGAGGAGTGGGGGCCATGGGAGATCGGGCACACCACTGCCGCCGACTACGGCGCCCGTGCCCGTGAGTGGGCGAGGGCGCTGAAGAAGCTCGATCCGGGCATCAAGGTGCTGGCGCTGGGCGGCGGCCATCTGAGCGACATGCTGGACTGGACGTCGACGGTGGTGGCCGAGGCCGGCGAGCACATCGACTACGTCACCCAGCACCGCTACTGGGAATTCAACTCGGCCGCCGGCGAAGACAATTACGATCGCATCGTCAGCGTCGGCGCCATCGAGGAGCAGCTCATTCGAGCCGTGGCCGGTGTCATCGACCTCGCCGCCTATCGCCACGGTCTGAAAACCGCGCCGCGGATCGCCTACACCGAATGGAACTGCGCCGACATCTCGCATCGGGCGATGTCGCCGAACTGGCGTCCGACCACGTCGCAATACCGCCTGGTCGATGCGCTGGCCTGCGCCGGCTTCATCAACGCCATGCAGCGCCAGTGCAATGTCGTGACGCTCGCCAATTTCGCCCAGACGCTCAACGTCGTCGGCATGCTGGTGGTGACGCCCACCGCGGTGCTGCGCGAGAGCGTGTTCTGGGCGCTGGCGATGCAGCGCCGGCACAGCGGCGACGTCGCCATCGATGCGTGGACCGATTGCGACAGCTATTCGGTCGACACCGGCCGGGGCGAGGCGCTCACCCCGCCCTACCTCGATGTCAGCGCCACGCTCGATACGGCCTCCGGCCGGCAGGTCGTGTCCATCGTCAACACGCATCGCAGCGAGCCGATCGAGACGACGCTGGTACTGGGCAGCGGCAGCCGCGCCATGGTCCATACGCTCAGCCACGACGATCCGCTGGCCAGGAACACGTTCGAATCGCCGGATGCGATTTCGCCCCGCACCAGTTCCGCCGAGTGCCACGAGGGCAGTGTGACGCTGTCGCTGCCGCCGCACTCCTACACCATCGTCGAAGTTCAAGCTTAGGACCCCTGCACATGAAGGCCACCATCGTCGCCAACCCGTCGCGGCCGATCGGCAAGATCGATCCGCTCATCTACGGCCAGTTCATGTCGCGGCGCCGCTGGGTGGCGGACGAAGGGCTGTACGATCCGTCGCACCCCAGGGCACGGCCGGACGGTCTGCGCCAGGACGTCGTCGACGCCGTGGCGGAAGCCGCCCCGACCGTCGTGCGCTGGCCCGGCGGCTGCACCGCCACCAGCTATGAGTGGACCGACGGCGTCGGCCCGGCGGAACAACGGCCGCGGGTGGTCGATGCCCATTTCGGCTATGCCGTCGGCAACGGCTTCGGCACAGCCGAGTTCGTCGCCTACTGCCGCGCCATCGGTGCCGAGCCGCAGATCAACCTGACGACGGGCACCGGCACGCTTCGCGAGGCCCTGGCCTGGCTCGAATACGCCAATCTCGACACCGGCACCAAATGGGCGGAGCTGCGCAAGGCGCACGGCCATGCCGCGCCATTCGGCGTCAAATACTGGCAGATCGGCAATGAGGAATGGGGCCGCTGGGAAATCGGGCACACCACGGCCGAGGACTATGCGGCGCGGGCGCGCGAATGGGCGCGGGCGCTGAAGAAGCTCGACCCCGGCATCAAGGTGCTGGTGCTCGGCGGTGGTCATGCCGAGGACATGCTGGATTGGACGTCCGCCGTCATGGCGGAGGCGGGCGAGCACATCGACTACGTCACCCAGCACCGCTACTGGAACTTCAACGCCAAGACCGGCGAGGACAATTACGACAGGATCGTGCAGACGGGCGCCATCGAGGAAAGCCTGATGCAGTCCGTCGCGGCGGTGATCGACCTCGTCGCCTATCGGCGCAAGCTCGCGCACAAGCCACGGATCGCCTACACCGAATGGAACTGCCGCGATGTCTCGCATGCCGAGATGACGCCCGGCTGGCGCCCGACCACGTCGCAATACCGGCTGGTCGACGCCCTGGCCTGCGCCGGCTTCATCAACGCCATGCAGCGCCAGTGCAATACGGTGGCGCTCGCCAATTTCGCGCAGACGCTCAACGTCGTCGGCATGCTGGTCGTCACTCCCGACATGGTGCTCAAGGAAACGGTGTTCCACGCGCTCAAGATGCAGCGGCATCTGAGCGGCGATGTCGCCATCGATGTCTGGAACGATTGCGAGGCCACCAGCGTGGACAACGGGCGCGGCCAGCGCCTGAGCGTCCCCTATCTCGACGTCAGCGCCACGCGAAGCGACGCGGCAGGACGCGTCTACGTCTCGATCGTCAACACGCATCGGACCGAAACCATCGACACGACGGTTGCCGTCGGCAAGGGCCACTCCGCCCGCACCCATAGCCTGCAGCACGCCGATCCCTTCGTCCGCAACACCCCCGAAGCGCCAGAAAACGTCGTCCCGGTGACCAGCGAGGTCGCCATGCAGAACGGCGTCGCCAGGCTGGCGCTGCCGCCGCACTCCTACACCATCCTCGAAGTCGTTTCCGGCCACTGACCGGTGGAGGCATTTCGCTGAGCTTCAGCGGGTGAAGTAGTCGTTGAGGGTCAGGCCGTACATCAGGCAGATCCAGAACAGCAGCACGGCCACCGTGAGCGACACCAGCAGGCCGCTGCGGCGCAGATGCATGAACACCATGCCGATCAGCGCCGCCTTGGCGACGGCCACCGCGAGGTTGATCAGCGAGTTCCCCGCGCCCAGCGGCACGAAGGTGGAGGCGACCGTGAGGGCCAGCAGCAGCAGCAGGCCGACATAGGTGAGGAGGGCGGCGCGGATGGTCATCAGCGCGCCAAATAGAGCAGCGGGAACAGGAAGACCCAGATCACATCGATGAAGTGCCAGTAAAGGGCGGCCAGCTTCAGCGTGTGGGCGGGTCGCGCCAGGCGCCGCCAGAACAGGGCGATGCCGCCGACAAGGCCGATGCCCGAGATCACGTGTAGCGCGTGCGTGCCGGTGAGAGCCAGGTAGACATCGAAGAACAGCCGCAGATGCTGCGGTTCGGCCTTGGGGTAGCGGTCCGACATGTCGCGGAACGGCAGCAGGCCCTTCTGCGCCTCCTCGAAATATTCGTAGCCCTTGATGCAGAGGAAGACGATCCCAAGCGCCACCGTTGCGAGCGCCGCGAGCCGCGCCCAGCGGCTGCGCTCGCTGCCCCAGATGGTCGCCAGCGCGATGCAGAAGCTGCTGCTCAGGAGCACCGCCGTGTTGAGAGTGCCGAGCGGCAGCGACAGCTCGCGGCTGCCCGCTGCGAAGTCGGCGCCCGGCGCCAGCCGCGCCACCAGATAGCCGAGGATCAGCGCTGAAAACAGCAGCCCTTCCGAGACGAGGAAGACGAAGACGCCGAATTCCCCGCTCGGCTCGACGCCGGTGGCGTGTCCCTGGGCTTCCGCGCTCATCTTGGCGCCGCCGGCCGGTCGATCTCCGGCAGTTCGTACTGGTAGGGCGGCCCGGTGACCTCGGGCTGCGTTGCGAAATTGTGCTGTGGCGGTGGCGAGCTGGTCTGCCATTCGAGGCCCGTCGCGTCCCATGGATTGTCCGGCGCCCGCCGGCTGCGGAACAGCGACCAGCCCAGGTAGCAGAGCGGCATCAGATAGCCGAACGCCAGGATCACCGCGCCGGCGCTTGATAGCATGTTCCACACGGCGAATTCGTCGGGGTAGGTGTGGTAGCGCCGCGGCATGCCGAGATACCCCAGCACGAATTGCGGAAAGAAGGTGAGGTTGAAGCCGACGAAGGTGGTGGCCGCGGCGATGCGCCCCCAGGTTTCGGAATACATGCGGCCTGTCATCTTGGGCCACCAGAAGTGCAGGCCCGCCATGAACGCCGTCACCATGCCGCCGACCATGATGTAGTGGAAATGCGCGATGACGAAGTACGTGTCGGTGAGATGCACGTCCACCGCCAGCGCCGCGAGGAACAGCCCCGCCAGGCCGCCGAACACGAACAGCCCGAGAAAGCCCAGCGCATAGAGCATCGGCGTCTCGAAGGTGATCGAGCCCTTGCGCATGGTCAGCGTCCAGTTGAACACCTTGATGGCCGATGGAACGGCGATGCAGAAGCTCAGGAACGAGAACACCACCCCGGCAAAGCTCGACTGGCCGGACACGAACATGTGGTGGCCCCAGACCAGAAAGCCGAGCAGCGCGATGCCCATCGCCGAATAGGCAACGAACCGGTAGCCGAATAGCGGCCGCCGCGAGAAGCAGGGCAGGATCTCGCTGACCACGCCCATTCCCGGCAGGATCATGATGTACACCGCCGGATGCGAGTAGAACCAGAACAGGTGCTGGAACAGCAGCGGATCGCCGCCCTGCGCCGGATCGAAGATGCCGATGCCGAACACCCGGTCGGCGACAATCAGCAGCAGCGAGGCGGCCAGCACCGGAGTCGCCAGCACCATCACCAGACTGGTGGCGTAGAGCGTCCACACGAAGATCGGCAGCCGGAACCAGGTTTGTCCCGGCGCGCGCAGCTTGTGCGTGGTGACGATGAAGTTGATGCCGGTCATGATCGTCGAAAAGCCGACGATGAACACGCCCGCCGCGGCGAGGCTCACATGCGAGTTGCTGAACATGGTCGAGAGCGGCGTGTAGAAGGTCCAGCCGGTGTCGACGCCGCCGGCGATCACGGCATAGAGGGTCGTCAGCGACCCGGCCATGAATACGTACCAGCTCGCGAGGTTGAGCCGCGGGAAAGCCAGGTCCTTGGCCCCCAGCATCAGCGGCAGCAGGAAATTGCCCAGCGTCGCCGGGATCGACGGGATCAGGAAGAACCACACCATGACGATGCCGTGCACGGTGAAGAGCTTGTTGTAGGTGTCGTCGCTAACGAGGTCGGCGGCCGGCGTGGCGAGCTCGATCCGTATCAGCGTCGCGGCGGCGCCGCCGATGAAGAAGAACGCCAGCAGCGCCACCAGGTACAGCCACGCGATGCGCTTGTGGTCGGTGCTCAGCAGCCACGCCGCCGGGTTCCACCCCTCGGCGAAATAGCTGCGGCGGTCGGGCGCTTCGGCGGTGGCGGTCATGGCGGTCCTCCGGCGTTGGCCAGCGATTTGATGTAGGCGACGAGCTTGCCCAGATCGTCCTCGGTGATCAGCCCCTGGAAGCTCGGCATGATCGGATCGAACCCGCCGACCACGTCCTTCTGGGGCTGCAGGATGGAGTCGCGGATGTAGCCGTCGTCGGCGATGACGGTCTGGCCGCGGCTCAGGCCGACCGGATGGCCATAGAGGCGTTCCAGTCTGGGCGCCCGCACGGTGGCGTTCGGGCCATGGCAGCCCGAGCAGCCGAGCGCCCGAAACAACGTCTGCCCCTGCTCGACCAGCGAGGCCGTGCTCGGCGCCGCTGCCAGCCAGGCGGCGAACTGCTCTTCGGGCTGCACCACGATATGACCGCGCATCTCCGAATGCTGCGTGCCGCAATATTCGGCGCAGAACAGGTCGAACGTGCCGGCGCGGGTGGTCTGGAACCACAGGCGCGTCTCGCGTCCCGGCACGGCGTCCATCTTCATGCGGAAGGCCGGCACGAACATCGAGTGGATCACATCCTCGGAGCTGAGGTTCACCACCACGGGCCGGCCCAGCGGGACGTGCAGCTCATTGATCTCGCGGCGGCCATTGGCGTGCTCGAAGATCCACATCCACTGCTTGCCGATGCCGGCGATCTCGATGGCGCCGGCGGGCGGGTGGTCGCGCTCGAGGAACAGGTCGGCGCCCCACAGGAAAATGCCGAGCGCGATCAGTGCCGTGGCGCTGGTCCAGGCGATCTCGAGCACCGTATTGCGCGCCTGCTCGCCCGAGCGGTCGGCCTTGCTGCCGCGGCGATATTTCACCGCGTAGCCGACCACCAGCACCGTGAGGAAGATGCCCAGCCCGAACGAGAAAGCCAGCAGCGCATAGAACAGCAGGTCGACCTGCGGCGCCAGCGTCGAAGCCTCGATGGGGTGGACCGTTATGCTGTCCATCGCCGCTTCCTGATCTCGAGGAAGACGATGCCGGCGAGGCCGAGCACCACTGTGCCGATCGCCCCGGCGCGCAACAGCGCGACCATCGGAGCGGTGTACTTGCCGGTGCTGGTGTCGTAGCCGGCGCACCACAGCACAATGTGGTCGATGACATTGCCGATGGTGCCGTCCGAGGCATCGACCAGCGCCAGCCGCAAATCGCTGGGCGTAAGCTGGAGGCCGGGCAGCACGTGCGAAATGCGGCCGGCCGGGGTCAGCGTGAACACCGCGACGGGATGGACGAACTGCCGGATGCGCGCGCGCTCGATGGCGCCGATGCCGAACGCTTCGCCGAGCTGCGCCACGCCCGCACCCGAGAGGAACCGCCAGCGGCTGGCGGCGGCGCCTACCGCGTCCGCCAGCCGGTCCTTGGCGGCAGCGGCGTCGTCCGGCCCTTCCTCTGGCGCAAGCGTGATGAACAGCGGCACCACCTGGCCGGCGAGCCCCGAGCGGTCCAGCGCCGACGCGATGACCTGCTGCGCCACGCCGCACTGGTTCGGGCAATTGTGGTAGCCGAATAGGATCAGCGCCGGCCGTCCTGCAGTGAACGCCGAAAGCGGCGCCGTCCGGCCGGTCTCGTCGGTGAGGCTCGTCGTCAGGTCGATCTGCCGGCCGAGCGTCGGATCGAATTCGGGCTGCTGCACCGCCGCGAGAGCAGGGTGCATGGCGAACCAGAGCAGCAGCACCAGCAACACCCTCATCGCGCCGCCCCCTTGGCCGCGAGCAGTCGCATGGCGTCCTCGATGGGCACCTTGGCGTAGCGCTTGCTGCCGTCGGCCCAGTCCAGCCGCTCGAGCTCGGCGTTCTGCGCCGTCCTGTAGGCGGCCAATTGCTGGCGCTGGTCCAGCTCGCTGTCGCCGGGCACCTCGCCGAGATGCTGCGCCGCCGCGAAGCCACCCGCGCGCATGCCCAGGACCAGCCATAGGATGGTCACCGACAGCACCACCAGCGCCCCGAACGTCGCCGCGAAGACCAGCAGTCCGCGCCGCGAGACGTCGCGCTGTTCGTGCGTGTCGTGATGCTGGATCGCGGTATCAGCCATGCGCCGGCCCCATCCGCCACAGGCTTTCCGCGACGTAGCCGGCAAGCACCAGGCCGGCGACGAGCCGCAGCTTCGGCAGGGTTGTACGCACGCTCGCCGGCAGCAGCGCGAAGAACGGCACCACCGCGAACAGCACGACCATCAGGATCAGCAGCGCCGGCCAGGCGCCGTTCAGTCGCCGCAGGTACCACTCGGCTTCGTCCGGCAGGTCGCCCATCCAGCTGATGAGCCATTGCATGGCCGCGAAATATGCCCAGCTCAGCAGCGCGGCGAGCAGCAGCTTGCCGAAATCGCCCTTCACGTCGACCGGGATCAGCAGGATGGTCAGCGCGAAAGCCCCGAGGATCTGCGCGCCGGCGACGATGACGGGATAGATAGTCGAATAATAGCTGGGGTCGAGCGCCTGCATCCAGTCGGTGGTGAAGACCAGCAGCCCCAGCATGTAGGCGATGAGCCCGAGCACCGCGGCGCGGCGCGAGCGGTAGTGGGTCCGCCACACCAGCAGCCAAGCGCCGGCCACCACCAGCGTGCGCACGATGATCCAGGGGGGCTGCAGATAGCCGAGCTTGGCGGCGACACGGGCCGGCAGTTCGGCGGCAGGCTGCGCCACGAAGGGCAGCAGCAGCGGAATTGCTGCCAGCAGCGGCAGGCCGCACAGCAGCAGCAGCGGCAACGTGCCGGCGATGCGTTCGAGCGCGGGCCTGGCTTCCTCGCCCCACAGGCCGCCGGTCAATTTGTGGATCATCAGGATGGCGAGCGCCCCGAGCGGCAGCCCGATCCCCGTCATCACGGCAACCAGCCAGGCCTGCGCGATCGGCGTGAGCCAGCTCATTTGCCGGCCTCCAGCCTGGCCTTGAGCTCGGCCGTGAGATCGGCGGCGGGCACGCGGTCGGCATATTGCAGGGCGCGGATGTACGAGACGATGGCCCAGCGGTCGGCCGGCGGCACCCGCCCCCCATAGGGGAACATCATGCCGTAGCCGTGGGTGATGACGTCGAAGATCTGGCGGTCGCCGAGCGCGACGATGGCGGGCGAATGCAGGTCCGGAGGGTTGGGGAAGCCGCGCTGCACCACGCGGCCGTTGCCGTGTCCGTCATAGGCGTGGCAGGGCGAGCAGAACACGTTGAAGCGGTCCTGCCCGTGCTGCAGCATGCCGAGCGGCAATGCCGCGGGCAGGGCGTCGGGTTGCGGCGCGAGGTCGGCGTCGGTGGCCACGGTCCCCGCGATCTCCGGCCGGTCCGCGGCGCCGTCGCTGAACAGAGGCGAGGTATCGAACGGGTTGCGCTTGGGCATGTCGGCCATCTTCTGGTCGCAGCCGGCGAGGGCGAGCAGCGCAACTAGGCCGATGACGCGCTTCATGGCGTCACGTCCTCGATGCTGACGGCGTGCCATGAGCGCAGCAGCCGCCGCAGCTTGCCACGGTCGAAGCCCGGATCCTCGGCGCCGACCAGCAGATAGAAGCGGTCGCCATTGGCGAGGCTGAAGCTCTGCGCGTTGAACACCGGATGATAGAGCCGCGGCAGCCCATTGCCCGCGAACATGCCGAAGAACCCCACCAGCGCGGCGCCGAGCGTGGCGCATTCGAAGCCTGGAACGAGGAAGGCGGTGAACGCCGCCAGCGGCCGGCCACCGACGTCGATGGGATAGTTGATGGTGGTCGAATAGAGCTGGAGCCCGATGATGCCGAGCCCGCCCACCACGCCGCCGATGAAGGCCCAGACGCGGATGCGGCTCGGCCTGACGCCGATGAGCTCGGGCAGTTCCTTGATCGGGAACGGCGTGAACGCATCGAGCGACACGAGGCCACGGTCACGTGCCTTGCGGGCGGCCGCCAGCAGCGCCTCGGGACTATCGAAGCCGGCCAGCAGGCCGGTGCTCCGCGGTTCGCTCATCGCGCCACCTCGTGACGCAACTCCTGCACCTCAAAGATGGTGATCGCCGGCAGCACCCGCAGGAACAGGAACAGCAGCGTGAAGAACATGCCCAGCGAGCCGAACAGCAGGCCGAAATCGGTCCAGGTCGGCTCCACGTCGCGCCACGCCGAGGGCATGAAGTCCTTGGTGAGGCTGGTGACCACGATCACGTAGCGTTCGAGCCACATGCCGATATTGATCAGGATCGACAGTCCGAACAGCAGCCAGGCATTGGTGCGGACGCGCTTGAACCACAGCAGTTGCAGCGTGCCGACATTGCACGCCAGCATGATCCAGAAGGTCCAGCCATAGCTGCCGAAGGCACGGTTCCACATCATGAACCGCTCGAACTCGTCTCCCGAGTACCAGGAGAAGAAGGCTTCGGAGATGTAGCCGAAGGCCACCAGCGCGCCGGAGGCGAGCATCACCTTGGCGCCGGCGTCGAGGTGCTTTTCGGTGATGAATTGCTCAAAGCCGAAGAACTGCCGCAGCGGCACGGCGATGGTGAACACCATCGCAAAGCCGGAATAGAGGGCGCCGGCGACGAAATAGGGCGGAAAGATCGTCGAGTGGTAGCCGGGCACGATGGCGCTGGTGAAATCCAGCGACACCACCGAGTGCACCGAGACCACCAGCGGCGTCGCCAGCGCGGCGATGAGGAAATAGGCGCGCTCGAAGCGGCTCCAATGGTGCACCGAGCCGCGCCAGCCCAGCGCCAGCAGCCCGTAGACGACCTGCTTGCCGCGTGTGGTCGCGCGGTCGCGCAGCACGGCGAGGTCGGGCACCAGCCCCATGTACCAGAACATCAGCGACACGAGGATGTAGGTGGCGATGGCGAAGAAGTCCCACACCAGCGGGCTGCGCCATTGCGGCCAGGGCATGTGGGTCACCGGCAGCGGCAGCAGCCAGTAGAAATATCGCGGCCGGCCCAGATGCAGGATCGGGAACAGCCCGGCCATCGACGCGGCCAGCAGCGTCATCGCCTCGGCGAAGCGGTTGATGGAGTTGCGCCAGTTCTGGCTGAGCAGCACCAGCACCGCCGAGATCAGCGTGCCGGCATGGCCGATGCCGATCCACCACACGGTGTTGACGATCATGAAGCCCCAGGCGGCGGGAATGTTGAGGCCGATGGTGCCGATGCCTTCGACCAGGAGCCATGTGATCGAGAACAGGAAGCCCAGCGCCACCACGAACAGCACCAGGAAGGCCAGCCAGAAATATCGCGGCAACCGCCCGCGCAGCGGCACGCTGGCGATGCGGGCGGCGATCTCGGCGTCGGAGGGCCGCCCGATGAGCACCGGCTCAGACACGGTTGCGCACCTTGGCGAGATAGGTGGTGCGCGGCCGCGTGCCGAGCTCGGCCAGCATGGCGTAGCTCGACGGCTCGGCTTTTTCAGCCACCACCTTGGCGCTTCGGTCGTTGATGTTGCCGAAAGTGATTGCCCGCGTCGGGCACGACTGCTGGCACGCCGTCAGCACCGCGCCGTCGGCGATCGGCGTATCGGTGATGTCGCCGTCGATCCGGGCCTCGGCGATGCGCTGCACGCAATAGGTGCATTTCTCCATGACCCCACGTTCGCGCACCGAAACGTCGGGGTTCATCAATAGGCTCAGCGGCGAGGTTTCGATGATGTCCTTGTTGTAGTCGAAGAAGTTGAACCGCCGGACCTTGTAGGGGCAGTTCTGCGAGCAGTACCGGGTCCCGACGCAGCGGTTGTAGACCTGCGCGTTCAGCCCGTCATGCGTGTGCACCGTGGCGTTGACCGGGCAGACGACCTCGCACGGCGCCTTCTCGCATTGCATGCAGGGCACCGGCTGGAACGACGTCTCGGGCGTGGCCGGATCGCCGGAATAGTAGCGGTCGATCCTGAGCCAATTCATGTCGTGGCCGCGCGCCATTTCCTCGGGACCGACGACGGGCGAGTTGTTTTCCGCCTGGCAGGCCGACACGCACGCCATGCAGCCGATGCAGGCGGTGAGGTCGATGCTCATGCCCCAGGCCTCCTCGGGGTTGTCCCAGTCCGGCAGGACGGAGGGTTGCTTTTCCGGCTTGGGGTTGGGGCCGGGCCATTGCGCGAGCTCCACCTCGTGCAGCAGATCCCGCCCTTCGGTCGCGTGGTGCTCCTGCGTGGTGATCACGCCGACGTGGTGCCCGGTCGCGGCGACGGCAAGCGGGCCGGTCGTGTCGAGCAGGGGAAAGGCGTTGGCCCCGACCGGGGCGTCGTCCGCGATCTGTCGCCCCCAGCCGAGCGACACCGCGATGGTGTCGTCCGGCATGCCCGGATGCACGAAGGCGGGCAGTCTGACCATGCGGCCCTGCCGCTCGATGCTGATCTCGTCGCCCGACGCGAGGCCGAGCCGGGACGCGGTGGCCGCCGACATCTCGGCGGCGTTGCCCCACACCAGCTTGCTGAGCGGCCGGGGCAGCTCGGTGAGCGACAGGTTCGCGGCCCACGCGCCATCGCGAAAATACGGATCGGCGGCGAGCACCAGCTCCAGCCCCGTGGCAGCAACGCCTGCCGCAGGAACGGGCGCGGGCGCCAGGGCCAGCGCAGGCGCGGCCGTGCCGGCGACGACGCCCGTCTTCAGCGCCGTGCCCCAGGCGGTCTCGTCGAGCTGCGGCCAGGTGGAACGGACGAGATCGTGGGTGCTGGTGGTGAAATCGCCGGCCAGTGTCGCCAGCATGTCATGCGCGGTGCGGCCCTGGTACAGCGGCTCGATCAGCGGCTGCAGCAGCGACGCCGTGCCGTCATAGGCGCGCAGGTCCGACCAGCTTTCGAGCGCATGCGTCGCCGGCACGTGCCAATGCGCCAGCCGCGCGGTGGCGTCGAGATGGAGGCCGTGGTGGTAGAGGCGCCGCAGCCGGCGCAGGGCCGGCGCGATCGTTGGCGTCGCGTGCACGAGGTCGACGTCGAGGACGATCAGGGTCTGCAATCGGCCGTCGTCGATGTCGGCCGCCAGATCGGCCAGGGAACCGTCGCCGGCGAGTTCCGGCGAGGCGATGTAGCGGACCGGCGCGCCGAGCTGCTGGTTCATCTGCTGCGCCAACGCGGTGACATGCGCGCTGGACTGCGAGCCGGTGACCACGAGGGCGGCGCCGCGACGCAGATCGTCGATCAGCGGCATGATGCCGGGATCGATCGACCCGGTTCCGGCCAGCGCGGCCGCGATCTTCTCCGCTTCGCCGTCGAGTGCGCTCGGCTTGACCCGGCGCACCCAGTCCGCATTTGCGCCGGTGAGGGTCGGTGCGCTCTCGAGGGCATAGAGGCGGCTCATCGTCCGGTGGTCGTGCCGCACGCGGCGGCCCTCGGCGAAGGCACGGGCATAGGCCAGCTTGCCCGGTCCCTCGCCGAGCATGTCGCCGCCCAGCGACAGGATCGTCGTTACGCCGCTCGGATCGTAGATCGGCACGATCTCGTCCCGCGACAGCGGCGCATGGCGATAGACCCGCAGCGCGGGCATCTGCACCCTAAGCGCCGCCAGTTGCCGCCTGAGCGTCGGCGAGGTCTCGGCGCCGATGACGATGCCGAGGCCAGCGCCGTCGGCCGCCGCTGCGCGCAGCGCCGCGATCTCGCCCTGGAAGGCGGTCCAGGTCGACACCTCTGTGCCGTGGCGGACCACGCGCGATCGGGCCGGATCGTAGAGCGACCAGACGCTCGCCTGCATGATGGCATCGGTGCCGCCGAGCGACGCGGGATGCAGCGGATTGCCCTCGATCTTGGTCGGCCGGCCCTCATGGCTCTCGGCCAGCACGCCCATGGCATAGCCGTCGATGGGGATCGACGTCGCGAAGAAGCGGGGTCGGCCGGGAACGATGTGTTCGGGCTCATCGACATAGGGGGCGATGCTCGCAGGTGCCTTGCAGGCCGCGACGCCGGCCATCAGCAGCGAGGCGCCCAGAAGCTTCAGCGCCGTGCGCCGGTTGCTCCGCACGCCGGCGGAAAAGCGCGAGGCGATGTCCGGAAATTCCTGCGCCAGCCGCGCCCGAAAGGATGGTGTTCTACTGAGCTCGTCGAGGCTGCGCCAGAAGCGCGCCGGGGGCTCGGTGTCGAGTTGTGCACGGATGCTAGCGGTGACAGACATAACAGTCCGTCAGCGTGTCTGGATGGATGTGGAAATGCGCGAGCAGCGCCGCGCCGAGCTTGCGCGGGTCGTCGGCCGGCGTCCAGTCCATGGAGAATTCCGCGCTCTCCGGCCGCAAATTCGGCGCCGGGTCGCGGTGGCAGTTGAGGCACCATTCCATGGTCAGCGGCGCCGCCTGCTGCATCAGTGGCATGTCGTCGACGCGCCCGTGGCAGGTGACGCAGCCGACGCCGTTGTTCACGTGCGCCGCGTGGTTGAAATAGACATAGTCGGGCAGGGCGTTGACGCGGTTCCACGCCACCGGCTTGCCGGACTGGAAGCTCGCCCGGATGGGCGCCAGCACCGGCGCGTCCTTGAGGATCTGCGAGTGGCAGGTCATGCACACTTCGCTGGCTGGCAGTCCGGCGCTGGCCGAGATCTTTGTGCCCTGGTGGCAATATTGGCAGCTCAGCCCGACCTCGCCGACGTGATGCGCATGAGAAAACGGCACCGGCTGCCCCACCGCCGCATATTGCCCTGTCACCCAGGGCGATCGATCTACTGTTGCCCACGCAATCGGCACCACCAGCACCAGGGCCAGCAGGCCATAGAGTGCGACATAGACAAGCTGGCTGGCTTGTTGGCTGAAGATTTGCGCCATGGGCGAAGAACGACGCTGAAATATCGATCTGGGTAAACCTGCGCTGTCCGGATTGGTTCCGGCCCGCTACCGACCGGGGCGGAGGCCGCCTTTCGTCGCAATTTGGGAACTCGCTGCCGTGAGCTTGATTGAGCGTCGAAAGACCACAACAGGAGGAGCGTCATGGCCCATCCGTCCTATTCCCGCGGCTTCGCCTACTGGCTCACCATGCTGCTGGCGGTGGCGATGCTCCTGATCGGCGCGTGGCTCGTTGTCGGCGGCGCCTGGCTAATCACGCTGGGTGGATCGCCGTACTACGGCATTGCCGGGCTGCTGCTGATCGTCACCAGCGTCCTGTTGTTCCGCGGCGAGCAGTTGGCCATTCCGGTGTACGTTCTGGCCTTCGTCTTCACGCTGATCTGGGCGATCTGGGAGTCCGGCTTCAACGGCTGGGCGCAGGTGCCCCGCCTGCTCGGCCCGGTGATCCTGCTGGTCCTCGTGCTGCTTGCCAACCCGGTGCTGCGGGCCATCCGGCCGATCGCGTGGACCGGGTGGCGCCCCACGCAAGGTGCGACGGCCGTCGCAGCGATCGCTCTCGGCCTCCTGGTCGCCGCGCCGTCGGTGCTTCATGGCCGCGCCGATGCGCAGGACGCGCAGACCACCGCCGGCACGCCGACGCCCATCGACACCATGGCGAAAGGCGGCGGCAAGGACTGGCCGGTCTATGGCGGCAGCAATCTCGAGACGCGCTATTCGACCCTGGCCGAGATTACCCCCGACAACGCCGGCAAGCTGAAGCAGGTCTGGCAGTACCGCACCGGCGATCTGCCGGACACGCAGCCCCATCCGGACGAATTGAAGAACAAATATTCGCCCGAGACGACGCCGATCAAGATCGGCGACACGCTCTACCTCTGCTCAGCACGCAACATCATCCTCGCGGTCGACGCCGGCAGCGGCAAGGAGGCCTGGCGCTACGACCCGCAGGTCAGCAATGGCCACATCCCGTACGGCGCGACCTGCCGGGGTGTCGCCTACTACGCGGTACCCGATGCGCCCGCCGGCCAGCCCTGCGCCAACCGCATCGTCGAGGGGACGATGGATGCGCGGCTCATCGAGGTCGATGCCGCGACCGGCAGGCTCTGCACCGATTTCGGCACCGGCGGCCAGGTCAGCCTGCTCAAGGGCATCGGCCGTACCGTCCCCGGCTGGTACGGCAACAATGCTCCGCCGATGATCGTGCGCAACGTTATCGTCATGGGCGCGCAGGTGCAGGATGGCATGGACGAAGACGCGCCGTCGGGCGTCATCCGGGGCTACGACGTCGTCAGCGGCAAGTTCCTGTGGGCCTGGGACATGGGGCGTCCGGGCGTCACCACGGAGCCGGGGCCGGGCAAAACCTACACCCGCGGCACGCCGAACATGTGGACCGCCGCGGCGGGCGACGACGAGCTCGGCCTTGTCTACGTGCCGCTGGGCAATTCGTCGGTCGACTATTTCGGCGGCAACCGCAAGCCGTACGAGAACACCTACAATTCCTCGGTGGTCGCGATCGACGTGACCACCGGCAAGGACGTCTGGCACTTTCAGACCGTGCACTACGACGTGTGGGACTACGATCTTGGCAGCCAGCCGACCCTGTTCGACTATCCCGGTGACGCCGGCCCGATACCGGCGCTGGTGCTGCCGTCCAAGCAGGGGCAGATTTATGTGCTCGACCGCCGCACCGGCAAGCCGCTGCAGCCGGTCACCGAACGGGCGGTGCCCAGCACCGGCAGCGTCGAGCCCGACAAGCTCAGCCCCACGCAGCCCTATTCCGGCTATGCCAATGTCGACCGCCCCAATTTGACGGAATCCGACATGTGGGGGGCGACGCTGATGGATCAGCTGTGGTGCCGCATCCAGTTTCGAGAGGCCAATTATTTCGGCCAGTACACTCCGCCCAGCGTCGACAAGCCGTTCATCCAGTATCCGAGCTACAATGGCGGCTCGGACTGGGGCGGCGTCGCCGTGGACGAGAAGGATGGCATTCTAATCGCCAACTACAACGACATGCCCAATTTCGACCAGCTCGTGCCGCGGGCGGAGGCCGACAAGCTCGGCTGGAGGGCGATCGACGATCTCGGCGGCGCCGACACCAAGGGCGAGGAGGCAGCCGTGCAGAAGGGCGCACCCTACGCGACGCTGATCAACGCCGGCTGGAAGGTGCCGTTCACCGGCCTGCTGTGCAAGCAGCCGCCCTATGGCGGCATCCGCGCCATCGATCTCAAGACCGGCAGGACCCTGTGGGACCACCCGCTCGGCGATGCCCGCGCCAACGGTCCGTTCGGCCTGCCCACCTATTTGCCGATCACCATCGGCACGCCCAACAATGGCGGCCCGCTGATCACCGCCGGCGGCCTGGTGTTCATTGCCGCGAGCACCGACAACGTCTTCCGCGCCTTCGACATCAGGACCGGCAAGGAGGTCTGGAGCACGCAGCTCCCGGCCGGCGGGCAGGCGACGCCGATGACCTTCGAGGCCGACGGCAAGCAGGTTGTCGCCATCTTCGCCGGCGGCCATCACTTCATGAAGACCCCGGTGGGCGACGACCTGATCGCCTACGCCGTGCCGGACGAGAGCGGGCAGCACTGAACGCCGCCCTCGCGGGTGGTGTAACTTGACACGCATCCGCGCTGCTCTACCATGACCGTCGCCGGAAGGAGGATCCCGGCGGTTTCTGAAACACTGCGAACAGGCGGGAGCGACAAGCCCCGGCCGTTCTGGGAGGGGTTGAAATGAGGTACGTACATCTTACTCGCCGCGCGATTCTGGCGCTCGGCGCATCGCTGCTGGTCATGGGCGCATCGTCCGCCTTCGCCGATTCGACCATCAAATGGCTGCATCTGGAGACCAATCCCGCCCGCCTCGCCGCCATGCAGGATGTGGCCAAGGCTTATGAGACGGCGCATCCGGGCGTGAAGGTGGAGCTGCAATTCCTCGAAAACGAGGCGTTCAAGGCCAAATTGCCGACGCTGCTGCAGTCCGACGATCCGCCGTCGCTGTTCTACACCTGGGGCGGCGGCGTGCTGAAGGAACAGTCCCAGACCGGCAAGATCCGCGCCCTCGACGCCGCGCTCGACGCCAACAATGGCGAGTGGCGGAACGAGCTGAGCCAGGGCGCCATCAGCGCCATGACCTTCGACGGCAAGGTCTGGGCGGCGCCGTTCAAGAGCGGCGTGGTGTCGTTCTGGTACAACAAGGAATTGTTCAAGAAGGCCGGTGTGGACGGCACCGCCATCCACACCTGGACCGATTTCACCGGCGCCGTGCAGAAACTCAAGGATGCCGGCGTCACTCCGCTCGCCTGCGGCGGCGGCGACAAATGGCCGATCCACTTCTACTGGAGCTACCTCAGCATGCGCGAAGCCGGTCAGGCCGGGTTCGACGCCGCCAAGGCCGGCCAGAATGGCGGCTTCACCGCCGAGCCCTTCATCAAGGCCGGCCAGCTGCTCGCCGACCTCGGCAAGATGAACCCGTGCCAGGATGGCTGGCAGGGAGCTACCTGGCCGGAGACCGTACCGGTATTCGATGATGGCCGCGCCGCCATGCTGCTCGGCTTCGAGAACATGGCGACCCCGACCAGCCAGGCGTCCAACGCCACCGACGGCAAGGGCCTGGCCCAGGACAATATTGGCCGCTTCCCGTTCCCGACCATCGAGGGCGGCGCCGGCACCATCACCGAGGATTTCGGCGGCATCAACGGCTGGGTGGTCACCGCCGCCGCCCCGCCCGAGACCGAGGACTTCGTGAAGTTCCTGACCAACGCCGCGAACGAGAGCAAGTTCGTGGCGCTGGGCGACCTGCCGGTGATCAAGGGCGCCGACGGCGCGATCACCGATCCGACGCTCAAGGACGTCGCCAACCAGATGGCCAAGGCCACCTGGCACCAGAACTATGTCGACCAGGACCTCGGGCCCAATGTCGGCCGCGTCGTCAACGACATGTCGGTGGCCATCTTCTCGGGCGAGGTGTCGCCCCAAGATGGCTCGCAGCAGATCGAGGATGCGCATAGCATGTAGTCGCGACCGGTGCCGCCGGACGTTCCGGCGGCACCTCTCCCTGGGCCCGGCAGGGCCGGCAGCAGCGGTGAGTTCATGAGCACTGTGCCGATCGCATCCGACCGAGTTGCCGCACCGGCGCTGGCGCGCCGCCGCTCGAGCGCCATCGGCGCGCAGGGCAAGTGGCCGGTGCTGATCCTGTTCCTGCCGCCGGCGTTGCTGCTGTTCACCGTCTTCGTGTTCCTGCCGATGGGCGAGGCGGCTTGGTATTCGCTCTACAACTGGAACGGCTACAGCCTGCCCACGCAATGGGTTGGCCTCAAGAACTTCGAGTTGATCTTCAAGAACGCGGCCTTTCGCACGGCGCTGGTCAACAACGGGCTGATCATCGTCATCTCGATCTGCATCCAGGTGCCGCTGGCGATGTGGCTCGCCACCATGGTGACCAAGCCGATCCGCGGCGCCGTCGCCTTCCGGCTGATCTTCTTTTTGCCCTACATCCTGGCCGACGTGGCCGCCGGCCTGATCTGGCGCTTCGTCTATGACGGCCAGTTCGGGCTCGTCGGCAGCATCTGGCACGCCTTCGGCGTCGATGCACCGTTCTGGCTCGCCGACAAGAACACGGCGATGGCCGCCGTGCTGGGCGTGATCGTGTGGAAATATTTCGGCTTCCACATGATGCTGTTCATCGCCGGCCTGCAGGCCATCGACCGCGAGGTGCTGGAGGCGGCCGAGATCGACGGCGCCACCGGCTGGCAGAAATTCCGGCTCGTGACGCTGCCGATGCTCGGCTCGACCGTGCGCCTGTCGCTGTTCTTCGCCGTCGTCGGCTCGCTGCAACTGTTCGACATGATCATGCCGCTGACCGGCGCCGGGCCGCTCAACGCGACGCAGACTATGGTCACCTTCCTCTACACCTTCGGCGTGATGCGCATGCAGGTCGGGTTCGGCAGCGCCGTGGGCGTGGTGCTGTTCGTCATCTGCGTCACTCTCGCCTTCAGCTACCGCCGGATCTTCATGAGAAATGACTGAAGCGCTCGCCACCGACGATCTTGCCGCGCCGTCCCACCGGGCGGTGGAGTCCGGCCGCCGCGTCGGCGCCGCCACGCAGGCCTATCTTTACGTGTCGCTGCTGATCGTCGCCGCCATCGTCATCGTGCCGCTGGTCACCACGGCGCTGGGCGGCTTCAAGACGCTGGGCGACCTGCGCAGCAACGCCTTCGGCCTGCCGCACGACTGGATGTGGTCGAACTACTGGGACATCCTCACCGGCAACCGCTACTGGCGGCAGATGGGCAATTCGCTGATCATCGCGCTGCTGACCGTGGCGCTGACGATCGCCTGCGGCGCCATGGCCGCCTTCACCTTCGCGCATGTGAAGTTCTTCGGCTCGCGCATGCTGCTCAACTATTTCCTGCTCGGGCTGATGTTTCCGGCGGCGACGGCCATCCTGCCGCTGTTCATCCGCATCCGCGACCTCGGCCTGCTCGACACCTATTGGGGCGTGGTGCTGCCGCAGGTGGCGTTCGGGCTGGGCATGAGCATCCTGTTGTTCCGCAACTACTTTCGCGGCATGCCGTCGGAGCTGTTTGACGCCGCTTTCGTCGATGGCTGCGGCTATCTGCGGTTCTTCTGGTACGTGTCGCTGCCGCTGGCCCGGCCGATCGTGGCGACCGTGGGCATCCTGTCGTTCGTGGGCAGCTGGAACAGCTACATCCTGCCGCTGATCATGCTCAATTCGGAGTCTAAGTACCCGTGGCCGTTGGGAATTATGGTGTACAAGGGCGAGTTCATGACCGACTGGCAGTTGATCCTGGCGTTCATCACGCTGACCATCCTGCCCACCATCATCGTGTTCTTCCTGGCCCAGCGCCACATCATCGCCGGACTGACGGCGGGTGCCGTAAAGTCCTGATCTGACTGGCGCTTTCAGCCGATGCGGCGGCCGTCGGCGGCGAAGCGGTGGATGCTGCCGGGGTCGGCGTAGAGGGTGACCGCCTCGCCCTCGGCGAAGCCCGGGCGGCCGTGCATCTGCGCCACCACCATACGGTTTTGCCAGCGCACATGGATGTGGCTCTCCGCCCCCACCGGCTCGATCAGCGCGACCGTCGTTTCGAGCCGGATTGCCTGGGGATTGGCGGTGGTGGTGAGGCCGTCCGGCCGGATGCCGATGGTCTTGGCGCCGGGGGCGCCAGCCTGCACATGTGTCAGGTTATCGCTGGAAAGATCCGCGACATCGATGAAATTCATCGGCGGCGAGCCGATGAAGCCGGCGACGAACAGCGTCTGCGGCCGGTCGTAGAGCTCGGTCGGCGTGCCCACCTGCTCGATGTGCCCGGCGTTCATCACCACCAGCCGGTCGGCCAGCGTCATCGCTTCGAGCTGGTCGTGGGTGACGTAGACGCTGGTGGTCTTGAGCCGGCGCTGCAGGGTGCGGATCTCGACCCGCATCTGCCCGCGCAGCTTGGCGTCGAGATTGCTCAGCGGCTCGTCGAACAGGAACGCCTTGGGCTGCCGCACGATGGCGCGGCCCATGGCGACGCGCTGCCGCTGCCCGCCCGACAATTGCCGCGGCCGGCGGTCGAGGAACGGCGCGATCTCGAGGATGCGGGCGGCCTCGGCCACGCGGCTGTCGATCTCCGGCCGGGGCGTGCCGCGGTTCTTGAGCCCGTATTCGAGATTCTGCCGCACGCTCATATGCGGGTAGAGCGCATAGTTCTGGAACACCATCGCAATGTCGCGCTCGGCCGGCTCTTCCTTGTTGACCACCTTGCCGCCGATCGAGATCGTGCCGTCGGTGATGGTCTCGAGCCCGGCGATCATGCGCAGCAGCGTGGACTTGCCGCAGCCGGAGGGGCCGACCAGCACCACCAGCTCGCCGTCGCCGATGGCGAGGTCGACGCCTTCCACGGCGCGCACCGCCCCGGCATAGGTCTTTCCGACGCCCTTGAGTTCGATCGACGCCATGCGGCTTACTTCTCCGTTTCGACCAGGCCCTTGATGAACAGGCGCTGCATGAAGATGACGACCAGCACCGGCGGCACCAGCGCCAGCACCACCCCGGCCATCACCAGGTTCCATTGCGGATAGGAATCGGCCACCGCCGCCATGCGCTTGATGCCCATGACCACGGTGTAGTAGCGCGGATCGGTGGTCACCAGCAGCGGCCACAGATACTGGTTCCAGCCGAGCACGAACAGGATCACGAACAGCGCCGCCATGTTGGTGCGGCTGAGCGGCACCAGGATGTCCCAGAAGAACTTCATCGGCCCGGCGCTGTCGACGCGCGCCGCCTCGAGCAGTTCGTCGGGCACGGTGAGGAAGAACTGCCGGAACAGGAACGTCGCCGTCGCCGAGGCGATCAGCGGCATGATGAGGCCGCCATAGGAATTGAGCAGCCCCAGATCGGAGACGACCTTGAAGGTCGGCATGATGCGCACCTCGACCGGCAGCATCAGGGTGATGAAGATCAGCCAGAAGGCGAGGGCGCGGAACGGGAAGCGGAAATAGACGATGGCGAACGCCGAAAGGATCGAGATGGCGATCTTGCCGACGGCGACGCCGAGCGCCATCAGCAGCGAGTTGAGCATCATCGGCAGGAACGGCGGCGTGCCCGAGGTGGAGATGCCGGTGCCCAGCATGGTCGAATAATTGGCGATGGCCTGGTCGCCCGGCAGCATCGGGATCAGCCCCGACATGAAGTCGAACGCCCCGTGCGTCGAGGCGATCACCGCCAAATACACCGGGAACACCACGATCGCGACGCCCACGATCAGGATCAAATGGCAGATGAAATCCAGGATGGGGCGGTTCTCGACCATCAGTACTGCACCTGCCGTTCGACGAAGCGGAACTGCACCACCGTCAGGGCGATGACGATGATCATCAGCAGCGCCGACTGCGCCGCCGACGAGCCGAGGTTGAGGCCGATGAAGCCGTCCTCGTACACCTTGTAGACCAGAATATTGGTCGACTGCGCCGGCCCGCCCTGCGTGGTGGCGTCGATGATGCCGAAGGTGTCGAACATGGCATAGACGACGTTGATCACCAGCAGGAAGAAGGTGGTGGGCGACAGCAGCGGGAAGATGATGGTCCAGAAGCGCTTGAGCGGACCGGCGCCGTCGATCGCCGCGGCCTCCTTGAGCGAGGCGGGAATGGCCTGCAGGCCCGCGACGAAGAACAGGAAATTGTAGCTGACCTGCTTCCAGCTCGCCGCCAGCACGATGAGGATCATCGCGTCGGTGCTGTGCAGCGTGTGGTTCCAGTCATAGCCGGCCTTGCGGATGAGGAAGGCGAAGATGCCGATGGTGGGGTTGAACATGAACCACCACAGCACGCCGGCGACGGCCGGGGCGACGGCATAGGGCCACACGATCAGCGTGGTGTAGACGCGCGCCGAGCGGACCATCCGGTCGACGGCGAGGGCGAGGATCAGCGCCATGCCGATGGAGACGACGGCGGTGGCGATGGAGAACACCGCGGTGGCGCCCAGCGAGCCCACATAATGCGGGTCCTTGAACAGCCGCGTGTAATTGTCGAACCAGACGAAGGTCGTCTTCAGCCCGAACGGATCCTGCCGCTGGAACGACGACAGCAGCGTCTGGCCGGCCGGCCACAGGAAGAACACCACGGTCACCGCCATCTGCGGCAACAGCAGCATGTAGGGCAGCACCTTGTTGGGGAAGACGGTTCGCTTGCTCTGCATCGGTCACGGTACGGGCCCGGTCGATGCCGGGCCCGCCCCTTGTTTGGTTCGGCTTATTCGTTGGCCGACTGGAACTGCCGCAGCAGATCGTTGCCGCGCGACACGACGGCGTCGAGCGCCTGCTGCGGCGTCTTGCTGCCGCCCAGCATGGCCTCGAACTCCTGGTCGATCACGTCGCGGATCTGCACGTAATTGCCGAAGCGCAGGCCCTTCGAGTTTTCGGTCGGCGGGTTCAGATTGATCTGCTTGATGGCGATGTCGGAGCCGGGGTTCTTGTCGTAATAGCCCTGGCTCTTGGCGAGATCGTAGGCCGCCGTGGTGATCGGCAGATAGCCCGAGAACTCGTGCCAGTCGGCCTGCACGTCCGGCTTGGACAGGTAGGCGAGGAACGCGGCAACACCCTTGTATTCCTCGGGCGTGTGACCCTGCAGCACCCACAGCGTGGCGCCGCCGATGATCGAGTTCTGCGGCGCGCCCTTGACGTCGGAATAGTAGGGCAGCATGCCGAAGCCGACCTTGAAGTCCTTGGCGTTGAGCAGCACGCCGGCGCGCGACGCCGACGAGTTCATGTACATGGCGCATTCCTGCGAATAGAACTTCGGCGGCGCGTCATTGCCGCCTACCGGACCGCCATATTCGAAGATGCCGGCATCGGCCCATTTCTTCAGATTGGTCCAGTGCCTGACCATGAACGGGTTGTTGTAGCTCAACTCGGCATCGAGGCCGCCGAAGCCGTTCTGTTCGGTGCCGATCGGCACGTTGTGCCAGGCCGACATGTTTTCGGTCTGCACCCACGACACCCAGCCGGTGGTGAAGCCGCATTTGGCGGCGCCCGACGACATGATCTTGTTGGAATCGTCGATCAGCTCTTCCCAGGTCGCCGGCGCCTTTTCGGGGTCGAGCCCGGCCTTCTTGAACACGTCCTTGTTGTAATAGAGGATCGGCGTCGAGGAGTTGAACGGCATCGACAGCATGTTGCCTTCGGTGTCGGTATAATAGCCGACGACGGCCTGGAGATACGCCTTCGGATCGAAGGCCTGGCCGGTGTCCTTCATCAGCTGGTACACCGGATAGACGGCGCCCTTGGCCGCCATCATGGTGCCGGTGCCGACTTCGTAGACCTGCACGATGTCGGGCTGCTGGCCGGCCCGGAACGCCGCGATGGCGCCGGTCATGGCTTCGGGGTAGGTGCCCTTGAACACCGGCGTCACGTGATAGTCGCTCTGGCTCTTGTTGAAGCCGTCGACGATCGATTCCAGCTTGGTGCCGAGCTCGGCGCTCATGGCGTGCCAGAACGTGATTTCAGTCGCGGCGTAGGAAGCGGTCGATGTCAGGGCGGCGGCGGTCAGGCTTACAAGGCCTGCCACCAATGTTGTGCGAAGCATACTCAGGTCCTCCATCCGATTGCGGTCCGGGAGTTAGCCTCCCGTGGCCAAGTGTCATTGGCCCGAGCGGCCAGCTAGCATCTGCTGCTGACCGATCGGCGACGCTCCAATGACACTTTTGTGACAGATCGCGAGGCGTTGCAAAAGCGGTTTCTTTTGCCGCCCGCGGCATGTGGGAAATTCCAACGGAAGCGGCAAATTGAGAACAAATGTTCTCGGGCGGCGCCCGCGGGGGAGGGGCGGGGACAGCGCAAAGCATCCGCCGGCCGCGGCAGGTCCGCGCCCGGCGCCGTGTGGGTGTAGCGGCGTTTTAGAGCGGTCGGCCGTAACGGACCGTGGCGCGGCCCTCCCGGCGATCCCTCTGCTCCCTCCTCCCGGCGTTCCCCTCGGTTACGTCACATAGATCGGATTGCTGATGGCGCGGCGGATCGGCTGCGTCGCGAGGTCGTGGTCGGTGAGCCCCCAGGGCAGCGTGCCGTCGGGGAACTCCGCCCGAAACTCCTGCACCAGCCGCTCGCGGCTGGCCCGGGCGACGATCTCGGCGCGCACGAACCGCGCCGGGCTGTCGATGAGGCCGAAATCGCAGCGCCAGTCGTCGGCGTCGATCTCGCGCTCGGCGAACACGCCGCCGGCGTCGATCCAGGCCAGCGTGTCGCCCCTGGCGCCGCGCACGACGGCGTCCGCCGTGATCGGCCGGCGCACGGTGCTGCCCATCGGCTGGCCGTTGAGGGTGATCTCGAGATGCGGCCCGCTGGGGCTTTCGGTGACGTAGCCGCGCCCGGCCTTCATGGCGGCGAGCACATTGTCCTCCGACAGCGCCTCCAGCCACAGCACCGTGGTCGGCCGGGCCAGCACCAGCGGCCCTTCCGGCTGCAACGCCTCGGGCTGGTGGAAATCGCTGCCGCCGATGGCGCTGATGCGCAGGCCCGCCGCGAGGCGCTGCTGGTAGCGGCCGAGCGACACCCAGTTCCACGCCAGCCAGGTCGACTGCCACACCTCCATGCAGTCGATGCGCGGCAGCTCGTAGTCCCACGGGATGGTCGGCTTGTCGTGGTTGACCGACAGCAGCCCGCCGCGCTCGTGCACCAGCCGTTCCAGCACATGCGCGTCGGACGGCCGCCTCATGCGGAAATCGATCCAGTCGTCGACGCCGTAGACGTTGGCGTGGCCGACGGCGGTGGTCACCTCCATGCCGCGCACGAACACCAGGTCCGGCGACGACTGCGGGTGGAAATAGCGCCGCTGCGTCGTGGTGTTGTGGTCGGCGACGGCGAGGAAATCGAGCCCCGCCTGGGTCGCTGCGGCGTGCAGCACCTCCGGCGCGCCGCGCGCATCGGAGTGAAAGGTGTGGCAGTGCAGGTCGCCCTTGTACCAGCCGGGGCCTTTGCGCACGGGGAAGGTGCGCGCCGGCGGCGGGGCGAGGGCGCGCGCGGCGGCGTCGAGCCCGATGCTGACCTGCACGTCGGCGCCCTGCGGCGGGATCTTGTAGAGGCCGAGGATCACCTGCCAGCGGCCGGCCGGGATCGGCCCGTGCACATAGCCGGGCGTGGCGTCGTCGGTGGCGATGAAGAAGCGGTCGCGGGCGCCGCCCGACCAGCCGCGGAAGCTTGCGGGCGGGGCCGGGTAGTCGGTCATCCTGGAATCGAAGCAGCCGAGATCGACGACGCAATCGTCGGCATGCGGATAGGCCATGCGGACGTCGATCCGCGTGGTGCCTTCGGGCACGTCGAAGGGGATGTAGTAATACGGGTCGCGCGCCTGGTCGGCGGGCGTCAGGTGGACGGTGAGATTGGTGGTCATGGATGGGACCCGGTGGACTGCGGCCCCCACCCCCTACCCCTCCCCGCAAGGGGGAGGGGGGCGATGGAGCCGACGCGTCCGAGAGAGATGTCGATGTCAGCAAAGCGATTGCAGTCGGGCTCCCCTCCCCCTTGCGGGGAGGGGCTGGGGCTGGGGGCCAAAGGCACCGTGCCGGCGCCGATCACAACCCCGCCTCCCCGTCGCGGGGGATGCGCGTGCCGGCGCCGTCGAACAGCGTGACGTGCTCGGGGGCGAAGCCGAAGCGGACCGTCTCCCCGACCTCGACATGGTCGTCGGTGAAGATGCGGGCGGTGACGCGGCTGGCGTCCGGCCGCTCCATCGTCACCAGGCTTTCGGGGCCCATGTTCTCGTTGGCGAAGAGCTTGCCGCCGATGCTGTTGTCGGCCTCCTCGGTCACGCTCAGATGCTCGGGGCGGACGCCGAGGGTGAGCGTCGGGCCGGCGGCGAGCGCCGCCTTGAGGCCGGCCGACAGCGGCAGCGGCGCCAGCGTCACGCCGTCGGCGCTGAGCCGCACGCTGTCGCCCTCGGCGCGGGCCGTCACCGGCACCAGGTTCATCGGCGGGTTGCCGACGAAATTGGCGACGAACGTCGTCGCCGGCCGGCGGTAGATCTCGATCGGCGGGGCGTATTGCACGATGCGGCCGCGGTCCATCACCGCGATGCGGGTGGCGAGCGCCATGGCCTCGGCCTGATCGTGCGTCACGTAGATGGCGGTCATCCCCATGTCGCGCTGCAGATGGTTGAGGAAGCCGCGCGCCTCGAGCCTCAGCTTGGCGTCGAGGTTCGAGAGCGGCTCGTCGAACAGGTAGACGCGGCTCGGATAGACCAGCGCGCGGGCGAGCGAGGTGCGCTGCTGCTGGCCGCCCGAGATCTGGCTCGGCAGCCGGCTGAGCAGGTCGCCGATCTTCAGCACGCCGGCGACCTCTTGCGCCCGGGCGTGGCGCTTTTCCTGGCTCTCGCCGCGCACCTTCAGCGGATAGGCGATGTTGTCGGCGATGTTCATGTGCGGGTAGAGCGCATAGTCTTGGAACACCATCGAGATCTGGCGGTCCTTGGGATGCAGGCCGGTGACGTCGTCGCCGCCGATCAGGATCTGGCCGGAGCTGGGCGTCTCGAGCCCGGCGATCATGCGCAGCGACGTGGTCTTGCCGCAGCCCGAGGGGCCGAGCAGGCAGACGAATTCGCCATCGCCGATGCTCAGGTCGACGTGATCGACCGCGGTGAAGCTGCCGAAGCTTTTGGTGACGGAGCGGAACTCGACGGACGCCATGGAATCCTATGCCTTGATGCCGCCGAAGAAGCGGAAGCCGAAGCGCCAGCTCACGAAGAGGTAGAGCGCGATGACGGGGAGCGAATAGATCAGCGAATAGGCGGCGAGCAGCGTCACGATCGGCGTGCCGGCCTCGGAGTAGAACGAATAGATGGCGACCGAGGCCGGCATCTGCTCGGACGAACGCAGCAGGATGAACGGGATCAGGAAGCCGCCCCAGACGTTGACGAAGGCCCACACCACGACGACGACGATGCCCGGCCGGATCACCGGCAGCGCCACGTCGAAGAACGCCTGCACCGGCGAGGCGCCGGCGACCATGGCGCTTTCCTCGTAGCTCTTGGGGATGCCGTCGATGAAATCGCGCAGGATGAACATCGCGGTGGGCAATAGCCCGCCGGCGAACACCAGGATCACCGCCACCTGCGTGTCGATCAGCCCCAGCGCCGAGACGATGAGGAAGATCGGCACCATCGCCGCCGAGCCCGACACCACCGACGAGAACAGCAGCAGGATGTAGGTCACCGCGCCCTTGCCGGGGATGCTCGAGCGGCTGAGCGCATAGGCGGCGAGCGTTGCCGCGATGCCGACCACGATCACCGCGCCGACGCCTTCGATCAGGCTGTTGAGCAGCGCGTGGATGGCCAGCGAATTGCCGAACACCGTCTCGAAATTGGAGAAGGTGAACGGATCGGGCAGCGCCAGCCCCATCTCGGCCCGGGCGTTGAACGGCGCGAAGATGAACCAGATCAGCGGCAGCGCGAACAGCGCCCCCAGAATCGCGGCGAAGGCCGAGAAGCCGACACGCGACAGGAATTGCGGCGTGGTGAGCTTCATGACGCCGCCGCCTCGCGCTCGGCCTTCGAGCGCCGCCGCCCGATGCTGAGATAGATCAGCGCCAGCACCAGATTGATCAGCATGATGATGACGCCCACCGCCGAGCCCTGGCCGAACTCGAAATCCTTGAAGGCGACGCGGTAGTTGTAGATCGACAGCAGCTCCGTCCGGTACGCCGGCCCGCCATGCGTCAGCAGGAACGGCGTGAACACGTTGAACGTCCACATGGTGATGAGGATGAGGTCGGTCACCACATGGCCGCGGATCAGCGGCAGCGCGATGTCGCGGAACTTCTGGAACGAGCTGGCGCCGGCGACGTCGGCCGCCTGGAAATAGCTCGGCGGGATCGACGAGAAGGCCGAGTTGAACAGCATCATCGAGAAGGCGGCGCCGCGCCAGGTGTTGAAGATGACGATGACCCAGAACGGCTGCTGCAGCAGGAAGTCGCCGCGCGGCAGGCCGAGCGCGGTCAGGATCATGTTGAGCGTGCCGTTGTCGTAGTCGAGGAAGGCGAACCAGGCGAAGCCGATCACCACCTCGGGCAGGATCCAGGCGCCGATCACCGCCGCCTCGACGGCGCGCTTGAGGGCAGGGGGGATGGCCTGCATCAGCCAGGCCAGCAGCAGCCCGAGCAGCGCCTGCCCGATCAGCGCCGACAGCAGCACGAACTGCGTGGTGATGATCAGCGACGAGCCGAACTGGCCGCGGGTGAAGAAGGTCGAGGGGTTGAACAGCCGGATGTAGTTCTGCAGCCCGACGAAATCGGGATGCACGGCAGTGACGCCGAGCAGGGTGCGGTTGGTGAACGACACCACGATCACCCAGAAGAACGGCAGCAGCACGAACACCGCGACCAGCAGACCGGCCGGGGTCAGGAACAGCGCAGCCGCGCGGCGGGAGAGAAGCGAGAACTGCTTCACCGGCGTGTCACCTTGGGGCACGAAGGGTGCGGGCCGCCTGGGTCCGGGAGAACCCGAGCGGCCCGCGGGAGGAACTCAGAGCGAGACCGTGTTGGCTTCGCCGACGATCCCCGTGACGGTGGTCTTGTACTGGGCCATCGCATCTTCCGGCGACATCTCGCCGGACACGACCGCTTCGGTCATGCGCTGGATGGCTTCCGAGACCTTGTTGTAGTTCGGATCGTTCGGCCGGGCCGTGGTGAGCGGCAGGAGCGTCGCGGACGTGGTGGTGAGGAACGGATTGTTCGGCACCGGCACGTCGTCACGCGCCTTGATGCCCGGCTGGAACGTCTGCTGCGCGTCGAGCTGGTCCTTCGAGTTCATGAAGGCGAGCAGCGCCCAGGCCTCTGCCGGGTTCTTGGTGTGCGGGTTGAGCACATAGCCCGTGCCGCCCGAGATGGTGACGAAGTCCTGGCCGTTGACGCCGGCGCCGGGCTTTTCGGCGGGCATCTTGGCCCAGCCCATGACGGTGTCGCGATCCTTGACCGCGAACTCGCTCTTGGGCGCGGTCACCGAACGGTAGAACCAGTCGCCCTCGACCAAGAGGCCGGTCTTGCCGTCGCGGAAATTGGCAAAGCTCTGGTTGCGGCCGTCGGCGAGGAGCTGCGCGCGCTGGTCGCCGAGCTTTTCGTCGACATAGATGGTCTTGTAGAGCTTGAGCGTGTCGAGGATGCCCGGGCTCGACACGATCCATTTGCCGTCCTTGTCGCGCAGCGACTCGCCGGTGCCCAGGATCGCCATGTAGTAGCCCTGCATGGTGGTGGCCTCGCCCATGGCGACGCCGGCATCGAGCTGCAGCGGGAACTCGACGCCCGCCTTCTTGAGGGCGCGCGCCGCGTCGAGCAGCTCGGCCCACGATTTCGGCTGGAAGCTGTCGCCGTCGATCCCGGCCTTCTTCAGCAAATCCTTGCGGGTGAAGATCATGCGCACGTCGGTGCCGCCGGGCACGCCGTAGATCTTGCCCTTGTACGACATGATCGCCTTGATGCCGTCGGAGATGTGGCTCCAGCCGTCCCATTTGTCGACGTCGGGGCCGGCCACCTCGTCGAGCGGCTTCAGCAGGCCGCCCTCGGCGAAGCTCGGGATCAAGAAGCCGTCGAAGCCGGCGACGTCGGGGCCGGCGCCGGTCGAGAAGTCGAGCGCCTGCTGCTGGGTGAGCTGGGCGTCCTCGCCCGCGAACTGGTTGAGGGTGACCTTCACGTCCTTGCCTTCGGCCTTCATCTTGTCGGTGAAGGCCGGGATGACGCTCTTGGTGATCCATTCGGCGCCGGCGCTGTTCACCCCGCCGATGACGCACCGGCAGGTGATCGTCAGGTCGACGGCGTAGGCCGGGATGGCCGTCGCGACCACGGCCGCGAGGCCCAGATACAATGCACGCAGACGATTGCTCATGTGATGTCCTCCCGTAGGGCGCCGCTTCGGCGCCGGATTGGCGATCGCCGGGGCCACCTCTCCCCTGATGCGACTGCGGCCGTCAGAATGAACACGCGTTCAATTTCCGTCAAGCCGTAGAACGGGCATTTCGATTTTTGCCTGTTCAGAGTCGCAGTAGAACAGATGTTCCGAGCCGATCAGTGCTCAGTTTGCACTGACAGATCAGATGCTTACGCAAGATGTCGCGCTGACAAGCTTGACAGTGTCCCGCGGCGCGCCGCAGATTGAACATGAACACGATTGCAATTGCGTGACAGCGGGCGAACGGATTGACCAAAGAGCGTCCACGCGGCTCCCGGCGGGCCACAGCCGACATGGTGGCCCGCACCGCCAACGTCTCGCGCGTCGCCGTGTCGCGTGCCTTCAACCCGCACGCCTCGATCAAGCCGGCCAAGCGCGACATGATCCTGCGCGTGGCGCAGGAGCTGAACTACACCCCCGACCGCGCCGCCCGCTCGATGGTCACCGGCCGCTCGCATCTGGTCGGCGTCATCGTGCCCGACGTGTGCAGCCCGTGGGAGAGCCAGGAGATCGACGCGCTGACCACGGCGCTGCAGGCCGAGGGCTTCGCCACGCTGCTGTTCAAGACCCGCATCGACCTCAGCATGGACGAGACGCTGCTCACCTACATGAAGGGCTACAACCCGGATTCGGTGATCGCCTTCACCGAGAACGTCCGCCCGCAGATCCTGAGCCGCGTGCTCGACCGCGCCGTGCCGATCTACGTGGTCTATGGCGACGACGACGGCGCCGGCGATGCCCCCGGCGGACCGCTCACCGATCGCCTCAGGGTGGTGCAGCGCACCGGCATCGAGCAGGCGGTGGCGCTGATGCAGGGCTATGGCGCGCGCCGCATCGCCTTCCTGTCGGGCGTGCGGCAATCGCTGGCGACGGTGGAGCGCGAAAAGCTGGTGCGGCGCGTGCTCGCCGAGCGCGGCCTGCCGCCGCCGGTGCTGATGGCCGGCGACTATACCTACGATACCGCCTATCGCGAGACGCTCAGCCTGTTCCGCGTGCAGGGCGGCGTCGATGCGGTGTTCGCCGCCAACGACGTCGGCGCCTTCGGCGTCATGGATGCGCTGCGCCACGAGCTCGGCCGCCGCGTGCCCGAGGACGTGCAGGTGGTGGGCTTCGACGACATCCTGCAGGCGCACTGGAAGAGCTACAACCTCACCACCGTCAAGATCGACCTGATCGAGCGCGTGCAGGCCTTCGTGCGGCTGATCCTCGCGCGCCTGCGCAACCCGGGCCAGCCGGCGCTGACCGAAACCATCGTCACGCGGCTGGTCGTGCGCGGCACCGTAGGATGACATGAGCGCCCGCCGTATACACCTCGTCTTCAAGACCCATCTCGACATCGGCTTCACCGACCACGCGGCGCGGGTGCGGGCGCAATACCACCAGCGCTTCATTCCGCAGGCGATCGACACCGGCGAGCATTTCCTTGCCGAGAACCCGGCCGATCCGGCCTTCGCGTGGACCACCGGCGCCTGGCTGATCTGGGACCACCTGGCGACGCAGGACGCCGACAAGGTCAAGCGGCTCGAGCGCGCCATCGAGCGCGGCCTGATCCGCTGGCACGCGCTGCCCTTCACCACCCATTCCGAGCTGATGTCGCCGGACCTGTTTCGCGCCGGGCTGTCCTACGCGCAGCAACTGGATCGGCGTTTCGGTGTCGCCACCAGCGCCGCCAAGATGACCGACGTGCCGGGCCACACGCTCGGCATCGTGCCGCTGCTGGCCGAGGCCGGGGTGCGCTTCCTGCATCTGGGCGTCAACGCCGCCTCGCCGGTGCCCGACGTGCCCGAGCTGTTCCGCTGGCGCGCGCCGGACGGGACGGAGGTGGTGGTGATGTACCAGCCTTCCTATGGCGCGACGCATTTTCCCGCCGGCTTCGACGACGGCATCGGCTTTGCCCACACCAGCGACAATATGGGGCCGCAAAGCGTGCCGCAGGTGGCCGAGATCCATCGCGAACTGCGGCACGCGCAGCCCGGCGCCGCGGTGCACGCCTCGACGCTGGACGAGTATGGCGAGATCGTCTGGGCCCGGCGCGCCCATCTGCCGGTGGTCGAGACCGAGATCGGCGACAGCTGGATCTACGGCTCGGCCTCCGATCCCGGCAAGACCCGCCGCTTCCTGGCGCTGCAGCGGCTCTACGACGAGCTGGCCGCCGACCGCCTGACGCCGGCCCGCCAGGCCTTCGGCCGCGGCCTCGCGCTGGTGGCCGAGCACACCTGCGGCGTCGACATCAAATCCTATTTGCGCGACGAGACGGCGTGGGACCGTCCGGCCTTCGAGGCGCTGCGCCGCCGCGACTACCGCTTCGCCTATACCGAGGCGTCGTGGGCCGAGCAGCGCGCCTATCTCGATGCCGCAACGGCGGCGCTGGAGCCGGCCGACCGCGCCCGCGCCGACGCGGCGACGGCGGCGCTGGCGGCGGCGCCGATCGACGCGCCCGGCGGCTGGCGCATCGAAATCGATCCGGCGAGCGGCGACATCGCGTCGGTCACCAGCCCATCGGGCACGCGGCTCGCCGGCGTTGGCGGGAGCCTGTTCGGCTATCGCTACGAGAGCTACGACGCCGGCGACGTCGACATGTGGATGGACGGCTACCTCACCACGCGACCGGACTGGGCCATCCTCGATCACGGCAAGCCCGGGCTCGACCACGCCGCAACGGCAATGTCGCGCGCCTATGCGACGACGATGGAGAACGGCGTTCGGGTCGTCGACGCCGAGGCCCATGCGAGGCTGGGAGCGCCGGCGCGGATCGAGTTCGCCTGCCGCGGCATCGACGAGACGACGCTCGAGATCGCCGTCACCCTCATCGACAAGCCGGCCAATCGCATGCCGGAGGCGAGCTTTTTCACCTTTACGCCGGAAGGCGAGGGGGCGTGGCAGGTGCTGAAGACCGGGCTGTGGCTCGATCCCGCCACGAGCGCGCCGCGCGGCGGCGGGCAGCTGCAGGCGGTGGCGGCGGTGCGGCGCGGCAGTCTCGAGCTCCGGCCGCTCGACACGCCGCTGGCGGCGCCGGCGGAGGCGGCGTTCATGGCGTTCCACCCGCAGCCGCCGTCATGGTCGGGCGGGCTGCGCTTCAACCTCCACAACAACAAATGGGGCACCAATTTCCCCATGTGGTGGGGCGCCGAACGCTTCACCGCCCGCTTCCGGCTGACGCTGCGCTAGACTCAACCATGGCGGCGATTGTGCGCGCTGCCCCCACCCCCAGCCCCTCCCCGCAAGGGGGAGGGGGGCGATAGGGCCGCTGGTGCGGTGGTGCTTGCGTCGATACGAGCGTGTTACGCCGGCTGCACCAGGTTGGCGAGCAGCCGGAAGGCGCCGGGGACCAGGCGGTCCATCTGGTGGTGCAGCACGAGGCTGGTGTGCGTGTGCCGGCCCTTGCCGATCTCCGCCGACAGCAGCGCGCCGGTGAGCGGCGCCTCGCCGCGATCGTTGAGCGACAGCAGCGGCACATAGGCCGGGTCCCACTCCGAGGCGAAATAGAGGCCGCGCTCCTTGTCCCAGCCGGCCCAGTCGTCGGGGCCGATGCGGTTGGGACCGTTGAGCAGCGGATGGCCGGGCGCCAGCACCGTCACCGCCGCCGCCGGATCGGTGACGCGCCAGCGCAGCGACGGCGAGCCGATCCTGAGGCGCGCCGGCGGCGTGCGGTCGGGGTCCCAGCCGTCGCTCGGCCGGTGGTAGAGCGTCACCAGATGGCCGCCGGCCCGCACCCAGTCGTGCAGCCGCGACGTCGCCGCCGCGAGGTCGGGGCGCAGGCCGAAGGCGAAGATGCCGACGACGATGGTGGTGTAGCGCGCGAGGTCGCTGGCCAGGGCGTCGGCGTCGAGCGTGTCGACCGCCAGCTCCATCCGTTCGAGCCAGGTGCCGACATGGTCGGCGCCGCCGCCCACATAGCCGATGCGGGCGCCGGTCGGCAGCGCCAGGTCGAGCGCCAGCACGTCGAGCCCCGCCGGCTCGAGCCAGCGCGTGCGCCCGATATGCGGATAGGCGATCGGCGTGCTGCGATAGCCCGGAGCGCCGTCGACCAGCACCGGCAGCCGGGTGCGCCCCGCCGCGAGCTCTGGCGCGGGGGTGACGGCGAGGCGGCCGCCATCGGCGCTGACGGCGAAGCCGGGGGCGGCCGCGAGCGTGACGCCGGCGCCGGGACGGTCGGCGCGCAGCGTCACCGCAATGGGGCCGGTGGAGACGGGCAGCGGCAGCAGCACCGCGTCGGGATCGACGCTGACGGAGACGGCGGGCACGATCGCCGCCGGCTCGTCGAGGTCGAGCGCCATGCGCGCGGTCCGGCCGCCGATCTCGGCGCTGAGCTCGACCCAGAGCAGGCCGTTGCCGCCGGCTGATGCAAAGCCTTCGGCGAAGGGCGAGGTGAGCGGGGCGTCCGCCGCGGCGCGGACGAGATGGCGCGTGATGCCGTCGCGCGTCGCGCCCGGGCCGACGGCGAGCGCCGCATCGGCGACGGGCCGGACGGTGACGGGCAGATCCGCATCGACATGCGCATTGAGCTCGGCGTCGCCGCCGGGCGCGATGGCGGCGGGCGCCAGCCAGGCGCTGCCGCGGACGCCCGCGGCAAGCAGCAGCGCGGCGTCGATCTCGCGCTGCTTGCGCGCGAGGCGATGGCCGGCGGCCGCGCGCTGCTCGGATGTGAGCGCCGCATCGGCGCGCGCGAGCGCAGTGGCCGCCGCGGTCAGCGCGGTGACGATGCCGTCGCGCTGCGGGAACGCCGCGAGCGCGTCGTCGATCCGGTCCTGCGCCTCGGCCAGCGCCGCCGCAGCAGCGCCGCCCAGCGTCGTGCCGAGGGTGCGAAGGTCGGCGGGCAGGGCGTCGGCGATGCCGTGCTCGCTGCCGCCGGCGTCGGATTCGAGATGCAGCGCCCAGCTCGTCTGCGGCACCGCCTGCCAGTGTCCCATGCCCTGCGTCGCATGGTCGGCGCGCGACCATTGCCCGATCTCGGCATAGGGCGCGCCGGTGGCGGCGTCGCGGCCGCCGGCCTCGACCAGCACGGTGGCGTTGGGCGGCGGCACTTCGTCGTCATAGGTGCCGCCGCCGCCCGGCCAGGCGGGGAGGTAGTATTTGGCGACGCGCCACGGCGCCAGCCCTTCGGCGGCATGTTCGGGGAACGCCTCGGGGTCGGCGGCGAGGGCGATCGCCGCTTCCGCCGCCTCGGTCATGGCGCGGTGGTGGCCGTGCTGGCCGGGAACGTCGAGAAAGGTCGGTATCACGATGTCGGGACGCTCGCGCCGATAGGCGCGCACCAGCCGTTCCAGCAGCCGCTCGCGGCCCCAGCGCGCCAGCGTGTCGACGCCGTTCTTGGAGAAGCCGAAATCGTGCACCGGATCGCCCGGCCCGAAGCCGAGCCAGGCGAGGTCGGCATCGAGCACCCGCGCCGCCTCTTCGAGTTCGCGCGTGCGCACCACGCCGAGCGCGCCGCCGCGCTCCGGCCCGAGGCTGTTCTGCCCGCCTTCGCCACGCGTCGAGCAGGCGATCACCACCCGCATGCCGTCGCGGAAGCGCAGCGCCGCCAGCATGCCGCTCTGCTCGTCGTCGGGATGCGCACCGGTGTTCATCACCGTCAGCGTCGAGGTCAGCCGGGTCAGCGCGTTGTGCAGCTCGAGCAGCAGGGGGCGGGCGCGCTGCCGCGCCAGGCGTTCACGATCGGTCAGCACGACTAGGCTCCTGGTTGGTCTCGGCTCCGGCGGGGGTGGCGGCAAGGTGCAGGCGCGGCGTCACCGTCTCGAACAGCGGCAGCGCGGCGGCGCCCAGCGCCGCCGTCAATTGCCCGGTCTGGCCGCGCCGCACCCGCGGCTGCGCCCGCATCGCCCGCGTCGCGATCGACGGCGGCAGCGGCTCCAGCGCGGCGATGATGGCATCGATCACCGCATCGGGCAGCCGCCCGCCGAACACGATGGTTTCCGGATCGAGGATGTTTTCGAGCGTCACCACCAATTGCGCCAGATAGTCCGCCGCCTCGCCGATCCAGGCGGCGAGCGCCGGATCGCCCGACTGGAACAGGGCTTCAATCGTGGCGACGTCCGGCGCGGCGACGCCGGCGGCGGCCAGCCGTTCGCGCAGCGCGTGCGGCGAGGCGAAGCGTTCGAGCGCGCCGGCGACGCGGCCGTTCCGCCCGCTCAGCGGAATGAGGCCGATTTCGCCGGCATTGCCGAAGGCGCCGCGCATCGGCCGGCCGCCCTGCACGATACCGAGCCCGAGGCCGACGCCGAAATACACGAAGCAGAAATCCTCGATGGCGCGCCCGGCCCCGTGCAGGCGCTCGCCCACCGCCGCGGCGGTGGCGTCGTTCTCGATGATCACCGCCTCGCCGATGGCCTCGGCCAGCACCGCCGCCGCGTCGATGCCGTGCCAGCCGGGCAGGGTGCCGGGGCCGGCCGAGGCGATGCCCTCGATCTCGAACGGGCCGGGCATCACCACGCCGACGCCCAGCATCGGCGCCGGCCGGTTGACGCTGGCGCGCAGCCGGCCGATCTCGCGCGCGACCCGCCTGGCCATGGCGCGCGGCGACTGCTCGGCGATCGGCTTGCTCGACTGCGCCCGGATGCTGCCGGTGAGATCGAGCAGCACCGTGGTCAGATGGTCGGCGGCGAGCTCGACCCCGACCGTCACCGGCCCGTCGGGGTTGACCGCGAACTGGATCGGCGGCTGGCCGCGGCCGCTGCGCAGCCGCCCGGTCTCGACCAGGAAATTCTCGCGCACCAGATCGTCGACGATGTTGGCGACCGCCTGCGCGGTGAGCCGCGTCAGCCGGCCGATCTCGGTGCGCCCCAGCGCCCCATGCGTGCGGACCGCCTCCAGCACCACGCGCCGGTTGTGCCGCCGGTTGCGCTCGGGATTGCTGCCGATCGCCAGCCGCGCCGGAACGTCCTGATTGCTGTGCCTGGTCATCTGCCGTGCTGAAACCGCGGACGGAAAAACTTGTCCAGCAAACAGGCGCGCGGCGAATAACTCAACTAGATTATTTTATTGACAGTCCAGCCGGCAGGCCCCAGCATCCCCTCCGCAGCACTCCGGCCGCCGGGTGCGCATGGCGCGCAGCATGCAACCCGCCGCGCCGAAGGGGACAAGGGAGACACATCCGATGCGCTTTTCCGTAAAGATCGCCGCTCTAGCCGCCGGCATCAGCCTTCTCGCCGCTAGCGCCGCTCAGGCGGTGGAAATCCAGTACTGGCAGTACGTCTACGACACTCGCGTCAAGGCGATGGACGAACTGATCAAGAATTTCGAGGCCGCCAACCCCGACATCACGGTGAAGCAGACCACCTTCCCGTACGACGACTACCAGACCAAGGTGATCGCCGCGCACGCCGCCGGCAACGGCCCCGACGTGCTGCAGTTCTATTATGGCTGGCTCGACAAGTTCCAGCAGGGCGGCGTGCTGCAGGCGCTCGATCCCGCAGTGTTCCCCAATGCCGAAATCGAGAAGGATTTCTTCCCGATCGTGTCGGCGATCTCGCGCGACGGCAAATATTACGGCCTGCCCACCGCGGTGCGCTCGCTGGCGCTGTTCTACAACAAGAACATCCTCAAGGACGCCGGCATCACCGAGCCGCCCAAGACGCTGGACGAGCTGGTGGCCGACGCCAAAAAGACCGTCAAGACCGACGGCGCCGGCAACATCACCTCGGAAGGCATCACCCTCGATTTCGCCGGCCAGGACCACCAGTGGTGGCGCGAGGTGCTGGTCCGCCAGTTCGGCGGCGTGCCGTATGACGACAAGGGCAACGTCGCCTACAACAGCGACGCCGGCGTCAAGGCGCTGACCTGGTACACCGATCTCGCCACCAAGGAGAAGGTGGGCGCGGTGGGCTTCATGGACGAGGGCCAGGCCGCCTTCAAGGGCGGGCTCGCGGCCTTCACCATCGACGGCACCTTCCGCCTCGGCAGCTTCAGGCCGATCACCGATTTCGAGTGGGGCGTGACCGAGCTGCCGGCCAATGCCGACGGCGTCCGCGGCAATTTCGCCAGCTACTTCGCCAACGGCCTGTCCGCCGACACCAGCGGCGACAAGAAGGCCGCCGCCGAGAAGTTCCTGCAATATGTGACCTCGCCCGAGGCCATGCAGATCTGGCTCAAGACCGTCGGCGAGCTGCCGGCCCGCCGCGCCGCGGCGCTGACCGACGCCAACCTCAACGACCCGATCTACGCGCCGTTCCTCAAGGGCCTCGACTACGCCCACACGACGACCTTCGTCGACGAGGCGGCGCAGCGCCAGGGCGCCATCGACATGGTCAACCGCGTGGTGCTCAACGGCGAATCGCCGGCCGACTCGCTGGCCGAGGCGGCCAAGGCCGAACAGGCCATCATCGACAAAGCCAAGAAGTAAGCTCTTGGCCGAAAGCGTCTCCGCACGTTCGACCGGCGCGGCCCCCACGGGCCGCGTCGGTTCGCGTTTGACGCTGCACCAGCGCCGCGTCGTCTGGGCCTGGGGCTTTCTGGCCCTGCCCATCCTGTTCTACGGCTGGATCCGCTTCTACCCGACGCTCTATGCGTTCTGGCTGTCGTTCACCGACTGGGACCTGATGCGCCCGGCGCAGTTCATCGGCCTCGAGAACTACCAGCGCCTGTTCGCCGACCCGGTGTTCCTGAAGGTCTTCGGCAACACCTTCGAGTACCTGCTGATCGGCATGCCCATCAGCCTGGTGCTGAGTTTTGTCATCGCCTACTACCTCGACCGCGTGCGCGTGCTGCACGGCTTCATCCGCGCCCTCTATTTCCTGCCCTTCCTCACCACTGCGGCGGCGCTCGCCTGGGTCTGGCGCTGGTTCTACCAGCCGGTGCCGGTCGGGGTGATCAACGGCCTGCTGTCGCACCTGCACATTCCCGCCCAGCCGTTCCTGCGCACCCCGGCGCAGGCGCTGCCGGCCATCACCGTCACCGGCATCTGGGCCGGCCTCGGCTTCCAGATCATCATCTTCATGGCCGGCCTGCGCGCCATCCCCGCGACCTATTACGAGGCGGCGCGCATCGACGGGCTGGGCGAGTGGGCCATCCTGCGCAAGATCACGCTGCCGCTGCTGCGGCCGACCACCATCTTCCTCGTGGTGTTCTCCTCGATCGGCTTCCTCAGGATCTTCGATTCCGTCTTCAACATGACGCACAACGATCCGGGCGGGCCGCTCAACTCCACCAAGCCGCTGGTGCTGCTGATCTACCAGACGGCGTTCTCGTCCTACGACATGGGCTATGCCGCGGCGCAGACCGTGGTGCTGTTCGTCATCCTGCTGGTGATCTCGCTGCTCCAGCTCTTCCTGCTGAGGGACCGCTGATGGCCACGGCCGAGCTGGCGATGAACCGCAAGCGCATCCGTCCGGGCCGCGTCGTCGCCTGGACGCTGCTGCTGCTGGGCGGCCTGATCATGGTCACGCCGCTGCTCTACATGTTCTCGACCTCGCTCAAGAGCTCGGCGCAGGTCTACGATCTGCGGCTGATCCCGGCGCGGCCGTCGCTGGACAATTACGTCACGGCGCTCGCCGACGGCCACTTCATGCGCTGGATGCTCAATTCCACCATCGTCGCGGTGTCGGTGACCATCTCCAACGTCTTCTTCGACAGCCTCGTCGGCTACACGCTGGCGAAGTTCCGCTTCCGCGGCCGCTACTTCATCTTCCTCGCCATCCTGTCGACGCTGATGATCCCCACCGAGATGCTGGTGATCCCCTGGTACCTGATGTCGTCCAAGCTCGGCTGGCTCGACAGCTATTGGGGCATCATGTTCCCGGGCATGATGACGGCCTTCGGCACCTTCCTGATGAAGCAGTTCTTCGAGAGCGTGCCCGACGATTTCCTCGAGGCGGCGCGCATCGACGGGCTCAACGAATTCACCATCTGGTGGAAGGTGGCGATGCCGCTGGTGACGCCGGCGCTGTCGGCGCTGGCGATCTTCACCTTCCTCGGCAACTGGACGGCGTTCTTCTGGCCGCTGATCGTCACCACCAGCAACGACCTCTATACCATCCCGGTCGGCATCTCGAGCTTTTCGGACGCGCAGGACACGCGCTGGGAGATGATCATGACCGGCGCCGCGCTCGCCACCATTCCGACGCTGGTGGTGTTCCTGCTGCTGCAACGCTTCATCGTGCGCGGCGTCATGCTGGCCGGGCTGAAGGGCTGACCATGCCGCAGGCCGACAGCAGCGTCTTTCCCGATCCCGTCTACAAGGACACGGTGCTCCGGCCGCTGTTCGACGGCGTCAAGGCCGACCATGTCGACGGCTTCCGCCGCATCGACCGCGCGCATCTGGTGATGCTGGCCGCGACCGGCATCCTCGAGCCCGCGCAGGCCGCCGCCATCGCCGTCGCGCTGGATGCGATCGACGCCTCGCTCGACATCGACGGCCTCGCCTATACCGGCGAGGTGGAGGACTTCTTCTTTCTCGTCGAGCGCGAGCTGAAGGCGCGGCTCGGCCCCGACCTCGGCGGCCGGCTGCACACGGCGCGCTCGCGCAACGACATCGACCACACGCTGTTCAAGCTGGCGCTGAAGCCGCGCCTCGACGCGCTGCTCGGCAAGCTCGAACAGCTGCTGCAAACGCTGATCGAGGCGGCCGAGCGCGAGCGGGCGACGCTGATCGTCGCCTACACGCACGGCCAGCCGGCGCAGCCGACGACCTACGGCCACTACCTCGCGGCGATGATCGAGGTGCTGCTGCGCGACATCGCGCGCGTCGAGTCGGCGCGCGCCATCGTCGATCTGTCGCCGATGGGCGCCGCGGCCATCACCACCACCGGCTTTCCCATCGATCGCGGGCTGGTCGCCGAGCTGCTCGGCTTCGCCCGGCCGCTGCAGAACTCCTATAGCTGCATCGCCGGCGTGGACTACATCACCGCCACCTATGGCGCGCTCGAGCTGCTGATGCTGCACCTCGGCCGGCCGATCCAGGATCTGCAGTTCTGGACCAGCTTCGAGGTCGGCCAGCTCTACGTGCCCAACGCCTTCGTTCAGATCTCCTCGATCATGCCGCAGAAGCGCAACCCGGTGCCGATCGAGCATTTGCGCCACCTGAGCAGCCAGACGCTGGGGCGCGCCCGCGCCGTGCTCGACATCATGCACAACACCCCGTTCACCGACATGAACGACAGCGAGGGCGAGACGCAGCGCTTCGGCTACGAGGCGTTCGGCACCGCCTTCCGCGTGCTCGACCTGCTGGCGGCGCTGCTCGGCGCGGTGCGGGTGAACGGCGAGCGGGTGCGCGCCAATATCAGCCGCTCCTGCATCACCGTCACCGAGCTCGCCGACACGCTGGTGCGCGAGGAGGGGCTGTCGTTCCGCGAGGGGCACGAGATCGCCGCCGCCGTGGCGCGCGCCGTGGTGGCTGCGGAGGGCGACCTCGGCCGCGACGGCTATGCGCCGTTCCGCGCCGCGTTCGTCGCCGCCACCGGGCGCCAGCCGAAATTCGATGCGGCGCGCTTCGCCGAGATCGTCTCGCCCGAATATTTCGTCGCCGTGCGCACCCGCCTCGGCGGGCCGGCGCCGGCTCCGCTCGGCGACGCCATCGCCGGCTACCGCGCCGCGCTGGCCGAGCTGCAGGCCCGCCGCCGCGCTCATGCCGAGCGCGACGCCGCCGCGCGCGCCCAGCTCGACCGCCGCTTTGCCGCCCTCAAGGAACCCCGCTGATGGCCACCATCTCGCTCGAGAAGCTGACCAAGTCTTTCGGCTCCAACACCGTCGTGCACGGCATCGACCTCGACATCGCCGACGGCGAGTTCGTGGTGCTGGTCGGCCCGTCCGGCTGCGGCAAGTCGACGACGCTGCGCATGATCGCCGGGCTCGAGGACATCTCGGCCGGTGCCGTCCGCATCGGCGGCGAGATCGTCAACGACCGCGAGCCCAAGCAGCGCAACATTGCGATGGTGTTCCAGAACTACGCCATCTATCCGCATCTGACGGTGGCGCAGAACATCGGCTTCGGCCTCTACACCGCCAGGCTCGACAAGGCCGAAAAGCAGAAGCGCATCGAGGCGGCGGCGCGTACCCTCGACCTCGAGGAGCTGCTGAAGCGCCGGCCGTCGCAGCTGTCGGGCGGCCAGCGCCAGCGCGTCGCCATCGGCCGCGCCATGGTGCGCGACCCGGTGGCCTTCCTGTTCGACGAGCCGCTCAGCAACCTCGACGCGCAATTGCGCGGCCAGATGCGCGTCGAGATCAAGCGCCTGCACCAGCGGCTGAAGAGCACCATCGTCTACGTGACGCACGACCAGGTGGAGGCCATGACCATGGCCGACCGCATCGTCGTCATGCGCGATGGCTACATCCTGCAGGTCGGCACGCCGACAGAGATCTACGAGAGCCCCGCCGACGTGTTCACCGCCCGCTTCATCGGCAGCCCGGCGATGAACATGCTGAAGGCGACCGGCAGCGACGGCGGCCTCGCCGTCGCCGGAGCGGCGTCGCCCGTCGCGGCGCGGCAGGCGGCGCGCGGCCAGATGCTGGTTGGCGTGCGCGCCCATGACCTCGTGGCCGGCGCCGCGCCGCAGGAGGGCGGGCTGACGCTCAACGGCGTCGTCAACACCATCGAGCCGCTCGGCGCCGAAACGCTGGTGCACCTGACGGTCGGCGACACCGAGGTCACGGCCACTGCGCCCGGCAAATCGGCGCTCGCCGTGGGCCAGACCATTTCGGCCAGCGCCGCGCCGGGCAGCCTCTATTTGTTCGACGCGCAGTCCGAGAAAAGCCTCGGGCGCGCCTAGAGGCCGCGCCCGACAGCCACGTTCATCCGGATCAGAACGAGATCGACAGGCCCGTGCCGATCTGCCACGAAATCGTGTCGCTGCCGTCGTCGCCGATGACGCGGATGGCGTTGAGCCCGGCATCGATCGAGGCGTTGTCGAGGATCTTGTATTCGGCCGTCGTGCCCAGGCTGAACTCGCGGTAGATCACCGCCGCGGCGGCGTCCTCGTAGCCGTCGATGGCGAGCTCGGCCCCCAGCGTCAGCTGCTCGGTGACGTCCTTGCTGACGCCGAGCCCGAGCCCCCAGCTGTTGCCGCCGCTGAGCGAGGCGAATTCGTACTGCGCCGCGCCGCCGACCGTCCAGCCGTCCCAGCCGACGCTGCCGCCGCCCTGCACGGTGACCGGCAGCGCGGTGCCCGCCGGCACGCCGCCATTGAGGCTGGTGGCCGCGTCGACGCCGAGGCTGGCGCTGTAGGTGACGTCGGTCTCGGTGGTGCGCGTATAGGTCAGCGCCGCCGACACCGAGCTGTCGACCTCGCCGGCGGCGGTCTGGCCCTCGAGGTCCTTCATCACCGACACCTGCAGCCCGAAGCCGTCGAAGAAGTCCGGCGTGATGTAGGTGAGGGCCTGCCCGCTGTAGCCGGCGCAGGTGCCGAAGGCCATCAGGTCCTCGCTGCCGAAATGCGTCGAGCCGCCGGGCGGCGTCACGCAGGCATTGCCGAGCGCGTTGCTGGCGTCCCAGGCGTCGATCTCGCCGAAGGCGTCGGATTTGGCGTAGAGCAGCAGCGTCGGGATCTCGAGCGTCAGCGTCGAGGTGGCGTATTCGGCCATGACGCCGAACCAGGCCTCGGCCCCCAGCGTCCACGCGCCGGCGGTGCCTTCGAGCGTGAAGTCGAGCTCGTGGTTGCTGACCAGGGCGCCGGCGTCGTCATAGGTCGCGTAATTGTCGATCACCACGGTGAGCGGCTTGGCCGCCTCTTCCGCCCGCGCCGACACCGTGCCCGCGGCAATGGCCGCCGCAGCCAGCCCCATGGCTGTGCAAATCGTCTTCATCTAAGCCCCCAAGCTCGAACCGTAACGCCAGATGCTTACGGGCCGCCGCGCGGGCGGTTCAACGCGGGATTTGTCGTCCGCCGTCGATTTTCCTGATTGCGAAAGTCAGCTTTATGCTGTTAAGTCGACATTTATAGTCATGATTAACGCCGCGGCCGGCGAGCCGCTGGAACATCGGTCTAATCGAGCGCGATGCGCGGTTGTTTAGACCCATTCCAAACTTGGCGCTTTTAAGTTGACCAGCATAATCATGATTGTTACCGCCGCACCGACAAACGCAAAGTTTCGGCAAGGTTTCGGTGGTGACGATGAAGACGGTCGCGGGTGCCCTGGCGCTGGGTCTGACGCTGGCAGCGGCTCCGGTGCTGGCCGCCGGCTTTCCGGTGAGCCTCGACAACAGCTTCGGCACCACCACCGTTGCGGCGCAGCCCAAGCGGGTGGTGTCGATCGGCTACGTCGAGCAGGATTTCCTCTATGCCCTCGGCATCGCCCCGGTCGCGGTGCGCAATTGGTGGGGCGACCATCCCTATGCCACCTGGCCCTGGGCCGAGGCGGCGCGCCAGGCAGTGGGCGCCGAGCCGGCGGTGTTCAACGGTGACGAGCTCAACCTCGAATGGGTGCTCGACCAGAACCCCGACCTCATCGTCGGCACCTTCATCGAGATGGACCAGGCGCAATACGACGCGCTGAGCCGCATCGCGCCGGTCGTGGCGCTGCCCAAGGGCTATCCGACCTGGGGCGCGCCCTGGCAGGACGAGCTGCGTGCCATCGACCTCGCCACCTCCGGCAGCACCGAGAAGTCGGACAGGATCGTCGCCGACATCGAGGCCCGCTTCGCCAGGGTGAAGGCCGACTATCCGCAATTCGCCGGCAGGACGGCGACCAATGTCTATTACGATGACGGCGTCTTCCACCTCTACGATGAGGAGGACAGCGCCAGCCGGTTCCTCGTCAGCCTTGGCCTGAGCTTCCCCCCGGAATTCCGCGGCCAAGGCGACGAGGAAAGCAACCGCATCACCGTCAGCCCGGAAAACCTGCGCACGCTCGATCTCGACGCGGTGGTCTGGCCGATCGATGCGGGCAGCGACACGCAGAAGCTGGTCGAGGCCATGCCGCTCTACCGCAATCTGCGCCTCGCCCGCGAAGGGCGGTCGGTGTGGCTCGACGACGGGCAGGGGACCATGTCGGGAGCGCTGTCGTTCCAGACGCCGCTGTCCATCGCCTGGCTGCTCGACAAGCTGCCGCCGATGCTCGCCGCCGCCCTCGACGGCGATCCGGCGACCAAGGTCGCCCCCTAAGTGGCGGCCAGCCGCTTTCATACCGCCACGGTGCTGCGGCGGACCCTGCTGACGCCGGGCATGCTGCGGTTGACCTTCGGCGGCGCCGGCCTCGATACGTTCCGCTCGACCGGCATCGGCGACGAATATCTGCGGCTGTTCTTCCCCGATCCCGCGACCGGCGAGCTGGCGCTGCCCGTGATCGACGAGACCGGCCGCTGGACCTATCCGGACGGCCCCTCCAAGGTCCGCTGCTCGACCTATACCGTGCGCCGCTTCGATCCGGTGCGCGGCGAGCTCGACATCGACTTCGTCGTGCACGCAGGCGGCGTCGCCAGCGACTGGGCGCAGCGCGCCGCGCCCGGCGACAGCATCACCCTCAACAGCCCGCGCGGCCTCTATGCGCCGCCGCCCGGAACGCAGTGGCAGCTGCTCGCCGCCGATGCCACCGGCCTGCCGGCGCTGTCGCGCCTGCTCGAGCAGATGCCGCCCGGCCTGCAGACCCGCGTCTTCGCCGAGGTGATCGACGCCGCCCACGAGCAGCCGCTGGCAACGCCGCCCGGCACCTCCATCACCTGGCTGCACGGCGGCAACGGCGTCGCCCCCAGCGGCCTCGACGCGGTGCTGCGGCGCGTGCCGCTGCCGGCCGGCCCCGGCTACGTCTGGGTGGCGGGCGAGCAGAAGGTGGTGCGCGGCATCCGCAAATATGTGCGCCAGGAGCTGAAGCTGCCGGCCCAATGCTACGAGCTCGTCGGCTATTGGGTGGCGCAGCACGATTGGGAGGCGCGCTACGAGGCGCTCGACCCGGCGATCCGCAGCCGCATCGAGGCGGCCTGGGAGTCCGACCGCGACCCCGAAGAGGTGCAGGACGAGGTCGACGCCACCTACGAGCTGGTGGGGCTCTGAGCCATGACCTCGCTGGCGCTCGCGGCGGATCGATCGGCCACCGCCCGCAGCGGCGTGGCGGCGAGCAATGCGCAGCGCCTGCTGTGGCTCGGCCTTGCCGTCGCGGCGCTGGCGCTGGTGCTGCTGCTCAGCGTCGCCATCGGCTCCAAGGACATTCCGCTGCCCACGGTGCTCGATTCGCTGCTGCACGCGACCGACAGCGACGATCGCGCCATCATCGTGGCGCTGCGCATTCCGCGCACCGTCCTCGGGCTGACGGTCGGCGTGGCGCTCGGCCTCTCGGGCGCGCTGGTGCAGGCGCTGACCCGCAATCCGCTCGCCGATCCGGGCATCCTCGGCGTCAACGCCGGGGCGAGTTTCTTCGTGACGCTCGCCGTGGGCTTCCTCGGCATCGCCAGCATCGGCGGCTACATCTGGTTCGCCTTCCTCGGCGCGGTGCTGGCGACGCTGCTCGTCTATGCCATCGGCTCGGTCGGCCGCGGCGCCGCGACGCCGATCCGCCTGACCCTCGCCGGCGTGGCGGTGGGCGCGGTGCTGAGCGGCATCTCCAACGGCCTCGCGCTGCTCAACCCGGCCGCCTTCGACCGGTTGCGCTACTGGAGCGCCGGCTCGCTGACCACGCCGGGCTACGACAATCTGCTGGTCATCCTGCCCTTCATCGTCGTCGGCATCGGGCTGGCGGTGGCGGTCAGCCGGCCGCTCAACGCCATCGCGCTGGGCGACGACCTCGCCGCCGCGCTCGGCGCCAACATGCTGCGCACCCGCGTGCTGGTGGTGGTCGCGGTGACGCTGCTGTCGGGCGCCGCCACCGCCATCGCCGGCCCCATCGGCTTCGTCGGCCTGATGGTGCCGCACGTGGCGCGCTGGATCGCCGGCCCCGACCAGCGCTGGATCGCCGCCTTCACCCTGGTGCTGGCGCCCATCCTGCTGCTGGTCTCGGACATCCTCGGGCGCATCGTCATGCGACCGGGCGAATTGCAGGTCGGCATCGTCACCGCCTTCGTGGGCGCCCCGGTGCTGATCCTGCTCGCCCGCCGCCGCAAGGTGAGCGGGCTATGAGCCTCAGCGCCCCCGGCATCGATTTCGGCCAGCCGAGCGCCGCGCTGCGGCTGTGGGGCGGCCGGCTGTCGGCGCGCGTCAATCCGCGCGTGCTGGCGATGGCGGCGCTGCTCGCGCTCGGCGCCGTCGCCATCGGCCTCGTGACGCTGGCCAGCGGCGAGTTCCAGCTCTCGCCTGGCGAGGTGGCGGGCGCGCTGCTCGGGCAGGCAACCGCCAAGGTGCATATGGTGGTGGTCGAATGGCGCCTGCCGCGCACCTCGCTGGCGCTGATCATGGGCGCCGCGCTGGGCATGAGCGGCGCCATCTTCCAGTCGCTGACCCGCAACCCGCTCGGCAGCCCCGACGTCATCGGCTTCGATTCCGGCGCCTATACCGGCGCGCTGCTGGTGATCATCGTGCTGCACGGCAATTTCTACGGCATCGCCGCCGGCGCGCTGGCCGGCGGCATCCTGTCGGCGGCCATCGTCTATATCCTCGCCTGGCGCGGCGGCGTGCAGGGCTTCCGCCTGATCATCGTCGGCATCGGCGTCAGCGCCATGCTCACCGCGCTCAACAGCTATCTGCTGATCAAGGCCGACCTCAAGGTGGCGATGACCGCCGCCGTGTGGAGCGCCGGCTCGCTCAACGGCATGACGCTGGAGCGGCTGGGGCAGGTGAGCGCCGTGCTCGGTATCATCGTGCCGCTGACCCTGCTGCTCGGCCGCGCCATGCGCCAGCTCGAGCTCGGCGACGACGCCGCCAGGGCGCTCGGCGTCAATGTCGAGCGCACGCGCTTCGGCATGACCGTGCTGGGCGTCGCGCTCACCGCCACCGTCACCGCCGCCGCCGGCCCGATCACCTTCGTCGCCTTGGCGGCGCCGCAGATCGCCCGCCGCCTCTGCGGCACCAGCGGCGTCGCGCTGCTGCCGGCCGCCGCCACCGGCGCGCTGCTGCTCGCCGGCGCCGACTATCTGGCGCAGCGCGCCTTCGCCCCGACCCAGCTGCCGGTCGGCATCGTCACCGTGTGCATCGGCGGGCTGTATTTCGCCTGGCTGCTGATGCGCGAAGCACGGCGCTGAGGAGTGAGCCGCATGAACCAGCATTCCAGCATCGTCGCCGCCACCCCGCGCCTGTCGGTCCGCAACGCCACCATCGGCTACGACCGCCACGTGGTGGCGCGCGCGCTCGACGTCGACATCCCCGAGCGCTCCTTCACCGTGATCGTCGGCCCCAATGCCTGCGGCAAGTCCACGCTGCTGCGTGCCCTGTCGCGGCTGCTGAAGCCGGCCGCCGGCGAGGTGCTGCTCGACGGCCGCGCCATCCAGACCTATCGCGCCCGCGAGATCGCGCAGCGCCTCGGCCTGCTGCCGCAGACCTCGATCGCCCCCGACGGCATCACCGTCGCCGACCTCGTGGCGCGCGGCCGCTATCCGCACCAGAAGCTCCTGCAGCAATGGTCGCGCGAGGACGAGCAGGCGGTGGCCGACGCCATGGCCGCCACCCGCGTCGACCGCTTCTCCGGCCGGCTGGTCGACGAGCTGTCGGGCGGCCAGCGCCAGCGCGTCTGGGTGGCGATGGTGCTGGCGCAGCAGACGCCGATCCTGCTGCTCGACGAGCCCACCACCTTCCTCGACATCGCCCACCAGATCGAGCTGCTCGACCTGCTGCGCGACCTCAACCGCGCCCGCGGCCACACCGTGGTCGCCGTGCTGCACGACCTCAACCACGCCTGCCGCTACGCCAGCCACCTCATCGCCATGCGCGACGGCGTGGTGGTGGCCGAAGGCCGCCCCGCCGACATCGTCACCGCCGCGCTGGTGGAATCGGTGTTCGGCCTGCCCTGCACGGTGATCGACGACCCGGTGTCGCACACCCCGCTGGTGATCCCGCAAAGCGGCGGCCTGCACCCCTTCGAGGAGACGGCATCGTGATGCGCTCCCCCGACAACCATCGACCCAAGGATTTCGCCATGCCCAACCTCACCCGCCGCCGCGTCGCGCAGGGCCTCGCCGGCCTCGGCGCCAGCCTGCTGATCGTGCCGCGCGCCGCGCGCGCCGCCGACGGCTTTCCGCTGAGCTTCAGGCACGTCTTCGGCGAGACGGTGTTCGCCGCCCCGCCGCAGCGCATCGTCACCATCGGCTGGATGACGCAGGACGCGGTGGTGGCGCTCGGCACGGCGCCGCTCGGCGTGCCCGAGCAGGCCTGGGGCGGCGACGAGAACAAGCTGCTGCCCTGGCTGACATCGGCGCTGAAGGCGCAGGGCATGGCGCTGCCCGAGCGCATCAATTTCGACAGCGACATTCCCTACGAGCAGGTGCTGGCGCTGCAGCCCGACGCCATCCTCGCCTTCTACAGCGGCCTCACGCAGGAGCAGTACGATCGCCTCACCGCCATCGCCCCCGTCGCCGCTTACGCCAGTGCGCCCTGGGCCGGCAATTGGCACGACATCACGCTCGACGCCGGTCGCGTGCTCGGCAAGCCGGACGCGGCGCAGGGGCTGATCGACAGGACCAACGGCCTCATCGCCGCCGCCGCGGCGGCGCATCCCGAGTTCAAGGGCAGGAGCTTCACCTTCGCCTCGGCCTGGGTGGGCGAGCCCGGCATCAACGTCTATTCGCTGACCGATCCGCGCGTGCAGCTGGTCGGCCAGCTCGGCCTCGAGCCCTCCGCCGGGGTGAAGGCGCTGTCGCAGCAGCCGGGCTATTTCTTCAAGGTGAGCTTCGAGAATCTTTCCACCGTCGATGCCGACGTCGTCATCTTCCTCGACGAGGGCGATGCGGACTCCGACGCCATCTACCAGAACGAGGCGATGCAGCGCTTCGCCCCCATCGCCGCGCACCGCATGCTGCGCATGACCGACAAGGCCTTCGCCATGTCGATGTCGGCGCCCTCGGTGCTCGGCATCCCGTGGATGCTCGAGCGCTTCGTGCCCGAGCTGGCCAAGGCCGTCGCCGCCTGAGCCCGATGTTCCGCAGCCTGCTCCATTATTATCGGCCGTACCGGCGGCTGGCGCTGATCGATTTCGGCGCCGCCATCCTGGTCGGCCTGCTGGAGCTGGCCTTCCCCGCGGCGGTGCAGGCCTTCATCGACCGCCTGCTGCCGTCGGGCGCCTGGGGCTGGATCCTGCTGGCGGCCGGCGGCCTGCTGCTGGTCTATGCGCTCAACACCGTGCTCCTCGGCGTGGTGAACTATCTCGGCCACGTGCTCGGCATCAGCATCGAGACCGACATGCGCCGGCTCGCCTTCGCGCATCTCACCAAGCTCAGCTTCCGCTATTTCGACAACGCCAAGACCGGCGAGCTGATCACCCACGTGACGCGCGACCTCGAGGATGTGGGCGAGGTGGCCCATCACGGCCCGGAGGACCTGCTGGTCGCGGTGATGACCTTTTTCGGCGCGCTGCTGCTGATGCTGCTGGTGCACTGGCCGCTGGCGCTGGTGACCTTCGCCATCGTGCCGCCGGTCACCTGGCTCGCCGCCACCTACGGCGCCCGCCTGACGCAGAACTGGCACGCGCTGTTCCACAAGGTCGGCGACTTCAACGTGCGCGTCGAAGAGAGCATGGGCGGCATCCGCGTGGTCAAGGCCTTCGCCAACGAGGCGCACGAGCAGCGCCTGTTCGAGCGCGACAACCAGAGCTATCGCGACACCAAGCTCGCCGCCTATCGCAACATGACCGCGTCGATCACGCTCAACTATCTGTCGACCCGGCTGCTGCAGATCGTGGTGATGCTGGCCGGCACCTGGTTCGTCATAGAGGGGAGCCTCAGCTATGGCGGCTTCATCGCCTTCCTGCTGCTGATCGACGTGTTCATGCGGCCGATCGACAAGATCACCGCGGTGCTCGAGAGCTACCCGCAGGCCTTCGCCGGCTTCCGCCGCTTCAGCGCGCTGCTGGCCACCGCGCCCGACATCGCCGACCGCCCCGGCGCCGTCGAGGTGGGGCATCTCAAGGGCGACATCGCCTACACCGATGCGAGCTTTTCCTATGGCGGCAGCCGCAAGGTGCTGGACCGGCTGAACCTCCGCATCGGCGCCGGCGAGACCGTGGCGCTGGTCGGCCCGTCGGGCGCCGGCAAGACCACCATCTGCTCGCTGCTGCCGCGCTTCTACGAGCTCGAGAGCGGCTCGATCCGCATCGACGGCATCGACATCCGCGACATGACGCAGGCGTCGCTGCGCGCCCAGATCGGCATCGTGCAGCAGGACGTGTTCCTGTTCGGCGGCAGCATCCGCGAGAACATCGCCTATGGCCGGCTCGGCGCCGGCGACGGCGAAATCCTCGAGGCGGCGCGGCGGGCCGAGCTCGACGGGCTGATCGCCAGCCTGCCCGAGGGGCTCGACACCCTCGTCGGCGAGCGCGGGGTGAAGCTCTCGGGCGGCCAGAAGCAGCGGCTCGCCATCGCCCGCATCTTCCTCAAGAACCCGCCGATCCTGATCCTCGACGAGGCGACCTCGGCGCTCGATACGGCGACCGAGCGGCTGATCCAGGCGTCGCTGACCGAGCTGTCGAAGGGCCGCACCACGCTGGTCATCGCGCACCGGCTCGCCACCGTGCGCAACGCCGACCGCATCCTCGTCATCGACGAGGGCGGCCTCATCGAGCAGGGCACGCATGCCGAGCTCGTCGGCCGGCGCGGCCTCTACGCCACCCTCAACGCCTTCCAGGACGGCCCGGGCGCCGCCACGTCCGACAGGAGATCGCCATGAGCATCCGCCTTACCCGCCGCGGCTTCGGCCTCGGTGCGCTCGCCGCCGGCCTTACCGGCCTCGGCCCGGCGCGCGCCGCCGATGCGCACGGCATCACCACCTCGGCCGGCACCTACGACGTGCCCGACCAGCCGCAGCGCGTCGTCGCCGTCGATTTCCGCCTCGACGTCGAGCCGGCGCTGGCGCTCGGCCTGCCCGTCATCGGCTATGGCGTGCAGGAGGAGCGGCTCGACTGGATTCCGCTGCCCGAGGGCGCCACCTTCATCGGCGGCCCGGCCGACCGCGAGGCGATCGCCGCGCTCGACCCCGACCTCATCGTCTGCACCGACATTCCCGGCAGCGACTACTGGCCCATCGACCGGCTCGGCGGCATCGCCCCGGTGATCCCGGTCGACTACAAGCTCAACTGGCAGGCCAACCTCACCCGCATGGGCGACTGGCTCGGCCGCCGCCCGGCCGCCGACCGGTTCATCGCCGCCTACACCGGCGAGCTCGACAAGGTGAAGGCCGCGCACGCCGCGGCGATCGCCGGCAAGCTGGTGGCCGCCATCTGGTTCGAGCCCGACAGCAGCGAGGTGCAATTGCTGCTGGGGGAGGGGACCAGCAACGTCACTCTCGCCGGCCAGGTGCTGGCCGATCTCGGCGGCCGCACCATCGCCTCGGACCGGCTCGGCGAGTACGGCGTCATCAGCGTCGAGCGCGCGCCCGAGGTGCTGGGAGCCGTCGATGCGTTCCTGCTCGATGCCGACGACGAGAGCCGGCTCGCCGCGCTCGAGGCCAACCCGATCTGGCAGCGCCTGCCGGCGGTGGCGGCCGGCCGCATCGTCAAGGCCAGCGGCACCTTCTATGGCGGCGGCTATTCGGCGCGCCACATCATCCCGGCCTGGGAGCAGCTGTTCGCGCTGTTCGCCTGAGCCAAGGCCGGCGAAATTCCGGCCCGGCGGTCGTGGGCAATCGACTTCGGCGCGCCGGTGAGGCACCTTGGCGGCGACGACTCCACCGGACCCGCCATGCCCCGCATTGCCGAATTCATCGACCCCACGCCCGATCCGGTCTGGCGGCCGGCGCAGCAATGCGGCGTCACCGCCGCCTTTGGCCGGCCGTTCGCCATCGGCTGCATCAGGGTCCACACGGAGGCGGGCCGATGAAGATCGCGCTGACCGGCGGCAGCGGCAAGGTCGGCCGCGCCATCGTCGAACGGGCGCTGGCGCGGGGCGATACGCTATTGAGCCTCGACCGCGACCTGCCGGCCGAACCCGCTCCCGGCGTCGACTACCGCCAGCTCGAAATGTCCGATTATGACGGGCTGGTCCGGGCTTTCGCCGGCTGCGACGCGCTGATCCACATGGCGGCGATCCCGGAGCCGTTCCATCATCCGGACCATGTCGTCCACAACAACAATGTGGTGGGCAGCTACAACGCCATGCGCGCCGCCATCGAATGCGGCATCCGCCGCATCTGCCAGGCCTCCAGCGTCAACGCCATCGGCCTCTCCTACAGCCGCGCGGCGAGCTTCGACTATTTCCCGGTGGACGAGCAGCACCCCAATCACGGCGAGGAGCCGTATGCGCTCTCCAAATGGATCTGCGAGGCGCAGGCCGACAACCTCGCACGCCGCTATGCCGACCTGCAGGTGGCCAGCATGCGCTTCCACTGGGTCGTCGAAGACCGCGCCCAGGCGGCGCAGCGGTTCAATGTCCCGACGCGCCGGGCGGCGATGCACCTGTGGGCCTATACGCTGCGGCGGCACGCCGCCGATGCCTGCCTCGCGGCCGTCGAGCCCGGGCGCTTCGCCGGCCACGAGGTGTTCTACATCGTCGCCGCCGACACCACCAACGACATCCCGAGCCTCGAGCTGGCGCGGCAATACTATCCCGACGTGCCGATCCGCGGCGATCTCAGCGGCCATCGCAGCTTCTTCGACTCCAGCAAGGCCGCGCGGCTGCTGGGCGTGGCGGGCTAGCGGTGGCAACCGTCCTCGTCACCGGTTCGGCCGGCTTCATCGGCTTCCATCTGGCGCAGCGCCTGCTCGCCGACGGCCACGCCGTGGTGGGCTATGACGGCCTCACCGACTACTACGATGTCCGCCTGAAGCGCGCGCGCCACGCCATCCTCGCGCAATCGCCGAACTTCCGTGCCGTTACCGGCATGCTGGAGAACGCCGATCTACTGCGGCGCACGGTTGCCGGGGCGAGGCCCGACATCGTCGTCCATCTCGCGGCGCAGGCGGGGGTCCGCTACTCCATCGACGCGCCGCAGAGCTATGTCAGTACCAATCTCGACGGCACCTTCAACCTGCTGGAGGCGCTGCGGGCATCGCCGCCCAGGCACCTGCTGGTGGCGTCGACCAGCTCGGTCTATGGCGCACATCCGCCGACGCCGTTCGTCGAAACCGACCGCACCGACTATCCGCTGTCGATCTATGCCGCGACCAAGCGCGGCGGCGAGGCGCTGAGCCATTCCTACGCCGCGCTGTTCGGCCTGCCGACCACCTGCCTCAGGTTCTTCACCGTGTACGGGCCATGGGGCCGGCCCGACATGGCGGCGCTGAAATTCGCCGACGCCATCGCCCATGGCCGCCCCATCGAGGTCTACGGCCACGGCCGCATGTCGCGCGATTTCACCTATGTCGCCGACGTGGTCGAGGCGGTGTCGCGCCTGCTCCCGCGCGTGCCGGCGGGAGAGCCCGTGCACGCCCACGACACGCTGTCGCCGGCCGCGCCCTGGCGTGTCGTCAACATCGCCGGCGGCGCCCCGGCATCGCTCAATGCGTTCATCGCCGCGTTCGAAGCCGCGCTCGGCCAACCGGCGCGGCGCACGCTGCTGCCGATGCAGCCGGGCGACGTGGCCGCCACCGCCGCCGACGTGTCGCTGCTGCGCGCGCTGGTCGGCGACGTGCCGGCGACCCCGATCGCCGACGGCGTCGCAGCGGTGGTCGACTGGTACCGCCGCGACTGGGCCCGGCTTCAGACGTGATTGCGCCAGCTGTGCTGCGGGTTGTAGTCGAGCATGCGCTTGGCCTTCTCGATCGACAGCAGCGTGCCGGTGGCTGACATCGACGGCCGCGTCTCGACGCCCGGGAACACTTCGGCCATCAGCGACGCGTTGGCGCGGCTCATCACCGTGTCGGCATTGGCGATGATGAAGGCCTCGAAGCCCTTGAACTCGGCCTCGATCGCCTTGCGTACCGCCTGCGCCCCGTCGCGCGCGTCGATATAGCCCCACAGGTTCCATTTGCGCTTCCTGGGGTCGGCGTCGAAGCCGGGGAACGCCTTGTAGTCCTCGACGTCCATGACGTTGGAAAAGCGCAGGCCCGCGATCTTCAGCTCGGGGTCCCAGCGCGCGAACTGCCGGGCGATGGTCTCGTCCACCAGCTTGCCGAGCGAATAGGCGGTCTCCGGGCGCGGATAATACTCCTCGTCGACCGGCGCATAGGGCGGCGGCGTCTCGAACGGCAGGCCGAGCACCGTCTCGCTCGAGGCGAACACCACGGTCTTGATCTTCGCCAGCCGCGCCGCCTCGAACACATTGTAGGTCGCCGGCACGTTGTTGGCGAAGATGCGGGCATTGGCGGCGAGCCCCGGCGCCGGAATCGCCGCGAGGTGCACCACCGCGTCGAACGGCCCGCGATGCTCGTCGATGCCGCCGAGGATGGCCGCCGCCACCTCGCCGAAATTGGTGAGATCGATGCGCACCGTCGGCGCGATCGGCTCGCGCGGCGGCATCTGGTCGATGTTGAGCACCTCGTAGCCGTTGGCCACCAAATCCTTGAGCACGGCGCGCCCCAGCTTGCCGCTGCCGCCGGTCACGATCACCTTGGTCATGTCGTCCTCCTGTCGCGATCATTCCATCGCCGGCGGCAACAGACAAGCCAAGGAGTTGGCGGCGGCGTTCGTCTCATGAACGGAAACTGAATGGGCGCCTCACCGTTACTTCAGTTGCCGGCCCCTAGAACGGGCACACCGAAATTCACCCCGCGGGGAGATTGCAAATGACCAGGACCCACGAAAAGCTGCTGATCGGCATCCTCGCCGGCATCATCATCGTCGGCGCCGGCGCCTTCGCCATCCAGCCGGCGCTCGCCGGCAAGGGCGGCATCAAGGCCGGCTCCGAGCTCGCCGGCCCGTCCTACGACGTGCTGACCCTGCAGCTGTCGCCCCGCAAGTAAGGTTTTCCCTGCCGACCTCCCAGTCGGTCCCATGCAACGTGCCTGCCTCCCGACCTCCTCTTCTTGACTTTGCCGGCCTCCTGTTGTCCCACCAGGGCAGCACGGAGGCCGATTTTTCATGGACCCCAGATTGGATGCCAACCCGATCCTCGCCGAAACCACGCGCGGCAGCTGGGTGGAGAATCGCCACCGCGGCGCCTTCGTCGTCAGCGACGCTCAAGGCAATGTGATCGCCGCCGCCGGCGACATCGAGCGGCCGGTGTTTCCGCGCTCCGCCGTCAAATCGATGCAGGCGCTGGCGCTGGTGAGCTCGGGCGCCATCGACAAATTCCATCTGACCGACACCGAGCTGGCGCTCGCCTGCGCCAGCCACCAGGGCGAGGATTTCCACGTTTCCGGCGTGACCTCGTTCCTCGGCCATATCGGGCTCGGCATCTCCGACCTCGAATGCGGCGCGCATGCGCCCACCTTCGCCCCGGCGCGCGAAAAGCTGCGCGACAGCGGCCAGGCGCCCTCGTCGGTGCACAACAACTGCTCGGGCAAGCATTCGGGCATGCTCGCCGTCGCCAGGGCGCTCGGCGTGCCGACGGCGCATTACGTCGACCGCGACCATCCGGTGCAGGTCGAGGTCCGCTCCGGCATCGAGACGGTGCTGCACGAGCCGCTCGACGTCGAGCGCTCCGGCACCGACGGCTGCTCCATCCCCACCTGGGCCGCGCCGCTTCGCGATTTCGCCGCCGGCTTCGCCCGCATGGCGACGGGGGAGGGGCTGCCCGACAATTTCGCCGCCGGCGCCCGGCGCATCTTCGATGCCGCCACCGCCCACCCCGAGCTGGTCGGCGGCACCGGCAGCCTCGACACCGAGGTGATGCGGGCGTTCGGCGGGCGGGTGTTCCAGAAGGGCGGCGCCGAGGGCGTGCAGTGCGGCGCCGTGCGCGACAAGGGCTGGGGCTACGCCCTCAAGGTCGACGACGGCAACATGCTGGCCTCGCAGGTGATGGTGGCGACGCTGCTGCTCGCCATCGCCGACCCGACGCCCGAGCAGGAGCACGTGCTCAAGCGCTTCGCCGTGCAGATCACCCGCAACGTCCGCGGCCTCGACGTCGGCATGATCAAGGCCACGGCGGCGATGCGGCCGCAGGTTTAGAAGCGGCGCTGGCTTCCGGCGAGCCGCAGGAGCGTATTGGCAACGTGCCGCGACAGCAGATGGCGCGGGACAATCAGCACTTCCTTGCCGCGCACCCACTTTTCGTGGCTGCCCTTGGCGTTGACCTTGTACGTGAAGCCCAAGGCTTCCAGTTCCTTGGTCAGTGCCAGGTAGAAGCCCTTGACCACTAGGCCGCCTTTTCGCGCGGCCTTTCCCAAACGATGGCAGGCATCAGTTCCCTCAGGGGCATCGAGGCAATGTCATCTTTGGAAAAGTGATTGGCGATTATGAGGTCGGCAGCAACGTCGAAAAGCACTTCTTCAAATTCATCAAGGGTATCGGTCTCGATGGCGAGGCCGTGAATGTCGCTCTCGGAATACCAGCGCTTCACGTCGTCGTCCCAGAGCGCGCGCACGTAAAAGCTCTTCTGCATGGCGGCGATCCTAGCGGCTGACCGTGTTGCCGTCCACCGTCACATTCGGGTAGCGCTTGGCGTCCTTGGCGAGGTCGGGGCTCACCACCTTGCTCCATTCCATGCCGACGATGCCCTGCTGCGCGCTGCTGACGAGGTTGCCGCTGACCCGCACCGGGCCCGGCGATTGCTGCTGCACGACGCTGACGCCGATGCCGATCATGGCGTTGGTGACGAGGTTGTCGGCCACCACGACGTTGCGCACATACGGCCCGAAGCCGGCGACGATGCCGGCGCCCGGCACGGTGTCGACGCTGTTGCCGCTCACCACCACGTCGGCCTCGGCGTAGATGCCCACCGGCTGTGCGTCGGGATTGGTGGCCGAATGCGGCGCGATGTTGCGCACGATGTTGCCGCTGACCGTCGCCAGATGCCCGCCCTGGTCCATGTTGGTGACGGCGATGCCGGTGGCGGCGCCGTCCACCGTGTTGTCGGCGATCACCGAGCCGGAGAAGGCGAATTCGGAATAGATCGCGGTCTCGCCCGAGCCGAGGCAGATATTGCCGCGGATCTGGCAGTTCTTGCCGCTGTTGATGCGCACCGCGCTGAAGGCGCAGTCGCTGATGCGGTTGTCGGCGACGATCACCTCGTCGGCATTGTAGATCGACACTCCATTGCCGTTCTGGCCGTTGCCGCCGTCCTTCCAGTCGATCTTGCGGATCTGGTTGCCGCTGACGAGCGTGCCGTCCGGGCCGGGGCTGTCGCGCCAGATGCGGATGCCGGCATTGTCGGCGCCGGTGATGCGGTTGCCGCGGATGACGAAGCCCTGGCCGTTCTGCGAGTGGATCGCCGCGGCGCTGGCGCCCTCGAAATCGCAGTCTTCGACGGTGAGGGCGGCATTGGTCGCGGCGATGCCGTTGCCGGCGGCGTTGAAGAAGCCGCAGCGGCGGAAGCTGATGCCGCTCGAATTCTCGATCTCGACCAGGCCGTTGACGCCCGCTGCCGTTTCCGGCGCGTTGGCCTGGAACACGAGGCCTTCGATCGAGACGGCGAAAGCGCCCGAGATCAGCGCCAGGCGCGCATCGCCCGGCGTGGTGAGGATGGTCTGGAGGCCGATCACGTGCAGCCCGTCCGGGATAGTCAGCTTGCTCACCGCAAAGCCGGCGTGGCCGCCCGGCAGCAGCAGCAGCCGTCCGTCGCCGGCGGCCGCGTCGAACGCCGCCTGCAGCTTGCTGCTCTGGTCGGACTGATCGTTGGGATCGAGGCCGAAATCGCCCACCGCGTCGAGGGGCTGGGCCGCGCGCGCGGCGGTGACGAGGGCCGGCATCGCCAGCCCCGCTGCGAGGCCGCCCAACAGGCGCCGTCGTGTGAAGATGTGTCCGCTCATGCGCCGATTGTCGCCAAATCCGGCGCCGCTGGCCAACATTCCCCGCCGGTTTGGTGAATTTCAGCTCTTTTTGAGCCGCACCGCGGTGCCGATGGCGGTCACCATGATCATGGCGCCGCGGCTGCCGATCACCTCGAAATCGATGCTGAGGCCGACCACGCCGTCGGCGCCCAGCCGCTGCGCCCGGTCGGACAACTCGCGCAGCACCGCCTCGCGCGAATTGACCAGCTCCTCCTCATAGGCGGCGGAGCGGCCGCCGACGAAATCGGTCACCGTGGCCATCACGTCGCGCAGGATGTTGGCGCCCGACACCACCTCGCCATGCACGAGGCCGAGATAGTCGACGACCTCAAATCCCTGCAATTCCTCGGTCGTCGACAGCAGCATGGTGTCCTCCGGTCAAGCCGGGCCTGACATAGGAACGGCGCGGCGGGCTGGCAAGGCGGGGTGGCGCTGGGCCATGGCGCCGGTATAGTTTCGCCCGACCAGCGTCCGAATCCCCGGGGGAGTGCCGTATGCCCAGCCTGTTGCTCGATGACCGCATCTTCATGGGCGTCAGCACCAGGCCGGAATATCTGCTGCTCAAATACGGCAACCGCCATGGCCTGATCACCGGCGCCACCGGCACCGGCAAGACGGTGACGCTGCAGGGCCTCGCCGAAGGCTTCTCCCGCGCCGGCGTGCCGGTGTTCGTCGCCGACGTGAAGGGCGACCTCGCCGGCATCTCGCAGCCGGGCACGCCCGAGGGCTGGATCGTCAAGCGCGCCAGGGAGATCGGCTTCGACGACTGGGCCAACGACAGATTCCCGGCGATCTTCTGGGACCTGTTCGGCAAGCAGGGCCACCCGGTGCGCGCCACCATCTCGGAGCTGGGGCCGCTGCTGCTGTCGCGCATCCTCGACCTCAACGACACGCAGGAGGGCGTGCTCAACGTCGCCTTCAGATTCGCCGACGACAACGGCCTGCTGCTGCTCGACCTCAAGGATCTGCGGGCGCTGCTGGTCGAGGTCGAAAAGCGCTCCAGCGAGCTCTCCGCCACCTATGGCAACGTCGCCACCGCCTCCATCGGCGCGGTGCAGCGCGCTTTGCTGGTGCTGGAGCAGCAGGGGGCCGCCAATTTCTTCGGCGAGAAGGCGCTGGAGATCGCCGACCTGATGCGCACCGGCACCGACGGGCGGGGCGTCGTCTCCATCCTCGCCGCCGACCAGCTCATGCGCGCGCCGCGCCTTTACGCCACCTTCCTGCTGTGGATGCTGAGCGAGCTGTTCGAGCAGCTGCCCGAAATCGGCGATCCGGCCAAGCCCCGGCTCGTCTTCTTCTTCGACGAGGCGCATCTGCTGTTCGACGACGCCCCCAGGGCGCTGGTCGACAAGGTCGAGCAGGTGGTCAAGCTGGTGCGCTCCAAGGGCGTGGGCGTGTATTTCTGCACGCAGAACCCCATCGACATTCCCGACCGCGTGCTGTCGCAGCTCTCCAACCGCGTGCAGCACGCGCTGCGCGCCTATACCCCGCGCGACCAGAAGGCGGTGAAGGTCGCCGCCGACACCTTCCGCGCCAATCCGGCGTTCTCGACCGCCGAGATCATCACCCAGCTCGGCATCGGCGAGGCGCTGGTGTCGGTGCTCGAGGACGGCGGCGTGCCCTCGATCGTCAACCGCACGCTGATCCGGCCGCCCTCGGCGCGCGTCGGCGTGGTGACGCCGGAGGAGCGGCAGGCGGTGATCGACGCCTCGCCCGTCGGCATCCAGTACAATCAGGTGATCGACCGCGAATCGGCGTTCGAGGTGCTGCAGAAGAAGGCCGCGGCCAAGACCGCGCCGCCCGCGCCGCAGCAGCCGCCGTCGCCGCAATCCCAGCCCGAGCCGGCGCCGCGCAGCGGCCCGCCGCGCTATCGCCAGGACGCCGGCCCGCCGCCGGCCCGCCGCTCGAACCGCGAAAGCGTCACCGAGGCGGCGATGAAATCGCTGGCCCGCAACGTCTCCGGCCAGCTCGGCCGGGCGCTGGTCCGCGGCATTCTCGGCAGCCTGAGCAAAGGCTTCTGATGGCGCCCGACACGCACCCCGTGCTGGGCGTCTTCGCCTCCGACCGCGGGCCCGGCGATGCCGAGCGCGCCTCGATCATGTCGCAGGTCGGCAGCTTCCTCGCCCGCCGCGGCGCGCGCCTCGTCTGCCTCGGCGACGAGGGCGTGCCGGTGCCGCTGATCACCAGCGCCCGTACCGCCGGCGGCGAGGTGACGCTGATCGCCGCCGAGGACTATTCCGAGCCCTCGGCCTTCGGCGGCGTCGTCGTGGAGCACATTCCCGACCGCGAGGACCGGCTGCAGCGCCTCGCGGCATTGTCGCAGCTCTACGTGGCGCTCCCCGGCTCGCTGGCCTCGGCCACCAGCCTCTATCTCACCTGGGTGCGCGGCGGCGGCGGGGCCGGGCGCAAGCCTGTCGTCTTCTACGACCACCACGACGCCTTCAAGGTGGTGCGCGGCTACGCCGCCGACGTCATCTCCAATTCCATCCGCAACCACGACCGCTACGTGCAGTTCGCCACCAATCTCGACGACATGTGGAACAAGATTTCATGGCTCGTCGACCAGGGAGCGACGGCGCTCTGAAGCGGTTTGCCGCGCCAGGTCGGCGACGGTGGTCGTGGCCCCCCACCCCCTCCCCGCAGGGGGGAGGGGAGCCTGACTGAAACATCGGAGAATGCCGTTCCATCGCCTCCCTCCCCTTGCGGGGAGGGACCCGAGGGTGGGGGCAGCGATCGCCGGACTTTGCGTTCGGTTAAACGGCCGCCTGTTCGTGCCTTACACCGGCCGGTGCAGATGCGCCGGCCGGAACAGCGGCACCACATTGTCGCCGAAGCTCGACCAGTCGCGCTTCCTGAGGCTTGTCCGCCGTTCCGGCGCCGCCGCCTTGCGGCTCGCCAGCCGGGCGAGCACGCGCTCGACCAGGTATTTCGGCGACATCGGCTTCATGATCACCTCGTCGATCCCGGCATGGATCGACGCCGCCTTGGTCTCGGCCGTCATGGCGCTGGCGAGCGCGATCACCTGCAGGCCGCGGGCGCCGATGGTGCGGTCGTGCCGCAGATCCTCGGCCAGCCGGTCGGCGCGCGCCGGCACGCTGTCGAAATCGGCGATCACCAGGTCGGCCGGCGCCAGCCGGAGGTAGGTCATCAGCGCCAATTGCGTCTCGAACGGCCGGACGCGCAGCGACGAGGCGCCGGCCAGCGTCATCGACAGGATCGACGACAGCGCCGGATTGGCGACGAGCACGGCAACGGTGTTGATCGGTTGGGTCATGGTTAAGCAAAGCTTAACACGGGGCCCCGGCGGCTAGAAGCGGCGCGCACGAAAAAGCCCGCTGGAGACTCTCCAGCGGGCGCTTGCCTCGGCAAAGACTCGGGGAAATCCGGCTTACTTGGCTTCGTCGTAGAGGAAGGCGACGTGGTCCCAGTTCACCAGATTGTCGAACCAGGCCTCGAGGTATTTCGGCCGGGCGTTGCGATAGTCGATGTAGTAGCTGTGCTCCCACACGTCGACGCCCAGCAGCGGATGCGCGTTGCCGTGCACCAGCGGGCTTTCGCCATTGGCGGTCTTGCTGACCTCGAGCTTGCCGTTCTTGAGGCTGAGCCAGGCCCAGCCCGAGCCGAACTGGGTGGTGCCGGCATTGAGGAAGTCGGCGCGGAACTTGTCGAAGCCGCCGAGGTCGCTCTCGATCTTCTTCAGCAATTCGCCCGGCACCTTGCTGGCGCCGCCGCCGCCATTGGGCTTCATCCAGTTCCAGAAATGCACGTGGTTGTAGTGCTGGCCGACATTGTTGAAGAGCGCCGGATCCTTGCCGAACGCCTCCTTGACGAGGTCCTCGAGCTCCAGCACTTCAAGCCCTTTGCCTTCCATCAGCTTGTTGCCGTTGGTGACATAGGCCTGGTGGTGCTTGTCGTGGTGGAACTCCAGCGTTTCCTTGGACATGTACGGCTGCAGGGCGTCATACGCGTAAGGCAGTGGGGGGAGGGTGAGTGCCATGAGGATTGCTCCAGTTTCTGGATGTCTTGGTCGGGCTCTATCGGCCTTCGCCGATGGATATAGGCCTTTTGCCGGTTGAGGCCAATCGCTGGATTGGACGATTATGCCAATCCGACGCAGCTCAGCGCGAAGCTGTAGCACAGCGCCGTTTCCTTGAGCTGGTCGAAGCGGCCGGAGGCGCCCTGGTGGCCGGCGCCCATATGGGTCTTGAGGTAGAGCGGCGCCGTGCCGGTCTTGCTGGCGCGCAGCTTCGCCACCCATTTCGCCGGCTCCCAATAGGTCACCCGCGGGTCGGTGAGCCCGGCCAGCGCGAAGATCGGCGGATAGTCCTGCGCCTGGATCCGGTCGTAGGGCGAATAGCCGGCGATGCGCCGGAAATCCTCCTCCGAGTCGAGCGGGTTGCCCCATTCCGGCCATTCCGGCGGGGTCAGCGGCAGGGTGTCGTCGCTCATCGTGTTGAGCACGTCGACGAACGGCACCTCGGCCAGCACCCCGGCCCACAGGTCTGGCCGCAGATTGGCGACGGCGCCCATCAGCAGCCCGCCGGCCGAGCCGCCTTCCGCCACGATCCGGCCCGGCGCCGCATAGCCCTCGGCCACCAGCGTTTCGGCCGCGGCGATGAAGTCGGTGAAGCTGTTGTGCTTGTGCTCGCGCCGGCCGTCCTTGTACCAGCGATAGCCCTTTTCGGTGCCGCCGCGGACATGGGCGATGGCGTACACGATGCCGCGATCGACCAGCGACAGCACCGAGGTCGAAAAGCTCGCCGGCAGCGCCATGCCATAGGCGCCGTAGCCGTAGAGCAAAGCGGGGGCGGTGCCGTCGATCGGCGTCGTCCTGCGATGCAGCAGGGTGACCGGCACCCGCTCGCCGTCGGGCGCCGTCGCGAAGATGCGGCGCGTGACGTAGTCGTCGGGATTGTGCCCGCTCGGCACCTCCTGCTGCTTGAGCAGAGTGCGCGCCCCGGTGTCGAGATTGAGATCGTAGGTGCGGTGCGGCGTCGTCGGCGACGAGTAGCCGATATGCAGCATGTTGGTGTCGAACTCGTAGCCGGGCATCACCCCCAGCGAATAGGCCTCTTCGTCGAACTTCACCGTCCACTCGGCATCGGTCCGCAGATCGCGGACGACAATGCGCGGCAGGCCCTCGACGCGCTCGAGCCGCGCCATGTGGTTGCTGAGCAGCGCCATGTCGAGGATCAGCACGCCCGGCGTGTGCGGCACGAGATCGGTCCAGTTGTCGCTGCCCGGATCGTCCGCCGGCGCGGTGACGATCTTGAAGTCCTCGGCCCCGTCGGCATTGGTGAGGATGTAGAGCAGCCCGTTGCGCTCCTCGACGTCGTATTCGCGCTCGGCCAGGCGCGGCGCCACCAGCCGCGGCGTCGGCGTGTCGCGGTCGATCAGCCACACCTCCGAGGTCTGGTGGTCGTGCACGTCGATCACGGTGAAGCGCCGGCTCTGGGTTTCGCCGACGCTGATGAAAAAGCCCGGATCGTCTTCCTCGAACACGATCTCGTCGGCGGCCTGCGGCGTGCCGAGCTGGTGCCGGCGCACCCGGTACGGCCGGTGGTTCTCGTCGAACTCGGTGTAGTAGAGGGCGCGCCCGTCGAGCGACCACACGCCGCCGTCGGCGGTGTCGGCGATCACCTCGCCGGTGTCCTTGCCGGTCGCGAGGTCGCGGATGGCGATGCTGTAGTACTCCGAGCCCTGCCGGTCGGCAGACCAGGCGAGCAGCTCGTGGTTGGGCGAATGGTCGGCCCCGCCGAAGCCGAAATACGCCTCGCCCGCCTCCACATTGCAGTCGAGCAGCACGGTTTCGGCGCCGCCCTCGCGCGGCGTGCGCACCACCAGCGGGTACTGCTTGCCCTCCAGCATCCGCGTATTGTAGGCCCACGGCCCGTCGGGGCTGGGAATGCCGCTGTCGTCCTCCTTGATGCGGCCGCGGATCTCGCGGAAGATCGTCTCGGTCAGCTCGGCGTGGCCGGCCTCGAAGGCTTCGGCGAAATAGGCGTTTTCGGCTTCGAGATAGGCCCGGATATCGCCCGGCAGCGTCTCGGGCGCCTGCATGACCTCCTGCCAGTTGTCGGCTCTGAGCCAGGCATAGGGATCGTCGCGCGTCACCCCGAACTGCGTGATGGCGTGCTGCCGGCGCTCGGCAAGTGGCGGAAAAGGCGGGGTTTTGCTCATGCTGAGGCTCATATAGGAAGCGCCGCCGGGCCGCCAACCCGGAAGCGGTGGGCGACCGGCCGGCGCCGCTGGCAATCGCCCCGGACGCGGCTAAGCTTCGCGGGACCGAATCTATCTGGGGCGTCCGGCAAGAGATGGCACTCGATTTCGACGCCTTCGCCGTGGCCTTGCTGCTGGCGCCGTTCCTCATGGCGCTGCTGGCGCCGCTGATCGTGCGGGAGACCGGGGCCGCCGCCGGCTGGATCCTCGCCATCGTGCCGGCCGGCATCTTTGCCGCGCTTGCCACCATGATCGGCGAGGTGGCCGGCGGCCGCATCGTGCGCTTCGGCATCGGCTGGGTACCGGCGCTCGATCTGCGCTTCGACTTCCTGATCGACGGCTTGAGCCTCACCTTCTGCCTGGTCGTCTCCGGCATCGGCGCCTTCATCCTGATCTATGCCGGCAGCTACCTGAAGACGCACCGCCAGCTCGGCCGCTTCATGGCGATCCTTCTGGCCTTCACCGGCTCCATGCTCGGCCTGGTGCTGTCCGACAGCCTCGTGGCGCTGTTCGTGTTCTGGGAGCTGACGGCGGTCGCCTCCTATCTGCTGATCGGCTTCGAGCACGAGCGGCCGGCCGCGCGCCGCGCGGCGCTGCAGGCGCTGATCGTCACGGCGATTGGCGGGCTGGCCCTGCTGGCCGGCGGCGTGCTGCTGAGCACACTCGCCGGCACCTGGGACATTTCGCGCCTCGCCGATTCGCGGGCGCTGCTGGACGCCGTCTGGTCGTACCCGATCGTCTTTGCCTGCCTCGCGCTGGCGGCCTTCACCAAATCGGCGCAGCTGCCGTTCCATGTCTGGCTGCCCAACGCCATGGAGGCGCCGACGCCCGTGTCGGCGTTCCTCCATTCGGCGGCCATGGTGCAGGCCGGCATCTACCTCCTCGCCCGCTTCAGCCCGCTGATGTCGGACACCTGGATCTGGCAGGGGACGCTGTGCCTGTTCGGCGGCGCGACGCTGCTGTGGGGGGCGTTCCGGGCACTCGGGCAGACCGACCTCAAGCAGATCCTCGCCCAGACCACCATCGCCTCGCTCGGCCTGATGATGGTGCTGCTCGGCTTCGGCGACGCCGTCGCGGCAATGGCGGTCGCCGCCTATTTCGTCGCCCACGCGCTGTACAAGGCCGGCCTGTTCCTCGTCGCCGGCATCATCGACCACGGCACCGGCACCCGCGACGTCACGCGGCTCGGCGGCCTGCGCGACCACCTGACCATCAGCTTCATCTGCGCGGCGCTGGCGGCGCTCTCGATGTTCGGCCTGCCGCCCTTCCTCGGCTGGTTCGCCAAGGAGGAGATCTATGCCGACCTGCATGTGCACGATTTCGCGGCGACCGTCGGGCTGGTCGTTCTGGTCGTCGGCAACATGCTGATGGGGGCGAGCGCGCTGACGCTGGGGCTCAAGCCGTTCATGGGCCCGCTGGTCGTCACGCCCGAGGCGCCGCATGAAGGCGGCTTCGCGCTGTGGATCGGCCCGGCGCTCTTCGGCCTTTGCGGGCTGGCCGTGCTCTTCGGCGTGTCGGCCTATGGCGACCAGATCGTCGCGCCCATGGCCGCGGCCATCGTCGGCCATCCGGTCGAGGCGCACCTGTCGCTCGCCGTCGATCCGCTCGGCCTGCCCCTCTGGCTGTCGCTCGCGACCTGGGCCGGCGCCGGCCTGCTCTACTGGCGCGCGGACTCGGTCCGCACGGCCATCGCGGCGCTGGAGCGGCGTTTTACCTGGAGCATCGACCGCGGCTTCGATGCGCTGATGTTCGGCCTCATCCGCTTTGCCGGTGACTGCACGCGGCTGCTGCAGCACGGCCGCCTCGAGCTCTATCTGGTGCTGCTGTTCGCCGCCCTGGCGCTGACGCTCTTCGTGCCGCTCAGCACCCTCGGCGCCTGGCCCGGCGCGCCCGCCTTCGCCGCGCTGACGCCGTACGAAGGGGGCGGCATGGCGCTCGCCATTGCCGGCATCGTCGCGGTGGTCATCGCGCCGACCCGCCTTGCCGCCATCCTGGCGCTCGGCCTGCAGGGGCTGGCTCTGGCGCTGCTGTTCCTCTATTTCGGCGCGCCCGACCTCGGCTTCACCCAGCTCCTGGTCGAGGTGCTGTCGGTGGTGGTGCTGGCGCTGGTGATGACCCGCCTGCGGCTCGGCCCGCGCGATCCGCGGCCGCTCGAGGACTGGCTGCGCGACGGCACGCTCGCCCTGGTCTGCGGCGCCGGCATCGCGCTGGTGCTGCTGCGCGTGCTCGAGGGCCGCTTCGACAGCCGCCTCGGCGATTTCTTCGCCTCGGCCAGCGTCGCGCTCGCCCATGGCCGCAACATCGTCAACGTCATCCTCGTCGACTATCGCGGCCTCGACACGCTGGGCGAGATCACCGTGGTCATGACCGCCGGCATCGCCGTCCTGGCGCTGCTCCGCCGCCGGAAAGGGTCGCAATGAACACGCTCATCTTCCGGACAACCGCGCCAATCATCGCCGTCGTGACATGCACGTTCTCGCTTATCCTGCTGTTGCGCGGCCACAATGACCCCGGCGGCGGCTTCATCGCCGGCCTCCTCGCCGCCTCCGCCGCCATCGTCTTGGGCATGGCGCTGGGGGTGGGGACGGTGCGCCGCCTGCTGCGCGTCAACCCGATCGCCATCGCCGGCGCGGGCGTGCTGCTGGCGGCGGCGAGCGGCGCCGTGTCGGCCTTCGCCGGCGCGCCGTACCTCACCGGCCTGTGGCTGCCGCTGCACGTGTTCGGCACGCCGGGGCTGTTCGACATCGGCGTCTACCTGACGGTCTTCGGCACGGTGACGGCCATCGCGCTGGCGCTCGAGGATGGCGGGGAGGGGGCGTGATGGAGGCCGCGCTGTCGCTGCTCGTCGGGCTGTTCGTCGCTTCCGCGATCTATCTCATCCTGTCGCGGGCGCTGGTGCGCGTGCTGCTCGGCATCGTGCTGCTCGGCAACGGCGTGAACCTCCTGATCTTCGTCGCCGGGCGGCTGACGCGCGGCGCGCCGCCGATCGTGCCGAAGGGCGCGAACGTGCCGGCCGGGGCGTTCGCCAATCCGCTGCCGCAGGCGCTGATCCTCACCGCCATCGTCATCGGCTTTGCGCTGTTCGCGTTCCTCGCGGTGCTCGCCTTCCGCGCCTACCAGGCGATGGATGCCGACGATACCGACCATATGCGGCTGGCCGAGCCCGAGGCGCAGCCGCAGCCGCCGCTGGAGTATTGACCGGTGGCCACGCACGCAACGCCGCTCGCCGATTGGCTCGTCATCCTGCCGGTGCTGCTGTGCCTCGGCGGCGGGGCGCTGCTGCTGGTGCTGCGGCGGGCGCCGGCGTGGCAGCCCTGGCTGTGCCTTGCGATCCTCTTCGGGGTGCTGGCGGTCGATGGCCTGCTGCTGGCGCGCATCCTCGCGAGCGGCCCGGTGTCGATGACCATGGGCCGCTGGCTGCCGCCCTTCGGCATCAGCTTCACCGCCGACGCCATGGGCGTGCTGTTCGCCACGATGTCGGCGCTGGTGGCGGTCGCCGTGGTGCTGTCGCTGCTCGGCGAGGCGCCCGAAAGCGCCGTGCGCGACGGCGTCTATCCCTTGCTGCTGCTGCTGATGGCGGGCGTCGGCGGCGCGTTCCTGACCGGCGATCTCTTCAACCTCTATGTGTGGTTCGAGGTGATGCTGATCGCCTCGTTCGGGCTGGTTGTGCTGGCCGGCAATCCGCTGCAGCTCGACGCCGCAGTCAAATACGGCATCGTCAACCTCGTCGCGACCACGCTGTTCCTGATGGCGCTGGGGCTGCTCTACGGGGCGCTCGGAACGCTGAACATGGCCGACATCATCGGCGCCGCGGGCAAGGCCGACCGGCTCGTGCTGACGGTGATCGCCGGGCTGTTCGCGCTCGCCTTCGCCATCAAGGCGGCGGTGTTTCCGGTCAACGCCTGGCTGCCGGCCTCCTATCACACGCCGCCCGCGCCGATCTCGGCGCTGCTCGGCGGCGTGCTCACCAAGGTCGGCGTCTACGCGCTGCTGCGAGTGCTGGCGCTGCTGCCGACCGAACGCGCCATGCTGTCGCCCGCGATCACCGCTGTTGCCATCGCCACCATGCTGCTCGGGCCGCTCTCGGCCATCGCCGAGACCAATCTGCGCCGCGCCGTCGGCTTCCTGCTGATCGGCGGCATCGGCATCGCGATCACCGGCGCGGCGACCGCGGGCGCGGTGCCGGGCGCGATCGTCTATGTCGGGCAGTCGATCCTGGTGATGGCCGCGCTCTACCTCGTCGCCGGCCTCATCGAGCGGGCGACGGGGACGACCGACACGCGCGAGATGGGCGGGCTCTATGCCGCGAGCTCTCGCCTCTCGATCATGTTCTTCGCGCTGGTGCTGGCGATCGCCGGCGTGCCGCCGTTTCTCGGCTTCTGGCCCAAGCTGCTGCTGCTGCAGGGACTGATCGGTGCGGGCGACTGGCTGCTGGCGCTGAGCCTGCTGCTGAGCTCGCTGCTGACGCTGATCGCCGGCGCGCGGCTGTGGTCCTTCGTGTTCTGGCATCCGCGCCACGCGCCGCTGCTGCGGCCGCCGAGCTACGCCCCGGCGATCCTGCTGGTCGGCACCGTGCTGCTGCTCGGCGTGGCGCCGAACCTGCTGATCGGGATCGGCATGGTGGCGGCGCACGACCTGGCCGACCCCGCCCGCTACGTCGTCGCCGTGGGGCTTGCGCCATGAACTGGCTGCGCCTCGTCGGCCTGTTCGTACGCGAGCTGATCCTCAGCGCGCTGCGCGTCGCCTGGCTGGCGGTGCAGCCCAGGCTGGCGCTGCGCCCGGGCATCATCGCTTATCCGCTGAGCGTCACCAGCGACCGGCAGATCGCGCTGCTCGCCAACATGGTGACGCTGACGCCGGGGACGCTCAGCATCGACGTGTCGGACGACCGGCGGACGCTGTTCATCCACGTCCTCGACCTCGCCGACAGAGAGGCGGTGATCGGCCAGATCGCCGCCGGCTTCGAAACCCAGATCCTGAGGACGATCAGATGACCGATCTCGTGCTCGACGGCGCCTATGTGCTGCTGGCGGTGGCTATGCTGATGGCCGTCATCCGCGTGCTGCGCGGCCCGACCCTGGCCGACCGCATCCTCGGCCTCGACCTGGCGACGACCCTCGCGGTCGGGCTCATCGCCATCTTCGCCGTAACCGTCCGGCAATGGCTCTATCTCGACATCGCCATCGCCCTGGCGCTGGTCGGCTTCGTCGCCAGCGCCGCCTTCGCCCGTTACCTGATCAGTCAGCGACACCAATGAGCTACGCGGCAGACCTCATCATCCTGATCGGCGCGCTGTTCGCCCTGCTGGGTGCGCTCGGCGTGCTCCGCTTCCCCGATGTCTATACGCGGCTGCATGCCGCCTCGAAGGCCGGCCCGCTCGGCGTCGGGCTGATTCTGGTGGGGGCGGGACTGCATTCCGGCGAGCCGCTGATCGTGCTGCGGGTGCTGCTCGGCCTGCTGTTCCTGATCCTCGTCAGCCCCATCGCCGCGCACCTGCTGGCCCGCGCCGCGCTGCGCTCCGGCGTTCCTTCCAGCACGTCGACCAGTATTAACGAATTCACAAGCAATCATTGATCGTGCAACGACGAATATTGCGTCCTTTGTTGCGGTGCGTTGTCTGATTCGTAAGTTGCAATCGCTTTTGGATGGCCATAGAGATTCGTCGCCAAGCAAGTTTGCGCCCAGCTTGCTCAGGCCCAAAACAAAGGGATACCCGATGACTGAGCAAAATGTCAGCGCAGCGGGGTCTGACAACGATCTCATCGATCTCAGCACTGAAATCGTGAGCGCGTATGTCAGCCACAATGCGCTTAGCGTTACTGATCTGCCCAAACTAATCGCCGATGTGCATTCCGCCCTGAAGGGCCTTCAGGGTGCAGCGCCGGCCGAGCCGTCCGAAGAATTGCGGCCGGCCGTTCCGGTGCGCAAATCGGTGGCCCCGGACTTCATTGTCTGTCTCGAAGACGGCAAGAAATTCAAATCGCTGAAGCGGCACCTTCGCACGCATTACGATATGTCTCCCGAGGAATATCGGGAGAAGTGGGGCCTTCCGGCCGACTACCCGATGGTCGCCCCCAACTATTCCGCCACGCGGTCGCGTCTGGCCAAGGACAATGGCCTGGGCAAGAAAGCCACCAAATAGACCGCTTGAGTCGCACGTCAGCACAGCGGCCGCCTCTCCGGGCGGCCGTTCTGTTTTTGAGCTAACCGATTGAGCGGCATCGCTGTTTCGGCAGGGATGCGAAAAAGATATCCACGGTGGTTTCGCACGTCCCTATGATAGGAATACATTCCTATTTATGGGGGCGACACCATGCAGCACATCGTATCCGAATTCGCTTCAGATCCGGCTGTCGACAGGCTTGCGCCGCGCAGCCGGGTGCGGCTCGAACGGCTGCGGCAGGACCCGCTCGCCTACGCTCTGGTGGTCCGCATCGCCCGCCGCCGCCGGGTGTCGCTGCGCGATCTGATGCAGGGATCGCGCGGCGCCGGCAGCGCCTGCCACGCCCGGCAGATCGCGATGTATCTCTGCCACGTGCTGCTCGGCCGCACCCAGGACGTGGTCGGCGAGTTGTTCGGGCGCGACCGCACGACGGTGTCGCATGCGTGCATGCAGATCGAGCTGCAGCGCGAGCGCGACCTGGTGCTCGATGCCGAACTGGCGCTGACCGAGGCCGAAGGCTGGACGCCGCAGGCGGCGGGCGAAACGGCGGAGGCGCTCGATGCCCATTGACGCCGGACTGCGGCAATTCGTGCGCGCCCTGCTGCAGGGCAGAACCGGCCGGCGGCGCGGCGGGGCCTTCGCGACCGCCGACAATCGCCGCGCGCCGGCGGTGGCGGTCAAGCAGCTGGTCAGCGACGGCGTGCTCGACGGCGACGAGGCGTCGTGCCGGGCCAACGCCCTGACCGGCGCATGGCTGCGGCGGGCGCAACTCGATCGCGACGCCTTCGCCGGCCAGCATCGGATCGTTGCGCGCGCCGCCGACGGGGCCGAGCTCAACCTCGCCGAGAGTCCGCTGGCGCGGCTGGCGGCGGGGATCGGCGGCGAAGCCGGCTATCTCGAGCGACACCAGATCGAGGCCGGCGAACGCGTGCGCCGGCTGGTCGAACGTGCCCGCCTGCAGCCGCGGCTGACCATGGCCTATTCCGCCGCGCATTCGGTGGGCACCGCCGGCAATGCGGCGGGCGACATCTCGGATCTCGCCGCCGATGCCCGCAGATCGCTGGCCGATCTGCACCGCGTGCTGCCGCGCGACTGCGCCGGCGTGGTGCTGGATGTGTGCGGCCTGCTGAAGGGACTGCAGGACGTGGAGCGCGAGCGTGGCTGGCCGCGCCGCAGCGCCAAGCTGGTGCTGCGCATCGGCCTCGACCATCTGGCGCGCCACTACGGCTATGCGCCGTCGGCGATCGGGCCGGAGACGGGCCGGCAGCGCCGGTGGATGGAGGAGGGCGCGCGCCCCGAGCAGTTCGGCTGAGATCAGGCCGCGGCCAGCGCGCGCGCCTCCGAGCGGATGCGGTTGACCATCGCCACCAGGCCGTTGGAGCGCTGCGTCGACAGATGCTCGCGCAGCCCCAGCCCGTCGAAGATGGCGATGGCGTCGGTGTCGGCGATTTCCCGTGGCGTCCGGCCGGAATAGAGGGCGATGAGGATGGCGGCGAGGCCGCGCACGATCATCGCGTCGGACTCGCCGCGATAGGTGAGCAGGTCGCCGGCGCGCTCGGTCACCAGCCACACCTGCGACACGCAGCCATTGACCCTGGTGGCGGAAGTTTTCTCGGACTCCGCCAGCGGCGGCAGCGCCTGGCCGAGCTCGATGATGTATTTGTAGCGGTCTTCCCAATCGTCTAGGAAGCCGAGGTTTTCGGCGATGGCGGTGAAGGCGGCGGGATGCGGCATGGCCGCTATGTAGGGCAGGATGCCGGCGATGAACAGGGCGTGCCGGCGCGAGCGGGCCGACGGCTCTGCCGGCCGCGCTCAGCGCGGCGTCCACCAGCGCTGGTCGAGGCCGAGAAAGCCGATGTCGCGCCGCGGGTGCGGCGCCTGCTGCTCGGCATCGCTGCTGCTTGCCGTCCGGTCGTCGCAACGGCTCGCCGGCGTGCAGGCGAGCCTGGCGCTCCCCTCGACGATGATCAGCATGTCGATGCGCTGCGCGACCTGCTTGTCTCCGAATCGTAGCATCTGCGTTCTCCGGATTAACGGGCTGCCGGGCTAATGGACCGTCACTGCGCGGGCCGCGGGCTCGTGCCGCTGAGGCAGATCGGCGCCGCCGCTGCGATCGCGCAGCAGCGACGCCGGCTGGCCGCAGAACATCCTGGCGCGCAGCAGCGCCTCCTCGCTGACGGCGATGTAGGCGGCGACCGCGAGATCGCCCTCGATCACTTCCGGCATGCCCAGCGGCGTGACGCTCCAGCCGATGGAGACGAGGATTTCGACCATCGCCGGCTTGCTGACGAAGGTGAGATAGGTCCACCCCTGCAGCAGCGCGTATTCCATCGCCGAGCAGTACAGCGCCCCCGCGGCGCTGGACGGGCCGAGCGGCTGCGGCCGCTCGATGACGTAGAACCGCGTCCAGTCCGCACCGAGCCACACGCTGTCGGGCAGCCGGCGGCTGACCATCCGGGAAAACTGCCCCGTCAGCAGATTGGGACCGCTGAGGCTGTTGAAGCGCAGGCCGCCGACAACCTGCTCGTTCCGAACCAGCAGCAGATGCGTGGCATCGCACGCATCGTACTGGTCGATCTCGCGGCCATCGGCGCGCCGTAGCGCTTCCCAATGCATGCGCTCGACGAAGATCCGATGGCGAAGGCGATAGTTCTGCTCGAGCTCGCTGGCATAGTGCGAGGCGTTGAGCGGCGTCACCACATGTACGTCCATGGCCGCAACTCCCTGAGACACCCAGAAAGCTGACGACAAGGACCGAGGACAAACTACCTGTAAAAATTTACAGGGGGATCAGATTGTAGCGCAGCGCTTCGGCCACCGCGTGCGTCCGGTTCATGGTCCCGAGCTTGCGGCTGGCATTGTTGTAGTGGAATTCCACCGTGCGGTGCGAGAGCCCGAGGACATTGGCGATGTCCTCGCTGCTCTTGCCGTGCGACATCCATTTCAGCACCTCGACCTCGCGGCCGGTGAGTTTGGGCATCGTCAGCCGCGCCGGGCGGCGCAGCGACCGCAGGCGCGCGAAGGCGTAGGTGGCGACGAGGTGGATGGCGTTGCGCGAGTTCGGATCGAGGTCGCGGGTATCGCCGCCGAACGACACGCATCCCTGCATGCCGTCCTGCGTGTGGATGGGAACGCAGAAGCCGGCCTTGAGGCCGCAATCGCCGGCCTCGTCCATCACCCGCTGCGCCATGAGGTCGTCGCTGCGGTCGTACTGCGCCTCCGACCAGTAGAAGGGCAGGATGGTGCGGAAGCAGTTGCGGGCGACCGGATCGAACTGCGTGTAGTCGCGCTCGAAATAGCGGGAGTACCAGCTGTCGGGCCAGTGCGCCGCGAGCACGAACGGCTCGACGCCGACGCCGCGCGGCGGCAGGCCGGAGATGATGAAGTGATTGTAGCCGTTGTCGGCGGCAACACCCCGCATCCGTTCGAGAATCGAGGTCTGGTCGGGAGCGGCGTTTATGCTCTCGAGCAGCTCGAAGAATTTCTCATCGACATGCATTTCACTTCCCCAAGAGTGAAAGCAACGACAGCGGCCGCGAGGCCGGCGGTCTGCGCCGGCCAGTATGGCCAGCCGGTGCGCCGGGGACAACCCCAAACCGGGTGGGCGCAGCCGCGGCGGCCTGCTGCTGCCAAGAAGAAAGCCGCAAGTCCGGGGCAGCGGACTTGCGGCTCAAAAGCCAGGGGACGCTTGGCGTGGAGTAGCGTCGGGGGAGTGACGCGGCCCCTGACTTCAGCCCAGGGCAGCCGGCCGTGGCATGGGAAACACGAACGGCTGGGACGCCCGCTCCTGCATGGAGGGAGCAGGCGACCGGGAAGCGAGTGTCGACTGGACGGAGGAGGAAAGCTTCGAGACGACGGCGCTGGCGATCGGCGGGTTGAACACCTGCGAGACGATGATCTGCTCGGCCGCCTGGGTCCCGGCGGCGATGGCCTGATCCCTGGCCTCGGACGCGGCGGCGCCGAAATCGGTGCCGTGCGGTGCGACCAGGAGGAAGCCGACAGTGAGCCAGAATGCCGAACGCAGAACGAACATCTCGGGTGTCCTTCCACGGCGAGTGCGATTGCCGTTCGTGAGGAAGCTAGCGCGCCCGCATTAAGGCACGGCGAGACAATTCGATAAAATTGCACCGATCGGCGGCGCAGCGGCGGAGCGGGGATTGCGCCTGTGAACTCCGGGCACAGGGGCCGGCGGACGCCATGTGGTCAATCCATTGTTTACGCTACGGGCGAAAAGCAATGCATCAGCCCTGTGGAATCAGGGCACGGCGGCTCAAGCGGGCAAGCGCCTTAAGCTCGTCTTAGCTCTTCGATGGAAGGGTGAGTCCCAAGACTTCGGACGTTCCGGGAAGCGGTTTTTGTAATGCGTAGCCTCTTGTCCTCCCTGTTCGGCAGGGAGACCGGTGCCGATCAGGGAGAAGCCGTCCGCGGCCGTCCGGAGCTGCTGCGCCGCGACACCATTGCCGTCAACGCCCGCATCATCATCGTCGCCAGCGTGCTCGCCGCGCCGGCCGCGCTGTTCTACCTGGTGCAGGGCATGTCGCTGCCGTTCGTGGTGAGCGTCATCGGCCTTGCCGCGGGCTTTGCCACGCTGGCGCTGCACCGGCGCGGCCAGTATGAACGCGCCGCCTTCGGGCAGGTCTATGCGACGCTGGTGATCGGCCTGGTGCTGACGCTGGCCGATCCGCAGGTGGTGGATTTCGGCGTCGCCGTGGCGCTGCTGGCCCCGGTGCAGGCGTCGCTGCTGTCGCGCTCGCCCAACAAGAAGCGCGCCTGGGTGCTGCTGCTCGCCGTGGTCGCCATCGGCGCCATCGGCAGCCTGGGCTTTGCCGGCTGGCCGGCGGTCGACCGCAGCAGCTACGCCGTGATCGCCATTGCCACCTTCACCCTCACCGCCCTGATGGTCGCCTATGCCACGAGCCGGTTGAATACGGCGTTTGCGGTGTATGAGCGCGGGCAGATGAATGCCTACCGGCACCTGGTGGAGAACGTGCAGGACGCGGTGATGCGGTTTTCCGCCGATGGCAGCGTGCTGTTCACCTCGCGCTCGGCCGAAAAACTGTTCGGCTGCCAGCGCTACGAGCTCGGCGGCTCGGGCGTGCTCGAGCGCGTGCACGTGCTCGACCGCCCCGCCTACATGACCGCCTTCGCCGACGCCAACCGCGACGGCCGCACGCGCATGGTGGAAGTGCGCATGCGCCGCGACGACCCCGCCGAGCCGTCGCGCATCCCGCAATTCATCTGGGTCGAGATCTCGATGACGCCGGTGATCGACCCGCAGCTCAGCGAGGACCGGCACGAAGTGGTGGCGCTGCTGCGCAACGTCACCGACCGGCACGCGCACGAGATCGAGATGCGCGAGGCGCGCCGCGCCGCCGAGGACGCCTCGAGCGCCAAATCGCGCTTCCTCGCCACCATCGGCCACGAGCTGCGCACGCCGCTCAACGCCATCGTCGGCTTCTCCGAGATGATGACCAGCGGCGTCGTCGGCGAGCTGTCGCCGGCGCATCGCGAATACGCCGGCATCATCCACCAGAGCGGCCACCATCTGCTCGACGTGGTCAAGATGCTGCTCGACATGAGCCGGCTCGAGGCCGGCAAGTTCGAGCTGCAGACGGAGGCGTTCGATCCCGCCGCGCTGGTCGAGCCGTGCTTCAAGATGGTCGAGACCATGGCCCGCGCCCGCCAGGTGCAGCTCGTTTCGGACCTGCCCAAGCTGCTGCCGCAGCTCACCGCCGACGAGCGCGCGGTGCGCCAGATCGTCATCAACCTGCTCTCCAACGCCGTCAAGTTCAGCCAGGAGCGCGGCGTCGTGACGCTGTCGATCAAGCGGCAGGGCAGCCTCATCAACATTTCGGTGGCCGACCGCGGCATCGGCATGGACAGCGACGCGGTGAGCCGCATCGGCGAGCCTTTCTTCCAGGTGCAGGATGGCCTCGCGCGCCGCTACGAGGGCACGGGCCTCGGCCTGTCGATCGTCAAGGGCCTGGTCGATCTGCATGACGGCACGCTCAAGGCCATTTCGAGCCCCGGCGAGGGCACCACGATCACGGTGTTGCTGCCCTTAAACGGTCCGGCAACCAAAAGGGCGGAAACTGCAGAAGTCACCCCGCTCGTGCGCGAGCCCCAGGTGGCACAGACGTCCCAATGGCACGAAGAAAAAAGACGAGCGCTATGACGGTCGAAGCGATGTCGAGCCTGCCGTTGCAGGCGGGCGGTGCGGTAGCGGCGGCAGCCGGCCGGACCGCGCTTTGGGCCATTTCCGCCTATATGCGCCAGCCGCTGCGCAACACGGCCCTGGTGGCGCTGGTGGGTTTTTCCGCGCTCGCCGGCGCGAACGCGCTCTACAAGCAGGCGCATCACCACCCGGCGCCGCTGTTCGGCTCGTTCGACACCGCCGCGCCGGTGCTGCCCAGGAAGGTGGCGCCGGTGATGCCGGCCGCGCGCCCGCACGTGCTCGACGAGCCGGTGAGCGACGAGACCACCGGCAGCGTCGAGACGCCGGCGCGCGTGCTGCCCAGCTTCGGCAAGGAAGACGTCGCGGCGCTGCAGACCAAGCTGGCCTCGCTCGGCTTTTTCACCGGCAGCGTCGACGGCATTTTCGGGCCGCGCACCTCCAAGGCGCTGAAGGCCTTCGAGACGAGCGTCGGCCGCCCGGCCGCGGGCCAGCTCAACGGCGAGGCCGTGGCGCTGGTGCGCGACGCACCGCTGCCCGGCGTCGCGTCCAGCGTGGCGGTGGCCAAGACCGATCTGCCGCCGCTGCTGCCCAGGACGACGGCTCCGGCTGCCGCGGCGCTGCCGGCGCCGGCGCCGCTGCTGCCCTCGGCCGAGCCCGCCGCGTCCGACGCCCGCACCGCCATCGAGGTCGCGGCGGCGGAGCCGCAGCAGGCGACGCCGGCCCTGGCGCTGGCCGAAACCAACACCACCACGGTGCCCAAGCGCACGGTGCAGACCATTGCCGTGCGCGCTACCCAGCCCACGCCGGCCCCCGCGGCGCAGCCGAGCCAGCCGGAAACGCCGGCGGGCGCCGACCCGGTCGATCCCTCGGTCGACCGCGCGACGGTGGCGGCGGTGCAGCGCGGCCTCAACAGCCTCGGCTTCCTGCATGCGCCGGTCGACGGCACCGCCGGCGAGGCGACCGCCAAGGCGATCCGCAATTTCGAGGTCTATTTCAACTACAACGTCACCGGCCGGGTGACCAAGCAGCTGGTCGAGCTGCTGGAGCAGAACGGCGCCGTGATCTAGCGGAAAACCATTGCCACCCCGGCGCGCGCGCTCTAGGTCGGGGCATGCTTCGTTCCGACCTCTGGGCTTCGGCCTTCGTGCGCCGCCACAACGACATCGGCCACATCTGCGTGGTCGCGCGCCGGGGCGACCCCATCGCCGGCCAGATCTTCATCGAGATCGACCATCTCAACGGCACCGTGACGCTGCTCACCCCGGCGCCCTCGACGGCGCGGCGCGACGGCGACGCGGACCGGCTGTTCGTCCGCCGCTTCGACCATGCCGACTCCGAAACGGTGCGCGCCCGCATCGCCCGCGAGGCCGATTTCGACCCGGATCTATGGGTGCTGGCGCTCGAAATGCGCGGCGACGACCCCGGCGTGACGCTGGCGGCGGGGTAGGGGCACGACGCCGAAGCGGTGTTGGTCCAAGGAGTCGCGGCTGCCGGGAATTTTTTCGGGCGGGCTGTCGAATTGGGGCCCTGCCGTTCGGCTATGGGGAAAGCCCTCGCGCGCAAGGAGAAACGCATGACGCAATATCTGGTCGCCATCCATCACCCCGACGATTACGACGGCGCGCGCGAGGACGCGGCGATGCGGCGCGACATCACGGCGCTCAATGTGGAGATGCGGGAGGCGGGTGTCAGGGTGTTCGTCGGCGGGCTCGAGCCGGCGCCGCGCGCGGTGTCGGTGCGCCGGGCGGCCGACGGCAGAGTGCTGGTGACCGACGGGCCCTATCTCGAGACCAAGGAGCACATCGGAGGCTTCTGGGTGCTGGAGGTCGCGAGCCGCGACGAGGCGCTGGCCTGGGGCCGCAAGGCCGCCATCGCCTGCCGCGCCCCGGTCGAGGTACGGGCGTTCAACCAGCCTGCCTGAGCCCAAGCCGGGCGAGGGCCTCGATGGTCTTGTTGAGCTGCTCGCTCGGCTGCTGCGCGGCGGCGGCCGCGGCGGAGCGGCGGGTCTCGGTGAAGGGGCGGTATTCGGGCTTGCCGAGGTCGAGCAGATTCACCTCGCCGCGCCAGGCGCTCATCAGGTAGGCGGTGGCATCGACGCTGACCGCCTCGAACAGCTTCGAGAAAGTGCCCAGCGCCTCGGAGCGGTCCTCGTCGTGCGAGGTGGCATGGATCAAGACCTTGAGCCCGTCATAGGCGCTGCAGCCGAAGGCGCGCAGCACCACGAACAGCGCCGCGCCCGAGGTGTCGTGCGCGATCTGTCCGCAGCGCACTTCGTCGAGGCCGGTGATCTGGTGCAGCAGGCGGGTGACCTCGGGCCGGCGATTCTCGGAAAACAGCTTCATCAGCGCGCGGGTGAGCTCGGCGGTGGCGACGGAAAGCTGTTCCAGCGTCTTCTTGATCGGCGCGGCGGGCGTGGCGCGCATGGCGAAGGCGCGGATCACCTTGATGCGGTCGGTCTCGTTGAGGTCGAAGAAGGCGGGGGCGAGCAGCGCCGCGTCGAAATCGTCACGCGCCGCCAGCGACCAGGCGACCTGGTGGTCCATCTGCGCCGAGCGGGCGAGGGCCGCGAGATAGGGACCGCGCGGCGCGATGTTGCTGTTGGTGGCGAGCGCCCGGTAGACCTTGCGGCTGTTCATCTGGAACAGCCGGGCGAGCACGACATTGCTGAGGTCGGAGCGGCGGGCGATGGCCGAGGCGCTGGCCACGTCGCTGCTGCTGACCACCTTGAGCATGGTGCCTTCGGAGAGCTTCGGCGCGCTGATCAGGAACTCGGCGAGGTCGTCGCCGATATTGGTGACGATCAGCTCTTCGAGCTCGGGCGACAGGCTCTCCGACCGGCCGAGCGCCGCCGCGGCCTTGGCCCGGGCCGACGGGGCGGCGGCCGGGAACAGCCGCGCCGCCAGCGCGAAGAACTGCTCGGTCTCCTGCTGCGTGGCGCGGCCGCGCCGGGCATAGGCGTCGCAGGCAGCGATCAGCAGCGTGTTGGTGCGGTCGATGCCGCCCGTCTCGATCAGGAGCTGGAAGGTTTCGTAGGGTTGAAAGCCAAGCATGGAAAAGGCGCCCGCCAGACCCGGCAACGCCGGGCGAATTCGTGTGGCGCGACTATTTCCCGCAATTCGTTAGCAGACTGTTAACCTTGACGATCCCTTAATGAATTCACTGGGGAGAAGCGTCGCTGTGATTTGGGCATCGGCTCGTCGGCCGGACGGAGTGGGAAGTGGGAAAGCTCGTGCAATTCGAAGGACGGGGGAAGGAGCCCGGCGCGCCGCGGCCTGACCCGTCGGCCAGCGCCGAAATCCTGATCTTCACCGGGGTGCGCTACGAGCGCCAGGACGCCACGCCTCCCAAACCCAGCACCTCGTCCGGCAGCAAGCGCAAACGTGGATAGGTTTCGCCGTCACGCAATCGCAATGGCCGTCGTCGTCCTGACGGCGGCGCTTACCGGCTGCGCCCGCCCGGTGGGCGATTTCGGCCGCGCCGAAACCGATCCGCTGCACGACCGGGTGATGCCGGCGCTGGGCACGGCGCGCGCCATGGCGGCGCGCGAGCCGGTGTCGTCGTTCAACCTCACCGACCAGGAACGCGAGATGCGTGACCGCATCTGGCGCTATCTGGTGGCGCCGCATGCCTATGACTGGTTCGGCGACACCGCGGTGGAGCTGCAGCGCACCCGCATCCTGCCGATCAGCGGCAAGACGGCGCCGGCCGACAGATATTACCGCTGGCTGCATGGAACGGCGTTCGCCTCGTCGCGCGTGCGCTATTCGCGGCTGGGCGACGACGTGACCGCCGACATCGCACTGATGCCGGCGGCGTTCGCCGCCATCTGCGCCGTGCAGCAGGTGGACCGGCAGCGCGGCATCGCCGCCAACGGCATGCCGCAGCTCGAGGACAGGATGCGGGCCGACGCCGCGGCGCGGCAGGCCGAGAACCAGGCGCAGATCGACTGGTTCGTGCGGGCGGTGAGCGCGCGCTACGGCGCCTACAATTACGCGCTCGACCATCTGCTGGTGGAGACGCCGCACGACAACGCCGTGGCGGTGAACGGGCTGCTCAGCGACCTCGACGTCTATGTGGAGGCGGCGCAGCGCGGCGATTTCTGCAACGGCGCGCTGCCCGGCGGCCACAATCGCGGCGCGCCGGCGCTGCGCTCGCGCTATCTGCATTCGGACGCGATGGTGAAGGGCTCGTAGCCCGCCGGCCTCAGGTCTTCAGCGGCCGGCAGGCGAGCCGGCCCAGCTGCGCGGCGTAGCGGTCGCGGGTGGCCGGCTGCGACGGCTCCAGCTTGACCACGACGAAGATGTCGTCGGTCCTGGTCTCGACGATCAGCAGGCCGGCGTCGACGTCGATCTTCTGCTCGGCGAGCAGGCGGGTCTGCGCCGCGTCGAACACGCCGAGGTCGAGCGTCTGGCCGATGCCGTCGCGGTTGGTGGTGCTGTAGAGCACGGTTCCGGCGCGGTCATAGACCGAGACCGACCAGTAGCTGAGCGGCAGCGTGCCGGTGAGCTCGCCGGGGCCCTTGCTGAGATCGAGCCGGCATACCGCATAGGCGAGCTCCGGATCGAGCCGCAGCGGATTGGGGCCGCCGGGCGCCACGGGATCGAGCGTCACCACCTTGTTGACCTGCCCCACCGCCGCGAGCTGCACGCCGACGGTGTTGCTGGCGAGGCCCGGCAGCAGCAGGATGACCACCAGATGGATGGCGAGGCCGAGCAGCAGGCCGCCGAACATGTAGAGCAGCGTGCGCACCATCAGCACGCCTCGCGGATGATCGAGGGCAGGCTGGCATCGCTCGAGCCGACGCCGGAGAACAGCGTGGTGTCGTAGAGGTCGAGCACCAGCCAGAAGGCGCCGCTGCCGGTGATTTCGAGCCAGTTGAGCGGCGCCAGCGTCTTGCTGACATAGAGCTGCACCGAGCCGTCATTGGCGCGGGCGATGCGGCGGCTGTTGAAGCCGGGCGGCCCGTCCGGACGGGCGATGGTGGCGCCATCGGGAGCGGTGGGCACGAGGGTCCAGAAGGTCGCCGTGGGGGTGCTGCCGTCGATGCGGTAGCGGCAATTGCGGTCGAGCGGTACGCCGTCGCTGTCGGCGGTGGCGACGAAGCGGATGCCCTCGCCCTGGCCGAGCTGCAGCGCGCCGCTGCGCGCCAGGTACGCCCGGGTGTAGGGATCGGGGTCGGGCGAGCCGGCGCGCGGCCACGCCGTCCACGGCCCGATCTGCGCCGCGCCGACCAGCCGTCCGTCGGTCACCGCGTACCAGGAGAGGCCGAAGCCGACGGCCAGCGCCACCACCAGCAGCAACAGCAAATTGAGCAGGAACCGCAAGGATCAGCCGCGTCCGGCGGGGGCGGGCGTGACGGCGAGTGTAGCGACGTTCTGCTCGTCGCCGCCGCGCAGCGCGGCGTTGAGCTGGTCGGCAATGTCGAGCAGCTTGGCGGCCGCGTCGGGCTTCAGCGTCGGCGGGCGCTGCGGCGCGCTCGGCGAGGGCGAGCCGTCGGTGCTGGCCTGCACCACGAACGGCCGCGGAGTGAAGTCGAGGAACGGGATCGGCTTCACCTCGATATTGGTGTGCGCATAGGCCATGAATTTCTGCCAGGTCATGGCGGGCAGGGTGCCGCCGGTCATCTTGTTCATCTGGTGATAGTCGTCATTACCGTACCAGACGGCGGCGACGTAATTGCCGGTGAAGCCGACGAACCAGGCGTCGCGATAGTCCGAGGTGGTGCCGGTCTTGCCCACGGCGGGGACGCCGTCGACGGCGGCGCGCGTGCCGGTGCCGCCGGTGACCACGGCGCGCATCAGCGTATCCATGTAGCCCACGGTCTTGTCGCTGAGGATGCGCTCGCGCGGGGCGTTGACGTCCTTGTCGAACACCGTGTCGCCGCGCAGCGTGGTGATCTTGGTGATGCCGTAGGCCGGCGTCTTGTACCCGCCCGAGGCGAACACCGAATAGGCCGAAGTCATGTCGAGGACGCTGACTTCGGCGACGCCCAGCGCCAGCGAGCGGGTGACCGGGAAGTCGGAGGTGATGCCCATCTTGTGCGCGAGGTCGGCGATCGGCTGCCGGCCGGTCTTGATGGAGAGCGCCACCGCCGCGGTGTTGACCGAATGCTCGAACGCCTGGGTGAGGGTGATGTTGCCGAACAGGTTGCCCTCGTAATTGCGCGGGCACCAGTCGCCGATGCACACATAGCGGTCGTCGATGCGGGTGACTGGCGTCATGTTGGTGGATTCGAACGCCTGGGCATAGACGAACGCCTTGAACGACGAGCCGGGCTGGCGCAGCGCCGCCACGGCGCGGTTGAACTGGCTCTTGCCGTAATCCATGCCGCCGACCATGGCGCGCACCGGCCCGTTGGGCTCGGTGACCACCATCGCCGCCTGCGAGGCGTTGTAGCGCTCGCCATTGTCGCGCATCACCGAGGTGACGGCGTCCTCGGCGTAGGATTGCAGCACCGGATCGATCGTGGTGCGCACGACGAAGCTGTTGGCGGTGGTCTTGGAGTCGGCGATGATCTGCTTGGCGCGGTCGAAGGCCCAGTCGAGGAAATAATTGGGCGAGTTGATCTCGGCCGTGTGGTCGATCGGCGTCGCCGGGCTGCGCCGCGCCGCGGCGACCTGGCCCTCGGTCATGTAGCCGGCATCGACCATGTTGGAGAGGACGAGGTTGGCGCGGGCGCGGGCGGCCGCGAGGTCGACGGTGGGGGCGTATTTGGTCGGCGCCTTGAACAGCCCGGCCAGCATCGCCGCCTCGGCCAGGTTCACGTCGGTGATCTTCTTGCCGAAATAATACTCGGCCGCCGCCGCGGCGCCGAAATTGCCGCCGCCCATATAGGCGCGGTCGAAGTAGAGCTTGAGGATGTCGTCCTTGGAATAGTGCCACTCCAGCCAGACGGCGAGGAAGGCTTCCTTGATCTTGCGCTCGACGGTGCGCTCCGGGGAAAGGAACAGATTCTTGGCGAGCTGCTGGGTGATCGACGAGCCGCCCTGCGTGCCGTTGTCGCCCTGGGCGTTGTTGACCAGGGCGCGCAGCGTGCCGACGATGTCGACGCCGAAATGGTCGTAGAAGCGCCGGTCCTCGGTCGAGATCGCCGCCTTGACGAAATAGTCGGGCAGCTTGTCGAGCGGGTAGGAATCGTCGGAGCGGATGCCGCGCCGGCCGATCTCGTTGCCGTAGCGGTCGAGGAAGGTGACCGAGATGTCCTCGGGCTTGTTGAAGCTGCCGGTCTGCACCGCCTGGAAGGCGGGCAGCGCCAGCGCCAGCATCAGCACCGAGCCGATGGCGAGGAAGGTGGCGCCGTCGGAGAAGATCTCGACGAAGAAGCGGCGCACGCCGCGCACCCGGAAATTGGCGAAAAAATCCTCGATGTGGCGGTAGCCGCGGCCCAGCGCCTGCCAGAATTCGTACAGCGCCGAGTCGAGCCAGGCGTCGGCATCGAGCGCCCGCGACGTCTTGCGCCGTTTCTCCTTGTGGTAAAATGGGTCCTGCAACGGGGCAGCTCTGGCTCAAGACGCTGAAATCGCCCGAGGATAACGCATTGCGAGCGCGGCGAATATAGGGCGGTTCGGCGCGCCTGCCGCGGCCGGCGAGGAATGAGCCCGGACCCGGCACGCCACCGTGCAATCGCGCCGGAAACGCTCTATATCGGCGCCATGGCCTTCTGGGACGACAAGACGCTCGAGGAGATGACCGAGACGGAGTGGGAAGCGCTCTGCGACGGCTGCGGGCGGTGCTGCCTGATGAAGCTCGAGGATGAGGACACCGGCGAGCTCTACCGCTCGGACGTGCGCTGCAAGCTGCTCGACGGCCGCTCCTGCCGCTGCTCGGACTACCCCAACCGGCACGAGGTCGTGCCCGACTGCATCAAGCTGACGCCCGAGAACGTGCGAACCATCGAGTGGATCCCCAGGAGCTGCGCCTATCGCCGGCTGGCCGAGGGCCGCGGCCTCGCCTGGTGGCACCCGCTGGTGTCGGGCGATCCGCGGACGGTGGTCGAGGCCGGCATTTCGGTGCGCGGGCGCACCGTCGCCGAGACCGAGGTGAAGCCCGGGACGTGGGAGGACCACATCGCCGAGTGGCCGGAATGGGAGCCGAAGGAGTAGCGGCTCAGTCGCTGTCGGCCTCGCCGCCCGAGCCGTCCTCGTCATAGGGGGCGAGGAGGTAGAAGCGCGGCTCGACATTGGGATCGGTGTCGAACAAGCCGTCTTCGTCCTCGAACAGCCGCATGACCACCTTGCGGGTGGCGTCCATCAGCAGCACCGAGCCGTCCGATTCGTCGACGTTCCATGCCGCGATCTGGTCGGCCGAGGGGTAGGGCGCCGGGCAGGGCGCGGGCATCTCGACCGCCCAGCCGCCGATGGCCTGCTGGTCGGTGAAGCGGATCGGGCAGGTGGGCAGCGTTTCGTCTTCCTGCGCCAGCACGAAATCGCCGACCATGGACTGCAGCTCCTCGGGGACGGTCGACTGCTCGTCCGAGGCCGCCGACGACGAGCTGTCGGCCGCTGCCGCCGGGCCGGCGGCCAGCGCCAGCAGCGCAATTGCGGCGAGCGCGCCGCGCCAAGCGAATCCGGCCATGCGATTCTCCTCAAACTGCGCCTGAAACCGAGTCTAGGCGACACGCGGCCTGCGCCGCAAGCGCCAGTCTTTGCAGCGCTTTGCGGCCTTTTTGCAGAAAAGATATCCACGGTGTGACGCACCGGGCGTATAGTTCAGCTACGGTCGCAGAAATGGGCCCGGGGCTCCGGCCCCCGGCGGCGGCACACCAGTTTCACACAGCACGATCGACGGATGTCTCCCCGTGAGGGGAACGTCGACGTGTGGTCGCGCATAAGGATGGATCGACGTGGCGACCTACAGGCTCCGTGGCGCGAATGGGCGGTTCCTGCGGCGCGGGGAGATCGATCACGAGGCGATACGCCCCGACTACGAGGGCGATACGCTCACCGTGGTCCAGGTGGCCATCAAGCACCGGGTGAGCGCGTCGACCATCCACCGGCTCGTGGTGCAGCACGGCTGGACGCCCCGCGCCCCGCACCGCATCGACCCCAATGACCTGATCATGCGGATGTTTGCCGCGCTGGATGCGCAGATGCGCGATTTGGAGAGCACCATGACGGACACCAACAGCGTGCAGGTGGGCATGCTGAGCAAACTGGTCGCGACACTCGACCGGCTGATCGAAATCAAGGAGGTCGAGGCCAGCCGCAACCGGCGGCGCAGCAAGCCCTCGGCCAAGGTCGCCGAGCTGCGCAGCCGGATTGCCGAGCGGATCGCCGAACTGAATGAAGCTTGATGCGTCCGCGCTCGAGGCGCTGAGCGACGACGAGATCGAGGCGCTTGCCCTCGACTGGCCGCTCTGGGCCCGGCCGTCGCAACTGCCGCCGGCCGGCGACTGGGTCACCTGGCTGCTCATGGGTGGGCGCGGCTCGGGCAAGACCCGGGCCGGAGCCGAATGGGTGCGCGGGCTCGCCGCCGCCGGCACCGGGCCGATCGCGCTGGTGGGGGAAACCATCACCGAGGCGATCGCGGTGATGGTCAGGGGACCGAGCGGGCTCATGGCGGTGACGCCGCCCGACGAGCGGCCGAAGCTATCTGGAGCGGCGCTCCACTGGCCCAACGGCGTCGAGGGCATGATCCTCGGCGCCGCCGATCCCGAGCGCTTCCGCGGGCCGCAATTCGCCGCGGCGTGGAGCGACGAGATCGGCAAATGGCCCGACGCCGAGGCGGCCTGGGACATGCTGCAGTTCGGGCTGCGGCTCGGCGACCGGCCGCGGCAGATGGCGACCACCACGCCGCGACCGACGAAACTGCTGAAGCGGCTGCTCGCCGATCCGCACACCGTGGTGACGCGGATGACGACGGCGGAGAACCGCAAACACCTGGCGCAGAGCTTCCTCGGCGCCGTGGTGGCGCGCTATCGCGGCACGCTGCTCGGCCGGCAGGAGCTCGAGGGCGAGCTGATCGAGGATCTGCCGGGGGCGCTGTGGACGCGCGACATGTTCCGGCCGTTCACCGGCGGCGTGGTGGGCCGCAAGGTGGTGGCGGTCGACCCGCCCACGACCAGCGGCGCCGGCGCCGACGCCTGCGGCATCGTGCTGGCGGGGCGGGTGGGCGACGGCGCCGTGGTCCTCGCCGACCGGACGCTGCAACCGGCGGCGCCATTGGCGTGGGCGCGGCGCGCCGTGGCGCTGTGCGACTCCGCCAAGGCCGACTGCATCGTCGCCGAGACCAACCAGGGCGGCGAGATGGTCAAGGCCGTGCTGGCGCAGGTGGACGCCAACGTGCCGGTGCGCATGGTGCACGCGACGCGCGGCAAATGGCTGCGCGCCGAGCCGGTGGCGGCGCTCTACGCGCAGGGCCGGGTGCTGCACGCGCCGGGCCTCACCGCGCTCGAGGACGAGATGTGTGCGTTCGGGGTGGACGGGACGAGCGGCGGCCATTCGCCTGACCGCGTCGACGCGCTGGTGTGGGCGGTGACGGAGCTGATGCTGCGGGACGGACCGCGGGTGCGGGGGATGTGATGGGTGGAGAAGAGACGATCAGAACGCTGACGTGACGTGTGGATGCGGCAACGGCGCAGATGCGCTTTGAAATGGCGCTGCACGCGCTGGAGCGACGATATCGACCTGACCAGCCGCGCTTACCTGCGGGGACGCCGGAAGGTGGCCAGTGGACATATGATGGTGGTTCAGGCTCATCAGTATCTCATGTTGCTGCAAGCTCGGGCAGGGTTACATTCTCTGGTCCGCTTGTCCGTCAGGAATATGACCGAGGTCGCGACCGAACATTGTGTTTTTATCGGGACCTCGCGACGGGGCACGTCTTTGCGATTTGGGAGCCGGGAAACGACTGTCCCAACGGGCGTATAAACTACCGAGCCGACAGGGGGCGTTATGAGTGAGAGATGGACGATCAGCGACAGCGTGGCGGCTCTCGTCAGCAAGGGTGTCGCGCAATATGTGGCCAATGTCGGGGAGCCGGATTTTCCGTATTGCCCGATCCTGATCTGGAGCCTGGGCGGCGAACTGCGCGAGGCCGGCGGCGGGCGTCATGCTGTACCGCCCCGATATGAGCTCGGAATCGCCAAGCGTGCCGACATTGCCGAGCAAGGGTTCGTCGCGATTGCCGATGCTCGCGTCGGCCTGCCGGCATTTTCGCCAAAGCCGGCGGATGCGGCCTCTGGGCGGCGGCTGATCGACTTCGACGGCACGGACATCGTGGTGCGGTGAGGACTGTCGACAACATCGTCACAACACCGCGGGCGGCTGCAATCTTTCGGCTGGAGAAGCGTCGGCATTGGCCGCGGCTGGGCGAGGTGATTGCCCTGCATTTTATGTCGAGCTTCACCAATGCGGATGGCACGACGGTCGCCGACTTCGCGCCCGGTTACACCATAGATTACGTCGTCGACCGCATCTTCGGCGATGGGTGGCTGCTGGCGCATCTGCCCGATGGGACGCCGTTCCGGTTCATGCCGAAATTCGTGTGGCGGCCTGACGAGACTTACGTGCTCGACCGGGCGAGCGGCTACACACTTTCGATCGGACCGGCCGCCCGCTGAGGCGGGGCGCGGGTCATTTCACCGGAGATATCGATGCCCAATCTGTTCACCCGCCTTGCCGGCGGCCGATCCGTCACGCCCGAAAGCAAGTCGGCGCGGGTGCTGATGTCGCTGCGCGAGCTCGGCGATCCCGACTGGACGCGGCGGAGCTTTCCGGCGCTGGCGCAGGAGGGGTTCGCCCGCAACCCCGTGGTGCATCGCTGCGTGCGGCTGATCGCCGAGGCGGCCAATCGCGTGCCGCTGGTCGCGGTCGAGGACGGCAAGCGGCTGACGCAGCATCCGCTGCTCAAGCTGCTGCGCCGGCCCAACCCGCACCAGTCGGGCAGCGAGCTGCTCGAGGCGGTGTATGCCTATCTGCAGACGGCGGGGAACGCCTACCTCAACGCGGCGATCGCCGACGGCGAGGTGAAGGGGCTGTTCTGTTTGCGGCCCGACCGTATGCAGGTGGTGGCGGGCGCCGATGGCTGGCCCGAGGCCTATGCGTACACCTCGGGCGGCCGCACCCAGACCCTGCGGCAGGATACGGCGCCGGTTTCGAGCGTGCTGCACCTGGCGCTGTTTCATCCGCTCGACGACCATTACGGGCTGGCGCCGCTGGCGGCGGCGCAGCAGAGCCTCGACCTGCACAATGCCGCGGCGCGCTGGAACAAGGCGCTGCTCGACAATTCGGCGCGGCCGTCCGGCGCGCTGGTCTATTCGGCCGGCACCGGGCAACTGACGGAGGACCAGTTCACGCGGCTGAAGGAGGAGCTGGAAACGGCGTTCCAGGGCGCCGCCAATGCCGGCCGGCCGATGGTGCTGGAAGGCGGGCTCGACTGGAAGGCCATCGGCATCTCGCCGCGCGACATGGATTTCGTCGAGGCCAAGCACGTGGCGGCGCGCGAGATCGCGCTCGCCTTCGGCGTGCCGCCGATGCTGCTCGGCATCCCCGGCGACAACACCTATGCCAACATGGCCGAGGCCAACCGCACGCTGTGGCGCCACACCATCGTGCCGCTGGTGCGGCGCGTCACCGACGATCTGAGCTTCTGGCTGGCGCCGGCTTTCGGCGGAAGCGTGACTCTGGAGCCGGATTTCGACGGCATCGAGGCGCTGGCCGAAGACCAGGCGAGCCGCTGGGCCCGCATCGGCGGCGCGCCGTTCCTGACGGATGCTGAAAAGCGGGAGATGCTGGGGGTAGGGAAGGGATGATGCGGGGCGGGGTCGATCGGCTTACGGCGGAGATCAGGAGCGCGACTCTCGATCTGCTCGGCCATCTGGCGTTCCTGCAAATGCGCCGGATTGCTACCGAGTTGCGCTATCGCGAGGACCAACCACGCGCGCCGCGGGGAATACCTGAAGGCGGACAGTGGATCAGGGACCTTGGCCATGTCACAACTGACAGAGTTCATGTTGCGGCGGTGCGATCCCGCGCCCCGCGCTGCCAAGGAACGTCATGTCAAAGTGGTGGATCATTTGGCACCTCGGGGTGGATACACATCAAGGGCAAGCGATACTGTTGGGATTGCGCGATCAAGGAACTGGGTATTCAGGCGTTACCTGCCGATGAACAACTGAGCACCCTCAAGGGTTTCGACAAAACCATCGGGGAATGAGCGAGATTGACATGACATCAGCGAGACAGCGCGCTCTTGGCGCGGTCAGGATCGGCGACGTCATCTACGGACTCTCCGGAGCCGGAAATGAAAAGCTTCTGCTTGTCTACGACGTGAGCGATGACAGCATTTTCGCGCGGCACATTACATCCCAAACATCGGCTAGATTCGATCGTGCCGACGGAGAGACCAAGTCGATTCCAAGCGGCGGAAGCTGCAGGATCGTCTCCACCGCCGCTCTTCCTGCCAGCCGGCACGAGATTGCCATCGGGCTCGACCACAAGATGCGGACAGGCAAGGCGCATCCAGACTTCGTGTTGAGCAAAGCTGAAATCGATCTCCTTCTCACCTCGGGCGATTTCTTTCGTGCGCATTTGTTGCCGGAACGGTAAGTCGGATAGACGTCCGGATCGCGACATGAAGTGCTTCGTGTGACGCCGGCGATTGAGCAAGGCCGAGATCGACCTGCTGCTCGGCAAGGAGGCGTTCTACAAGGCCCGGCCGTTGCCGGGCGACTAGCTCAGAGTGACCGAGATGAGCGACCTGACGGCTCTGACGCGGCGCGTGCGCCCCATCCTGTTGAAGACGTGGGATCCTATCGGCATTGCCGACGAGCCGCGGGCGCAGGATGAGTATGATGCTTACGCGCCGGCCATTGCCCGGATGCTTGCCGCGGACGTGAGCGAGGCGGCCCTGGCGAGCCACCTGCTTGCCGTTGAGAGAGATCGCATGGGGCTGCGGGGTGACGAGCAACGCGCCGCGCAGACTGCGAAGCTGCTTCTGGCGCTGGTGAAGCACTGACGCAGGCCGCCGTCGCGGGGCGGCATCATAACACCCAAGAGAGCGGGCACAGTCGTGCTCGACCCCACACATGGATGATCTGACACGCACCATCGCCGAGCGCGGCGACCTGGCGCATCTGGCGCTGTTTTTGTGGGCGTCGGGGGCGAGCGGCCTCTTGGTGTGGACGCTGCGCGAGCTCGCCGCGGCCAACCGGCGCTTCGAGGATTTCGTCAAGGAAATCGCCGCGCTCAACCGATTGTTCAACCGCAAGGACTGACTCCCATGCCCACCAAGACCCAGGCGGTCGAGGTGTTCAGGCAGTTTGCCTGGAACCTCGCCGGCAGCCTCGTCGCGCCCAAGACCCGGCCGCGGCCGCAACGCCGGCCGGCGCGTCCGGCCGGGGAGAAGCGCTGATGCAGCCCATCCCCATCGATGCCGAGGGCCGCTTTGCCGGCTATGCCAGCGTCTTCGGCGAGGTCGACGACGGCGGCGACATCGTCATGCCCGGCGCCTTCCGCAAGAGCCTCGGCCTGCGCGGCCGGCACCGCGTCAAAATGCTGTTCCAGCACGACCCCAAGGAGCCGGTCGGCACCTGGGACAAGGTGGCCGAGGACGGCTTCGGCCTGTGGGTCGAGGGCCGGCTGGTCGGCGAGGTGCCGCGCGCCGACGCGCTGCGCCGGCTGATCGCCAAGGGGGCGGTGGACGGCCTGTCGATCGGCTTTCGCACCGTCAAATCCACGCGCGATCCTCGCAGCGGCCATCGCCGGCTGTGGGAGATCGATTTGTGGGAAATCTCCATCGTCACCTTTCCGATGATGGATCGCGCCCGGATTGCGCCGGGCACAGCGGGCGGCCGCAAGGCGCGCCTCGACCGGTCGCTCGAGGCGGCCATTTCCGTGTTCAAACATTGAGGATCCCGATGACTGATCTTGCAAGCGGCCTTGAGAACAAGGCCGGCACCGGCGGCGGCGCCGACACCGAGGCGCTGGTCGCCGAGCTGATGGGCGCGTTCGAAGAGTACAAGCGCACCAATGAGGGGCGCCTGGGCGAGCTCGAGCGCCGCGGCGCGGCCGATGCGCTGACCGAGGACAAGCTCGGCCGCCTGAACCAGGCGCTCGACGGCGCCAAGGCGGCCATCGACCGCGCCAATCTGGAGCGGGCGCGGCCGCGGCTCGAGGCCGGCGGGCCCGCCGGCGGGGCCGGCGCCGGCGACGAGTACAAGGATGCCTTCGCCGCCTATGTGAAGCGCGGCGAGGAGAAGGCGCTGTCGGTGGGCAGCAATGCCGATGGCGGCTATCTGGTGCCGGTCGAGACCGATACCGAGATCACCCGGCTGATGACGGCGATCTCGCCGATCCGCTCGCTCGCCAGCGTGCGCAAGGTGTCGAGCGCGACCTACAAGAAACCGGTGACCACCGCCGGCCTTGCGACCGGCTGGGTGGCCGAGACCGCGAGCCGGCCGCAGACCGACAGCCAGACCATCGATGCGCTGAACTTTCCGACGGCCGAGCTCTACGCCATGCCGGCGGCCACCGCGCAGTTCCTCGACGACGTGGCCGTCGATGTCGGCCAGTGGATCGCCGAAGAGGTGAATGCGGCGTTCGCGCAGCAGGAGGGCACGGCCTTCGTTTCCGGCAACGGCACCAACAAGCCCAAGGGCTTTCTCGCCGAGACCACGGTGGCCGAGGCGAGCTGGGCCTGGGGCAAGCTCGGCTACGTCACCACCGGGGTGAGCGGCGCGCTGCCGGCGAGCGACCAGTCGGACGTGCTGATCGACCTGGTCTATGCGCTGAAGGCGGGCTACCGGCAGAATGCGAGCTTCGTGATGAACCGCAAGACGCAAGGCGTGCTGCGCAAGCTCAAGGACGACGCCGGCAATTATCTGTGGCAGCCGGCGGCAACCGCCGACGGCAAGGCGACGCTGATGGGCTTCCCGCTGGTGGAGGCCGAGGACATGCCCGACATCGCCGCCAACTCGCTGTCCATCGCCTTCGGCGATTTCCGCCGCGGCTATCTGGTGGTGGACCGCGCCGGCGTCAACGTGCTGCGCGACCCCTACAGCGCCAAGCCCTATGTGCTGTTCTACACCACCAAGCGCGTCGGCGGCGGCGTGCAGGACTACGACGCCATCAAGCTGCTGAAATTCGGCACGGCCTAGCCGTCGCCGAGGCCCGGCGCGCCTGCCCCTCCCTCGGGCGCGCCGGGCAATGAGGTGAATGGTGAATGGTGAATGGTGAATGGTGAATGGTGAATGGTGAATGGTGAATGGAGGGGCGTCTCTCGGGTAGGACGCTGTTCCAACGCCGACGGTTCACCACTCACCATTCACCATTCACCATTCACTTGTTCTTTCGACCCCCGGAGACGATCATGACTTCAACCCTCATCGCCGGACCCGGCGAGGAGCCGGTGGCGCTGGCCGAGGCCAAGGCGTTCTGCCGCATCGACGGCAGCGACGAGGATGCGCTGGTCGCGGCGCTGATCGTCGCGGCGCGGCTGCAGGTCGAGAGCCTTACCGGCCGCGCGCTGGTGACGCAGACCTGGCGCCTGACACTCAATTGCGCGCCGCGCCTGGTGGCGCTGCCGGTGCTCCCGGTGGCGTCGCTGCTCGTCGCGCCCGACGGCGCGGTGCTACAGGGCGATGCGGTGCTGCTGGCCGAGCCCGTCGACGCGCTCAGCATCGACTATACCGCCGGCTATGGCGCCGCCGCCGACGTGCCGGCCGACCTCAGGCAGGCGGTGCTGACGCTGGTGGCGTATTGGTACGAACACCGCGACGCGCTGACCGCGCCGCCGCTCGGCTTCGACCGGCTGCTGGCGGGCTACAAGCGGGTGCGGCTGTGAGCGAGACCATTCCGCCGCTCGGCACGCTGACCGACCGCGTCGTGCTCAAGCGCCGCACCACGACCGACGAGGACGAGGGCGGCGAGGTCGCATTGTTCTCGCCGCTGGCGACGGTGTGGCCACGGGTGCGCCGGCTGGGCGCGCGCGCCGCGATGGAGGCCGACGGCCGCGGACAGACGCTGACGCATGCGGTGGTGCTGCGGTTCCGCTCCGACCTCAGGCCGGGCGACCGCATCGCCTATCGCGGCACCGACCTCGAGGTGCTGGCGGCGAGCGACCTCAACGGCCGCCGCGCCTATCTGAGCTGCCAGTGCAGCGAGCGGGTGGTGACCGGATGACGCATCCCCTGGTTGTGCTGCAGGCGGGCCTGGTCGCGGCCTGGCGCGAGGCCGGCCTCGCGGCGTTCGACGCGCCGCCGGCCGGCTCGGTGCCGCCCTATGTCGTGATCGGCCGCCACGATGTGCTGCCGCGCGACGGCGACGCCGCGCCCGGCTACGAGCACCGGCTGCTGCTGCATGTGTGGGCGGAGGGCGCGAGCCGCAAAGCCGTGGTGGCGCTGGCGGGGAGCGCAGTGGACGCGGCGCTGGAGGCGGCGCTCGACGGCGATCTGCGCGTGACGCTCAGGCGGCACGACCGCACCGACACCGCGATCGACGCCGTGACGGGGCGCGCGCGGGCGGCGGTGAGCATGACGTTCTATACGGAACAAGACAGCTGAATGTGCAGTTGGCGCCACCTTCCCCCGCAAGCGGGAGAAGGGACCTGACTGCATCATCAATGAAGGAATTGTGACATGGCGGCCCAGAGTGGCAAGGACATGCTGTTGAAGCTCGACCAGACCGGGTCGGGCAGCTTTCTCACGGTGGCGGGGCTGCGCACGCGGGCGCTGGCGTTCAACGCCGCGTCGATCGACGTGACCGACACCGAAAGCGCCGGGCGCTGGCGCGAACTGCTGGCCGGCGGCGGCATCAGGCGCGCCGCACTGAGCGGCAGCGGCATCTTCAAGGACCAGGCGTCGGATGCGGCGATCCGCGAGCTGTTCTTTGCCGGCACCCTGCGGAGCTGGCAGCTGGTGCTGCCCGATTTCGGCGTGGTGCAGGGGCCGTTCCAGATCACCGCGCTGGAGTTTTCCGCCGACCACGCCGGCGAGGTGACGTTCGAGATGGCGCTCGAGAGCGCGGGGGAACTGAGCTTTACGGCGAGCTGATCATCCGGGCAGGCGTCCGCGCCGGCTGTGCAGCACATCGAGGATGACGATGGTTTCCGCCGCGCCGCGGCCCTCGATCCGATAGCTGAGGATATAGCTGATGTCGGTCAGCGACTTGACGTAGGTGTGCGGCAACCGGCCCGGCCGTCCTGTGGAATGTTGGCCAAGGGCGTCGCCGGCCTCGACGATTCGATGCGTGACCGCGTGCGCGGCTTCGGGGTTCCGCCTGGCAAGATAGAGGAAGATCGAGGCGAGGGATTTGTCGGCCCGATTGGACCAACGCACCGACCTCATCGGGCGGCGACTTTCTTGTGGGTGCGGTCATCGCTCCGGTGGATCTCGAAAAGCGCGTCGATATGGGCCTTCACCTGCTCGCTGGTGAAGACGCGGCCCTCGTCGGCATCTTTTATGCCTTCAAGGATGCCTTCGACGATTTCGATCTCTTCCGCGACATAGGCGCCGAGCGCGTCGGCGACGAGATAGGAGCGGCTCCGCCCCGTCATCCCGGCCAGGCGATCGAGTTTTTCCTTGGTGTCGAGCGACACCCGCACGGTGATCGTGGTGGTTTCGGCCATGGCCGTCCTCCGGTGCTGCAGCAGCAATTGTACACATCCTAACACAAACGAACACAGGTGAACACATGGCCAATATGCAGCGTGGCGAGATCAGCGCCGTGATCGGCGGGGAGGAGCGGGTGCTGTGCCTGACGCTGGGGGCGGTGGCGGAGCTGGAGGCACGGCTCGGGGCGGGCGATCTGAGCGGGCTGGGCGAGCGCTTTGCCGGCGGGCGGGTGTCGGCGCGCGATTTGACGGCGATCCTCGGCGCCGGGCTGCGCGGCGGCGGCAACGCCATCACCGACGACGATCTGGCGCAGATGGCGGTGGAGGGTGGGCTGAAGGGCGCGGCGGAGATCGCCGTACGGTTGCTGCGCGCCACCTTCGGGGAAGCGGCATGAACGCCTTTCCGTGGAGCGCGGCGATGCGGCTCGGCTTCGGCGTGCTGCGGCTGTCGAGCAAGGAGTTCTGGGGGCTGACGCCGCGCGAGCTGGCGGCGGCCTTCGAGGCGCTGAGCGGCGCGCGGCCGGGTGCGCCGGATCGCGACCGGCTCAAGCAGATGATGGAGCGGTTCCCCGATGGACGATGATCCGCATGACTTTGTGCGCGAGCTGGGCGACGTGAATGCCGAGCTCCGGCGCGTGGGCGATCTGGCGGCCGGCGTCGGACGCTCGCTGAGCACGGCGCTGCGCGGCGCGGTGATGGACGGCAAGTCGCTGAAGGCCGTGCTGGGCGACGTCGCCAGGGCGTTCGCCGATCTCGCGCTGAAGGCGGCGCTGAAGCCGGTGGGCACGCTGGTGTCGACCGCGCTCGAAGGGCTGTTCACCGCGACCGATCCGGCGGTCACCAGGTTCGCCAAGGGCGGCGTGATCGCGGCGCCGAGCTATTTTCCGACGCAAGGCGGCATGGCGCTGGCGGGCGAGGCGGGACCGGAGGCGATCGTGCCGCTGCGCCGCGGCAGCGACGGCCGGCTCGGCATCGCCGGCGGCGGGGGCGGCGTGAACGTGACGTTCAACGTGACGGCGACGGATGCCCGCAGCTTTGCGGCGAGCGAGGCCGAGATCTCGGCCATGCTGCTGCGCGCCGTGAAGCGCGGCACGCGGGCGAGCTGACGGGACAGGCAACATGGCATTTCACCAGATCCGCTTTCCGCTCGACGTGGCGCTGGGGGCGCGCGGCGGGCCGGAGCGGGCGACCGATATCGTGACGCTGCACAGCGGCCGCGAGGAGCGCAACAGCCGCTGGGCCGGCTCGCGCCGGCGCTACAATGCCGGCTATGGCGTCAAGTCGCGCGCCGATTTGCAGGCGGTGCTGGCGTTCTTCGAGGAGCGGCGCGGACGGTTCCATTCGTTCCTGTGGCGCGACGGGCTCGACCATTCGAGCGGCGCCGAGACGCCGACCGCGTTCGACCAGATCATCGGCACCGGCGACGGCAGTACGACGGCGTTCCAGTTGACGAAGACCTACGGCGCGGCGTTCGACCCCTATGTGCGCCCGATCACCAAGCCGGTGGAGGGCAGCGCGAGGCTGGCGGTGGATGGCGTCGAGCTGGCGGGCAGCGGCTTCACCGTCAATACGCTGACCGGAATGGTGACGCTGGCCGCGGCGCCGGCCGCCGATGCGGCGGTGACGGCGGGGTTTCTATTCGACGTGCCGGTGCGCTTCGACACCGACCGGCTCGACATCGAGCTCAGTAGTTTCGATGCGGCCGAAGCGCCGGCCATTCCCTTGATCGAGGTGCTGGAATGAGAACGCTGGACCTGGGCTTCAAGGCGCATGTCGAAAGCGGCGCGACGACGCTGGCGACCTGCTGGAAGCTGACGCGCCGCGATGCGCTGGTGCTGGGCTTCACCGACCATGACCGCACGCTGCGCGTCGACGGCGTCGACTATGCGCCGATGCGCGGGCTCGACGGTGGCGAGGTGCCGGCGCGGCTCGGGGCGCAGGTCGATACCGGCGAGGTGGTGGGCATCCTGCATTCGGCGGCGATCAGCGAGGCCGATATCGTCGCCGGGCTCTACGACGGCGCCGCGGTCGAGACCTGGCGCGTCAACTGGCGCGACGTGACGCAACGGCTGCTGCAGCGTCGGGCGACCATCGGCGAGATCGTGCGCGAGGACGGGCAGTATCGCGCCGAGCTCAGGAGCGGCCAGCAGGCGCTGAACCAGGTGCGCGGGCGCATCTATTCGGTCTATTGCGACGCGGTGCTGGGCGATGCGCGCTGCACGGTGGCGCACGGCCATCCGAATTTCGGGCTTGGCTGCGACCGGGCGCTGGCGACGTGCCGCGACCGCTTCGGCAATGTCGCGAACTTCCGTGGCTTCCCACATATCCCGGGCAACGATTTCGTGCTGCGCTATCCGCAGGCGGGGAGCGCGCTCAACGGCGCGCCGCTGCTGCCATGAGGCGCGGCGAGATCGTCGCCACGGCGCGCGGCTGGCTCGGCACGCCGTACCGGCACCAGGCGGCGACGCGCGGCGCGGGCTGCGACTGCCTCGGCCTGCTGCGCGGCGTGTGGCGGCAGCTTTACGGCGACGAGCCGCTGGCGGTGCCGCCCTATCGCGCCGACTGGCGCGATGCGGCGCATCGCGAGACGCTGCGGCTGGCGGCGGAACGGCTGCTGTGGCCGGCGGGCGGGAGCTTACAAGCGGGGCAGGTGCTGCTGTTCCGGCTGGGGCGCAGCGCCGTGCCGCGCCATTGCGGCATCGCGATTGCCGCCGACCGCTTCATCCATGCGCAGGAGGGGCTGGGCGTGGTCGAGGCCAATCTCACCGAGGGCTGGGCGACACGCATCGCCGGCCGCTACGATTTTCCCGGAGTGACGATCTGATGGCGACCCTGGCGCTTTCGCTGGCCGGACAATTTGTCGGCGGTGCGGTGGGCGGGCCGATCGGCGCCACCGTGGGGCGGGCGCTGGGCGCGCTCGCCGGCAGCGCCATCGACAGCGCGATCTTTGCCGACAGGCCGCAGCCGGCACCGATGGCCGGCGCCGACCTCAGGCTGCACGGCTCGAGCGAGGGCGCGCCGATCCCCAAGCTTTATGGCTGGGCCCGGCTCAGCGGCAACATCATCTGGGCCACGGAACTCGAGCGCATCGAGGCCGAGAGCCGCGGCGCCAAGGGCGTCGGTGGCGGCGACGACAGCGAGGACGCCGAGCCGACCATCTGCGCCAATTTCGCCCTCGGGCTGTGCGAGGGCGAGGTGGCGCGGCTCGGCCGCGTCTGGGCCGACGGCCAGTTGATGGACCTGACCGGGGTGACCTGGCGCTTTTATCGCGGCAGCGAGACGCAGGCGGCCGACAGCCTGATCGAGGCCAAGCAGGGCGCCAATGCGCCGGCTTATCGGGGCCTCTGCTATCTGGTGTTCGAGCGCTTGCCGCTGACCGCCTTCGGCAACCGCATCCCCAACATCAGTGTGGAGCTCTGCCGCGTGGTGGGCGAACTCGAGCCGCTGGTGACGGCGGTGACGGTGATCCCCGGCGCGACGGAGTTCGGCTACGACCCGGCGCCGCGCGTGCGGCTGCTCGGGCCCGGCGCGACGGTGCCTGAGAATGCGCACCAGTCGGCGGGCGTCTCCGACTGGACGCTGTCGCTCGACGAGCTGACGGCGCTCTGCCCCAACCTCGAGGAGGTGTCGCTGGTGGTCGCCTGGTTCGGCGACGATCTGCGCTGCGGCACCTGCACGATCGCGCCCAAGGTGGAGGCGGCGGTGCGCGAGGTGGTCGGCGCCGAATGGTCGGTGGCGGGGCTGGGGCGCGGCGACGTCGGCGTGGTGTCGACGCACGATGGCGGCCCAGCCTATGGCGGCACGCCGTCCGACGCCGCGGTGCTGGCGGCGATCGCCGACCTCAGGGCGCGCGGGCTCAGGGTGACGCTCTATCCGCTGCTGCTGCTGGATATTGCCGAGGACAATGCGCTGGGCCAGCCGGCCTATCCGTGGCGCGGGCGGATCGCGGTACTGCCGGCCTCGGAGGGGACGGCCGCGGCGGCGAGCGAGGTCGCGGCGTTCGCGGCGCGCTATCGCGATTTCGTGCTGCACTATGCCGGGCTCGGCGCGGCGGCGGGGATCGACGGCTTCATCATCGGCTCGGAGCTGCGCGGGCTGAGTTTTTCGCGCGGGGCGGCGAACACTTTCCCGTTCGTTGCGGCGCTGGTGAGTCTCGCCGCCGAGGCGCGGACGCTGCTGCCGGCGGCGATGCTGACCTATGCCGCGGACTGGAGCGAATATTCCGGCGTGCAGTCGGGCGGCGGCGAGAAATTCTTCCATCTCGATCCGCTGTGGGCCTCGGCCGATATCGATGCGGTGGGCATCGACAACTACATGCCGCTCGCCGACTGGCGCGGCGAGGACGGGCCGGACGCGGCGGCGTGGGACGGGCCGTACGATCTCGGCTATCTGCGCGCCAATATCGCCGGCGGCGAGGGCTTCGACTGGTACTACGCCTCCGACGAGGACCGCAGCGCGGGAACGCGCACGCCGATCACCGACGGCGCCTATGGCGAACCCTGGGTGTGGCGATACAAGGACCTCGTGGGCTGGTGGAGCAATGCCCATCACGACCGGCCGGGCGGGGTGCGTGCGGCGTCGGCGACGGCGTGGGTGCCCAGGGGGAAGCCGATCTGGTTCACGGAGCTCGGCTGCGGCGCCGTCGACAAGGGCGCCAACCAGCCGAATCTGTTTTCCGATCCCAAGAGCAGCGAGAGCGGCCGGCCGTATTTCTCGACCGGGGCCGCCGATCCGCTGGCGCAGCGGCAGGCGCTGCGGGCGGTGCTGGGCTACTGGGCCGATGCGGCCAACAATCCGGCGTCGGACGTCTATGCCGGGCGCATGCTGGCGCGCACGACGCTGTGGACCTGGGACGCGCGGCCCTATCCGGCGTTTCCGCTGCGCACCGATGTGTGGAGCGACGGGCCGAACCACCTGACCGGCCATTGGCTGACCGGCCGGCTGGGTGGCCTCGCGAGCGACGAGCTGGCGGCGGCGATCGGCGCCGACTATCGCGTCACGCTCGGCAGCGCCGCGGTGCGGCCGCCCTTCGTTCACGGCTATGTGGTCGAGGCGCCGCAGGCGGCGCGCGCCGCGCTCGAGCCGCTGCTGGCGGCGAGCGGGCTGGCGCTGCGCGACCGGCCGGACGGGCTGGAGCTGGTGGCGCCATCGGCGCGCGACGCGCTGGCGGTGACTGACGTGGTGGCCGAAGACGGGCCGATGCTGTCGCGCCGCCGCCCCGATCCGGGCGAGGCGGTAGGGCAGGTGGCGCTGGGCTATCTCGACCGCGAGCGCAGCTACCAGTCGGGCTCGGTGACGGTGATCGCCGCCAGCGGCGGCATGCTGGAGACGGCGAGCGCCGGGCTGGTGCTCGACCTCGCGGGCGCGCGCTCGACCGCCGAGCGGCTGCTGGGCGAGCGGCTGGCGCATGCCGAAACCGTGGAGCTGGCGCTGCCGCCGTCGCAGATGGGGCTCGAAGTAGGCGACGCGATTGCGGTCGACGGCGCGACGTTCGAGGTGACCGAGATCCGCGACGGGCCGGCGCGGCGCATCGCGGCGAAGGCCGTGCCGCCGCTGGTGGAGATGACACTGGTCGGCGGCCGCGCGGGTGGCGCCGCCGACATTCCGGCCGGCGCGTCGGTGCCGGTGCTCGATTACGCGCATCTGCCGCCGGCCCCCGACGATGTCGAGCACTCGCGGCTGGCGGCGGGCGCCTATGCCAGCCCCTGGCCAGGGCGGGTGACGGTGACCGAGGAGCTGAGCGCGGCGACCGTCGCCTCGCTCGGCACCGCCGCAACGCTGGGCGAGCTGAGTGCGGCCTTCGATCCGGGCGGCATCTTCACCTGGGACGAGACCAATGCGCTGGAAGTGACTCTGTACGCAGGGCATTTGGCGTCGCGCGACGAGCTGGAGGTGCTCGCCGGCGCCAACCATCTGGCGGTCGAGACCGATGCCGGCGACTGGGAGGTGGTGGCCTTCGCCGATGCCGAGCTGGTGGCGCCGGGACAGTACCGGCTGACCCGGCTGCTGCGCGGCCGCTGGGGCAGCGATTTCGCCATCGGCCCGGCGGCGGCCGGCAATCGCGTGCTGCTGCTCGATGGGCGCAGCAGGCTGCTGCCGGTGCAGGCGGCGTGGCTGGATGCGACGCTGCAATTGCGCAGCTATGCCGGCGCCGCCGATGCCGAGGGCACGCCGGCCAGCGTGCAGATCGGCCTCGGGCCGGTGCTGCCGCTGGCGCCGGTGCACCTGGCGGCGGCGCGCGGCGGCAGCGGCGACGTGACGCTCGGCTGGGTGCGGCGCAGCCGCGCCGACGCCGACAGCTGGGCCGGCGACGACGCGCCGCTCGACATGACGCCCGAGGCGTATCGGGTCACCATCTACGACGCTGGAACGCCGATCCGCTCGATCGACGCCGGCGCACCTTCGGCCAATTATCCGGCCGCCGAGCAGACCGCCGATTTCGGCACGCTGCCGGCGAGCTTCGCCTGGAGCGTGGCGCAGCTCAGCCCGCGCTACGGGCCGGGGCACGCGGCGACGGCCAGCTTCACCGCCTGATCATTCGGAGAGTTTCATGCCTGAGCTCAGCACTGCCTCGCGGCAGCGGCTTGCCGGTGCGCACCCGCTGCTGCGCGATCTGTTCATCGCGGTGGCCGGCACGGCGGCGATCGAGGTGCTGGAGAGCCAGCGCGGCCGCTCGGCGCAGGAGCGCGCCTTCGCGCTCGGCCACAGCCGCGCGCATTTCGGCCAGTCGGCGCACAATTGGACGCCCGCCATCGCGCTCGACGTGGTGCCGGCGCCGCTCGACTGGACCGATCTCGACCGCTTCCGGGCGCTGGCGGCGCTGGTCAAGGCCGAGGCCAAGGCGCGCGGCGTGCCGCTCGCCTGGGGCGGCGACTGGGTGCGGCTGCGCGACATGCCGCATTACGAGCTCGACCCGTGGCGGAGCTTCGCGGCGGAGGCGACACCCTATGCCGGCTGACCCCTATCGCTTCGGCACGCGCTCGGACGCGACCAGGGCGCTGCAGGCGGCGCTCGCGGCCGCGGGCTTCGACGCGGGGGAGGCCGACGGCATTTTCGGCCGCCAGACGCAGGCGGCGGTAGTGGCCGCCCGAGTGGCGTTCGGGCTCGGCGCCGGCGGCGTCGACGCGGCGCTGCTCGGGCGGCTGGGTCTCGCGGCACGCGCCGACCCGATCCAGGATTTCCTGCTGCGGCAGGCAGTTGCGCTGTTTCTCTCAACCCTCAAAGGACGCTTACCGATGACTTTCCTCGCCGGCTACCGCACCTACATCATTGCCCTGATCATGCTGCTGACCGGCGTCGCCGGCTTCCTCGGCATCGACATCCCGAGCTTCACCGGCCAGGTGCCGGGCGACCTGATCATCCAGGCCCTCGCCTTCATCTTCCTGCGCCACGAGCTGAAGATGGACAGCAAGGGGTGATAGCCGCTCCACACATCTGTGGACTTCAACAGATGTGTGGAGTACCCTACATGTATGAACGCCAAGGAATTGCAGCGAGAGCTGGCCAAGCTCGGCGCGAGTTTTGTCACCCATCCGGGGGGCAGCGGACATATCACCGTCTATTTGAACGGCAAGAAGAGCCAGATTCCGATGCACGGCGGGGCAAGGAGTTGGGCCCCGGGCTGGTCCACGCGATCAGGAAGCAACTCGGGTTGAAGTGGGGAGTAGCGTATGGCCTGGTACGAACTGAGCCTGCAGCCGGACGGCGACACCTGGCTGGTGACGGCACCGGCATTCAAGGAGGTCGCGACGTTTGGCGACGATCAGGAGGAATCGTGCCGCAATGGGCTGGATGCGATCCTGCAGGCGATTGCCGGGAGGATTGCCGATGGCGAGCCCGTTCCTGCACCGATGGTCGATGCGCCGCGCAAAGGCATCTTTGCGCAGTTGCCGCTAATGGTTTTCCTCAAGGCGGCGCTGTACATGATCCTGCGCGAGCAGGGAAAGACCCGGGCCGATCTCATGCGCATGCTGGGCTGGCACCGCGAGCAGGTCGACCGTCTGTTCCGGCTGGACCACAATTCGACCCTGGACCAGCTCGAGAAGGCGTTCGCCGCGGTCGGGACGCCGCTGCGCCTCGATGTCTCGTTTCCTCAGGCAGCCTGATCGCTGCGCCCACCTGACGCGGAAACCATTCATTCCCCATTCAGCGGATCGCGCCTAAATGTGGGCGCATGAACATTATTCGCACCATTCTCCTCACGATGGCGGCGGCGGCGAGCTTGTCGCTGGGCGCCGCCATGCCCGCTTCGGCGGCCTCCAAGGATTGCCTGACGGACCAGCAGATCCAGGCGGCGATCCAGTCGGGCGAGATCAAGAGCTGGCCGACCATCAAGAAGATGGCGCAACTGTCCAGCGACTATCAGGAAGTTTCGGACGTCAAAGTCTGCCTGGTCAATGGCGTCCCGTATTACAACGTCAACCTGGTCTCATCGAGCGGCGCCGCGAAGAAAATCGTCCTCAACGCCGTAGATGGCAGCGGCTGATTTGCTATAGTCGGGAAAAGGGACGGCTCCGATGCGCATCCTCGTTGTTGAAGACGACACCAATCTGAACCGCCAGATCAAGGACGCCCTCACCGAGGGCGGCTACGCGGTGGACGTGGCTTTCGATGGCGAGGAGGGGCACTTCCTCGGCGACACCGAACCCTATGATGCAGTGGTGCTCGACATCGGCCTGCCGCAGATGGACGGGCTGTCGGTGCTGGAGGAATGGCGCCGCGCCGGCAAGACCATGCCGGTGCTGCTGCTCACCGCCCGCGACCGCTGGAGCGACAAGGTGCAGGGCATCGACGCCGGCGCCGACGACTACGTGGCAAAACCCTTCCACATGGAAGAGCTGCTGGCGCGGCTCAGGGCGCTGGTCCGCCGCGCCGCCGGCCATGCCAGCAACGAGATCACCGCCGGCCCGGTGCGGCTCGACGTCAAGGCCGGCAAGGTGACGGTCGACGGCCAGGCGATCAAGCTGACCAGCCACGAATTGCGGCTATTGAGCTACCTCATGCACCACAAGGGCAAGGTGGTGAGCCGCACCGAGCTCACCGAGCATCTCTACGACCAGGATTTCGACCGCGATTCCAACACCATCGAGGTGTTCGTCGGCCGCCTGCGCAAGAAGCTGCCCGAAGAGGTGATCCACACCGTCCGCGGACTGGGCTACCAGATCCTCGAAGACTAGCGCGAGATGCGGAAAGGCTCGATCGCCTTTTCCCTGTTCTGGCTGTCGGCGGGGTGGCTGATCCTGGCGCTGGCCGGAACGGCGTTCCTGTTGACCGACCTCTATTCGCGGGCGCTCGACACCAACCTCACCAACCAGCTCAAATTCGACATCGACACGCTGTCGAGCGCCATCCTCGATTCCACCGACCCGTCCTTCGGCGACGTCAGCGTCAACGATCCGCGCTTCACCCGCGCCTCGACCGGCTGGTACTGGATCATCCGCAACGAATTCGGCGACGTGCTGGCGACCTCGCGCTCGGCGGTGGGCAGCCTGCCGCCGGCGCTGACCGGCAATTTCGACGCCGACAATTACCGCACCGGCATCCTCGGCGACGAGGCGGGCAACCGCATCCGCGCCATCGAGCGCGCGACCACCAGCAACGGCCGGCCGCTGCGCATCACCGTCACCGGCAATCTCGACGACAGCCTGGCGCTGGTCGGCCAGTTCCGCGGCCAGACGCTGACCGTGCTGAGCGCGGTGGGCATCGCGCTCGCCATCATGTCGGGCATCGTGGCGCGCCTGGCGCTCAGGCCGATCGACCGGCTGGGCAAGGCCATCGAGCGGGTGCGCGAGGGCGAGAGCGAATCGATCACCGGCAGCTATCCGCGCGAGATCGCGCCGCTCGCCGAGGAGGTGAACGAGCTGCTGCGCTCCAACACCCAGATCCTCGAGCGCGCCCGCAACCAGGTGGGCAACCTGGCGCACGGGCTGAAGACGCCGCTGGCGGTGCTGCGCAACGAGGCCGCTGCCGCGAGGGACAATCCGCTGAGCCGGGTGGTGGCCTCCGAATCGGAGAAGATGACGCAGCTCGTCACCACCTATCTCGACCGCGCCCGCATCGCCGCGCGCAGCACCGTGGTCGGCAAGAAGGCCGACGCCACCATGGTGATGCTGCGCCTCGTGCGGGTGATGCAGAAGCTCAACCAGAACGTCACCATCGCCTTCAAGCGGCCGGACGCCTCGCTGCCCTGGTTCCGCGGCGACGAGGGCGACCTCGAGGAGATGGCCGGCAACCTGCTCGACAATGCCTGCAAATGGAGCAAGGGCCAGATCGCCGTGACCATGGGCGCCGAGCGCACCGAGAGCGCGCAGATGCTGGTGATCCGCGTGGAGGACGACGGCCCGGGGCTGACCGAGGAGGAGGCGCAGAAGGCGCTGCGCCGCGGCGTCCGCCTCGACGAGAAGACGCCCGGCAGCGGATTGGGACTCGATATCGTCAAGGAACTGGTTGACGTCTATGGCGGCAGCCTGCAATTGAAGCGCTCGGTTCTGGGGGGCCTGCTGTGCGAGCTCCGACTGCCGGCCGCCAAAGTGGGGCTGGTCCGGAACTGACTTAACTCCGCCGCAGTTATCGCCCCTGATTTCCGGGTCAACGACGAGATCAGCATGAAGATCGCCCGCTCCCTGTCCCTGCTTCCTGCCCTTGCCCTGGCCGCCTGCGCCACGGCGCCGACCGTCACCAACATCGCGACCGGTCCCGCGACCACCGCGCCCGCCGACCAGATGGTGCTGACCGCACCGGCGCAGACCATCTCGACGGCAGCGGCGACCACAGACGTGTCGGCCTTCGTCGACCCCACGGCCTTCGGCCTGATGTCCGCCAAGTCGAAGGCGGAAGCCTCGGGCGCCCAGTTCAACGCGCTGCAGTTCGGCCGCGTCGGCGCGCCGCGCGCCTGGCAGGGCGACAAGGGCCAGACCGGCAGCATCACCGTCGGCCCCTATGTGCGGGTGAACCTGATCGACTGCCGCGACTTCACCAATACGGTGACCATCTCCGGCCAGAGCTATGTCAAGAAGGGCACCGCCTGCCGCGAGGCCGACGGCAGCTGGACGGTGACGGCGGCCAAGGCCGGCTAGACTCGCGCTAAACTACGGCAGCCGAGAGGAAATCTTTGTTTACCAGGTTCGGCTAGAGTCGGCGTTCGATCGACTTTTGTTCCTGGTCCAGATGCCGCCATCCTCAGCCAAGTCGGGCACGGGCGCCGCGAGCGCGGCGCAGCGCAAGGCCCTGCGGCCGTTCCTCGGCATGATCGACGCCGTGCTCGTACACGGCCCCGCCGATTTCAGCTTCAGCGGCGCCGTGGCGTCGGACGACGCCGCCGCCGTGTGGACCTGGATGGTGCGCGACGTCGCCCCCGACCTCATCGATGTCGCCGCCATCGACGATTCGGCGATCAGCCACGCCGCCGTCGAATCGCTGCTGCCGGAGCTGCTGGCCCGCGCCCGCAAGGCGCTGCTGGCGGCCGAAAGCAGTGTCGAGCTCACCCGCCGGCTGAAGACGGCGCTGGGCGGCGACGAGGTGTTCGCGCGGCTGCCGACGGTGCTCAACGCGCTGCGCTGCCGCGGCCTGCTGGAGAAGGCGCAGGGCTTCGGCCGCGCCGCCAACGGCATGGCCGACGAAGCGGCCCTGGCGCTGGCGCTGCAGTCGATGCCGCTGAGCGACCAGCCGGTCGCCGCGCTGCTGCTGCAGGCGGCGGTGGGGCAGGTGGCCAATCCGACGAGGCTGGTGACGGCGGCGATCCGCATCGCCGGCGCCGCGACCGAGCCGGCCCTCGTGCGCGCCGGCTTCGCGCCGCTGGTCGAGGCCATCCTGGCGCACGCGCAGGACCAGATCCCGGCATTGGCGCAGATGGGCACCTTCGGCGACATGGACCTCGTCTGCCGCTCGGTGGATCGCTTCCACCGGCTGATGCGGGCGGTGACCGGCTATGTCGAGCTGAACCGCGGCAGCCGCTGGTCGACGGTCGGCGCCGCGCTGATCAAGGCGGCGTCGAACCGGGTGGAGCCCAAGCTCAAGGATGTCGGCCCCGACATGAACCAGGCGCTGCGCCGGCGCGAGGGCTACGACCGGCTCGACAGCGACCAGGTCCTGATGGCGCTCAACGGCCTCTATCTGCTGGCCACGGTGCGCGAGTCGCGCGATTCGCTGGCCGTCAACGCCACCTTCGACCAGGTCTGGGCGCAGACCGGGCAGGCGCTGGAAATCCACCTCGAACGGCTGCTGCAGCAGGGCCGCGCCAGCCCGGACGATGCGGTGATCGCCGCGCGGCTCGATGCGGCGCTGAAGATGGCGGAAATCCGCTTCGGGCAGGACTATGCCGACACGCTGCGCCGCTCGCGCGACGCCGCCGTCGAGCGCCGGGCCTAGTCCCGGCCGATCCGCGCCGGCGAAGAGCCGGCGTCGGTCTCCACGATGAACCGGTCGAGTTTCGCGGCGGCCTTTGTGACCAGCGCGATGCCGCCCACCGGCGCTGCCTCGACGATGCTGCCGACGGCGTTCTCGGGCCGCCGCGTCGCCGTCACCGCATAGACCAGCGCTCCAATCGGAAAGCGGCGCTTGCCGTCGACGACGAGGTGCAGCCGCCGCGGGTCGTCGCCATACCGCTTGCGCAGGTAGGGAGGCAGGTCGGGGGCGGCGATGGGTGCGGCGAGCGGACGCCAGTCCGATGCCTGCAGATCGTTGCCCGGCGAGCCGCGCTCCTCGGCGATGGCGCCGGCATCGGCCGCGGCGATGAGGCCGAGCTCCACCGAGGCCGCGACGTCGCCGAGGCCGAGCGCGTGCGTCCCATGGGCTGGCTCGGGCGCGGGGCCTGGCACCGGGCGCAGCGCGAGGGTCGGGCCGCTGTCGAGGAAGGCGGGCATGTCGCCTGCCGGTGCGATCGGCGTCGGCGCGTCGGGGGTTTCGAGATGCGTGCCGGCTTCGACGTCCTCGATCGGCTCGGGCGCCTCGCCGAACAGCGCGGCCTGCGCGGCGCGGCCGCTCGCGACGCAGGCCCGCAGCGAGCGGTAGCCGGCGGCGGCGCCGGCGAGCGCCAGATGCTCGACATGGCCCTGCGCCAGCAGCGCCGAGCGGTCGGCATCCCAGCGCACGCCGCCGCCGGCGCGCATCCATAGCGTCAGCTCGGGCTGCCAGCCGCCGGCGACGACGAGCTCGGCGGCCTCGAAGCTGGCGCTGGCGCCGCTGCCGGCGACCGGCGCGAAGACGAAGCGGTCGCGCCCGGCGGCGAGCGGGATCTGTCCCGACGCCAGCGTCAGCCCGCTGGCCTTGGCGAAATCGATGAAGCGCGACTGCGGATTGATGCGGGTGTCGACGATGCGCCGCAGCGCGACGCCGGCATCGTGGAGGCGCAGCGCCAGCCGGTAGGCGTGGTTGCCCTGCGTCGCCACCACCGCGCTCGCGCCGCGCACCACGCCGTAGCGCTTGGCGAGATGGTAGGCGTCGATGGCGCGGCTGACCGCGGGCAGGCGATTGCCGGGAAACACCGGCAGCCGCTGCTGCGCCCCGGTGGCGAGCACCATGCGCTGCGCCACGACGGCGATGACGCGGCCGCGCGGCGCGGGCCCGGTGGTATCGACCTGATGCAGCACCGCGGTGTTGCCCGAAATGGCGAACAGCTCGGCGCGGGTGAGCAGGGTGGCCGCCGGACGGTCCGCGAGCTGGCGCGACAGGCGCTCGACCACGGCGTCGGGGGTCTCGTCGTCGCCCACGGCGCCGAAATAGCGCGCGCCGCCGCCCAGCCAGGGCCGGCGCTCGACAAGAAGGACGCTGCGGCCGGCGGCCGCGGCGGCATCGGCCGCGGCGAGGCCGGCCACCCCGCCGCCGATCACCAGCAGCTCGACCGTGCGGGTCTCCTCGGGGGCGGCGCGCAGCCAGGGCGGATCGGCCAGCGCGCCGACGACGTGGCGCAGCGAATGCGGCGGGCCGAAGCGGCGGCGCCGGCCGATGCTGGTGAAGGCGGCGCCGTCGAGCGCCGGCGTGCGCTCCATCGGCAGCGGCTCGCTCTGGCCGATACGGATCAGCGGCGCCAAGCGCTCGCCGAGCCCCAGCGGCTGGCTGGCCAGCGTGCCGAAGGTATCGATGCCGGTGGCCAGCGCCGCCGAAAGCACCGTGTCGCCGGCAAAGCCCGCGATGCGGCGGCCGTCGAGCCGGAAGCTCAGCGGCCTGCCGCGGTCGATCTCGATGCCGCCGAACTCGTGCGCGGCGTCGGCCGCCAGTCTCATGCGGCACCTGCGACGAGGTCGGCGACCGGCTCGCGGCTCGGCCGCGCCGGATCGTGGGCGGCGAACCAGGATTTTTCGCCCTCGGCCGGCACGCCGGCCAGATGCCGGGCGATGGCCGGCGCGAGGAAGGCGCCGGCATTGCCGAGCCCGGTGACGAGCAGCAGCTTCGTCGGCCGGATGCGGCCGACCAGCGGCGCCCCGTCCTGCGTGACGACACGGCGGAAGCGGCTGGTGGCCAGCCGCCGCAGCGGGAACGGGCCGGGGAGGGTGGAGGCGAGGCGCGCCTCGATCTCGGCGTCGCCGGCGACGAGGCCGAGGACCGACAAATCCGGCCGCTGCACCAGCGTCACGCCGCGATCGGGATAGAGCATCACCGGCGCCGCGAGGCGCCTGGCCGGTTTGGTCAGCGTCGCCGTCATCGCAATTGCGGCGAGCAGCGGCGGCCGCTGCGCTTCCGGCACGAATTCGAGCAGCGCGGCGTCGTCGGCGATGACGATCTGGCCGACGCCGGCGGCCTCGCCGGCGACGACGAGCTCGGCCGCGCCGCCGCGGGCGAAGCGCAGCTGCACGGCCTGCCGCGGCAGCACCGCCACCCGCGAATCGCCGAGCTCGATCGGCCCGACGAGGCGCGGCACGTCGCGGAACACGCCGCGGCGCGAGGCGAGGCCATAGCCGGCGGCGACCTGCGTCAAATGGGCGAGGGCGTGCTCCGTCGCCGGCAGATCGGCGACCACGCCGACATCGACCCGCTCGAGCGCCGCGGCGGCCTCGAGCCCCGCCAGCAGCGCCCGCAACTCGGCCGCGGCGCGTGCCAGCAGCCGCCAGCTTTGCGGCCGCGTCGCCAGCGGCAGCGCCAGATCGAGCCCCCGCGGCAGGCGCTGCGGCGACACCGGATCGGCGATCAGCAGCACCTGCCGGCCGTGATCGTGCGCCAGAAGGCCGGCCAACAGCGCCGCCAGGGCGGTGCCGCCGAAGATCGCGAAATCATAGCTGGAGGTCATCGGGCCGCCCGGCTGCGGCAATCGGCGCCTGCCCTGCGGCGGGCGGGTGCTGCATATTTTGCCTGAATGTCTCTATAGATGCCGCGGCCGACACCGCTTTTCCGACGCTCGGGGCCATGACCATCTGGTTGCTTGCCATAATTCTGACCGCGATCGCCTGCGCCACGCTTTACTACGCGGGCGCCGGACGGCCGGTCAACGCCGGCGCCTCGGTGTTGGATGCAACCACCAGCCATTATCGGGCCCAGCTCGGGGCCATCGAAAGCGACCTCGCCGCCGGCCGGCTGGGCAGCGCCGAGGCGGTCGCCGCCAAGGGCGAGCTGGCGCGCGAGCTGATCCGGCTCAAGGGCGAAGCGGTCGAGACCATGGGGGCGGGGTCGAAGGCGGTCGTCTGGGTCGCCATCGGCTGCGTCGCGGTGCTGGCGCTCGGCACCTATTGGGTGCTCGGCCGTCCCGACCTGCCCGCCGAGCCGCTGAGCGAGCGGGTGGCCGAGACCGGCGCCAATCTCGACCTCGACGCGGCCATCAAGACCATCGAGGCCCGGCTCGCCAAGGAGCCCGACGATCTGCGCGGCTGGCAGGTGATCGCCCCGGCCTACATGCAGCTCGGCCGCTATGCCGACGCGGTGCATGCCCTGCGCCGGGTCAACGCGCTCGCCCCGCCGACCGCCGACAGCCTGACCAATCTGGGCGAGGCGCTGATGATGCAGAACCAGGGCAGCGTCGCCGGCGAGCCGCTCGCGCTGTTCCACCAGGCGGCGGCGCTCGATCCCAAGCATATCCGCTCGCGCTATTACATCGCCGGCGAAGAAACGCGCAGCGGCGACTACACCGCCGCCGTGCGCGACTGGAACGCGCTTCTGGCGCTGGGCAAGGGCGACGAGCCGTGGATGGCGACGGCGCGCAACGGCCTCGCTTACGCGCAGCAGCAACTGAGCCCGAATGCGGCGCCATCCGCGCCGGAGACAGGCGCCGCGCCGCCGGCGCTCGACGCCAACGCGCCGCAGATCCAGGCGATGGTCGACGGGCTCGAGGCGCGGCTCAAGGCGCAGGGCGGCAGCATCGAGGAGTGGACGCAATTGGTGCGCTCGCGCCTGGTGCAGGGCCGCATGGACGCGGCGCAGGCCGACTACGAGCTGGCGCGCAAGGCGTATCCGGATGCGGCGGTGCGCACCGAGCTCGACGTGCTGGCGGCCGACAGCGGGCTGGTGGCCAAGTGACGCGCAAGCAACGCCGCCTCAGCGTGATCGCCGGCCTGGGTGTGGTGCTGGCGCTGGCCGTGGGCCTGATCCTGTTCGCGCTGCGCGACCAGATCGTGTTCTTCTATTCGCCCACCGAAATCCACGAGAAGGCGGTGGCCGCCGGCACGCCCGTACGCCTCGGCGGCCTGGTCAAGCAAGGCACCTGGAAGAAGGACGGCGACAAGAACGATTTCGTCGTCACCGACGGCACCACCGACATGCTGGCGCACTATACCGGCATCCTGCCCGACCTGTTCCGCGAGGGGCAGGGCGTGGTGGTGGAGGGGGCGGTGGCCGGCGACGGCAGCTTTGCCGCCACAAACGTGCTCGCCAAGCACGACGAGAAGTACATGCCCAAGGAAGTGGTCGACGAGCTCAAGGCCAAGGGCGAGTGGCAGCGCGGCGAGGCCGGCGGCTGATGAACGGACTCGACACCTTTGCCCCGGCTTGGAGGCTCGTGCCGTGAACATCGAACTCGGCCATTTCGCGCTGATCCTTGCCACCGCCATTGCCGCGGTGTCGGCGCTTGCCGGCTTCTGGGGCTGGCGGCGGAGCGAGCGGATCACGCTGATCCTCAGGCAGGGCGCGGTGCTGCAATTCCTGCTGGTGGCGGCGGCCTTCGTGGCGCTGATCCAGGCCTTCGTCACCTCGGATTTTTCGCTCGCGCTCGCCTACGAACATTCGCATTCGCTGCAGCCGCTGCTGTTCAAGGTGACCAGCGTGTGGGGCAACCACGAGGGCTCGATGGTCCTTTGGGTGATGATCCTGGTGCTGATGGGCGCCGCCGTCGCCCTGTTCGGCCGCAACCTGCCGCGCGACCTGCTGACCCTGGTGCTGAGCATGCAGAGCCTGCTGGCGGCGGCGTTCGGCGGCTTCACGCTGTTCACCTCGAACCCGTTCCTGCGCCTGTCGCCGGCGCCGCTCGAAGGGCAGGAGCTGAACCCCATCCTGCAGGACATCGGCCTCGCCATCCATCCGCCGCTGCTCTACACCGGCTATGTCGGCTTCTCGATCTGCTTTTCGTTCGCCGTGGCGGCGCTGATCTCGGGCCGCATCGATGCCGCCTGGGCCCGCTGGGTGCGGCCGTGGGCGCTGCTGAGCTGGTGCTTTCTGACGCTCGGCATCGCCATGGGCTCGTACTGGGCCTATTACGAGCTCGGCTGGGGCGGCTGGTGGTTCTGGGACCCGGTCGAGAATGCGAGCTTCATGCCCTGGCTCGCCGGCACCGCGCTGTTGCATTCGGCGCTGGTGATGGAAAAGCGCAACGCGCTCAAGATCTGGACCATCTTCCTTGCGCTCATCACCTTCTCGCTGAGCCTGCTCGGCACCTTCATGGTGCGCTCGGGCGTGTTGACCTCGGTGCACAGCTTCGCCACCGACCCGACGCGCGGCCTGGTGATCCTGGCGCTGCTCGCATTGTTCATCGGCGGCGCCTTCGCGCTGTTCGCGCTCCGCGCCTCGGCGCTGCGGGTGGGCGGGCTGTTCGCGCCGATCAGCCGCGAGGGCGCGCTGATCCTCAACAATCTGTTCCTGTCGACGGCGCTGGTGGCGGTGCTGGTGGGCACGCTCTATCCGCTGCTGCTCGAGGCGACGACCGGCAAGACCATCTCGGTCGGAGCGCCGTTCTTCTCGCTGACCTTCGGCACGGTGATGGCGCCGCTGCTGATCGTGCTGCCGTTCGGGCCGTTCCTCGCCTGGAAGCGCGGCGACCTCGTGGCGGTGACGCAGCGGCTGGCCTGGGCGGCCGGCCTTGCCGTGTTCGTGACCGTACTGATCTTTGCGCTCAGCGGCGGGCAGGTGTCGCTGGCGCCGCTCGGCCTGCTGCTCGGCTTCTGGGCGGCGTTCGGGGCCATCGCCGAGCTGGTCGACCGCTCCGGCCTCGGCCGCATGCCGCTCAGGACCAGCTGGCACCGGCTGGTCGGGCTGCCGCGCTCGGCCTTCTCGACGGCGCTGGCGCATTTCGGTCTCGGCATCAGCGTCATCGGCATCGTCGCCGCCAGCGCCTGGCAGCTCGAGCTGATCACCACCATGCAGCCGGGGGCCAGCAGGACCGTCGGCGACTATACCCTGCGCTTCGACGGCATCGACGACGTGCGGGTCGAGAACTACGCCGCCGAAGTCGGCAAGTTCACCGTGACTGCGGGCGGCGACGAACGGCACCTGACGCCGGAGCGCCGCGTCTATACCGCCAGCGGCACCCCGACCACCGAGGCGGCGATCGAGACCTACGGCTTCAGCCAGCTCTATGTGCAGCTCGGCGAGCAGAGCGCCGACGGCAGCCGCACCGTGCGCGTCTGGTACAAGCCCTATGTCACGCTGATCTGGCTCGGCGCCATCCTGATGGCGCTTGCCGGCGGGCTGTCGCTGACCGACCGGCGGCTGCGCGTCGGCGTTGCCCGCCGCACCGCCTTGCCCAAGCCGGCGCCGGCCGAATGAGAGCGCTGCTCGCCGCCCTGATGCTGGTGTGGCTGGCGCTGCCGGCGCTGGCCGTCAATCCCGACGAGATGCTGGCCGACCCGGCGCTCGAGGCGCGGGCGCGGGCGATCTCGGCGGGGCTGCGCTGTCTCGTCTGCCAGAACGAATCGATCGACGATTCCGACGCCGACCTTGCGCACGAGATCCGCGTGCTGGTGCGCGAGCGGCTGAAGGCCGGCGATACCGACCAGCAGGTGGTGCAGTACCTCGTCGACCGCTACGGCGAGTTCGTGCTGCTGAAACCGGTCTTTGCCTGGCACACTCTGGTGCTGTGGATCGCCGCGCCGACCATCCTCGTGATCGGCGGCATCGTGCTGGTGGTCACCGCCCGGCGCCGGCGCGGGCTGTCCGACCCCGGCCCGCTGACCGCCGAAGAGCAGCAGGCGCTCGACGAGCTCGACGCGGGCAGGGGATAGCCGCCCGGCGACGCCATCGAGGCGGGCAGCCGCGGCCCCCCCCGCCTTGCGCTCTCGTGTTGCGGCACGCGTCCTGTGCCCGAAGACCCAGGAAACTCAGGGGTTCACGTTGCATTAACGTTTTTTCACGTCGGCGCAACGTCACGGAAAGTCGTGGCACTCCATATAGACGCATCTCATCGAGCCGTTTGAAGGAGAACAACGATGCGCTCCAAATTCCTCGCCCGTACCCGTAAGTGGATCGGCGCTTCGGCGCTGGCGATTCTTGTCGGGCTCGGCGGCGGCACGGCCTTCCTCGCTGCGTCCAGCCCCATGGCCGCCGCGCAGGTGACGCCCGTCGCCCAGATCACCGCCCCCGACCTCACCGCCCAGAACCCCGGCTTCGCCAATCTCGTCGACGCCGTGAAGCCGGCGGTGGTGTCCATTACCGTCGAAGGCCGCGAAAAGCCCCCGGCGATCGACCAGAACAACAACGACTTCAACGGCCAGATCCCCGATCTGCCCGACGACAACTTCCTCAAGAAGTTCTTCCAGCAGTTCGGCGCGCCGCAGGGCCGCGGGCCGCAGGGCGGTCCGGCGCCGCAGGGCCGCCGCTTCGCCGCTGCCGGTTCGGGCTTCATCATCTCGCCCGACGGCTACATCGTCACCAACAACCACGTGGTCGAGAACGCCAGCAAGGTCACCGTGACCTTCGACAATGGCGACACCAAATCGGCCAAGGTGGTGGGCACTGACGAGCGCACCGACCTCGCCGTGGTCAAGGTCGATGGCGCCACCGACCTGCCCTTCGTCAAGTTCGCGACCGACGAGGCCCGCGTCGGTGACTGGGTCATCGCCGTCGGCAACCCGTTCGGGCTGGGCGGCACCGTCACCGCCGGCATCGTGTCGGCCCGCGGCCGCGACGTCGCCGGCTCCAACTATGGCGACTTCCTGCAGATCGACGCGGCGGTCAACATGGGCAATTCCGGTGGCCCGACCTTCAACCTCAAGGGCGAAGTGATCGGCGTCAACACCGAGATCTTCTCGCCCAATGGCGGCAATGTCGGCATCGCCTTCGACATCCCGGCCAAGACGGTGCAGCAGATCACCAGCTCGCTGATCAAGACCGGCACGGTGACCCGCGGCTTCCTCGACGTCCGGATCCAGGACGTCAGCCGCGACATCGCCGACAGCGTCGGCCTCAAGGAGGCCAAGGGCGCCCTGATCACCGACGTGACCGATAACGGCCCCGGCGCCAAGGCCGGCCTGAAGTCGGGCGACATCATCACCAAGGTCGACGGGCAGGAGATCGACAACGCCCTGGCGCTGTCGCGCACCATCGCCGGCGACCAGCCGAACCAGACGGTGCAGCTCACCGTGTGGCGCGACGGCAAGGAGACCACGATCTCGGCGACGCTCGGCACCTTCTCCAACAAGGGTGACGACAACACCAAGCCGAACACCCCGCCGTCCGACGACCAGGGCGTGACGCAGTCGAGCGTCGGCCTGACCCTGGTGCCCAACGGCAATGGCGACGGCGTGCTGGTGCAGGACGTCGACCAGGACTCGGTTGCCGCCGACAAGGGCTTCCAGGTCGGTGACACCATTCTCGAGGTCGACAACAAGAAGGTCTCGACCGGCAAGCAGTTCGAGGCGGCCATCAAGGCGGTCAAGGACTCCGGCCGCAGCACGGCGCTGATCAAGGCCGAACGCGACGGTTCCGTCCGCTTCATCGGGCTGCCGCTCGACGCCAGCAAGGGCTAAGCTCTCCTCCAAAGGAAAGCGGTCCCGGGGCTTCGGCTCCGGGACCGGTCATATTGAAACGGCAACGGGCGGTCTTTAGGTTTGGGCTCATGAAGATCCTGCTGATCGAAGACGACCGCGAGGCGGCCAGCTACCTGGTCCAGGCGCTGGACGAAGCCGGGCACGTGACCCACCACGCCACCGACGGCGAAACCGGCTATGCCATGGCCTCGAGCATGGACTACGACGTGCTGATCGTCGACCGCATGCTGCCGCGCCGCGACGGCCTGTCCATCGTCGAATCCCTCCGCGCCGAGGGCAACAAGACTCCTGTTCTGATCCTTTCCGCCCTGGGCGAGGTCGACGACCGCGTCACCGGCCTGCGCGCCGGCGGCGACGACTATCTCGCCAAGCCCTATGCCTTCACCGAGCTGTTGGCCCGCATCGAGGTGCTGGCGCGCCGCTCCAGCCCGTCGGAAGCCGCGACCAGCTACCAGGTCGGCGACCTGACGCTCGACCGGCTGTCGCGCAAGGTCGAGCGCAACGGCGAAAGCATCCTGCTGCAGCCGCGCGAATTCCGCCTGCTCGAATACCTGATGAAGAATGCCGGCAAGGTGGTGACCCGCACCATGCTGCTCGAGAATGTGTGGGACTACCATTTCGATCCGCAGACCAACGTGATCGACGTGCACATGTCCCGCCTGCGCGCCAAGATCGACAAGGGGCATGCCAACCCGCTGCTGCACACCATTCGCGGCGCCGGCTACATGATCCGTGAGTAGGTTCGCCCAGCTCTGGCGCACGACGACCGTCCGCCTGACGGCGGTCTTCATCCTGCTGTTCGTCATCTTCTCGATCCTGCTGCTGGCCTTCATCGCCTACCAGTCCAGCATCCAGATCCAGCAGCAGCAGACGGCTGCCATCGACCGCGAAGTGCAGTTGCTGAAGCGCATCGACGAACGCCAGGGCGTGCGCGGCATCGTCTTCGCCGTGGCGCGGCTGTCGAGCCAGCCGGGGCCGGGCATCTACTATCTCGGCGACAGCGCCGGGCTGCAGATCGCCGGCAATGTCAGCGGCTTCCCGCAGGACGTGCTGCAGGGCAGCGGCCTGTTCAGCTTCAACTACGACCGCGACAGCCCCTATTCCGAAGAGACCGGCAAGGGCTATGCCGTGGTCCGCTCGCTGCTGCTCGACGACGGGCTGCGCCTCGTGGTCGGGCGCGACGTGGTGGAGCGGCGCGGCTTCACCGCCCTCATCTTCCAGGCCTTCGTGCTGGCGGTGGCCGGCATCCTGGTGTTCTCGACGCTGGCCGGAGTGGTCACGGCGCGGCGCGTGCTCAAGCGCATCGACACCATCAACGCCACCTCGCACAAGATCATGTCGGGCAATCTGAGCGAGCGCATCCCGGTCACCCGCCGCAACGACGAGTTCGACGGCCTCGCCACCAGCCTCAACGCCATGCTCGACCGCATCGAGGATCTGATGCAGGGGCTGAAGGAGGTGACCGACAACGTCGCGCACGACCTCAAGACGCCGCTGACCCGCCTGCGCAACCGCGCCGAGGCGGCGCTGCGCGACAGCAGCGGCAACGACAGCAAGAACGAGGCGCTGGAGACCACGATCAGCGAGAGCGACAAGCTGATCAAGACCTTCAACGCGCTGCTGATGATCGCCCGTGCCGAGGCCGGGGCGCCCTCGGGGGCGTTCGCCGATGTCGACGTCAGCGCCGTTGCCGTCGACGTCGCCGAGCTCTACGAGCCGGCGGCGGAAGAGGCGGGGATGACGCTCGACACCCGCATCACGCCGGGCGTGCAACTGCGCGCCAATCGCGAGCTGATCGGCCAGGCGCTGGTCAATCTGATCGAGAACGCGCTCAAATATCACGAGCCCGGCGCCGACACCCCCGGCCACATCAGCGTGGCGGTGCACGAGGAGGCCGGGCGGGTGAAGATCGAGGTCGGCGACAACGGCCCGGGGATTCCGCCGGAGGACCGGGCGCGCGTGGTCGAGCGCTTCGTGCGGCTGGAAAAGAGCCGCACCGAGCCCGGCTCGGGCCTCGGCCTGTCGCTGGTCGCCGCGGTGGCGCGGCTGCACCGCGGCGAGTTCCGCATCGAGGACAACCACCCCGGCGTGCTGGCCGTGCTGGACCTGCCGAAGGCCATCTAGGACTTCGAGGCGGACCCGGCGCACTTGGCCCCCACCCTCGTTCCCTCCCCGCAAGGGGGAGGGAGGCGATGGAACCTCGTTCGCAGGTGTTTCAGTCAGGCTCCCCTCTCCCTTACGGGGATGGGGGTGGAGGCGACGCGCATTTGAGCCGCGTCCGTGCTCCTAGTTCTGCGCCGCCGCCGGCACCGAAGTCTCGCCGGCGCCGTAGCCGCTGACCCTGCCGCCGGACAGCACGTAGCCGATATACTGGGCGTTGAGCGCGGTGCCGAGCGCGTCGGCGCCCGGTTCGTCGGCGCGGTAGGCGATGGTGCTGCCCGAGGCGGCGCCGAACGTCGCCTTGAGGTCGGCCAGCGACGCGCCGAGGCCTGGGATGCCGAGGTTCGGCACCTGGAAGTTTTTCGGCGCCGGCTCGCAATCGCCGGGAATGCGGGTCGGATCGGCCGCCTGCACCGCGACGATCATCACGAACTCGCCGCCGCCCAGGATGTTGGAGATGAACCAGGTGTTGGCCGCCGGCGACTTGCCGCTGCCGTCGGTGTGGTAGCAGAGCCAGTTGACCAGCGTCTTGTTCGACCCCTGCGTCTGGATGCTGCCGCCGAAGGTCTTCCTGATCTGGCTGAGCTTGGTGTGCTGCAACTCCATGCGCAGCGGCCCGGCGGTGATGGTCCTGACCATCGGCTTGGGAATGTTCGGCCTGCTGCCGAAGTGGAAATAATTGCCGAACAGATTGAGCCCCATGCCGGAAAGGCCCGCGGCCTCGGCCGGGGCGGACAGGGCAAGGGCGGCGAGACAGGCGGCGAGCAGGCTGAAGCGCATGGTCAGGGGTTCCGGAGGCAGGCGGTCAAATTAGCGCGCAGAGCGGGGAGTCCGCCAGTCGGCTATTCGATGTTCCCCAGCCTCGTCAACGGGATGGCGAGGGGCCCCGGCTTGCCCCGCCGCGCCGCGGCGGCTAAGCCTTGTCCACCATGCCCGTGCCCCTCGCGCAGCTTCTGGACGCGTCCCCTTATCTCAGGGAATTGAACCAGCGGCACGGCGCCTGGCTGGCCGCCGCTTTGGCCGACCCCGATCTTGCCCTGCGGCAGAGCCTCGATGCCCTCGGCCCCGCCGCGGCGGACGCCGGCACGGATGAAGCGGCGATCGGCGACGCCCTGCGCCGCGCCAAGGGCCGCATCGCGCTCCTCGCGGCGGCGGCGGAGACCGGCGGCCTCTGGACGACGGCGCAATCGACCGCGGCGCTGTCCGACCTCGCCGACGCGGCGCTCGACGCCGGCCTCGCCGTGCTGCTGCAGCGCGCCATCGACAAGGGCGACCTGGTCGCGACCACCCCCGCCACCTGCGGCCTCGCCATCTTCGCGCTCGGCAAGCATGGCGGGCGCGAGCTCAATTATTCCTCCGACATCGATATCGTCGCCTTCTTCGACCGCGACGCCGGCGTGCTGGCCGACCCCGAAGACGCCACCAAGATCTATTCGCGCATCGTGCAGCGGCTGGCGGCGCTGCTGCAGGACCGTGTCGGCAACGATTACGTGTTCCGCACCGATCTCAGGCTGCGCCCCGATCCGGGCTCGACCCCGGTCGCCATCTCCACCGACGCCGCCTTCGCCTACTACGAGAGCCGCGGCCAGAACTGGGAGCGCGCCGCCTGGATCAAGGCGCGGCCCTGCGCCGGCGACAAGCGGGCAGGGGAGGCCTTCCTGGCCGAGCTCGCCCCCTATGTCTGGCGCAAGCATCTCGACTTCGCCACCATCGCCGACATCCAGGCGATGAAGCGCCAGATCAACATCTCGAAGAATGTCGGCGAGGCGCGGGTCGAGGGCCACAACGTCAAGCTCGGGCGCGGCGGCATCCGCGAGATCGAGTTCTTCGCCCAGACCCAGCAGCTGATCGCCGGCGGCCGCGACCGCAGCTTGCGCGTGCGGCCGACGGCCGAGGCGCTGGCGGCGCTGGCGCGCGAGGGCTGGATCGGCGACAGGGCGGCGACCGAGCTCACCGCCGCCTACTGGTTCCTGCGCGCGGTCGAGAACCGGCTGCAGATGCTGCGCGACGAGCAGACCCATGTGATGCCCGACACCGCCGAGGGCGTCGCCGTCATCGGCCGGCTGATGGGCTATGCCGACCGCGCGCGCTTCGAGGCCGACTACCGCGCCGCGCTGGCTACCGTGCAGGGCTATTATGCCGAGCTCTTCACCGAGGGCGAAACGCTGGGCGCCGCCGGCGGCGATCTGGTGTTCACCGGCAGCGACGACGATCCGGCGACGCTCGAGACGCTGACCGGAATGGGATTCCAGGATGCCGCGTCGGTGTCGGCGACCATCCGCAAATGGCACTATGGCGGCTATCGCGCCACCGCCGTCGCCGCCGCGCGCGCCCATCTCACCGAGCTGCTGCCGGCGCTGCTGACCACCATCAGCAAGGCCGGCAATGCCGATCTCGCCTTCCGGCGCTTCGACAACTTCCTGTCGCGCCTGCCTTCGGGCGTGCAGTTCTTCGCCCTGCTGCGCAACCACGAGGAGCTGCGCACGCTGCTGGTGCAGCTTCTCGCCTCGGCGCCGCGCATGGCCGACGCGGTGATCCACCGCGCCCATGTCATGGATTCGCTGATCGATCCGGCCTTCTCCGACATCGTCGGCCGCCGTCCGGCGCTGATCGCCAAGGTCGAGAGCTTTCTGGGCGATGCCCGCGACTACCAGGAGGTGATCGACCGCGCCCGCATCATCGGCCAGGAGCAGCAATTCCTGATCGCGGCCGGGCTGCTCGCCGGCACGCTGTCGGCGCGGCAGGCGGGCGAGCAGTTCACCGCCCTGGCCGAGACGCTGCTGCAGCGCCTGTTCGCGGCGGTGCGCGTCGAGTTCGAAAAGCGCCACGGCGTGGTGCCGGGGGCGTCGGTGGCGCTGCTGGCCTTCGGCAAGATGGCGAGCCGCGAGATGACGGTGTCGTCCGACCTCGATTTCATCCTGCTCTACGAGGTCGAGGGCGACGCCGAGGACTCGGCGGGCGAGCGGCCGCTGCCGACCACGCAGTATTTCGCCCGCCTGACGCAGCGGCTCGTCGCGGCGGTGACGGCGCCGACCTCGGAGGGCGTGCTGTACCACGCCGACATGCGGCTGAGGCCCTCCGGCAATGCCGGCCCGCTCGCCACCAGCCTCGCGGCCTTCCAGCGCTACCAGGCCGGGGAGGCCTGGACCTGGGAGCATCTGGCGCTGACCCGGGCGCGCGTCATCATCGGCGACGGGACTCTGCCGGGCCGCGTCGACGCCGTGATCGCGGCGGTGCTGTCGCAGCCGGCCGATGCCGGCAAGATCGTCGACGACGTGCTCGCCATGCGGGCGCTGATGGCCAAGGAGCGGCCGCCGCGCCACCCGTTCGACCTGAAGCTGGTCAATGGCGGTCTGGTCGATCTCGAATTCATCGCGCAATCGGCGCAATTGCTGCGGCGCAGCGACATCGCCCGGCCGCAGGCGCCCACCGGCGAGGTGCTGGCGCGGCTCGGCGAGCTCGGCCTCGTGCCCGAGGGCGAGCGGCTGGCGCTGATCCACGGTACCTATTCCACCGTGCTGCAGGTGATGAGCGCGGCGCTGGTCGATCCGTTCAACAATGACGGCTGGACCGATGCCTTCCGCGACCTCCTGGCGCAGCTCGCCAACGCCCCCAATTTCGCGCGGCTGACGGAAGATCTGGCGGCGATGCAGGCGGAGGTGTCGGCGGCGGCGAGCGCGTGGTACGCGAAGGCGCGGAGCTTCTAGCCGCTGGATTTGTGCTCGCCGCCCCCACCCCCAACCCCTCCCCGCAGGGGGGAGGGGAGCGATAGAACCGCGTTCTCAGGCGCCTCAGTCAGGCGCCCCTCCCTCTTGCGGGGAGAGGACGGGGGTGGGGGCCACCATGCACCCAATGTGCGTTCCTGCTCTCCTAGGCCGCCACGTCTCGTGCATCCTCGTGGTGCAGCAGCGGCAGCGACACCGCCACCGTGGTGCCGAGGCCGGGGCGGCTGTCGATGGCGAGCCGGCCGCCGCTGAGCTCGGCGATGGTGCGGGCGATGGCGAGACCGAGGCCGGCGCCCTCGCGGTCGCGCGTCAGCGCCGCGTCGCCATAGGCGAAGGGCTGCGACAGCGACGACAGCCGTTCCGGCGACATGCCGATGCCGGTATCGGAGATTTCGAGCACCACGCCGTCGCTCGCCGCATGCGCCGCGATGGTGACGCGGCCGCCGGCCGGGGTGAACTGGATCGCGTTGTCGACGATGTTGCCGAGCATGCGCTCGAGCGAGAAGCGGTCGCCGGCCAGCACCGCGCCGGTCGGCGCCCCGAGGCCGAGCGCGATGCCCTTGCGCTGCGCCCGCGGCGCGTGCCGTTTCGCAGCGGCGGCGAGCAGCTCGTCCACCGGCAGCTCCTCCTCGCGCAGCACCCGCTGCCCGCCCTCGAGCTCGGCGAAATCGAGGATCGAGGCGAAAAAGCTCAGCAGCCGTTCGCCCGACATGCGGATGGAATCGACATAGGTCGCATAGTGCTCGTCGCCCAGCGGCCCATAGGTCTCGTGCCGCATCAGCTCGGCAAAGCCGATGATGTGGTTGAGCGGCGTGCGGATGTCGTGGCTGAGATGGGCGAGGAAATTGGTCTTGGAGCGGCTGGCGGCTTCGGCGCGCAGCTTTTCCTCGTGATAGCGCCGGGCGAGCACGCGCTGTTCCTCGCGGATCGACACCAGCAGATCCTCGGTGGCGCGCCGTTCGGTGACGTCGGTCAGCAGCGTTACGAAGCCGCCACCGGCCAGCGGCCGTTCGTCGACCACGAGGCACGAGCCGTCCTCGCGATGCAGCTCGAGGATGCGGCTGCCGGCGTCTTCACGCACCAGGTGCAGATAGCCGCCCTGGATCAGCCGGCGGATCGAGGCCGAATAGAGTGCGCCGGGCCGCGAGTCGATCGGGTCGGCATTGAGGCGGTCGCGATATTGCTGGTTGGCGACGACGAGCCGGCCATGCTGGTTCCAGCAGGCGACGCCGAACGGAATGGTGGCGAGCAGATCGTGCAGGCTGCTGCCCTGCGACGCCGGCCGCTGCCGCCGGCGGAAGCCGAGCGCGATGACGAGGCCGGCGAGGCCATAGGCGATGGCGGCGCGCTGCGGCAGGTCGCTGCCGTCGGGCAGCGGCGCGAAGCTGAAGGCAGCCGCGATGGGACGAGGCGTTCCGGTGTCGAGCGGCCGGCCGGTCGCCAGCTCGCCGACCAGGCTCGCCCGCAGCCGCTGCGCGTCGACCACGCGGGTGGCATCGCCCAGGATGTAGAGCGTCGCTCCCAGCAGCGCCACCAGGGCCAGGGCATAGGTCAGCGGCGAGATCGAGGCGGCGAAGGCGCTGAGCAGGCCGTCCTTGCGGTCGCCGGTGGAGCGTGACTCCACTGCAACTGCCCTGACGCCGGATGCCTCCGTCGACTGCATCGAAACCCCGCCCAGATGATGGAAAATCAGGAAAACGCCACGCCCTGATTTGCAATCTGAATCAGCGGCTTGCGGCTGTCCAGAGGGGCAGCCGCGAGGCGCGCGCCGATGGCGGAAATTCGCGAGTCGGCTGAGTCACTTAGAGGCAGAAGAAAAATTCTTCTACATTAGTGTTTCATTAACCAGCGAGCGTCCGCTCCAGGATGTCGGCGGTGTTGCGGCTGAGCCCGCCGGCATCGCGCAGCGCGTTGAGCGCTGCCTCCGCCGCGGCCCGGCGCGTCGGCTCGTAGCTGCGCCACACACGGAACGCCGTCAGGGCGCGCGAGGCCACCTGCGGATTGCGCGTGTCGATGTCGGCGACGAAATTCGCCAGGAAGCGGAAGCCGGTGCCGTCGGCGCGCGCGAACTGCGCGGGGTTGCCGAGGCTGAAGGTGCCGACCAGGGCGCGCAGCCGGTTGGGGTTGTTGCGCGGGAAATTCGGGTCGGCGAGGATCGCCTCGATGCGGCTCACCACATTGTCGATCGGGGCCACCGCGTTCAGCACCAGCCATTTGTCGAACACCAGCGGGTCGGCAGTGTACATGATGCGGAAATTGCCGAGCAGCGCCTCGGCATCCGGCGTCCAGCCGGCCACCGCGGCGCCGAGCGCGGCGTAGCGGTCGGTCATGTTGGCCGCATTGTCGTACTGCTCGCGCGCCAGCCGCGGCCCGAGGCCCGAGCCGCCGACCACCAGCAGCGCCAGAGCGCCGTTCTTGAGCGCCCGCATGCCCGACTGCGCCGTATCGGTGGAGTAGGGGGCAGCGACGATATTGGCGCGATAGGCCGCATCCAGCGTGGCCTCGAGCCGGCCGACCAGTGCCTGCAGCAGGGCCAGCCGCGTCGCCCGCACCTTGTCGGGATCGACGTCGGTGCCGACGGCGCGGGCGACGATCGATTCCGATGGCAGGCCGAGGGTCAGCGCCTTGAACGCCGGATCGAGCGATGGCGAGGTGATGGTGTCGCCGAGCGCGCCGGCCAGCGCCTCGATGTCGGCGTCGGCCCAGGGCGTGCCGCCGATGGCGCCGAGCATCAGCGCCATCGCCACGTCCTGCAGCGATTGCCAGCGGTTGAACGGATCGCTGTCGTGCCGGGCGATGAACAGCCGGTCGGCCTGCGACTGGTTGGAGACCACCTTCACCGGCGCCGAGAATTCGCGGAACAGCGACGGCACCGGCTTGTTGGCGACGCCCTTGAACTCATAGGTCGCGCTGTCGCCGCTCAGCACCAGCAGGTCGCCGCGCACGTCGCCGCTGGCCGAGCTCCAGCCCATCGGCGAGCCGTTGGGGCCGATGAGCCCGAATTTCACCGGCACCACCAGCGCCTGCTTGTCGGGCTGGCCCGGCGTCGGCGCCGTGCTCTGGCTGAGGCTGAGCTTGTAGGTCTGGGAGGCGGCGTCGTAGCTGTCGCTGACCGTCACCTCCGGCGTGCCCGCCTGCAGATACCAGGTCTGGAACTGCTTGAGGTCGACGCCGTTGGCGTCCTCGAACGCCTTGATGAAGGCCTCGATGGTGGTGGCGTCGCCGTCGTGCCGGTCGAAATACAGGTCCATGCCCTTGCGGAAGCCGGCCTCGCCGAGCAGCGTCGCCAGCATGCGCACGATCTCGGCGCCCTTCTCGTACACCGTCGTCGTATAGAAGTTGTTGATCTCCTTGTAGTGGTCGGGCCGCGCCGGGTGGGCGAGGGGACCGGCATCCTCGACGAACTGCGTGGCGCGCAGCGTGCGCACGTCCTCGATGCGCTTGACCGGGCGCGAGCGCTCGTCGGAGGTGAACTCCTGGTCGCGATAGACCGTGAGCCCCTCCTTGAGGCAGAGCTGGAACCAGTCGCGGCAGGTGATGCGGTCGCCGGTCCAGTTGTGGAAGTACTCGTGCGCGATGACGCGCTCGACGTTGTAGTAGTCGTCGTCGGTGGCGGTCTCCGGCTTGGCGAACACCAGCTTGTCGTTGAAGATGTTGAGGCCCTTGTTCTCCATCGCGCCGAAGTTGAAATCGCTGACGGCGACGATGTTGAACACGTCGAGGTCGTATTCGCGGCCGAAGCGCCGCTCGTCCCATGCCATCGAGCGCTTCAGCGCGTCCATGGCGAAGCGGCACTCGTCCTCCTTGCCGTGCGTGCAATAGACGCCGAGCTTCACCTCGCGGCCGCTCATGGTGGTGAAGCTGTCGTGGATGGCGCCGAGGTCGCCCCCCACCATGGCGAAGAGATAAGCCGGCTTCGGGAACGGGTCGTCCCACACGGCATAGTGCAGCCCGCCCTCGAGCTCGCCGCTCTCCACCGGATTGCCGTTGGCCAGCAGCACCGGGGCCACCGCCTTGTCGGCGGTCATGGTGACGCGGAACGGCGCCAGCACGTCCGGGCGGTCGAGATAATAGGTGATGCGGCGAAAACCCTCGGGCTCGCATTGCGTGCACCAGGTGCCGCCCGAGCGGTAGAACCCCATCAGCCGCAGATTCTTTTCCGGCTCCAGCACCACTTCCGTCTCGAGCACGAATGGACGGTGCGGCGGCTCGCCGATGCTGAGCGTCGTCAGCGTCGTCTCATAGGCGGTGAGCGCCAGCGGCGAGCCGTCGATGGCGATCGAAGTGAGCTTCAGCTCGTCGCCGTCGAGCACCAGCGGCGTGCCGGGCGGCGTCTCCGGCCGCGGCGACAGGGTCAGCAGCGCCCGCACGCGCGACACCTCCGGCGCGATTTTTACGTCGAGCTCCACCTTGTCGACGCGATACGGCGTCGGGGCATAGTCCTTGAGGTAGATCGTGTGCTCGGTTTCGGTCCGCATCGCCGCTCCATGGAACTTGATCCGACTGTGGCCTGCCGGTGACAGGCAGATCGCCGAATCTTCTTATATTCTGTCCGGCTGGCCAACCGGCCTTTCCCTGTTTGCGCCAATTGCGGCAGCATTGGGAAGGGGCGGCAGCGCCGGCGCGCAACAAGCCCGCGGCACCCCGCCGCGTCAAGCATTTGCGTTCACGACAACGTCTGGTGAGTTTCATGCTGCGCTGGTTCGAACGCCGCCTCGATCCCTATCCGTCCGCGGAGCCGCAACAGCCGCCGGCCAGGCTGCTGCCGTTTTTCCTGTTCTACCTCAGGGGCAGCAAGCGCCTGCTGGTGCTGATGGCGATCCTCACCGCCGCCATCGCGCTCAGCGAGGTGCTGCTGTTCGGGTTCATCGGCAACATCGTCGACTGGCTGAGCGGCGCCGATCGCGCCACCTTCATCGCCACCGAAGGCTGGCGCCTGGCGCTGATGGGCGTGTTCATCGTGGTGCTGCTGCCGGCCGTCGCCGCGCTGCAGTCGCTGGTGATCAACCAGGGCATGATGGGCAACCTGCCGCAGCGGATCCGCTGGATGCTCCACCGCTACGTCCTGCGCCAGTCGATGAGCTATTTCCAGGACGAGTTCGCCGGCCGCGTCTCGACCAATCTCATGCAGACGGCGCTTGCCGTGCGCGACGCCGCCATGAAGATGTTCGACGTTCTCAACTACGTCGGCTTCTATTTCATCGGCGCCATCGCGCTGGCGGCGGCCAGCGACTGGCGGCTGGCGCTGCCGTTCGTCGCCTGGATCGTCGTTTACGGCGTGCTGCTCCGCATCTTCGTGCCGCAACTGGCCGATATCTCCGCCAAGCAGGCCGGGGCGCGCGCTTTGATGACCGGCCGCATCGTCGACGCCTACACCAACATCACCACGGTCAAGCTGTTTTCGCACTCCAACCGCGAGGAAGCCTATGCGCGCGAGGCGATGGACGAGTTCCTGCCCACCGTGCACCGGCAGATGCGGATCGCCACCATCCTCAACATGGCGATCTATCTGCTCAATTTGCTGCTGCTGGCCTCGATCTTCGCCATCGGTATCGCGCTCTGGCTCGGGGCGTCCATCACCCCGGGCGCCATCGCGGCGGCGGCGGCACTGGTGCTTCGCCTGTTCGGCATGAGCCAGTGGATCATGTGGGAGCTGTCGGCGCTGTTCGAGAACATCGGCACCGTCCGCACCGGCATGGGCGCCTTCGCCGTGCCGCGTGCCGTGGTGGACAAACCGCACGCACCGGCGCTGGCGGCGTCCGCCGGCGATATCCGCTTCGACCATGTGACCTTCCACTACGGCAAGGGGGAGGGCGTGATCGACGGGCTCGACCTGCACATCCGGCCGGGCGAGAAGGTCGGCCTCGTCGGCCGCTCCGGCGCCGGCAAGTCGACCATCGTCAACCTGCTGCTGCGCTTCTACGATCCCGAGGGCGGTCGCATCCTGATCGACGGCACCGACATCGCCACGGTGACGCAGGATTCGCTGCGCGCCAATATCGGCGTCGTCACGCAGGACACCTCGCTGCTGCACCGGTCGGTGCGCGACAACATCGCCTATGGCCGTCCCGACGCGACCGAGGCGGAGATCGTCGCCGCCGCCAGGCTCGCCGAGGCGCACGAGTTCATCGTTGGCCTGCGCGACCTCAAGGGCAACACCGGCTACGACGCCCATGTCGGCGAGCGCGGCGTGAAGCTCTCCGGCGGCCAGCGCCAGCGCGTCGCCATCGCCCGCGTGCTGCTGAAGAACGCCCCGATCCTCGTGCTCGACGAGGCCACCTCGGCGCTCGACAGCGAGGTCGAGGCCGCCATCCAGGAGCAACTGCACCTGCTGATGCGCGGCAAGACCGTGATCGCCATCGCGCACCGCCTGTCGACCATCGCCGCGCTCGACCGGCTCGTGGTGCTCGACCAGGGCCGCATCGTCGAGCAGGGTACGCATGCGCAATTGCTGGAGCTGGGCGGCGAATACGCCAAGCTCTGGCAGCGCCAGTCCGGCGGCTTCCTCGAAGCCGACGCCGATGCCGTGACCGAGGAAGCGGCGGAATGACGACGCCTTTCTTCAATCCCAACTTCAACCCACAAGGAGCACACAGATGGCAAGCCTGAACGACACCCCCGATGCCGGACGTCTCGAGATCCGAGGCACCAACCGTCACGCCCTGAAGCGAAAACCGTTCACGCGAACCCGAAGCTGATCCCCGATCGCCGGGTTCTCATCGACATGAGAGCCAAATGTTCAACGCCATCATTTCCTGGTTCGACGCGCGCTATTCGCCGGTCGCGCTCGCCCAGGACCGCCAGCCCCCCATGGGCCTGGCGAAGTTCGTCGCCTATTTCGTCCGGCAGTTCCGCACCGCCTACCTGATCCGCATGGTCCTGGTGGCCGTCGGCTCGGTCGCCGACGCCACGCTGCCGATCTTCGTCGGCCTCGTGGTCGGCTTCCTCTCCGGCACCACGCCCGGCAACATGTTCACCGATCATTGGCCGACGCTGGTGCTGATGGTGGTGGTGGTCGCCGTGGTGCGGCCGGTCACCTTCATCCTCGACAGCCTCGTTCGCAACCACGCCATCGCGCCCAGCTTCGTCAATCTGGTGCGCTGGCAAAGCCACTTCCACGTCATCCGGCAGAGCTGGACGTTCTTCCAGAACGACTTTGCCGGCCGCATCGGCAACAAGGTGCTGCAATCGGGCGAGGCGCTCGAGACCGGCGTCAATTCGGCGGTCGACGCGGTATGGTACGCGGCGGTGTTCGTGATCGTCGCCATCGCCGTACTGGCGCGGATGGACCTGCTGCTGCTGCTGCCGGTCGTCGGCTGGCTGGTCTGCTACGGCATCCTCTTCACCGTCGTCATGCCGCTGATCGCGACGCGGTCGGAGGAGCTGTCGGAGGCCAAGTCGGTGCTGACCGGCCGCATGGTCGACAGCTACACCAACATCCACACGCTCAAGACCTTCTCGACCGACGACTACGAGGACCGCTACGTCGCCGACGCCGTGCTGGCCCACAACGGCAAGTTCCAGGACCTCATGCGGGTGTTCACCTACATGTGGACGATCCTGTTCGTGCTCAACGCGGCGCTGGTGGTGTCGATCACCTGGATCGCGCTGGCCGCCTGGAATGCCGGCACGCTCAACGCCGCCGCGGTGGCGACGGCGATCCCGTTCGCGCTGCAGATCATGAACATGTCGGGCTGGATCCTCGAGATCGGCTCCAACATCTTCCGGCAGCTCGGTACCGCCCGGGATTCGATGGAGACCATCGCCCAGCCGATCACCCTGGTCGACCAGCCCGCCGCCAAGCCGCTCGTGGTCGACAAGGGCGAGCTCGTCTTCGACGACGTCAGCTTCAACTACTGGCGCGGCAAGGCCGGCACGGTCATCGAGCACTTCAACCTGCGCATCGCGCCGGGCGAAAAGGTGGGACTGGTCGGACGCTCCGGCGCCGGCAAGTCGACGCTGGTCAACCTCGCCCTGCGGCTGTTCGACGTCGAAAGCGGCGAAATCCGCATCGACGGCCAGAACGTCCGCGAGGTGACGCAGGAATCCCTGCGGCGGGCCATCGGCCTCGTCAGCCAGGACACCTCGCTGCTGCACCGCTCCGTTCGCGAGAACATCAAATACGGCCGGCAGAACGCCAGCGACGACGAGATGTTCGCCGCCGCGGCGCAGGCCAAGGTGGACGAGGTCATCGCCACCCTGGTCGACCCCAAGGGCCGCACGGGCTACGATGCCCATGTCGGCGAGCGCGGGGTGAAGCTCAGCGGCGGGCAACGGCAGCGCGTGGCGATCGCCCGCGTGCTGCTGAAGAACGCCCCGATCCTGATGCTCGACGAGGCCACCTCGGCTCTCGATTCCGAGGTCGAGGCGGCCATCCAGGAGCAGTTGCAGTCGCTGATGCGCGGCAAGACGGTGATCGCCATCGCCCACCGGCTGTCGACCATCGCCGCCATGGACCGGCTGGTGGTGCTCGAGGCCGGCCGCATCGTCGAGGAGGGCACGCATGCCGAGCTGCTGGCCAGCGGCGGGCATTACGCCAAGCTCTGGGAACGCCAGTCCGGCGGCTTCCTCGACCTCGATGCCAAGGCCGCCGAATGACGCCGATCCCTCCGCCGGTGCGCCGGCGGGGGATTTTTCCGCGAGCCCATTGGCACCGCCGGCCCCGCCCGCTAAAAGGCCGCCACACGGCGCTTGCAACGATTGAACGATGACTCGTTATCGGCATGGGGCCGGTGAGGAGACGTCCTGATGGCCAGACAGGCTGTTGTCGCGCCGGCGCCGGCTTACGCCGAGATCGACCTTGCCGGCGAGTATGCGCTGACCTCGCCCGCCCACGCGGCCAAGGCGGCGATCCGGCTGCCCGGCGACGTGCACACCGCGCTGCTCGACGCCGGCCTCATCCCCGATCCGTATTTCGGCGACAACGAGCAGGCGGCGATGTGGGTGCACGCGACGCCGTGGACGGTGGAGCGCCGTTTCACCGCCAGCCGCGCCGAGATCGACGGCTACCTGACGCTGACGCTCGAGGGTGTCGACACCATCGCCACCATCCTGCTCAACGGCGAGGAGGTGGCGCGCACCCAGAACCAGTTCATCCGCTACGACATCGACGTCACCGGCAAGGTGCGGGCCGGTGCGAACACGCTGCGCATCGAGTTCGCCGTGACCCGGGACGTCGCCAAGGCCCGCGCCGACGCGCATCCGTTCCCCATCCCGTTCACGCTCAATTATCTCAGCAACGGGCTGCCCGGCGTTCACATGAACTTCGTGCGCAAGACCGCCTGCCACGCCGGCTGGGACTGGGGCATCTGCCTGATGCCCACAGGCGTCTATGGCCGCATGGCCATCCGCCGCTCCCGGCTGGCGCGGCAGGAGAGCGTGCAGGTCGAGCAGGCGCATGGCCGCACTTCGGTCGAGCTGTCGATCACCACGCGGGTCTTCGCCTTCGCTGCGGGCTCGGTGGAGCTGATGCACGAGATCGCCGGCGAAAAGCTGAGCGACAAGGTGGCGGTGCGGCCGGGCGAGAACGTCTTCGTCCACAATCTCACCGTCAGGAATCCGAAGCTGTGGTGGCCGAACGGGCAGGGCGAGCAGCATCTCTACGAGCTGTGGACCACCCTCGACGGCGAGGTGACCAAACGCAAGATCGGGCTCCGCAAGCTCGAATGGATCGTCGAAAAGGACGCCATCGACCATTCGTTCAAGGTGCGCGTCAACGGCCGCGACATCACCGCGCTGGGCGCCAACTGGATCCCCGCCGACGCCATCCCCTCGCGCATCACGCCCGAAGTGGTGCGCGACCTGCTCGAGAGCGCCCGCGCGGTCAACATGAACATGCTCCGCGTCTGGGGCGGCGGGCAGTACGAGCCGGACTATTTCTACGAGCTCTGCGACGAGCTCGGCCTGATAGTCTGGCAGGATTTCATGTTCGCCTGCATGAGCTATCCGTCGAACCGCGACTTCCTCGACGACGTGCGCACCGAGATCACCCAGCAGGTGCGCCGGCTCAGCCACCACGCCTGCATTGCGCTGTGGTGCGGCGACAACGAGGTGATCGGCTCGCTGCATTGGTACCCCGAGACCAAGGCCGATCCGGCGCGCTACATCGCCAATTACGACCGCCTGAACTCGATGCTCGGCAACATCGTCGAGGACGAGGACCCCGGCCGCCGCTTCTGGCCGTCGTCGCCGTCGCTGGGCTACCTCGATTTCTCCGACGGCTGGCACAAGGACACCCGCGGCGACACGCACTATTGGAGCGTCTGGCACGAGGCCAAGGACTTTTCCGCCTATCGCGACGTGCAGCCGCGCTTCGCCTCCGAATTCGGCTTCCAGTCCTTCACCTCGATGAACGTCATCGAGACCTTCACCAACCCCGAGGACCTTAACCCCTCCTCGCCGGTGATGGAGAGCCACCAGCGCAACACCGGCGGCAATGCGCGCATCCTCGAAACCATGACGCGCTATTTCCGCTTCCCGCGCGACTTCGGCCAGATGGTGTTTCTGAGCCAGATCCAGCAGGGCCTCGCCATCAAGACCGCCATCGAGTTCTGGCGCTCCACCAAGCCGCGCTGCATGGGCACGCTGTTCTGGCAGATCAACGACACCTATCCGGTGGCGAGCTGGTCGAGCCTCGACTATGGCGGGCAGTGGAAGCTGCTGCACTACATGGCCCGCCGCTTTTTCCTGCCGGTCAACGTCGTGGTGGTGCCGGATGGTGACCGGTTGATCCTCAAGGGCATCAACGACACCGCCGCGAAAACGTCGGTCGAGCTCGAAGTGCTGGCCGTCGACGTCGGCGGCCCCACCCGCGTGGTCTTCACCGGCAAGGGCACGATCTCCCCGGACCGGGCCACCGAGCTGGCGCGCATCGCGCTCGGCGATCTGCAGCCCACCGAGTTCCTGTTCTTCAGCTGGACCGGGGCCGACGGCCGCCTGCTCGGCGAGAACGACTATTTCCCGCGCCCCTACAAGGCCTACGACCTGCCGCCGGCCAAGGTCACGTCGCGCTGGGAACGCTCCGACGCCGGCCCGGTGCTCGTCCTCAAGGCCGACAGGCCGGCGCTGTTCGTCACCGCCACCACGGACGTGCCGGGCTATTTCTCCGACAATGCCGTGACCCTCTTGCCCGACCGCGAGACGCGGCTCGGCTTCACGCCGCGCCGAGGCGCCAAGGTGAGCCAGAAGGCGCTGGCGTCGAGCCTCGCGCTCCGGCATCTTCGCGAGACCTACTGATGGAGCGTTCCATGCTGAATTCGGAAAAGCTCGCGATCGTTCTGGTGCTGGCCGGTGCCGGCAGCCGCCTGCTGCATTTGCCGCCCAACATCGCGGCGGTCACCGGCGTCACCATCTTTGCCGGCTTCGCCATCCGCAATGTGTGGCTGGCGCTGGCCGTGCCGATCGCGGCGATGGCGCTCGCCGATGTGGCGCTCGGCTGGTATCCCGACATGGCGTTCACCTATGTCGGCATGGCGCTCGGCGTCGTTATCGCGCGTGGCCTGCTGCATCCGCTGACCACGCCGCGCCTCATCGCCACGACCTTCGCGGCGAGCCTCTCGTTTTTCCTTGTGTCCAATTTCGGTGTGTTCGTGGGCGGCTACTATGGCTACTCGCTCGAGGGATTGCTCGCCTGCTATGTCGCGGCGCTGCCCTTCTGGCAGTCGAGCCTCGTCGCCGATTTCGCCTCGACCGCCCTGGTGTTCGTCCTCTATCTCGCCCTGCAACGGGCGCTCCCCAGCGTAAAGGTGCAGGCATGAGCGGCAAGATCAAGCGCAGCGACGTCAACCGCATCATGCGGGAGTCGGACAAGTTCATCCGCTCCTTCGGCTACGTGATGCCGCCCTTCGCCTACTGGTCGCCGGCCGAGTTCAAGGCGCGCAAGGCCGAGGCGCAGATGATCGTCGACCGCAATTGCGGCTGGGACATCACCGACTACGGCCTCAACGAATTCGACAAGACCGGCCTGTTCCTGTTCACCGTGCGCAACGGCGACAACCGCGATCTGAGCAAGGGCCGCGGCATGCTCTACGCCGAAAAGGCGATGATCAGCCGCAAGGACCAGTATTCGCCGATGCACCGCCACAACCTCAAGGCCGAGGACATCATCAACCGCGGCGGCGGCACGCTGGTGATCGAGCTCTTCGGCGACACCGGCGGCAAGTGCGATCGGAGCAAGGGCGTCACCGTCTATACCGACGGCATCCGCCGCGAGCTGCCCGCCGGCCATCATCTGAAGCTTGCCCCCGGCGAGAGCGTCACGCTGATGCCGAACGAGCACTGGCACGCCTTCTGGGGCGAGGGCGGCGACGTCTTCGTCGGCGAGGTGTCGACCGTCAACGACGACAACACCGACAACGTCTTCGAGGACCCGCGGATCGCCCGTTTCGGCGGCATCGAGGAGGACGAAGAGCCCTGGCACCTGCTGGTCTCCGACTACAAGACCTGGCTCGGCTGAGCGGCGCCTGCCGCCCGGTGTCCGCCATGCCCGCAGCCGTCCGCCCCCGGGAAGACCGCCGCCTGCTCGGCATCGGCCTCGTGCTGGCCGGCTATTTCTGCTTCACCATCATCGACAGCTGCGCCAAGTACATGGCGCAGCACGGCCTGCCGCCGCTGGAAGTTGCGTTCGTGCGCTATGCCGCGCAATTGCTGATCGTGATGGCCATCTTCCTGCCGCAGCGCGGCGCGGATCTGGTGCGCAGCCGCGCCTATCCCGACGAAATCGTCCGCGGCCTCTGCCTGATGGGTTCGACCATCGCCAATTTCTTCGCGCTGACCTGGCTGCCGCTGACCACCACCTCGTCGATCATGTTCACGCAGCCGCTGATCCTGTGCGCGCTGTCCATCCCGTTCCTCGGCGAGACCGTGGGCTGGCGCCGCTGGACGGCAATCCTGGTCGGCTTCGCCGGCGTGCTGGTGATCGTCCATCCCGGCACCGCCTCGTTCCATCCGGCGGCGCTGCTGTCGCTGCTGTCGTCGTTCTTCGGCGCGTCCTACATGCTGATGACGCGCAAGCTCGCCGGCGTCGACACCACCACCACGCAGCAATTCTATGCCGGCCTCGTCGCGACCATCTGCATCGGCCCGTTCGCGCTGGGCGGCTGGACCTGGCCACAGAGCCCCGACGTGTGGCTCGCCTTCTGCCTGATCGGCGTCGCCGCGCTCACCGGCCACCAGTTCCTGACCCAGGCGCACCGCTTCGCCCCTGCCTCGGTGCTGGCGCCGTTCGGCTATGTGCAGATCATCTTCATGACCGCATCGAGCGCGCTGGTGTTTGGCCAACTGCCCGAGCCCTCGCTCTACTTCGGCGCCCCCATCGTCATCGCCTCCGGCCTCTACCTCTGGCTGCGCGAGCGGCAACTGGCCAAGACCGTCGTCACCGAAGTGCTGGCCGGCGACTGACCCGTCAGAAGCCGAGGAAGATCATATCGAGCGCGGCGCGGATCGTATCATGCAGATGATCGAGCGAGCCGATGGCCGGCCCCAATTGTGAGATCGGCATGGCGGCCATCAGATGCGTGACCAGCACGTAGTCGCGCCCGCCGACGTCCAGGACCGGATGCAGGCGAGACATGGCCCGCGGGACCGTACCCTCTTCAAAAAGCGGAATGACCAGTCTCGTTCCGACGCGGGGAATAATGTTGGACTGAACGTCAAGCACGAGCGCATTGTCCACGCGGTGCAGGTCGTATCGTCCCATCAGAACATGCGGTATTTGGCTAGCGGAAGACCATGCTTTTCGACCCAGGCTTCCCAGGCCTTGGCCAATTCGGCGTTCTCCTCCTGCCAGCGGCGCATCTCCTCGGGCGTGAGCGGGGGCAGCGCCGTCCGCTGCGGGCGTCCGTCGGCGCTATCGTCGGTATGACGTCTTGGTTTGGCAGGCATGCTGAAGAATAGCCCATGCCTCGATATTCGGCAAATGGAGCAGCTCCGCTGGGCGCATCGAGCTGTTCTTGTGATCCGTCCCCCGTTGCGCTGTGGGCGATATCCGACCTACTAAGGATCAGGCGGGTGTGTTGGGAGGCTATATGGCAGTTCAACTGATCGACGCGACGCTGCCCGATTTCGGGGTGCCGGCGACGCGTCCGGATTTGCCGCGCGCGACCTATCTGTCGCGCCTGGATGCTCTCAACAAGGCGCGCCGCGCCGCTGGCATCGACTCGCTGCTGATCTATGCCGACCGCGAGCACGCGGCCAACCTGGCCTGGCTTACCGGCTTCGATCCGCGCTTCGAGGAGGCGCTGCTGATCCTCGCGCCGGGGCAGACGCCGACCCTGCTGGCCGGCCCCGAAAATCTCGGCCGCGCCCAGAAGGCCAGCATCGAGGTCGAGGCGCGCCTCTATCCGCCTTTCGGCCTCATGGGCCAGGACCGCAGCCAGACGCCCGAGCTCGAAGAGGTGCTGACCAGCGCCGGCGTGGCGCGCAACCAGCGCGTCGGCGTCATTGGCTGGAAATATTTCGGCCCCAGTGAATCGCCGCGGCCCGACGCCTGGTTCGAGACTCCGGCCTTCATCATCGACACGCTGCGCCACATTGTCGGGCCCGAGGGCAGGGCGGTGAACGCCAACGCCCTGCTGATGGATGCGAGCACCGGCCTGCGCGCCGTCAACGAGATCGAGCAGATCGCCCAGTTCGAGTTCGGTGCCGTTGCCGCATCGGAAGCGCTGAAGGCGCTGTTCCGCGCCGCCCGGCCGGGCATGTCGGAATTTGCCGCGGTGCAGAGCATGGGGCTCGGCGTCCTGCCGCACTCGTGCCACACCATGCTCTCCACCGGCGGCCGCCTCTCCGGGCTCGAAAGCCCGTCCGGCAAGATCATCGAGCGCGGCGATCCGATCACCACCGCCGTCGGCTATCCCGGCGGCCTGTCGAGCCGCGTGGTGTGGATGGTCGCCGACAGCTCCGAATTGCCCGCCGGCGCCGAGGACTGGCTGGAGCGGCTGGCGATGCCGTATTTCGCCTGCGCCGCCGAATGGTACGCCACCCTCGGCATCGGCGTCACCGGCGGCACGCTCGACGCCATCGCCCGCAAGCATCTGGGCGCGCCCTTCTTCAACCTCATCCTCAATCCCGGCCATCTGATCCACCTCGACGAGTGGATGAACACGCCGGTCTATCCCAATTCGCGCGAGGCGCTGCGGTCGGGCCAGGCCATACAGTGCGACATCATTCCGGCCGTCGGCCCGCCCTACCACTCCGCCAACATCGAGGACGGCGTTGCGCTGCTCGACCAGCGCGGCCGCGACGAGCTGCGCGACAAATACCCGGACGTGGCGGCGCGGGCCGAGGCGCGTCGCGCCTTCATGGGCGACGTGCTGGGGATCAGGCTGAAGCCGGAAATCATGCCGCTTTCGAATCTGGCCGCGGCATATCCGCCTTTCCTGCTGCGCCCGGACCGGCTTCTGGCGCTGCGCTGATCTCGCCGCCGCGCGGCTCGGTGATGAGCCGCGCGCTGCGGTAGCCGGTGAGGTAGATCCACAGCCAGTTGAGCGCGATGAAGATGCGGTTCTTCATCCCGATCAGGAAATAGATGTGGGCCAGCCCCCATACCCACCAGCCGACCCAGCCGGTAAGCTGCAACCAGCCGAAATCGATCAGCGCCCGGCTCCGGCCGATCGTCGCGATGTCGCCCAGATGGTGATAGTGGAACGGCATTTCCGCCATGTCGCCGCGCAGCCGCGCCTTGATCACCTGCGCCGCGTGCCGGCCGCCCTGCTTGGCGGCGTCGCCGATGCCCGGCACCGGCTTGCCGCTGCCGTTGACGATTGTCACCGTGTCGCCGATGGCGAAGATGTGCGGCAGCCCGGGAACGCTGAGGTCGGGCCGCACCTTGATGCGCCCGGCGCGGTCCGCCTCGGCGCCCAACCATCTCGCCGCCGGCGAGGCGAGTACGCCGGCCGCCCAGATGATGGTGCCCGCCTTGAGGGTCCTGCCGCCATAGTCGACGCTGTCGGGGCGCACCGCCGTCACCGCCTGGCCGAGCTCGACCTCGACGCCGAGCTCGCGCAGTGCCTTTTCCGCATACGCCGACATCTCCGGCTTGAAGTTGGCGAGCACCCGCGGTCCCGCCTCGATCAGCACCACCCGCGCCTCTTCCGGCTGGATGCTGCGGAAATCCTGCTTGAGCGTGATGCGCGCCAGCTCGATGATGGCGCCGGCCAGTTCCACCCCGGTGGCCCCGCCGCCGATGATGGCGAAGGTCAGGAGCGCCCGGCGCGTCTCGGGATCGGTCTCGATTTCCGCTTTCTCGAATGCCAGCAGCAGCCGCCGCCGCATCGCCGTGGCATCCTCCAGCGTCTTGAGTCCGGGGGCGTAGGGCTCCCAGTCGTCATGGCCGAAATAGGCATGCTGCGCCCCGGTGCCGAGGATCAGATAGTCGAACGGCACCTGCGTCCCGTTCCTGAGACGAACGACGTTCGCCTCGCGATCGATCCCGACCACCTCGCCCAGCAGCGTCGTCACTTCTTGCCGCTTGTGCACGAGCTGCCGGATCGGCCAGGCGATCTCGGCAGGCGCCAGCGACGTGGTCGCGACCTGATAGAGCAGGGGCTGGAACAGATGATGGTTACGCCGGTCGATCAGGGTGATGTCGGCGTCGACGCCCTTGAGTTCCTTGATCGCTGCGAGGCCGCCGAAGCCGCCGCCCACCACCACGATCCTGGGCCGATGTGCTGTGTTCATGTCGCTCACCTCGTTCGTCCCGTGTTCGACATAGGCCGTGCGTCAGACTGTCGCAAGGTCGCGAGCGATGCTGCTCGGCAAGGCGGCCATGCGTTGTGGGCAGGCCCGGCGCACGCGGGCATGCGGTCCTTTCATCCAAGCTCAGGGCCGCTCCATCGGTTCCCCGTCGATCACCACCGCGGCGTTATCGATCACGGTGGGCACCGCGTCTGCGAACGCCGCGGGCCGGAAGCGGCGCAGCGATTCGATGAGCCCGATCACCCGCGCCCGCGAGTCCCAGAAATCGACGTCCTCGTCCGCCGTCACCGCTCTCGTCGGATTGAGGCAGCCGATGCTCGCCACGTAGAGCTTGGGCGCCGGCAGGTACACCGGATGGATCAGGATGCCGGTGCGCCTGCCGGTGTCGAGCACGCGGATCGCCGGCATCGGCGGCTCGGCGACGACGCTGTCGCTCCGCGAATAGCCGGCGCTGACGAAGGTGCGGTAGTGCGTCGTCAGCCGGTATCGTCCTGCCTCGATCCGCCGCCCATTGTCCGGCGCCGAATTGTCGCCCGGCCCCACCGTCTCTACCATGAAGCCGGCAGGGCCTGAGGGCACACCGCCGATATGGACCGCGTAGCGGCCATAGGTGCGCGCGAGGGCCCCGCGCCGATGCAGGCCCAGCCGCTCCACATGCAGTTCCCAGCCCTCGCCCTGGATCGGCATCAGAGCGGCAGCGGCCCGTCGTTCTTGACCTCTTCCATCACCGCGTAGGTCCGCGTCTCGCGCACCCCGGGGAAGGCCAGCAGCGTCTCGCCGAGGAAGCGCCGATACGCGGCCATGTCGGCGTGCCGCGCCTTGATCAGATAGTCGAAGCCGCCGGCCACCATATGGCATTCGAGCACCTCCGGCGCCCGCCGCACCGCCTCGGCGAAGCGCTCGAAGGCGTCGGGCGTGGTCTTGTCGAGCGACACCTCGACGAAGGTGAGCAGCCCGAGGCCAAGCGCGTGCGGATCGAGCCGCGCCCCGAAGCCGGCGATGTAGCCCTGCCGCTGCAGTCGCCGGAAACGGTCGCTCATCGAGGTCGGCGGCAGGCCCACCCGCTGCGCCAGCTCGGCATTGGTGATGCGGCCGTCGCGCTGCAGCTCCGCGAGGATGCGGCGGTCTGTCTGGTCGATATCTGTCATATCTGCATCAAAAAAAGCATATCTCCGTGGAATGTACGGCAATCAAGCAAAGATCGCAATGGAGCTACGGGAAATCGCCGCTAAGCTGGGGGCCGGAGTGGGAGACGAGATGCGTTGGTAAGCCCGGTCGAAACGACGGAGCAGAACGGCGTTGCGCCGTTTTTGGATTTCGCTGGTCCACCGCGTCCGCAAACCCCTCTCCGCCAGGCGATCCGTGCCGCCATCCGCCGCCCCGAGCCGGATTGCGTGCCGCCGCTGATCGCGCAGGCCTCGGTCGATCCGGCCACCGCCGCGCGGATCAAGCGCCTCGCCGCCGATCTGGTGCGCAAGCTGCGCGCCTCCGGCCCCAGCCAGGGCATCGCCGGCATGATCCAGGAATATTCGCTGTCGAGCGAAGAAGGCGTGGCACTGATGTGCCTCGCCGAGGCGCTGCTGCGCATCCCCGACGACGCCACTCGCGACGCGCTAATCCGCGACAAGGTCTCGCGCGGCGACTGGCGCGCGCATCTGGGGCCCGAGCGCACGCTGTTCGTCAACGCCGCCACCTGGGGCCTGATGGTCACCGGCAAGATTACCGCCGCCATCCCGGAGGAGGGACTGGCGCGGGCGCTGGGCCGGCTCATCGCGCGCGGCGGCGAGCCGATCGTGCGCACCGGCGTCGATCTCGCCATGCGCATGATGGGCGAGACCTTCGTCTCCGGCCAGACCATCGAGGAAGCGCTGCGCAACAGCCGCCGCCTCGAGCGCAAGGGCTTCCTCTATTCCTACGACATGCTCGGCGAGGCGGCGACCACCGCTGAGGATGCCGCGCACTACCTCAAGGCCTACGAGGATGCGATCGACGCCATCGGCGCCGCCTCGGCCGGCCGTGGCCCCATCGCCGGGCCGGGCATCTCCATCAAGCTGAGCGCGCTGCATCCGCGCTACCGCCGCAGCCAGCTCGACCGCGTCATGGCCGAATTGCTGCCGCGCCTCAAGGCGTTGGCGGCGCGCGCCAAACGCTACAATATCGGCCTCAACATCGACGCCGAGGAGGCCGACCGCCTCGACATCTCGCTCGACCTGCTCGAGGCGCTGTGTTTCGACCCCGAGCTCAAGGGCTGGGACGGCATCGGCTTCGTGGTGCAGGCCTACGGCAAGCGCTGCACCTTCGTCATCGACTGGCTGATCGACCTGGCGCACCGCAGCGGCCACCGCCTGATGGTGCGGCTCGTCAAGGGCGCCTACTGGGACAGCGAGATCAAGCAGGCGCAGCTCGACGGCCTCGGCGGCTATCCTGTGTTCACCCGCAAGGTCTATTCCGACGTCTCCTATCTCGCCTCGGCGAAGAAGCTGCTCGCCGCCCGCGACGCGGTCTTCCCGCAATTCGCCACCCACAACGCCCAGTCCGTCGCCTCGATCTACGAGCTGGCTGGAGCATCGTTCCAGCAGGGCAACTACGAGTTCCAGTGCCTGCACGGCATGGGCGAGCCGCTCTACGGCAACGTCGTCGGCCCGGACAATCTCGACCGCCCCTGCCGCATCTATGCGCCGGTCGGCACGCACGGCACGCTGCTCGCCTATCTGGTGCGCCGCCTGCTCGAAAACGGCGCCAACAGCTCCTTCGTCAACCGCATCGGCGACGACTCGGTGCCGGTGGACGAACTGGTCGCCGATCCGGCGGCGGTGGCCTCCGCCATCGTTCCCGCCGGCGCTCCGCATCCGCAGATCCCGCTGCCCGCCAGCATCCTCGGCGCCCGGCAGAATTCCGCCGGCCTCGACCTCGCCGACGATCTCGTGCTGGAGCACCTGACCACGCAGTTGCAGGCCGCCGCCGGCACCTGGACTGCGAACCCCATCCTCGTCGATGGACCGGCCGGCGGCACGCCGGTCACCCTCCGCAATCCGGCCGACCCCGCCGATATCGTCGGCACCGCGATGTTCGCGCCGCCCGCGCTGGTGGACCGCGCCTTCGCCGCGGTTACGCCGGGCTGGGCGCCGCTGGCCGACCGCACCCGCATCCTGCGCGATGCCGCCGACCGCCTGCAGGCGCAATTGCCGCAATTTCTCGGCCTGATGATGCGCGAGGCCGGCAAGTCGGCCGCCAACGGCATCGCCGAAGTGCGCGAGGCCGTCGATTTCCTGCGCTACTACGCCGACCAGGCCGAGGCCCTGGGCCCCGATGCGGCGCCGCTCGGCACCGTGGTCTGCATCAGCCCGTGGAACTTCCCGCTGTCGATCTTTACCGGCCAGGCCGCCGCGGCGCTTGCCGCCGGCAACGCCGTGCTCGCCAAGCCGGCCGAGGAGACGCCGCTCACCGCCGCCGCCATGGTCGCTATCCTGCACCAGGCCGGCGTGCCGCGCGCGGCGCTGCAGTTTCTGCCGGGCGCGGGCGATGTCGGCGCCGCGCTCTGTGGCCACGCCAAGGTCGCCGGTGTCGTCTTCACCGGCTCCAACGAAGTGGCGCGGCTGATCCAGAAGCAGCTCGCGCCGCGCGGCCCCATCCCGCTGATCGCCGAGACCGGCGGCATCAACGCCATGATCGTCGACAGCTCGGCGCTCACCGAGCAGGTGGTCAACGACGTGCTGTCCTCGGCCTTCGACAGCGCCGGCCAGCGCTGCTCGGCGCTGCGCCTGCTCTGCCTGCAGGACGACGTCGCCGACCGCACCCTGGCGATGCTGAAGGGCGCCATGCAGGAGCTGCGCATCGGCGATCCCGCCGTGCTCGCGACCGATATCGGCCCGGTGATCACCGCCGAGGCGGCCGGCCGCATCACCGCGCACATCGACGCCATGCGCGCCGCCGGCCACCGCGTCACGCAGACGCCGTTGCCCGGCGGTGCCGGCACCTTCGTGCCGCCGACGCTGATCGAGCTCGATCGCATCGACCAGCTCGACCGCGAAGTGTTCGGCCCGGTGCTGCACGTGGTGCGCTACCGCCGCCGCGACCTCGACGGCGTCGTCGATGCCGTCAACCGCCTCGGCTTCGGCCTCACCTTCGGCCTGCACACCCGGCTCGACGACACCATCGACCACGTCACCGCGCGCATCGCCGCCGGCAATATCTACGTCAACCGCAACATCATCGGCGCCGTCGTCGGCGTGCAGCCCTTCGGCGGGCAGGGGATGTCGGGCACCGGCCCCAAGGCCGGCGGTCCGCTCTACGTGCGGCGGCTGGTGCGGCAGCGCCCCGCCGACAACGATCTGGCCGAGCTGCTGCCGGGGCCGGTGGGCGAATCCAACCTCTACCGCACCGCGCCACGTGGCCAAATCCTGCTGCTGCCGCAGACGCGCGAGGGACTGAGCCGCATGCTCGACGCGGTGATCGCCACGCGCAATAGTCCCGTGGTCGACGGCACCGTGGTCGGCGCCGCCGTGGTGCGAGAGTTGGCGCCGGCGGCGCGGCTGGCGGCGACGCCTGCCACCGAAGCCGGCATCGACGGCGTGCTGGTCGAAGGCGATGCGGCGCGCGTTGCCGATATTGCTGTGCAGGTGGCGGCGCGTCCCGGCAAGATCGTGCCGGTGCAGTCGGCGGCCGACGTCAACCGCGACATGCTGGTGCACGAGGTATCGGTCAGCATCAACACCGCCGCGGCCGGCGGCAATGCCAGCCTGATGGCGCTGGGAGAAAGCTGAGTGGAGCTATTTGCGCGATCGGCGGACGGGAGCAATTTTGTCGCCGAGGCGCATCGTCGCCGTGACGTCGCGGGCGATGTAGCTCTGGATCTGCTTGACGATCTGCGCCGCGTGCTGGGTCGCCAACTCGTCGCAGCGCTCGGCGTCGCCCTTGTCGATGGCGACGATCATCGCCTCGTGCTCGTCGACATATTTGCGCGGCAGATGGTCGTCGAACGAGGCGTAATAATAGAGCCTGAGCAGCCGCCGTCCCTCGTCCAGCAGCCGCGTGAACCAGCGGGTGAAATAGGCGTTGCCGCCGGCCTCGGCGATGGCGAGGTGGAACTCGCGGTTGGTCGAGATCATCCCCACCGCGTCGCTGCGCTCCACCGCCTCGACGTAATCCGCCTGCGCCGCGCGGATCACCTCGATCTGCGCCGGCGTCCGCCGCAGCGCCGCCGCCCGGGTGGTAACGCGATACATCAGCGTCAGCGCCTCGAAATACACCGGCAGCTTCTCGAAATCGATCGGCGCCACCACGGTGCTGCGGTTGGGCAGGGCGGTCACCAGCCCGTCGGCCATCAGCCGCACCAGCGCCTCGCGGATCGGCGTGCGCGACATCGCGAACTGCTTGCTCAGCCGCACCTCGTCGAGCGGGCTGCCCGGCGGCAGCTCCAGATTGACGATCGCCGACTGCAGCCGCTCATACACCGTCTGCACCCCGGCGCCGCGCACCGGCCGGGTCGTGCCTGTCATGGTCGATGCCCGATTGGCCATCGGTTCCACACTCCATTTCCCCTTCGATTGACACGAAATCCGTCTGCGTGCAATCTGTCGACAAGATGCATGCAGAAGCATCGGCAGTCGCCCGTATCGTGTCGGTCGTTAAGAGCCGTTTTCGGGCGGCGCACGTGAACACACTGCAACAGGGAGACCATCTATGAAACTGACCATGACCTCGGCACTCGCCGGCCTGACGCTGGCTCTGGCGCTCAGCACCGCAACCTTTGCTGCCGACATCAAGATCGGCGTCCTCGTGCCCACCACCGGCGGCCAGGCGAGCTACGGCCAGGACATGGCCAACGCCGTGCAACTCGCCATGGACGAGCTCAACAAGGCCGGCGGCGGCAACACCTATTCGATGGTCGTCGGCGACGATGGCTGCGATCCGCAGCAGGCGGTGAACGCCGCCACCAAGCTCGCCTCCTCCGGCATCGCCGGCGTGGTCGGCGGCTATTGCTCCGGCGCCACCATCCCGACGCTGAAGATCTTCGGCGACGCCAAGCTGCCCTTCATCATCACCGCCGCCAACTCCACCAAGCTGATCCCGGCCAATCCGGGCAACGCCTTCATGATCAACTCGACCGGCAACGACCAGGTCGCCAAGGCCATCGACGTGTGGAAGGCCAAGGGCGTCAAGTCGCTGGCCATCGTCAACGAAGGCGACGCCTACAGCCAGGATCTGGCGACGCTGGCGCAAAAGAGCTTCACCGAAGGCGGCGGCACCGTTGCCGATTTCGAGACGGTCAACCACGGCGAGCAGGACTTTTCATCCGTCGTCACCAAGATCAAGGCGGCCAACCCGGACGCCGTGTTCTGGACGGCCTATGACGACGACGGCGGCCCCTTCATCAAGCAGCTCCGCGAGGGCGGCTACCAGGGCGCGATCTATGTCGGCGACGGCTCGACCTCGACCAATCTGCTCAAGCTCGCGGGCGACGCGTCGGAGGGCGTCTTCGCCTTCTCGAGCCCGACCGCCGAGTTCCTGCCCGACGCCAAGGCCTTTGCCGATGCCTACCAGGCCAAGTTCAACGTCGCGCCCAGCTCCTACGGCCCGCTCACCTATGACGGCATGAAGCTGCTCGCCGACGCCATCAGCAAGGCCGGCGGCACCGACAGCGCCAAGGTCATCGATGCGCTGTCGAAGGAAGACTACAAGGGTCTCGCCGGCGAAATCAGCTTCCGGCCCGACCACACCCTGGCCCGCTCGAACTTCATCGTCATCGAGGCCAAGGGCGGCGCCTGGGCCCTGGCCCAGTAACCCTCCATCGCAAATCGTGTGCGGGGAGGCCTGACAACGACCTGGACCGGCCGCCGGATCAAATGATCCGGTAGCTGGTCCGGGCCTCTCCGCACCGCCAGGGATAGTCGCCAATGACCTTGACCACCATCCTGTTGCAGCAATTGGTGAACGGCCTGGTGCTGGGCTCGTTCTACGCGCTCGTCGCGCTCGGCTACACCATGGTCTTCGGCGTGGTGAAGCTGCTCAATTTCGCCCATGGCGATCTCTACATGGTCGGTGCCTTCATCGGCCTGCTCGCCCTGTCGCTGGTCGCCGGCGCCGTCGGCACGAGCTGGGTCGGCGTCGGGCTCGCCATCCTGCTGTCGATGCTCGCCGTCGGCTTCTTCGGCGTCTTTATCGAACGCATCGCCTACGCGCCGATGCTGAAGGCTCCGCGGCTGTCCATCCTCATTACCGCGCTCGCCGTCTCGCTGGTGCTGCAGAACGGCGTTCTGTCGCTGACCGGCGGCCAGGTCATGCCGTTCAGCCCCAAGCTCGGCTTCGCCGGCATCAATCTGGGCGACATCTTCATCAACTACAAGCAGATCGCGCTCGCCGGCGCCGCCGCGGTGCTGATGCTGGCACTCGAGCTGTTCGTCTCCCGCACGCAGTATGGCCGCGCCATGCGCGCCGTGTCGGTCGACAAGGACATGTCCGAGCTGATGGGCATCGACGTCAACCGCATCATCGCCGTCACCTTCTTCGTCGGCACCGCGCTCGCCGCCGCCGCCGGCACCATGGCCGGGGCCTATTACGGCTCGATCTGGTACTTCATGGGCTTCCTCATCGGCCTCAAGGCCTTCACCGCCGCGGTCATCGGCGGCATCGGCTCGATCCCCGGCGCCATGCTCGGCGGCCTGGTGCTCGGCCTGCTCGAAAGCTTCGGCACGCAGATCCCCGGCATCGGCAGCGCCTGGAAGGACGTGTTCTCGTTCTCGGTGCTGATCCTGGTGCTGGTGTTCAAGCCCACGGGACTTCTCGGCAAATCCGAACAGGAGCGCATGTGATGGCGCTCGAACCCGGCTCACCCGGCCCGCAATCGGTGGTCTCCCGGCCCAGCGCCTGGGGCGGCCTCGGCCTCCTGCTCGACACTCCCGCCAAGCGCGCCGCCGCCATCGTCGTGATCCTCGCCGCCATGGTCGCGGCGCCGCTGCTCGGCCCCTACGCCGTGGTGATCCTCACCAACGCGCTGCTCTACACCATCCTCGCGCTCGGCCTGAACATCGTCGTCGGCTATGCCGGCCTGCTCGATCTCGGCTACGCCGCCTTCTTTGCGGTTGGCGCCTATTCGGTGGGCATCCTCACCACCGTCTTCGGCTGGAATTTCTGGGCCACGATCCCGGTCGCGGTACTCGCCGCCGTCTGCGCCGGCATCATCATCGGCGGCCCGACGCTCAGGCTGCGCTCCGACTACCTCGCCATCGTCACCCTCGGCTTCGGCGAGATCGTGCGCATCGCCGCGCGCAATCTGCAGATCACCGGCGCCGCCAGCGGCATCTCCGGCATCGAACAGCCCTGGCTGTTCGGCTGGCACATCGCCGGCTCCACCGATTTCTACTACGTCTTCCTGCTGCTCGCGGTCATCGGCATCTTCGTCTCCGTGCGCCTCGCGAGATCGCGGCTCGGCCGCGCCTGGCTCTACGTCCGGCACGACGAGGATGCCGCCGAGGCCATGGGCATCGACCGCGTGCGGGTGAAGCTCGCCGCCTACATCATCGGTGCCATCTACGGCGCCATCGGCGGCGCCTTCTTCGCGGTGAACTTCACCGCCATCTCGCCGCAGAGCTTCTCCTTCCAGCAGTCGACGCTGTTCCTGATGGCGGTGATCCTGGGCGGCATGGGCAAGATCCCGGGCGTCATCCTCGGCGCCTTCATCGTCGTGCTCGGCCCCGAGCTGCTGCGCGACCTCGGCAGCTTCCGCTATCTCGTCTTCGCGGTCGGCCTGCTGCTGATCATGCTGTTCCGCCCCAGCGGCATCTGGCCGAGCGGAGCGAAACGCTGATGGCCCTGCTCGACCTCAAGGGCGTGTCCCTCGGCTTTGCCGGCAATCGCGTGCTGCAGGATGTGAGCTTTGCCGTCGACGCGGGCGCCATCGCCAGCCTCATCGGCCCCAATGGCGCCGGCAAGACCTCGCTGTTCAACTCCATCACCGGCTTCTACAAGCCGCAGCGCGGCAGCATCGTGTTCGACGGCGTCGAGACGCGCCGCATGAAGCCGCACCAGGTGACGCGCGCCGGCATCGCCCGCACCTTCCAGAACGTCCGCCTGTTCCGCGAAATGAGCGTGCTCGAAAACGTCATGTCGGGCCAGCATTGCCGCTCGCGGGCGGGGGCCATCGGCGCCGTGCTGCATTTGCCGGCGCAGCAGCGCGAAGAGGCGCACATCCACGACGTCGCCGCCGGCTGCCTGCGCTTCGTCGGCATCGATCCGGCCGAGTGGGAGCGCGACGCCACCACCCTCGCTTACGGCCACCAGCGTCGCGTCGAGATCGCCCGCGCCCTTGCCACCGAGCCCAAGCTGCTGCTGCTCGACGAGCCCGCCGCCGGCCTCACCAAGGGCGAGAAGGCCGAGCTGGTGACGCTGATCGCTCGCATCCGCGACGAGCGCGGCGTGGCGGTGCTGCTTATCGAGCACGACACCGGCCTCGTGATGTCGATCTCCGAGCGCGTCAGCGTGCTCGACCACGGCGTCATGATCGCCGAGGGCACGCCTCGGGAAATCCAGGCCAACCCCCGGGTGATCGAAGCCTATCTGGGCAGCGAAGACGCGGAGGCCGCCCTTGCGCTCTGAAGCTCCGGTCGTGCTGTCCCTCAAGGGCGTCGAAGCGGGCTACGGCCGCATCCGCGCGCTGCACGGCATCGATCTCGAAGTCCGCGCCGGCGAGATCGTGACGCTGCTCGGCGCCAACGGCGCCGGCAAGACCACCACGCTCAAGACCATCTCCGGCCTCGTCCGCGCCACTGCGGGCTCGGTCACCTTCGAGGGCCAGGAACTGGTCGGCAGGAAGGCCAGCGACATTGCCCGCCTCGGCGTCGTGCACGTGCCGGAAGGCCGCCACGTGCTGCGCGGCCTCAGCGTGCGCGAAAACCTCGAGCTCGGCGGCTTCACCGTTGCCGATCCAAAGCTCCGCCGCGAGCGCCTCGAGCACGCCTTCAGCCTGTTCCCCATCCTCCGGGAGCGCCAGCACCAGGACGGCTCGCTGCTGTCGGGCGGCGAGCAGCAGATGCTTGCCATCGGCCGCGCCCTCATGCACGGCCCCAAGGTGCTGCTGCTCGACGAGCCGTCGATGGGCCTCGCCCCCAAGCTGGTGCTCGAAACCTTCCGCATCATCCGCGACCTCAACCAGACCGGCGTCACCATCCTTTTGGTCGAGCAGAACGCCCGCCTCGCCCTCAAGCTCGCCGACTACGGCTACGTCCTCGAAACCGGCGCCGTCCGTATGGCGGGCGACGCCGAGACGCTCGGTGCCAGCACCTCTATCGTGGAGGCGTACCTTGGCGCGTGAGACCCGATGACCCCGATGCCCGCGGCCCCCACATCCACCGGCGCACAAGACTTACCCCAGCGTCTTGTATCCCAGCCCCGTGGTCGCCTGCAGGGCGGCGCCCGGCACGTCGAACCAGCCTTTCTCCAGCAGCTCCGCGCGCACCCGCTCGTTGAGCCCGCCGCGGGTCTGGTGCTCCGCGGCCAGCCCGTCGAACGATTGCGCCGGCGTATGCCTGGCGGTGTCGGCCAGCATGCCGAGCAGCGACACCACATAGCTGCGCGCTTCGGTTTCGCTGAGCCCGGCTCCGGTGCCGACGTCGATCAGCGCCCGCTGCAGCTCGAAATAGCTCGACATGAAGGCGCTGAGCCCGCCGAACTGCAGCCGCCGCTCGTCCGCCGCCACGAACAGGTCGCCCAGCGGCGCCATCAGCCGCACGATCTCGGGCACCGCCGGATAGGTCGCCATCGGCCCGACGCCGCGCGCGATGCCGGGCAGCGGCACGAAGCGGCACGCCGTCGCCTGCGGCCAGCGCGCCTTGATCTCGGCGAGGCCGAAGCCGGCCACCATGCTCGCCACGATCTGGCCCTTGTCGAAGCTTATGCCCGCCATCGCCTCGTCGAGATGCGCCGGGCGCATGCCGAGGAACACGATGTCGGCCCTGGCCACCTCGGCGTTGGAGCCGGCGCGGCTGACGTTCCGGAATTTCGCGGCCAGCGCCAGCGACGTGCTCTCCGAGCGCGGCGAGACCACGATCTCGGGCGCCTCGGGCAGCGACTGCAACCCCTCGATCACGGCCGCCGAAATCGTGCCCGTGCCGATGAATCCGATTTGCATCTCTCACTCCCTGCACACTGAAGGACTTCCGATATGACACTCACCTGGCGCGGCGTCATCCCCGCATTGATGACCGAGATGAAGCAGAATGGCGATCTCGATTTCGAGGCCACCGCCCGGCACATCGACTCCTGCCTGAGCGCCGGCTGCGAAGGCTTCGTCATGCTCGGCACCCTCGGCGAGAATTCCTCGCTGGCGCCCGAGGAGAAGGACGCCGTCGTCGCCGCCGCCGTGAAGGCGGTGAAGGGCCGCGTCCCGGTCGTCGCCGGCGTTGCCGAATACACCACCAGGCTCGCCATCGACGCCGCCAACCGCATGGGCAAGGCCGGCGCCGCCGGCATCATGGCGCTGCCCACCATGGTGTACCAGACCGACGCGCGCGAGAGCATCAACCACTTTCGCACGCTGGCCCGCAACACCGACCTGCCGATCATGATCTACAACAATCACGTGGCCTACAAGGTCGATCTCAAGCCCGAGGATTTCGCCGAGCTCGCCAGCGAGAAGAACATCGTTGCGGTCAAGGAATCGAGCCACGACAGCCGCCGCATCACAGACATGATCAACCGCCTCGGTGATCGCTACGCCATCGTCTCCGGCGTCGACGATCTGTTCCTCGAGAATGCGCTGTTCGGCGCCGTCGGCTGGGTGTCGGGCCTCGCCAATTCGTTCCCGCGCGAAGCCGTGCAGCTCTACAGGCTCGCCAAGGCGGGCAAGCTGGCCGAGGCGGTCGAGCTCTACCGCTGGTTCATGCCGCTGCTGCATCTCGATGTGGCGACCAAGCTGGTGCAGTACATCAAGCTCGCCAACCAGATGACCGGCGAGGGCAGCGAATGGGTGCGCGCGCCGCGCCTCACCCTTGAGGGCGAGGAGCGCCGGAAGATCGCCGCCGTCATCCAGCACACCATCGACACCCGTCCGCAACTGAAGCTGGTGGCCTGAGCACCACCGTGGACGCGGAAATCGTCATTGTCGGCGCCGGCATCGTCGGCCTCGCGAGCGCGTTCAAGCTCGCCGAGGCCGGCCGCGCGGTGCTGCTGGTCGATCGCAAGGGCATGGCCGAGGAAACCAGCCGCGGCAATGCCGGCGCCTTCGCCTTCTCCGACATCATGCCGCTCGCCACCAAGGACGTGCTGCGCAAGCTGCCGAAATGGCTGGGCGACCCGCTGGGGCCGCTCACCGTGCGTCCCGAATATCTGGCGCAGATCACCCCGTGGATGCTGCGCTTCTGGCGCGCCGGCTGGCCCGACCGTGTCGCCGCCGGCGTCAAGGCGCAGGCGGCGCTGATGCGTCTTGCCCGCGCCGAGATGGAGGCGCTCGTCGCCGCCGCCGGCATCGCCAGCCTCGTGCGCTCCGACGGTGTGCTCGAGCTCTACGAGAGCGAGGCCGAGCTCCGCCGCGCCCAGCCCGAGATCGACGCCAAGACCCGCGAGGGCATCGAGATCCGCATCGTCCGCGGCGCCGATCTGGCCGCGCTGCAGCCGGGGCTCGATCCGCGCTTCGTCGCCGCTACCTTCATCCCGAAATGGCAGACCGTCAGCGATCCCTACGAGTTCGCGCTCGCCATCGGCAAGGCCGCTACCGCTCGCGGCGTCGCCTTCCGCCAGGCCGAGGTCAAGGCGCTGCGCCCGCTGGGGCAGGGGGCCGCCCTCGATTTCGCCGATGGCACGTCGCTCACCGCCGGCAAGGTGGTGGTGGCGTGCGGGGCCTGGTCGCGCCGCCTCACCGCGCCGCTCGGCGATCTCATCCCGCTCGACACCGAGCGCGGCTACAACACCACGCTGCCGCCCGGCGCCTTCGACCTTCGCCGCCAGCTCGTCTTTCCCGGCCACGGCTTCGTCGTCACGCCGCTGTCGACCGGCATCCGCGTCGGCGGCGCCGTCGAGTTCGGCGGCCTCGACCTGCCGCCCAACTTCAAGCGCTCCGACGCGATGCTGAAGAAGGCCGCCCTGTTCATGCCCGGCCTCAGGACCGAAGGCGGCCGCCAGTGGATGGGCTCTCGCCCGTCGCTGCCGGATTCGCTGCCGGCCATCGGCCGCTCGCGTCCGTCGCCGCATATCCTCTATGCCTTCGGGCACGGCCATCTCGGCCTCACCCAGTCGGCCGCCACCGGCCGGCTGCTCGCCGATCTCGTGACGGGCGCGGCCCCGTCGCTCGACCTCGCGCCGTTTTCGCCGCAACGCTTCTAGGACCACCTCATCATGGCACGCCACACCTTCTCCTGCATCGATGGCCACACCTGCGGCAACCCCGTGCGTCTGGTCAGCGGCGGCGGGCCGCTGCTCAAGGGCTCCACCATGATGGAGCGGCGCGCCGACTTCCTTGACCATTGGGACTGGATCCGCAAAGGCCTGATGTTCGAGCCGCGCGGCCACGACATGATGAGTGGTTCGATCCTCTATCCCTCGACGCGCGACGATTGCGACATCTCGGTGCTGTTCATCGAAACCTCGGGCTGCCTCTATATGTGCGGCCACGGCACCATCGGCACCGTTACCATGGCCATCGAGAACGGCCTGGTGCAGCCGAAGACGCCCGGCGTCGTCAATCTCGACGTCCCCGCCGGCAAGGTGGTGGCCGAGTATACGATGGACGGCGAGTACGTGGATGAGGTGCGCCTCACCAACGTACCGAGTTTCCTCCATTCGCGCGACCTCGAGATCGACTGCCCCGGCCTCGGCAGGCTCACCGTCGACGTCGCCTATGGCGGCAATTTCTACTGCATCGTCGACCCACAGGAGAACTTTTCCGACCTCGCCGACGTGTCGGTTGGCGATCTGCTGCGCTGGAGTCCCGTTCTGCGCCGGGCGATGAACGAGCGCTACAGCTTCTTTCACCCCGAGAACGACAACATCAAGGGCTGCACCCACATCATGTGGACCGGCCGGCCGCTGCAGCCCGGCTCCACCGCCCGCAACGCCGTGTTCTACGGCGACAAGGCCATCGACCGCTCGCCCTGCGGCACCGGCACCTCCGCCCGCATGGCGCAGTGGTTCGCCCGCGGCAAGCTCAAGGTCGGCGACGCCTTCATCCATGAATCGATCATCGGCTCCATCTTCAAGGGCCGCGTCGAGCAGGCGGTGCGCGTCGGCAACCTCGACGGCATCGTCCCCTCCATCGCCGGCTGGGCTCGCCAGACCGGCATCAACACCATCTTCATCGACGACCGCGACCCCTTCGCCCACGGTTTTTCGCTTGTCTGATCCTGTCGCAAGATTAGCGGTTCCGGCGCCTCCCTCCCCCTTGCGGGGAGGGACCGAGGGTGGGGGCCGCGCGCACCGGATCCTGGGCAATCTGCCCCCACCCCAAACCCCTCCCCGCAAGGGGGAGGGGAGCCCGACTGAATCGCCGGTCGAAGGACAGCATCCATGAAAATCACCGCCATCCGCATCTACCAGGTCGATCTCCCGCTCCGCGAAGGCCGCTACAACTGGTCGGGCGGCAACTTCATGGAAGTGTTCGACTCGACCGTGGTCGCCGTCGAGACCGATGCCGGCATCACCGGCTATGCCGAATGCTGCCCGCTCGGCTCGGCCTATCTGCCCAGCTACGCCAGGGGCGTGCGCGCCGGCCTCGACGAGATCGGCCCGAAGCTCATTGGCCACGACCCCACCGACCTCTGGCCGCTCAACCACCACATGGACGCGGTGCTGCGCGGCCACCCCTACGTCAAGGCGCCCATCGACATCGCCTGCTGGGACATTCTCGGCCAGGTCGCCGGCCTGCCGGTGTACAAGCTGCTGGGCGGCGGCGAGCAGGATAAAATTGCGCTCTACCGCGCCATCAGCCAGGAAGACGCCGGGCGTATGGCTGAAAAGATCGCCGGCTACCGCGCCGAAGGCTACACCAAGTTCCAGCTCAAGGTCGGCGGCGATGCGGCCGACGACATCGCCCGCATCCGCGCCTGCCGCGCCATCCTCGCGCCCACCGACATTCTCGTCGCCGACGCCAACACCGGCTGGACCAAGGCCGACGCCGCCCGCGTCGTCGCCGCCGTGCGCGACCTCGACGTCTATATCGAGCAGCCCTGCATGACCTACGAGGAAAGCCTTTCCATCCGCCGCCGCACGGCGCTGCCCTTCGTCCTCGACGAGAACATCGGCTCGGTGCAGGATCTGGTAACGGGCATCGCCGAGGACGCCTTCGACGTCATCAACCTCAAGATTTCCAAGGTCGGCGGCCTCACCAAGGCAAAACAGATGCGCGACCTCTGCGTCAGCCACTCCATCCCGATGACCATCGAGGACACCTGGGGCGGCGACATCGTCACCGCCACCATCGCGCACCTCGCCCGCTCGACGCCCGAGCGCTTCTGCTTCACCGCCACCGACTTCAATTCCTACGTCACTGTCTCCACCGCCGACGGCGCCCCCCGACGCGAGCACGGCTTCATGACCGCCTCCGACCAGCCCGGCCTCGGCGTTACCCCCAAATGGGACGTGCTGGGCGATCCCGTGCAGGTGATCCGATGAGAGTATCGTGCGCGCTGCTCCCACCCCGCAGGGGGGGAGGAAGCCCGACTGAGCCATCGGTTCTATCGCCCCCCTCCCCCTTGCGGGGAGGGGCCGGGGGTGGGGGCCACACCCACCCGGGCCAGCCATGAGAACCACCCGTTCCATCGACATCGTCTCCTGCCACGCCGAGGGCGAGGTCGGCGACGTCATCGTCGGCGGCGTCGCGCCACCGCCCGGCGACACGCTGTGGGCCCAGTCGCGCTTCATCGCCACCGACCAGACGCTGCGTAATTTCGTCCTCAACGAGCCGCGCGGCGGCGTCTTCCGCCACGTCAATCTGCTGGTGCCGCCGAAAAATCCGAAGGCGCAGATGGGCTTCATCATCATGGAGCCCGAGGACACGCCGCCGATGTCGGGCTCCAACTCCATCTGCGTCGCCACCGTCCTGCTCGACACCGGCATCGTGCCGATGACCGAGCCCGAGACCCGCCTCACGCTCGAAGCTCCCGGCGGCCTCGTCGAGATCGTCGCCCAATGCCGTGACGGCAAGGCCGAGCGCATCACCGTCACCAACGTCCCGAGCTTCGCCGATCGCCTCGATGCAAAACTCGAGGTCGAGGGCCTGGGCACGCTCACCGTCGACACCGCCTATGGCGGCGACAGCTTCGTCATCGTCGATGCCGACGCGCTCGGCTTCGCCGTCGTTCCCGACGAGGCGCGCGATCTCGCCGAGACCGGCATCCGCATCACCCGCGCCGCCAACGAGCAATTGGGCTTCCGCCACCCCACCAATCCCGACTGGACGCACTATTCCTTCTGCCAGATCGCCCGCCCGGTGGAGCCGCGCGATGGCCTCCTGACCGCCGCCAACGCCGTCGCCATCCAGCCCGGCAAGATCGACCGCTCGCCCACCGGCACCGGCGCCTCCGCCCGCATGGCGGTGCTGCGCGCCAAGAGGCAGATGCAGGTCGGCGACCGCTATCTCGCCCGCTCCATCATCGGCTCGGAGTTTCTGGGCCGCATCGAGGCCGACACCATGCTGGGCGGCAAGCCCGCCATCATCCCCTCGATCTCCGGCCGCGCCTGGATCTGCGGCAAGCGTACCGAGATGCTCGATCCTGCCGACCCCTGGCCCCAGGGCTACAAGCTCTCCGACACCTGGCCGCGGATCGCCCCGTGACCGACGCGCGCATCTCCACCGCCGACCTCGCCGCGCTGCTCGCCATCATCTTCCGGCGCCACGGCTGCAGCGACATCGTCGCCAAAACCCTCGCCGACAACATGGCGGCCGCCGAGCGCGACGGCGCCCACAGCCACGGCGTCTTCCGCGTCGCCGGCAATCTCGGCTCGCTCGACAGCGGCTGGGTCGACGGCAGGGCCGTTCCCACGCTCGAGGACGTGGCTCCGGGCGTGCTGCGCGGCGACGGCCACAACGGCTTTTCGCTGCCGCTGCTGGAGCTGGCGCGCGCCCCGCTGATGGCCAAGGCCCGCCAGAACGGCCTCGCCATGCTCAGCGTCCGCAACGCCCATCATTTCAGCGCCGTCTGGCCCGACATCGAGCCCTTCGCCCGCGAGGGCTTCGTGGCGCTGGCCATGATCAACTCCATGTCGAACGTCGTTCCACACGGCGGCAGGACGCGCCTCTACGGCACCAACCCCATGGGCTTCGCCGTGCCGCGCGATCCCGACCCCATCGTCTTCGACCAGGCCTCGTCGGGCTGGTCCAATGGCGACGTGCAGATCGCCCGCCGCGAGGGCAGGGCGCTCCCTCCGGGCATCGGCGTCGACCGTGACGGCAACCCCACCACCGATCCCGACGCCGTGCTCGAGGGCGGCGCGCTGCTGCCCTTTGGCGGCCACAAGGGCTCGTCCATCGCCATGATGATGGAGATCATGGGCGCCGCGCTCGCCGGCGGCGACTATTCGTGGGAGATCGACTGGAGCCGCCATCCCGGCGCCGCCACGCCGCATGGCGGCCAGACCTACATCCTCATCGACCCCAACCGCGGCAACGCCCGCAATTTCGCCGCCCGCATCGAAACCCTGGTCGAGGCCATCCACGCCGCCGGCCAGCAGCGCCTCCCCGGCGACCGCCGCTACGCCAACCGCCGCATCAACACCGCCCAGGGCATCCCGCTCCCCGCCGAAACCCTGAACCATCTCCGCGCCCTCGCCGAAGACCGCTGAGCCCGATCCCGCGCCTTGCTTGTCCGCACGCCGCCGATGCTCTAGGACGGGCGCGTCGTAACCCCCATATCCTGCTCGTGACCGAAAAAACCACATCGCTGGCCGAGGCGCGCCGCTTCTCCGTTGCGCCTATGATGGATTGGACCGACCGGCATTGCCGGTTTCTCCATCGCTTGCTGACGCGCCGGGCGCTGCTGTTCACCGAGATGGTGACCAGCGCCGCCATCGTGCATGGCCCGCGCGATCGGCTGCTCGGCTTCGATGCGGTCGAGCACCCGGTCGCCGTGCAGCTCGGCGGCTCCGATCCGAGGGAGCTGGCCGAGGCGACACGCATCGCCGCCGCCTTCGGCTATGACGAGATCAACCTCAATGTCGGCTGCCCGTCCGACCGCGTGCAGTCGGGCCGCTTCGGCGCCTGCCTGATGGCCGAACCCGAGCTCGTCGCCGACTGCGTGCGCGCCATGCGCGACGCCACCGACCTTCCGGTCACCGTCAAATGCCGCATCGGCATCGACGAGCAGGACATCGAGGCGCCGCTCGACCGCTTCGCCGACCTCATGGCCGAGGCGGGCGTCGCGGCGCTCTACGTCCATGCCCGCAAGGCGTGGCTCAAGGGCCTGTCGCCGAAGGAGAACCGCGAGATCCCGCCGCTCGATTACGGCCGCGTCTATCGTCTCGCCGCGCGCCTGCCGGTGCCGGTGCTGCTCAATGGCGGCATCAAATCGCTGCACGAGGCCGAGGATCATCTGGCGTCCGTCTCCGGCGTCATGCTGGGCCGCCTCGCCTACCACGAGCCGATGCGGCTCGCCGCGGTCGACGGCCGCTTTTTCGGCGAGGCCGCACCGTCCGTCGAGCTGCGCCCCGTCGTCGAGGCCATGGCCGCCTATGCCGAGCGCGAGCTCGCCAGGGGCGCGCGCCTCAACGCCATCACCCGCCACATGCTCGGCCTCGCCGCCGCCCGCCCGGGCGCGCGCACCTTCCGCCAGATCCTCAGCGTCGATGCGGCGAGGCGCGGCGCCGGTCCCGAAATCCTCCTCCGTGCCCTCGACGCGCTGGAGCCGGATCTGCAGCTCGCGGTGTAGCGTCGTTCTCGTCGCTATCCCTTCGACGACCAGAACTCCGCCTGCAATCGTGCCGCCTCGTCAGCCAGCAGCGGCCCCACCACTTCGGTCGGCCGCTGCCCCGCGGCGAACACCACCGCGCAGGGCAGGTCCAGCGTCGGGTTCTCCTCATGTGCGCCGGTCTGCGCCTTGAGGTCGCGCTCGCTCTGGCCGAACACCACGCGGCCGATGCCGGCCCAGTAGATCGCGCCGGCGCACATCGCGCAGGGCTCCGCCGAGCTGTAGAGCGTGCAGTGCTGCAATTGCTCGAGGCTGAGATGCGTCGCCGCCCACGAGGCGAGCAGCCGCTCGGCATGCGCCGTGCGGTCGCCGCCCGCCGCGCTGAAGCCGTTGCCCTGTTCGCGCAGCACCGTGCCCTGCGCATCCGCCAGCAGCGCGCCGAACGGATGGTCGCCGCTTGCGCGCGCCCGCTGCGCCACGGCAAAGGCCTGCCGCAGCAGCCGCTCGTCATCGTCGCGTTGGGGCATGTCGGCCTCCCTTGGATCGGCCGACCCTAGTCGGAGAGTTCGAGCTTGTCGCCTGCCACCGAATAGCGGCTCAGCGTTTCGAGGAAGGTCATGCCGAGCAGGCTCCCGTCGAGCGCCCCGCGGTCGGCGACGAAGGCCTGCACGCGCTTGCGCCTTATGCCGCCCACCTCCATCTCGGCCAGCGTCACCACCGCGGCGCGGCCGGTGCCGTTGGCCGTGGTCACCGGCGTGTCGAAATTCAGCGCCTCGACGTCGATGCCGGCCTTGCGGGCGTCGGCGTAGGACAGCACCACGGCGCTGGCGCCGGTGTCGAACAGCAGCGCCATGTCGGCGCCGTTCACCCGCGAGGCCACGAGGAAATGCCCGTCGAGGCCGCGCGTGAAGCGGGCCGTGCCATTGCGCGAATCGATCACCGCCGAGGTCGGCGACAACTCGCCGAACACCCGCGCCGCCACGCCCTTGATGTCCTCGCGATAGGTGTAGCCCACCAGCGAGACGACGAAGATCGCGCCCCACATGGCCACGTTGGCAACGATGGTCGAAAACTTCTGCCGCCGCGAGAACGCTCCGGCGGCAAACACGATCGCCAGCACCACCAGCACGATCAGCTGCGCGAATTGCGCCTGCGACAGCCCGAGCACGGTCCCGGCATCGGCGCTCACCAGCAGCCCGATCCCCACCGCCACCAGCAATGCGACACCGACAAACAGCATGGCCGGAATAGTGGGGACGATTGGGGCGAAATCAAGCGTCCACCGCGGTTGGCCGATCGAGCCCTCTAGGGATCGATCGGCCAGAGCGCAAAGAAGACCCTCATAGCGAAGCTAGGGCGGGGGGAGCCGTCAGCATCGCGCTCACACGAACACCATGAACCCCGTCAGCACCGCCACCTCCACCAGCGCCATCAGCGCGCCGATCAGATCGCCGGTCTGCCCGCCGATCAGCCGCCGGCACAGCGTCACCCAGCCCCACACCACCAGCGCGCCCAGCGCATAGGCGACCACCAGCCCCGCAACGCTCACCGCGAACGCCGCCAGGACGAAGCTCAGCACCACCATGAACACCGCGCCGATGCCGAAGGCCTGCCGCGACACCTGTCCGGCGGCCGCCGCCGCTCCGCCGGTGCGGGCCGCCGGCAGCGCCACGGTCAGCCACAGCGCCCCCGAGCGCGCCATCACCGTGGCCGCCAGCCACACGCCCGCCGCTTCCAGCGGATTGGCGATCGCGCCGATGGCGGCGATGCGCAGCGCCAGCAGCAGCGCGATGGCGCAGACGCCATAGGTGCCGTGCCGGCTGTCCTTCATGATCGCCAGCCGCGCCTCGACGTCGTGCCCGCCGAACAATCCGTCCAGCGCATCCGCCAGCGCGTCCTCGGCCATGCCGCCGGTCACCGCCACCATTGCCGCCACCGCCAGCGCCGCCGCGAAATAATGCGGCACGTTCAGCCATTCGAGCCCCAGCAGCACCAGCACCGGGCCGATGCCGATCGCCAGGCTGGCAAAGGGCAGGGCCAGCGCCATGCGCGTGAGGTTCGGCCGCCGGTGCGGCGCGTTCCCGGTGGGCAGCCGCGAAAAGAAGCGGATGCCCATCAGCAGATCGTCGCCGAATCGGACGTCCCCCTTGAGCGGGTTGTTGTCGTTGGTCGGGCGCGGCGCGGGCGCCCCCGTCGGGTCGTCGGTCAATTGCGGGTCCGCCAGGATGGTTGCCGCCTTGTCCCACCGAAGCACAGGCCAGGCAAGCACCGCCCCGGCCGGATGGGACTAGGCGCGGGCGCAGACTCGGCGCATGAAGGCCGCCCACCGGGAGCGTCCGCCATGCCTGCCAGCCCCTTCGCCGAAATCCTCGAGCTCCTGACCATCGTGCCGGAGGGCGACGAGGCGGCGGTCGACGCCGTGCGCCGGCACGACGCCCAGCTCACCAAGCCGCCCGGCTCGCTCGGCCGGCTCGAGGGCCTGGTCGAATGGCTGGCGCGCTGGCAGGGCAAGTCGAAGCCCACCTTCGACGATCCGATGGTAGCGATCTTCGCCGGCAATCACGGCGTCACCGACCAGGGCGTCAGCGCCTTCCCGCGCGAGGTGACGGCGCAGATGGTCGCCAATTTCACCGAGGGCGGCGCCGCCATCAGCCAGATCTGCGCCCAGCACGAGCTCAATCTGCGGGTCTTCGAGCTGGCGCTGGAGCTGCCCACCGGCGACATCACCCGCACCGTCGCCATGGACGACAAGATGTGCGCCGCCACCATCGCCTACGGCATGGAGGCCATCGCCGGCAAACCCGACGTGCTCGGCATCGGCGAAATGGGCATCGGCAACACCACGATCGCCGCCGCCCTCTACGCCGCGCTCTACGGCGGCAGCGGCGCCGACTGGGTCGGGCGCGGCACCGGCGTCGACGATGCCGGACTGCGCCGCAAGGCCGACGCCGTCGACCGCGCCCTCGAGCGCCACCGCGCCAACCTCACCGATCCGCTGTCGATCCTCGCCCGCCTCGGCGGCCGCGAGATCGCCGCCATGCTGGGCGCCATCATCGCCGCCCGCCAGCAGCACATCCCGGTGGTCGTCGACGGCTTCGTCGCCACCTCCGCCGCCGCCATCGCGCACGCCGTCAATCCGGCCGCCATCGACCATTGCCTGTTCGCCCACGCCTCGGCCGAGACTGCCCATCGCAAGGTGCTGGACCGCCTCGGCGTCCGCCCGCTGCTCGACCTCGACATGCGCCTGGGGGAGGGGAGCGGCGCCGCCCTCGCCATGGTCCTCGTCAAGACCGCGCTGCACCTGCACCAGCACATGGCGACCTTCCAGAGCGCCGGCGTCAGCGGCAAGGACTGACTACCAGCAGAAGGTCGCCGTTTTCGCCGGGCCGTCAAAGGTCAGGACGCCCTTGCTTAGCATGTCCATGCCGAGAACGGCGTCGAACTCTGGCTGGCGGTGAATGAGTCCCGCCAGCCGACGGTCCCGAAATAGCGTTGGCATGTCAGGATCGAGGGCGAGATCACCGTGAAACAGGTCGATGGCTACTCTACCGGCCGGCGTAATCATTTCGTCCTCGCCGACATTGGGAAGCGACACTGCGACTGCGATCTCCACGCTGACCGACGTATGGGTCGCTCCTGTGTCGATGAGCGCGTCGATCCAGTGAATGTTGTCTTTGCCGCCTTCGGATTTTGGCAGGGCCAATCCCATCCGCACGATGAGGCCGATCGCCTCAATGCGTATCGGGATGCAGCGCATACGACCAGGCACCAAGGGTTATGACCCGGTCCGTAACTTCCTGCACAGAGAAATGCCCGCGGCCGAATGTACGTGAGCCAAACTGAACCGCGTCCGCGAAAGTATCGAAAGACCTCTCAATCTTGCGCTGATGCAGCACGACGAACTTGCCTGGAATGCGGAGCATCAACTCAGGCAAAAGTTGCTTGAACGCCTCGTAGTTGTCGTGAACTTCGCGTTTGGCGCCGTCATGTTTCATTCGTCGAACCCAACGTTGCGCATACCAGCAACATAGACACTCGGAGCCTCGATTCAATGGCATGCCGCCTCACCCGTGCGTGCCGTCGGCCTCCGAGTAGATCTGCAGCTTGTGCCGCTTCTCGACCACCGGCGCCAGCGCGTCCATCACCCGGGCGCGCGGGAAGGTGGCGATCACTTCGGTGCCGAAGCGCAGCTTCGAGAACAGGTCGAACCGCCCCTGGTGCAGCTCCATGATCTTCTGCACGATCGGCAGGCCGAGTCCCGCGCCCTGTTCCGCCGTCTTCTGCGCCAGGCTCCCCTGACCGAACGAGCTCAGCACCGTGGCGATCTCCTCCTCGGGAATCCCGGGGCCGTTGTCGCGCACCGAGATCATCTGCCCGCCGTCGGGCGAGCGGTTGACCACGCACTGGATCTTGCCCGATTGCGGCGTGAACTTGATGGCGTTGCTGAGCAGGTTCAGCAGCACCTGCCGGATGGCGCGCTCGTCGCCCCACAGCTTGGGCAGATTGTGGCCATAGCTGAAGGTCAGCTCGATGCTCTTGGCCTTGGCGCGGATCTCCATCATCCGCCGGCAGTCCTCGGCGATGTCGACCAGCGACACCGCCTCCTCGTTGAGCTCGTACTTGCCCGCCTCGATCCGGCTCAGGTCGAGCAGCTCGTTGATCAGGTTGAGCAGGTGCTGGCCCGAGCGGTGGATGTCGCCGGCATATTCCTTGTACTGCGGCACCTGGTGCGGCCCCAGCAGCTCCGATTGCAGCACCTCGGAAAAGCCGATGATGGCGTTGAGCGGCGTGCGCAACTCGTGGCTCATCGTGGCGAGGAACTGCGACTTGGCGATGTTGGCCTGCTCGGCATGCCGCCGCGCTTCGTCCGACATCTCGCGCGCTTCTTCCAGCTCGTTGATCAGCTGGTCCTTTTCGGCCTGGTGCATGATCTCCTCGAGCTTGGAGCCATGCAGTTGCCGCGCCAGGTAGACGAAGAACACCTCGCCGCCGCACAGCACCGCCGCCAGCGACCAGTTGAGCGTGTTGAGCGGCCCGCCGATCCAGATCAGGTTGATCGCCACCGTCAGCGCCACCGGCAGCGTCGACATCAGCGTGGCGCCGGGCAGGGTGCGCGTCGACACCGCATTGGTGGCGATGCCCACCAGCGCCAGCGCGAACATCACCACCACCAGGCTCGCTTCGTCGGTGCCGAACAGCGTGAACAGCGCCAGCAGCGCCCACGACACGCCGTAGATGGTCTCGACCGTGATGAACGTCGCCGTCCACCGGGCGGCGTTGAACTTTTCCGGCGACGCCGCCTTGAACCGCCGCGCCGCCAGGACCACCGCCACATTGGACGCCGCGACCAGCCCCGCCCAGCCCGCCGCGACATACACCGGCACCCACAGGCTCGAAAACAGCGCCAGGATGGCGAACACCACCGGCAGCACCAGCGCGCCCCAATTGCGCGCATCGGCATATTCGTCGAGCAGCTCGAAATCGAAATCGGCGCGGGTGCCCGACGACGAGGTCAGGCGCTGGCGGGCGTCGAATACCGTCTTCTGCGCATTGCGGCGCAATTCGCGCCCCATCTGGGAGCGCACATCGGCCTGGTTGGCAGGCTCAAACGGCATCACGCTGGTACTCGACGAACTCGATACTGCGAAAAGCAAACGCATTCGCTACGCTGAAGCGGGACCCTAGCCGGATCATGGTTAAGAGGCGGTGAAATGCGGCAGTCGGTTTGGGGCAATCGCGGCAGGGTCCGGCCGCCGCGCGGCGTGCTGCCGGTGCTTGCGCTGCTGGCGGTCGGCGCCGTCGCTTTGGCCCGCTGGCAGCCCGACGCCACGCCCCTCGTCGGGCCGGCGACCGCCATCGATGGCGACACCCTGCGCCTCGGCACCGCGCGCATCCGGCTCGTCGGCCTCGACGCGCCCGAGCTCGACCAGACCTGCACCCGCCCCGACGGCGCCGAATGGTCGTGCGGTACCGAGGCCAAGGCATTCCTCGCCGCCGCGCTGGCACGGCACGACGTCGCGTGCACCCGCCAGGGCCGCGATGTCTACGGCCGCGCCCTCGCCAGGTGCAGCGCCAACGGCAACGACATCGGCGCTGCCCTCGTCGCCGCCGGCTGGGCCATCGACGAGGGCGGCTACGCCGCCGAAGCCGACGCCGCTCGTGCCGGCGATCTCGGCATCTGGTCGGGCAGCTTCGATCGCCCGTCCACCTGGCGGCGCGACCACGGCACCGATCGGCCGGGCCCGTGGGAGTGGATGAGAAGCTGGTTCCAGTAGGTTGACTCCATCCCGCGTTTGCGCAACGAATTTTCGTTGACTGGCCGAATGTGCGCTTGCTATTGCGCTAACCGCGGCTCTTTGCGGCATTTTCCGCAAAGCAATTTCAAAATTGACGAGGGACCCATGGCTCTGGACAAGATCGACCGGAAGATATTGGCGCTGTTGCAGAAGGATGCCACCACCCCCGTCGCCGAGATCGGTCGCAAGGTCGGCCTCAGCACCACGCCATGCTGGCGCCGCATCCAGAAGATGGAGGAGGACGGCGTCATCAAGGGCCGCGTCGCCATCCTCGATCCAGCCCGCATCAACGCCGGCGTCACCGTCTTCGTGTCGATCCGCACCAACGAGCACAACGACGCCTGGATGCGGAAATTCTCGTCCGTCGTCGACGATTTCACCGAGGTGGTCGAATTCTACCGCATGAGCGGCGAGGTCGATTACCTGCTGCGCGTCGTCGTCCCCGACATCGCCGCCTACGACGCCTTCTACAAAAAGCTCATCGGCAAGATAAACCTCACCGACGTCAGTTCGTCCTTCGCCATGGGCCAGATCAAATACACCACCGCCCTGCCGCTGGAATTCGTCTCGGTCGCCGACGACGACAAATAGGTGAATGGTGAGTGGTGAATAGTGAATGGTGATTGGTAAGGGGCGATAGCCCTTGCTGTGCGAACGGCATCAGACCACCGCCTTCCCATTCACCATTCACCATTCACCATTCACCATTCACCATTCACCATTCACCATTCACCATTCACCATTCACCATTCACCATTCACCATTTAGCCCCCCGTCACATTCATATGCCGCGCCAGCGCCGGCCCGGTGTGGTCGCGGTCGAGCACGAAGTCGTGGCCCTGGGGCTTGATCCGCATGGCGCGGTCCAGCGCCGCGTCGAGGCCTGCTGGCCCGTCGCCACGCAGCACCGCCCGCAAATCCACCATGTCGTCCTGCCCGAGGCAGAGATAGAGCTGCCCCGTCGCCGTCAGCCGCACGCGGTTGCAGCTCTCGCAGAAATTGTGACTCATCGGCGTAATAAACCCGAGCAAGCCATTGGTTTCCTTCACCCAGTCGTAGCGGGCAGGGCCCCCGGTCCGGTGCGCCGTCGGCTCCAGCGTGTACTTTGCCGCCAGCCGCTCGCGCAGTTCCCTGAGCGGCAGGTACGACTCGACCCGGTCGATCCCGACCTCGCCCAGCGGCATGCCTTCGATCAGCGTCAGGCCGAAGCCGCGCCCATGCGCGAAGGCCAGCATGGCCTCGATCTCGTCGTCGTTGACGCCCCGGATCGCCACCATGTTGAGCTTGATCGCGAGGCCGGCCTCCGCCGCCGCATCGATGCCGTCGAGCACGTCGCCGATCCGCCCGCGTCGCGTGATCTCGCGGAAGCGCGCCTCGTCCAGCGTGTCGAGCGACACGTTGATGCGCCGCACGCCGGCGCCGGCCAGCCGCGTCGCATAGCGCCGCAACTGGCTGCCATTGGTGGTGAGGGTCAGCTCGTCGAGGCCATGGCCGATAAAGCCGCCCAGCCGCTCCACCAGCTCGAGGATGTCGCGCCGGACCAGTGGCTCGCCGCCGGTCAGCCGGATCTTGCGCGTGCCGCGCGCGATGAACGCCGAGGCGATGGCGACGATCTCCTCGAAGCCCAGCACCTCGGATTTGGGCAGGAACTGCATGTGCTCGGACATGCAATAGACGCAGCGGAAGTCGCAGCGGTCGGTGACGCTGATCCGCAGATAGCTGATCTGCCGGCCGAAGCGGTCGATCAGCGGCCGCACGGCGCCGGTGGGCGCAAGGTCGCGCTGCGCAAGGAGCAGGGTCATGGCGCAAGGATAGCCGCCGCCGCGGCAAACAAAAAGGCCGGTCCCGAAGAACCGGCCGCGGTGAATTGACCGCTTTTACTGGTGCACGACCACCAGCGAGCCGACCCTTACCCGGTCGTAGAGGTCGATGATGTCCTCATTGGTCAGCCGGATGCAGCCCGACGACACCGCCTGGCCGATGGTCCACGGCTCCGAGGTGCCGTGCAGCCGGTACAGGGTCGAGCCGATATAGAGCGCCCGCGCGCCCAGCGGGTTGTCCGGGCCGCCGGGCATGTAGGCCGGCAGGTCCGGCACGCGCTTGCGCATCTCGGCGGGCGGCGTCCAGCCCGGCCACTCGGCCTTGCGCGTGATCTTGTGCTGCCCCGACCAGCGGAAGCCGTCGCGACCGACGCCGATGCCGTAGCGCAGGGCCTCGCCGTCGCCGAGCACGAAATACAGCCGGCGCTCCGCCGTCTCGACCACGATCGTGCCGGGCTTGAGCTTGGTCGGATAGTCGACGGTCTCGCGCGGGATCGGCGTATAACGGCCGCGCCCGTTGGAGGTGACGGTCCGTTCTTCCCATCTGTTGGTGTCGGGATTGTAGTAGAGCTTTGCCATCGCCGGAGCCGCACCGGAAACGGAGAAAGCAGCCGCGCCGAGCGCGGTAAGCAGCAGGTGACGTCGATTCATATTTTGCCTCTGAGCGATGCCGGGCCACGAACCCCCAGCGGATCGTATGAATTTTGCTTAGCTAAATTGCAGTTTTCCCGGAAGTCTTGCTCATCTTGTTTTGAGCAACCCGACCGGCGCAAATGCGTCGTGTGTTGCGGCAAAGCGACATTCTGCTTCACCAACGCGTGAAGAACGGCGGTTGACAGGGCAATTTGCGCCTTCTAGCACCGCCGCGGGGCGAGGGAGGCACCGGTGAGCGACGATCTCAAACGCATGGCGGCGGCCGCGGCGCTCGCCGAGATTCGGCCCGGCATGCGCCTCGGCCTCGGCACCGGGTCCACGGCGCGGCATCTGGTCGATCTGGTGGGGGCCCGGGTGCGCGAGGGGCTCGACGTGCTCTGCGTGCCGACCTCCGAGGCCACGGCCGCCCAGGCGCGGGGCCTCGGCATTCCGCTGACCACCCTCGAGGACACCCCCGAGCTCGACCTGACCATCGACGGCGCCGACGAGATCGGCCCCGGCCTCAGCCTGATCAAGGGCGCCGGCGGCGCCCTGCTGCGCGAAAAGATCGTCGCCGCCGCGAGCCGGCGCATGGTGGTCATCGCCGACGCCGGCAAGCGCGTCGCGGCGCTCGGCCGCTTCCCGCTCTCCATCGAAGTCAACCGCTTCGGCCTGCGCGCCACGCAGATCGCCGTCGAGCGCGTCGCTGCCCGGCACCGCGCCGAAGGCCCCGTCGAGCTGCGCCTCGCCCCCACCGGCGAGCCGTTCGTGACCGACGGCGGACACCTCATTCTGGATGCTTTTTTTGGCCGCATTTCCGCGCCAGAAGCGCTTTCGACCGACCTGCACGAGGTGCCGGGCGTGGTCGAGCACGGGCTGTTTCTCAAGCTTTGCCAAAGGGCCTACGTCGCCGCCGCGGATGGCGTAGAAACGATCGACGCGTGACGCGCAACGTCACCAACCGGGGGTTATTGGAGACCATGACTATGTATCTGTCGCGCCTGACCAAATGGGCCGCCATGGCGGTGCTGGCCGTCGCCCTGGCCTGCGGTGCCGCCGCGCCCGCGCTGTCGCAGGAAATCGCGCCCGAAACGTTGGCATTGGCGCGCAAATACGTGGATCTCACGAACAAGGCGCAGCTTTATCAGGCCATTCTCGCCCAGACCGCTGCCCAGACGAGCAAATTGCTCACCCAGCAGAACCCCGACCTCAGCGACAAGATCGATGCCGCCATCGGCAAGATCCTTGACCAGTACAAGGACAAGAGCGGCGATCTCTACGACCAGTTCGCCCGCGTCTATGCCACCACCTTCACCCCCGACGAGCTCAAGCAGATGAACGACTTCTATTCGAGCCCGGTCGGCGTCAAGCTCGCCAGCTCCGCCCTCGACATCAACAACGGCATCAAGCAGGTGATGCAGGTCTTCACCTACAATTTCGGCACCGAGTTCGTCACCAAGGTGCGCGCCGAGCTCAAGGCCCAGGGCTACAAGTTCTGATCCCTCGCCGATCGCCGCATTCCGGACCCCGCCTTGTGCGGGGTTCTTTTTTTGCGTAGGCGAGGGGTGTCATGGCTCACGACTACGATCTGATCGTCATCGGCGCCGGCTCGGGGGGCGTCCGCGCCGCCCGTGTCGCCGGCAATCTCGGCGCCCGCGTCGCCATCATCGAGGAATACCGCGTCGGCGGCACCTGCGTCATCCGCGGCTGCGTCCCCAAGAAGCTCTTCGTCTACGCCTCGCGCTTCGCCGATCTGTTCGAGGTCGCCGGCTCCTTCGGCTGGACCACGACCGCCGAATTCGACTGGCCGACCCTGGTCCGCAACAAGGACAGGGAGATCGCCCGGCTCGAAAAGGCCTATGTCTCGGGGCTCGAAAGCGCCAGGGTGGAGATCATCCGCGACCGCGCCATTGTCACCGGCCCCAACAGCGTGCGGCTCGCCCGCGACGGCCGCGTGCTCAGCGCCCGCTACCTCCTCGTCGCCACCGGCGGCCACCCGCACATCCCCGACATCCCCGGCCGCGAGCTCGGCTTCACCTCCAACGAAGCCTTCCACCTCGAGCGCCTGCCGCATTCCGTGCTGATCGAGGGCGGCGGCTATGTCGCGCTCGAATTTGCCACCATCTTCGCCGGGCTGGGCGTCGACACCACCGTGATCTACCGCGGCCGCCAGATCCTGCGCGGCTTCGACGACGATCTGCGCACCGGCCTCGAAGCCGGCATGCAGGAGCGCGGCGTCAAGTTCATCTACGAAACCACCATCCGCGCTCTGGAGAAATTGGGCGACGAAATATCAGTCCAGTTTTCCGACGGCGTCGCCGCCCCCTTCGGCGGCGTCATGTTTGCCACCGGCCGCCGCGCCAATACCGCCGGGCTCGGCCTTGAGCAGGCCGGCGTCACCCTCACCGAGAAGGGCGCCGTCCAGGTCGACAAATATTCGCGTACCTCGGTGCCCTCGATCTACGCCGTCGGCGACGTCACCGGCCGCGTCGAGCTCACCCCCGTCGCCATCCGCGAGGGCTGGTACTTCGCCGAGACCGTGTTCAACGACAACCCGATGGCCGTCGACCATTCGCTCATCGGCACCGCGATCTTTGCCGAGCCCGAGGCCGCCACCATCGGCCTCACCGAGGCCGAAGCCGCCACGCATGGCGACATCGACGTCTACGTCACCCGCTTCCGTCCGATGCTCAACACGCTGTCGGACAGCCTGCAGCGCATGCTGCTCAAGCTCGTCACCGAGGCCGATGGCGGCAAGGTCCTCGGCGTCCACGTCCTCGGCCCGGGCGCCGCCGAGCTCGTCCAGATGGCCGCCATCCCCCTCGGCATGGGCGCCACCAAAGCCGATTTCGACCGCGCCATGGCCATGCACCCCACCGCCGCCGAAGAGCTCGTCACCTTCAAGGCTCCCACCACCCGCTACCGCGGCGGCGTGAAGGTTTGACCCCAAACGGCGGAGGCGTTACGACGCGCCGGCAATCCATCGCGAGTATCACCATGAGCACCTGGACCCCCGATAGCTGGCGGCAGAAGCCGATCTCGCAGGTGCCGGCCTATCCCGATGCGACGCGGCTGGCGGCCGCCGAAAAGCAGCTCGCGAGCTTTCCGCCGCTGGTGTTCGCCGGCGAGGCGCGCGAGCTCAAGGCGCAGCTGGCCGAGGTCGCGCATGGCCGCGCCTTCCTGCTGCAGGGTGGCGATTGCGCCGAAAGCTTCGCCGAGCACGGTGCCGACCACATCCGCGATTTCTTCCGCGTCTTCCTGCAGATGGCGATCGTCCTCACCCACGGCGCCGGCAAGCCGGTGGTGAAGGTCGGCCGCATCGCCGGCCAGTTCGCCAAGCCGCGCTCCGCCGACACCGAGACCATCGACGGGGTGACGCTGCCCTCCTATCGCGGCGACATCATCAACGACATCGGCTTCAGCGAGGGCGCCCGCGTGCCCGATCCGGAGCGCCTGCTGCTCGCCTACCGCCAGTCGGCGGCGACGCTCAACCTGCTGCGCGCCTTCGCCACCGGCGGCTATGCCAATCTCGCCCGCGTGCACGAATGGACCATGGGGTTCATGAAGGATTCGACGGCCTCGGGCCGCTTCGACGAGGTGGCCCGCAAGATCGACGACGCCATCGACTTCATGCGTGCCCTGGGCCTCACCCCCGACAACACCCCGGCGCTGCGCGAAACCAAGTTCTACACCAGCCACGAGGCGCTGCTGCTCGGCTACGAGCAGGCGCTCACCCGCCGCGACTCGATCACCAACGACTGGTACGCCACCTCCGGCCACATGCTGTGGATCGGCGACCGCACCCGCCAGCCCGACGGCGCCCATGCCGAATATTTCTCCGGCATCAAGAACCCCGTCGGCATCAAATGCGGGCCGTCGCTGTCGGGCGACGATCTGCTGCGTCTGCTCGACCAGCTCAATCCCAACGACGAGGCCGGACGCGTCACGCTCATCTGCCGCTTCGGCTCCGACAAGGTGAAGGAGCATCTGCCGCGCATCATCGAGACCGTGCGCCGCGCCGGCCGCACCGTGGTGTGGTGCTCCGACCCGATGCACGGCAACACCGTCAAGGCCGCCAACGGCTACAAGACCCGGCCCTTCGACCGGGTGCTGAGCGAGGTCCACTCCTTCTTCCAGATCCACCGCCAGATGGGCACCTATGCCGGCGGTATCCACATCGAGATGACCGGCGACGACGTCACCGAATGCACCGGCGGCAGCGTCGGCGCGGTGACCGAGGCCAGCCTCAAGGACCGCTACCACACCTATTGCGACCCGCGCCTCAACGCCAGCCAATCGCTCGAGCTCGCTTTCCTCGTCGCCGAGGAGATCCGCGTCCAGCGTCCCGCCCGCCAGGTGGCCGTCAACGCGATCTGAGCTTTACGCGGTTGTCCGAACGAGCCCCCTCGGGCTCGGTCGGACAGAGCAGGAAGACTAAAGCTTGACGCCCCGGTCCTGGGGCGCATACTCAACACGTGCACGTCGTGGGCTTGGAAGCGGGTGGAACTCCCGCGCGGTCGCGCCACTGTAACCGATGAACGCCCACCGGCGTATTGGAAGTCAGACCCGGCCACGGCATCGCGAAACTTCAACGGGACGCGAAATCCCAAGGAGACATGATGTCCGATATCGCAATGGCGCCAGAGGCGCTGCCGCAACCCATCCCGCTCCGCGAGCTGCTGCCCTGGCTGCTCCTGGCCACGCTGCTGGCGCTGATCGCCATCTATTTCGTCGGCGCGGAGCAGGGGGCCACCTCGCTCATTTCGGGGACTTGGGTGCATGAGTTTGTGCATGACGGCCGGCATATGCTCGGCTTTCCCTGCCATTAGGGGAGAACGTGCATGGCTCGAACGTTCCTGGTCCGCGGCCTGGTCTGCGGCCTGATCGCCGGTATTCTGGTTTTTCTCGTGGCTCGGATCTATGGCGAGCCCAATGTCGACGGCGCCATCGGCTTCGAGGAGCAGCTCGCCCATCTCGCCTCCGGAGCGCATGAGCACGAGGAGGAGATCGTTTCCCGCGACGTGCAGGCGAGCTGGGGCCTGTTCGTCGGCGTCATGGTCTACGCCACGGCGCTCGGCGGGCTGTTCTCGCTGCTCTACGCCTATGCCTGGGGGCGCATGGGCCGTCTCGGCGCCCGCATGAGCGCCGCGCTGCTCGCCGCCGCCGCCTTCGTCGCGGTGTACGTGGTGCCGTTCGCCAAATACCCGGCGAACCCGCCCTCCGTCGGCAACCCCGACACCATCGGCTTCCGCACCGCGCTCTATTTCGGCATGATCGTCATCTCCATCGTGGCGATGGTTGCTGCGGTCAATCTCAGCCGGGCGCTGCTCCGGCGCTGGGGCGCCTGGAACGCCGCCATCGCCGGCGGCGCCGCCTTCCTCGTCCTGGTCGCCATCGCCTGCTATCTGATGCCGACGATCAACGAGGTGCCCGACGGCTTCCCCGCGACGCTGCTCTGGCAGTTCCGCACCGTGGCCTTCGCCCTGCAACTGGTGCTGTGGACCAGCCTCGGCCTGAGCTTCGGCTGGCTGACCGAGCGGAGCATGGCGGCCCATCCTGCGCCCGGTTCGCCGGCCCTGTCGGCCGCCCGCCGCTGAACGGCCGCTTGCGCCGAACCTTGAGCCGCTTGCCCTGTCCGGGGTGAGCGGCTAATCGTTCGCGCGCACCCAACCGGAACCTGCCCAGTGGTCGATCGTCTGCGCATCGCACTCGCCCAGCTCAACCCCAAGGTGGGCGACCTCAAGGGCAACCTTGCCCTCGGCCGCGACGCGCTGGCCCGCGCGGTGGCCGAAAAGGCCGACATCCTGATGCTGTCGGAGCTGTTCCTCACCGGCTATTTCCCCGAGGATCTGTTCTTCAAGCCGCGCTTCATCGACGACGCGCTGGCGACCGCCGGCGAGCTGGTACGCGCCACCAAAGGCACCGGCGTCGCCCTGCTGCTGCCCACCGTCTGGCGCGAGGGCCACAAGCTCTACAACGCCGTGCTGCATGCCGAGGACGGCAAGGTCGTCGCCCGCCGCTACAAGCGCGAGCTGCCCAACGACGACGTGTTCTACGAAAAGCGCTACTTCGCCGCCGGCCCGCTGCCCGAGCCGATGCAGATCAAGGGCGTCACCATCGGCGTGCCGATCTGCGAGGACATCTGGCACCAGCCGGTCAGCGACTATCTGATGGCGCAGGGCGCGCAATTGCTGCTCTGCCCCAACGGCTCGCCCTACTGGGCCGACAAGCAGCACATCCGCAAGGACCTGATCCGCGCTCGCACGCACGAAACCGGCCTGCCGGTGCTCTACCTCAACCAGGTCGGCGGCCAGGACGAGCTGGTGTTCGACGGCGCCTCCTTCGCCATGGAGCCTGGAAATAGACTGGTGTTCCAGGGCCGGAGCTTCGAGGCCGACTTCATCGTTTCCGACTGGGAGCGCGGCAAGGCCGGCTGGCGCTGCGCCAAGGGCGACATCGTCGAACTCGCCTCCACCGACGAGGCCCCCTGGCAGGCCATGCTGCGCGGCCTGCGCGACTATGTGCGCAAGAACGGCTTCAGCCAGGTGGTGCTCGGCCTGTCGGGCGGCATCGACAGCGCCATCGTCGCCGCCATCGCCGCCGACGCGCTGGGGCCCGACAACGTCCACACCATCATGCTGCCCTATCGCTACACCTCCGAGGACAGCCTCAAGGATGCGAAGGATTGCGCCACGCGCCTCGGCGTCCGCTACGACATCGTGCCCATCGGCAAGCCGGTCGACGCGGCGCTGGCCGAATTGCAGCCGGTGTTCGGCGACAGGCCCGTCGACCTGACCGAGGAGAACATCCAGTCGCGCATGCGCGGCCTCGTGCTGATGGCCGTCTCCAACAAGACCGGCGCCATGCTGCTCACCACCGGCAACAAGTCGGAGATGGCGGTGGGCTACGCCACCATCTACGGCGACATGAATGGCGGCTTCAACCCGATCAAGGACCTGTTCAAGATGGAGGTCTATCGGCTCGCCGCCTGGCGCAACGCCCACGTCCCCGACGGCAGCCTCTGCCCGCATGGCGACGTCATCCCGCAATCGATCATCGACAAGGCGCCCTCGGCCGAGCTCCGGCCCGACCAGAAGGACCAGGATTCGCTGCCGCCCTATCCGATCCTCGACGAGGTGCTGACCGGTCTGATCGAGGACGAGCTGTCGGTGGCCGAGATCGTCGAGAAAGGGCAGGGCCGCTTCGACCGCGCTTTGGTCAAGCGCGTCGAACGCCTGGTGCTGCTCGCCGAATACAAGCGCCGGCAGGCCGCCCCCGGCGTCAAGCTGACCAAAAAAGCCTTCGGCATCGGCCGCAAATACCCCATCACCAACGGCTATCGCGACGACAGCGAGATGGTGCTGCGCGAGCCCGCCCCGGCGCGGCAGGGCGTGCAGTGAGCACCATCGTCCGCTACGCTCCGTCGCCCACCGGCCGCCTGCATCTGGGCAATGCCCGGCCGGCGCTGCTCAACTGGCTCTACGCCATCCGTACCGGCGGCACCTACATCCTGCGCCTCGACGACACCGACACCGCCCGCTCGACCGACCAATTCGCCCGCGCCATCGAGGCGGACCTCGACTGGCTCGGCGTCCGCCCCGACCTCGAGGTCCGGCAGTCCGATAGAATGGCGCTTTACGATGCGGCGCGCGACCGGCTGATCGCCGCCGGCCGCCTCTATCCGGCCTACGAGACCGAGGACGAGCTCGAGATCAAGCGCGGCCGCGCCCGCCTCCTCGGCAAGCCGCCGATCTACGATCGCGCTGCGCTGGCGCTGACCGACGAGCAGAAACGCCGCTACGAGGCCGAGGGCCGCCAGCCGCACTGGCGCTTCAAGCTCGACGGCCGGCCGGTCGAGTTCAACGACCTGATCAAGGGGCCGCAGACCGTCAACACCGCCTCGATGTCCGACCCGGTGCTGATCCGCGCCGACGGCTCCTATCTCTATACGCTGTGCTCGGTGGTCGACGACATCGATCTCGGCGTCACCCAGGTGATCCGCGGCGAGGACCACGTCAGCAACACCGGCACGCAGATCGAGATCTTCGAGGCGCTGGGCGGCCGCGTGCCGGAATTCGCGCACCACAATCTGCTGACCGGCGCCGAAGGCGAGGGGCTCAGCAAGCGCCTGGGCTCGCTGTCGCTGGGCGAGCTGCGCGAGGCCGGCTACGAGGCGATGGCGGTGGCGCTGGTCGCGACGCTCACCGGCAGCAGCCTGCCGGTCGAGCCCTATCCCGACCTCGCCGCGCTGGCGGCGAGGCTCGACCTCACGATGATCTCGCACGGCTCCGCCCGTTTCGATCCGGCCGAGCTCGACAGCCTCAACGCCCGCATCCTGCACGCCATGCCGTACGAGACGGCGCGGCCACGCCTGCCGCGCGCCATCGGCGCCGCCGCCTGGGACATCCTGCGCGCCAATCTGCAGAAATTCTCCGACATCGAGCTGTGGGCGGCCGTCATCGAGGGCGATCTGCGGCACCCCGCCGCCCCGGACGACCGGGCGTTCCTCGCCGAAGCCAGCGAGCTGCTGCCGCCCGAGCCGTGGGACGAAACCACCTGGGCCAAATGGACTGCCGCGCTCAAGGAAAAATCCGGCCGCAAGGGCAGGGCGCTGTTCCATCCGCTGCGGCTGGCGCTCACCGGCCGCGAGGATGGGCCCGAGCTCAAGTCCCTGCTGCCGCTGTTGGGGCGTAGGGCGTGTCGGGACCGACTATCCTGACGCGCTTGTCGCCGAACATCACGATGCGTTCGGGATCGTTGCTCGCCTGCTTGACCACCACCGGCTTGGGCGCCTCGCCCGGCGCGGCAGGACGCGGCCGCGGCAGCGGAATGTCGACATAGTCGGCGCGGGCCACGTCGACCACCGTGGCGTCGGTCGGCCGCCGCGGATCGCGGATCGGCAGCGGAAAGATCTGCCCGTCGAAGCTGATCATGGCGCGGCTGCTCCCGTCGGGCAGCGCCGCGAGGTTGATCGAGCCGTAGTCGACCTTGGGCTTGCAGGTGTTGTTGGGATCGTAGCTGGTGCGGTAGGCGAAGGCCGTCGGCAGCGATTTGTACGGCACCCCCTGCAGGTTGATCATCTGGTCGGGCTCCTGGCCGGGATTGTCGTAGTAGTAAAGATCGACATCCATGCCCGGGCACTGCGCCTGGCATTCGAGCAGATCGTTCTGCGCATAGTCGATCAGCGTCGAATAGCTGATCGGCCAGTAATAGCCGTCGACCTTGCGCACGCACACCGTGCGGATCGTCTCATAGCCTTGCTGGCCCGAGAATTCGTCGCCGCGCGTCGCCACGCCGTCGCCGAAATTGTCCTCGAAGGCGCCGAACAGCTGGTCGAACAGGCTGCCGCGCTGCTGCGGCGCGCTGGCGGTGCGGCTGTTGCAGTTGAAGCGCGCCATCTCCTGCAGGATCGCCTCGCGCTGCTGCGACACGGCGTTGCCGGTATCGGCCTGGCTCGAGATCTTCTTGAGGTCGGCGCGCGCCGACAGCACCGCTCGCGCCTCGGCCCGGCACTGCGCGTTGAGCTGCTGGCCGGCCTTGGCGGCGGCGTTGCAGCCGTCGCGCACATAGCGGCTTTCCGTCGCCGTCACCGCGTCCTGCGCCGCGCGCACCCGGTCGTTGATGTCGCCCAGGCCGGAGAAGCCGCCATTGCGCTCGATCTGCTGCAGGGTATTGGCCAGCGCCTGGCAGTTGCGCGACTGCGCGAACGCGGCGTTGGCGTCGAGCCCGAACATGGTCAGGGCCACGATCAGCAGCGCCAGGCGCAGCAGCAATGTCTTTGCAACAGCCATGAAGTCCAAACGACGAGCCCGATCCCGCAACCGACCTAGCGCAGCAATTAGCCCAAAATCGGACCTATTGCGATGCCACCACTGTAGCGGCAGCGACCGTCACCGCAACGTGAAGATTGTGAACACGGTTCCTGGAATATGTGATCTTGCAAGGCGTTAGCGATCCTGCAAGCGTCCGCCCGCCAACGACACCGGAGAACTCCCCCCGATGCCCCTATCCAGGCCCGCCATCCTGTCCATCGCCGTCCTCGCTTTGCTGGCCGGTTCGGCCGCCGCGCAGCAGACCCTGCCGCCGGTCGACCCCGCCATCGCCACGATGAGCGTCGACCAGAAGGTCGAGATGCGCCAGAAGCTGATGAAGGAGGACGGCCTGCTGCTGCGCCAGGCCAGGTCCGCCACCGGCGACGCCGCGGTGCAGGCCGCCACCACGGTGCTGCAGAACTTCGTCAATTTCCCCGCCCTGTTCGCCGACGGCGCCAACAACACCATCTCCGAGGCGGATTCCCACATCTGGGACGATTTCGACAAATTCGCCGATATCTTCAGACAGGGCCAGGTCGACGCCGGCAACATGCTCGCCGCCGCCAAGGCCGGCGACCAGGCCGCCTATGCCGCCGCCTATAAATCGCTCAGCCAGAAATGCTTCGAATGCCACCAGACCTACCGTATCGACTGATCCCGCTCGCCGCCCTCGCGCTCGCGGCGCTGGCCGTCCCGGCGGCGCGGAACTGAAGCTTCTCACGCTGGAACCGCGTTGGCTGTGGGCTTGCTCCACTGCACCACCAGTCCCTGCGGCTCCATCGCCCCCCTCCCCCTTGCGGGGAGGGGACGGGGGTGGGGGCCGCATCCCTGGCACGATCGCTTCCGCGCGACGGCAAGCCCTGGTTTCCGGGGCATTCATGCTGTTGGACGCGGCCTCTTGCTTTCGTCCGCGTTCATCGTAGATTGCGCGCCATGAAAACCGCTTCGGCGATCTCGATTATCGGCTCGATTATTTGCTGCTAACACCTGTTGGCGGCGCGGTTTCCTTCATTTGTCCTATCGCAAGTCGGAAAGAGCCCGCTGCCAGCGCGTCACCACGTTGAGGCATCGGCTCGTTCATGGCTTCGGACCTGACACTCAGGCTCTACAACACGCTGACCCGCAGCAAGGAGGAGTTCGTCCCCCTCGATGCGGACAATGTGCGCATGTATGTGTGCGGCCCCACGGTCTATGACTTCGCCCACATCGGCAACGCCCGCCCGGCGATCGTCTTCGACGTGCTGTTCCGGCTGCTGCGCCACGTCTATGGCGAAAGCCACGTCACCTACGTCCGCAACATCACCGACGTCGACGACAAGATCAACGCCCGCGCCGCCCGCGATTTCCCCGACCTGCCGCTGAACGAGGCGATCCGCCGCGTCACCGAGACCACCGCCGCGCAGTACCAGCAGGACGTGGCGGCCCTCGGCTGCCTGCCGCCCAATGTGCAGCCGCGCGCCACCGAGAACATCGCCGAAATGCAGGCGCTCGTCGGCAAGCTGCTCGCCAACGGCCACGCCTACGAGGCGGCGGCGGTGGGCGAAGTGCTGTTCGACGTCCGCTCGATGCCCGACTACGGCGCGCTCAGCGGCCGCGACCTCGAGCACAACCTCGCCGGCGCCCGCGTCGAGGTCGATGCGCACAAGCGCAATCCCGCCGATTTCGTGCTGTGGAAGCGTTCGTCCGCCAGCGAGCCCGGCTGGGACTCGCCCTGGGGCCGCGGCCGCCCCGGCTGGCATCTCGAATGCTCGGCCATGTCCGAGCGCTATCTCGGCGAGGTGTTCGACATCCACGCCGGCGGCCTCGATCTGATCTTCCCGCACCACGAGAACGAGATCGCCCAGTCGCGCTGCGCCCACGGCACCCCGCTCATGGCCCGCCTCTGGCTGCACAATGGCTTCCTCCAGGTCGAGGGCCAGAAGATGAGCAAGAGCCTGGGCAATTTCGTCACCATCCACGAGCTGCTGGCGACCGACAAATTCGGCGGCCGCGCCTGGCCCGGCGAAGTGCTGCGCCTCGCCATGCTGATGACCCACTACCGCGAGCCCATCGACTTCACCGTCAAGCGGCTCGAGGAGGCCGAGGACAAGCTGCGCGGCTGGCAGCGCGTCGCCGCCACCGCCGGCAGCGCCGGCTCGGTCGACGCCGCGGTGCTGGAGGCGCTGGGCGACGATCTCGGCTTCCACCGCGCCTCGGTGGCGATGGACGGCCTCGCCCGCGCCGCCAATCGCGGTGACGCCGCTGCCGCCGCCGGCCTCGCTGCGACGCTGCGCTTTTTCGGCTTCAGCACCGATGCCCTCCTGAAGAGCGCCGCGGTGTTCGACACCTCGCGCATCGACGACGCCGTGGCCGCCCGCCTCGCCGCGCTCAACGCCCGCGACTTTGCCAAAGCCGACGAAATCCGCGCCGCCCTCGCCGCCGAGGGCGTCCAGCTCATGGATTCCAAAAACGACGCCGGAGAGCGCGTCACCAGATGGGAGATCAAGCGGTGAGGCCGCCACCTGCGCCCCCTCCCCCTTGCGGGGCAGTGTTTACATTAGACTGTGATTGGATTCTTCTTGGGTTGAGGTGATTTTCCCGGAGGTTTTGCATGATCTGCCCGCGGTGTGAGAGCAGCAATTTGCGCCGGAGCGGCTGCAAGAACGGGG